>JAANMX010000049.1_pt1 | contig 128047 bp, 124 predicted proteins | sample 7279681 | NCBI WGS metagenome assembly JAANMX01 (sample SAMN14094542, study PRJNA606508) | bioreactor metagenome | isolation source: A lab-scale SPAN reactor treating ammonium-rich wastewater day 351 | place: Ireland: Galway | collected 2018-01-01 | reverse complement strand
TCCGGCCGCTGGTCGGCACCGACCTCGAACACGCGGCGCCGCCGGAGACCGAGGCGATGGTGCCCGTCTTCCGACGCCTCTACGAGGCGTGCATGGAGCGCGGGCTGCCGATCGGCTGCGCGCCCAACGTCCACGTCAGCCTGGTGATGCTGCCCGAGGAGTGCCGCACCCTGTCGCCCCGGCGCTACCCGCTGACGACGCTGAAGCTGAAGGCGATGGCCGCGGCGTTCGGCTATCAGTTCCGGCGCCGGCTGCAGGCCGCTCCCGCCTGAGCGCCAGCGCCTGCGATGATGCGGCGATGGACGACCGCATCGAGCAGGCGTTCCGGGCGACGGCGCTGTACCGCTCGCTGACGCCGGACGACCGCGCCCGGCTGGCGGAGGTCGCGCTGGTCCGTAACTACGACAAGGGCGAGGCGCTGTTCGACGAGGGCGAGCCCTCGGAGTACCTGCACACCCTCGTCAGCGGCCGGGCCAAGGTCGTCAAGCTGCTCGCCTCCGGCAAGGAGGTGATCCTCGAGATCTTCGGCCCCGGCGACCCGATCGGCGCGGTGGTCGCCTACGAGGGCCGGCCTTATCCCGCCTCCGCAGTCGCGGTCGAGCCATGCACCTGCCTGCTGGTGCGGCGCGCGCCGTTCTTCGCGCTGCTCGAACGCCACCCGAGCCTGGTCCGCAGCTTCATCATGGGCCTGACCCAGCGCATCGTGGAGCTGACCCGGCGCATCCCCGAGGTGGCCAGCGGCCGGGTCGAGACCCGGATCGCCAACCTGTTACTCAAGCTCGCCGAGAAGATGGGCGTGGCGCGGTCCGAGGGCCTGTTCGTGCCGATGCCGCTCAGCCGCCAGGACCTCGCCGACCTCACCGGCACTACGATCGAGACCTGCATCCGGGTGATGAGCCGCTGGGGCAAGGAGGGCGTCGTGCTGACGGAGAAGGACGGCTTCCTGCTCGCCGACCGCGCGGCTCTCGAGAAACTGGCCCTGTCCTAGCCTAGCAGCCCGCCGGGGCGCCTGGCGGAAGGCGAGCCGCTATCGTCCCCGGCGCGGCCGGGATCGCGGCGCCGGCAGGGCGGCCTCGTCGCGCACCCAGGTCCAGACGGCGACCGCAGACGGCAGCCCGATCGTGCTGGCGGCGAGGGCCACGACCTGTTCCATGGCGGCGAGACTGACGCCGGCATCGCGCGCCTTGCGCACGCTTGCGTGAACGGCACCCTCGCGCAGGGCCCCGATCGCGACCGCGAGCTTGACGAGCCGCTGGGCCTGCAGGTCCAGCGGGCCGAGCTTCGCCTCTTCGCTGGCGAGTTCCCACGCCTGGCCGAGCTTCACGAAGCGCTCGACGAACTTGCGGTGAGCGGCCGGCGCCTTCGAGCTTCTCTTCACTTGCACCTCCGAGTCTCGTGCTGCGGTCAGGAGCCGTCGTCGTCGAGCCATTGGCTGCGGGCGAGTGCGAGGTTCACGTCGATGTGCCTCATGACGTGGGGTCCGTCGTTGTAGGGCTTCAGCGGGACCTCCGGGAACGCGCCCAACTCCTGGACGAGGCGCTGGGCCTCGCCTGGCTGCGCGGCGGCGTCGCAGACATCGTAAGCGCCGCCCGGGTCCTCCTCGCGGCGGTTGTGTGGTCCGAGGACGGAACGGATCTCCACCACGATCTCCGCCGTGGGTGTGGGCACGAGCAGGGCGGCGATGGCGCCATGGTCGACGCGCAGGCGCTCGACCAGCGAACGGGCCGCGCCCCCCGATCGCCGGGCGAGTGGGAACAGCACCTTCTCCTCCATGCCGATGTGCCTGAGAAGGCCGGCGCGGAATGCCTCGAAAGCGACGGGCTCGATCCGGCCCGGATGCGCGAGCGCGGCCTCCAGCAGGCGCTCCAGGCGGCAGTGGTCCGAGGCGAAGAACCTCTTGAGCGGACCTTCCATGCCCTGCCCCATGACCGCGGTCGAGATTGCGGCGGCCCCGCGCCATCGGCCATGACACCCGTCATATCACAGGCCGCCGGCTCCCCGATCCGAGGCCGCCCATCGGTCGAGGCGGAGTTCGGAGGACCAACCCGCGCAGCGTTTCAGGCCTGCGAGTTCTTCAGGCGGTGCCGTTCCGGTCGCGGCCCTTGAGGCCGAGGCGCTCCAGCCGGCGGTAGAGCGTGGCGGCCGAGATCCCGAGCTCCTCCGCCGCGCGCTCGCGATTGCCGTCGCACAGGCGCAGCACCAGCGCGATGTGGGAGCGCTCGAAACGATCCACGGCCTCGGGCAACGAGAGCCGGGGGGCCGCGGACTCGCGCACGTCGTCCGGGAGCTGATCGAGGTCGATGCGCCCATCGTCGGCCAGGATCGTCGCCCGCTCGAGCACGTTGGATAGCTCGCGTACGTTGCCGCGCCACGGGTGCCGGCACAGCGCCCGCAGCGCTTCCGCCGAGACGGCCGGGATGCGGGCGCCGGGGCGCGATCCGTGGCGGGCCAAGAGCGACGTCACCAGGCCCGGGATGTCCTCGGGCCGCTCGCGCAGCGGCGGCAGCCGGATGCGCAGCACGTTCAAGCGGTAGTAGAGATCCTCCCGGAAGCGACCCGCCTGGGCCTCCACTGCCAGGTCGCGATTGGTCGCGGCCACGACCCGGGCCTCGAACGTGGCGGTGGCGTCCGAGCCCAGCGGCTGGACCTCGCGACTCTCGAGTGCCCGCAGCAGCTTGGCCTGAGCGCTCGAAGGCAGTTCGGCGACCTCGTCGAGGAACACGGTGCCGGCGCCCGCCGCCCGCAGCAGCCCCTCGCGGCGACGTTCGGCGCCGGTAAACGCGCCGCGCTCGTGGCCGAACAGCTCGCTCTCCACCATCGTCTCCGGCAGCGCCGCCAGGTTGACCGCCAGGAACGGCTGGTCGGCGTCGGGGCCCTTCTGATGGATGGCGCGCGCGACAACTTCTTTCCCGGTCCCGGTCTCGCCGGTCAGCAGCACCGTCGCCCGCGTGGCGGCGGCGCGGCGGACCCAGTCGGCGACCGCGCTCATCGCGGGCGACACGGCGATCAGGTCGTGGCCGCCCACCGGTTGCTGGAGGGCCCGCCGCAAGCGGGCGTTCTCGCCCACCAGCGCGCGGTGCTCGACGAGCCGCCTGACCTTGCGAGTGACCTCCTCGAGGATCAGCGGCTTGAGCAGGTAGTCGTGGGCGCCGATGCGCAGGGCCTCGATCGCGGACTCGACGGAGGCGTAGGCCGTCATCAGCAGCACCCCGAGTTCGTCGTCCCGCTCGCGCGCCTGGCGCACGACTGCCAGACCATCCACACCCGGCAGCCGCAGGTCGGTGAGCAGGACTGCCCACTTCTCCGCGGCCAGCCGCTCGAGCGCCGCCTCGCCGGTGGCCACCGCCGTCACGGCGTAGCCGGCCCGGCCGAGGTACTGGGTGAGGGCGTCGCGCTGGGCCCGCTCGTCCTCGACGACGAGCACCTTCTCGGCACTCATGCGGTGCCGGCGACCCGGGCCTCGCCCCGGGCCCGGCGCGGGCCGCGCGAGCCGGCGGCAGCGTCGGCGACGAACGCGGGAAGCGTGACGACCACGGTCGTGCCACGGCCCGGGGCGCTGTGCAGCTCGATCTCGCCGCCGGCAGCCCGCACCAGGTCGCGGCTGATGCTGAGACCGAGGCCCGTCCCCCGCCCCGGCTCCTTGGTGGTGAACAGCGGCTCGAAGCAGCGGCCGAGGGTCGTGCGATCCATGCCGTTGCCGTCGTCGCGCACGCGGAGCGCGACCTGGCCGCCGGCCGCTCCCACCTCGATCCGCAGCGTGCCCCCGGCGGGCATCGCGTCGACCGCGTTGAGCAGCAGGTTGAGGACAACCTGCATCAGGTGGTCTTCGACCACGAACACCGGGGGCGCCTCGGGGTCGAAGGCCTCTTGCACGGCGACCGCGCGCATCCGGCGATCGTGGCGCAGCAGCCGCAGCGCGTCGGCGACGACGGACTGGACGGAGACGAGCGTCGCTTCGTCGCGGCGGCGACGCGCGAAGTCGACCAGCTCGCGCAGGATGCGCCCGAGGCGGGCCACCTCCTGTCGCACGGTGCCGATCACCGGTCGCGCCGGCTCCGGCAGCGCCTCGGGCTCGAGCAACTGGAGCTGAGCCTCGATCGAGGACAGCGGGTTGCCCATCTCGTGGGCGACGCCAGCGGCGAGCAGGCCGAAGGCAGCCATCTTCTCCTGGTGCAGCAGCCTGGCTTGCAGCTTGCGCTGCTCGGTGACGATCTGCTCGACGAGCAGCACGCCGGGCTCGCCGTCGGGCAGCCGCAGCGAGTAACTCTCGACGGCCAGCACCTCGCCGGTGCGCGCGTCGGTGTGGCAGCGCGGAGGACCGCCGGACGCGAGCTCGCATTCGGCGCACGGCTCGTGGCGGGCCGCGACCAGGTCGTGGCAGGTGCGGCCCTCGGGCGGCAGGCCGTGCACGGCGCGCGCGGCGCGGTTGGCCTGGATCACGCGCCGCTCGGCATCGAGCACGAGGAGCCCGGCAGGTGTCGTGTCGACGACGAGTTGGAGGAAAGCCCGCGCCTGCTCGGCGTCGCGGGTGCGATCGGCGACTTCGCGCTCGAGCTCGGTGGAGCGCCGGCGCTCGTGGCCACGGATGACGAGGCCCACGACCAAGGCCGTCAACAGGCTCGCCGTGACGCCGCGCGCGTAGTGCAGCGCGGCGACCGTCGCGTCGTCTCCGCCGAGCGCCTGTTCCAGTCCCTCGAAGACGAGAAAAGCGACCAGTACGCTCAGGCCCGCCGCCGTCGCCGCCGCCAGGAGGCTGGTCGCCGTGGCCGGGAACCGGGCCCGGTCGCTGGTCGTCGCTGGGTTGATGAAAGTCACCTCGCGCCGATTGTCGCCCGGGCCGCGGCGGGCGGAAAACGCCCGCATCGCGAGTTGGCCCGCGCAGATCGTGCCGCGAAGCGAAGGGCGAACGTCGAGGTCCGCGCGCGCCGGCGGAGCGGCGAGCGCGGACCTCGATCATTTGGCCTGCGCGGGGCGGCGCTTGCTCGATGTGTGGGAGTGGCGAATCCTCCAAGATCCGGCGTCGTCCTTGACGAGGACCAGGGTCCTCAGGTTGCGCCAGCGGCTCTTGCCGCTCAGGCCTCGAGGTAGCCGCGGACCTTTCGGCGGAGGATGGTAGAGGCCCAGTAGGGCGGACCGCGGTCGGGCGTGCGTTCGGGCAGTTCGGTGGGTTCGCCGATTCTGGCGAGGTGCCAGGCGATCGTCAGGGGATGCGGACGAGGGCGACCAGCCTCATCCGCGCCTGGCAGGCGGGGCAGGCCAGGGCGTCGACGCCGAAAGAGCGGGCGAGGAGTTCAGCCCACGGCCGGTAGCGGGCCCTGCGCTCCTCCGGGGTTCGTCGTCTGGCCCGGCGCAGGGTGCGATGCGCGAGCGCCACGGGCTGGCTGCTGCAAGTACGCCTGAGTAGTGGACATGTGGTGGTCGACGCATCTCCCGCCGCCGGGAGATGCCGACCCTTTCCAGAACTGATTCGTCGTTCAAGGCTCGCGAACCTCGCGGGTCGATACTGCGGAGGCTGCAACGATCGGTGGCCAGGAGAGGTCCGGGGGATCGGCTCCGAGCTGGCTGCCACTGGGTCGAGGTCAAGTAGGCCGTCGCGCCTCAACGTCCGCGGGGGGACTCCACGGTGAGTCCCCCCGCCTCGTCCACCCGGTAGTGCCGATCCGCCGGGACGTCCCTCCACTCGTCCACCTTCCCGCTCGGCCATTCGACCCGCAGCAGGTCGACGCGGGTGGCCCCGCCCAGCCCGAAGTGGGCGCGCGGGTCGCTCGCCGAGTAGATGCCGAGCGTGCGCTTCACCTCGCGCAGTAGCGCGAGGCCCCCGGCGCGCACAGTGACCCGGGCTCCGATCCCGTCGCGGTTGCTCCGCTGTCCCACCGTCCGCACCTGCAGCCAGTGGCCGCCGGCGGTGTCGTTGCGGAGCAGGACCGGCGGCCCGTCGAGGCAGGCCACCACCACGTCGAGGTCGCCGTCGTCGTCCAGGTCGGCGAAGGCGAGACCGCGGCCGAGTACGCGGCGCGCGGCCCCCGCGCCCGCGTCTGACGAGACGTCCCGGAACGTCCCGTCCTTCTGGTTCAGGTACACGCTGAGGGCGGGCTGGAAGTAGGTCTCCTTGCCCATGGCCGCGCGCAGGTGCGGATACACGTGGCCGCTCGTCTGCACGACGTCCGTCCAGCCGTCCTGGTCGAGGTCCACGAGGCCGGTGCCCCATTTCACCAGCGCCCAGCCCGGCTCCTTGATGCGGGCCCGCGCGGTCACGTCCTCGAACAGGAGCCCCCCGAGGTTGCGGTAGAGGGTGCTGTAGTCGCTCGCGAAGTGGGTGGCGTAGAGGTCGGGCCGGCCGTCGTTGTCGTAATCGGCGGCGTCCACCCCCATGCTCGCCTGCTCGTTGCCGTCGCCGCTCACCGCGGTTCCGCTGGCCAGGCCGCGCTCCTCGAAGCGGCCGTCGCCCTTGTTCACGAACAGGTAGTTCGGGGTCGCGTCGTTGCCCACGTAGAGGTCGAGGTCGCCGTCGCTGTCCACGTCCGACGCCACCACGCCGAGGCCGAAGTAGGAGTCCTTGTCGAAGGCGCCCGAGGCCTCGGTGAAGGTGCCGTCGGCGTTCGCGTGGAAGTACAGGTCCCGGGCCCCGGGCAGCCCGCGCGGGCCGCACAGGACGGGCACGCCGACGTAGTCGCAGCTTCCCCCCGCGCGGCCCTCCGGCATTCTGTCCGGTCCCACGTCGAGGTAGGCCGCGACGTAGAGGTCGAGCCTCCCGTCGCGGTCGAAGTCGCCGAAGGCCGCCGACGAGCTCCATCCCGGGGCCCGGATGCCGGTCCTCTCGGTGACGTCGGCAAACGTGCCGTCGGCTGTTCCCCCTCGATTCGCGTTCGATCTACTACGAGACGGAGAGCAACCTCGTCACGCGCCGCAGCCCGTTGGTGTGGGACCACCTAGCTCTCGGGCCAGCCGAAGAAGTTGGATCTGCGCCTGTTCGCCGATGCCGAGCCGTCGGAGGCATCCGCGAACCTTGCCCCGGCCGTGTGGAAAGCGCTCGCCGCACGCTGGCAACTGAAGGGCGACCTGACGGGCAAGGCCGCCCTGGCCGTGGTGGATCAGCTCTTCGCACTCACCCTCACCCTCGCCCTCGGCCATGCGCCGCGGTTCGAGGCGGACCACGCCGAGTCGCTCGCCCAGGATTGGCTGCACCTGCCGATCCCCCGCGACAAGGCCGTGCTCAAGGAGTGTGCGGCCCTCGGCGCCCAGGTCGGCGCCCTGCTCGACCCGGCGACGGACCCGACGAAGCTGCTGGCCTCGCTGCTCGGCGCCCGCCGCCGCCACCTCGCCCTGATCGCGACGCGCTCCACTGAGACGGTCCGCGACGCCGACCTCGTCGTCACGGTCTCCTACTTCGGCGCCGCCCCAGGCAAGTGGATCTCGCGCCGGCCCACGGAGGACGAGGGCGAAGTCCCGGCCTGCCGCGAACAGACCGGCGACCTCTGGCTCAACGACGCGGTCTACCTGAAGCACGTCCCCGAGCGCGTGTGGCGCTACGAGCTGGGCGGCTACCCCGTGCTCAAGAAGTGGCTCGGCTACCGGGACGCGAAGCGCCGCGACGGCCGCCCCATGACGCTCGCGGAACTCGACCACCTGCGCACCATGGTCCACCGCCTCGCGGCGCTCCTCCTGCTCCACGACGCCCTCGACGCGGCCTACGAAGAAGCCGCGGCCGACGCCTTCACGACGACGGACCTCGGGCTCAAGTAGCCGCTCATTCTTCGACATGAAGACCCTTCCGATCGCCATCGACGAGGAGAGCCTGGCCGCGATCGATCGGCTGGCCCGGACCGGCGGGCGCCTCAGCAACCGGTCACAGATCCTCCGCCAGGCCGTCCAGGAGATGGCCTGGACTGCCCGTCGAGCGCGCCGCGCCGGCCGGCGGAGATCGACGGCGAAGTCGGGGCCTGAGCAACAAGCAGCCAAGGTCTGGAAGTCGCCGTCCGTCTGCGATCAGCCGTCCGCGGGGAACCGCCGCAGCACGACGTGGGTGAAGTCTTGCGGAGGCCCGCCGGGGTGACGTGGCGACGCTCAAGCCCGCGTAGCAGCCCGAACCCGGCGCCGGCTCGCGTGCGCGGCAACGGGCGAGCCGCCCGCGATTCATGCCGCTTCCTGATGCCGTTCTAATCGACGCCTGCGCGAGGCGCGTCCCGTTTGGCTGTTTCCAGTCGTCGCATCGAAGCTTCGGGCCTGACCCGACGCATCATTCGCGCGATCCCGGTGGCACCAGGATTGCCTCTCTCGGTACCGTGATGCCGAACTGGACGCGACGGGCCGCCGCGATGTGCACCACCCTCGCGGTCAGCTTCGGCCTCTGGCTGTCGTGCCCGTGCCCGCCGCCGGGGCGAGCCGAGACGGCGTGCCACGCGGCCTCGCCCTGCTGCCCGGCCGGGGGCCACTCGGCGCTCACTTCAGCCAGTTGCTGCGCCGCCTGCGAGAGACACGCCGACCCGGCATCGTTCTCTGCCGGCGGGAGTGGCCCGGCACCGGCGGCCACGCTGACGACCGCACGCCTGTTCGACGCTGCCCCGGCCGTGGCCGTCGTGCGGGTGTCCACGAGCGCCACTGTCGCTCTCACGCGCCCACCTCTCCTGGTCGCGCTCCGGATCTGATTCCTCCGCCGGAACGGCGCTCGTCCGTTCCGGTCGCCAAGGTCCGCAGCTCGACGTGCGTCCCGGCCCGCGCCAGGCGCACCGATACGGGGGAGTCGAACATGTCGAAATGGAGCGTCGTCGGCGTCGCTCGGCTGGTGCCCCACCTGGGGCTGGCGAGCGTGGTCCTCGCGGCCGCCGGCGCAGGCTGGCTCTGGGGAGGCGGGGGCGGCCGGGCGCACCGGTCGATCGACGTCACCGCGCGCAGCTTCGCCTTCGAGCCGGCGGTCCTGCGCGTGAACGAAGGCGACCGCGTCACGCTCCACCTGCGCGCTGCCGATGTCGTCCACGGCTTCCACCTGGAGGGCCACGACATCGACGCGACGGTCTACCCGTTGCGTCGCGAGTTCGAACTGCGCTCCGGCGGGACGGAGACGCCCGCGTCGAGCGTGACCTTCGTCGCCGCTCGGGCGGGCAAGTACCGCTACCGCTGCTCCGTGACCTGCGGCCCGATGCATCCGTTCATGACCGGCGAGCTGATCGTCGAACCCAACCGGCTGTGGCGGAGCCTCGCGGCAGCCGTGCTCGCCACCACCTGCGGTGCCCTCTTCCTCCTGGGTCGCGATGCGGCAGGGCGTCATGTCCGCGGCTGAGTCGGCAACCCGGGACCTGCCCGGGCGAGTGGACCTTCTGGAACGGCGCGGGCTCGCTTGGATCGCCCGCAGCCGCGAGCTGCCGATCGCTGTCGGCCTCTTTCTGCTGGCCGCGCTCTCCGGCCTGCTCCTCGTGGGAGCGTGGGGGACCACCGTAGGCAACCGCAACGCCGCGATCGTGCTGGTCTGGATCCTGTGGTGGGTGCTGTTGATGGGAGTGGCGGTTCCGGTGGCCGCGCGCGGGTGGTGCGCCGTGTGTCCGCTGCCGCTGCCGGGCGAATGGCTCCAGCGCCGTGCGCTCTTCTCGGTGCGCCACGCCAGCGGCGCCACGACACGTCGTGGCTTCACGCGAATCGGGCACAACCTCTACGCGGGCGCCAACCGCCGCTGGCCGGCGCGGCTGTCCAACCTCTGGCTCCAGACCGCGGGCTTCCTTCTGCTCGCGACCTTCAGCGCCGTACTGCTCACGGACCCGTTCACGACGGTCGTTGCGATCGGCGGACTGCTGGCCCTGGCCACGGTCGTCGCCCTCCTCTTCCGCCAGCGCGCATTCTGCAGGTTCCTGTGCCCGGTCAGCGGATTCCTCGGGCTGTACGCGTCGAGTTCGCTGCTCGCGGTGAGGTGCCGCGACGAGTCGCGCTGTGGCGCCTGCCGGGACAAGGCCTGCATCGCCGGCAGCGAGCATGCCTGGGGCTGCCCGTGGATGGAGCGACCGAACCGGATGACTCGCAGCAACGCCTGCGGTCTCTGCCTCGAGTGCGTGCGCGCTTGCCCCAGCGACAACATGTCCGTCTTCCTGCGAGCACCGTTCGCAGAACACCGCCTCACGGGCTGGGACGAGGCCGCCAAGGCCGTCCTCATGCTGTCGCTCGGCATCGCCTACACGGCCGTCTATCTCGGGCCGTGGGGCGACTTGAAGGACGCCGCAAACGTCGCGTGGCACCAGGACTGGAACCGGTTCTGGCACTACGTCGCCGGCTTGTGGGGATTCGCCGCGGTCCTCGTGCCGGCGAGCTTCCTACTGGTGGGCGCGTGGGCGCGGCACAGGGCCGGTGGCGGACCGAGCTGGAAGTCCTGCACGCTCGCCGCCGCGTCGGCGGCCGTCCCACTCGGGCTGGCAACCTGGATCGCGTTCAGCCTCCCGCTGGCTTTCGTCAACGGCTCCTACGTCGTGGCCGTCGTGTCGGACCCCCTGGGCAGGGGCTGGGACCTGTTCGGCACCGCGCTGCTGCCCTGGACCCCGGTCCGGCCCGAGTGGATGAGCGGTCTGCAGGGGGCCATCGTCCTGGGGGGACACGGCGCGGCGCTCGCCGTCGCCCGGCGCTCGGCGTTCGTCGACGGCGCCGATCGACGCGCGGCGCGGGCGGTCTTCGCGCCGGTCGCGTGGCTCGTCACGTCGTTCTCACTCGTCCTGCTCTGGCTGCACGTCGGCTGACCGCGATGCGAACGGCCCTTGCCGCACTTCTCGGTCTCGGCGGCGCGCTGGCGCTCGCAGCCGGGCGGACGCCAGCGCCGGTCGACCCGCAGCCGAGGACGGTCGTGCTGACCGCGCTGGCCTCGCAGAGCATCTGGACCGACCAGCCGGTCACCGCGGCGAATGCCTGGCGCCGAGATTTCCGGCCCGCATCCCTGGTCCTCCGCACCGCCGAGACGGTGCGCCTGCGTCTGGAGTCGCCCGACGTCGTGCACTCGTTCGCGCTGCCCGAACTGGGCATCGACGCCGTCACGGTGCAGCCGGGCAGGCCGTCCTGGGTGACGGTCACCGCGCCGATGCCGGGGACCTTCGTCTACTACTGCACGATCGTCTGTGGCGACGGCCATTTCGCCATGCGGGGCCTGCTGGTCGTCACGGACGACGGCCTGGCGCCCGGCCACGCGCCTCCCCGGCTGGTCCGAGAGTACTGGCGTGAGCCTGCCCCGGGGGCCGGCGCCGGGGCGCTCGAACGCGGTCGCGCGCTGTTCCGCAAGTCAGGCTGCGTGGCCTGTCACGGGGAGGGCGGGCGCGGCGGCATCCGGAACCCCAACTCCATGAACGCGACGGTGCCCGAACTCGAGACGCTCGCGCGCCGCACGTTCCTGTTCACTCCCGCCGACGTGGCGCGGTTCAGGGCGATCGTCGACGCCTCCCCCGCCTGGGAAGCCCTGCTGCCGGGTTCGGGGCTGCCGCTCGCCGCGGCCGTGACGCGCCAGTACCTGGCGACCCGCCAGGTCGTGCTCGACGGCCGGCGCAGCAGCCGGCTCGATCCGGGCGGGCCCCAGCCCGCGCTGGACATGCCCGCGTGGGAAGTCCGGCTCGACGGGCCGAGCGTCGACGCCATCCTCAGCTACCTGTTGACCCTCGACGGAGCCGGCGCGCGCACGGCCCCGCTCGCGACGGTGCCTGCGCGCGAAGGAGACATGCGATGAAGACGCCATTCTCGTGGACGTGGGTTGCCGTCGGCCTCGGCCTCTTCGGGGCCGCTTGTTTGCAGACCCATCACACGCCACCGCCGCCGAGCGTCACGCCGGCGGCCGCGGCGCCGGCTACCCGGCCGGTCCCTGACCACCAGCACTCCCCAGCGCCCGTCGCGGCGGTCGCGGCCAGCAGCGGTTCGCCCGTGCTGCAGTTCACCGACGCCGCCCGCCAGACGAAGCAGTTCATCGGCTACTACCGGACGATCAAGCTGACTCCGGAGCAGGAACGCATCAAGGTGGAGGCCCTCTCCGCGCTGGCAGCGCCCTGCTGCTCCAAGTTCACGCTGGCCACCTGTTGCTGCCCCTGCAACATGTCGAAGGCGGTCTGGGGCATGGCCGCGTGGCTGATCACGGAGAAGGGCCAGGGCGTCGAGCAGGTGCGCCAGGCCGCCGTCGACTGGCTGGCCTTCGTCAACCCGAACGGATTCAGCGGCGAGGCCTGCACGAAGGGCCGCTGCAACCGCCCGACGGCGCACGACGGCTGCGGCGGGATGAACGAAGCCGAGCTGCTGTAGGCGGCGGAGCCCGCCGTGACCGAGATCCCGCCTGTCGCGCAGGGTGCCCAGCGGCGATCGAGCCTGCGGGCTCGCCTGCGGAGATCCATCTTCGCCGTCGCCGTCGTGACGCTGGCCGCTTTCACCGGAGCTGCGATCGTCGAGGAGAAGCGGCTGTCCGCGGAGAACGCCTCGCTCCACGCGACGCTGTTGCTCGCGCACCTCGCTCACATGCCGGAGTTCGCGCCGGAGGCGCGGAGCAGAGACGCGCGCGCCAGCCTGGCGCACGCGCTGTCGGGCGCGACCGTCAGCCGCGTGGACCTGCTGGCGCAGGGCGACGAACCCCCGTCGGCCTGGCCCGTCGTCGCCCGAAGGTCCGTCCGGCTCGTGGACGGACTCTTCGAGCTGCAGTACCGCGTTGACCCGGCCCACGCGCGTCGTGCCGTGATGCGCGCCGCGGCGATCCACGCCGCGCACGGCCTGGTCGCCCTCGCGGCACTGCTGGGCGCCACGGAATGGATCCTCCGGCGCAACCTCGTGGTGCCGCTCCGCGCCCTGGCCCACCAGATCTCGCTGATCCGGGACGGTCGCGGATGGGCTCCGCACCTGCCGCCCGGAGACGCGGAGATCGCCGAGGTCGCAACGTCGCTCGAGCAGTTGGGTCCGAGCCTCGAGCGACAAGTCCACGAGTGGCTCGAGGCGGAACGCCGGAGCGCGGTCGCCTCGGTGCTGGCCCGCCTGAGGTCGAGCCTGGCTCACGAGGCCGGCCCTGGCCGACGGGAGTTCCTGTCGGCGATCGACGCGGAGGCCGTCAGGTGCTTCGCGCCCCTTTCGGAAGGAGGAAGACCGTGGAATACGGGCGAAGGGCGGCATTCGTAGTGGCGTGGGCGCTCTCGACGGCGCCACCGGCGGCTCTCGCGTACCAGCACCAGCACGGCAGTGCGCCGCAGGCCACGCCGCCGGGCCCGCGACCCGAAACCGCCCTGCACCTGAAGGACGTGTTGAAGGCTGCCGATCGGTCGCTCGGCGCCCTCGAGAAGGCCGCGCGTGGCGCCACCGGTTCTGCCGGCGGCGGCGCGCAGGCGGTGCGCGATTACCTCAGCCTCGTCGGCTGGGTGGAACGGCACTTCCTGGCCGCGGGGCCGGGCGCGGGCATCGACGCTCGGGACGTCGAGCGCACACGGCAGGCCCTGGTCCGCCAGCATCGGCACCTCGCCTCGATCGATGGTGGGGCCCTCGATCAGGAGACCGCCAGACTCGTCGGCCAGGCCCGAGACGCAGCGGCGGCGGCGCTGACTGCGGTCGATTCGACCCTCGCGGGACGGGAGCGAGGAGGCGGATGTGGCCACTGCTGACGATCTGGGCGACGCGCTTCCCGTGCGGGCCGCGAGGCTGCGGGTGGTCGCAGTGCTCGTCCTGTTCGCCGGTGCACTGCATTGGGCGACGCCCGCGGGCGTCCAGCACTGGCACTGGTTGCACGTGGCGGCGGCCAAACTCTACTACCTCCCGATCGTGCTGGCGGCCGCCTGGTTCAGGGCCGGCACGGTCGGGGCCGTCGTCACGGCGACATCGCTCCTCACGGTCGTCCACGTGGCCGCCGCCTGGTCGGGCAGCACGATGCTGCAGACCGAACAACTCGCCGAGGTCGTGTCATTCTGGATCGTGGGCCTCGTGTCGGCGGCGCTGTTCGCCCGGGAACGGCGAGCCGACCGGCGCACGCGTGAAGCTCACGAAGAGACGCTGGTCGCCCTTGCCGGCTCGCTCGAGCTGAGGGAACGCTGCACGGCCGGGCACTCCCACAGGGTTCGCGCCTACGCCCTGCTGCTCGCGGGCGAGATGGGCTGCCGCGAGCCGGTCTTCCTGTCGAACCTGGCCGCGGCGGCGCTGCTCCACGACGTGGGCAAGATCGGCGTTCCGGACGGCGTCCTGCTCAAGCCCGGCCCGCTGACCGCCGACGAGTGGGCCCTGATGCGGTGCCACCCGGAGTCCGGCGCCGCCCTGATCGGGAACATCGCTTCACTGGCCTCGATCCGGGAGCTGATCCTCGCCCACCACGAGCGCTTCGACGGACTCGGATACCCAGGCGGCCAGCGCGGCGAAGCGATCCCCCTCGGCGCCCGAATCTTCGGCGTCGCCGATGCGCTCGACGCGCTGACGACCGATCGCCCGTATCGGACGGCGCGAACCTGGGAAGAAGCTGCGCGAACGATCGCTGCGGGGCGGGGTTCGCAGTTCGACCCCCTGGTCGTCGACGCGTTCCTCGGGATCCCGCGCGCCCGATGGGCGCGTGCGGCCGAGGCCGCCGGCGCCGGCCTGTCGCCCTCACCCGGGCCATCGCGCGTCCACGCCCAATTCGAAGTCGGTCGCCTCACCAGCAGTTCGTCGTGAACCAGCCAAAGGAGATGGAGAAATCGTCATGTGGAAATCCGCAATCGGGATCGTAATCGCGCTGGTCGCCGTTGCCGCCGCGGGCTGCGGCGGTGACGGGTCGATGGGGGGGAGCATGATGGGGCCCTCGTCCACGAGCCCGGCGTCGATGATGCCGGGAGGGGGCACGGGCAGCTCGATCGTCGGGATGTCGCCCGCCGGCGGATCGACGGGGGTGGCCACCAACACCCCGATCGAGATCCGGTTCTCGGGGGCGATGCCTGCTGCCATCGGGTTCCAGGTCGACCTCCACGTCGGGGATCTGTCCGGGCCGACGGTGGCGCTCGCCTGCACCGCCTCCGCCGATCGGGTGGCCCTCACTTGCATGCCAGCCAGCTCGCTCCAGCCTGGCACCCGCTACATGACGCACGTGGGCGGGGGCATGACGTCCGGTAACGGCGTCTGCGGGGCCGGTGCCTCGATGATGGGCGGGCAGTGGATCGGTCCTGGCGGCATATCGGCGGCGATGCACGGTGGCATGAGCTGGGGCGGCATGGGTGGCTGGTTCGACGCTTGCGGCGGCTATGGAATGGCGTTCCCGTTCACGACAGCGTGAGCAACGGGGGAGGGCCAACACCGGCCCTCCCCCCTTCCCGCCCGGTGTCGCGGCGCCCGGAATGGTATGGTTTCCAAATCGGGCACGGCGCGGAGGGCTGCTGCGATGTCGGAAGCGGTGCGATCGCTGATCGAGCGCTGGCGAGACGACGCCGGAGGCACGTACCGCTCGTGGTTCCTCTGGGAGGAGCGCCTCAAGAACTTTCGCTCGATCCGCCGCGGATTGGCCGAGGTCGTCGCCGGCATCGAAACAGGCACCTTCGGCACGACCTATAAGGGCTCCTCGCTGCAGACGGTGGTCGGCTCGATCGCGGAGCAGCGGCAGATCTTCAAGGGTGCCGACCATGCCTTCCTCTGGAAGCCGAAGCTGCGCATCCCGGACATCTACGAGAACCGCGAGAACCAGCTCGCGTTCGCGCGTTTCCTCGCCGCTTGCGCCTGCTGCAACGCGGAATCGGGACTCCTCGACGCGATCCGTCGGCTCGACGCGCAATCGATCAAGGGACTCGGCCCGGCAACGGCGAACCTGCTGTACTTCCTGCATCCGACCCTGGTGCCGCCGACCAACACGGCGATCGTCAAGGGCTACAACGCGCTCACCGGGTCGCGCGTCAAGCTCGGCCGCTGGAGCGAGTACCTCGCCATGAGGCGCGGCGTGCTGGCCCTCAACGCGGAGTACCGCGACCTGCTGTCCAACGACCTGGGGGCAGCAGCCGGGCTGTTGTTCGACATCGGCAGCGGGCGCTTCTCTGCCCCGCCCCGCGCGGACGACGCAGCCGCCATCGCGGCCTGGCGGGACGACCTCGCGCGCGCGCGCAGCGACGGCGACAAGGCACGCCGCGACGGGATCGGCGACCACACGCACACCGAGGTCCAGGGCTGGCTTCGCGACCTGGGCCGCGCGCTCGGCTACGACGTCTGGATAGCGGCCAACGATCGGAGTCGGGAGTACGCCGGGGGTCGCCTCTGCGACGGGTGCCTGGAGGCGCTTCCCGGCGGCCTCGATCAGGTGACCGGTGCGGACGCCGTCCGGCTGATCGACATCCTCTGGCTCGAGCGCGGAAGCGCAGAAGTGGCGGCAGCCTTCGAGGTCGAGCACTCGACGTCCATCTACTCAGGGATCGTCCGCCTGCTCGACCTCGCGTGGAGCTCGCCAAGCGGGCCCACGCGCAACCTGTTTCTGGTGGCCCCCGACGAGCGCGAGGCCGAGGTACGCGCTCAGGTCCGACGACCGGCGTTTCGACGCATCGGTGACCTGTCCGTCCGCTTCGTGCCTTACGGAGAGCTCGGACGAAACCGCGAGGTGATGGCGCGGTTCGGTTCCGGAATCCGCACCGTCGAGGCGATCGCACGCGACCTGACGTAGCCGGCCCCGCCCTCGGCCGGCGCCACCGGGCTTCCGATCACGTCCCGGGCATGCAGCGCCGCAGCACGACGTGGGTGAAGTCTTGCGGAGCGCCCGCCGGGGTGACGTGGCGACGCTCGAACCCACGCAGCAGCCCGAACCCGGCGCCGACCCGCTCGACGAGGCCGGCCACGTCGTAGCGCTGCACCGGCAGCCCGCTGCACCGCGTCGGGCCCTGCGAGCCGAAGGTGGCGAGCACCACGTGGCCGCCGGGCGCGAGGTTCGCCCGCAGGGCAGAAAGGTACTCCTCCTGATCCGCGGGCTCGGTGAGGAAGTGGAAGACCGCCCGGTCGTGCCAGAGATCCACCGGTTCGCGCAGACGAAGCCACCGGGCGTCGCCCACGATCCACTCGACCTGCGACGCACGCTCCGCGAGTCGCGAGCGCGCGACGTCGAGCGCCGCCTGCGCGATGTCCGCCACGGCGAGCCGTCGATAACCGCGGTCGAGCAGGCGGTCGACGAGGACGGAGGCTCCGCCGCCGACGTCGACGATCGACGCGCTGTTCGGCGCAACTGCGCCGATCAGCTCGAGTCAGGTGGCGGGATCGGGCTCGTACCAGCTCACCTGCTCGGGCGACTTCGAGCCCCACACCTGCTGCCAGTGCGTTTCGGGATCCATCTCCAGCCTCCCTCAGCGTTCGCGAATCATGCCCCAGCGGGTTCCCCGAGGCACACCCCGTGAGAGAGGCTCGGCATGGAGCGTGCTTCTGCCTTCGTGGCCCCACCGTTGGCTCGGGAGGCGAAAGCGATGCGGCGTCGAGAGTGTCTTCGAAAGGGCTTGATAGCAACGGCCGGCGCGCTGGCGGCAGGCCCGACTGGCCGGCTGCTTGCACAAGCCGATGCCGCCACGACGCTGGTCGCGTCGGTGAGCCAGCGAGAGATCTGGCCCGGACAGCCGACAGCCGTCCTCACCCTGGGGGACACTGTCCCTTCCCGCACGATGCGAGTCCGGCGGTGGGACCTACTCGCTGTGGAGTTTCGCAACGACCTCGCCGAGCCGACCAACCTCCACTGGCATGGGCTCGCGGCTCCGCCCGAAGCCGACGGGCACCCCACCGACGTCGTGGCTCCGGGAGGCCAGCGTTCGTACCGATTCCTCGTCGAAGAGCCGGGCGGCACGTACTGGTACCACCCGCACCCCGACGGCCGGACCGCATCCCAGGTCTATCGCGGGCTGGCCGGGTTCCTGATCGTCGAGGACGAGGCCGAGCTCGGCCTGGGCCTCCCTTCGGGCGAGTTCGACGTGCCATTGCTCCTTCAGGATCGCCGGCGGCGTGCCGACGGCAGCCTGACCTACGCGCCGACGCCGATGGACCTGATGAGCGGGCTGGTCGGCGACGCTGGCCTTGTCAACGGCGCGCCGCAGCCGGTGCTGGACGTGGCCGCGACGGCCTACCGGCTCCGGCTGCTGAACGGCGCCAACGCGCGGGTGATGCGGGCCGCCTTCGAGGACGGGCGGCGATTCGACGTGATCGCGGGCGATTGCGGGCTGCTCGAACAGGCGACGGTTGCCAGCGAGGTCTGGCTGGCGCCGGGCGAGCGGGCGGAGATCCTCGTGGACTTCTCCGGCTTCGCGCTCGGTCGCAGCCTCCGCCTGGTCAGCGCGGCGTTCTCGGCGGGGGGCATGGGCATGGGCATGGGCGGAGGTCAGGGCGGCTTCCTCCCGCTGGCGACGTTCCGCGTGTCGCGCCCGGGACCGCCGCCTGCGCCGGTGCCCGAGCGGCTGGGCAGGCCGGTTCGCCTGGACCCCGCGCGAGCGACCGCGAGACGGCGCTTCGTGATGGACATGCGGATGCCCCCGGTCGCCGGCGCCTTCACGATCAACGGCGTCAGCTTCCAGCCGAACCGCGTCGACGTGAAGGTCGAGCGCGGCGTCCAGGAGACGTGGGAAGTGGTCAACCTCTCCGGCGAGCCCCACCCTTTCCACGTGCACGGCACGCAGTTCCAGGTCGTGCGCCGGGCGACGGCGCTGCAGCCGCACGAGCGCGGGCTCAAGGACACGGTGCTGGTGTGGCCCGGTGAAACCGTGGAGCTGGCGATCCGCTTCGAGCGCCACGCGGGCCTCTACGTCCTCCACTGCCACAACCTGGAGCACGAGGACGCCGGCATGATGCTGAATCTCGAAGTGCGCTGAGGCCACCCGCCTCGCGCGTCAGTGGCCCCCGGGGGGCATCCCGCCCCCGCACCCGTCCTCGGCGAACGGGCGCGCGCACCGCTGCTCGGCGCAGGCCTTTCCGGAGAAGCCCTGCTGTCGCGCCGCCCGGATCCAGCCCTCCACCGCCTGGCGGACGGCGTCGACATCCAGGCCGCCGCGCAGGACGAGCCCGCGTGTCAAACCGGTGATGGCACGGCTCAGCAGGCATCCGCAGCAACGCCCGCTCATCCGGTGCCGTCGGCAGCAGGGCGACCGGATGCCGTCGAGTACGGCACGCTCGATCCGGCGCTGCGGCGGCGAGACGCGCTCCGACATCGCGGCTGCGAACGCCTCGGCTTCCTGTTCGGTTCCCGAGAAGGTGGGGAGGGGCGACAGCGTCTCCTCACGCGTGGCGCGCCTCGCGATCAGCGTGCCGATCAGGGTCGCCGCCAACGCGAGCGCGAGCAGCACCCACGACCCGTGGCCGAGCCCCGGCCTCTTTCTCGGCAGCCGCCGGCGTGCCTTTCTGTCGTTCATCGTCGAGCTCCGGGCCACAGGCCGAGGCCCGTCGGGCGCGTCACCTCAGGCGCGGTGCGCCGGACGGACACCGAGCGCGGCCAGTTCTTCCTGCAGCGCGTGGACGCAACGAAGCTGAGCATCGTCGGGGCCCTCGAAAGAGGTGTGCTCGTGCTCGACATCGAGCACGAGTTGGACCTCGGCGACGAGCCGCCCACGATCCCAGCGGAAGCGGAGGGCGCTGTCGAAACCGCGCAGCCGGCAGGGCGCTCCTCCGCCCCGGCCCTCGGCGAGGGCCATGGCCGCCTGCGCGATCGTCCGCAGCCGGCCGAACGTGCCCACGCACGCGGCGCACGCCGGCCGAGTGTCGGCCACGACCACCGCCAACGCCACCTCGAAACCGGTCGACCGGAGCAGGCCGCGATGAAGGGCGAGAGCGGGCCGGACCTCGCACACGACCCCGTGCTCGCGCGACCACTGCCTGAGGTCGGCGAACGGCGAGGCGCCGCGGGAATCCGGCCCGCTCCCATGGCTCACGACCGAAGCTCCGGCCCGAACAACCACGTCACGGGTGAACGACCGCCGCTCCGGGGTCCTGGGTCGCGGCCTGTTCGGCCATCTCCCGCACCTCGGAACGCCACTTCCACAACAGGTAGATGGCCGGATAGACCAGCAGTTCGAGCAGGAACGAGGTCGCGAGGCCGCCGACCATCGGCGCCGCGACCCGCTTCATCACGTCGCTGCCGGCTCCGGTCGACCACATGATCGGCATCAGGCCCATCATCGCGGCGGCCACCGTCATCGCCTTCGGCCGCACGCGCTTGACGGCTCCGTGGACGATCGCCTCGTGCAGCTCGGCCAGGCTGCGCAGCCTGCCCTTGGCCTTCGCCTCCTCGTACGACAGGTCAAGGAAGAGCAGCATGAAGACGCCCGTCTCCGCGTCCAGACCCATCAGCGCGATCATCCCGACCCAGGCGGCGATCGAGACGTTGTAGTCGAGAGCCCACATCAGCCAGACGGCCCCGATCGCCGAGAACGGCACCGCGAGCATGACGATCCCAGCCTTCACGCCGGACCGGGTGTTCATGTAGAGCAGCAGGAAGATGGTGAGGACGGTGATCGGCAGCACGAGCTTCAGCCGCTCGCGGACGCGGATCATGTTCTCGTACTGGCCGCTCCACTCGAGCGAGTAACCCGGCTCGAGGCGGACCTTGGCAGCGACCACAGCCTTGGCCTCGTCGACGTAGCCGCCGATGTCGCGGCCCGCCATGTCGACGAAGACGTAGCCCGCCAGCAGCCCGTTCTCGTTGCGGATCATCGCGGGGCCGGTCGTCATCTTCAGGTCGGCGAGCTGCGACAGCGGGACCTGCGCGCCAGCCGGGGTCATGACCAGCACGCGGCCGAGCGCGTCGAGGTCGTCGCGCAGCTCGCGCGGGTAGCGGACGTTGATCGGGAAGCGGGCGCGGCCCTCGATCGTCGTGCTGACGTTCTCGCCGCCGACGGCGGACATGATCACGTCCTGGACCTCGGCCACGCTCAGGCCGTGTCGGGCCAGCGCCTCGCGCCGCAGCTCGAAGTCGACGAAGTAGCCGCCCGCGACGCGTTCCGCGTACACCGACCGGGTGCCGGGCACGTCGCGCAGCGCGGCTTCGATCGCCTGGCCGAGCGATTCGATCCGGGCGAGGTCCGCGCCGTAGATCTTGATCCCGATCGGAGTGCGGATGCCGGTGGTCAGCATGTCGATCCGGGCCTTGATCGGCATGGTCCAGGCGTTGGTGGTGCCGGGGATCTGGAGGGCTTTGTCCAGCTCGGTGACCAGGTCCTCCCACGAGATGCGGTCCGGCCAGACACGGCGGAAGACCAGGTCGCTCAGCCACTCCGGCGACCACGCGGAGTACCAGCGTTGCTTCGGCCGCCACTGGTCGTGCGGCTTGAGCACGACCGTCGTCTCCATCATCGAGAACGGCGCGGGATCGGTCGAGGTCTCGGCCCGTCCCGCCTTTCCGAACACGCTCTCGACCTCGGGGAAGGCGGCCAGGATGCGGTCCTGAGTCTGCAGGACGCGGCTGGCCTCGGTCACCGACAGCCCCGGCAGCGTGGTCGGCATGTAGAGGATCGTCCCCTCGTTCAGCGGCGGCATGAACTCGTGGCCGAGCTTCAGGTACACCGGGATCGTGGTCGCGACGAGCAACAGGGCCACGGCGATCGTCGATCGCGGGTGGCGCAACACCAGCCGGCAGGCCGGCTCGTAGATGCGAAACAGCAGGCGGCTGATCGGGTGCCGCTCTTCCGGGTAGTAGCGGCCGACGGTCACCTGGTTGAACAGGTAGCTGAGCCAGCGCGGGCGGAAGTGAACCCAGTCCATGCGCGTGAAGAGCATGCGCAGCGCCGGGTCGAGAGTCAGCGCCAGGCCGGCGGCAATGAACATGGCCAGGTTCTTCGTCCACGCCAGCGGCCGGAACAGGCGGCCCTCCTGGTCGACCAGGGTGAAGATCGGCAGGAACGCCACCGCGATCACGAGCAGCGAGAAGAAGACGGAGGGGCCGACCTCGAGCAGGGCGTCCAGCCGCACCTTGTGGAAGTCGCCCTGGCGGCCCCCGTGCTCCCACAGCTCGAGCTTCTTGTAGGCGTTCTCTACCTCGACGATGGCGCCGTCGACGAGCACGCCGATCGAGATGGCGATGCCGGCGAGCGACATGATGTTCGAGGAGATGCCCATCACGCTCATCGGGATGAAGGCCAGCAGCACCGAGACCGGGATGGTGATGATCGGCACGATCGCGGACGGGATGTGCCAGAGGAAGACCAGGATCACGAGACTGACGATCACCATCTCGAGCACGAGCTCGTGCTTGAGGGTGTCGATCGATCGCTGGATCAGGTCCGAGCGATCGTAGGTGGTGACGACCCGCACGCCAGCGGGCAGCGACGGTTTCGCCTCTTCGAGCCGCCGCTTGACGCGGTCGATGACGGCCCTCGCGTTCTCGCCGTGACGCATCACCACGATCCCGCCGACGGCGTCGCCGCGGCCGTCGAGGTCGCTGACTCCGCGCCGGATCTCCGGCCCCATCGCGACCTGGCCCACGTCCCTGAGCAACACGGGGGTGCCGCGCTCGTCCGTCTTCAGCACGACCTGCTCGAGGTCTTCCAGCCTGGCGACGTAGCCGCGGCCGCGCACCATGTACTCGCGCCCGGAGAACTCGATCAGGCGTCCGCCGACCTCGTTGTTGCTGCGCCGCACCGCCTCGGCGACGCGCATGATGTCGAGGTCGTAGGCCTTCAGCCGGTTGGGATCGACCGTCACCTGGTACTGCTGCACGAAACCACCGATCGAGGCGACCTCGGCAACGCCGGGAACCGACTGGAGGCGGTAGCGCAGGCTCCAGTCCTGGAAGGCGCGCAGGTCGGCCGCGGAGTGCTGGCCCGAGTCGTCCACCAGCGCGTACTGGTAGACCCAGCCCACGCCGGTGGCATCCGGCCCGAGTTCGGTCTTCACTCCCGAGGGTAGGAGCGGCTGGATCTTGCTCAGGTACTCGAGGACCCGGCTCCGGGCCCAGTACAGGTCGGTGCCGTCCTGGAAGATGACGTAGACGTAGCTGAACCCGAAGTCGGAGAAGCCGCGGATGACCTTCACGCCGGGCGCGCCCAGCAATGCCGTGACGATCGGGTACGTGACCTGATCCTCGATGATGTCGGGGGAGCGGTCCCAGCGCGAGTACACGATCACCTGGGTGTCCGACAGGTCGGGGATGGCGTCCACAGGAATGTGGTTGACCGTGTAGATGCCGTAGGCGACCACGACCGCGGTGATCATCAGGACCAGCAGGCGGTTGGTGGCGCTGAAGCGGATGATGGAGTGGATCATCGCTGCACCTCAGTGGCCCGCGTGGGCGGCCGGAGCGGCCATCTGGGCGAGGGCCGCCCGGAGGCTGGACTCCGAATCAAGCAGGAAGTTGGCGGAGACCACCACCCGGTCTCCCTCCCCCAGGCCGCTGCGAACGTGCACGCCTGACTCGGTACGGCCGCCCACCTGCACCTCACGCGGCTCCAGCACGCCTCCTTCACGGTCGACGAAGACCAGGGTCCGGGTGCCGGAGCGCACGAGCGCCGTCTCGGGCACGATCAGCCCGCGGCCGACGCCGGCCTCCAGCACGACGTCCGCAAACATCTCGGGCTTGAGGCGGTCGTCGCGGTTGTCGACCTCAACGCGGACCTTGACGGTGCGCGTCTTTTCCTCGACCGCGGGCGCGATCCAGGTGACCGTGCCGCGCCACTTGCGCTCCGGGATGTAGGCGATCGAGAGCTCCGCTTGCATGCCGAGGCGCACGGCTGGGAGGTCGGCCTCGTAAACGTCGGCCAGCACCCACAGGTGGGACAGATCGGCGATGTCGAACAGCGGGTCGGAGGGCATCACCCGCATGCCCTGCAGGGCGGTCTTCCCGACGACGTAGCCCTCGACCTCGGCGTACAGGTCGAGGGTCCGTCGGACGGTGCCGCTCCGCTCGAGCGCGTCGACGTCTTCGGCGCGAATGTCCCACAACAGCAGCCGCCGGCGGGCCGCCGCGACGAGGTCCTGGCCCCCTTTGACCACGGACGGAACCTCGGCCCCCGACAGGCGCTCTTCGGCGCGCATGGCCAGCAGGTACTCTTCCTGCGTGGCGACGAGCTCCGGGCTGTAGATCGAGGCGAGCGGTTCGCCCTTGCGAACCTTCTTCCCCACGAAGTCGACGTACAGCTTTTCGACGTAGCCCTCGAACTTGGTGTGGACGTGGTGCAGTCGCCGTTCGTCAGGAGCGACGCGGCCCACGGTCCGGATCGGCCGCGCCAGGCTGCCCACGCGGACCGGCTCCGACCGCAGACCGAGGACCTGCCGGCGCTCGGCCGAGAGGGTCACCGTGGCTCGCCCGGGCACAGCGCCGGCGCCGGCCAGCTCGTCCTCGTAGACGGGGACGAAGTCCATGCCCATGGAGTCCTTGGCCGGCACGTCGGACCTCACGGAGGGATCCATCGGCGATCGGTAGTAGGCGACCTTGCGCTCGCCGGTCGCGGCCGGGGCGGCCGCGGCCTTGTCCTCGAGCGGAACCAGCCGCATGCCGCAGATCGGGCAGTCGCCCGGCTTGTCCGAGACGTAGGTGGGATGCATGGGGCAGTGATAGCGCGCGGACTGCTCGGAGCGGCCGGCTGGTTCGGGCTGGCGCTGGCACGCCGTCGTCATCGCTCCGCCCAGGGCCAGCAGGGCGACTGCCAACAGGAAGGTCTTGCGTGCGGCGGTCATGGCATGTCCTTTCAGCGGCTCATCGAGCCCATGGCCGGCGCGTCGGCGGCGGCGGGTGGTGCTGCGGCTGCGGGTGCGCCAGGAGCCATCGCGGCCCCTCCCCGCTCCAGCGAGGCCTCGTCGAGGTCGATGCGCAGGCGCGCCTGCGCCTCGCGCAGGTCGAGCAAGCGGCTCCGGTCGGCGTACAGCGAGTTGAGGGCCTCCAGTACGGTCACGAACGGAACGCGTCCGGTCTGGTAGCTGGCTTGCGCGGCTTCGACGCTGCTCTCTCCCTGCCGGACGATGCCGCCGGCATAGAGCGCCGCCGTTTGCCTTGCCGCGTCGAGCTCGGCGACGCGTTCGCGCGTGCGCTGGGTCAGGACCAGCTCGACCGACTGCACACGCGCCTCGGTGGCGCGCGCGGCGGCTTCGGCTTCGGCCACCGCCGCCGCGCGCCGGGCTCGGCGCAGCGGGAGGTTCAAGCCCACGCTCGCCTGCCACATGGGGTCGAACCCGCCGCGGTTCATGTAGCCGCCCTGGACGAAGAAATCGGGCTTGTACTCGCGCCGCGCCAGGTCGACGGCGAGGCGGGCCCGCTGCGTGTCGAGGCGGGCAGCGGCCAGTTCAGGGCTCACTTGGAGGGCCGCCTGGATCGCGCGGTCCAGGTCGGGCGTCTCGGCGACGTCGGCGAGGTGGGCAGCGACCGGTACCGGCTCGCCAGCGGCGCGGCCGAGGAGCCGTTGGATCTCCGCCGTGCGGACTGCGCTTTCGGCCCTGCGCGCGAGGACGAATTGGCCGTTGCGGGTCACCTCGACCTGGGTCCGCAGCACGTCCTGCTGGGTGCCCTGGCCCGCGGCGTAGCGGGCGCGGGCCACGGCCTCCACGTGGCGCCAGATCTCGCCCTGCTCGCGAACGAGAGCGAGCTGAGCTTCAGCCAGCACCAGGCCGTAGTAGGCGCGGCGCACGGCCGCGGCGATGGAGAGGCGCGCGCGGGCGACCTGGAGCTGGCTGCGATCGGCCTCCACCCGGGAGATGTCCGAACGCAGCCGGAGCTTTCCGGGGAACGGCAGGTCCTGGCTGGCCATCAGCGCGAGATTGGAGTCCGGCATGGTGCCGAGGCTCGGTTGCCAGCCTTCGTTGGTGTAACTGACCAACACTCGCGGGTCCGGCAGCGACGCGACTTGCACCGGGCGCTCCTTCGCCGCGCGCGCGGCCTCCTCGGCGGCCCGCAGGTCCGGGTTGTTCCGCAGCGCCTCCTGGACCAGGTCCTCCAGCAGTGAATCCGCCGGAGGCGCCGTCGCGTGAGCGCCGGCCGCGAGCAAAGACACGCCGAGCCAGCAAGCCGATACGACACTCCTCTTGGACATCGCAACTCCCGAGCAAGATCGAACCCTGGAATCTCGCCAGTGCTGGCCTCACGAGCCGCGCTGGCATTTGCAGAGATCAGTCGCGGCGGCCGGCGGCCAACGCGACGATCCGAATCAGATCCTCAGCACGACCTGTCGGGGAGTTCGACACTGGATGGCCAGCGCTGGGTGCGAGAGCCGTTCGCGGGAGTGGGGGGCGGCCAGCCCGACGGCGTGCTGAACGCTTTCGTGCCCCGGCATCGCCGAGTCGGTGCTCAGCGTCGTCGTCGTGTCGGCCGTGGCCGAGTCGCAGCACGCAGGTGGCGCCTTGACCGAGGGAGTGCTGGCCGGATCGCAGCAGGTCGGTGTCGGGTGACACGCCCCTCGGGCCTCGAGATTCGTCGCCGGGCAACGGCAGGTCGCGGGTATACCCGATGCGATCAGGAGCGCCACGAGGCAGGTCGCCCAGAGCCGGCGGCGAACGAGGCTGCGAATCATGCTCACATCCTCACCGTCATGCACGCTCGGTGCCAGTGCGATCCGCGCAGATCGTGCCGCGATGCGAAAGGCGAGCGTCGAGGTCCGCGCGCGCCAGCGGAGCGACGAGCGCGGACCTCTTTCATTTGGCCGGCGGCGCCGGTCGGCGCTTGCTGGACGTGTGGGAGTGGCGGATCTTCCAGGCCCCGCTCGCGTCCTTGACGAGGATCAGCGTCTCGAGGCCCCCGGCGTCCACATCGCGGTCGCCGATGCGCGCCTGGAGGCGGTACTCCGCGGTGACGTAGGCCGAGCGGCCGTCGGCGCCCAGCGCGTGGGCCGCGACGTCGGAGTGGGTGAAGACCAGGCCCTCCATCTCCTTCAGCTCGGGACCGAGGTGATGGTCGCGGTAGGCGGCCCAGCCGAGATCGACGCTGCCCCCCTCGAAGATCGTCACTTCCGGGTGATAGAAGGGGGTCAGGCGCTCGACGTCGCGGCTGGCGAACGCCGTGTCGTAGGCCTTCAGCCAGGCCGCGACCTCGCCCGTGAGCGCGGGCGGGTCGGCCTGGGCAGGGGCGCAGAGGCTCAGCGTCGCCGCGAGCGCCAGGATCGACGAACGGTGATTCATCGCGGCTCCTCGCCGATCAGTGCTTGTGAGGGTCCGCCGCGGGCTTGGCCGCGTCCATCTCGCCGACCTGCACCTCGACCGCGCGGATCGTCTTGCCCTCCTCGACCGTGGTCGCCACGACGCGGACCCCGGCGACCACGTCCTTGAGCGTCGCGGCGCTCTTGCCCTTCATGAACTGCGTCTTGTCGTCGCAGGTCAGGATCACGGTCTTGCCCTCGGTCGTCTTCACCTCGACGTGGGCGACCTTCTCCACGTGGACCTGGGCGACGGTGCCCATCACCTTGTGCTGATGGCCCTCGTGGGCCTGGACGTTCCCGGCGGCGGCGAAGAGTGCGATCCACGACAGGACGGCGACGGCCTTGCGCATGGCGCTGCGACCTCCTTCAGTGCCCCGCGTGTGACGAGGGAGGAGCCGGGGCGATGTCGCCTCCCTCCAGGAACCGCCGCTCGGCCTCGGCCGCCTCCCAGTCGCGCCGGCCGCGCGGGTTGAACTCGCGCATTTCGGCCAGCTCCTCGGGAGTCAGCTTCGGCAGGTGGCGGATGAAGTGGACGAGCTCCCAGGTCGTCTCGTCGTCCGCGGGCGTGTCTTCGCCCCAGGCCGGCATGCCGGTCAGGCGGACGCCGTTCTTGATGATCCAGAACAGGTGCCCGTCCGGCAGCGCCTGGGTGTCGCTCAGCAGCATGTCGGGCGCCTTGGGGTAGAGGTTGCGGCCGAGCGTCGTCTGCCCGCGGCCGTCGTTGCCGTGGCACGAGGCGCAGTGGTCGGCGAAGTGCGCGCGGGCCCGGGCCAGCACGGCAGGCGTGAGCGCGACCGGGTTGCGGGCGTCGCGATGCGCGCTCGGGATGCTGAAGTTCCGCAGCCGCCGGGCGACGAAGGCCTCGACCGCGGTGGGCTCGTCGCGGGCGCTGAAGCCCGCCGATACGAGGAACCCCAGCCCCGCCAGCCCGGCCCCCGCACCCATCAGCACCGCCCATCCGGCCTTCGCAGCCCGCGTCATGGGCGAGAAAGCTACAGGGTCAACGTTAGAGGCACATTAGGCGGCCCAGCCGTACCATTCCCCTCGAAATGGGGCGGGCGTGAGAATCCTGGTGGTCGAGGACGATCCGCGGCTGTCGGCGCTGCTGCGGCAGGGCCTGCGCGAGCAGGGCTTCGTCGTCGACGTGGCGCACGAGGCGAAGCTGGGCCTCGAGCTGGCCACCTCTGGCGACTACGGCGTGCTGGTGCTGGACGTGATGCTGCCCGGGCGCAGCGGTTTCGACCTGCTGCGCGACCTGCGCGCGGCCGGCAGCCGTCTGCCGGTGCTCGTCCTGTCGGCGCGCTCCGCGGTCGAGGACCGCGTCCGGGGCCTCGATCTGGGCGCGGACGACTACCTCGCCAAGCCGTTCGACTTCGCCGAGCTGCTGGCGCGACTGCGCGCCATCACCCGCCGGCCCGACGTCGAACCGCGCACCGTCCTGCGCGTCGCCGACCTCGAGCTCGACCCGGCGCGGCACGAGGTGCGCCGCGGCGGACAGCGGGTGGAGCTGACGGCCCGCGAGTTCGCCCTGCTCGAGTACCTGATGCGGAAGGCGGGCATGGTGCTGACGCGCGACATGATCCTCGACCAGGTCTGGGGCATCGAGTACGACGGCGGGTCGAACCTGGTCGAGGTCTACGTCAACTACCTGCGGCGCAAGGTCGATCCGGGCCACGAGCTGATCCACACGGTGCGCGGCCTCGGCTACACGCTGCGGGAGGCGGAGTGACGATCCGGTCGCGCAGCCTGCGCGCCCGGCTGACGGCCTGGTACGCGCTGAACCTCACCGTCGTGCTGGCCACCCTGGGCGCGCTGCTGTACGGCGTGGTGCGGCATCAGCTCCTCGTCCACCACGACGGCGAGCTGCGTCACGCTGCAGGGGCCGCGGCCACGGTGCTGGCGAGCGAGCCCGACTGCGAGCGGCTGACGGAAGCCCAGGTCGCCGCCCTCGACCGCCTCGGCCACGTGGTCCTGTTCCACGAGGCCGAGGCCCGGGGCCGGGTCTTCTACCGCTCCGCCGACTCCGAGGCACTGCCGGTGCCGCCGGGCGACGCGCCGCTGCCGAAAGACGGCACGTTCCGCACGCTGGACTCCGCGAAGGGCCTGGTCCGCGCCTTCTCGCTCCCGTATCGAGCGCACTCCGGGCGGCGCGGCGTGATCCACGTGCTCGAGGGCCTGGGCGACGTCGTGGCACCGCTCGCCTCCCTGCGCCTGGCGCTGCTGGTGATGGGGCCGATCGCGATCCTGGTCTCCGCGGTGGGCGGCTACGCGCTCGTCGGTCGCACCCTCGCGCGCGTCGACGAGATCACCCGCCTCGCCCGCGAGATCGAGGCGGACAACCTGGGCCGGCGGCTGCCCGAGCCCGCCGCCGAGGACGAGGTCGGGCGCCTGGTCGCGACCTTCAACCAGATGATCGGCCGGCTCGACGCGTCGTTCGACGCGATGCGCCGCTTCACCGCCGACGCGTCGCACGAGCTGCGCACGCCGCTGGCCCACATGCGGGCGGCGATCGACGTCACGCTCAGCCGGCCGCGCGAGGCCGCGGAGTACGAAGCCGCGCTGCGCGGCGTCGGCATCGACGTCGACCGCCTGCGCGCGATCGTGGGCGACCTGCTGCTGCTGGCCCGGGCCGATGCCGGGCGCATCGCCCTGGAACGGCAGCCGGTCCGGCTCGACGTGCTGGCCGGCGAGGTCGTCGAGGCCTTCCAGGCGGCGGCCGCCGAGCGCGGCGTGGCGCTGAGGATGGGCGCGGTCACGGCCGTCGGCGTCCTCGGCGACGAGCGGTGGCTCCGCCAGCTCCTCGCCAACCTGGTCGGCAACGCGCTCAAGTTCTCGGCGGCGCCGGCAGCGGCGGGCGCTCCGCTCGTCGCCGTGGCGGTGGCGGCCCGCGCCGAGGGCGCCGAGCTGACCGTCACGGACTCGGGGCCCGGGTTCCCCGACGAAGCGCTGCCGCACGTCTTCGACCGGTTCTTCCGGGCCGACTCCGTGCGGTCGAGCGTCGAGGGCTCGGGCCTCGGGCTCGCGATCGCGGCCTGGATCGTCGCCGCCCACGGCGGGTCGATCGTCGCGGCGAACCTCGCTGGCGGCGGCGCCGAGTGCCGGGTGCTGCTCCCGCAAGCGGGTGCGCGTACGCCGCAAGGTTCGATTAGGGATTCCTCAGAGAACCGCAGTCCTGGCGTTTCGGTGCCCTCCCGAGTCTGAAGGGAACCGGTCAGACCCGGCCACGGCTGGCACGCCGGATGCACGTGGCCGGGGCGACGAGCCTGATCTCGTCGCTGGAGGACGCTCATGCGGACGCGAACGGCGTGGCTGGCGGTGTTCCTGGTGTCCCCTCTGAGTGCGGAGTCTCCGCAGGCGCCCGAATCTCCGCGGACCGTCGCTTCGCTGCAGGCCGGCGTCGCCTCCGGATCGATGGGCTCGCACGGGGCCTCGCTCGGTGGCACGATCGTGACGGATCTCAATGCTCGCATCGCGCTCGAAGCCACCGGCACGTACCACGGCCAGGGCATGGGGGCCGACGCCCTCAGCGCCTCGGCGAACCTGCATCTGCTGCTACGCCCCCGCAGCGAGCGCACGGTCCCGTACGTGACCCTCGGCGGCGGGATCTACCGCGCGTCGTTCGACATGGGCAACGCCCGTTTCAGCGGCCCCATGAGCGGCCACTCGGCGAACGGCGCCACAGGCTACGGAATGATGGGCGGTGGCAACGCCAACTACGGGATGATGGGCGCGGGCTACCCCGCGGCGGGCCCCGGCACCTGGAACTACGGTTCGATGCCGATGTTCTACGGCTCGCGCATGGGCGCGATGTCCTTCGGCCCCGACGGCCGCGCCACCGGGCAACGCTCCTTCACGGACCCGGCCGTGAGCGTCGGCGCGGGCCTGCGCATCGACCTCGGCTCACGCCTCGTGCTGCGGCCGGACGGCCGCGCCCTGGTCGTGCTGGGCGACGGCGACACCCGGACCGTCGGCGTCTTCACGGTCAACGTGGGCTACGCGTTCTGACAAGCTGCTGCGCGCCCTTCGTCAGGCCGTGATACCGTGGGAGTCGTGAAGGGTTTGTTCCGCACGAGATCGCGACGGTGGGCCGGGGCGGCCCGCCTCGTGGCCGCGCTGCTGCTCGCCCTGATCTGCGCCGACCTGGTGGCCGATGCGCGCTGCGACGTCGACGCGAAAGCCGCCGTCGCGGACTCGACGCTCGTGGCCGGCGGCCTCGACCGCGGCTCCGACGAACCCTGCGTGTCGTTCTGTGTGCCGGACTGCTTCTGTTGTTCGCGCTCCGTCGGAGCCGTGGCCGACGTGGCGCCGCCGCGCCCCGCGCTGGCGGCAGTCTCGACGCCTCCCGCGAGCCCGCGCTGGCCGTTGGGTGTGCGCCCCGTCGCCGTCCCCCCCCCGCTCCTCCGCGGCTGATCGCCCGCAGCCGCGCGACGTCCGCGGGATCGCTTCGGCGATCCGCGACGGCGCGTCCCCGGTCGTGCCGTCCGAACGAGGAGGAGTGTCTTGTCCGTATTGCCCGGACGTTGGTTCGTCGTGCTCGCCGTCGCTTCCGCGGGCCTCGCCCCGGAGGCCCCCGCCCAAGCGCCCCTCGGCGAGGAGTCGTACGTTCAGGTCGTGCTCCGGGCCCACCCGGCAGCGCGTCAGTCCACCGCCCTCGCCGCCGCAGCAGAGGCCGAGAGCCGTTCCGCTCGCCTGCTTCCAGATCCGGTGCTCGGTTTCTCGAGGGCCGATGCCCACCCGCAGGGCGGAGCAAGCGGCTCGGAGACGGGGTGGTCGGTCTCGCAGCCGATCCCATGGCCGGCCACGTTCGCGGCGGGCAAGCGAGCCGCGGACCAGCAGGCCGCAGTGTTCCGCAACGAAGGCGTCGCGACGCGTTGGGAGCTGGAGATCGTCGCCCGCGCCACGTTCTCGCGCCTGCTCTACGCCCGCGCGGCCCTGGAGATCGCGACCTCCGCGGAGGCGGATGCGCTCGCGCTCAAGGACCTCACGGCCCGGCGAGCCGACCTGGGCGAGTCCCGCGAGGTAGATCGGATCAAGGCCGAGGTGGAGTGGCTCCGCGAACAGCGCACGCGGCGCTCGCTCGAACGCGAGGCCGAGGCCGTCGAGGCCATCCTTCGCCAGCTCGCCGTCGAGCCGCTGCCCCGACCCCTGATCGTGACGGGCGCACTGCCCGAGCCCGTGCCGGACACCAACGGCGACGACCTGCGGGCGCGGCTGCTGCAGGCCAACCCCGGGCTGCTCGCTTCGCAGGCCGCGGCGGCCCGTGAGGCCGAACTCGCGTCCGTCGCGCGGCGGAGCCGCGTACCCGACCTGGACGTCACCTGGTTCCGCGACGAAGAGCTGGACAAGACCGCCACCGGTTTCCAGTTCGGGGTTCGAGTGCCGCTGTGGAACGCGAACCGCGGCGCGATCGCCCGCGCTGAGGCGGCGGCCGCGCTGGCGAGCGCAGGCGCCCAGCGCGCGCTGCTGGAGCTGGAGAGCAGCCTCGAGAAGGCGCGGCAGGAACTCGACGTGGCCTCCCGCCAGGCCCAGATCGTGAGCGCGCGAATCCTGCCGGCCGCGGCCCGCAGTCTGGAGTTGGCACGGCTGAGCTACCAGGAGGGCGAGACGTCCCTGCTCGACCTGCTCGACGCCCAGCGCACGTTCCGCGAGACGCAGCGCGAGGTCGCCGCGTCCCGCCTGGCCCTGGCTTTCGCCCTCGCCGACATCCGTCGGCTGGTGGGCCCCGACTTCGGGAGATGAGCATGCGACCGATTGTCACGCGCACCTTTTTCGTCGCCGTCCTTTCCGCCACGCTCCACGCCTGCGGCTCTCGGCCGGCCGAAGCTCCCGCGCCGGAAGCGAGCCGAACCGAGGCGGCTGCGGAAGGCGCGGACGAACATCACGAGGGCGAGTTGCCCGAAACCGTCCGGCTGACTTCTGCAGCCATCGCGGAGGCGGGCATCGGCACCTGGCTCGTCAAGCCGATCAACCTCCAGCACCTGCTCGTGCTCAACGGCCAGGTCAGCCACGACGAGAACCGCCTGTTGCAGGTCGGCGCCAACGTCCGCGGCCGCGTCGTCTCGATCCCCGTCGACTTCGGTGCCCGGGTCGGCAAGGGCGACGTGCTGATGACGATCGAAAGCGTCGAGCTGGGCCGCGCCCGCGAAGAACTGGCGCGCGAGCTGTCCACCCTCGATGTCGCGGTCCGCGCGTACGAACGCGCGAAGTCGCTGGTCGAGGCCAAAGCCATCAGCGCCGGCGAGTTCCAGGCGCGCGAGGGCGACTACCTCGCGAAGAAGGCCGCCGCGGAGGCCGCGGAGCGCACCCTCCACCTGCTCGGCGAGAGCCAGGAAGAAGTGGCCCGCATCCGCTCTCGGGCCGACGCGCGCGGGCTCGGGCACGACCCCGAAGACGGCGCCTCGCTCGCGCTGCGGGCCCCGTTCGCCGGCCGCGTCATCGACCGCAAGGTCACGCCCGGGGCGCTGTTCGAGGCGCTGCAGCCACTGCTCACGCTGGCCGACCTGTCGACAGTCTGGGTCTTCATGCAGGCCTATGAGAAAGACCTCGCCCAGCTCCGCGAGGGCGTCGAGGTGACCCTGCGCAGCGAGGCCTACCCCCAGGAAGCGTTCAAGGGCAAGGTGGACTTCGTCGGTAGCGTGATCGACCCGGCGAGCCGCACGGCGCGCGTGCGGGCCAGCGTGCCGAACCGCGCCGAGAAGCTGAAGCCCGGCATGTTCGTCAAGGCGCAGGTGGACGTGCCGCGCACGTACGACGGGGTCACGGTGCTGGCCGTCCCGCAATCCGCGCTGCAGGTGCTCGAGGGTCGCACCACGGTCTTCGTGCAGACGGAACCCGGGGTCTTCGTGCGGCGGCTGGTGGAGACGGCCCACACCTTCGAGGGGTTCACCGAGGTCTTCTCCGGCATCAAGGCCGGCGAGGTCGTCGTCACCGAGGGCAGCTTCGTGCTCAAGTCCGAGTTCGCGAAGGCGTCGCTGGCGGACGAGCACTGAGATGTTGACCCGGCTCGTCGACTGGAGTCTCGACAATCGGCCGCTCGTGCTGCTGGCCGCGCTGCTGGTGATCGTGAGCGGGGGCTACGCGCTGACCCGGCTCCCGATCGACGCCGTGCCCGACATCACGAACGTGCAGGTCCAGGTGCTGACCAAGGCCCCGGCCCTCGGCCCGGTCGAGATGGAGCAGTTCGTCACCTACCCGGTCGAGGCGGCCATGAACGGCCTGCCGCGGCTGGTCGAGATCCGCTCGATCTCGCGCTACGGCCTGTCCGCGGTGACGGTCGTGTTCGAGGACGGGATGGACGTCTACTTCGCCCGGCAACTGGTGGCGGAAAGGCTGGCCCAGGCCCGCGAGTCGATCCCGCAGGGCTTCGGCAACCCGGAAATGGGGCCTGTGACGACGGGGCTGGGCGACGTGTTCCAGTTCACCGTCGAGGGCGAGGGCGTGTCGGCGATGGAGCGCCGTACGATCCTGGACTGGACGATCGCGCCGCGCCTGCGCGCGGTCCCGGGCGTCACCGAGGTGAACGCGTGGGGCGGCCTGCCCAAGCAGTACCAGGTGGTCGTCGACCCCGCCAAGCTGCGCGCCCACGGCCTCTCGCTCGGGGAGGTGTTCGAGGCCGTGCAACGCGGCAGCATGAACGCCGGCGGCGGGTACATCGAGCACAACCGCGAGCAGTACATCGTGCGCGGCGAAGGCCTGGTCGGCTCGCTCGGGGACATCGAGAAGATCGTGCTGAAGTCGACGGGCGAGGGCACGCCGATCACCGTGGGCAACGTCGCCCAGGCGCGCGAGGGTTCGATGCTGCGGATCGGCGTGGCGACCGCCGACGGCCGCGGCGAGACCGTGATCGGCCTGGTCCAGATGCTCGCCGGCGAGAACGCGCTCGACGTGGCGACGCGGGCCCGGGAGGCGGTCGCGGAACTCCAGCCGAGCCTGCCCGAGGGCGTGCGGATCGTCCCCTTCTACGACCGCTCCGCGTTCGTGAACCGCGTGATCCGGACCGTGGAGGTCAACCTGCTCGAGGGCAGCGCGCTCGTGATCGCCGTCCTGCTCGCCTTCCTGGGCAACCTGCGAGCCGGCTTGATCGTCGCCTCGGCGATCCCGCTGTCGATGCTGCTGGCCTTCACCGGCATGGTGCAGTCGCGCATCTCGGCCAACCTGATGAGCCTGGGCGCGATCGACTTCGGCCTGATCGTGGACGGCGCCGTGGTGCTGGTCGAGAACGTCGTCCGCCGGCTGTCCGAGCCGGAGGGCCGCGACAAGAGCGTCCGCCAGCTCACTGCCGAGGCCGCCCACGAGGTCGTGCGGCCGATCGCGTTCGGCATCGGCATCATCATCCTCGTCTACCTCCCGATCCTGACCCTCGGCGGCATCGAGGGGAAGATGTTCAAGCCGATGGCGTGGACGGTGGTCTTCGCGCTGGTCGCGTCCTTGCTCCTCACGCTGACCCTGACCCCGGTGCTCGCCTCGCTGTTCCTGAAGAAATCCGGGCACGAACACGAGCCGGTCTTCGTCGCCTCCCTGCGCGGGGCGTACCTGCGTGCGCTCGACGCCTGCCTGGCACGCCGCAAGCCGGTGCTGGCGGGGGTCGTGGTCGTGGTCGCGCTCGGGGCCGGCGTGGCCTCGATGCTCGGCGGCGAGTTCCTCCCCCGGCTCGATGAGGGCGACATTTCGGTCAGCGCCGTACGGCCGGCCTCGGTCGGCATCTCCGAGGTCGCGGCCAGCACGGGTCGCATCGAACGCGTGCTACGGAAGTTCCCCGAGGTGGTCACGGTGGTCAGCCGCTCGGGCAGCCCGGAACTGGCGACGGACGTGATGGGGATCGAGCTGGGAGACGTCTTCGTCATCCTGAAGCCCCGCGCGGAGTGGACGACGGCGCGCTCGAAGGGCGAGCTGGTCGAGAAGATGGAGCAGGCGCTCGGCGAGACGGTGGCCGGCGTCGGGTTCTCGTTCACCCAGCCGATCGAGATGCGCTTCAACGAGCTGATCGCCGGCGTGCGCTCGGACATCGGGATCAAGCTGTTCGGCGACGACTTGGAGACCTTGCGCGTCAAGGGCGAGGAGATCGCCCGCGTCGTGACCCCCGTGCCCGGGGCGTCCGACGTCAAGCTCGAGCAGACGGCGGGCCTGCCAGTTCTCCGCGTCGTGGTCGACCGCGACCGGTGCGCGCGCTACGGCATCTCCGTGGCCGACGTGCTCGACACCGTGGAGGCGGCGCGCGCCGGCAAGATCGTCGGCACGGTGTTCGAGGGCCAGCGGCGTTTCTCGCTCGCCGTCCGCTTCGACGACGACACCGCGCGCACCGTCGACGCCCTCGGCAACGTGCCGGTGGCCTCTCCGGGCGGTGCGCTGGTCCCGCTCGGGCAGCTCGCGGAGATCAGCCTGGAGACCGGCCCGGCCCAGATCTCGCGCGAGGCGGTGCGGCGGCGGATCGTCGTCGAGCTGAACGTCCGCGGGCGTGACGTGGCCTCGTTCGTGGCGGAGGCCAAGGCCCGGATCGCGCGCGAGGTCCAGCTCCCGCCCGGGTATTACATTCGGTGGGGCGGCCAGTTCGAGAACCTGGAGGCGGCCTCTCGACGCCTGGCCGTCGCCGTGCCGCTGGCCCTCGGCCTGATCTTCGCGATGCTCTATTTCACCTTCGGATCGGCGCGCCCGGCGGCGCTGATCTTCCTCAACGTGCCGTTCGCCGCGGTCGGCGGAGTGCTGGCCCTGGCGGCGCGAGGGCTTCCGTTCTCGATCTCGGCCGGCGTCGGCTTCATCGCGCTGTTCGGCGTCGCGGTGCTCAACGGCGTCGTGCTGATGACCCAGATCCGGGAACTCGAAACCCGGACGGACCTCGGCATCGAGGACGTCCTCCGACGCGCCTGCGCGCTCCGCATGCGCCCTGTGCTGATGACGGCGCTGGTCGCTTCGCTGGGCTTCCTGCCGATGGCGCTGGCCACGGGCGCCGGGGCCGAGGTGCAGCGCCCGCTGGCCACCGTCGTCATCGGCGGCCTGGTGACCTGCACGGCGCTGACCCTTTTCGTGCTGCCCACGATCTACGGCATGTTCCGCCGAAACCAAGCGGATTAGGAGGCGCAGATGCAGACGAGCCCGTTGCACTTCGTGGTGGCCTTCATCCAGCCATTCCAACTCGACCGCGTCATGGACGCGGTACGCTCGATACCCAACTTCCCGGGCCTCAGCGTCAGCGAGGTTCGCGGGTTCGGCGCGCACGGGGCTCACCCGCCGCGGGAGGGGGAGCGCGCCGAGGTCCACCCGCTCGAGGACGGTCTCCGCCTCGAAGTCTTCTGCAGGCCTGCCGACTTGATCGTGATCGTCGAGACGATCCGCAAGGCCGCGTACACCGGCCACGTCGGGGACGGAAAAATCTTCGCAGGGCCGGTCACGCTTGGCTACCGCGTCCGCACCGCGGAGTGGGGAGAGAGTTCGATCCTGAGGTCGGAGCGCCCCGCGGCCGGGAGCGGTGACTGAGGTGGCGCCGCCGGCCGCCTTGCACTTCAGGGTCCGGGGCATGTCGTGCGCCGAGGAGGTCGCCGTCCTCAGGCGGGAACTCGGGCCGATCGCGGGGGGAGAGGACCGCCTGACCTTCGACATCCTGAGCGGTCGGATGAGCGTCGGCGGTCCGCCCGATGGCCTCACCGCCGAGCAGGTCGCCAACGCGGTGGCGCGAACGGGCATGAAGGCCGAGCCCTGGGCCGACGGCGCGCCATCGCCGGACCGGGACGACAAGTGGGCATTGGGGGGGCAGGCGTCGCTCACCGTCGCGAGTGGGGTGGCCGCCACCGCAGCATTCCTATGGCACGCCGTGGATGCTGGGAGTGTGGCCGCGGCATTCGGCTCCGAAGGTCTGGGACTCGCCAGCGAGGCTCCCGCGCTCACCAAGCTGCTCTACGCCGGGGCCATTCTTTCCGGCTCCTGGCACATCTTTCCCAAGGCCTGGAACGCGCTGCGCCGGCTCCAGCCCGACATGAACCTGCTGATGACCGTCGCGGTGATCGGGGCCGTCGGCATCGGCGAGTGGTTCGAGGCGGCCACAGTCGTTTTCCTGTTCGCGGTGTCACTCGCGCTCGAGTCCTGGAGCGTGGGCCGAGCCCGGCGGGCGGTGGCCGCCCTGATGGACCTGTCGCCGCCGACCGCGCGGCTGCAGGGACCCGATGGCGTGGAGCGCGAGGTGCCGCCCGCCGAGGTCGCGGTGGGCGCCGTCTTCGTCGTCAAGCCCGGCGAGCGGCTCCCGCTCGACGGACGCATCGTGTCGGGGACCAGCGCGGTCAACCAGGCACCGATCACCGGCGAGAGTCTGCCCACGCCGAAGGCGCCCGGAGACAGCGTCTTCGCGGGCACCATCAACGGCGACGGCGCCCTGGAGATCGAATGCACCAAGCCCGCCGCGGACACGGCCCTCGCTCACATGGTCCGCCTGGTGGCCGATGCTCAGTCCCGCCGCGCTCCGTCCGAACAGTGGGTGGAGCGCTTTGCGCGCATCTACACGCCGGCCGTCATGGCTCTCGCGCTGCTGGTGCTCATCGTTCCGCCCGTCGCGTTGGGCGCCGACTGGAACGAATGGCTGTACCGGGCGCTCGTGCTGCTCGTTATCGGGTGCCCGTGCGCGCTGGTGATCTCCACGCCTGTGAGCATCGTGGCCGCGCTGGCGTCTGCGGCCCGCGAGGGCGTGTTGATCAAGGGCGGTCTCCACGTCGAGACCCCGGGTCGCCTGAAGGCCGTGGCTCTCGACAAGACCGGCACCCTCACCGAGGGGCGGCCGCGGGTCGTGGAGGTCGTCACTCTGGGCGGCCACGACGAGACGGAGCTGGTCAGGATCGCCGCGGCCATGGAGGCGCGCAGCGGGCATCCGCTGGCCAAGGCCATCCTCGACCACGCCCGGGAGAGGGGCATCGCTTTCGCTCCCGCGGAGGATCTCCAGATCCTCCAGGGCAAAGGCGCGTCGGCCCGGATCGGCGGGCGGCAGTACTGGCTGGGCTCGCATCGCTACCTCGAGGAGAGAGGCGGGGAGAACGGGGACATTCACGATCGCCTGGAGACGATGGCGCGGTCCGGGCGTTCTGTCGTGGTGGTCGGGGACGAGAGCCACGTCTGCGGCCTGATCGCGCTCGCGGACCGGGTGCGGCCAGAGGCCGCGGCGGCCGTCCAGGCGATGCGCGGCCTCGGCATCGAGCACGTGGTGATGCTCACCGGGGACAACCGGGGAACGGCAGCGGCGATCGCCAGCCAGACCGGCGTGGACGAAGTGCACGCCGAACTCCTTCCCGCGGACAAGGTCGAGGCGGTCGAAGGCCTGGTCTCCCGCTACGGCGCGGTCGCCATGCTCGGAGACGGCGTCAACGACGCTCCCGCCATGGCGCGAGCCACGGTCGGGATCGCGATGGGCGCTGCTGGCAGCGACGCCGCCATCGAGACGGCGGACGTGGCCCTGATGGCCGACGACCTGTCGAGGGTCCCATGGTTGATCGGCCATTCACGGCGCGCGCTCGGGATCATTCGTCAGAACATCGCCCTTTCGTTGTCAGTGAAGGGAGCGTTCACGATCCTGACCTTCTCCGGGCACGCTTCGCTGTGGGCGGCGATCGCCGCCGACATGGGTGCTTCGTTGGTCGTGATCTTCAACGGGCTGAGACTGCTGCGGCCGGCGGGAGAGGCGATCAGGGGGGCGTGAACGCCATCGGGCCACCCACGGGCTTGCCGAGCTTCGGCGGAGCCCCGATCGCTCGGGCAGAACCGTGGATTCGCCAATCCGGCGAGGTGCCATGCGATGCCCTTCGGGTCGCGGCCGAGGGCGACGCTTCGGATCCCTCTCCAGGCAGCGGGGCAGGCCCAGGGGTCACCGCTCAGCCCACGGACGAGGAGTTCCGGCTCATGGCCGAGAGCGCGGTCCCCGCCGCCGCGAGAACGCCTTCTTCGGTGCCGCACAGGGCCGCGCAGCCGTCGAGGTCGACGTCGAGGGCGGGCCCGCGTGACGCGTGACGGGGGGGGCCGACGCGGCGGAAGGCGGCCTGGGCCGCGGCTGCGAGGTGCGGGTCGGCGGCGTCGTGGAGCGCCTCCGCCAGCGGGCCCGCCCAGGTCGAGACGTGCTCGTCGAGGAAGCGGGCCGTCGTCTGGGCCGTGACCTCTGCGGCCTCCGTTTCGCCGCCTGCGCGCGCGAACGCCTCCTTGAGGCGCAGGTAGCCCACGAAGCCCGCTTCGACCGAGACGTGGTCCGGCGGCTCCTCGCTCTGCGGCTCGAAGTGGAAGGCCGCGTAGTGGGCCTGCAGCTCGGAGAGCAGGCGGCCGGGGTCGGTCGCCTTGTCGTGGCCGACCTCGCGGCCGGAGATGCGGCCGCCGGGGCCGATCGCCGCGAGGTAGCGGCCCTCGTCGGCTTCGGCCGCGGCCTGGGCCGCCGCCGCCAGCGCTTCGTCGTGGACCTCGCGGGCCAGCGCCTCCGCCTGCGCGCGCCAGGCGTCGCCGCGCGGGCGCTCGAGCAGCAGGCCGACCAGCCGCCAGTACGCGGCGTCCTCGAGCAGGTGACGGGTGAGCGAGTCGACGGTCGTCATGCGCGTTTCTCCAGCAACAGCGGGACCCAGCCCGTGCGCATCTTGCGGGCGCCGACTTCCTGGTGCGCGCCCTCCCACACCGCGAACGCGACCTGGGTCCGGGTGCCCGGCGCGAGGCCCGCGGGCAGCCGGCGCGTGAGCACCACCGCCCAGCCCGTCGCGAGGCGCACGCCCTTGCCCGTCGAGGTCTGCTCGGGCGCGGGCGTCAGGCTGCCCGGGCCTTCGGCGATCAGGTCCTCCACCGGCTGCGTGCGCGGGCCCGACATCCGGTTGCCGACGGCGCGCGCCGGCGCGTAGCGCAGCGCCATCTCGCGGTGCGCGTCCGAACCTTTCGCCACCGGCTTCGCCTCGAACGGGTAGTGGTCGATGCTGGCGCGCGGGTAGATGTCGCGCAGCGTGTCGCCGCGCCCATTCACCGTCGCCTGCCACGACGCGCGCCAGTAGGTGATCTGCACGCCGCGGCCGGGTTCCCCCATCTGCGGCGCGGGCACGTCGGCGCGCACCGTCGCCGGCCACTGCACCGCGCAGGCGTCGGCGAAGCGCGCGGGCTTGGGCAGGTCGTCGTGGGCGGCGTCGGCCCACTCCAGGCGGAAGGCGACCGACTGGCCGTCGCTCGCCGCCTTGACCTGGACGAGCGGCGTCGAGGCGACCAGGAGCCGCGGCTCCACCATGTCCTGCAGCACGAGCGCCGCCGGGTGCACGGGGACCTCGTTCCACGCCCGGTCCATCGGGTCGACCGGCAGCTTCGGCCGCGGCACCGCGACGACCTCGGCCAGGTTCTCCGGGGCCTTGCGCGCGCAGGCGGCGGCCAGCGCGGCGGCCGCGGGCAGCGCCGCCGTCAGCAGGGCGCGGCGGGTTCCGTTCTCCATGGCTGGCTCCTTCGCGCTACGGGCAGTTGGTGGGCGCGACGCCGCGGGCGGCGTCGAACGCGGTGCGCACGTGGATCGGCTCGCGCATCGGCACCCGCACCAGCTCGGTGCCCTTGGCGTCCATCGCGATCGTCAGGTCGCCCTGGCGCTTGAAGCGCTCCACGACCTTGTCGGTGCTGCCGAACAGGCCGAGCAGGCCGGCCAGGTCGGGGTCGTTCGGGGCGTTGCGGTAGGCCGCGAGCGCCTTCTCGACGCCCGGCCCGAACAGCATGTGCTGGTACGCGACCGGCGCGTGCAGCGGCGGGATGTAGTAGACGTTCGGCTCCAGCCCGAACTGCGGGAACAGCGGCAGCGCGATCTTGCGGACGTGGACCAGGTAGTCGATCGGGTTGTCGGGGTTGGCCTTGTCCGGTGTCGAGATGTACCCCGCCATCCGGATCTTGCCGATGCAGTTGGCGAAGCACTGCGGCGCCAGCCCCTGCTCGATCTTCGGGAAGCAGGCAATGCACTTCTCCGACGTGCCCGTCATCGGGTTGAAGAACACCTTCTTGTACGGGCAGGCCTTGACGCACTCCTGGTAGCCGCGGCAGCGGCCCTGGTCGACCAGCACGATGCCGTCCTCGGGCCGCTTGTAGATCGAGCTGCGCGGGCACGAGGCCAGGCACGCCGGGTACGTGCAGTGGTTGCAGATGCGGGCCAGGTAGAAGAACCACGACATGTGCGGCACCTGCAGGAAGGCGCCGTTCTCGATCCGCCCCGCGCAGTCGTCCTCGCCGACGTTCGGGTAGGAGTAGTCCTCCTCCTCGGGCCGCCAACCGAGCGCGCGCTCGCCGGGCCGCGCGGCCTCGAAGATGGTGCGGCCCTCGTAGGGGCCGCTCGTCCACTCCTGGCCGCCCAGCTCCTTCAGCAGCTTCAGGTCCCAGCCCAGGGGGTAGAAGCCGTAGGGCTTGGTCTCGACGTTGTTCCACAGCATGTACTCCTGGCCCTTGCCCGAGGTCCAGGTCGTCTTGCAGGCGAGCGTGCAGGTCTGGCACGCGATGCACTTGTTGACGTCGAAGATCGCCGCGAACTGCTTCTGCGGGCGGTTCTCCGGGTACCAGTACGACATCTCGCGGCCGAGCTGCCAGTTGTGGACGCGGGCCATGGCGTTACCCCTTCCTGTTCGTGTCGCCGCCGGCGAGGAACCCGCCCGCGAGGTAGGTCTGCATGTCGGCGGTCTCGTAGCGGGGGCGCAGCCCCTGTTTCGCCGGGCGCCACAGGCCCTGCGCCTCGAGGCCGCCGGGCTCGGCGCGGGTGATCTTGACGATCGACTCGCGCGGGGCGCCGGTCGGGCAGTGCACGTCGGGCAGGAAGCCCTTGCCGAGCCCCTGGCCGAACATCGCCTTGCGCACCAGCGAATCGGTCATCCAGGTCGGCTTCAGCCAGCCGCGGGTGGCGGACTGGTGGGAGCCCGAGCGGAACATCGCCTGATAACCCGTGCGCGGGTTCTTGGCGAGGCCGTCCTCGCGGGCGCGCTGGCCTTCGACCGAGCCCGGCGTCGCGCCGTACATGTTGAACCACATGCGGGTGACGCCCCGCGGCGTGCCCGGGTAGTAGCGGGCGCGGCACAGCAGGCGCGCGAAGTCGTAGTCCTTCTTGTTCTGCTGCCAGCCGCGGAACGGGCGGTCGGAGGGATCGGAGTCGATCCACACGTAGTCACCGTCCTCGACGCCCAGCTCCTTCGCGTCGGCCGGGTTGATGTCGACGTAGCCCTCGGTCACGAACGGCGCGCGCTTGTCGTGGCGGTGCAGGTCGCCGAAGGGGCCGAACAGCACGGCCACGACGTCGGTGTCGATCGGCGTGGTGTGCGAGCCGTGGCGGTACTTCGGGGTGTGGAACACGAAGCGGTAGCCGTCCTTCTTCAGCGGGTGCGGCGAGTTCTTGAGCTCCGCCCAGGTGCGCACCACGTTGCGGCCCTGGCGCACCTCGCACGACTGGTCGTCGGGGGCGACGCCGTAGTCCGCCGGGCCCTTCGGCCGCAGCGCCTCGTGGCGGCCCGCCACGATCACGTTCGGCTCGTAGAACGTCGAGTCGATCGGCTCGCGGTGCACCGGCAGGTTCTCGCCGGCCTCGATGAACTCGTCCTCCTCGCGGTAGAACTCGAGCCGCCCCGTCTTCGTGTACCAGGGCCGCGAGTCGGTGACCTGCTCGTAGCCCACGCACTTGGGCGAGGTGCGGCTCATCAGCAGCGCCGGGATGCCGCGCTTCGCCTTCTCCTCGAGCTCGCTCATCCGGTAGCCCTTCGCGTTCGAGCTGGCGTCGAGGATGCGCTGCAGGTACACCTCGGTGCGGCCTTCGTCGACGAACTTCCAGGTGTCCGCGAAACGCCGGTCGCCGGTCTGCTTCGCCATCGCGTGGCCGACGTGGGAGAACACCTCGATGTCGCCGCGGGTGTCGAACGCCCGCGCGAGCGGCGTGCGCGGGAAGGTGACCAGGAACGGGTTGGTGACGGAGGCGGTCAGGTCGGGGTGCTTGAGCTCGGCCCAGCAGTCGACGCCGAACACGACGTCGGCCCACTCGCAGGAGGTCGACCACCACCACTCGTTGACGCAGATCATCTCGATCTTCGGCAGCACGTTGACGACGGTGTTGTAGTGCCACTTGACGTTGCCGAGGATCGAGTTGGCGTTGGCGAACCACATCGACTTGGTCGGCGTCGGCATGTGGGTCGCGCCGGTCAGCAGCCGCTTGCCGACCCGCAGCGGGTGGTCCTCGTGGTTGTAGTAGTGGGCCGACTCCGCCACCCAGTGCTGCTTCGGACGCGTCGGCTTGCCCGGGTCCAGCTCCAGGTCGAACGGGCTCTCGTTGATGTACTGCGGGCAGCCGTTGAGCAGCGCGGTGCGGTAGTTGCCGGCGTAGGACCCGACGTTGCCGGTCATCTTCCCGAGGTTGCCGGTCAGCGCCGCCAGCAGCAGCAGGTCGCGGTCCTTGTTGTCGTTGTTGAAGAACTGGTTGGGGCCCATGCCGATCGCGAACAGCGTGGTGCCCGGCGCCTTCGCGAAGTGGCGCGCCAGCTCGACGATCGCGCCCTCCGGCGCCCAGGTCAGCTCGGAGGTGGTCTTCGGGTCGAAGTGCGCCGCGTACTCGGAGACGAGGTCGAACACGGGGCGGCAGCGGACCTTCTTGCCGTCCTGCAGCGTGACCTCGACGCTGCCCTCGAGCAGCGGGTCGGCCACGTTGGAGTGGGCGCCGACCTGGTCGCGGGTGACCGGCCGCGGGGCGTTCGCCTTGCGGTCCCAGAAGACGTCGTCGCCCCACTCGGCGCGCAGCTCCTGCGAGACGAGCATGTCGCGGTGGGTTCCGGGCGCGCCCTCCTTCTCCCCCTTCGCCAGCACCCGCGTCTGGTTCGACAGGGCCGCCTGCGCCCCGCCGAACACGTCCTGGGCGCGCAGCATCTTGAGCGTGTCCATCCGCACCAGCAGCGGCAGGTCGGTCCAGCGCCGCACGTAGTCGGCGTCGTAGAGCTTCTCCTTGAGGATCACGTGGGCGAAGCCGAGCGCCAGCGCGGGCGTGGTGCCCGGCCGCACGACGATCGCGTCGTCGGCCTTGGTCGCGGTCGCCGAGTACTCGCAGGCGATCACCACCACCCGCGTGCCCTTGATCCGCGCCTCGGTCAGCCAGTGGGCGTCGGGCATCTTGGTGGTAATCCAGTTCATGCCCCAGACGACCAGCGTCTTCGCGTGTTCCACGGCGTGCAGGTCGAACTCGACCGTCTGCTGCCCCGTCACCATCGGGTGGCCGGGGGGCAGGTCGGTGTGCCACGAGTAGTTGTCGAAGCCGCGGCCGCCCATCGCCTCGGCGGGGCCGACCTTGCGGAGCTGGGCGTCGAGCAGGGCCATCGAGTTGGCGAAGCGGTACATGCCGAACACGCGGGTGAGGCCGAGCAGCGGCATGCCGCCGCGGAACTTCATGACCTGGGTGCCGGAGCCCTTCGTGGCCTGGACGCACTCCTCGTCGTAGTGCTGGGCGCGCAGCTTCGCCTGCCCCGCCTCGCCCGTGTAGGTGGTGGCGATGTTGCGCATCGCCGCGGCCACGATCTCCGCCGCCTCGGCGTGGGTCATCCGCACGAAGCCGTCGCGGGCGCGGTTCAGGTACTGCTTCGGCGGCTTTCCGTCCGCCTCGCGCGGGAAGCCGGCGTCGTGCCAGCGCTTGAAGCCCTCGCGCACCATCGCGCCCTGCACTCGCCGGTCGCCGTAGAAGCGGCGGGTCAGCGCCAGCCCCTTCTGGCACACCCGCGGGTCCCAGCGGTGCGAGGCCTTGTTGCCCTGCAGGTCGGTCGCCTCGCCGTACTTCATCGAGGGCCCGATCCGCACCACCACGCCGTTGCGCACGTAGGCGTTGAGGATGCAGTTGTGGGTGTCGTTGGGCGCGCAGGTGAAGGTGAACACGTCGTCGTAGGCCCACAGGTCACGGTAGGCGCGCTCCCAGCCGCGGTTCGGGTAGACCGCGAGCGGGTTGTCGACGCGCTCGAGGCCCCAGGCGTCGCTGGCGGAGGCGACGAAGGCGCCGAAGCCGGCGGCCGCGGCCGCCTCCAGGAACTCGCGGCGGGAGACGTCGGGGCTGTGGAAGCTCATGGCTGCTCCTCGGATCGCAGGAAGGCGACGACGGCTTCGAGCTCGGCGTCGGACAGCGCGGGGCGCGTCGCGGAAGGCGCGCCGAAGCCCTCCATCGCGGTGCCGCGGCGGCCGCGCTTCGCGGTCTCGAACAGGAACGTGTCGCTGGCGGAGGCCAGCAGCACGGGATTGCGCAGCGCCGGCCCCTCGCCGCCTTCGCCGCGCGGGCCGTGGCACGACGCGCACGCGCTCGCGTAGAGGCGGCGCCCCTGTCCGGCGGGATCGGCCGCCCAGAGGCGCGGGCGCGGGTCGGGAGCCGGTGTCGCGCCGCCGCCCAGCGAGCGCACGTGGGCGACCACCGCCTCGAGCTCTTCGGGGCGCAGGCCCGAGGCGCTCGCCCACGCGGCCATCCGCCGGCCCGGGCGGCCCTTCTTCACGGTCTCCGCGAGGAAGGCGTCGTCGGCCAGCGCCAGGAAGTCGGGGTTGCCGATCGCCGGGAACGCGGTCATGCCGGGATAACGCATGCCCTGGCCGCGCGCGCCGTGGCAGGAGGCGCAGAAGGCGCCGTAGAGCGAGGCGCCGTCGCGGGCGAACTCGCGCTCGCCGAAGCGCTCGGCGCGGATGCGATCCATCGGCCAGAACGCCTCCGGCACGTCGCTGCGGCGCAGCGAGAGCACGTAGAACGTGAGCTTGTCGATCTCGTCTTCGCCGAGGCCGAGCGCCGGCATCTGCGAGCCCGGCACCAGCGCTGCGGGGGCGCGGAAGTGTTCGGCGAACCACGCAGCGAGCGTGCGTTCCTTCACCCGCGTGAAGTCGAGGCGGCCCGGGTCCTTCTGGCCGACGTGGGTGAGGTCCGGGCCGTCGTCGCCGCCGACGCCGCCGATCTTGTGGCAGCCGCGGCAGCCGAGGCTGTGGAACAGCGCCTTGCCCTCGACGAGGCCGGGCGCGCCGACGCTGGAGGAGAGCAGCGTGTCGAGCGCGGCACGGTCCGGCTCGGACACCTCGCCGAACGCGACCTGCCACGCTGCCGTGGTCGCGGCCGCCTTGCGATGGAGGTGATCCGCGTACCAGTCGGGCAGCGGCGCCTTCGCACCGATGCGCGACAGGTCCGGGCCCTCCATCCCGCCGCCGTCCGTGCGGAGTGTCCCTCCCCTGCCGTCGAGCTTGTGGCAGGCGTAGCAGTCGTGGCGCTCGAACGCGGCGCGGCCGGCGCGCAGGGCGTCGAGCCGCGGCACCGCGAGGTGGGTGTGGCAGCTCCCGCAACCGGCCTGGGCGTAACGCAGCGGCAGCATCGGCTCGGGCCAGAAGTGGACCGTTCCGTGGGCGTCCTCCTTGTCGGTCGCGCGCCCCTGGCCGGCGTGGCAGGTCGTGCAGCCGAACGTCGCCGGGTCGTGAGGCACGCTCGGGTGGGCCGCGAGCACGCGGGACCCGGTCACGCCCTGCTCGCCCGGCGCCATGCCGACGTGGCAGCTCACGCACCTGTCGGTCACGTTCAGCGCGGGCACCACGACCTGGCGCAGCCGCACGTCGAGCGGCCCGGACGAGGTGCGCCCCGCCGACTGGATGCGGCGCCACTCGCGGAGCAGGTTCTCGTCGACGGCCGCGGCGCCTAGCAGGCCGAGGCAGCCCAGCGAGGCGAACAGCAGCAGCAGCTTGTTGCGCTTCATCGAAAGGGGGCTCCTAGTGCGCCGGCCAGTCCGCGGGGGACCAGTAGAAGGCCCAGTTCGGCCCGCGGAAGTACGAGCCGATCAGGGTCAGCAGGAAGAAGCCGCACAAGAAGCAGGTGAAGAGCCCCAGCGCCCCAGCGCGGGTCGAGTCGTACCGCTTCACCAGCCAGACCGAGTACGCGGCGTAGACGAGCGTCAGCACCGTGCCCGGGTTGATCGCGGTGATCACGAGCTGCGGCACCGTCGGGAACCACTCGCGCAGCCAGCCGTAGCGGATCGCGATCGCCTCGATCAGCAGGCACGACCCGAGGCCGACGACGATCGCCTCGCGCACGAGCGACATACCGCCGGGGCCGCCGAACCACTCGCCGGTGCCGGACTTCTCGCGATCGAGAAACGGAATCAGGCCGAGTCCCAGCATCACGACCGCCGGCAGGCCGACGCCGCCCATGAACGCGGAGTGCGCGACCAGCTCCTGCAGGCCGAGGAAGTACCACGGGGCCTTGGCCGGGTTCTCGGGCACCGCGGGGTTGGCCAGTTCCTTGAGCGGCGCGTCGAGCGTGACCGCGAAGAGCAGGCAGACCAGGACCGTGGCCATCAGCACGCCCAGCTCGGCGAAGAACAGGTGCGGCATCGAGGGCACCGTGTTCTCCGGCCCGCGGCCGACCGCGTGGGTGCGGCCGCGCACGACCGCCGCGAGCTGGTAGGTCTTCTGCGGCGCCTCGGTGAACACCGGGTAGACGTCCTGCTCCGGCGGACCGAGGCGCGCGTCGGCGTCGGCGGGGCGCACCAGGCCGCCGTCCTTGCGGATGCGCCAGAAGTGCACGGCCATCAGGCCCGCGAGCGCCAGCGGCAGCACCATCACGTGCAGCAGGTAGAAGCGGACCAGCGCCTCTTCGCCGACGTCGTTGGAGCCCAGCAGCAGCAGCCGCTGAAGGCCGCCGGGGTCGAAGTACGGCGTGAGGCCGAGCGCGTCGGTCACCTCGCGCGGCGACTGCGCGATGTTGGCGCCGATCGTGATCGCCCAGTAGGCGAGCTGGTCCCACGGCAGCAGGTAGCCGGTGAACGAGAGGCCGAGGGTGACGACCAGCAGCGCCATCCCGATCAGCCAGTTGAACTCGCGCGGGGCGCGGTAGGCGCCCGTGTAGAACGCGCGGGCCATGTGCAGCAGCACGCAGACGACCATCACGTTGGCCGCCCAGCGGTGCAGGTTGCGGATGAAGCGGCCGGTGGGGACCACGAAGTGGAGGTCCTTGATCGAGTCGTAGGCCGCCGCCGGGTAGGGCTTGTAATAGAACATCAGCAGCACGCCGGTCACCAGCGTGACCAGGAACGCCGCGGTCGAGGCGAGGCCGAGCCCCATCGTCGTCGTCCAGCGCAGGCTCCAGCGGTGGGTCCGCACCGAGTGCAGGTGCAGGAACACGTTGCCGAACACGAAGCTGGAGCGGGTGCGGTCGGAGACGGGCGGGCCACCGCGGAACGCCGCGTCGTAGAGCGCGCGCGGCGCCGCCTTGAGGTTTCCGAAGAAGCGGCCGAGCGCCCCTTCGTTCGGGAGGGCCGGGCTGCTCACGCCCGCACCTTGGTGCCGGCCGCCACGGCCTTCTCCTCGTCGACGATCCACTCGCCGCCGGCCGCCGTCACCTCGAGCCAGGCCAGCGGCTTGGGCGCCGGGCCATGCGTCACGTCGCCGTTGGGCGCGAACTTCGAGCCGTGGCACGGGCACTCGAAGCCGGCCGTCTGGGTCTTCACGATGCAGCCGAGGTGGGTGCAGATCGTCGACAGCGCGAACACGCTGCCGTCGGCGTCGCGGAACAGCGCCACCGCGCGGCCCTCGGGCACGAAGCCGACGCCGGGTGCCAGCGACTCGGGCAGCGCCACCTTGAACTTGCGGGCCGGCGTCGGCAGCACCGCGGCGCGCGGCAGGCGCAGGATGCCGCCCAGGGCGAAGAGCAGCGAAGAGGCCATCGCGCCCAGCGCCGCCAGGCCGAGCACGTCGCGCCGCGGCACCGGCTCGGGATCGAGTCGGGAGCGGGGGGCGGTTTCAGCGCTCATGCGGTCCTCCAGGTGGTGTCGATGCAGACGCGCTCCATGGCGATCGCGTCCACGGGGCAGCGCATCGCGCACAGCGCGCAGCGGATGCAGCGGTCTTCGTCCTTCAGGATCGCGCTTCCCTCGGGCAGGTCCGCGGGCGCGGCCCCGTCGAGACCCAGCGTGCGCGCGGCAGCGGCCGCCACGCCTTCGCCGTCGAGGATCGCGTCGAGCGGGACCAGCTTCAGGCACGCGGTCGGGCACACGTCCGCGCAGCCGCCGCAGAGCACGCAGCGCATCGAGTCGAAGACCGGGGTGACGCCGCAGTCGAGGCAGCGCGAGGCCTCGCGGCGGGCCGCGGTTTCGTCGTAGCCGATCTCGACGACGGCCTCGGGGTGGGCCAGGCGCTCGTGCGGCTCGAGGGTCGGGATCGGGGTGCGGCGCAGGGCCTCGTAGCCGGGTTCGCGGCGGTAGCGCTCCTGCTCGAGGTGCGCGGTCGTCGCGTCCGGCCGCAGGTCGCGGCCGGTCAGGTGCCGGTACACCGAGCGGGCGACGGCCTTGCCCGAGGCCACCGCGTCGATCAGCAGCCGGGTGCCGTGGGCGAGGTCGCCGGCGACGAACACGCCGGGCGCGGTCGTCATCCGCGTCTGCTCGTCGCTCTTCGGCCAGCCGGGACGGAACTGCTCGACGTCGGCACCGCCGTCCCCGAGGAAGTCGAGCTGCGGCGCCTGGCCCACGGCCAGCACGACCGTGTCGGCGCGCAGCTCCAGCTTCACGGCGTCGTCGAAGAGCGGCGCGAAGCGGCGGTTCTCGTCGTAGACGCGCGAACAGCGGCGGAAGCTGACGCCCTCCACGCGGCCGTCGTCGCCGCGGCGGATCTCGACCGGGCCCCAGCCGTTGAGGCGCTCGATGCCCTCTTCGTCGCCCTCGCGGATCTCGAGGGTGTCGGCCGGCATCTCCTCGAGCGTCTCCAGCGACACGAGGTGCACCTTGCCGCCGCGGACCACGCGGGCGGCGGTACGCGCCGCGTCCCAGGCGATCTGGCGCACCACGCTGCGGGCGACGTCGTAGGCGACGTTGCCGCCGCCGATCACGACGACCTCGCGGCCGAGGTCGAGCGGCTCGCCGAGCGAGACCGCGCGCAGCAGGTCGACGCCGCCGAGCACGCGCGGGCCGCGCTCGCCGGGCAGGCCGACGCTGCGCGAGGACTTGGCGCCGACCGCCAGGATCACGGCCGCGAAGTCGCGGCGCAGTTCCGCGAACGAGACGTCGGTGCCGACCCGCACGCCGCAGCGCATCTCGACGCCGAGCGCCTCGATCACTGCGACCTCGCGGCGGATCACCTCGCGCGGCAGGCGGTAGGCCGGCACGCCGACCGCCAGCATGCCGGCGGCAACGCTCTCCTGCTCGAACACCACCGGGCGCAGGCCGAGCAGCGCCAGGTCGTGGGCCGCGGACAGCCCGGCGGGGCCGGCGCCGACGATGGCCACGCGTTGGCCGTCGGCCGGCACGAACTGGCCTGCGACCGACGCCCGCAGCAGCGCCGCCATCTCTTCCGCATCGGCGCAGGCGGAAGGCACGTGGGCGCGCAAGTCGGCCAGCACGTCCGTGGCGGGTCGCGCCTCGGGCCCGAAGCGGTCGCACACGAAGCGCTTGAGCGCACGGATCGCGATCGGCTTGTCGTTCGCGACGAAGGCGCCGGCTTCGTCGAGCACGGGGATCTGGCCGCGGCGGCAGGCGGCCTCGCACGGCGCCGCGCAGATCCGCCCGCACATCGAGGCGAACGGGTTCGGGCCGCGCGCGATCAGGTACGCGCGCTCGTAGTCGCCTTCGGCGATCGCCCGCACGTAGCCGCGGGCGTCGGTGTGGACCGGACACGCCTGCTGGCAGGAGACGAGCTTCTGGTGGTAGCCGGCGCCGGGCACCTGGACGCGGAGCGGGGCGTTCACGCCGGTCGCTCCCCGGCGTCGCCGGCGAGGCGGAGCAGCAGGGGATGCAGCACCGCGTCCTCGCGCCGGATGTGGTCGCGGACCATCAAGCACAGGTCGGAGGCGGCCGTGAACAGCTCCGCCTCGACGTCCGGGCCGGCCTGCCCCAATCCCTCCTCGAGGGCACTGGCCAGCAGCTCGATCGTCTCGTGCTCGCGCCGCAGCAGGCTCGCGGGCATCACCTCGGAGGGCAGGTGCTGCGCGATCAGCGGCACCAGCCACGCCTCTTCCTCGCGCATCAGCGGCACCAGCCGGCCCGCGTGGAAGGCCAGGTATTCGGCCACGGCCGCCTGCAGCGGCCGCGCCCCGCGCAGCGCCGCCTCCAGCGCCTCGATCGCGGCCAGCACCTCGGAATGGCGGCAGCGCGCGTCTTCGAAACGGGCGGGGTCCATGGCCGGAACGCTACCGGGCCGCGCTGCGCGGCCCCATGACCGACGACACCGCTCGAACGGCCGCGGTTGACGCGGCTTTTCGGCGACTCATGACGGATGTCATGGGTCGCCCGGCCCCGGGCTGTGGCAGAGTGCGCCCATGGACTTCGCCGTGGCTGCCGCCCGCGTGCCGTTCCTGCGGGCGTTGCCCGCACCGGATCTGGAACGGCTCGCGCCGTACGCGACGGTGCGCCGCGTCTCGCGCGGCGAGCGGATCTGGACCGAAGGCGACGCCTCGGGCGAGTTCACGTTCCTCGCCGACGGCCGCGTCAAGCTGGTCAAGGCCAGCGAAGCCGGCCGCGACGTGATCGTCGACGTCTGCGGCCCGGGCGAGCTGCTGTGCTCGAGCGCCGTCTGCGCGTTCGCGCCCTACTGCTGCTCGTCGACCGCGCTCGAAGAAGCGGTCGAAGTCGTCGTGGTCCCCCGCCGCGACGTGCTGGAGCTGCTCGAGCGCAGCCCGGCCGCCTCGCGCGCGTTCCTCCGCGAGATCACCGCCCGCGGCCTCGGGCTGACCGAGCGCATCGCCCAACTCGCGTCGGGCCAGGTCGAGCGCCGGATTGCGGCGCTGTTCCTGCGCCTCGCCGAGCAGGTCGGCACGCCGCGCGAGGGCGGCGGCACGTGGGTCCCCGTCGCCCTCTCGCGCCAGGACCTGGCCGACCTGTGCGGCACCACGCTGGAGACCGCGATCCGCACGATGAGCCGTTTCGGGCGCGACGGCGTGCTGCGCACCGCGGCCCGCGGCTTCGTCGTCGAGGACCGCGCCCGGCTCGAAGCCCTCGTCCGCGGCGAGTGAGCCGCCGCCCTACCAGAGCCGCTTGAAGTTCTCGCAGCCTTTCGCGAGGCCGAGCTTGCAGGCCTTGTCGTAGAGTTCCACGGCGCGCGACGGGTCCTTCGCGAGGCCGCCCTGGCCGTGCTCGTGCAGGGTGCCGAGGTTGTTGCACGCCACGGCCTGCTCCTTCGCGCAGGCCGGCTCGTAGAGCGCGACGGCGCCCGGCAGGTCGACCGCGACACCCTGGCCGTAGTGGAGCTGGATGCCGCGGTTCGCGCAGGCGTCGACGTTGCCCGCCGCGCAGGCCTTCTCGAACAGCGCCGCAGCCGCGGCGGCGTCGGCAGGCCCGCCGCGGCCCTGGTTGCGCAGCAGGCCCAGGTTGCCGCAGCCGACGGCATGGCCCGCGTCGCAACCGCGTGCATAGAAAGCCGCCGCCCGGGCGTCGTCCCGCGCCGTGCCCTGGCCGAGCTCGAAGGCCAGGCCCGCGTTGACGCAACCCGCCGCGTACTGGAGGTCGCAGGAGCGCTCGAACAGCGCCACGGCCCGCGCCGGGTCGGCCGCGACGCCGTCGCCGTCGCGGTGGCGGCGGCCGAGGTTGGAACAGGCGAGGCCCAGCCTCGCGTCGCACGCCTGGGCATAGAGCGCGAGCGCGCGGGCCACGTCCTGGACCGTGCCCTCGCCGCGGGCGAGCTTCGAGGCCAGGTTGTTGCACCCCATCGGCAGCCCCAGGTCGCAGGAGCGCGCGTACAGGAAGACGGCTCGCACCGCGTCGACCTCGAGCCCGCCTTCGCCGCGCGAGTACATCAAGCCGAGCTGCAGGCACGCCTCGGCATCGGCGGCGACGCAACCGGCGTCGTAGGCGGAGGCGGCGCGGGCCAGGTCACGCACGCCGGCGTCGCCGTAGTAGAGGAGGTGCCCGAGACCCGTGCAGCCGGCGTTCTCGCGATCGGAGCAGGCGCGCTCGTAGAACTGGAGCGCGCGGCGGTCGTCGCGCGGGACGCCGTCGCCCTTGCGGTACTTGCGGCCGAGGTTGGCGCAGGCCGAGCCCTCGCCGCCGTCGCAGGCCTGCAGGTAGAGGGCCAGCGCGCGGGCCGGGTCGGCCGCGACGCCGTGGCCCGCGTCGAGCATCACGGCGAGCCCGGCGCAGCCACTCGGCAGGCCGGCGTCGCAGGCGATGCGGAAGCGGTCGACAGCGCCCTCGAAATCATGCGCCGCGCGGCGCAGCAGCGCCTCGTCCACGCAGGCCGACGCGTCCGCGGGGCAGGACGGGGCCACCTCGGCGGGAGCTGGCGGAGCGGACGGCGGGGAAGGCGGGGGCGGCGGACGGCGGGTCGCCGCGCCCGGCGACGGCGCGGCGGGCGGCTTCGGAGCCGGGGCTTCCGGGGACGCAGCCGGCCGCGGCGGACGCGTGATCCGGAGCACCGGCTGCTCCTCCTCCGGGCTCGGCGAGACGCGGGGACGAGGCCGCGGCACCTTGAGGACCTCTTCGGGCTCCTGGCCCTGGACGTTCCACGCAAGCAGGAACAGCACCGCCGCGCAGAAGCGGGGTGCGGACGCAACCCTGACGCTCATGGGAACCCCCGGACGGGGGTCCAACAAGAAGCGTGCCGCTACTTTTCGTCGCGGGCGCGCTTGAGGATCAGCAGCGCTTCTTCTCCGAAGTACTTGACCACCAGGCGCGACCAGGTCGGCGTGCGCCGCATGTTGGAGATGTAGCCGTCGAGCTCCGAGAGCAGCCGGGCGTCCGTCTTGCGCGCGCCGTAGGCGAGCGAGTCGGGCGGCCCGACGAAGATGCCGAGCTCGAGCTCCGGGTCCTTCGCGCGCTCGCGGATCGCGTCCTCGAGGCCCCAGGCCCCGGCCTGCAGGCGCCCGCTGCGGATCGCGTCGACGACGCTGCCGGTCGCGATCGAGTCGTCGAAGCCCTTCGGTCCCAGCGCGGAGGCCAGCGCCTCGGCCATGCTGGTGCCCTTGACGGTCCCCACCTTCATCCCGCGGAGCTGCTCGAGGCTGGTGACGCGGGGCGTCGGCTTGCGGGTCAGGATCACCGTGCGGGAGGGGAACACCTCCTGGGTGAACGCCGCCTTTTCACGCCGCGCGGCCGTGGCCGTGACCTGGCCCGCGATCAGGTCGCCGCGGCCGGCCAGCAGCTCGGGCACGAGATCCGGCCACTCCGCGACCAGCACGCGCTCCAGCTTCAGCCGGTGCAGCGCCGCGAAGCCCTGCAGGATCTCGACGTCGAAGCCCTTCTTCTCCGACGTGGTGTCCAGGTTGAAGAAGGTCGCCGACGAGGGGTCGTTGACCATCAGCACGCGCAGCGTGCCGCGGGCCTGGATCTCGGACCAGTCGGCGGCGGCCGGCAGGGCGACGGCCAGGGCGAGGGCGGATGTGCGGATCAGGCGGCGCAGGTTGGAGGGCATGGGCGCATCCTATCCAAACGCCGGCGGCAGGGGTGCGGCCTAGAATGGCGGCGATGCGCCAGCGCGACCTGTTCTCGGGCGGCGAGCCCGGCCCCGCGCGCCCGCGCGGCGCGGAGCGGCCGGGTGTGCGAGCCCGCTCCGTGCCGCCCCCGGCGACGAAGCCGCGCCGCACCACGTGGACCGTCTCGGAACTGGCCGACCGCATGCAGGGCTCGCTGGAGACGGAGTTCTTCGACCTGTGGGTGGAAGGCGAGGTCTCCGGCTTCAAGGCCTATCCCGGCTCCGGGCACTGGTACTTCACGCTCAAGGACGACAAGGCCGCGGTGCGCGCCGTGGTCTATCGCCTGGACCAGAAGCTGACCCGCTTCGTGCCGCGCGACGGCATGGTCGTGCTGGCGCGCGGCGGGCTGGTCGTCTACAAGCCGAAGGGCGACGTGCAGTTCCGCGCGAAGCTGTTGGAACCGGCCGGCCAGGGCGCGCTGCAGGCCGCCTTCGAGCAGCTCAAGGAGAAGCTCGCGCAGGAGGGGCTGTTCGCCGCCGAGCGCAAGCGGCCGCTGCCGCGGCTGCCGCGGCGGATCGGCGTCGTGACCTCCCCCGCCGGCGCCGTGATCCGCGACATCCTGAACGTGCTGCGCCGCCGCTACGCGAACCTCGAGGTGCTGCTCTACCCGGCGCGCGTGCAGGGCGAAGGCGCCGCGGAAGAGGTGGCGGCCGGGGTCCGCGAGCTGAACCGGATCGGCGGCCTCGACGTGCTGATCGTCGCCCGCGGCGGCGGCAGCCTCGAGGACCTGCAGGCGTTCAACGACGAGGGCGTCGCCCGCGCGATCGCCGCTTCGGCCGTGCCGGTGATCTCCGCGGTCGGCCACGAGACCGACTTCACGATCGCCGACTTCGTCGCCGACCTGCGCGCCCCCACGCCGTCGGCCGCGGCCGAGCTGGTCGTGCAGGCCAAGGCCGAGCTGCAGGCGGGGCTGCACGCGCTGGAGGGTCGGCTGCGGGCCGCCGTCACCCGCCGCGTCGAGACGCTGCGCCATCGCCTGCTGCGGGCCGGCGCCGAGCGCGTGTTCGAGGCCGAGCGCGGCCGCCTGGCCCGGCTCGAGACCCGCCTCGGACACCTCGACGGCCGCGCGCGCGCCGCGCTGACCCGGGGCCTGGAGCGGGCGGGCGAGCGGCTGCGCCGCGGCGACGTGCGGCTGGCGGCGTTCCAGTGGGAGCGGCGGCGGGCGGCGCTGGAGGAACGGCTGCGCGCCCAGGACCGCCGCCTCGCCACCGCGATCGCGGCGCGCATCGAGCGGCGCCGCGAGGTCGTCGCCCGCCAGGTCGCGCGGCTCGAGGCGCTGTCGCCGCTCAAGGTGCTCTCGCGCGGCTACGCGCTCGTGTTCGACGAGCGCAGCGGGCGGCTGGTGCGGCAGCCGGCCGAGGTCGCCGCCGGGCAGCGCCTGCGGATCCGGGTCGAGGGCGGCGAGCTGCGGGCCGCGGCGCTCGCCGCCGAGGAGGAGAAGTGACCGAGACGACGACGCCGGCCTTCGAGCAGGCGCTCACCCAGCTCGAGGAGATCGTCCGCAAGCTGGAGGGTGGCGACCTGGCACTCGAGGAGTCGCTTCGGCTCTACGAGGAGGGCGTGCGGCTCTCGGGCCTCTGCCACGCCCGGCTCGAGGAGGCGCAGGGGCGCATCGAAGCGCTGGTCAAGGACTCCCGCGGCGCCGTGACCGACGCCCAGGGCAAGCCCCGCACGCGGCCGTTCGACCCCGAGGCCGAGGGGTGAGCACGCCGCTCGGCATCTGGCTCGAGCAGCGCCGCTCGCTGGTCGAGCAGGCCCTCGGCGAGGCGCTGCCGCCGGCCGCGGCGTGGCCGCCGCCGATCCACGAGGCGATGCGCTACAGCGTGTTCGCCGGCGGCAAGCGGCTGCGCCCGCTGCTGGCGCTGGCAGGCTGCGCGGCGGTCGGCGGCCGCGACGAAGACGCGCTGCCGCTGGCGGTGGCCGTCGAGCTGATCCACACCTACAGCCTGGTCCACGACGACCTGCCGGCGATGGACGACGACGACCTGCGCCGCGGCAAGCCGACCAGCCACAAGGTGTTCGGCGAGGCCAACGCGATCCTCGCGGGCGACGCGCTGCTGACCCGCGCCTTCGCGGTGCTCGCCGTGCTGCCGCCGCGCGCCGCGGCCGAGAGCGCGGCGCGGCGGCTGCGGGCGATCGCGCTGCTCGCGGAAGCCTGCGGCACCGCCGGCCTGATCGGCGGCCAGGTCGCCGACCTCGCGGCCGAAGGCCACGACCTGAAGCCGCCCGAGCTGGAGCGCATCCACCGCGGCAAGACCGGCGCGCTGCTGACGGCGTGCGTCGCCGGCGGCGGCGTGCTGGGCGGGGCCGACGACGCGCAGGTCGCGGCGCTCACCCGCTTCGGCCGCGCCGCGGGCCTCGCGTTCCAGGTGATCGACGACGTGCTCGACGCCACCGAAGGCGCGCAGACGCTCGGCAAGACGCCGGGCAAGGACGCGAAGGCGGGCAAGGCGACCTACGTGCGGCTGCTCGGCGTCGACGGCGCCCGCGAGCGCGCCCACCTGCTGCTGGGCGAGGCGCTCGGCGCGATCGCCGACCTCGGCGGCGGCGCCGAGCCGCTGCGCGGACTCGCCGTCCAGCTCGTGGAGCGCCACTCTTGAGCGTGGCGGCCGCGCGGGGCAAGCGCGAGCGGCTCGACGCCTGGCTGGTGGCGCACGGCCACGCCCCCTCGCGCGAGCGGGCGCAGGCGCTGGTGATGGCGGGCCGGGTGCGGATCGACGGCGCGCCGGCGACCAAGCCCGGCCACGCCGTGCCGGCGGCGGCGCGGGTCGAGGTCGAGGCCGACGCGCCGTGGGTCTCGCGCGGCGCGCTCAAGCTGCTGGGCGCGCTCGACGCCTTCGCGATCGACCCCGCGGGCCTCGTCGCGCTCGACGTCGGCGCCTCGACGGGCGGCTTCACCGAGGTGCTGCTCGCGCGCGGCGCGGTCCGCGTGCACGCGGTCGACGTCGGCCGCGCGCAGCTCCACGAGCGGTTGCGAACCGACCCGCGGGTGATCGTGCGCGAGGGCGTCAACGCCCGGCTGCTTGCCGCGGAGGACGTGCCCGAACCGGTGGCGCTGGTGGTGATGGACGTGTCGTTCATCTCGGTGCGGCTGATCCTGCCGGCCCTGCGCGCGGCGCTCGTCCCCGGCGCCCGGCTCGCCGTCCTGGTCAAGCCGCAGTTCGAGGTCGGCAAGGCCGAGGTCGGCCGCGGCGGCGTGGTGCGCGAGCCCGCGCTGTGGCGGCGCTGCCTCGCGGAGGTGGCGAGCGCGGCGCGCGAGCTGGGCTACGCGGTGACCGGCGCCTGCGCGTCGCCGATCGCCGGCGGCGAAGGCAACCGCGAGTTCTTTCTCGCCCTGCGCTGGCCGGCCTCCGGCGAACCCGGAGCGCTCGCGGGCGAGGCGCTGGAGGCCGCGCTCGACGCGGCGCTGGCCGCGGCGCCGGAGGTGCGCTCATGAAGGCCGTCGGCCTCTTCACCCGCCCCGACCTGCGCGCGGCGGGCCCGATCCTGACCGACCTCGCGGCCTGGGTCGCGCGGCGCGGGATGGCGCTGCTGTGCGACCCGGACACGGCGGCGCTGCTGCCGCGGCGCCCGAAGGCGCTGCGCGTGATCACCCCCGAGCAGGTCGCGGCGCGCTCCGACGTGCTGGTCGTGCTCGGCGGCGACGGAACCCTGCTGCGGGTCAGCCACCTGCTCGGCCGGCGCCCGGTGCCGGTGCTGGGCGTCAACTTCGGCAGCCTCGGCTTCCTGACCGAGATCACCCGCGACGAGCTGAAGCCGACGCTCGCCGGCGTGCTCGCCGGCCAGTACACGTGGGAAGAGCGGCGGCTGCTGCGGGCGACGCTGCACCACGCGAACGGCGAGGTCGAGGCCGGCGACGCGCTCAACGACGTCGTCGTCACCAAGGCCGCCGTGATCTCCCGCATCATCGAGCTGGAGATCGTCGTCGACGGCGCCTACGTCACCGCCTACCGCGCCGACGGCGTGATCGTGTCGTCGCCGACCGGCTCCACGGCCTACAACCTCGCCGCCGGCGGCCCGATCGTGCACCCCTCGCTCGAGGCGCTGGTGCTGACCCCGATCTGCCCGCACATGCTGACCAACCGGCCGCTGGTGATCCGCGACGACAGCGACGTCGCGCTGCGGCTGGTCTCGGAGGACGTGGAGGTCCACCTCACGCTCGACGGCCAGGCCGGCTTCCCGCTGCGCGCGGGCGACGTCGTGCGCATCGCCAGAAGCCCGCGCCGCATCCGCCTGGTCAAGGCCCGCGGCCGCGACTACTACGGCGTGCTGCGGACCAAGCTGAAGTGGGGCGAGACGGCGGTGCTGCCGGGGCGCAACGGCTCCAAGGAGCGGCGGCGCAAGTAGCGCCGCGCCCCGTCGCGTTCAGCGCATGGCGGTGATGGACTGCAGGCGCAGCGTCGCGCCGCCCTGGGCCGTCGTGACCGCCACCTCGCTCGCGCGCGGGTCGGGGCCGAGGCGATGCTCGATCCGGAACGGACCCGCGGTCGGGTACGACGTCCAGCGCGGTTCGCCCCACGGCCGCGACTCGCGCACGTAGAGGGGGCCGTCGCCGGAGCCCTCGAGCAGCAGGACCCGCGCGTCGCGGACCCGGAAGCCGACCGCGTCACGGTTGTGGGAGAGCAGCATCGCATCTGCGTCCAGGCGGGCCGCGCGCGCCAGGTGGAGGTCCGAGAGGGCCGGCACGCCCGAGACCTGCCACCGTCCGGCTGCGACCCGCACGGACTCGCCGCGCGGGCCGAGCGGGGCGCGGCGCAACTCGTCGAGCACGACGCGATCGCCGTCGCGGCGGGGGCGGCCGACGATCACGACGCCCTCGCGCAGGTGGAGCACCAGCGGACCGTCACTCCACGACCAGACCGCCGTCGCCAGGTCGTGGCGGTGCAGGCGGTCCCAGCGGTGGTCGTAGGCGAAGCTCCCCAGCGCCTGCACGGCAACCGACAGCGCCGCGGTCGCGGCACCCAGGCGCGGCCATGCACGGAGGCCCTCGGGCAGGAACAGGAACAGCGGGGGCAGCAGGCCGGTCAGCAGCCGCGGCCCGAAGCTGTCGCCACCGTGCCACTCGCCCCAGCTCGCCACGAACAGCAGGTGGGCCAGCCCGGCGGCGAGAGCCGCCGCGGGCAGCCAGCGGGCGCGGTCGCGGCGCGCGGCGACGACCGCGCCCGCCACGGCCACCGCCGCCAGCGGCGTGAACACGAGCAGGCCGTGCCCCGGGGAGACCAGCAGCCCCGGCAGGCTCTCGCTCCAGGACGCCGAGAACCGCGCGACCGCGCCGCCGAAGCCGTGGCCCAGGGGCGAGCCGAACGCGATCGCCCCGTAGGCGAGCTGGAAGAGCGCGGCTGGGGCGGCGAAGAGCGCGAGGCCGCCGATCCGCCGCGGGAAGCGCAGGGCGGTCGCCGCCGCCAGCACCACGACCACGGCCACGTCGGCGTGACGCGCCGCCAGCGCCAGCCCGAGCGGAAGCCCGGCGCGGGCCGCCCATCGGTCGTCGCCTTCGGCCCGCACCAGGCAGTACAGCGCCGCGGAGACGAACAGCAGCGCTGCCGGGTGCTGCCACAGTGCCTGGGCGACGGACCAGGCGCTGGTGCCGAGCACCAAAAGCGCGGCGCAGCCGGCCGCCAGCCGCCACGAGTGACCGCGCCGCTCGAGCGCCAGGGCCAGCACGCCGCCCGCCAGCGCCACCAGCGCGGCGGCAGACGCCTTCCCGACCAGCGCTCCGCCTGCGCCGTCGAGACGGAAGAAGGCCCCCGCGACCACGAAGGCGGGGGCGGCCAGGAACGCCGAGAGCGGCGGGTAGATCGAGACCCGGCGGCCGTTCACGGTGCGCGCGAACGGGTCGGCGACCTCCGGGAACTCGTCGAGGAACACGTCGCCGTCGCCCGCCAGGCTGGCGGCCACGTGCTCCATCGCGGCGGTGTCGCCCGCCCCGATCGGGCGGCCGTTGGCCAGCAGCGCGACGAACAGGACCGCGACCAGCGCCGCGGCGCGCGCCATCGACGTCAGGCGCGCGTGTAGCCCGCGACCGGGAAGCCGGCGACCAGCGGGCGCCGGCCGTCGTCCGTGAGCTGCAGGTGCAGCGGTGTCACCGAGATCCGCTTGCGGCTCAGCACCGCCGTGCAGTCGGTGCCCTCGCGCTCCTCGAACTCGTACTGGTTGCCGCCGATCCAGTAGTAGAGCCGGCCCCGCGGATCGGTCTTCTCCACCACCTCGAAGCCGTAGTTGTGGCGGCCGAGCGTGGTCACCTCGTAGCTGTCGGGCTCGACGCCCGGCGGCACGTTGACGTTGAGCAGCAGGTCGCGCGGCACGTCGGCCGCGCCGAGCACGGCTTCCGCCAGCGCGCGGGCGAAGCGGGCCGCGGGCTGGAAGTTCCACTCCTTGCGCTCGGCGAGGCTGACGGCGATCGCCGGCACGCCGAGGATCGAGGCCTCCATCGCCGCCGCCACGGTGCCCGAGTAGGTCACGTCGTCGGCCAGGTTGGGCCCGTGGTTGATGCCGGACACGCACAGGTCGGGCTTGCGGTCCTTGAGGATGTGGTTGACCGCCAGGTAGGCGCAGTCGGTCGGCGTGCCGTCCACCGCCCACCAGCGCTCGCGCACGTGCTTGATGCGCAGCGGCCGGTGCAGCGAGATCGCGTGCGAGGCGGCGCTCTGCTCGGCCTCGGGCGCCACCACGCAGACCTCGCCCAGGCCCTCGAGCGCCGAGGCCAGGGCCTGGATGCCCAGCGACATGTAGCCGTCGTCGTTGCACACGAGGATGCGCTTCATCCGCCGCTCCTGGCCGCCCGCCGGCGGCGCTGGTACTGGTCCACGGCCCGCTCGTGCTCGGCGAGCGTCTTGCTGAAGTGATGGGTGCCGTCGTTGCGGCTGACGAAGTAGAGGTCGTCCACGGCGGCCGGCTCCAGCACGGCGACGAGCGCCTCGCGCCCGGGCATCCCGATGGGGCCGGGAGGCAGGCCCGGCCGCCGGTAGGTGTTGTACGGCGAGTCGATGTCGAGGTCCTTCTTGCGGATGTTGCCGTCCCAGCGCCCGGCCAGCCGCAGCGCGTAGATCACGGTCGGGTCGGTGCCGAGCGTCATCCGCTTCTTCAGCCGGTTGTGGAACACCGCCGCGATCCGCGGCCGCTCTTCGGCGACCGCCGTCTCCAGCTCCACGATCGAGGCCAGCGTCACCCACTGCCGCAGGCTCAGCCCGGCGGCCTCGGCCCGCGGCAGCAGCGGCAGCGCGACCTCGCGGAAGCGGGCCACCATCCGCTTCACGAGCGCGGCCTCCACGTCGCGCCCGCGCGGCAGGTCGTAGGTGTCGGGGAACAGGTAGCCCTCGAGGTCGGTGGCCGCCGGGTCGAGGTCGTGGATCGGCGCGGGGTCGCGCGCGGCCGCCAGGAAGCGGGCGTGGTCGAGTTCGCGCGAGGCGGCGATCGCGGCCATCTCCACGTAGTTGCGGCCCTCGGGGAAGGTCAGCGCCCGGCGCGCGACCTCGCCCTTCTCCAGCTTGTCGAGCAACTGCTCGAGGGTCAGCGGGCCTTCGATCGTGTAGTGGCCGGCGCGGAGGCGGGGCCCCGACCCTCGCAGGGCGACCAGCGCCCGGAACACCAGCGGGTGGCGCACCAGTCCCAGCGCCTCGAGCTCGCGCGCGATCGAGGTCGGCGTCGCCCCCGGCGGCACGTCGAACTCGAGCGCAGGCGCCTCGACCGGCCGCAGCGGCGTGCGCGTCTCGAACAGCCAGGCGAGCCAGCCGGCGCACGCCAGCACGGCGCACAGCGCCGCCAGCTTCTTCATGCGGAAGGATCGTCCGCCGGCGCCCCGGCGCGTCTCGCGTCCAGGTAGCCCTGCAGCAGCACCGCCGCCGAGACCTTGTCGACCACCTCGCGCCGGTCGCGGCGCGACATGTCGGCCTCGAGCAGGGCCCGCTCGGCGATCACCGTCGTGAAGCGCTCGTCCCAGGTCACCACCGGCACCTTGCGGTTCTGCAGCGAGCGGCGCAGCGCCTCGGCGAACTCGAGTGTCTTCTCCGCCTGCGGTCCCAGGGTGCCGTCGAGCTTCTTCGGCAGGCCCACGACCACCTCGCCGACCTCGTGTTTCGCGACCAGCTCGGCGACGGCGCGCAGGTCCTTCTTCGGGCCGACCCGCTCGATCGTGGTCAGCGGCGAGGCGAGCAGGGCGGTCTCGTCGGAGAGGGCGACGCCGACCCGCCGGTCGCCGACGTCGAGGGCGAGAAAGCGCACGCCGGGCAGTATAAGCTCCCGCCTTGATGGCCCCCTCCAAGTACGTCGTGGAACGCGAGCTCTCCTCGGGCGGCATGGGCCGGGTGTTCCTGGGACGCCTCAACGGCCAGGCCGACTTCTTCCGCCCGATCGTGATCAAGCGCCTGCTCGACGCCGACGACCTCGACATGGTCGCGCTGTTCGTCGAGGAGGCCCGCCGCTACGCGGTGCTCGACCACGAGAACATCGGTCGCATCTTCGACTTCGAGCGGGTCGACGGCCAGCTCTCGATCATCCTCGAGTACATCGACGGCTGGAGCCTGGTCGATTTCCTCGAGCGGCACCGCCAGACGGGCGAGGTGCCCAACGCCGAGCTGTGCGTGTTCATCGCCAGCCGCGTCTGCCGCGCGCTGCAGTACGTGTACGAGGGCTCGGGCATCGTGCACCGCGACGTCAGCCCCAGCAACATCATGATGACGCGCGAGGGCGCCGTGAAGCTGATCGACTTCGGCATCGCCGCCCGCTCCGGCAAGCGCGAGAGCCGGCTGTCGGGCAAGCCCGCGTACATGGCGCCGGAGATGGTCGTCGAGCTGCGCGCCGACAACCGCTCGGACCTGTTCGGCCTCGGCGCGGTGCTCTACGAGATGCTGACCCTCGACCGGCTGTTCAAGGGAGCGACCACCTCCGACGTGCTGGGCCAGGTCGTCGCCGGCCAGGTCCCCTCGCCGCGCGAGATCCGCCCCGAGATCCCCGAGGGTGTCGTCGAGATCCTGCGCAAGGCGCTGCAGCGCGACCCGGAGCAGCGCTATCAGTCGGCCGCCGAGATGGGCCAGGCTTGCGAGCACTTCCTCTACGACAAGGGCTACGGTCCCACCAACCTGACGCTGAAGAAGCACCTGCTGGCGCTGTGGCCCGAGGCGGCGAGCGGTCGCAAGCCGAGCGAGTCCGAGTCGTTCCCGGTGATCGAGCCGACCTTGATCCCGATCGGCGACGGCTCCGACCGCGTGACCCACCTCGGCGCCGACGACGCCACCCGCGCCGCGCTGCCGCTCGACGTGCGCCCCGCCTCGCTGCCGCCGGGCCCCGGCACCCTCGCCCCGCGCCACATCAAGAAGCGCCAGCGCTGAGCCCCGGTTGGGCCCGGAACGGAGCCTGCTGCTACGATGACTTCTTTGCTGTCCAAGGAGTCCCCGTAGATGCTGCGTTCGTCCTCGTTCCGCGCGCTGGTCGCCGGCGCCGTGCTCGTCCTCGTGGTCGCCGCCGCGGCGTGCCAGGGGAAGAAGACCACTTCCCCGCTCAAGCGCGCCCCGCAGCGCGTGTTCGTGATCGGCTTCGACGGCATGGACCCGACGCTGTCGCAGAAGTTCATGGACGAGGGCAAGCTGCCCAACCTGAAGAAGCTGTCCGAGGAGGGCATGTTCCGCACCCTCGACACCACCCAGCCGTCGGAGTCGCCGACGGCGTGGTCCAGCTTCGCGACCGGCGTCAACCCCGGCAAGCACAACATCTACGACTTCCTGGTCCGCGACTTCGAGACCTACATGCCCGACCTCGCGATGGTGAAGCGCGAGGCGCCGGAGTTCCTGTGGGGGCTGATCCCCACCAAGCGGCCGAAGCTGACCTCGACCCGCGGCGGCACCTCGTTCTGGGTCCACGCCGGCAAGGCCGGGATCAAGAGCGTCGTGCTGACCGTGCCGGTCACCTTCCCGCCCGAGGAGGTCGAGCACGGCGAGCTGCTGGGCGGCCTGCCGCTGCCCGACGTGCGCGGCACCGTCGGCACCTTCTACTTCTGGGCCACCGACCTGTCGTCGTTCGAGGAGGGCAGCGCCGAGTTCGGCGGCTACCTGAAGCGGCTGCTGTTCGAGAACGGCGTGTCGCAGACCTTCCTGCGCGGGCCCGAGAACCCGATCCTGAAGCAGGAGGAAGCGGCGCTGCGGGCGAAGCAGGCGAAGGCGCCGCTCCCCGACAAGGACCGCGCGCGGCTCGAGGAGCTCTCCACCGGCAAGGACGTCAACATCCCGGTCTCGGTGCGCTGGCAGGAGGGCTCGGGCCAGGCGGAGATCGAGATCCAGGGCACGAAGGTCACGCTGAAGAAGGGGGAGTGGAGCGACTGGGTTCCCGTCACCTTCTCCTTCAATTTCCTGATGAAGGTCCGCGGCATGACCCAGTTCTACGTCGCCGAGGCCGGCGACGAGCTGCGCGTCTACGCGAGCCCGGTCAACTTCGACCCGCGCCACACGCCGCCGGTGCCGATCAGCCAGCCCGAGGCCTTCGCGAAGGAGATCTCCGACCGCATCGGCGCCTACCGCACGCTGGGCTGGGCCGAGTCGGCCGACAAGGGGCTGCAGGAGGGCCGGATCGACGAGGCGGCGTTCCTGTACGACTCCGACAAGGCGATGGACGACCGCGAGAAGCTGATCTTCGACAGCCTCGACCGCGTCGACTGGGACCTGTTCGTGGCGGCGATCGAGACCACCGACCGCGTCTCCCACATGATGTGGCGGCTGATCGACCCGAAGCACCCGATGTACGACGAGCAGCTCGCCGCGAAGTACGGCGACGCGATCGAGAAGGTGTACCGCCGCGCGGACGACCTGGTCGGCCGGCTGCGGGCCAAGGTGCCCAAGGACGCGCTGTTCATCGTGATGTCCGACCACGGCTTCCACAGCTTCCGCCGCGGCGTCAACCTCAACACCTGGCTGGTGCAGAACGGCTACATGGTGTTCGAGGGCCAGACCGGCGTCGACAAGGGCCTCGAGGACCTGTTCGGCCGCGGCCAGTTCTGGGAGGGCGTCGACTGGTCGCGCACCCGGGCCTACGCGGTCGGCCTCGGCCAGATCTACTTCAACCTGCGCGGCCGCGAGAGCCGCGGCATCGTCTCGCCGGGGGCCGAGTACAAGGCGCTGCAGGAGGAGATCCGCAGCAAGCTGGTGACGCTCGTCGACCCCGACGACGGCGCCCGCGTGTTCGCCGACATCTACCGCCGCGACGACATCTACCACGGCGAGTACATCCAGTACGCGCCCGACCTGCAGGTCGGCTTCAACGACGGCTACCGCGTCGGCTGGCAGGACACGATGGGCGGCGTGCGCAAGGCCGTGATCGAGAACAACAACCGGCGCTGGAGCGGCGATCACTGCGCGACGGCGACCGAGATCTCCGGCGGCGTGCTGTTCACCAACCGCAAGCTGCCGACGGACAAGCCGCACATCATGGACATCTCCCCCACGGTGCTCAAGGCGCTCGGCGTGCCGCTGCCGTCCGATCTCGACGGCAAGCCGCTGCACTAGAGCTCGTGACGACCCGGCCCCGGGGGCGCGTGGTGGTCGCGGCGGCGATCGCCGCGGTCGCCGCCCTCGGGTCGGGGCTCGCCCAGGAGTCGGAACCCGCGGCGCCGCCCGATCCCCGGCTGCGCCGGGTCCAGGAGCGCCGCGCCAGCCTCGAGCGCGAGCTGGAGCGCCTGCGGCGCGACGAGAAGGGGCTGCTGGGCGAGGTCGAGCGGCTCGAGGTCGAGGTCCGGCTGCGGGCCGAAGAGGCGCGCGAGGCGCAACTCCGGCTGGAGCGGACCAACACCCTGCTCGACCAGACGGCCGCCCGCGTGCGCGCGCTCTCGGCCTCGATCGAGGCCGAGCGGCCGGGCCTGCGCTCTCGCGCCCGCGACCTCTACAAGATGGGCGAGATGTCGTACCTGCGGCTGCTGCTCTCGGTCGAGCGGCCCGCCGACTTCATCGCCGGTTACCGCCACGTGACCGCGCTGGCCCGCCGCGACCGCGAGCGGGTCGGCGGCTTCCGCCGTGACCTCGACGAGATGGAGCGCCAGCAGGCCGTGCTGCAGGAGCGGACGCGGGAGGCGATGGAGCAACGCGCCGAGCTGGTGCGCCGGCGTCGCGCGCTGGACGCCGAGCGACGACGCCAGACCGAGCGGCTGACCGCGCTGGTCGCGCGCAAGGAGACCCACGCGGTCTACGTCGAGGAACTCCGGCAGGCCGAGGAGCAACTCTCGGGGCTGCTCTCCGGCTTCGCCCCGGGCACCGTCCAGGTGCCGATCGCCGCCTTCCGCGGCTCGCTGCCGTGGCCGGCGGCGGGCCGCGTGGTGGCCGGATTCGGCCGCCGCCGCCACCCCCGTTTCGACACCTACACCGTGCAGAACGGCGTCGAGCTCGACACCCCGGCGGGGGCCGCCGTGACCGCGGTCCACGAGGGCACCGTCGCGTTCGCCGAGCGCTTCCGGGGCTACGGCCTGATGGCGATCGTCGACCACGGCGGCGGCAGCCACACGCTCTACGCACACCTCGCCGAGCTCTCGGTCCGGGTCGGCGACCGGGTCGTCGCCGGCACCGTGCTCGGCAACGCGGGCGAACGCGAGGAGGGCGGCCGCGGCCTCTACTTCGAGCTGCGCCGCAACGGGCAGCCGGAGGACCCGCAGACCTGGCTGGCCGAGCGTCCGGCCCGCTGAACCGGGTCCAGCGGGCTGGACCCGGTTTGCACGCGCTCGCCGCTTGCCCCCATCATCGACACATATGAGCCCCCGCACCCGTCTCGTGATCGCCCTGGCGTCCACCGGCCTCGTCTTCTACCTCGCGGTGGGCTCGGTGCTGTCCCGCGTCAAGGGCGACGACAGCTTCGGCCAGATCGCGCTGTTCAACGAGGTGGTGCGGCTGGTGATCGACTCCTACGTCGAGCCCGTCGACCTCGACCGCACGCTGGACGGCGCCGTGCGCGGGCTGGGCGACGCGCTCGACGGCGAGAGCGCGTGGCTCGATGACGCCACGTTCCGCGCCTGGACGTCCGGGAAGCTCGGCGGCGCCGGTGACGTCGGCCTGACCCTGACCCGCCGCTTCGCGTTCCTGATGGTCGTGGCGCCGGCGCCCGGTTCGCCCGCCGAGCGCGCCGGCCTGCGCCCGGGAGACGTGCTCAAGACGATCGACGGCCGCCACACCCGCACGCTGACGGCGCCGGCGGGGCTGATCGCGCTGCGCGGCGCCCCGGGCTCGGTGGTCAAGCTCCAGGTGCTGCGGTCCGGCGCCGCCGACCCGCTGGATTTCTCGCTGGTCCGCGAGCGGCCGGCGGCGGCCGCCGTGCGCAGCCACCAGCCCGCGCCCGGGACCGCCGTCGTGCGCGTCGAGGAGTTCGGCGAGCGCACCGCCGCGGAGCTGCGCGCGGAGCTCGAGGGGCTGCAGCGCGCCGGCACGAAGGCCGTCGTGCTGGACCTGCGCCAGGTCGCGCGCGGCCCGGTCGACCAGGGCGCCGCGGTGGCCCGCCTGTTCGTGCGCGAGGGCCTGGTGGCGAAGGTGCTCGGCCGCAAGGGCAGCGTGCAGGACGTCGCGGCCGACCCGGCCCAGCTCGCGTGGAGCGGCCCGCTGGCCGTGCTGACCGGGCGCGGCACCGCGGGCGCGGCCGAAGTCGTGGCCGCGGCCGTGCTCGACGCGGGGCGCGGCTCGGTCGTCGGCGAGAGCACGTTCGGGCTGGCGGCCGTGCAGCGCCCGTTCGCGATGCCCGAGGGCGGGCTGATCCTGACCGTGGCCCGCTACGCGTCGCCGAAGGGCACGGCGATCCACCTCAAGGGCGTGAAGCCCGACGTCGAGGTGGACCCGGGCGAGCCGCAGCCCGGGGAGGACCCGGTGCTGAACCGGGCGCTCGAGGTGCTGGCCGCCGCGGGGCAGAAGAAGGCGGCCTGAGGCGCGCGGGGCCCGCGCATCGCGGACCCCGCGCATCCGGAAGAAGACTAGGGCAGCACCTCGAACGGCAGCTCGAGGGTGAAGTCCTTGCCCGCGACCAGGTCCTTCACCTTGAACTGCACCGTGTACTTGCCGGGCCCGAAGGCCGCCAGGTCGATCGGCCCGACCTGGTGCAGGACCTGCTCGGTGCGGTCGTAGGTCGCGTCGTCGGCCTTGGCCTTGGTGCGGCCCGCCTGCAGCAGCGCGGTGCTGATCACGACCCTGGCCTTGCCCGCGGCGGGAGCAGCGGCCGGCGCCGCCGCCGGATCGGCCGCGGGGGGCGCCTCGGCCTGCATGCCGTAGACCCAGGCGATCATGTCGAGCTTGTCGGTCTTGGCGAAGCGGCCGCCCGGCACCGGCGTGAACAGCACCCGGTTGCCGCCGCCGATCAGGGTGAAGTCGGAGAACGGGTGCTCGGTGTCCGGCGTCTCGCCCGGCGTGGAGACGATGCCGCGCGAGAGCATGCCGGTCACGTGCAGGCCCGCGCCGAGGTCGGGAACCTCGTAGCCCGCCATCTCGACGACGCTGCCCTTCGCCATCTTCTTGTCGTGCACGGCCACCCGCAGCGTGTACTTGCCGGGCTTGAGCGCGGCGCGGAACGACACGGCCGCCTTGCCGTCGGCGCCGACCTCGGCCAGCGTCTCGCGCTCGCGCTCGGCGCCGACCGCCTTGCCGGCCTCGTCGAGGGCGAGGGCCGCCACCTCGAGCCGCACCATCTTCTTGCCGAGCACGTCCTGCACGTCGAGGCCTTCGACCGGCAGCGACGCGACGCCCGCGATGTAGGTGGCGCCGCCCTGGCCCTTGATCATCATCAACGGCTCGGCCGTGAAGGCGAAGTCCTGGCGCGGGGCCTTGAGCAGGGCCTGGATCGGCGTCGGCTTCGGGAGCTGGTCCTCGAGCTTGACCAGCTTGCCGTCCTTGCCGCGCTTGTAGTCGAGGCTCGGGTACACGATCTTCGACTCGGCGGCGCGCACGAGCTGCTCGCCGATGCGGGTGCCCTGCGGGAGCTGGCACAGCTCGTCGAAGTCGGCCTGGCCGCGCGGCTGCTTCGTCTGCTCGTCGATCCAGATCCAGCGCGTGGGGGCGAGACGGCCGGGCTGGGCCTCGCCCATCTCCTTGACCTCGGTCGGCGCCCCGAACAGCACGTGGACGCGGGCGCAGTCTGTGCGGCTGCCGTCCTTGCCGGCGACCTTGTACTTCGCCGCCAGCTCCAGCTTCAGCGCCTCGAACTGCTTCTGGTACTCGTTCTCCGGCGTGTCGAGGTCGGGGTCGCGGCGCTTCCAGAAGATCTTCTGGAACTCGGCGATGTCCCCCTTGTCCTTGAGGTCCTTGTAGACCTTCTCCTCGGCCGGGAGCATCAGGATCTGGACGCCCTCCTGCCACTTCTTGGCGTCCTTGTCGAGCGCCAGCGCGGCGTCGGGGACGAGCGCCAGCGCGGCCGTGAGGCCCGCGGCGAAGGTACGGGTGCGAATGCGCATCGGAGTCACTCCTCGAGTCGGTTTGCGTGGAACTTCGCCACGCCGGTTCACGGCCGGCGCGTGCCGGGCACCGGGGCCGCGTAGCGCGAGGCGCCGGTCTTGACGAGCGTCAGGCGATGGCCACCACGGGCGTCGTCGCTGCAGACGACCACCACGGGGTCGCCCGGGCGCAGGTCGGCGAGCTGGAGAGCGCGGCCACCGCCGACGAAACGGGTGTCGGGGCCGACCGGCAGCACGTGGTCGCGGCCCTCCTTCGGGGCCCGCACGGTCAGCTCGGCGCGGTCGTAGTCGACCCGCGCCAGCTCGCCCACGATCGTGTGCGAGCGCGCCGGTGCCGCGGCAGGCGCGGGCTGGGGGGCGGCGAGCAGGGCGGCGGCGAACAGGAAGAAGGCGGCCGGCACGAGGTCGAGTCTAGCAGGGGGGCGGCCCCGATCGGCTAGCATCGCGGGGATGAGACCGCTCCGCGCCGCGCTGGCGCTCGCGCTGCTGATCGTGGTCGGAGGCGCCACGCTGGCCCCGGCCGCCACGCCGCCCACCCAGCGCCGCAAGCGGGTCGCGCCGGCCGCCCAGGTCGTCTACGCCCCCCACGCCACGGACCGCGACCGCCAGATCGGCGAGGCCGCCCGCAAGGCGATCGGCCGCCGCGCGGCCGGCGCGGTCGCCCTCGACCCCTGGACGGGGCGGGTGATCGCGATCGCCAACCCGCGCCATGCGCTGGCGAACGCGTATCAGCCGTGTTCGGTGTTCAAGCTCGTCGTCGCCCTCGCCGGCCTCGCCGAGGGCGCGATCACGCCCGAGACCCGCCTCACCTGCGACGGCGGCTGCTGGATGTGGCCGGGGCACGGCCCGCTCGACCTGCGCCGCGCGCTGGCCGTTTCCTGCAACCCCTACTTCGAGCAGATCGGCGAGCGCATCGGCTGGGAGAAGGTGGAGCGCTACGGCCGGCTGCTCGGCCTCGGCAGCCCGACCGGCATCAACTACCGCGGCGAGTCGCCCGGGCGGCTGCCCGACGTGGTGCGCCCGTCGTACGTGGGTCACACGTCGAGCCACGGCGCCGGCGTGCGCAGCACGGCGCTGCAACTGGCGACCCTGGTGGCGGCGACCGTCAACGGCGGCACCCTGTGGGAGCCGCAACTGGCGAACGCGCCGGTCACGCCCCGCGCCCGCTGGGCATTGCCGCCCGAGCTGCCGCTCGCCGCGCTCGCCGACGGCTACGCGAGCGCGGTCAGCGAGGGCTCGGCCCGCGCGGCGTTCGAGACGGACCTGGTGGTGGGGGGCAAGACCGGCTCCTGCTCGGGCGTCGGCTGGTTCGCCTCGTTCGCGCCCGCGGCGCGGCCCGAGTTCGTGCTCGTGACCTTCGTGAACGGCGGCAACGGCTCGCGCGCCTCGGCGCTGGCCGGCGCCATCTACCGCGAGGTGTACGGCGCCGGGACCACGGCGACCCCGGCGCCGTAGCCACACACCCGGACGCTCAGCGCCGCTTCGCCTCCTCGAGCACGTCGAACTCCTCCCGCGACCCGACCCAGTCCGCGGTGCCGACGAGGTTCTCGAAGGACTCGGCCAGGGCGCTCAGCCGCTTCTGGATCGCGGCGTGAGAGGAGCCCACCAGGAGGGACTCGAAGGTCACCTGCTTCCGGACGTCCCCCTCGCGAAACGTGAGGGTGACGCTCGGCAGGTCCGTCGCGAGGGAGAGGTAGCGGTCGCCGAGCCTCGAGAAGCCGGCCTGCTCGAACAGGAGCCGGACCTGGCGCACCTGGTGGACCGCCAGGCGCTTCAGGACCGGACCCGTCTTCCTGACGTAGCGATCGCCGACGAACAGGAGATGGCCGTCCTCGTAGAGCGCGAGCGTGTAGACGGGGCAGCGCCCGAGGCAGGGGCCACGGTCGAGCTTCACGACGGGCTCCCCGACCGCGGCGATGGCGTTCAGGGCCGCAGCGGCGACCGACGCATCCGGAGAGTCGGCGGCCTTGAACAGGGCGGGCAGCGCCGCCTGTCCCCGGGGTCCCAGCAGAGCCAGCGCGCCGACAGCCGCGGCGAAGACCTCGAGGTCGGAGTCTTCGAGCAGCCGCACCAGGCCTGCCACGCTCTCCGGTGAGCCACCGGCGCTGGCCAGCGCCTGGGCGACCTCGGCCCGGACTCGCACCGCGCGGTCGTTCACTCGCTGCAACAGGGCGCGGGTGATCTCGGGCGAACCGGCTCGCCCCGCGGCCATCAGCATGCCGAGGCTTTCCGCAGCGGCCCCTCGAACGCTGGCGTCCTGGTCGCCCAGCAGCGCGACGAGAGCCGGGGCCGTCTCGGGGACCACGCTTCGGCGCCCCAGATCACGGGCGGCCTGGAACCGCACCCGCGGGTCGCCGTGGCCGACCAGGTGCACGGGGGGTGCGTATCGCTCGAGGGTCGCGAGTGCCTTCGATGCAGTCGCCGCCACCTGCGCATCGGCATCGGTGAGGGCGTCCCTGGCCGCGGCGACGATCTCGGCGTCGTGGACCTTCAGGCTGGCCAGCGCGCGCAAGGCAGGGACGCGCGACGGACCGGGTCGCCGGGCGAGATCGAGCAGCGCTGCCTGCGCGGCCACGGCCCGGGGACCCAGTCGCTCGAGCGCGTTGAGCGCAGCCGTCTTGTCTTCGACGCCCGCGTCGCCCAGCGCCCGGATCGCTGCCGACACGACGATCGGGTCGCGCGCGCCGAGCTGTCGCAGCGTCGTGGCCGCCTGCCCGAGCAGCACGGGGTCCGCGGGGAGCGCTTTCACGATGCGATCGATCGCCGGGGCGGCGTCGCGCCCGAGCTGGCCGAGACTCGAAAGGGCGATCAGGCGGACCTTCGAGTCCGGGTCGTCGAGGGCGTCGAGCAGGGGGCCGAGGGCGGCCCGGCTGGCGCCGAGAGAGCGCAGGGCCTGGAGCGCCGAGGCCCTCACGACGGGGTCCGAGTCGAGCGTGCGCCGGGCAGCGGCGGGCACGGCCTCGCGGGCGCCCTCCCCCAGGCGGCCGAGGACACCGAGGGCGATCGATCGCACGCCGGGTGCGGGGTCCTCGAGCGCCGCGACCAGCGCGGGAACGTCGTCCTTCGTCGGCGAGGCCGCGATCTGCCGGACGGCCGCGAAGCGGGCGTCGAGGGAGAGCGGGGGCCTCTCTCTCGGGAAGAGGACGGAAGCCGCGACGCCGAGCACGACGCCGGCCAGGACGGCCGGCCACAGCCAGGCAGCGCGACGCGGCGCGGGCGAGTGGGCCTTGGGCATGGGTTCGGGCGGGCACCCGCGAACCCGGGGCCCTGACCGGGAAGATAGGCCCGTAGCCGCACCGTGCAAGTGCTGGGCCTCACGTCGACGGCGGCTCGCGCCGGGAGAAATCGCATCCCGGCGCGAGCCCTCAGCGCTTCAGCGCTTCTCCAGCTTCGCGGTCAGCGGCAGCGTCTCGGCGCCGACCTCGAGCTCGCGGTCGAGCGTCACGTAGCCGGGGCGCACGATCTCGAGCCGGTGCTTGCCCGGGGGCAGCACCACCTGGCGCAGCTCGGCGACGGTGCCGCGGAACTCGCCGTTCACGTAAACGGAGGCGTCGGCCGGCTCGACGTCGAGCACCACCGGCGTCCCTTCCGAAGCCGGAGCCGGAGCCGCCGTCACCGCCTGCGCGCGATCCTCTGCCTCGGCGGCCCGGCGCCGCGGCCGCACCCGCTGCTGCTCCTCGCGCTCCTCGCGCTCGCGCAGCGCGGCCTCGGCCGGCACCCGGTCCTCCTCGGTCTCGCCTTCGCCCTTCACCATCTCGTGGCGCAGCTTCAGCGTCTCGTCGCGCTCGAGGTAGACCTTGACGCGGTGGGTGCGGTAGCCCTCCAGCTTGAAGGCGATCTCGTGGCGGCCCGCCGGCACCTGGAGCCGCTGGAACAGGCCGTCGAAGTCGTCGACGACGCCCGCGTAGTGGCCGTCCAGGTAGACCCGCGCCTTCGAGGGCTTGACCAGCACCCGCAACTGGCCGCCCGCGCGGTAGCCCGAGCGCGAGTAGTAGCCGGTCCGGTAGTAGGGCCGCGACCAGTAGTAGCCGCCCCAGCCCCAGTCGCCGTACCAGCCGAAGCCGTAGGGATAGAAACCCCACGCCCACGGCGCGTCGTAGTAGTACGAGTAGTAGGGGCTGTAGTAGCCGTAGTACCCGCCGCGGTAGTTGCCGCGGTATCCGCCCGTGCCGGTGCCGGCGCGCGGGTGGCGCGCCGCCGCGCCGGACGAGACGCTCGGCGTGGAGGAGCCGCCGCTGCGCGGCTGCGCGGACGAGGGCACCGCGTGATGCCGCGAGCCCGCGTCCGACGACGAGCTGGTGCTGGGGCCGCTGCGGTCCCCGGTCCGCTGCTGGGCGGCCCCGCGATCGCGGTTGTCGTCGGCCGCGGCCGGCGGCGCGCACAAGCCCAGCGCGAGGGCGACGGCCAGCGTACTCGTGATCCTCATGACGTCCTCCCGTCGGATTCCCGACAAGAGTCATAGCAACGGGCGTGCCGCGCGCGCCCGGAAGCACAACCCGAACCACTTCAACGATATACCCCGGAAGGCCCCGATGTGAGCCCCGTCACCGCCCGAGGACAGGAAGCGGTCGAGTGTCCTCCGCGACCTATACTCCCGCGTGCCCGCGCCACGACTGCTGATCAGCAGCGGAGAGCCGTCGGGCGAGCTCTACGCGGCCGAGCTGCTGCGCCACCTGAAGGAGCGGGCGCCGGGGACGACCGCCTTCGGGCTCGGCGGCGACCACCTGGCGGCGCAAGGCGCCGACCTCATCGCCCACGTCCGCGAGCTGGCCGTGGTGGGTCTGGTCGAGGTGCTGAAGCACCTGGGGCGGTTCCGACAGATCTTCGCGGAGCTGCTGGCACGCGTCGATCGCGAGCGCCCCGACCTGGCGGTGCTGGTCGATTACCCCGACTTCAACCTGCGCCTCGCCCGCGAGCTGAAGCGGCGCGGCGTGCCAGTCGTCTACTACATCTCCCCGCAGGTCTGGGCGTGGCGGCCGGGGCGGATGAAGCAGATCCGCCGCGACGTCGACCACATGCTGGTCATCTTCCCGTTCGAGGAGGCGCACTACCAGGCGGCGGGCGTGCCGGTGACGTTCGTCGGCCACCCGCTGGTGGAACTGCTCCGCCGCGAGCCGGACCGCGCGACCTTCTGCGCGGCGCACGGCCTCGACCCGGCGCGCCCGCTGCTCGGTCTGCTGCCCGGCTCGCGGCGCCAGGAGGTCGCCCACAACCTGCCGCCGATGGCGGACGGGGTCGGCCGGCTGCTGCGCTCGGGCCGCGACGCGCAGTTCGCGCTGGCGCTGGCGCCCGCGCTGGACGCCGGGCCCGTCGAGGCGGCCTTCCGCGACCTGCCGGTGCGGATCGTGCGCGGCGGCGCCCACGCCCTGCTCTCGACCTGCGACGCCGCGGTGGTGGCCAGCGGCACGGCCACGGTCGAGGCCGCGCTGCTCGACGCGCCGACGGTGGTCGTCTACCGGCTGTCGCCGCTCAGCTACCGGCTGGGCCGGCCGTTCGTCAAGGTGTCCCGCTTCGCGATGCCGAACCTGGTCGCCGGCCGCGACGTGCTGCCGGAGCTGATCCAGGACGGCTACACGGGCGAGGCGGTGGCTGCCGAGGTCGCCCGCCTCCTGGACGACCCGGCGGCCGTCGCGCGGATGCGGGACGGGCTGCGCGAGGTGCGGGAGCGGCTGGGCGGACCGGGGGCCTCGCGGCGGGCGGCGGAGGCGGTGGCGCGGTTGCTGCCGGGGACCGCCCTGTTATGATTCCGCCTCGCTTCGTCATTGAGCCGTAGCGTTTTCCGGGAGGCCGGGACGATGGGCAAGCGCATCCTCGTCGTCGACGACGACGAGAACATCCTGAACCTCGAGAAGACCATCCTCGAGCAGAAGGGGTTCGACGTCACCGGGGCGGGCGGCGGCGCCGAAGCGCTGCGCCTGCTCGGCGAGCAGGCCTTCGACCTGGTGCTGCTGGACGTGATGATGCCGGAGGTCGACGGCTTCACCGTCTGCCGCAAGATCAAGGAAGACCCGAAGCTGAAGGACATCCCGGTCATCTTCCTGACCGCCAAGGGCGGCGGCGAAGCGCTGGCCGAGGGCTTCGAGTCGGGCGCCGTGATGTACATCAACAAGCCCTTCACGGCCAACAAGCTGCTCACCATCGTCAACACGATGCTGGAGTCGGGCACGAACCTCTCGTAGCCCGCTTACGTACACTTCCCTCGGGCGTGGAGCCCGCCTCGTGACCTCTGCGGCTCCAGGAGGCAGGCCGATGGATCCGATCCTCGACAAGGCGCGCGCGGGCCAGAACTGGCTCGAGAAGCTCGTCAACATGATCCCGGGCTTCTCCGGGTATCGCGAGAAGGAACTGCGCCGCGAGGCCGACGCGCTCCAGCGCGAGCACCTGGCGAAGCTGCTCGAGCAGTGCAAGCGGCCGCTCAACGACGCGGCGGCGGCGCTGTCGCGCACCGACCTCGACGCCATCAACGACGTCGAGACCGCGAAGAAGCGGCTCGACAAGGCGATCGCCCGCGTGCGCCACGCCGACCGCGGGTACGGCGGCTTCTTCGACGCCGTCAAGGTCGACGAGGCGATGCTCGACCGCGTCTACCAGTTCGACCTGGCGCTGATCGAGAACGTCGAGGCGATCCGCGCCCGCGCCTCCGAGCTGCGCGACCGCCAGGCGCTCGTCGCCCTGATCGCGGCGATCGACGCGATCGACAGCCAGCTCAACGAGCGCGAGGCGCTCCTGTCGGGCGCGAAGTAAGGAGACGCCATGGCTTTCGCACTCGAGATCATCAAGCACTTCGACGAGTCGGGGCGCGAGCTGGTCCACCGCGAGCCGCCGTCCGGCTCGGCCGACATCAAGCTCGGCGCGCAGCTCATCGTCCAGGACAACCAGTGGGCGGTGTTCTTCCGCGACGGCAAGGCGCTCGACGCCTTCACCGGCGGCCGCCACACGCTGACCACGCTGAACCTGCCTCTCGTCGGCAAGCTGGTCGGCGCGCCGTTCGGCGGCGAGCAGCCGTTCCAGGCCCAGGTCTACTTCGTCAGCCGCCAGAACTTCACGGACCTGAAGTGGGGCACGAAGGAGCCGATCGTCTTCCGCGACGCCGAGCTGTCGATGGTGCGGCTGCGCGCGTTCGGCCGCTTCTCGATGCGGGTCGCCGACCCGACCGTGTTCCTGATGCAGCTCGTCGGCTCCAAGGGCAAGTACCGCACCGAGGAGATCGAGGACTTCCTGCGCGACCTCTGCGTCGCGCGCCTCAACGACCTGCTCGGCGAGACGCTCAAGAGCATCCTCGACCTGCCGCGCTACTACGACGAGCTGTCGGGCGGGCTCAAGGGCCGGGTCGCCGACGACTTCGCCAAGTACGGTCTCGAGCTGGTCGACTTCCTGATCGGCGCCATCACGCCGCCCGAAGAAGTCCAGAAGATGATCGACGAGCGCGCCGGCATGGGCGCGATCGGCGACATGCAGAAGTACCTGGCCTTCAAGACCGCCAAGGGCATCGAGGCCGCGGCCTCGAACCCGGGCGAAGCCGGCTCTGCCGCGAGCCTCGGCCTCGGCGCCGGCATCGGCATGATGATGCCGCAGATGATGGCGGGCGCCATCGCCGGCGCGACCCGCCCGGCCGCACCGGGCGCTGGCGGCGGCGCGGTCGGCGCGGTACCGGTGCCCGTGGCGGCCGGCCCGGCGTGCCCGAAGTGCAACAGCGCGAACGCGCCGGGCGCGAAGTTCTGCGCCAACTGCGGCACCGCGATGCCGGCCGCGGCGGTGTGCGGCAAGTGCAACACGCCCGCGGCGCCGGGCGCGAAGTTCTGCGCCAACTGCGGGAACTCGCTGGCCCCGGCGGCCTGCCCCAAGTGCAACACGCCGGCCGCCCCCGGTTCCAAGTTCTGCGGCAACTGCGGCAACGCGCTGTAGCGGCGTAGCGCCGCTTCGCTCTCGCCTCACGGCCCGGTCGCGCGAACGCGCGGCCGGGCCGGTTCCACGAGCGCCTCTGTCCTCGGGGCCCGCTACAGCGGTTCGAAGTGGGTGAGGTGCTTGAACAGGCGGAAGCGCTCGTCGATCTCGGGGCGGGTCAGGCGCAGCAGGCGGTCGACGCTGAAGGCCTCGACGCTGAACGAGGCGAGGGTCGAGCCCATCACCACCGCACGGCGGAGCGCCGTCTCGTCGATGCGCTCGCCCGTCGCCAGGTAGCCGAGGAAGCCGCCGGCGAAGGTGTCGCCGGCGCCGGTCGGGTCGAACACGTCCTCCAGCGGGTAGGCGGGAGCGGCGAAGCTGCCCTGGTCCGAGAACATGATCACGCCGTGCTCGCCCTTCTTGATGACGAGCGTGCGCGGGCCCATCGCGCGGATCGCGCGCGCGGCCTTGACCAGGTTCCACTCGCCGGAGAGCTCGCGGGCCTCGGCGTCGTTGACCAGCAGCACGTCGACCTGCTTCAGCGTCTTCTTCAGCTCCTCGGGCTTGCCCGAGATCCAGAAGTTCATCGTGTCGCAGGCGACCACCCGCGGGCCGTCCATCTGCGCCAGCACCTCGCGCTGCAGGACGGGGTCGATGTTGCCGAGGAAGGCGTGGGACGCCTTGCGGTACGTCTCGGGCAGCTTCGGCTTGAAGCTCTCGAACACGTTGAGGTCGGTGCAGATCGTGTCGCGCGAGTTGAGGTCGTAGGAGTACTTGCCCTGCCAGTGGAAGGTCAGGCCGTCCTGCTTCTCGAGCCCCTCGAGGTCGATCTGCCGGCCGTCGAAGGCGGACAGCTCCTTCGCTCCGAAGTCGGAGCCGACCACGCCGACGAGGTGGACGCGGGTGAAGAACGAGGCCGCGATCGAGAAGAACGAGGCGCTGCCGCCGAGCACCTTCTCGGCCTTGCCGAACGGGGTCTCGACGGTGTCGAACGCGACGCTGCCGACGACGACGATGGACATCTCTGCTCCTACTTCAGGTAGCGGCCGACGATCGGGGCGAGGTCGCGCTTGCGCGCCTCGGGCACCAGGTCGGGCCGGGTCATCAGGGCGTAGCGGAGCGCGCTCTCGCACTCGCAGTCGCGCGCGATCGGCAGCCGCCGCACCGCGTTCGCCAGGGTCCGCTTCGCGGTCTCCGCGTTCTGCTTGAGGATCGCCAGCACCGCGTCGACGGTGACGGCGTCGTGGTCGGGGTGCCAGCAGTCGTAGTCGGTGACGAGGGCGAGCGTCGAGTAGCAGATCTCAGCCTCGCGCGCGAGCTTGGCCTCCTGCAGGTTGGTCATGCCGACCAGGTCCATGCCCCACGAGCGGTAGAGCTGCGACTCGGCGTAGGTCGAGAACTGCGGGCCCTCCATGCACACGTAGGTGCCGCGCTCGTGCACGGTGGCGCCGGCGTCGCGCGCGGCCTGGGCGAAGACTGGGGCCAACCGCCGGCAGATCGGGTGGGCGAAGGCGACGTGGCCGACGAGCCCCTCGCCGAAGAAGGTCGACACCCGCCGGGTGGTGCGGTCGACGAACTGGTCGGGCACCACCACGTGGCCCGGCACGTACTTCTCCTGCAGCGAGCCGACCGCCGAGACGGACAGGATCCACTCGACGCCGAGCGACTTCAGCGCCCAGACGTTGGCGCGGAAGTTGAGCTCCGAGGGCAGGATGCGGTGGCCGCGGCCGTGGCGCGGCAGGAACGCGACGCGTTTGCCGTCGAGCGTGCCCAGCACGAACGCATCGGACGGGTCGCCGAACGGCGTCGGCACCGCGACCTCGCGCACGTCCGTCAGCCCCTCCATCTCGTAGAGGCCGCTGCCGCCGATGATCCCGATCTGCGCCCGCGCCTGCTCGTCCGCCATTTCGCTCCCCCTCGCGGCGCCGCGGGCGCCGCCGACCGGCTTTCAGGCCTGCTTCAGCTCCAGCAGCACGCCGCCCGCCGAGCGCGGGTGGACGAACGCGACCTGGCAGCCGCCGGCGCCGACCCGCGGCGTCTCGTCGAGGAGCTGCACGCCGCGCTCCTTCAGCCGCCGCAGCGCCTCGTGGATGTCGTCGACCTGCACGCAGACGTGGTGCAGCCCGGAGCGCTTCTCCAGGAACTTCGCGATCACGGAGGTGGGATCGGTCGGCTCCAGCAGCTCGAGGTGCGACTCCCCCACCGGCAGGAACGCCGTCTTCACCTTCTCGGTCGGCACGTCGTGGGTGCCCTCGAGCTCGAAGCCGAGCGCCTCGAACGCGGGCAGCGACTCGTCGAGCGACCTCACGGCGATGCCCAGGTGGTCGATCTTGAGGATCTTCATGGCGAACTCTCCAGGTGAACGCGGCGTCAGGCGAGCCCGACCCGGCGCAGCACTTCTTCCGCCGCACTGACCGGGTCCAGCTCGCGCGCCGCCAGCCGGTCGAGCAGGCGCTCCCCCTCGTCGCCCGGCAGCGCCCGCGTGCGCACCTCGCGCAGCAGCCGCTCGCGCAGCGTGTCGTCGAACTGGTGCTTGACGTGCTGGCGCTTCTTCTGCGCCATCAGGCCCGAGCCCTCGGCGGCGACGCAGAAGCGCTCGATGGCGTCCCACAGCTCCGCGATGCCCTGGTTGGCGGCGGCCGCCGTGCGCACGATCTCGGGCCGCCGCGCGTCGGGGCCGGAGATCTGCAGCATCGACTCGATCTCGGCGACCACGCGCTCGGCGCCGTCGCGGTCGGCCTTGTTGACCACGAACACGTCCGCGATCTCCATGATCCCGGCCTTCAGCGCCTGCACCTCGTCGCCGAGGCCCGGCACCAGCACGACCAGGCTGACGTCGGCCGCCTCGACGATCGCCACCTCGTCCTGGCCGACGCCGACGGTCTCGACCAGGATCACGTCCTTGCCCGACGCCGACATCACGGTCAGCACGTGGCCGGTCGCGGCCGACAGCCCGCCGAGGTGGCCGCGGGTGGCCAGCGAGCGGATGAAGACGCCGTCGTCGAGGGCGTGGCCCTGCATGCGGATGCGGTCGCCGAGGATGGCGCCGCCGCTGTAGGGCGAGGTGGGGTCGACGGCGACGACGCCGACGCTCTTGCCGGCCTTGCGCAGGTGGGCGGTGAGGCGGTCGACGAGCGTCGACTTGCCGGCCCCGGGCGGGCCGGTGACGCCGACCAGCAGCGCGCGGCCGGCGTGGGGGAACAGCGCCTTCAGCAGCGCCGCGGCCTCCGGCCGGCCGTCTTCCACGATCGAGATCGCCCGCGCCAGCGCGCGCACGTCCCCGCGCAGGACGCCCTGCGCGAGCGCTTCCGTCGTCACCCCTGGAAACTCCCGCGGTCGCTACTTGAGGCCGAGCAGGTGGCGCGCGATGACCAGCCGCTGCACCTCGCTCGTGCCCTCGCCGATGGTGCCGAGCTTGGAGTCGCGCAGCGCGCGCTCGACCGGGTACTCCTTGACGTAGCCGTAGCCGCCGTGGATCTGGATCGCCTCCAGCGCCACCTTGACGGAGATCTCGCTGGCGTAGAGCTTGGCCATCGACGACTCGAGGCCGTGGTCCTTGCCGCTGTCGCGCAGCCAGGCGGCGCGCAGCATCAAGAGGCGCGCGGCGTCGATCTGGACCGCCATGTCGGCCAGCTTGAACTGGGTGGCCTGGAACGAGGAGATCGGCTGGTCGAACTGGCGGCGGCCCTGCGAGTACTTGAGCGCCGCCTCGAACGCGCCCTGGGCGATGCCGATCGAGAACGCGGCGATCGAGATGCGGCCGCGGTCCAGGATGCGCAGGGTGTCGACGAAGCCCATGCCGGGCTTGCCGAGCAGGTTCTCCTTCGGGATGCGGCAGTCCTCGAACACCAGCTCCGAGGTGTCGGACGCGCGCACGCCGAGCTTGTCTTCCTTCTTGCCGGGGCGGAAGCCCTTCGTGACCTTCTCGACGATGAAGGCGGAGATGCCCTTCTTGCCCTTCGTCTTGTCGGTCACCGCCATCACCACCGCGACCTCGGCGATGCGGCCGTTGGTGATGAAGGTCTTGGAGCCGTTGAGCACCCACGAGTCGCCGTCCAGCACGGCCGTGGTCTTGGTGCCGCCCGCGTCGGAGCCGGCCGAGTTCTCGGTCAGGCCCCAGGCCCCGACCCACTTGCCCTGGGCCAGCGGGGTCAGGTACTTCTTCTTCTGCTCTTCCGTTCCGGCCAGGAAGATGTGGCCGGAGCACAGCGAGTTGTGGGCGGCGATCGACAGCGCGACGCCGGCGTCCACCCGCGACAGCTCCTCGATCGCGATCGCGTACTCCGCGGTCGACAGGCCGGCGCCGCCGTACTGGGCAGGCCAGGTCGCCCCCATCAGGCCCAACTCACCCGCCTTCGTGAAGATCTCGCGCGGGAACTCCTGCTTCTCGTCCCACTCGCGGGAGTGGGGCGCCAGTTCCTTCTCCGCAAACTCGCGGACGGTCTTCTTGAGGAGCTGCTGCTCCTCGGAGAGGGCGAAATCCAAGGGGAGGGCCTCCTGAAAGGGGCGGCCCGGGCGCCTCGGGGCGAGGGCCGGGCCAACGCGGCAGTTTAACCCACGGGGGTCGCTTCGACGGGCGGGGCGGACGGAGTCGGTTCCGGGGTTGGTTCCGGGGTCGGCTCGGGCTCCTCGGGGAGTTCGCCCTCGTCTTCCCGGATGTCGGGTTCGGGTTCCGGCTCCGTGCCCAGCCCCGCGGCGTCCCGCTTCACGTAGCCCGCCCGGCTCATCAGGCGCAGCACTCGCTTGGTCGCGCTCGCGTGGCGCTTCGGGTTCACCCGCGGGTTGATCCGCCGCGGGCTGGGGATCATCGCCGCCAGCGCCGCCGCCTCCTGCACGTCGAGTTCGGCCGCGCCCTTGCCGAAGTAGCGCCGCGCCGCGGCCTCGCAGCCGTAGACGCCGTCGCCCCACTCGATCACGTTGAGGTACAGCTCGAGGATGCGGGCCTTGCTCAGGTCGTCCTCCAGCCATCGGGTGACGATCAGCTCGCGCAGCTTGCGCACCGGGTCCTTGCGGGTCGTGAAGAACAGGTTCTTGACGAGCTGCTGGCTGATCGTGGACCCGCCGCGGGCGAAGCGCCCCTTTTCGAGGTTCTTCTCGACCGAGAGCTTCACCTGGTCCCAGTTGAAGCCGGCGTGGCCGAAGAAGGTGTCGTCTTCGGCCGTCACCACGGCGTGGATCAGGTGCTTCGACACGGCCGACAGCGGCACCCAGCGCTGCTCCTTGCGGGGCTTGCGCCCCTTCGCCTTCGCTTCGGCCTCGCGCTGCTGCATCACGCCCGTGGTCTTCGGGCGCTCCTTCGCCAGCCGCCGCACCTCCGCCCGGGCGGGCAGCCCGGCCCAGATCCAGCCGGCGAAGGCGAGCGCCAGGACGAGCAGCGCGGCGGCGGCGCGCGGGAGCAGGCGGCGGAGGCGGCCCATGGCGGGCCGAGCCTACCGCGGCCCGGGCCGAGCTACCATCCGCCCATGCCCTCCATCGACTCGCGTTGCCCGCAATGCGGCACGCCGCTGCCGGCGGGCACCCCCGCCTGGGTGCGCCGGCTGACGGTGGGCCAGGTGATGACGGCGGCGCCGCTGACCCTCTCGCCCGAGGACTCGCTGATGCGGGGCCTGGAGCTGATGCGGATCCACGGCGTGCGCCGGATTCCGATCGTGATCGGCGAGACGCTGGTCGGCCTGCTGGCCGAAGGCGACCTCAAGCGGGCCCAACCCTCCACGCTCGTCTCTTCCGAAGAAGAGTTCGTGCGGGTGATGGAGGAGACGCCGGTCTCGCGGATCATGATCAACAACCCGGTCTTCACCCGCGAGGACGAGCCACTGCTGGAGGCGGTGCGCACGCTGCACGGCACCAAGTTCGGCGCGCTGCCCGTGATCCGCGAGGGGAAGCTGGTGGGGATCCTCACCGACTCCGACGTGCTGCGGGTGATGGGCGACCTGCTGGAGCACGGCGGCTAGCGCTTGCCGCTGTCGCGCCCGCTGCGGGCCGCGGCGCTGGCCGCACCCGCGCTGCTGTTCGCCCTGCTGCTGGCCGCCGCCGAGGCCGCCGTCCGCGCCGCCCTGCCGCCGCTCTCCGGCGTCGAGGTGCTGGTCCGCGATCCCGCCCAGCGCGCGGGCTTCGGCGACGGCCGCGCGGTGTCGATCTTCGAGGCCGACCCGCTGCGGTTGTGGCGGCTGCGGCCGGGACTGCGCGACGTGATCTGGGACTTCACGCCCGTCTTCACCGACGCAGACGGCCTGCGCACCTTCGGCGCGCCTGCCCCGCGCGGAGGCACCTCCATGCGCATCCTCGCGCTGGGCGACTCCGTGACGTTCGGCTACCGGGTTCCCGTCGTCTGGCCCGAGCGCCCGGACCAGTTCGACCGCGAGGCGCGCCCCTGGCCCGCCCTGCTCGAGCAGGCGCTGCGCGCGGCCAACCCCGGCCGCGCGGTCGAAGTGCGCTCGCTGGCTGTGCCCGGCTACACGTCGCACCAGGGCCGGCTGTGGCTCGAGCGCGAGATCGCCCGAGAGCGTCCCGCGCTGGTCGTCGCGCTCTACGGCTGGAACGACCAGAACCTGCGCCCCGTGCCCGACGCGGAGTCGATGCCCGCGGGCGGCCCCGTCGTGTGGGCGCGCGGGCTGGCGCTGCGCTCGCAGGCGCTGCTGCGGCTGGCGGCCTGGTCGCGCGGCGACGGCGGCGCCGCGACGGCGCCGCACTGGCGCGTCTCGGCCCCGGAGTTCGCGGCCAATCACCGGGCGATGGCGGCGCTGGCCGCGGCCCGCGGCGCGCGTTTCGTGGCGATCGCGCCGGTCTACGGCGACGCGGTCGCGCTGCCCGGGGACGCGCCGCGGATGCAGGCGCTGCGCGAGGCGCTGCGCGGCGCCGCGCGCGAGGCCGGGTTCCCGCTGCTCGAGGTTCCGGAGTTGACCGAAGCCGCGCACCCGGACAACCGCTGGCTGTTCGGCGAGACGATCCACCCCAGCCACCTCGGCCACCGCCTGCTCGCACAGCGGCTGCTGGCGCTGCTCGAGCGCGAGCGCGCGCTGCCCGGCCTCGCGTTTCCGCCGCCCCCGGCACCATCGGTGACAATGAGCCCGTGAGCGCGCGCGAGGAGGCCGACGTCGAGACCGCGTCCGCGGACTACGCCCGGCGCTTCGCCGGACCGGTCGGGGCCTGGTTCCTCGACGTCCAGGCGCGGGCGACGCTGGAGCTGCTGGCGCCCTTCCCCGGCGCGAGCGTGCTCGACGTCGGCGGTGGCCACGGCCAGGTCGCACACGCGCTGCTGACGGCGGGCCACCCGCTGACGGTGCTCGCCAGCCGCCCCGAGGCCTGCTCCGCCGCGCTGCGGCCGCTGGTCGACGCGGGCCGCGTCCCGTTCCTCACGGGCGACCTGCTGGCGAGCGGCCAGCCCGACCGCGCCTTCGACGTCGTGCTCTCGTACCGCCTGCTGCCCCACGTGGAGCGGTGGCCGGCGCTCGTCGCCGAGCTGTGCCGCCTCGCACGGCGCGCGGTGATCGTCGATTACCCGACGCGGCGCTCGGTCAACGCGGTCGCCGAGGGCTTCTTCGCGGTGAAGAAGGGGGTCGAGGGCAACACGCGGCCGTTCCTCGTGTTCCGCGAGGGCGAGATCGCCGGCGCCTTCGCCGGCGCGGGCTTCCGCGAGACGGGCCGCCGTCCGCAGTTCTTCTTCCCGATGGCGCTACACCGCGGGCTGGGCCTCGCTGGCGCATCGCGCATGCTCGAGGGCGCCGCCGGCGCCCTCGGCCTGCGGAGCGCGCTGGGCTCGCCCGTGATCCTGCGCTGCGAGAGGGCGACCGGATGAGCGCCTGGGCGGAGAAGCTGTTCCGCAAGTCGGTGCTCAAGCAGCGCAAGCTGCGCGAGATCGAGGCCTCGCTCGGCCCGCGCGACGGGCTGCGCTGCCTCGACCTCGGCTCCGACAACGGCGTCGTCTCGCTGCTGCTGCGCCGCGGCGGCGGGCGCTGGGCCTCGGCGGACCTGACCGAGGAGGCGGTGGGCTCGATCCGCGGCCTGGTCGAGACCGACGTCCACCTCTGCCGCGGCGACCGCCTGCCGTTCGCCGACGCGGAGTTCGACCGCGTCGTCGTGGTCGACATGCTGGAGCACGTGCCGGACGAGGCCGCGTTCTGCGCGGAGCTGGCGCGGATCACGAAGCCGGGCGGCCGCCTGATCGTCAACACCCCGCACTGGAAGCGCACCGCGCTGCGCCGGCTGCGCCACGCGCTGGGCCAGACCGACGAGAAGCACGGCCACCTGCGCCCCGGCTACACGCCGGACCGGCTCGCCGAGCTGCTGGCCCCGCACTTCGCGCCACGCGCCCACCGCACCTACTCGAAGTTCTTCTCGGAGTTCGTCGACACCGCGATCCAGGCGGCGGTCGAACGGCTGGGCAAGAAGGGCTCGAGCAAGGGCCTGGTGGTCACCGGCCAGGACGTCGCGAAACACGCGAAGCTGTTCCGCGCGTACTCGCTCGTCTACCCCTTCGTGTGGACGATCTCCCGCCTCGACGCCCTGGTCCCCGCCAGCGGCTACATGCTGATCGCGGACCTGGATCGGGTGAACTAGCGCTTCTTCAGCAGGAAGCCGAGGTCGGCGCCGGGGGCGTACTCCTGGGGCTCGCGACCGCGGCGGAAGAGGCGGGCGCCGTTCGCGCCCTGCAGGCGCAGGGTCGCGTCCTCGCGCCACAGCCAGGCGCCCTCGCGCAGGGCCAGCACCGGCGCCGCGTTCTCCTCGAGGTACTCGCGGAGGCGCTGCTCGCGGGTCTCGCCCATGTGCGTGGAGCGCGGGTCCGCGTCCAGGTAGTGCGGGTTGATCTGGAACGGCACCAGGCCCATCGCGTCGAAGCGGCGCGGCTGCACGATCGGCATGTCGTTCGTGGTCTTGATCGTCGGCGCCGCGACGTTGGTGCCGGCGGACGAGCCGACGTAGGGCATGCCGCCCTTGACGGCCTTGCGGATCGCCGCCAGCAGGCCCGAGCGCTGCAGCGCGTCGACGAGCCGGAACGTGTTGCCGCCGCCCACGAACACCGCGTCGGCCTTCGCCAGCGCTTTCACGCCGCGGGCATCGGCGGACAGGCCGACGACGCGCACGCCTTCGGCCGCGAAGCGCTCCGCGACCTTCGCCGTGTAGCCACGGCGGTCCTTGAGCGCGAAGGGCACGAACGCCAGGCGCCGGGGGCCGCCGAGGAAAGCGAGCAACTCGGGCATCGCGTGGTCGAGGTAGCCGCGGCCGCTCTGGCTGGAGTTGGAGAGCAGGAACAATCGGGTCATCGCGTGTGGCGTTCTCCCTTGTCGAGGTACATGCGCTCGTCGGCGAGCCGGATCAGCATCTCCTTGGTCTTCGCCTCCGCGGGATACGAGGCGATGCCGAGCGAGGCGCCGACCCGGACGTTGATGCCCTCCTCCTGGAGGTAGACGTGCTCCTCGATCATCGCCCGCAGCTTGTCGGCCAGGGCGCGAGCGGCCTCGCCGTCGGTCTGCGGCAGGATCACGCAGAACTCGTCGCCGCCGTAGCGCACCGGGTAGTCGGTCTCGCGCACCGCCGAGCGCAGCAGGAAGCCGACCTCGCGCAGCACCCGGCTCCCGCGCAGGTGGCCCCACTTGTCGTTGACCGGCTTGAAGCGGTCGAGGTCGATGAAGATCACCGACAGGATCGACTTGTAGCGGTCGACCAGCTTGATCTCGCGATCGAGGATCTGGTGGAAGAAGCGGGCGTTGTACAGCGGCGTCAGCTCGTCGGTGATCGACAGCTCGCGGCTCTTCTGCAGCAGCCGCACGTTGTCGAAGGCGAGCGCGACGTGATCGACCAGCGGCTGCAGCCGCGAGACGTCGTCCTCCGCGTACGCCCCCGGGGTGCTGGAGCCGATCGCCAGGGCGCCGACCGTGCGGCCGCGCGCGTTGAGCGGCAGCAGCAGGTAGGAGCGCAACCCCTCCTCGAGCAGCCGCATGTCCTCGATGAAGCGGGGCTGCTGCAGCAGGTCGGGGGTGACGATCGCGCGATCGTCGAGCACCACCGAGCCGGGCCCGCTGCCGACCACCGGGATCACCGTGCCGATGCCCCAGGTGGCGTCTTCCGGGTGGCCGAAGGTCTCGATGTAGTCGCCCGCGTCGTTGACGAAAGCGCAGGCCAGGCGGTCGAACTCGACGATCCCGTGCAGCTCGCGGGCGAAGCCCGGCATCGCCGATCGCGGGTCGGCGCCGGAGGTGATCGCGGCCGTCAGCCGGTTGGCGAGATTGATGCGGGAGGCGGCGCCGCGCAGCTCGGTGAAGCGGTGCGCGGCCTCGAGCGCCAGTTCGAGCTGGCGCGCCAGGGCCTGCATCAGCGCCGCCATCGGCACGCCGATCGAACCGGTCAGCGCGAGACCGCCGCTCGGCCCGTCCACCGACGCGACGGGCGCGGCGCCGATCCAGCCTCCCCCCTCGCGCCCGACGACCCTCGCGCCGCCCCCCTCGACGGCCAGCCGCAGCGCGTCGAGCACCTCCTCGCGCCGCAGCTCGTCGTCGAGCCCCGACTGCGCCAGGGTTGGCTCGCCCGAGTCGCGCACCATCAGCGCCCCGCCGTCGCCGCCGAGCGCCTCCAGCACCCCGCGCAACGCCTCGGGCAACGCCTCGGCCGCGGGCCGCTGCGCCGGAAAGGCCTCGGCCACCGCCAGCAGTGCGGCGAGTCCGCGGTCGAGGTCGGCAGGGGGCACGCGCTCTCCAGATAGAGGGAGCCCGATTCTAGCCGCCCGGCTCCCCAAGTTCCCGCGCGAGCCCCGCGCGGCCGGCCGCCGGTGTGTCGAGGGACTCGCCGGCCGCGGCCAGCGCGGCCTCTGCCGAGGCGACCGCGGCGTCAGCCGGCGGACGAGGGCCGAGGGGCAGGCGCCGGAGCACGACGTCGGCGAGCGTCTTCGCCATCAGCCGCTCGACCCCCTCGCGGGCGGCGGCGGCGAGGTCCGCCGGCGGCGTCAGGTCGGGCAGCGGGCGGACGTCGGTGCCCCGCGGGCGCCCCGGGCGCCGGGCGGCGGCGAGCACCGCATCGACCGCCTCGGCCGCGGCGGCGCGGGCGGTCGTGAACTTGGCCGCCGTCAGCACGTGGAGCCCCGGCCGCGGCGACTCCAGGCGGTGGTGGGTCCACAGCCGGGCGGCCGATTCGCCGGGCACGCGGCCCCGGTGCCGATAGGCCACGTCCTCCGGCCGGAGGTCCGCCCACGGGAAAGCCTCGCGGGCCAGATCGAGGAACGCGCGCGGGTCGGGGCCGCCCGCATCGCGCGGCGCGTAGTCGGTGCCGACCAGGGTGCCGCCCGCCCACGGCGCGGCGAACAGGAACCGGCCGCCAGCGCGAGCCCCCACCGCGTGGACGAGCCCGAGGTCGCGGGCGAGCACGAGGTTCAGCGCCTCGAGCCAGGGCGCGGGCGCTGCGGCCAGGCCCGAGGCGGCGAGCAACGGGGCCGCGCCTTCGTTGGCCGCCACGACGACGGCGCGGGCGGCGAGTTCGAACACGTCGCCGCGGAGCGCGTCGCGCAGCCGTGCGCCGCGCACGGCGCCGTCGCGGACGAGCAGCGACTCCGCCGCGACGTGGTTCGCGCAGGCAGCGCCCTGGTCCACGGCGTCGATCAGCATCGACAGCACCAGCCGCTCCGCGTGGACCGCCTGGGCGTCCCACCACAGCACGCCGCCGCGGGTGCCGCGCAGGCCGGGCACCGCGCGCTCGACGGCGGCCGCGTCGAGCACCTGCGCTGCCGGCAGCGCCGTGGCCTCCGCCAGGCCGCGGTTGCGGTCCGGGCACAGCCACTCCGCGGCCTTGACGCCCGCGGCGAGGAACGCGAGGCGGCCGGCGCCCGCGGCGGGCACCAGGAAGCCCAGCGGCCGCACGGCCCACGGCGCCGTGCGCAGGAACGCGCGGCGCTCGGCCATCGACTCGCGCAGGCCGGCCACGTCGGCGCGCTGCAGGTGGCGCAGCCCGCCGTGCACGGTGCGCAGCGAGTGCCACGAGGCGCCGGAAGCGAAGTCGCGAGCTTCGACGAGCGCGGCGTCGAGACCCGCGCAGGCCGCCTCGCGCAGCACGGCGGCGCCCGAGAAGCCGCCGCCGATCACGAGCAGGTCGCGCTCGCGCGCCGCCAGCGCGGCGAGGTCGCGCTTCAAGCGGCGGCCGGCCCCCGGAAGGCGCTCCGCAGCGCCTCGGCCGCCCGCTCGCAGGCCGCGCGCGGCGCGTCGTGATGGGTGACCAGCCGCAGCGTGCTCGCGTCCATCGCCGAGGCCAGCACTCCCTCGTCGCGCAGCGCGGAGACGACGCCGGGCGCGTCGCGCTCGGTCAGCCGCGCCACCACGATGTTGGTGCGCGGCGCCACGGGCTCGACGCCCGGGCAGCCGGAGAGCGCCTCGTACAGGCGCCGGGCGTTGTCGTGGTCTTCCGCCAGGCGCGCGCGCATGTCGTGCAGCGCGATGCGGCCGGCGGCGGCCAGCACGCCGACCTGGCGCATGCCGCCGCCCATCCGCTTGCGCAGCCGGCGCGCCTCCTGGACGAAGCCGCGGCTGCCGGCGAGCAGCGAGCCGATCGGCGCGCACAGGCCCTTCGACAGGCACACCATCACCGAGTCGGCGCCGCGCACCAGCTCGGCCGGCTCCACGCCGAGGGCGACGGCCGCGTTCCACAGCCGGGCGCCGTCGACGTGGACGCGGAAGCCCGCCTCGCGCGCCGCGGCGATCACGGCCGCGGCTTCCGCGGGCGTCTGCACGGTGCCGCCGGCCAGGTTGGCGCTGTTCTCCAGCACGACCAGGCCGACCTCGTTCGCGTAATAGGGACGCGGCCCCCCGGCGGCGCGCACGTGCTCTGGCCGCAGGTGGCCGCCTTCGGCCCGCACCGGCTTCGGCATCGCGCCGAACAGGGCGGCCATCGCGCACAGCTCGTAGCGGATGACGTGGGCGCGCTCCTCGGCCAGCACCTCCTGGCCGGGGCGGGCGTGGAGCCCGATCGCGATCTCGTTGCCCATCGAACCCGTGGGCACGAACAGCGCGGCCTCGAAGCCCAGCAGCGCGGCAGCCTCGGCCTCGAGGCGGTTGACGGTGGGGTCCTCGCCGTAGACGTCGTCGCCCACCTCGGCCTCGGCCATCGCCTGGCGCATGGCGGGCGTCGGCCGCGTCACGGTGTCGGAGCGCAGGTCGACGAAGTTCTCCATGGCACCGGCCAGAGTATCAGGGCGCCGGAGCCCGCTCCTAACCGAGCAGGCCCGCCTTCTCGCGCTCCTTGAGCGCCAGCTTCTCGCGGTCCCACAGCACCAGGTCGGTCGCGGCGGGCGACGCGCCCAGCAGCTTCAGCATGAACACCGCCTGGCCGCGGTGGTAGGTCGCGTGGTTGGCGACGTGCTGGATGAGCTGCCAGAGGCGGGCTTCGCCGGGGTTGCCGTCGAGCGTCTTGTACGCGATCCGCTGCGAGACCGCGTCGTCGGGCAGCTCCTTGAACCAGCGGGCGCGGGCGTCCTCGATCTGGCCCCAGCGCTCGCGCAGCGCGATCAGGTCGGCGAACTCGGCCTCGTCGATCCCGCTGGTGGGCGAGCGGCCCTGGAAGCGTTCGAGCCAGATCCACTCGGCGCCCATCATGTGGGTGAACGTGCCGCGCACGGTGCCGAAGCTGCCCCCCAGCGGCTTCGTGAAGTCCCCGGGCGGAAGCTGGATGGCGCCCCGCAGCACACGGCGGTTCGCCCAGACCGTGTACTCGAGCAGGCGGCCGAGCGCGTCCTTGTTCGTCATCTGATGGCCTCCGAGGGGAGCGGCCGGATTGTAGCAATCCCCTAGAATGGGGGTTCCATGCCTCCCGCCGCCGCCACGTCGTCCCGCGAAGACGTCCTGGCCCGCTACGAGCCCGTGATCGGGCTCGAGGTGCACTGCCAGCTCCTGACCCGGACCAAGGCCTTCTGCTCCTGCCCCAACCGCTTCGGCGGCGAGCCCAACACGCTCGTGTGCCCGGTGTGCCTGGGCCTGCCCGGAGCGCTGCCGGTGCTCTCGCGCGAGGCCGTGGAACTGGCGCTGCGGGCGGCGCTCGCCACCCGCTGCACGGTGCACGAGGTCTCGGTCTTCGCCCGCAAGAACTACTTCTACCCGGACCTGCCCAAGGGCTACCAGATCTCGCAGTACGACCAGCCGCTCGCCACCGACGGCGTCGTCGAGATCGCGGCCGCGGGCGGCGCGTGGCGCCAGGTGCGGCTCGAGCGCATCCACATGGAGGAGGACGCCGGCAAGATGCTGCACGAGGGCCAGCCCTGGTCCGGCGAGCGCAGCGGCGTCGACTTCAATCGCTCCGGTGTGCCGCTGATCGAGATCGTCTCGCGGCCCGACATGCGCAGCCCCGAGGAGGCGTACGAGTACCTGACCGCGCTGAAGGCGCTGCTGCTCTACGCGGGCGTCTCCGACTGCAACATGGAGGAGGGCTCGCTGCGCTGCGACGCCAACGTCTCGCTGCGCCCGCGCGGCAGCGAGAAGTTCGGAACCCGCACCGAGATCAAGAACCTCAACTCGTTCCGCAACGTCGCCCGCGCGATCGAGCACGAGATCCTGCGCCACGCGGCGCTGCTCGACGCCGGCGAGACGATCCGGCTCGAGACCCGGCTGTGGAACGCCGACCGCGGCGAGACGGTGGCGATGCGCTCCAAGGAGGAGTCGCACGACTACCGCTACTTCCCCGAGCCCGACCTGCCGCCGCTCCGGGTCTCGCCCGCGTGGGTCGACGCCGTTCGCGCTTCGCTGCCCGAGCTGCCCGCCGACAAACGCCGCCGCTTCGTCTCGCAGTACGGCATTCCCGACTACGACGCCTCGGTGCTGGTCCTGAGCCGCGCGGTCGCCGACTACTACGAGGCCGCGGCCCAGGCGGCCGGCAACGCCAAGGCCACGTCCAACTGGGTGATGAACGAGGTGCTGCGCAAGCTCAACGAGGACGGCCGCGAGATCGGCGCCGCGCCGGTGACGCCGCAGGCGCTGGCCGAGCTCGTGAAGCTGCTGGAGGCCGGCACCATCAGCGGCAAGATCGCCAAGGACGTGTTCGAGAAGATGTGGGCGAGCGGCGAGGCGCCGGGCGCGATCGTGGCCCGCGAGGGCCTGGTCCAGTTGAGCGACGAGTCGGCGCTGCAGCAGGCGATCGACGCGGTGATCGCGGCCAGCCCCGAGCAGGTGGCGACCTACCGCAAGGGCAAGACCGGGACCCTCGGCTGGTTCGTCGGCCAGGTGATGAAGAAGACGGGGGGCAAGGCCAATCCCCAGGCGCTGAACGCACTCTTGAAGAAGGCCCTCGACGGGCCGGCGTGAACCGGGGCGGAACGCCCGCCTCGGAGAGAGGAGTCGAAAGAGATGAAGAAGACGCTCGCCGCCGTCGCGGCGCTCTCGCTGGTGGCGCTCGCCGTGTCGGCCCAGGACGCGATCCCGCGTGGCAACCCGATCGCCATGGTCGAAGGCCACCCCGTGTCGATCGACTACGGGCGGCCGTCGCTCAAGGGGCGCACTCTCGATCAACTGCTCTCCCAGCTCCCCGCCGATCGCGTGTGGCGGGCGGGCGCCAACCAGGTCACCACGCTGACGACCGGGGCCGACGTCAAGCTGGGCGGCCAGCTCCTCAAGGCCGGGCGCTACTCGCTCTACATCCACGCGCCGGCCGACGGCGAGTGGGCGCTGCTGCTCAACGCCCATCCCGGGGTGCCGCTGAAGGAGATCTTCGACCGCGCCCCGGACAACCTGAAGGACGAGCCGTGGCCGGTGATGGACTACGCCTCGATCAAGGACCAGGAGAAGCTGCGGGTGCCGCTGGTGGCGCAGACGAAGCCCGAGGCGGCAGTGGAGCAGTTCACGATCGACCTCGTCGCCGCCGGCGACGGCGCGAAGCTCATGATGGCGTGGGGCGACCGCGCCTGGGCCGCGGAGTTGACGCCCGCCCGGTAGACGCGGGCTCAGCCTCTCGTCGCCCGTTCTCGCGGGCGCTCCCGTTCGGCGGGGCGCCCGCGCTTTTTTTTCGGCCGGTGACGACCGCCTCTATCGCCCACAGAGAGTGGGGTTCTGCCTCACCTGACGCAGCGCGCAAATCTGGGATCGCACGCTTCTTGCAACGCGGGTGTCGCGAAGAGCGCCACCAGCCGCACTCGCGGCCGGCAAGGAAGCCCCCCGTTCCACGCCGAAAACTCGGGAGCGTGGCTCGGGTCCGCTCTTCACGTGTGGCCCTGATCCATGCATCCCGAGTTCTGCGCGCGGCCGAACCCCGACCCTCCCAGGTCGCGCGTCCCGCACTCGCCGAGTGCCGGATTTCCCAACAACGCGATCGGTACGGAGGCACGTATGTCGCGAACGTCGTCCTGGAAGAAGCTGGGTGTGCCCGCCGCGGCGCTCGGCCTGGCAATGGCCCTGGTGCTGGGCCTCGCTGGCTGTGCCGGCGAGACCACCGGCACCTCGACCTACAAGAACCCCGTCACCACGGTCAACGAGGGCGCGATCATCTCCGCCCAGACGCTGATCCGCTGGGCCGACGAGGGCAAGATCAACGCGCCGTTCGGTACGGCCGACCGCGTCGTCGTCGTCTCGGTCACCACCCCGGCCACGTTCGTGGCCAAGCGCCACATCCCCGACTCCGTCCTGCTGAACACCGCCAGTCTGACGATGACCCGCGAAGAGGGCCTCGGCCCCGCGGCGGCGATGGTCCTGAGCGGTCCCGCGATGGACGCGCTCGTGCAGCAGCTCGGCATCGACGGCCGCACGACGGTCGTGCTGACCGCGCCCAAGGCCTCGTCCGACTCCGAGTACTACCAGCTCTCGGTCGCCTACTTCACGTTCCGCTACTGGGGCTTCTCCCGCGACCGCGTGAAGATCCTGAACGGCGGCGACGACGCCTGGGAGGTCGCCGGCCAGCCGCTGACCGACGCGGTCGTCGCGGTGCCGGCCTCGACCTTCAGCGTGACGGCAAACCAGGCCCTGAAGGACGTCGTGCGCTACTCCGTCGGCGAGACGCTGACCATGGTCGACAACATCAACCGCGACCGCACGGTGCTCAACACCTGGCAGCTCCTCGACGTCCGCGGCTTCACCACCTCGCCCTACCTGGCCAACACCTACCGCGGCTCGGGCGGCTACCAGTTCCTCACCTCGCGCGTCAACGGCGAGGCGGGCCGCAACCGGCTCTACCCCGATCGCAACGCGCTGGTCGCGGCGATGGCGAGTTCGCCGGTGATGGACGGCGCCAACCCCGTGTTCCTGTCGCCCACCAAGAAGATGCTGGTGATGTGCGGCACCTCGACCAGCGCGTCGCCCACCTTCGTGCTGTTCGACGCGGTGCTGGCGGTGCCCGAGGGCGACATCGTGATGTTCGACGGCTCGTCGTTCCAGTGGAACAACTACAGCGCCTCGAAGATCGCCGCCGCGGGCGCCAGCCCCTCCCAGGTCGCGACCTGGGCCTTCGACGGCTTCACACCCGGCACCTCGACCCCGCGTGCGGTGGGCACGCTGCCGGCCGCGGTCCCGGGCGAGAACCCCTTCGTGCCCGGCTCGTTCGCCTACCTGCCGACCCAGGCCGAGGCCAACCAGATCGAGACCGCCGACAAGCAGCACATGGCCGGCGGCGGCGGGTCCGGCCCCTCGACGCCTCCCCCGGGCGGCGGCGGCGGCAGCGGTTGCTAGGGCTGGCCCGCGCGGACCAGACAAGGGATTCCAAGAAACGACGAAGGAGACAGTTCCATGACGAAATCCCGCACTGACGCCGCGGCCCTCGGGCTCGTGCTCGGGCTGCTCGCGGCTCCCGCCTGGGCCGGCGACGCGATGACGTCGCCGCCGTGGGGCGAGGACGTGGCGAAGATCACGTTCGGCGAGGAGGACAAGGGCCTTCTCGCGTTCAACTACAAGGGGCAGGTCCGCTTCACCGCCCGCGACGTCGGCTCCGGCCGCGACGGCGAGGACGCCACCACCGGCTTCGGCTTCCGCCGCAACCGCATCGCCTTGCGCGGCGCGTGGGGCGACAAGTTCAGCCTCTACGTGCAGACGGAGTTCAACGAGAACTTCAACGTCGGCGCGGTCGACGTGGCGAGCCAGAACACCGGCTCCGACTTCCAGCTGCTCGACGCGCGGATGACGTTCGACCTGCACCCGGCGTTCAAGGTCAACGTCGGCAAGTTCAAGTACAACCTCTCGCGCGAGAACCTCGAGTCGTGCGAGGACCCGCTGACGCTCGACCGCTCGCTGTTCATCCGCACCGCGTTCGCGGGCACCCGCGACACGGGCGTCGCGATCTGGGGCAACCTCTGGAACGACCGCTTCCAGTACCGGCTCGACGCGATGGAGGGCCGGCCGGCCGTCGGCGAGTTCACCGCGCCTGCGTCCAGCCCGCGCTACTCGGCGCGCGGCCACGTGACCCTGCTCGACGCCGAGAACGGCTACGGCTACAAGGGCACGTACCTCGGCCAGAAGAAGGTGCTGACCGTGGGCGGCGCCTTCCAGTTCGAGAAGGACGTGACCTGGACCGACACCACGTTCCGCATCCAGCCGCGCGACTACAAGGCGTGGACGGTCGACGGCTTCTTCGAGTACCCGTTCGAGAAGGCCGGCACCGTCACCCTCTCCGGCGCCTACGAGAAGGTCGACCTCGACGAGGCGTACGCCGGCGCGACGCCGGACGCGGGCTCCGTCGGAGTCAACGGCGAGAAGAACGGCTGGTACGCCAAGGCCGGCTACCTGCTGCCCAGCGCTCCGGTCCAGGTCTTCGGCCGCTACGAGAAGTGGCGCTTCGGCTCGCTGCTGGGCGTCTACGACGAGATGGTCGACTGGTACTCGATCGGCGCCCACTACTACATCTGGGGCCAGAACCTGAAGCTGACCGGCGAGTTCGCCGCTGCCGAGTTCGAGAACCGCGCGGACTGCGACTACAAGCAGTTCGTCGTCGAGCTCCAGCTCTTCTTCTAGACCCGAACGGAAAGGATGCACGCCATGAAGAAGCTGTTCGCCGCTTTCGCCCTGCTGGCCCTGTTCGCGCTGCCGTCGTTCGCGGCGGACGAGCCCGCCAAGAACGTGCTGTCCGGCACCATCGCCTCGATCGACGGCACCGCCGTCGAGGTCACCGTCGAGGGCGAGAAGCCGGCGTGGGTGAAGAAGGGCTCGGGCATCAAGTTCGAGGGCGGCGTCGGCAAGCTGATCGACGTCGCCGCCACCACCGTCAAGTTCAACTCCAAGAAGGCCTCGACGCTGAAGGTCGGCGACAAGATCGAGCTCCAGAAGGGCGCCAGCGTCCCGGCCGGCTGCTGAGCCGCAACAAGGAGGTCGCGATGACCCGACATTCCCTCGGGCTGGGCCTGGCAGCCGCTGCGCTGCTGGGTCTGGCCGCGCTGCCGCCGCCCGCGGCGGCAGCGCCGCCCAGGGGTGCCCCGGCGCCCGCCAAGGCGCGCACGATCGCCGAGCTGGCAGCCCGCTACGACTCCGGCTCGTGCATCGAGTGCCACCAGGAGACCCACGACCAGTGGCTCCGCTCGGCCCACGCGCGCTCGATCTTCGGCACCGGCCGCACGGCGTCGACGTTCAAGACCGCCGTGGTGAACGGCCTGCTGAAGTGGGAGCACTCCGGGGTCAAGACCCAGAAGGACGTCCGCGTCGAGCACCTGCAGGGCTGCACCAAGTGCCACCTGCCGCAGCTCGCCGAGGCGTCCGACGCGGTCGCCCAGGAGATCCTCGACACGATCGACACCTGGCAGGCCGCGGCCGAAGAAGGCGACGACGCCGCGACCGACAAGGCGGCGGCTTCGCTGAAGTCGCTCAACATCAACTGCCTCGTCTGCCACAACCGCAACGCCATCATCCACAAGTGGACCGACGGCGCCCCGCAGCCGAAGACCGTCTACGGCGGCAGCAGCGAGGGCGAGCACCCCGACCCGAAGTTCCCGCACGTCGCGAAGAGCCCGGTGATGGGGGAGTCGATCTTCTGCGGGCAGTGCCACGGCCTGGGCCCCAACTTCGAGCTCCACAACCCCACCCAGTGCGCGACGGCCTACGGCAGCTACCTCTTCGCCTACGTTCCCGACGGCGGCGACAAGACCTGCCAGCAGTGCCACATGCGCGAGTCCGGCCTCGGCCACGACATGCAGAGCTTCCGCTCCGAGGTGATGGCGAAGAAGGCGCTCGACATGCACGTCGAGGCCCGCGCCTACGTCTGGCGCGACAACCAGACCTTCCGTCCGGTGGCGACCGTCAAGGTCGAGCTCCGGAACAACGCCGGCCACGGCATCCCCGACGGTTGACCGACCCCCAACCGACTGGTTCTGTCGGTCACCGCGAAAGACGTGAAGGGCAACACCGTGTTCGAGCGCGAGCGCGTGTTCATGCCGACTCCGCAGCAGCTCGGGCGGGGCGACCGCATGGGCCGCGGGCCGTACGAGAAGAGCGGCCTGCTCGCCGACACCAGCCTGCCGCCGCGCCGCACCGTCACCCAGGACTGGGAGATCTTCTTCCCCGTCGAGGAGACGGAGAACGACGACGGCGACACCGTTCGCACCTACTCCACCGATCAACTCGAGCTCGACGTCCAGCTCTGGTACCAGCCGTACGGCACGCCCGATGACGACGCCGTGCTCTGGCGCCAGGAGAAACGTACCGTCAAGATCAACACCAGCGGCCTGTAGCGCGGCCCGGAGGCAATCCCGCGGCGCCCGTCCGGCCACGTCGGCCGGCCGGGCGCCGCACCTTTTTCGCCCCTGAGTCGCCTGGGCGTGGCACCGCTCCTGCTGTGTTTTCCCACGTGGGACGGCCCGGAGCGAGGTTCCGCTTGGTCGTGGCGGCGCTGCTGGCGCTCGGCGGGGCGGCCTGTGTGCCGGCCCCGGGCCGGACAGCCGCGAGTCCCGCGAACGGCGAGGCCTGCCTCGACTGCCACCAGGGCATCGAGCACGCGTCGGCCTCGCACTCGGGCTGCGTGTCGTGCCACGGCGGGGATCCCGTAGCCAAGACCAAGGATGCCGGACACCGCGGGATCTACGGGCTCTCCAACGCCTCCTTCGCAGGGCGCTGGGAGAAGGGCTGTGGCGGCTGCCACCGCCACCAGGTCGAGCGCGTGCGCAGCAGCCCGATGTACACGAACGCCGGGATGATCCGCCAGATCCAGGCGACCTGGGAGGGCGAGGCGAAAGGCGTCGACTTCGCTTCGGTCGCCGGCAAGAGCTTCGACCCCAGGGGCCACCCGGTCGAACTGAAGGGCGTCGGCCAGCTCGACCACCTCTCCGGCGAGCTGTACCGGAAGTTCTGCGCCCGTTGCCACGTCGCGCGCCAGAACGACGCCCTCGACGGCGCCGGGCACCCCGCGGGTTGCGCGGCCTGCCACTTCCCCTACTCCGAGGGCGCCACGTATCGCGGCGGCGACCCGACGATGCGGGGCAAGAGCCCGTTCAGCCGCACCCACGAGATGCGCGGGCTGCCGCCGATGGAGGCGTGCCTCGCCTGCCACCAGCGCAGTGGCCGCCACGCGCTGTCCTACCAGGGCCTGATCGACGGCAACAACGGCCTGGTGCCGACCCGCAACGGCGGGCCCGGGCCGATCCCGGGCAGCGACCTTCGCTCGTTCAGCCACATCGCCCCCGACGTGCACTTCGCGGCCGGCATGGAGTGCATCGACTGCCACACCGCGCGCGAGGTGATGGGCGACGGCTACCTGGCGCCCGACATGGCCGCGGCCCTCGAGGTGCGCTGCGAGGACTGCCACGGCGACGGCGAGCGCCGGCCCCGCTTCGCCGAGGTCGCGAGAGAGAGCGATCCGCCGGTCGTCGAATCGAAGCAGTACGCCGTGCGAATCGGCCTCGGCGAGCGGGTGGCGCTGACCGGCCGCGACCGCATGTTCTCGAACGTCGTCCTGCGCGACGGCGAGGTGGTGCTGTTCACCAAGCGCGAGGGCAGGCGCCTGGTGAGCCCGGTGATCGCCGGCAGCCCCGAGCATCGCATCGTCGGCCACCAGCGGCTGGCCTGCTCGACCTGCCACTCGCGCAGCGTCGTCCAGTGCTACGGCTGCCACACGAGCTACGACAAGCGCGGCACCGGCTTCGACTTCGTCAACAACCAGGACACGGTCGGCTTCTTCAGCGAGACCGAGGACGTGCGCACGCTGTACCCGTTCCCGCTGGCACTCGACCGCAACGGGCGCATCTCGCCGGTGACGCCGGGCTGCCAGACGTTCGTCACGGTGATCGAAGGCGACGGCACCCGCTCGCTCGACGACCAGGTCCTGAACTACAAGGGCAGGCCACAGCTCCGCTTCGCGCCGTTCTTCGGCCACAACACGGGGCCGAAGGCGATCGGCTGCGCGGAGTGCCACGGCAACCCGCAGTTCTTCGGCTTCGGCCAGCACGTGATCGAAGACGGCGCGCCGCGCGGCACGCTCCTGTGCGAGAAGAACCCGAAGAAGCCGCTCGACGGCTTCCTGGCCATGGACGAAGGCCGAGTGGTGTCCCACGCGGCGATCACCCGCGAGGGCTCGCGCCCGCTGGACCACGACGAGGTGCGGCGCGTGCTCTCCGTCAACCTGTGCCTGCCCTGCCACCCGCGGGCGGACGATCCCATCTACCGCAAGCCTCTCCGGCTCGAGGACCTGGACGATGCGACGCATCGGCGCGCTCTCGATCGCCTGCGCTAGCGCCCTGGCGCTGGCGTGGGTCCAAGCCGCGCCGCTGCCCGCGGCGCCTGGAGCCGCCGTGTCGTTACCGGACCCGCAGTCGAGATCCTGCCTGACCTGCCACGCTTCCGCGGCAGGTGCGCTGACGGGCCCGATGGCGACCCGCGCCGACGAGCGCGCCTTCGCCCACCGCGCCTTCGGGCCCGTGGAGGGCGAGCGCTTCTTCGAGCAGTCGTGCAACGGCTGCCACGTCAGCGCGTGCTCCGACTGCCACGGCGCGGCGACGCATCCCGAGGGGGTTTGGGGGCGGAGGAGCTCCGTGGGCGACGTAGCCCCCATGGGACCGGCGACGGGTTCATCCCGGCGCTGGCACCCGATAGGCCGTCCCCGCGACGAAGCGTGCCTGCGCTGTCATCGCGGTGACTCGGTCGGCGCTGCCTACCACGGCCGCGCCCCGAGAGAAGACCATCCACGCTATCAGCGCGGGCCGCAGGACGAAGCGGGCGAGCACTACCTGAAGATGCTGCCCGACGTGCACCAGGAGCGGGGCATGGCGTGCGCCGACTGCCATCGCATGGGCACGCACGGCCACGACGCGAAGACGTCGACTCGCGGCTGCCGCGACTGCCACCCCGCGCCGGACCGGAGCGTGCCGGAGCACGCGATCGGCGCGCATCTCGAGAAGATGCGCTGCTCGGCGTGCCACGCGGCGTGGGCGGCCCAGGAATACGCGACGGTGCTGGTCCGGCCGCGGACCGAGGCGCAGCAGGAGGCGTTCGCGGTGCTGCCCCAGATCGGCGAGTGGCGGCGGAGCGCGGCCCACCGGCGCCAGGACGCGCCGCCGCTCGGCCTCGACGGCGCAGGCCTCGTCGCGCCGATCCGGCCGAAGCACCAACTGTTCGCGACCGACCCGTCGCGCGGCTGGGAGAACCGGCTGCTGGCGGCCGAGTGGGTCCCGTTCGAGCCCCACACGGTGCGCGCCGGCACCGTCGCCTGCGGCGGCTGCCACGACCAGCCGCGGCGCTTCGTGCTCGAGGCGGACGCCGACCGCATCCTGCGTCCGGACCTCGACGGCCTGGCGCTGCGCTCGTTCTGGAACCGCGAGGGCCAGGCCGTGCGCGGCGGCGCGTTCCTGCCGGGCCCGCGCCACGCCGCGATGAATCGCAAGACCCCCGTCTACCTCCGCGAGACCCTGAGGCAATGGCAGAGACTGCTCGCCGCGCAGCGCTCCGCGCGCTGATCGCCTCCCTGCTGGGGGGCGTCGCCGTCTGGCGTTACCTGACCCCGCGCTCGCGTGGGGAGGCCGAGACGCTCGCCGCGGTGCCGCTCGCCGACGTGCCCGTGGGCGGCGCGCTGGTGCTGCCCCAGCACCGCTGCGCCGTGCTGCGCACCCGCGACGGGGTCAGCGCGATCGACCTCACCTGCACCCACCTCGGCTGCCAGGTCGTCGGCACCCGGGCCGGCTTCTCCTGTCCCTGCCACGGCAGCCGCTTCGACTCCCGCGGCCGCGTGCTCTCCGGCCCGGCGCCTTCGTCGCTGAAGCCGCTGCCGGCCGTCGTCGAGGGCGACACCGTGCGGGTGCTGAGGGGCTGATGCTGGCCGACCTGGTGCGCCACCTGTTCCCGCGCCGCGTGCGCGAGGCCGACCTCTCCGTGCGCTACACGTTCTGCCTCGGCGGCCTCGCCTTCACGAGCTTCCTGGTGCTGTCGGTCAGCGGCCTGCTGCTGCTCTTCTACTACTCGCCTTCGCCCGGCACGGCATACGCGTCGATCCTGTTCCTCGAGCAGGAGGTGCCCGGCGGGGCGTTCCTGCGCAGCCTGCACCGGCTCGCCTCGCACGCGCTGCTGCTGCTGCTGGCGCTGCACACGCTGCGGGTGATCCTGACCGGCGCCTTCCTGCGCCCGCGAAGGTACAACTGGGTCGTCGGCTGCGCGCTGTTCGCGCTGTGCGTGTTCGAGGCCTACACCGGCTACCTGCTGCCGTTCGACCAGCTCGCGTACTGGGCCACCCAGACCGGCATGGAGCTGCTGCGCCAGATGCCGCTGGGCGAAGCGGCGCGGGCGGCGCTGGTGCCCGACCACGTCGGCGGCCCGCTGACCCTGCTGCGCTTCTACGCGCTGCACGTCGCTCTCGTGCCGATGGCGATCCTGTCGCTGACGATGCTGCACTTCTTCGTGATCCGGCGGCAGCGCGGGCTGCTGCCCTGGCTGTGAATGCGATGACCGACCCGACGCCCGACCGACCCGAAGCCGCCCGCGGGCGGTACGTCGACTCCTCGCCCCACTTCCTGCGGCCGGTGACGCGCACCGCGATCGCGGCCAGCGTCGCGCTGATCGTCGGCGCGCTGTTCGTGCCGGCGCCGCTCGAGGCGCCGGCCGACGCCGGCCACGCGCCCAACCCCGCCAAGTCCGCCTGGTTCCTGCTGTGGATCCAGGAACTCGTCAGCTACGACACCCGCCTCGCCACCCTCGTGCTGGTGGGCTTCGCGCTGCTCGTCGCGCTGCCGTACCTGCCGTGGAGGCCGGTCGAACAGGCGCGATGGCTGCCCCGGGAGCAGCGCGGGCTGGGGCTCGCGGTCGTGCTGGCGGCGCTCGCGATCCTGGTCCTGACGGCGGTGGGGTTGTGGTTCCGCGGCCCGGACTGGCGGCTGCTGTGGCCCGGGTGACGCGACTCCGCGCGCGCCTCGCCGCGGCGCTCGCGCTGTGCTCGCTGGCGCTGCTGGCCACCGCCTGCGCCAGCCCGCGGCGGGCCACTGCGGGTCAGCCCCGCTGTCTCGACTGCCACGCCGTCCACCACGCGGACGCGGGCACCTGCGTCACCTGCCACCGCGGCGACCCGGCGGCGACGCGCGCGGTGCTCGCCCACCGCACGTTGCTGCGCGGCCCCGCCGCCGCCCACGCCTGGCCGCAGGGCGAGGCGGTCCGTCTCGGGAACGCGACGATCGAGCGCGCGGCCTGCCGCCGCTGCCACGTGATCGGCGGGCGCGGATCGAGCGTCGGCGCCTCGCTCGATCGCGTCGTCCACGGCCGCGAGCAGGGCGCGCTGCGGGACTCGATCCGCAACCCGGTCGACAACATGCCCGACTTCGGCCTCGACGAGGCGACGACCGACACCGTGATCGCCGCGCTGCTGGTCCAGGCTCCGCGCGTCGTCGCCGATCCCTCGTACCGGGTGTGGTTCACCGACGAAGCCGAGCGCGAGCCCGGCGCGTTCGAGCGCCACTGCGGCGGCTGCCACCGGCTGCTGACGAGTGACGGCCCGCTGGGCGTGTCGAGTGCCGGGCCGCACCTGGCGGGGCTCTTCACGGAGTTCCACCCGAAGACGGCGCCGGCCGACGTGGCCTGGACCCCTGCGCTACTGCGGCGCTGGCTCGACAACCCGCGCGCGCTCCGGCCCGCCACCCCGATGCCGCGCCCGGTGCTCACCGCCGACGAGGTCGACGAGATCCTCAGGGCTCTTGGCTCCGGCCCCGCCCCTCCTGCGTCTGTCCCGGATTCGCGCTGAGGCGACCGGGCAAATGGGTGCTCACGCTTCCGTTCGCCTGGCGGGCGACTCTCGCCCGCAACTGCGCCCTGCGCGGCTCGGCCACCCGTCTCGCCGTCGAAGACGCCGAACGCCCAGATGTCGGCGCGCTTGTCGACCGTCTTGCCCCGCGCCTGCTCGGGCGACATGTATGCGGCGGTGCCGAGGATCGCGCCAGCCCGGGTGCCCGGCCGACACATGCGTCGTCATGGAATCCCGGGCTGCCGCGCGGGCAAGCGCCGGACGATCGCTACCTGCAGTCGCCCTTGCCGGGCTACGTGCGGGCCAGGTCGCGGACCCAGCCGCCCATGGCCTGTCGCACCTCGTCCCACCCGAGAGGCCAGAGCATCTCCGGCATCGGCTCGGCCTCGGCGTCGTCGAAGTAGCCGAGGGCGAAGAGCACGTGGCCGACGTCGTCGATGCCGAACTTCGCCCGATAGCACTCCAGCAGCGCGGCCAGCGGGCGATGGCGAGTGGCCAGGACGTAGAGGTCGACGAAGTCCTTCCGCGAGCCCCGCTGCGCAGCGGCCGAGAGCTTCATGGCTGCCAGGTCGTCGAGGGAGAGCAGCCGGGCGGGCGGGACCGCAGCCGCGATCGGCGGCGCGAGAGGTGGGTAGCGGTACTCGAGGAAGCTGACGCGGACACCGTCGATCGTGGCGTGCAGCGTGCCGCGTTCGACGCCCGTGACCGTCAACTCGACGCCAGCGGCCCGGAGGCCGGCTGCCAACTGCATCGGTTCGCCCAGAGGGGCCTCGACGAACCAGTCGAAATCAACCGAGCGGCGATGCGCGTACACGAGCGCGAGTGCCGTGCCGCCGCCGAGCAGGAAGCCTCGCTCGGCGATTGCGGCCGCGCTCGCGCGCAGCACGCGGCGCTGGACCTCGGGCAGGGCGGCGAGCGGATCAGCCTCGGGCGGCACGTTCGCCCCAGGGTTCGCCGCGGCGGTCGGCGATCCAGCGGCCGACTTCCGAGGCGTCGAGGTCGAGCACCAGCTGCCAGAACCGCAGCCTCTGCGGGCTCATCCCGCGGCCCCTGTGGCGCTCGATCCAGGCCCTCAACCCGGCGTCGCCGACCTGGGCGCGCACCCATCGCCCCGCGTTCCAGCCGCCCGCGGTCAGCACCCGACCGACGACGAACTCGCGATCGCGCTCCCAGTCGACCCGGCTCGCGTCGCAGTCCCAGAACAGGCTCGAGATCGAAGGCGGCAGCGCTGTTCCAGGCACGGGGCAGGTCATGGAACATGCTAACAGGCCGCCCCGCGGCGCTGCCCCGGGATCCGTCATCTCGCGGTCCATGAGCGATTCCCGTTGACGAATTACGGTCATATGCCCATATTGAGACCGTAGGAGCGGGCCCGCACCGGCCGCTCGGAGGGGCACCGGATGCTGCTGGTCCGCTGCGATCGAAGCGTGCCCGGGCCGGTCGAGGAGGCGCTGCGCGCCCCGCTCGAGCACGCGGCGCGGGGCTGGTCCGGCCTCGGCGAGGCCTACGTCTACTGCGTGCCCGACCCGCGCGGACCGCGCGAGCTGGTCGTCCGCGTCAGCACACTGCAGGGCGTGGTCCCGGTGCTCTTCACGCTCGATCACCTCGATCCCGATCAGGTGGAGGCGGTCCTCAGAGGCACGCTCGAGCGGGGAGACCTGTAGGGAGGGCGGAAATGGCGACTCGAGTCGGCATCATCATCTGCGACCGCTATCGCTCCTGCGCCGGGGGCAAGTGCCTGCGCGCGCTGCGCGAGCGGGAAGGCGCCTTCGCCCGCTACGCCGGCGACGAGGTCGAGCTCGTCGGCTTCACGAGCTGCGGCGGCTGCCCCGGCGGCAACGTCGAAGACGCGCCCGCCGAGATGAAGAAGAACGGCGCCCAGGTCGTGCACCTGGCCACGGGGCTCGTCGTCGGCTACCCGCCGTGCCCTCACATCGACGCCTTCCGGCGCTTCATCCCCGAGAAGTTCGGCCTCGAGGTCGTGGTCGGCACCCACCCGATCCCGGAGAAGTACCGCATCACCCATTCCCGGCTGGGCACCTGGGACGACCCGGCCTGGGAGCCGCTGCTGGCCCCGACGCTCGCCGACGAACGCACCCGCAAGGCCTACGACTGAAGGAGACTCCATGAAGATCTGCATCCCGACCGAATCCGGCCTCGGGCTCCAGGCGGCGATCGCCGGCCACCTCGGCCGCGCTCCTTTCCTGACCCTGGTCGACACCGAGACCGGCGGCTGCGATGTGCTGGACAAGGACCCCCACGCGCCGCACGCGTGCGCGCCGGTCGACCTGTTGAAGGGCCGGGTCGAAGCCGTCGTCTGCAACGGCGCCGGCCGCGGCGCGGTCGCGAAGCTGCTCTCGGCAGGCATCCCCGTGCTGGTGACCCGCGCGACCCGCGTCGACGAGGCGCTGCGGGCCGTGCGCGAGAGCGCGCTGCCGACGCTGTCCGTCACCGACGCCTGCGGCGGGCACCGCGGCGAGCCTCACCACGGCGGCGACCAGGGCGGCGGCTGCCACCGCCACGCCTGAGATGCCGCGCCCGCCCTGCCCGCGCCGGGTCGCCCGGCCGCCGCTGTGCGACTACTTCGAGCCGCGCGGCGTGCCGATGACGGCGCTCGAGGAAGTCACGCTCAGCGTGGACGAACTGGAGGCATTGCGCCTCGCCGACCTCGAGGGGCTCTACCAGGACGCGGCGGCGGAACAGCTCGGCGTCTCGCGCACCACGTTCGGGCGAGTGGTCGAGGCGGCGCGGCGCAAGGTCGCCGAGGCGCTGGTCCTGGGCAAGGCGCTGCGCATCGCTGGCGGGGCCGTCGCGTGGACGGGGCTGCGCCACTTTTCATGCGGGGCATGCGGGCGCGAGTGGTCGCTCCCGCAGGGCGGCGGACGGCCCCGTGCCTGTCCGGCTTGCGGCAGCGCCGAGTTCCGCCGTATCGACCGCGGACCGCTCGACGGTCGCGGAGCCGGGGGCGGCGACGTGCGGTAGGGGAGATCTGCCGCGGAGGCCTTCGATGAGCGCGCTGGCGTGGATCGTGATCGGCGGCCTGGCGATGAGCGCGCTCGCCCTCGTCGGCGGCTTCACCCTGCTGCTGGGCGAACGCACCCAGGCACGACTCGTTCGCCCGCTGGTCGCCTTCTCCGCGGGTTCGCTGCTCGGGGGCGCGCTGCTGCACATGATCCCGGCAGCCGCCTCCCGCGACCCCGGGGCCGTGGCCCCGTACCTGTGGGTGCTCGCGGGCTTCACCGTCTTCCTCGGCCTCGAGCAGTTCCTCCACTGGCACCACTGCCACCACGGCAGCGCGACCTGTCAGAAGCCGCTGCCCTGGCTGATCCTGCTCGGCGACGGGCTGCACAACTTCCTCGGCGGCCTCGCCGTCGGCGCGGCGTTCCTCGCCGACGTGCGGCTGGGGCTGACGACGTGGCTGGCGGCGGCGGCGCACGAGGTGCCGCAGGAGCTGGGCGACTACGCGATCCTCGTCCACGGCGGCTGGTCGCCTCGCAAGGCGCTGCTGTTCAACTTCCTGTCGGCGCTCACCTTCCTCCTCGGCGGCCTGGTCGCGTGGGGCCTCGCCTCGCGCTTCGACACCACGCTGCTGATCGCCTTCGCCGCCGGCAACTTCGTCTACATCGGCGCCTCCGACCTGGTGCCGGAGGTCAACAGGCACCGCGAGCCGGCGACCAACGTGATCCACTTCGGATCGTTCGTCGCCGGCGTCGCGCTGCTGGCCGCGATCCGCCTCGCGGGAGCGTGAGCGATGACCACCGGACTCGTGTTCGGACCCGTGCCCTCGCGGCGGCTCGGCCGCAGCCTCGGCGTCAACCACGTGCCGCGCAAGCACTGCAGCTACTCGTGCGTCTACTGCCAGGTCGGCCGCACGACGACGCTGGAGCTGGAGCGCGTCGCGTTCCACCCGCCGGAGCAGGTGATCGAGGCGATCGAGCGCCGGGTCGCCGCCTGCCGCGCGCGCGGCGACGCGATCGACTACGTCACGTTCGTGCCCGACGGGGAACCGACGCTGGACCTCCACCTGGGCGAGATGCTGAGGGCGATCGAGCCGCTGGGCGTGCGCCGCGCCGTGCTCACCAACGGCTCGCTGCTGTGGCGTGACGACGTGCGCGCGGAGCTCGCCGCCGCCGACCTCGTCTCGATCAAGGTCGACGCCGTCGACGAGCGGGCCTGGCGCCGGGTCGACAGACCGAGCGGGGCGCTCGCCCTGGAAGTCGCGCTCGACGGCATCCGCCGGTTCGCGGCGGAGCGGCGCGGCAGCCTGCTGACCGAGACGATGCTCGTGCGCGGGCTCAACGACGCGCCCGCAGCCGTCGAGGGCGTGGCCGCGTTCCTGGAGACGCTGCGCCCGGACGTGGCCTACCTCGCGGTCCCCACCCGCCCGCCCGCGGAACCCGAGGTCGACGCGCCCTGCGAGGCGACGCTGGTCGCCGCGTTCGAGACGCTGGCGGCCCGGCTGCCGCGGGTGGAGCTGCTCGCCGGGGACGAGAGCGGCCCGTTCGGCCGCAGCGGCGACGCGGTGATCGACCTGTTCGCGATCCTCGCGGTGCACCCGATGCAGGAGCCAGCGGCGCGGCGCTACCTCGCCGAAGGCGGCAGCGGGCCGGGGCTCGAGTCGCTGCTCGCCAGCGGGCAGGTGGTGCGCGTCGCGCACCGAGGCCGCCTCTTCGTGACGCTCGGCCTGACCCCGGTCCGGGCACTCGCCACCGCGAGGACGCGTTGACCGCCCGTCACGTTCGACCCGTCGCCCTCGCCGCCGCCCTGGCCTTCACCGCGGCCTGCCTCGTCGCCGCGGCGATCGGGCTCGCGCGCGCTCGGCGCCCGCCCCTGACCGTGACGGTCGTCGCGTTCAACGACCTCCACGGCCACCTCGACGGCGCAGACCTGCGCTGGGAGGGAGTGCCCGCGGGTGGCGTCGACTTCCTGGCGGCGCACGCGCGGGAGCTGACGCGTGGCAACCCGCACCGGGTCCTGGTGTCGGTCGGCGACAACGTCGGCGCCAGCCCGCTGGCTTCGGGGCTGTTTCACGACGAACCCACGATCGAGGCCCTGAACGCCCTCGGGCTCGCCGCCAGCGCCACCGGCAACCACGAGTTCGACGAGGGCCTCGGCGAGTTGCTGCGCCTGCAGGGCGGCGGCTGCCATCCCGCCGAGGCCGCCCACACCTGCCGCGGCGCTTCCGCCGCGACCGCGGGCCACTTCGAGGGGGCGCGGTTCCCCTACCTTGCGGCCAACGTGACGGACACCGGCACGGGTCGCCGGCCGCTTCAGGGCTACGTGATCCGCGAATACGAGGGCGTCGCGGTAGCGTTCGTCGGGATCGTGGCGGCCACCACGCCGTCGATGGTCGTGCCTTCGGCGGTCGCCGGCCTGTGCTTCGGCGACGAGGCGGAGGCCGTCGACCGCCTGGTGCCGGAGTTGCGCGAGCAGGGCGTGGAGGCGATCGTCCTGCTGCTCCACGAGGGCGGTGCCACTCGTGGCGGCGGCATCGGCGAGTGCCGCGACTTCTCGGGTGCGGCCGCGGAGATCGTCGCCCGCCTCGACGACGAGGTCGACGCCGTGCTGACCGGCCACACCCACGGCGCCTACAACTGCCGCCTGCCCAATCGAGCGGGGCGCCTGATCCCGGTGACGAGCGCCAGCTCCTACGGCCGCCTGCTGACGACGCTGCGGCTGACGCTCGACCGCCGCACCCGCGACGTGGTCGCGGCGGAGACGCGCAACCACGTGGTCACCCGCGAGGGCGTCCCCCCCGACCCGGGGCTGACGCGGATCGTCGAGCGGTACCGGGACCTCGCGCGGCCGATCGTCGCCCGCGCGGTCGGTTCCGTCGCCGCCGACCTGCGGACCAGCCGCGACCCGCGGCGCGAGGCGCCGCTCGGCGACGCCATCGCCGACGCCCAGCTCGCCGCCACCCGCGGGGCAGGCGCCGTCGTCGCCTTCATGAACGCGGACGGCGTGCGCGCCGACCTGCTCCACGCCCCGGCCGCGGACGAGGGGCCGGGTGTGGTCACCCACGGCGAGGCGTTCGCGGTGCAGCCTTTCGGCAACCCGCTGGTGACGCTGACGCTGAGCGGCCGCGAGCTGCTGGCGCTGCTCGAGCAGCAGTGGGGCGCGAGCCAGCCGTACCTGCGCCTGCTGCGGGTTTCGCAGGGCTTCTCGTACGCCCACGACTTCGACTTCGACGCGCCGTTCGCGGCGGAGCGCGGCCGCCCCCACGTCTGCCCGGGATCCGTGCGGATCGACGGTCGCCCGCTCGACCTGGACGCGGCCTACCGGGTCACCGTCAACGGCTTCCTGGCCGAGGGCGGCGGGGACTTCGGCCTGCTGCGCGAGGGCCGCGAGCGCGTGGTGGGCGCCTCCGACCTCGCGGCGCTCGAGGCCTGGCTCGCGGCCCGCTCGCCGCTCGCTCCAGCCGCCCCGGGCCGGGTGCGGCGGGTCGGGCGCTGCGGCTGAAACAGGCCCGCCGCGCTACCATCGCCGCCCTGTGCCGGCGGCCTGCCGGCAGGACGGGGGAGCCCGAAAGAGGTCATGAAGAAGCAGGAACGCACGTTGTCCGATTACGCCGGCATCGCCGGTGTCGGCGTCGCCATGGGGGCGGCCGACGTGGTGCCGGGGGTGTCCGGCGGCACGATGGCCTTCATCCTCGGCATCTACGACGAGCTGCTGGAGTCGATCAAGTCGTTCAACCTCGAACTCGTGAAGCTGCTGCTGAAGGGCCGCTTCCGCGACGCGATCGAGCACGTCAACTGGCGCTTCCTGGTGGCGCTCGGGTGCGGCCTGGGCGGCACGATCGTGTCGCTGGCCCACGTCATCACCTGGCTGCTCGACCACCACCCGGTGCTGCTGTTCTCGTTCTTCTTCGGCCTGGTGCTGGCCTCGATCGTCTCGGTCAGCACCCACGTCCACTGGAACGCGGCGATGGTCGCCACCTGCGCGCTGGGCGCCTGGGGCGCCTACTGGATCGTGCGGCTGGTGCCGATGGACATGCCGAACGACCCGTTCACGCTGTTCTGGAGCGGCGCGATCGCGATCATGGCAATGATCCTGCCCGGCATCTCCGGGTCGTTCCTGCTGTTCATCCTCGGCCAGTACCGCTTCGTGCTGGAGGCGGTGAAGCGCTTCGACGTGCTGACGCTGATCCCGTTCGTGCTCGGCATCGCGATCGGCATCATGGCCTTCTCGCGGGTGCTGACCTGGCTGCTGCACCACTACCGGCGAGTCACGATCACGCTTCTTGTCGGCTTCATGATCGGCTCGCTGTGGAAGATCTGGCCGTTCCGCGTGGTGCTCGAGTCGGCGACCAACCCCAAGGGCGAGGTGGTGCCGATCCGCGAGGCCGTCGTCTGGCCGGACGTGGCGAGCGGGCAGTTCTGGTTCGCGCTGCTGCTGTGCGTCTTCGGCTTCGTGATCATCACGGTCCTCGACAACCTGCAGTCGAAGGCCAACCCGATCCAGAAGATCGTCGAAGAACCGCGGGACTGACAGCCGGGACGGCAACGGCGCCACAGAGACACAGAGGCACAGAGCTTCACGGCCGTCTCTCTGTGTCTCTGTGACTCTGTGGCGCCGTTCGTCGAAAAATCCGGCACCTGCCGATAGGGCTTGACGCTCCCCCGGGGGGCGCCGATGTTGAAGGCGTAGACGGGAGTCGCGGGTTTGCCCTCCCGCATCGCGAACCCGCGAGGAGGGCGTCATGGACAAGCCTCACTGGTGGCCCTTCCGGCTCACCTGCCTCGCCGTGGTCTGCGTGGGCATCGCGATCGGCGCCGGCGTCTCGGTCGTGGTCGAGCGCTGGACCAACCCGATGCCGCTGGACCTGACCCTCGTCGCCTTCAACGACTTCCACGGCCGCCTCGAGGGCGCCGACCTCGCGTGGGAGGGCATCCCCGCCGGCGGCGTCGACTGGCTGGCGGCCCACGTCGAGTCGCTGACCGCGCGCCAGCACCACCACGTGCTGCTCTCGGCCGGGGACCTGGTCGGGGCCAGCCCGCCGATCTCGTCGCTGTTCCACGACGAGCCGACGATCGAGGCGATGAACGCGCTCGGCCTGTCCTACTCCGCGGTCGGCCGCTTCGAGCTGGCCGAAGGTCCCGACGAGCTGCTGCGCCTGCAGCGGGGCGGCTGCCGTCACGACGACCCGGCCCACTCGTGCCAGGGCCCGGCGGGTCGCTTCCACGGCGCGCGCTTCCGCTACCTCGCCGCCAACGTGGTCGACGCGGCGACCGGGCGCGCCCTGGTGCCGCCGTACGCGATCCGCCGCTTCGACGGCGTGCCGGTCGCCTTCGTCGGCGTCACCCTCGCCGGACCGGCGACGAAGGGGGCCACGGGCCTCCAGTTCCTGGACGAGGCCGGCACGATCAATGCGCTCGTTCCCGTGCTGCGCCGGAAAGGGGCCGAGACCATCGTCGTGCTGCTCAACGACGGCGGCCAGCCGGAGGCCGGCACGGTCGACCAGTGCCTCGGCTTCGACGGATCGGTGCGGCGGGTGGTGGCCGGGCTCGACGACGAGGTCGACCTGGTGCTGAGCGGCCGCACCCACGCCGCCTACAACTGCCGGCTGCCGAACGCCGCCGGGCGCGAGATCCCCGTCACCGGGGCCGGCTCCTACGGCCGGGTGCTGACCAGCGTCGACCTGACGATCGACCGCCGCACGCGCGACGTCTCGGCGGTGGTCGCCCGCAACCACCTGGTACAACACAAGGGCGTGCGCCCCTCGGCGCCGCTCGCCCGCCTGGTCGACCACTATCGCCAGCGCACGGCGGCGGCACCGGTCGGCTAGGGAGCGCAAGGCTGTACCTGGCACGCTTCGCGCATACTCCCGAGGCGAGCGGGGAGTGCGTCCGGACGGTGCTTCGTCGGCGGTCCCCCGGAAATCGAGGAAACCGATGAAGATCTGCCTGCCCACCGAGAGCGACGCCGGCCTGCTCGCCGAGCTCTCGCCGAACCTGGGCCGCGCCCCGTTCCTGACGCTGATCGACACGGACAGCGGCGCCATCGACGTCGTCGGCAACGCGCCCCACGGAGAACACGGCTGCGCGCCAGCCGAGCCGCTGGCCGGGCGCGACGTCTCGGCGGTGATCTGCCTGGGCGCGGGCGTCGGCGCGGTGTCCCAGCTCGAGGCCCTCGGCGTCCAGGTGCTGATGACGCGGGCCACCAGCGTGCGCGAGGCGCTGATCGCGGCCCGCGACGGCGAGCTGTGGCGGCTGCGCGCGAGCCACGGCGCCTGCGGCAGCCACGCCGCAGCGGACTCCGGCTGCGGCGGCTGCCACCACCACGGCGCCGAAGAGGCGTCTTCCTAGCGCCGGCGCGAGCGGCGCGGCCCGGACCGGCCTCAGCCGCGGTGGGCGTCGATCATCCGCCGGGAGAGGAACACCGGGTCGGCCCGGCGCAGGTGCGGCGAACGGCTGGGCCACTCGTGGACCTGCTCGTAGAGGGCGAAGAGCCGGTAGCCGTGCGACTCGAGGTGTCCCTTCAGCGCCTCGAACGGCACGTGGCGATCGTTCTCGGGGTTCATCCCGGCTTCCACCTGCACGACGTCGATCCGCTGCTGGCCCAGCAGCCCGGCGGCCCCGCGCAACACGTCGAGGTCGCCGCCTTCGGTGTCGACCTTGAGGAAGCTCACGCGCTCGTGCCCGCGCTCCTTGCAGAACTCGTCGAGGGTGACGACCGGGCAGGGCTCGGTCGGCCACGCCGGGTTCGCCCGCGGCCCGTGCGAGGCGCCCGCCAGGAAGTGCATCGGGCCTCGCCCCTGGAGCACCAGCGTCCCGGTCCCCGCCACCGCCCCGACCGCCAGCCGGTGACAGCGCACCCGAGGATCGCCGGCGAAGGCTTCCTGCAGGCGGGCGAAGGCGGCCTGCCCGGGCTCGAAGCACTCGCACCTCGCGCTCGCGAACGCCCTGCGGAAGCTCCGCGTCCAGTCCCCCACGTTGGCGCCGACGTCGAGCACGAGATCGACCTGGTAGCCGGGCAGTGCGGCCGCGAGGTCGCAGCCGACGTCGACGCCCCGGCTTCCGTCGATCGGCGCAGTCCCCGGCTCACGCACCGGAGGCGCGACTCCCGGCGCCGCGGGCCGGCTCGTAGCCGAGCGCGCGCTGGCGAGCGGCCCACCACGCGTCCAGCCGGGGCGCGACCCAGAAGGCGACGGGGGCCAGCAACCAGCCCGCGAAGAGATCCACCGTGTAGTGGTGGCGCAGGTAGATCGTCGACGCCCACAGGCCCAGGCTCGTCGGCAGCAGCACCCAGAACCACGGCCGCAGGTGGCGCCAGGCGTAGATCATCGCCAGCAGCGAGATGGCGCCGTGCAGCGAGGGGAACGCCGCCCGCGAGTCGACCGGCAGCAGCTCGAAGGCGCTGGCCGAGAGCGAGCTGACCACGCTCGGGTAGCCTCGCAGGTTCATCGTGAACTCGTGGACCAGCACCAGCCGCGGCGGCGCGGCCGGGAACACCACGTACAGGAAGTAGCCCATGAAGAAGCAGGTGATGATGCCGAGCGTCACCTCGCGGAAGTGCTTCCAGTCGCGCTTCACGAGCAGGATCAGCGAGCACGACGGCGCGATCAGGCCGAAGCTCAGGTAGAAGAGCTGCATCCACCACGTGCGGGCCGGGGTGATGAACTGCTCCGCCCACAACACCGGCTGCACCCCGAAGATGGCGCGGTCGAGGCCGTCGAGGAAGTGGTGGACGTCGTGCGGGTTCACCATGCCGATGGTGTCGTGCAGGTTCGTGTAGATGAACACGCACGACAGGAACGGCAGCGTCTCGCGCAGCGCCTTGACCCACGGCGCCGCGGGCAGCAGCTTCTGCAGCGCGAACAGCAGCGCGAGGATCGCGACCGCGGCGGCGAGCCGCGGGATGCCGCCCGGGTGGCGGGCGGAGATCACGCCGGCCTCGCGCGCGTAGAGGTTGGCGGCGATCGTCAGGTAGAAGGTCGGGACCAGGAACAGCAGGGCCGCGGCCTCCTCGGGCCGCAGCCGGAACACCAACCGCTTCATCGGGTCGCTGGCGCCGGCTTCACAGCACGAGCGTCTCGCGGTGCTCGCCGAACACCTCGCGCAGCGTGTTCGCCACCTCGCCGACCGTGGCCCACGCCATCACCGCCTCGACGATCGCCGGCACCAGGTTGTCGCCGCCGCGGGCGCGGTCGGAGAGCGCCTGCAGCGACGCCTTCCAGGGCCCCTCGGGCCGCTTCGCGCGCAGCGCCCGCACGCGCTCGACCTGCGCCTTCTCGAGCGCCGGGTCGATGCGCAGCAGCTCGAGCGGCGCTTCCGCGCCCTGGTCCTCGGCGAAGCGGTTGATGCCGACGATCACCCGCTCGCCGGCGTCCACCTCGCGCTGGAAGCGGTAGGCGGCGTCCTGGATCTGCTGCTGGATGTCGCCGCGCTCGATCGCCTTGAGGGCGCCGCCCTTGCTCTCGGCGGCGTCGATCAGCTTCATCGCCTCGGCCTCGAGGGCGTCGGTCGCCGCCTCCACCGCCCAGCTCCCGCCCAGCGGGTCGACCGTGTCGACGACGCCGGACTCGAACGCGATCACCTGCTGGGTGCGCAGCGCGAGCCGGGCCGAGGCCTCGGTCGGCAGCGCCAGCGCCTCGTCGCGGGAGTTCGTGTGCAGGCTCTGGCAGCCGCCCATCACCGCGGCCAGCGCCTGCAGCGCGACGCGCACGACGTTGTTGTCGGGCTGCTGCGCGGTCAGCGTGACGCCGCCCGTCTGCACGTGGAAGCGGCACTGCTGGGCCTTCGGGTTCGTGACCCCGAAGCGCTCCTTCATCAGCCGCGCCCAGATCCGCCGCGCGGCGCGGAACTTGGCGACCTCCTCGACGAAGTCCGAGTGGCAGGCGAAGAAGAACGACAGCCGCTCGCCGAACTGGTTGGGGTCGAGCCCCGCCTTCTGCGCCGCGCGCACGTACTCCATCGCGTGCAGGAACGTGAACGCCAGCTCCTGCGGCGCGGTCGAGCCGGCTTCGCGGATGTGGTAGCCGGAGATGCTGATCGTGTTCCACTTCGGCACGTGCGCGTTGCAGTACGCGAAGATGTCGGTCACCAGGCGCATCGACGGCCCCGGCGGGTAGATGTAGGTGCCGCGGGCGACGTACTCCTTCAGCACGTCGTTCTGCACGGTGCCCGACAGCGCCCCTTCGGCGATGCCGCGGCGGCGCGCGACGGCCACGTAGAGCGCCAGCAGGATCGCGGCGGTGGCGTTGATCGTCATCGAGGTCGAGACCTTGTCGAGCGGGATCTCCGCGAACAGCGTCTCCATGTCCTCGAGGCTGTCGATCGCGACGCCGACACGGCCGACCTCGCCGACGGCATGCGGGTCGTCGGAGTCGTAGCCGATCTGGGTCGGCAGGTCGAAGGCGACCGACAGGCCCATCGTGCCGCGCTCGAGCAGGTAGCGGTAGCGGCGGTTGGACTCGGCGGCGGTGCCGAAGCCCGCGTACTGCCGCATCGTCCACAGCCGGCCGCGGTAGCCGGTCGGGTGCAGGCCGCGGGTGAACGGGTACTCGCCAGGCCGGCCCAGCTCGCCGTGAGGTTCGGCGGGGCCGTACAGCGCCTCGCGCGGCAGGTTCGAGGCGGAGCGCGCGGGGCGCGACGCCTCCTTCGTCCGGTCCTTCTTGTCGTCGCTCATGGTTGCACCGGCAGGATCTCGCCCCGGCACTCGCCGAAGCCGATGGCGCGGAAGCCGTCCTTCTCGCAGCGCCCGCGCAGGTTGATCTCGTCGCCGTCCTCGAGGAAGCGCCGCTCCTCGCCCGAGGGCAGCTTCAGTGGTTCCGTCCCGCGCCACGTGCGCTCGAGCAGGCAGGCGCGGTTCTCGGGCGCCGGGCCGGACACGGTGCCGGTCGCGATCAGGTCGCCGGGCCGCAGGTTGCAGCCGCCGCTCGCGTGGTGGGCGACCATCTGGCCGAGCGTCCAGTACAGGTCGCGCAGGTTGGAGGTGGAGACGACGAACGGCGCCTCGCCGCGCTCGCGCATCGCCTTCGTGCGCAGCTCCACCCGCAGCCCCACGTCGAAGCCGCCGCGCTCGCGGTCGCGCTCGGCGGCGAGGTACGGCAGCGGCTGCGGGTCCTCCGCGGGCCGCGCCTCGGGCGCGACGCGGAACGGCGCCAGCGCCTCCAGCGTCACCAGCCACGGGCTGATCGTGGTCGCGAAGTTCTTGGCGAGGAACGGCCCGAGCGGCGCGTACTCCCACTTCTGCACGTCGCGGGCGGACCAGTCGTTGACCAGGCACAGCCCGCCGATGTGTCCCTCGGCGGTCGCGAGCGGGACGCGCTCGCCGAGCGGGTTGCCGGGACCGAGGAAGGCGCCGACCTCGAGCTCGTAGTCGAGCGTGCGCGAGGGCCCGAAGCCCGGGGCGGCGCCGGGCTCCTTCGGCTCGGTCTGGCCCACCGGACGCCGCACCGGCGAACCCGACGGCACGATCGACGAGGAGCGGCCGTGGTAGCCGATCGGGATCCACTTCCAGTTCGGCAGCAACGGGTTGTCGGGCCGCAGCATCTTCCCCACGTTGGTCGCGTGGTGGACCGACGCGTAGAAGTCGGTGTAGTCGCCGATCGCGACCGGCAGCAGCAGCTCGACGTCCGCCTGCGCGACCAGCACCTCCCGCGCGTGCGGCAGCGCCGTGACCTGGGCCCCCTCGGCGCGCAGCAGGTGCCAGGCGCGGTGGCGCAGCGTCCGGCGCAGCCGGGCGTCGAGAGCCAGGAAGGCGTTCAGGTTCGCCGCGCGGGCGGCCTCGAGCACCGGGTCGCCCAACCCGCGCAGCAGCCCGCGGGCGTCGCACGCGCGCAGGTCGAGCACCTGATCGCCGATCGCGATGCCGATGCGGGCGGGTTCGTCCGAACCTCGCCGGCGGAACACGCCCATCGGCAGGTTCTGAAGCGGGAAGTCGGTGGCCGGGTCCTCGGCCGACTCGACGAAGCTGCGGATCTTCGGGTCGTGGGTCTCGTCGACGTTCAAGGCTCCTCCGGTTCGGATGTCAGGCGCTGACGGCGGGGGCCAGCACGCCCAGCGCGCGCAGGTCGGCCACCGGCTCGCGGAACGAGCAGGAGCCGAAGCCGGCGGCGAACTCCTCGCGCAGCGCGAGCAGCGCTGCCTGCTCCAGCCGGCGGCCGCGCACGAGGAAGGCGGCGCCGTCGAAGGCGAAGGCCGCCGGGTCGGCTTCGCGCAGCACCGCGACCAGCTCCGCCTCCGGCGCCCCCGCGCGGGCCAGCGCCGCGGCGGCGAACACGTTCAGGAAGCCGTGCATCACGCCGCGCGGCGCGTCCTTCTCGTAGGTGAGCGGATGCTCGCCCCGCAGCGGGTGGTGCAGGCCGGCGGTGAACTTGACCGGCACCCGGTGCCGCGCGCAGGCGGCGAGGAAGCGCGCGACGTCCTCGGGAGCGGGAAACGCCTCGGCGGTGACCCCGCCCGTGCGCAGCTTGGCTCGGCCGTCGCCGCGTCGCACCGCGTGCAGCAGCGTCTCGAGATTCCCGTGCAGTGGAAGCTCGACGTACACCGGCACGCCGCGCGGGCGCCACGCGGCGAGCAGCGCCTCGACCTCCTCGAAGCTGGCCGCCTTGCCCTCGACGGCGTCGAGCACGAGCCCGGGCGGCAGCGCGGCGGCCGCCGCGAGGTCGGCGCTGTCGGCGCTCGCCAGCACCGACAGGTCCCAGGGGAGCACCGGCGTCGGCGCCCCGGGCGCCCCCGCGATCCGCTCGCAGGCGGAGCGCAGCGCGTCGAGCCGCCCGGCCGGCACGACGAAGCGGCCGAGCATCCACGCCTCGGCCGTGCCGCGCAGCGCCGCGTACTCGGCGACCGCCTCGGCCATGCCGAGCCCGGCCGGCGGAAACAGCCCCGCATAGTCGACGATCCGCGCCAGCAGCGCGCGGGCCGCCTCGCCCTTCACTCCTCCTGCCACGAGCGCCAGTAGCCCTCGTCCTCCACGGCGAGCACCGCCTGGCTCACGTGCAGCGGCCGGAACGTGTCGAGCATCACCGCCAGCTCGTTCGTCCACTTGGCGCCTATCGAGGCCTCGGTGCGGCCCGGCTGCGGCCCGTGCGGCAGCCCGTCCGGATGCAGCGTGACGGAGCCGAGCTCGATGCCCTTGCGGCTCATGAACTCGGCGCTCGCGTAATAGAGCACCTCGTCGGTCATCACGTTCTGGTGGGCGTACGGCGCCGGCACCGCCTCGGGGTCGAAGTCGAACGGCCGCGGGCAGAACGAGCAGATCACGAAGCCGTCGCCCTCGTAGGTCTGGTGCACGGGCGGCGGCAGGTGGATGCGGGCGACGCGGGGCTCGAAGTCGTGGATCGAGAAGGCATGCGGGTAGTAGCAGCCGTCCCAGCCGACGACGTCGAACGGGTGCCAGGCGTAGACGAGCTCGGTGAGGCGGTCGTGGTTCTTGACCAGCACCCGGAACTCGCCTTTCGCGTCGACGGGCTCGACCCAGTCCGGCACCCGCAGGTCGCGCTCGGAGAACGGCGCGTTTTCGGTGAGCTGGCCGGCCTCGTTCAGGTAGCGCTTCGGGTGGCGCACCTCGCCGCGGCTCTCGATCACCAGGAAACGGTGCGGGCCCTTCGTCAGCCGCCAGCGGTGCAGGATGCCGCGCGGGATCACGACGTAGTCGCCGCCCCGGAAGGCCAGCGCCCCGAAGTGGGAGTCGAGGAAGCCCTCTCCCTCGGCGACGTAGACGACCTCGTCGCCTTCCGCGTTGCGGAAGAAGAAGTCGTCCTCCCGTTTCGGGGCGACCACCTGCATCGCCACGTCGCCGTTCCACAGCAGCGGCACGCGGTCGAGCACCGGCGAGGGCCCTGTCGCGATGCGGTGCGAGAAGAAGTGGCGGTGCTGGACGAGGCGCTCGGTCTCCGCCTGCCACGAGAGCGACCGGAAGGCGCGGACCTGGCGCACGTCGGTCGGCATGTGCAGGTGGTGCAGCAGCGACGAGGGACCGGTGAAGCCCTTGTTGCCGACCAGTTCCTCGGGCAGCAACTGGCCGCTGCTGCCTCGGAGCACGACGTGGCGCTTGCGGGGCAGCGTCCCGCGCCTCAGGTAGTACGGCATCGGTTGTCCCTCCTCGCGCCTGGCGAGTTTATCGCCCTTGGCTTCACCGCGGCTTCGTCCTAGGCTTGTGCCGCGCCAGTCCCGGCGCCCCCCGCGGAGGCACTCCCATGGCCCTGAAGGACAAGTACGACGACCTGCTCAAGCTCGGCGAGACGCTCGGCACGAAGGACGGCGGCTGGAAGGAGGAGGGCGGCAAGCTGAAGGTCTGGGGCACGGTCGAGTACCAGCTCCAGAAGGACGCGCTGTGGGACAAGATCAAGTCCTACGCGGGCTGGGAGAACGAGGTCGCCGCCGACATCAAGGTCGAGAAGACCGACGTCTACGGGATCTGGACCGTGAAGTCGGGCGACACGCTGTCGAAGATCGCGAAGAGCGCGTACGACGACGGCAAGCTCTACATGAAGATCTTCGAGGCCAACAAGGGCCTGCTCAAGGACCCGGACAAGATCCAGGTCGGCCAGAAGCTGACCATCCCCAACAAGTAGGAGGCAGCGATGCCGCGCGCGCGCCGGGTTCGTCTCTTCGTCTTCGGCACCGCCCTGGTCGCGGCCTTCGGGTCGCTGCACCTGTGGCAGCCCGAGCCGGCGCGCGCCGCGCGCACCGCCAAGCCCCCGCTGCACGGCCGCCACTGGATGGCGATCACCGGCAAGCCGCTGGCGGCGACGGCGGGCGCGATGATGTTCGGCAAGGGCGGCAACGCCGTCGACGCCGCGGCGGCGATGCTGGCCGCGACCTGCACGATGTGGGACACGCTGGGCTGGGGCGGCGAGACCCAGGCCCTCATCTACGACCCGCGCTCGAAGAAGGTGATCGGACTCAACGGGCTGGGCACCGCGCCGACCGGCGCGACCCCCGAGTTCTTCCGCGGCAAGGATCTGCGCTATCCGCCCGAGTACGGGCCGCTCGCCGCGGTGGTGCCCGGCACCCCCGGCGCGCTGTTCCTGATGCTCGCGGAGTACGGCAAGCTCTCGCTCGCCGAGGTGCTGGCGCCTGCGATCGCGATGGCGGACGGCTACCCGATCGAGGCCCAGCAGGCCGACAACATCGAGCGCCAGAAGAAGCGGATCAAGGACTGGCCGTACTCGAAGCGGGTGTTCCTGCCCCACCTCGGCGAGGAACGCGAGGCCGCGCGCGCCGGCGAGGTCTTCGTCCAGAAGGACCTGGCGGCGACGCTGCGCAAGCTGGTGGCGGCCGAGCAGGCGGCGCTGAAGGCCGGCCGCAGCCGCCGCGAGGCGATCCTGGCGGCGCACGAGCGCTTCTACCGCGGCGACATCGCGGCCGAAATCGCGCGCGGCACCCAGGAGCAGGGCGGGCTGCTGACGAAGGAGGACCTGGCCGCCTGGCAGCCGAAGTTCGAGGAGCCCGTCCACGTCCGCTACAAGGGGATCGACGTCTACAAGCTCACGGTGTGGACCCAGGGTCCGGCGATGCTGCAGGCCCTGAACATCCTGGAGACGATGGACGTGCAGGCGATGGGCCTCAACTCCGCGCGCTACGTGCACGCCGTGTCGCAGGCAATGCACATGGCCTTCGCCGACCGCGACTTCTACTACGGCGATCCCGACGTCGCCCCCGAGGAGCCGGTCGCCGGCCTGCTGTCGAAGGAGTACGCGAAGGCGCGCGCCGCGACGATGCGCCAGGACCGCAACGACCCCGACACGAAGCCGGGCGACCCCTACCCGTTCCAGGGCGGCACGAACCCCTTCAAGGACCTGCTCGACGCCTGGAAGCTGGTCCCCGGCACGCCGACCGGTCCGCCGGTCGCCGACGCCGCGAGCTTCGAGGAGAGCTTCCGCGCGGGCACGACGTCCGTGGTCACCGCCGACGCCGAGGGCTGGGTCGTGTCGATGACGCCCTCGGGCGGCTGGGTGCCGGCGACGATCGCGGGCTCGACCGGGATCGGTCTGTCGCAGCGCGCCCAGAGCTTCGTCACCGACCCGGCCGACGGCCCCTTCAACGTGATCCGCCCCGGCCAGCGCCCGCGGGTCACGCTGACGCCGACCCTGTCGCTGAAGGACGGCCTTCCGCACCTCGCCTTCGCGGTGCAGGGCGGCGACACCCAGGACCAGAACCTGCTGCAGTTCTTCCTGAACGTCGTCGAGTTCGGGATGACGGTGCAGGAGGCGGCCGAGGGCCCCAACGTCAACTCCGAGCAGATGCGCGCCTCGTTCGGCCAGCACGAGGCGCGGCCCGGGCGGCTGGTGATCCACGAGAGCACGCCCTACTACGTGCGCGACCAGTTGCGGAAGATGGGCTACGACCTGCGCATCGAGGCCCGCACCTCCGGCCCGATCAACGCCATCTTCTTCGACCGCCGCCACGGCACCCTGTGGGGCGGTTCCTCGGACCACGGCGAGGACTACGGCATCGCCTGGTGATGGGGATGCGCGTCGCGCTGGTGTCGTGCCTGGAGCTGGACCAGCCGGACCACGACTTCGCGCCGCTGCGCGAGGCGTTCGAGGAGCGCGGCCACGCCGCCGAGAACGCCGCCTGGGACGACCCGTCCGTCGACTGGTCGCGCTTCGACGCGGCGCTGCTGCGCGCGACCTGGAACTACTTCCACCACCGCGACGCGTTCCTCGCCTGGTGCGCGAGCACGGCGGCCGTCACCCGCCTGCTGAACCCGCCCGACGTCGTGCACTGGAACACTCACAAGTTCTACCTGCGCGACCTGGAGGCGCGCGGGGTGCCGATCGCGCCGACCGCGTTCGTCGCCCGCGGCGAGCGGGTCGACCTGGCCCGCCTGCTCGCCGAGCGCGGCTGGGAGGCGGCCGTGATCAAGCCGGCGGTCTCCGCCGACTCGTTCGGCACATGGCGCGTCGAGCGCGGCGCGGAGGCGGAGCGCCAGGCCGACCTCGACGACTTCCTCTCCCGCCGCGACATGCTGGTGCAGCGCTACCTGCCGACCGTCGTCGAGCCCGGCGAGCGCTCGCACGTGGTGATCGACGGCGTGCACTCGCACGCGATCCGCAAGCGCTCGCTGTGGCTCGGCGGCCGCCACGCGGGGCCGGAGGGCGTCGCCGCGCCGATCGCCGACGACGAGCGCGCGGCCGTCGCCCGGGCGCTCGCCGCGCTGCCGTTTCCGGAGCCGCCGCTCTACGCCCGGGTCGACCTCCTGCGCGACGAGGCGGGCACGCCGCGCCTGCTCGAGCTCGAACTGGTCGAGCCGTCGCTCTTCTTCGCCGAGGGGCAGGGCTCCGCGGCGCGCCTGGCCGCGGCCGTCGAGCGTCTCGTCGCCGGCACATGACGCGGCGCGTGCCCTCGTCAACCTTGACAGCGCGCGGCCGGCCCGGATAATCGAAAGCGGATCGAGACGACGATGGAAAAAGCGGAACCCGCGAAGGGCGAAGACGTCAACCGGCTGGTGAACGACCTGGCGAGCACGCTGCAGCGCACGCTGGCGGAGTCGCCGCAGGTCGCCCACTGCCTGTCCCGCATCCAGGCCGAGGGCTACGAGGTCTCGGTCGCGCTCGAGGCCACGATCGGGTTCAACAAGACGGGAGCCCGCGAGGGCGAGGCCGAGGAGGTCGCCCGCTTCGACATCCGCGTCGAGAAGAGCGAGCCGACCCGCCTCAAGATGACGCCGCTCGACCGCAAGTTCCTCCGCTCGCTGAAGATCTCGGTCGAGGAAGAAGAGGAGTAGCTCCTCCCGCCGCACGCGGTCCTCCCGCGGCGGCGCCTGGCAGGCCCGGTTCGAGGCGCGGGGTGGTAGCCTCCGGGGATGGAGTTCGAGGTCCTCGAGCAGTCGGGCGCGACCGTCGTGGCGCTCACCGGCGAGCTCGACAGCAACACCGCGGACGAGGCGCAGAAGCGGCTGATGGCGATCGTCGAGGCCGGGACGCGGCGCCTGGTGCTCGACTTCGCGGGGCTCGACTTCGTGACCAGCGCGGGACTGCGGGTGCTGCTGCTCACCACCAAGCGGTTGCGGGCGCTGGGCGGCGAGTTGCGCGTGTGCCACCCCAATGAGGCCGTCAGCGAGGTGTTCGGGATCTCCGGGTTCGACACCCTGCTGCGGGTGTTCCCCACCCGCGACGCGGCGCTCGCCGCGCCCTGAGCCGACCGGGGTCGCTCAGGCGTTCTCGCGCACGATTCGCTTCGCGAGCGTGACCACGTTGCGGTTGGCACGCCGCACGTAGCTCGCCTCGTCGACGATCGAGCGCACGAGATGGATGCCGAGCCCGCCCTGCTCGGCCTCTTCTTCCGGAGATCGGGCGGGCGCGTCCGCCGGCGGCGGCTCGAACGGGTTGAAGGGCCGCCCGTCGTCCGCCACGGTCGCCGTCAGCACGTCGCCGTCGAGCTCGAGCCGGACCTCGATCTCGTGGCGGCCGGCTTCCGCCCACGCGTAGGCGATCGTGTTGTTGAGCAGCTCGTCGAGCACGAGGCTCAGCCGCCGCCGCAGCGCGATCGGCACGTCGTTCTCGCGGGCGAAGGTCTTGAGCGCCTGCATCACCCGCGCGATCTCGGTGCGCTCGTTGGCGATGCGCAGCTCCGCGACCCGGCGCGACTCGAGCCCGCGATGCCCGGCCCAGCCCACCGCGAGCACCGTGATGTCGTCCGACTGCTCGACGCCCTGCTCGAAGTCCGCCACCGCGGCCATCACCGAATCGACCGCCTCGCGGGCGGAGGCCGCGGGGGCCGCCGCGAGCGCGCGCAGCCGGTCTTCGCCGAAGAAGCCGCGAAGCGCGTCGCGGGCCTCGGTGACGCCGTCGGTGTAGAGCAGCAGCCGGTCGCCTGCGCCCAGCACCAGGCGATCCTCGCGATAGGCGACGCCGGGCATCCCGCCGACCACCGGCCCGTGGCGGCGGTCGAGCGCGACCAGCTCGCCCGCCGCGCGGCGCAGGAACGGCGGGTTGTGCCCCGCGTTCGAATAGGTGAGGTCGCCGGTCTTCAGGTTGAGCACGCCCAGGAAGATCGTGACGAACATGCCCGACTCGTCGTTCGCGCACAGCTCGTGGTTGACCTGGGTCAGCACGCTGGCGGGCGACGGGTCGGAGCCGGCGCCGGCCTTGACCAGCGTCTTGCCGACGGCCATCAGCAGCGCGGCCGGCACGCCCTTGCCCGACACGTCCCCGACGCAGAAGCCGAGGCGGTCGCCGTCGAGCGGGAAGAAGTCGTAGAAGTCGCCGCCCACCTCGCGCGCGGGCCGCAGCGCCGCGAACACCTCGACCTCGCTGCCGAGCGCCGCAGGCGAGAAGTCCTTGGGCACCATCGCGAGCTGGATGTCGCGCCCGATCGCCAGCTCGCTCGCCATCCGCTCCTTGGCGGCGGTCGTCTCCTTGAGCCGCGCGACCGAGGCGAACAGGTCGGAGCGCATGCGGTCGAACGCGCGGGCCAGCGTGCCCACCTCGTCGCCGCGGCGGCCGACCTGCGCGAGCGCGTCGTCGGGCGCGGGCGCCGCCTCGCCTTCGAACCCGTGCGCGGAGAACGCGCGCGCGAACTCGGCGAGTCGGGTCAGCGACCGGGTCAGCAGCGCGCCGCCGCGCAGCAGCACCAGCATCAGCACCAGCGCACCCGCGGCCGACACCGCGGTCGCCTGCACGATCCGCCGCTGGGCCACCTCGGCGACCGCCGCCGGTTGTCGCGCCAGCACGAACCAGGGCGCGTTCTCCAGCGAGGCGGAGCCGACCACGTCCCGGTCGTAGCGCTTGCTGCCCGCCGCCAGCATCCCGCTGCGCGCGGCCTCGACCGCGGCGGCCGGGAAGGTGTCGAGCCCGGCCGCGCCGGCCACGACCTCGCCGTCGCGCGTCGCCAGCACCAGGTGGGCCTCCTCGCCCAGCTCGCGCCCGTCGACCGCCTCGTGCAGCGTCGTCAGGTCCACAAGCACCACCAGCGAGCCCACGCCCTCGGGGAACGCGCGCCGCACCACGAGCCACGGGATGTGCTTCCCGCGCAGCAGCGAGAGCCCCTCGTCGCCGAGACCGGGCAGCGTCACGCCGTCCTCCCGCACCTGCGTCGTCTGCAGCAGGATCACGGTCTCGCCCCGCTCGTCGAAGAGGCCGATCGCGCCGGCCGCCCGCGACGCCAGCAGGGTGCCCCGCAGCAGCTCGCGAGCCTCGGCCGAGCGCGGGCTCTCGGACACCACCGGGTTCTCGGCGAGGGCGGCGGCGGTGGCCAGGAACGGGTCGAGGAAGGCGTCGACGCGCGCCGCGGCCGCGGCGGCCGCCACCAGGTGCGTGCGCAGCACCTGTTCCATCAGCGCGTCGCGGTTGGTGCGGAGCTGCCACCACGAGATGCCGAGCGGCAGCAGTCCCGCCACCACCAGCACGACCGCGAGCTTGAAGACGAGCGAGCCTGTGAAGCGGGTCACGTTGAGGCGGGATCATACGCGCGCGCGGTTGCGGCGGGGCCGGGTTTCGGGGAGGCTTCGCCGATGCAGGTCCACTTCTGGGGGACGCGCGGGTCGCTGCCGGCGACCGTGCGCAAGGAGCAGATCGCGACCAAGATCGCGCGCGCCCTGCGCCAGGCGATCAGCGAGGGCGTCGGCGCCGACGAGGTCGACGCCTTCGTCGCGCGGCTCCCGTTCGACGTCGCCGGCAGCTACGGCTGCAACACCTCGTGCGTGGAGATCCGCGGCGGCGGCGAGCCGGTGCTGTGCGACGCCGGCAGCGGCCTGCGCGACTACGGCCACCACGTGATGGGGATGGGCGAGGCGGCGCCGCGCGTGTTCCACCTGTTCCTGTCCCACATGCACTGGGACCACATCCACGGCTTTCCGTTCTTTCTCCCGGCCTTCCTGCCCGGCCGCACCGTGCACGTGTACGCGTTCCACCCGACGGTCGAGGAGGCGCTGACCCGGCAGCAGGAGCCGATCTCGTTCCCCCTGCGGCTGTCCGAGATGGGCGCCGACATCCGCTTCCACGTGCTGGAACCGGGCGCGGCCGTCGAGGTCGCCGGGCTGCGCGTGTCCGGCATCGCCCAGAACCACCCCGGCGACTCCTGGGGCTACCGCTTCGAGCGCGGCGGCCGCGCCGTCGTCTACTCGACCGACTCCGAGCACCTCGCCGACTCCGACGCGCCCGACTACCGCTTCCTGCCCTTCTTCTCGGGCGCCGACCTGCTGATCTTCGACGCCCAGTACAACCTCGCCGACCACTTCCACACCAAGGCAAGCTGGGGCCACTCGAGCAACATGACGGCGGTCGAGCTGGCGAGCCGCGCCGGCGTGAAGCGGTTGTGCCTGTTCCACAACGAGCACACCCTCGACGACGCCCAGCTCGAGAAGTTCCTGAAGGACTCCCGCCGCTACGCGGAGCTGATGGGCGCGGAGGGCCTCCGCATCGACCTCGCCCACGACGGCCTCGAGATCGACGTCTAG
>JAANMX010000048.1_pt1 | contig 128279 bp, 111 predicted proteins | sample 7279681 | NCBI WGS metagenome assembly JAANMX01 (sample SAMN14094542, study PRJNA606508) | bioreactor metagenome | isolation source: A lab-scale SPAN reactor treating ammonium-rich wastewater day 351 | place: Ireland: Galway | collected 2018-01-01 | reverse complement strand
GCCCAATCCGCCCCGGTTCAGCACATGCGTGTAGATCATGGTCGTTTCCACGTTCGTGTGCCCTAATGCTAGCCTAATTCAGCTTTGACCACAATTTAGTACACAACCAAAGCGAACGCCAATGAATTCTCAGTTTCCACCAGATCTTTTTGGTGCGTTTCGCTGCGCTCAACGCACCCTGCCAAACTTGGCGAGCGGGATTGCGTCAGCGCCCCAAGTCGGCAGCCCAGTCCACCCCTCGCTCGCGCTCAGGGCTCGTCAATTCATCGCACTCGGGGCTTGTCGATTCATCGCGCTCGGGAATTCGCGGCGCTGTAGAAAACACACTTAAGTGCTTGGTTTCACGCACCCCCCTCCCGTGAAACGATCACTACGATGGGGTCATACTTGACGCATGACTATGCGATGTAGCGGATTACGGCAAATGGCATTTCAGATGGACTGTTTGATCATTTCACGGCAGTGCGGCATCGGGATAGTGATGTTTCACCTTCCATTGCTCAAGCGGTCTTCGGAGCCATGGCCATCGCGATCTCCTGCAAGACAGTGGCATCGCGCTCGCTTGCCAGCGCTCGCTCCAAGATGGCCGAGCATGTCGGCGTGGAAAATTTGCCCAATGCCCATGCTGCCGCTCCTCGAACCAGCGGTTCCGGGTCTTGGAGTGCTGTTTCCAATAGCGGCACCGCTCGGCGATCCCCGCGATTGCCCAGCACGATGCAGAGGTTGCGCAGCAGCCCTGCCCGTTTTGGCCGGAGCAGCGGCGTGGAGCGCAATCGAGTACGCAAAGCTTCCGGGGGCATGGTCAGCCAAGCTTCGAGGTCGGGAGTTTGCAGTTCGTCCAGCGGGGCCAAGTCGGGGTCTCTGCCATGGATCGATTTGTGATTCCATGGACAAACCTCCTGGCATACATCGCAGCCAAAGAGCCAATCGCCCATGGGGGTGCGCAGTTCAGTTGGGATGGGTCCGCGCAATTCGATGGTGAGATAACTGATGCAGCGCCGCGCATCTAGCACGCCAGGTTCGGGGAACGCCTGGGTGGGGCATGCGTCCAGGCAAGCGGTGCAGCTTCCGCAATGTTCCGTGGCGAAAGGCGGGTCCGGTTCCAAACGCAGATCGACCAGCAAAGCAGCGAGGAAGAAGAAACTTCCCAGTTGGGGGTGGATCAGCATGGTGTTTTTGCCGAACCAACCCAGCCCGGCCCGATGGGCCAAATCCCTCTCCAAAATGGGTGCTGTGTCCACGACGCCGCGTCCTTGACATGCGGGGACTTCCCCTTGCAGCCAAGCCAGCAACTGATCGAGTTTGCCCCATAAAACGTGATGATAATCGACGCTTTGGGCATAGCGGGCGATGCGACCGGTGAGTTTTTCGTCTTCTTGCGGCTCCGTTGTCGTCGGCGGGTGATAGTTCATGGCGAGCATGAGGATCGATTGCACGCCGGGCAGGATGCGCTGTAAATCGGCGCGTGCCTCGGTTCCCTTGGCCAAGTAGCGCATTTCACCCGCCATACCCCTGGCCAACCAGGATCGAAAATGATCCAAGCTGCTCGGTGGCTGAGCGTGGGTGATCCCCGCCAGGGCAAAACCCAATTCCATCGCCTTGGCTTTCAGTCTTGCTTCGAGCGTCATGGAGCCATATCACACTGACCATGCTGGTTTCCGTCAGGGCATCCATCTACATCCTATGCATTCGCCGCGAGCGACACGATGGCAGCCGATTTTTCTAAACGCTACTTTGAATTGCTTAAGCGATGCCTGACCGGATCGCTGCACGGCGAGGCGTTTCGATCCATAAGCCCGGCGCGCGAAGGTTGGCGTGGCCAGTTAGCAGGATTGGCCGCACGGGGGATGCAAGGCTTGCTCCGGCCTTTTGGCTTGGAGGTCGTTCGCCGCGTGGCCTATGATGCCCAGCGTCGATCGGAGGGACGGGATTGGCCCGCGCATGCTGAGACGATGATTGGCCTTAAGCGTTTGAATCAATTGCAAAACTGCATCGAGGAGGTCATTAAGGAGAACATCCCCGGCGATCTCATCGAATGCGGCGTCTGGCGCGGCGGTGCAGGCATTTTCATGCGGGCGATGCTGGAGCTTGATCCATCGCGGCAGCGCAAGGTCTGGCTGGCCGATTCCTTTCAGGGTCTGCCGCCGCCCAATGCACGGCAATATCCCGCGGATAAGGGCGACGTGCATCATCGCTACACGCAACTTGCCGTTAGCCTGGATGAGGTGCAAGCCAACTTTGAACGCTACGGATGGCTGGATGACCGGGTGGCTTTTTTGCCAGGCTGGTTTCGCGACACGCTGCCCAATGCGCCGATGGAGCGGCTGGCCGTCTTGCGCGCCGATGGGGATATGTATGAATCCACGATGGATATTTTACGACACCTTTACCCGAAGCTGTCGATCAACGGCTTCTGCATCATCGACGACTATGGAGCCATCCCAGCCTGCCGCCAGGCCACGGACGATTACCGCCGAGAACATGGAATTCAGGACCCCATCCATGCCATCGATTGGACAGGCGTCTATTGGCGGCGCTCGACCTGATGCCGACAGAGCCAGCTAACTTGAAGGCGTTCAAGGAGGTTTCGCTGCAGCGTTCTCTTTCATTGCTTGTCGGAAGCGTTACAATCATGGGCACGGCGTTGATGGAGCGAGACGTTAGATCATGAACTCCGAGACTCATTGTCACTCACAAGGGAACGTACATCATGGCGGTGGTCTTGATCGGCACCTTGGACACCAAAGGTCAAGAGTTACAATTCGTTCGTGACCAAATCCGTGAAGAAGGCTTGGCCACTTGTGTCGTTGACGCAGGGGTGACACGGCCACCGGCATTCCCGCCGGATGTGCCGCGCGAGGACGTGTTTAAGGCCGCGGGTATCACGTTGGAAGCCGTGCAAAAAAAGGGGGACCGCGGCGATGCGATCACCCTGGCGGCGCTGGGTGCGGCCAAGCTGATTCGTCAATGGCATGCCGAGGGGAAAGTCGATGGCGTGCTCAGCCTGGGCGGCTCCGCCGGCACCACGATCGGCACCGCCGCGATGCGCGCCTTGCCCATCGGCGTCCCCAAGATCATGGTGAGCACTCTCGCAAGCGGCCAAGTCAAGCCCTACGTCGGCGTCCGCGACATCATGATGATTTATTCCGTCGTAGACATCAGCGGCATCAATCGGATCAGCAGGCCCATTCTTACCAATGCCGCTCAAGCCATGATCGGCATGGTCAAGTCCATGCAAGCGAGCAAGACCATGGGCGCTGCTCAAGACAAGCCGGTCATCACGGCCACGATGTTTGGCGTCACCACCCCCTGCGTGGAAAAAGCTCGTGAATTGATGGAAGCAAAAGGTTTTGAGATGCTCGTGTTTCACGCCACGGGGTCGGGCGGGCAAACCATGGAAGGTCTCATCCAGGATGGGCTGGTCCAAGGCGTCCTCGATTTCACCACGACCGAATTAGCGGATGAATTGGTCGGCGGCATCCTCTCGGCAGGTCCAGATCGGCTGACCGCGGCCAGCCTCCGGGGCATTCCGCAAGTCATATCCGTCGGCGCCCTGGACATGGTCAACTTCGGAACGCCTGACTCCGTTCCATCGCAATTCAAAGAGCGCCGGTTTTACCAACATAATCCCACGGTCACGCTGATGCGCACCACGCCCGAAGAGAATGATCAACTGGGCAAAGAAATCGCTCACAAGGCCAGCGCCTCGAAAGGACCGGTGGCCATTCTTCTTCCCCTCAAGGGAGTGTCAGCCATTGACGCGGAAGGAAAACCCTTTTGGTGGCCAGAAGCAGACCAGGCTCTGTTCGACAGCATCCGATTGTGGAAAGCACCTCATGTGCGGCTCATTGAAATGGAGGTTCACATCAACGACCCCGCCTTTGCCGCCGAGGCCGTGCGGACGCTTTTAGATTTCATGAAATGAACGAACGCCAAACCAGGCCATAAAATCGGTAAACCTTGATGTTTCGCTGAATTCCGTGCCTTACGCTTTCCTAGAAAAACCCCGGAACCTGCTTCCTTCGCTCCAATTTCTAAGGTTCCCCCCATTGCTTAGCCGATGGGGTATGTGGGGAGAACTTGGTTTACAAGTCAACTTAGGGTTTTCAGGCAGGCCGGAAAAAATCGGTCGCCATCCAGGTGCGCCAGGAGGGGGCACATGTATATTTGGAAAACTTGGCCTTGTGCCGTGCTCATCACTGCAACCCTGACGGGTTATGTCTCGGGTCAGATTCCTGGAACGACGCCAGGACCTGTCGGGACTGTTCCCGTAGCCCCTGTGGCAGCCACACCCGCCACGGGTGGAATGACGTTATGGCAATTTCTCGGCTGTACGATGGAAAACAAGGCACGGTGCAAGGAATATCTGTGCCGTACGCCCATCGGTCAGCTCCTCAATAACATGTTGACCGGGCCCGTGGGTGCTTTTTCGGGCGGCATGATTCCACCCCTGTGCCCCACGGTTCCCACGGACAAGCAATTGCAGGACTTGGCGAATGACCCCGCCAAGGCCGGCGGCGCCGAGGACGTAGCTGCCAAGATCAAGGCCGACGAAGCCCAGGTCAAAGCCAAGGTGGCCGCCATCAAGTACCTCGCCACCGTGGACTGTGAACGTTATCCTGAAGCCCGCGACGCCTTGCTGGCTTCTTTGCGGAAGGATCCCAGCGAATGTGTCCGCTTGGCCGCGGCCGTCGCTTTGGGAACCGGCTGCTGCTGCAATCGCGAAGTCATCGATAAGCTGAGGATTTGCGCGTCGGGCAGCGACGAAGATGGCCAACCGGTTGAAAAATGCGAACGCGTCAGGGAAGCTGCCGCCTTCGCGCTGGAGCGCTGCGTCGCTTGCTATCGGGAACCGGTCAAAAAGGGAGAAACGCCTCGCGAAGGTCCGCGCACCGGAGAAGGCCCCAACGGCGTCACGCAGCCCGTGGACCCAGCCTTGTACGAGAAAAATCTGGCCAACAAATCCATGGATGAAGTGGTCAAACAGGCCAAATCCGCCCTGTCGAGCAGTTCGACGGCGACAGGCTATGTCTCCATGTCGCCAACGAAAACGGCTCGCCCCGAAAAGAGCTTGCTCGGGATCCTGCGCGGCTCCGTGAACAAGGGGCAATCGGAATCTGTTCTCAGCACACCATCCGATCATGGCACCTCGGCGATCATCGTGTTCGAGGATGGCACCCGACTCACGCCGATTCCAGCCAACGGCGCTCCCGTGCAACAAACCATGGTGACCGTGCAGCAGCCAGGCAGCCACGGCGTGATTTACGCCCCGGTGCAGCCCGAACGATCCCATGTCCAGAAGAAGCTCTTCCAGTTCCTGAATGGACCCGAAAAGAAGTAACCTCAATCGAACCTGAACCCAAACCAGGCTCTACGGCCCAACCGGATGGAAGATTCCTCCGGTTGGGCTTGTTTTGACGGCTGAGTTTGGCTCTTTTTCCTTCATAACACGACATACCCGTGTCATAATAGCAAAGCGATCGAGTCTGCATCGATTGCAACAAAGGGACTTTGGGACCCACCCATGGAGACAGCAACGCCCATGAGCACGCCCGCCATCCTTGCCTTTGATACCTTGCTGGCCCCCATCCCCGGGGATTCCCCCGCTGGCGCGCCATTGCCTTTCGCCATCAAGGAAAAACTTGAGGAAGCTCGAAAAGAGATCAATCCGGATGATTTTGCTCCGGATGATCCGATGCGGCCGGACAATCCTAAATTCGCCGATTGGAACAAGATCATTCTCCTGGCCAGCGAAGCCCTGGAAAACACCTCGAAGGATCTATTGGTGGCTGCCCGATTAACGGAAGCCTTGACCAAACAGCATGGCTTTGCGGGTTTGCGCGACGGTTTGCAATTCATGCGCCGACTTTTAGAAGAAGCCTGGGATCGCATCATTCCCGTCATTGAAACCGATGAGGATCTCGAGTTGAGAGCGGGACCTTTCAATTGGCTCGATGATCCGGACCGAGGCGCCAGATTTCCCAACACGATCCGCAACGTGCCTTTGCTTTGGTTGGGTGAAACTGGATACGGTTGGAATGATTGGAAAAAATCATCCGATCCGAATTATGAAAAAGCCGGCGAGCTGAAGGAAAACTTTGAGAAAGCATTGAGCGTTGCTCCTCCAGAACGTTGCCGAACGATCCACGCCGACCTCACGGAAGCGATTCAGGAACTGTCCCTGCTATTCGACGTGTTGGGACAAAAGCTGGGACAGTACGCTCCTGGCCTGACCAGTTTAAGGCAAGCCTTGACTGAAGTGAAAAACCTCATGGATTTCATCGTTCAGCGCAAGGGCGTTGAAGAAGGAGTCGGCAAAGACGAGGGAGCCGCCGCCGAAGGGAGTGGCGAGGGGGAAACCGGCAGCAGCGGCGGCGGACGAGCACCTAATTCAAGAACCGAAATCTACCGGCAATTAGGCCGGCTGGCCACCGCCCTGAGGGCCATCGAACCGCATAGTCCGATCCCCTATTTGCTGGAACGCGCCGTCGCCCTGGGCGAACTCCCCTTCCCGAAACTGATCGCCGCCTTGATTCGAGACGTCAACACGGTCTCGGAACTTTACCGCGAGTTTGGCATCCCAGAGGAACAGCCACAATAAACCGCCATGCGTCTCGTTCTCGGCCATCATGCCGCATCACATTTTTGATGGATGATGGTTCGACCAACGAGTTTGCCGGTGCGGCCGTGGTTGAATGTTCAAAGCCTTGCAGCATCACTATTCGATCAGTATTAAAACGTGACCAAACCTTAAATATGGATTCGTCCATTTTTTACTGAATGATGCCGGCTAAACGTAATTTGCTTTCCCAATCTCGACGACCATTCGGTATACTTTGCTTATGACGCGAGTGAACCCTTGCCGCGCCTTGGTTGAAATGCTGTCAGGCCGAGGGTTCGTGTATCCACTTCAAGGTCGACGCCATGTATCCCTTTAAAGTGATTCTCGTCGGCTGTAGTGAACCGCTGGTCAATATTTTAAAACCCGAATTAGCGGCTCAAGATGCCGTGGTGGAAGTGGGTTTTGCCAATGTGGAAGCCGCGATCGAAGGATTAAAGGTCAGAAAACTCTCTGCCTCTCCAGCGACAGGCCTTTCGAACGACCCTGCAGCGACTTCTCCTCCTACTGCATCAGGAAATGCGGACCCTTCCAAGGAAGAGCAATATCTCTTCATTGTGTTCTTGAGTCTTCCCCCTGACCTGGCTCAGTTGCGACGCCTCAGCGGCGCGTTCGTGGGCCACCCCATGATTGCTATTTTTGCCAATGACAATCAGCCGATGCTGCCCATCTCCGCTATGCGGGCAGGCGCTTCGCAAGTCGTGCTCACCCCCATTCAGCAGGAAGATTTCCGCTCCGCGCTGAACTGCATTGCGCTGCAAAATGGGTATGGCAAAACGGGGGGGAAGATCATTGCCATCGCCGGGGTCACGGGGGGTTGCGGGGCGACCACCATCGCCATTAATTTAGCACATGAATTCGGGCACCTGCGCCGCAAGCGAACGAACCTGACCGAATTGTCCTTCCAAGTCGGCAAGCTGCCCGTTTACCTGGATGTCGAACCCAAAGTCACGGTCCATGACCTGCTCCGCGACATCAAGAAGCTGGATGTGTATCAGGTGCAAGCGGCGCTGACGCCGCTCAATCCTTATTTTTCCGTCCTGACGGGTCCCTACGAAGTCGTCAGCCCCTTGAGCGTTTCGATGACGGACGTGTTCATGCTGACGGACTATCTCAAGCAGCTCGCTGAGATCGTCGTCCTCGACGTGCCTTGCACCTATGATCATCTTTACTTCGAAACACTCGCGGCCGCAGACCAAATCGTCCTGGTGGCGGAACAAAAAGTGCCGTCGATCAGGTCCTTGCAGATGATCTATGGCAACCTGGCCAACAAGCGGCCCCACTTGCTGCTCAATCGATATGATCCACACATTAAAGGATTCGGCGCGCATCGACTCAAGGAATTGCTGCAATTTCCCGACTTGCTCACGATCGCCAACGACTATGAGTCGGTGAGCAATGCCATCAACCATGGTCGGCCGTTGCGCGTCGAATCGCCCAGGTCGCGGGTGTTGTCGGATATCGACCAATTAGCTTCCACCTTGTTCCCGCAGAATTCAGAGTATGGCGCCCCCCTGGGGCCTGGAATGATCAACGGCTTAATGCGCGCCCTTGGCTGGCGTGCTTAAGTGATTTGTTTCACGCATGAACGGAAGAGAACGCTTATGGCCCCTACACCCGTTAAATTGCTGCACGTGGAAGATAACTTGGCCCATCGCAGACTGATCAGTCATTACCTGTCCAACATCAAGGAAATGAACTTCGACGTCTACCATGCGGACAACGAGGAATCGGCCATCGAGTCCTTTCAAAACAACGGCATCCAATTCGTGCTGCTGGATTATCATCTGACTCAAGGTGATGGCTTGAATTGCCTGCGGCGGCTGCGCCAGATCGACCCTTTGGTTCCCATCGTGGCCCTCTCCGGCGTGGCGACCTCGGAAATTGCCTCGGAACTGCTTGAAGTCGGCGCGGACGATTATCTCAGCAAGAAGGAACTGACTCGGGATGGCCTGGCCAAATCGATTCGCTCCGTGTTGTCGCGGGTGGCCCTGGTCAAGGAAGCGGGCGGCGTCGAGTGGTCCGATCCGCAATATGGCATGGAGGAATGGCTGCGCCGGCTGTGTGATAGTTTTCTTGCCCGCATGGATCGACCTATGATCCAAATCTTGGATGATTTCGAAGACGTGGCCAAACAATCGAAAGTCACCGTTTGGCGGTTGCAGCAAGCCTATACCAAAATATGCGCCGAAATGAACACCCTGCGCCACGAAGGCCAACCACCCGCTGAAAAATGTCTGCGACCTCTCTTGCTTGAAATCCTCTTGCGCGTTTTTGGTCAACTACCTCTTCATCCAGACTCATGATCAGCGGTTCTCCTCGGAATGCGGGCTGCTGATTTATTTCAAAACTTCGAGCAGGATTGCTTGTGTCCGTGAAATAGACCTTTATAATGCAGGCTCTGGAATGGATCGTGACAGCCGAGGGGGTTCGTCACGAGAAGTTCATGTTCGCAAGGAGGTACCTGCATGTCCATGCCGCGATCCAGCCCCAATGTAACTCCATCGACGAACCAAAGCCCTGGCACGGCACCGTCCAGCCGATCCGCGGCGACTGACCAGTTGAAAAAACCAAGTTTCGAGCAAATCCAGATGCGTGCTTATGCGCTATGGCTTAAAAAAGGCCAGCCCAATGGCTCGGCAAGCCAGGATTGGCTTGAAGCTGAACAGGAACTAATACGCGAGTTGAACGGCACCGCCAAGCCAGGGACGAAGGGGCGTTGACTGCCTTCCAAACATCGTCATGAACGCATAGAAGGCGGAACTGTAACCAACAGTCCCGCCTTCTTCGATTGGCAATCGCTGTAAATGCGGTTGAGTCAGTCATCTCCCACGTCTAAGGAAGCGGCAAATCCTGAAAGACGAAGGGGACGTTGTGAGACATGGTGATCCAATCATAGTAAATCAACCGGCTTACGGTTGATTTGTTATTGTTGTTATTCCCGGCGGTTAAGGGCCGATAAGTGAACGTTCCTTGCACATTATTGTTGTTCATGCCCCAATTCGTGCTAATGCTCTGCAGCTTATTGCCTTTGTCATCTTGGACTTCAATGCGCTGCATCACGGTGTTGACCCAGGAATAATCCACGTTGGCGTTATTGCCGCCGCGGTTGGCCGTTTCAGAAAGGTTGAGCTTGATGGTCACCTGATCGCCGTTCTTGATCACTTCTTCGATGATCAGGGTCGTCGTCCCCGCCTTGAACGTTTGATTCTTAATCTCCGATAAGTTATTCACGACGATCTTGGGCCTTTGCAGGGCAATCACAGTGACAGGCACGGTGCCCTTGAGGGATTTGAGTCGACGGCCTTGGGCCGAAGGATTGAGGGTGACATTGACGTTTTGCATGTAGCCGCGATAGCCATAGTAATATTGCTGACGCGAAGCCATATTGCTCATCACGGTGGTTGGCTTGAGGTCCTGGCCTTGATCATCGATGGCTTCGGTGATGTTTGGCATGCCCGCACTGTAAAGAGGCATCTTCGGCTCAACCGAAACGGTCAAATTCATGTTAAGGTTTTCAGACCTACCCTCGGCGAAAATCGGTCCGCGCCCCTGGCCTTGATTGCCGCTAAGGTCCAGATTGCGCGAATAATTGAAGCCTCGCACCACGATGCGGAAAGGACCATCCAGCGAATAATATCCCGGGAAGCTTTCCCCCAGCATGAGCCGAATCGTCGTCACTTCATTGCCATACCAACCTTCTTGGTAGGTTAAGCCCGCATGCTCGCATATTTTCTGAACTGCTTCCCAGAAGGTGACGTCGTTGAAGTCGAAACTGTAGAGGCGCTTCTCCCGCTCGTCGTTGTTGTTCTGCGGCCACAGTTCAATTTTGTATCCCGACTGTTTGCTGAGCGTTTCAAGGATTTCCCTGATCTTTTGTTCCTTGATCTGGAGCGTGAGGCGGGTCGGCTTCAGCGCGCCTTCGGATTCCAGTTTGGTAATGATGTCTTCGAGCCGGCGGCGAACTTCGGGGTCGAGAGGCTTGTCCAGCCATTCCTGCAAACGGGGAAGCACCACGTGCCCCAGCCGTTCCAGGCCGGCCATGGCCTTCAGCCGTTCCGAGAACCGTTCATGGCCCAGAAGGCTGATCAAGCCGTTAGCCGTTTGCACTTCATCAGGTTTTTCGGGTGCGTTTGGCGGCGCTTGGCTCCACGCCACCCAAGGCAGGCAGCACATTAAGGAAGTGATCCAACAGGCGGCATACCGTCGCATCGATCGATCTCCGAGAAATCTCGCGCCTTCCCTTTGACTATACCGGCCAACTTGAATGAAAACAACCTTCGATACAATGTCTCTGCCCTTCCATGGCAATTATAACAGCTAAAGCTTGCAAAGTCGGCTCCCAAGGAGAGAAAGTTGCACGATCCTGCCCGCCCCATAATCTTGATCACGTTGGGAGACGTAGCGGGGGTTGGTCCTGAAATCGTCTTAAAAGCTTGGGCTCGACCTGAAGTGCACTTTCAATGTTGCCCAATCGTCGTTGGCGACGTTGCTCGGTTACAAACCCTGGTTCGACACCTTGCATGGAATATGCAAGTCCTGCCGATAACTCCGAACCAGTTCGATCAACCGACCTCGCCTGAAACCCTGTTTTGCATTCCTGCCACCGACGTGCATTTAGCGGATGTGCCCCTCGGGCAGGTAGATGCCCGAGCAGGACGGGCCAGTTTCGATTTTCTCAACCGGGCCATGGACCTTTTGCTGCAAGGCTCGGCGGATGCCGTTGTCACGGCCCCCATTCACAAACAGTCCCTGCACCTGGCCCACGTTCCCTATCCCGGCCATACGGAAATCCTGGCCGCGAAGACGGGGGCAGGTCCCTATGCTATGATGCTCTACGGTCGCGGCTTGGCGGTCAGTCATGTGACTTTGCACATTGCCTTGCGAGAAGCCGTCGCCAAAATCACCACGACGGGCATCGCTGAAAAAATCCAACTGACGCACGATTGGCTCTGCGAATTTGCGGGGCATACCCCTCGCCTTGGCGTTTGCGCAATGAATCCTCATGCGAGCGACGGCGGTCTGATGGGCGATGAAGAAGCACGATTGATCCTGCCTGCCGTGCAAGAGATGCAAGCTAAAGGGATTCACGTCACAGGCCCCTGGCCCAGCGACACTCTGTTTAGCCGTGCCACACGCGGTGAATTTCAGGGGATCGTGGCCATGTATCATGATCAAGGTCATATCCCCATGAAATTATGGGCGGGTATGAATTTGGTGAACGTCACCTTGGGGCTGCCCATCCTACGAACCAGCGTAGCCCACGGCACTGCGTTTGACATCGCGTCGCAGTTTCGCGCCGATCCATCCAGCTTGCTTGAAGCCATCCGAGTGGCTTCTCAATGGGTTCAGCAAAGACGATGCCAGCATTAATTAGGTTCTGCCTCTGTTGCATGAACTCGACCATCATCCCCACTAAAAAACGGTACGACACATTGCCGTTTCACACGTGCAGATCGCTCGCAACAGATCAATTGAAATTGTTCAACAGTCGCGTCCACATCAAGATATTCTTTTCACAAGCGCATCGACGATTTGCTTGGGAATATCCACGTCCACGACCCGACTCAACGCCTGCCAACCGGGAACGCCATTGACTTCCAGGACTTGCCAATGGCCATCGTGAGTCGGCAGGAGGTCAACTCCCGCCAAATCAGTTCCCACCGCCCGGGCTGCAGCCAAAGCTAATTCCATCTCCTTGACCGACGGGGCATGCCGTTCTGCCCGGGCCCCCTGAGCGATATTGGTTCTCCAGTCACTCACGGCCCGGCGCTTCATGGCCCCCACAATTTGGCCATCCAATACCAGCAAACGAACGTCATAACCAGGATTGAACACATAGGGCTGAATGTAAATCACTTCGCCCCGGCTCACACGGACCGCCAGTTCCTGCTCCACTGCCTGGCGATCTTGCAGCCGAACGATCCCTTGCCCCTGAGAGCCGAAGAGGGGTTTGATCACGATGTCCCCTTCGAAGCGGTCGAAACTTGCCATGCCGTGGTCCACGGTTTGACAAACCCATGTCTCCGGCGTGGGGATGCCGGCACGACGGAGACGCCAACTGGTCTCCCACTTATCGACACATGCTTCGATGGCATTAGGCTGATTGACCACAGGGACGCCAAGGGCGTGTAGCTGCTTGAGCCAATCCATCCGCATCGTGATTTGTTCGAGGCTGCCCGCCGGGATGCCAAGGATCAAGAGGAGATCCGAATCCGCGACCTCGACCCGATGAATGGGCAGGCCCATCGCAACGGATTGAAGTGCCACCCGTTCCACGACATGTCCCTGTTCGCGCGCGGCGCGTTCAACCTCATGCACGTGCCATCCTGGTTTACCGATCACAAGGCCAAGACGCATGGATCACGTCGACCAAAAGGAATGGCGCACTATTTGGGGTTCCAACTGCCCAAAGGTGTGCGCTTTGCCGCTTTCGAGATTGACCAAGGTGATTTGCGCAGGACTGAAGAGCATCGGATCGATCGCATAAAAATCATGGTTGACCTTGGCAAAAAGTTCCGCAAAGGGTCGTCCATGTTCGGGCGAGGATTTGGAAGGTAGGAGTGGTCCTATTTTCGCGATGGTCTCATCAGTCGTTTGGAGCCAAAGGGTCACTCGGGAGCCATAAAGGATGGCGTCGTTGGTCTTGCCAATCATGGCCAGATCATTTCCGCCCACAGGAGGCAGTGGCGCCATGCCCATGCCCGCCGCCACCTGCAGGCAGTCGAAGCCAAGCACGAAGAGTTTATGCATGGCCGTTTCCAAGGAGCGTGCCACAATCTGAATGGCGCCGGCCAGGCTAGCGGTTGGAGCAAACAGCAAAGTCAATTCCTCGGGGCCAACGTGGCAGGCCTCCGCGATCCGGTCAATGATGTCATCCGTCGGCTTTTGACGCGTTTCGATCACTCCCACCACGTGCTCCGCCTTTTCGCGAAACCCAATCCGTTCGAAGAGGTCCTCCTGGCCCGACGCCGCGCGCATGGGGCCTGAGCCCATGCCAAAAAACGACTCGGCATGCAACCGCCAACCAGCATATTGCGAGGCCAGGCAAGCCGCGGCTGGATCATCCGTGGCCACCAGCACTTCAGGCCCCCATTCGCCCTCTTGAAAGCGGACCTCGGCCAGGTCCGCCATGCAGATGCGGCTCAATAATTGCCCGGCTCGAAGACCGCCTCTCGTTCGCGCCCCAACGTCAATCAACCGGGCCCCCTTGCGCGACCGAACAACTTCAACTCGAAGCTCGATGGCCCGAGTCTCCAACTGTTCAACCACATGCAAAGCTCGACGATTTAATTGCATAGACATTCCTTCGACCAAGAGGCTTTCTTTGGCAACTTGCACCACTGCTGATACAAGTCCCTTGAACCCCTTCGAAGTCGTTTCATGATGTCATCGATGGCAAGTTCCACCGATCCAATGATCTCTTGCTGCCAGAGAAGAGAACAGATGGGTTGATGGGGCTGCATCAGGCTGCCTGGTTGAGGAATGTCGGCCAATTGCAACACCCTCTTCTCATTCGGCATCGTCCCTACAACATCGCCAAGAAACGGCCAAGTAGCAGCGTCGTTAAACAGAATGACCTTGCCTCCCATGGTCCGTCGTGATGATCTCAAGGAGATGTCATCCAAGGAGATTCTCCGTCCCCGGCAAACGGCTATGTGCTCTTTCAACCATGAACGGTCATCCACACGCTCCAGGACTTCCATGGAGGCCGTATAGCGTGGATTGACTTCAATCATCCACACTCGGTTCGACTGATGAATCGTATCCACTCCGAACAGTCCCCTCAGACCGAAGCTTTCCACCAAAGCTTGACCGATCAAGCGGTATTGATCGATGATTTCCGGCTCGAAGGGAATGGGGCCAATAGAGCCGCAATAGGCAAATTGTGAAGCGTTCAGCCAAGGTAAACCGACCAATTGCAGACATACTCCCAAACAAATGACCCTGTGCCCATCACTTAAAAAGAGTCCGGCATGAGGCACCCCTTCGATGTATTCTTGGCAGTAGCTTGGTTCTGCAGCACTTACTGAAATTGTTTGCTCATTCCAGGGGATGATGCCGCGCCCGCCGCAACCAAGCATTGGCTTTACTAACCAGACTCGATCCGCCGGCAGAGCCTTGCCTTCAGGATGGACCATCGGGACGGATAGACCGAATGATGACAATGCGTTCGCGACCTTATAGGGATTGCGGACTTGTTGCAGAACGTTCGCGGGATTGCCCAAGATTTCTCGGTCTAGGCTGATGGCTTCAATGATAAGCGGATGATTTTCCATTCCTCCCGTAAAAACGACCGCGCCTGCCGGTGCCTCGCGGCGCAGGATGGCAGGCAATTGCGACGGGTATTCCCCATCCTTCAAGAGGCGAACCTCGGCCATCGCCGTCAAGTCCGCATCGGCAAAGCGATCACAGCACCAAGTCGACAAACCGGCCTTCTGAGCCGACCTGGCCGCGGCACGAACGCTGGCGCCAACAAGAATAATCGTTTCCGACATGTCCACTTTCTGGTTGCGTTTGCCAGGTTTGCCCCGTATATCTTCAACAGTCCAAAACATGCTGACACGTTTGCATCCATTTCGCAAGGAGAATGCCCCATGTCGATGTATATCGGTGAAGCCCTGGTGGGTGAAGGCAATGAAGTCGCCCACATTGACTTGCTGTTGGGTTCCAAGGATGGTCCCGTGGGTTATGCCTTTGCCAATGCCTTGGCCAATCAATCGGCGGGTCACACGAATTTGCTTGCCGTTTTATCGCCCAACCTCATTTGCAAACCCGCCACGGTCATGATCACCAAAGTGACCATTAAGGGCATGGACCAGGCCGTGCAAATGTTCGGACCGGCTCAGAAAGCCGTGGCCAAAGCCATCACCGATGCCGTGGCGGAAGGCGTTCTCCCCAGAGGCACGGCGGATGAGTTGGTTTGTGTTTGCGGCGTCTTTATCCATCCCGCCGCCAAGGATCACGACAAGATTTATAAATACAACTATGAGGCCACGAAGCTCTCCTTGCAGCGTGCCGTGAACATGGACCCCAAGATCGATGACATTCTGACCAAGAAGGATACGGAAGTTCATCCCTTCTACAAATAATGATTGACGATCATCCACGAGTGGGAATCCTTCGAAGCCTTTGATTCCCACTCCCTTTTCATTTGTGGGTCAGCTTTCCTGCATCGCACATGTTCTCTTTGGACTTCTTGGACCTGCTCCTGGTTGGTGAACGACTTTCCAAGCCATGGCTGAAAAACGTAAAATTCTGATTCAGATCGATAGCGACCCTTTTCCAAGTCTCTTTGATCGCATCGTTGCTTTGGATGCGGGAGCGGAAGAGGTGATCAGCTATGGTGGCGTCCAAGTCGAGCATGTTCGCGATTTAATCCACGGCGCCATTTTCACGCGCGGCCCAAAGGATTTGGCATCGACGGCCATTTTCATTGGCGGCAAAGACGTGTCCCTGGGAGAGCAGCTTTTGGCGGAAGCTTGCCGCCTCATGATTCCAAATTATGGCTTGCAAGTTTCCATCATGTTGGATGCCAATGGGGCCAACACAACGGCCGTGGCAGCGGTCCATTGCCTCAGCAAGCAGTTCACGCTCAGCCAAGCTCGCGCCGCGGTCCTAGGGGCTGGCCCCGTGGGCATGCGCGTGGCTCAGTTATTGCTTCTCCAAGGCGCCAGGGTCGCGTTGATTGATCCTCAACCGCGTCGATTGCAACAGGCCGTTGAGCGCTGCGTGGGTGATGTGGTTGCACGATTGCAGCCGTTGGTGCTGGAGACCAATCAACCTGTCGTGGATTTGCTCCAAGGGAGTGAACTTCTCATTTCGGCTGGCCCCACCGGGCAAGCGATTATCTCCGATGAAAGCTGGCAACAAATCGATGGGCTCCGCTTCGCCGTCGATCTCAATGCCGTCCCTCCTCCGGGGTTGGCCGGCCTCTCCGTCATGGATGCAGATCAGCAGCGCGGCTTAGTCAAATGTTTTGGAGCTTTGCATATCGGCCAGATCAAGATGAAATGTCACAAGTTAGCGATTCAACAGCTTTTCAAAACCAATCGGCTCATCCTCGACTTGGAGTCTTTGTGGGACGGTTTCAATTCGAATAGACCGACTTCGTAAGGCAAGCGGCAACGAATTCCAATAATTTTCAGCTAGACGCTTGCAACTCTCTCCATAAATCGTTTAACTGGAATTGAAGGACAGTTTCCCGTCCGTTAGTGTTTTTCTCCAAGGAACCCGTTATGCTGATGTTTCTTGCTCAAGCGCAGAGTGATGACAGTGCGTTCATGCATTTTATCAAGCACGATACGTTCTTCGCGGTCGTGCTGTTCGTGATGACGCTCAGTGCAGCCGTCCTTGTGGTTTGGCGCTTGCTTCTCAATCATAATGCCAAGACCGACATGAATGTCTTTCTGCCGCGGTTCCAAGAAGTCCTGGCCCGTGAAGGAATTGATGGCGCATTGAAGTTCTGCAAAGCCGCTCCGAAGTCCGAGGTCATTCCCAGCAAACTGTATGTAGCCGGCCTGGAAAACGCCCGCAACGGCCTGGCTGCCATGCGGCGTGGCATGGCCCATGCCGTGGAGATGGAAATTCTCCCGGACTTGAACTTCTTGCTGCCCAGCATCTTGGCCATTGCCAAGATTGCCACCATGGTGGGCTTGCTCTTCACGATTATCTCCATGATTGGCACCTTCTCCGAGCTAGGCAAAGCCGGTGAAGGCGGCCAGGCTCAGGCCAGCGCCCAGATCGGCTTGGCCCTCTTCGCCACCATGCTCGGGTTGCTCACGGCCATTCCACTCGTGTTCATGCACACCTTGGACAAAGCGTGGATTCATAAGTTTGAAATCAAGATGAAAAGCGCCGGGCAGAAACTGATGATGTTGGTTCAGGCCGCCAAGGCCGGCCAACTCACGCCGCCCCAACCTCAACCCGGTCAAGTGCGTTCCGGCGTGGCCAATCCCGTTGCCCGATAAGGCCGCGCAGCGCATCATGATGTCACGTCGCCGCCAATCCCATGTGTCACTCATGGGATTGGCCTGTTTCAGCGGAGTTCCATTTGCGGCAACCTTACCTCTTCACGAGAGTCATCAATCTCCATGGCCACGACAAGCGACACGAGCTTTTTCAACGTCTGGCTGGTGCAACAAAACCGAGTCTATCGCGGCGTCCCTTACTCCGTCGTATGCGATTGGATTCAGGATGGCAGACTCACCAGCAAGGACTGCGTGAAAACGGCCCAAGATGCCAATTGGATCTTTATCCAAGATCACGAGTTATTGAAGCCCTATCTGGCCCAACCCGAAAGCACGCCCCGAGCCGAGGACGAAGCTGACGCGCTCGAGCCGATCGAAATGGACGTCACCCTCAAAAAACACGTCGAGCATGAAGAAGAAGACCCCGACATGATCCCGCTAATCGACATCAGCATGGTCTTGTTGGTCTTCTTCATGATGACGGCCCAAGACCTTTTGACGGCGTCCCCCATCGATAGTCCCAAGGCCTCTGCGGCGAACATCGCCGCGAGCAAGCAAGCCTTGAAGATCAATCTGCGCCGCGACCCGCTTAATCCCAACACGGTGCAATACTATTGGGGCGACAACGTCAAAGCGGGGCAGGAGCTCAAGCTGGAAGATATCCTCAGTTCCGTGGACGACGCCGTGCTCAATACACCGCCCTACACCGTGTCCGTCATCGTCCGCGCGGAAGGCAAATTGCCCTACTCCGTCGTGCAAAATCTCGTCGCCAAACTCAAGGACAAAAAGGTGAAAGTTCAGGCGCATGTGAAGCAGCAATCGGAAGGTGGCAGTCCCGAGGGAGGCACGCCATGAGTTGGAAAATCAGACACACCGGCTCGAATCAAGCGGTCAGCAATCTCACGGCGCAGCAAATCGCTGAGGGGATTCTCGATGGTCAATGGGAGTCCGTGGACGAAGTCATGGGTCCAGGCGATACACGCTGGATTCCCATCGAGGAACACCCGCAATTCGAGGAATTGATTGAAGCCCTGGAAGCCGACAATGCCGGGGACGCCTTCAGCGATCCGCACGATCAACACATCGACATGAATCCGCTGATCGACGTGTGCTTGGTGCTTCTGGTCTTCTTCATCTTGGCCACGACAATGGCGGTGATGGAAAAAGTCCTGGAAATGCCGGAAAGCCGCACCCAGGATCGCAACGTCACGATGGCCCCCCAGGACATCGAAAAATTGATGATCATCGTGGAAGTGCGCGTGAATCAGGGCAAGGTTGTCATTCGGGTGGATAAGCAAGAAGTGAGTCCCGCCGAGATTCGCAACCGACTTCGCGATACCGTGAAGGAGCGCCGAGTCAATCAAATGGTGATCGACGCCAAGGACGTGGACTGGGAAACGGTGGTCAAGGTCATGGACGCCGGGACGTACGCCGGCATCACCAAGATCAGTTTCAAGACCGATCCCCCCGCAGCTCGAAGCGGTGGTTCACAGTAATTTCGTCTGCATCCCCATCAACGACAAAGCCCTCCGTGGATCACTCCACGGAGGGCTGTTGTTTTTATCCTTACGGACAGGTTAGAAACTGATGCTGTATTTCTGGGACATCTTTTGACGGATGTCAATCGTTTCCTTCTGAACATCCGCCAAGATTTGATCCCGGACCTTGACGCTTTCGGCCACGACCTTGGATTGCTCCACTTGCATCTCGTGGTAATTGCTATTCACCCAGAATGAAGGCGGCTGATAAGCGGCAGCAGCGGCACCACCGCCCCATCCCCAGCCAATCGCGCCTGGACCTGCCGCAACGCCACCCCACGCGCCGCCTGGATCGATCCAATAGGTTTGGCGCTTGTTGGCTTCGAGCACGTCGTAGTCGACACGAGCGCCCCGCAAATTGGAAGCCACGCTGCGCAACATCAAGCAAATGCGCGCCGTGCTGTTTTGCAGTTCGGGGTCCACGTTGGACCGCGGCATCCGCTCCAAGCGTTTGGCATAATTTTCATACAACGCGGCGGCCGCGTTGTAGTCGCTGGCTTTCTTGACCATGTTGCTCATGTCGGAGAGCGTCTTGTCAATGGCCAGAAAATAACGCTTGGTCGAGGCCGCATTCGGTTCATTGGGATTACCAACGGACTCCGCGGCAATCGCCGAGGGCGGAACCACGGGCGGATGCAAGATGGAGAAGATGGCCATCAAGCCGAAAGGATTCAACTTGCCGCGAATGGAGATCGAATCACTGCTGACGCTGAATTGCCATTCACCCATCTGATCCAAGGGAAAACCCATGTTGCCAAGGACTTCCTTGGCCACGTCAGGGATGATCTCGGCAAAGGACTGTGGCGAATCGGCGAACGTAATCAAGACTTGGGCATTGGCGGACTGTTCGACCTTCACGCTCACGCTGGCCGTCTTGATACTCGTCAAAAACTTGGCGAAGTTGTCGAAGTTGACGTCCTTGCCTTGCAAGCTTTTCAAGTGGCGAACATTGTTCTTGATCGTGGCTTGATCCACGGCATCTTCAAGATCGACGGCCATGGCCACTTGTCCCTGGCTTGAAGCGGCTTCCAGTGCTTTCTTCAAAACGGGACTGATGCTCGGCGACGTCGCCTCTTTCGCCTTCTTCACCCAATTCGATACTTCCTTCGTTTGGGCAGGGATGGCCACACCGAGGGTTTCACGATTGAACTGAATGAAATAGGCATTCCGCGAGGTCAATTGAACGCAAGGCACGCCGCCGCCAATGGTGCCTTCGTAGCCGCGTTCGGCACGAGCCAATTCAAAGAAGTTCAACGCTTTGCCAACATTGAAAATGCCGACTTCCCAGTTGCTCGTCTGGTTGCCTAGTTCAATCTGCCCCGCCTTGATGGCCGATTTGGTTTCAGGGGGACAAGGAATGATCCCGCTGATGTAGTCCAATTCAAGTTTTTCTTTCCACTTTTCTTCCTGTCCCATGTTGGATCGCAGCAAGCCCGCGATATCGACATAAGCAACGGCGTTGGCCTTGCTGGGCACGCGATTCAGGAGCGATTCCATGTCTTGTGCCAGTACCGAATGACTGACCATGGCAACCACCCATAGCGTGGCAAGGCACGCTAAGTTTCGCTTCATTTTGTCTCCTTTAAGGGTTGAACGGGACTAACTTCCATCGGAACAATGCATCTCTGAAACCACACACGGTTTGCGTCCTATGGCTGGCATTATAAGAACCAAGCATGATTTATGCCAAAGTAAAATGGATTGCACATTCGGCACTATCCACTTTATGTGTAAGGTTTAACGGCAATAGGGGCTGGTCCAAGCTGGGTCAATCAATTTTAGATGAGAACGCGTGCAGCAAGGAAGGAGAATGAACGATCGCAGCCAAAAATTGAAGCGGAGAGGGCGGGATTCGAACCCGCGGAGGCGGTATAACCACCTCACCGATTTAGCAAACCGGCGCTTTCGACCGCTCAGCCACCTCTCCCGGTTTGATCAAGACCTCATTTTAGACAAGCCTGTTCGTCATGACAACGGGACATCTTGCCGATTTTCGTGCGCTGTATCGTTTCGTCAATGGCCATCGTTCCTATTGCAACTTGGCGTTCTAGCTTGCCTCATGATACAGTGAACAACATCCGAGTCGATCCCATTATTAACTGAGGATTTCGTCATGGAGGAGTCGACTAGCAAAACTTCCCCCGCTCAAGGCAGCGATCCCTCCTTCGCCGAAAAGGCACTGCGAATGAGCGGCAAGTCAGCCGAGGAATCCGCACGCTTGGGAGCCATGGATCGGGCAGATGAGCAGGTCGACCAACTGTTTGCTCAACGCTTTCAAACGGCCCAAAGCCCCGTTCATCGAGCCATTTGGGAGAACCAACTCCCCATTGACTTGTTTATCAGTCCAACACCATCTCCCATCGCCCCGGCAACGGAAACTCGACTGAACCACTGCTTGACCTTGGTTTCCCGGCATCGTGAGAACCGAACCCTGTTCGATGCTCAAGGTAAAATTGCTTTCCCTGTTCTTCAGGATTTAGCCCAGGAGGGCTATTGGGGGTTACTGATCGATCCAGAGTATGGCGGCTCCGGCTTGACCTTCCGCCGCTTCGCCACTTTTTTGACCGAGATGGCGCGGATCGACGCCATGGTGGCGGGGTTGGCTTCGGTGCATGGCTGCATTGGCGCCGTCGACCCGCTGCGGACCTTCGGGACGCGCGAACAAAAACAACAATGGCTTCCCCGCCTGGCCAGCGGAGAACGCTTGTCCGCCTTCGCGTTGACCGAACCCCCAGCAGGCACGGATTTGACCGCACTGCGCACGCAAGCGGTGCGTGATGGCGACTTTTTAGTCATTGATGGCGAAAAATTGTTCATTACAAACGCTCTCCCAGGACGCACCATCGGCTTGGTCGTGACGTACGAGAGCCGACCCGCCGTCGTCATTGTCGACCTCCCTGATCAAGAAACCGAACAGGTTCAATGGGTTCACTACGGACTTCATGCCTTGCGTCGCGGACATAACGTCGGTCTTCGCTTCAAGGGCTTGCGCGTGCCCCTCAGCCATCTGCTCACGCCAAGTCATGGGGATGGTTTGACCATCGCCTATCATGGATTGAATCTGGGCCGTGTGGCGTTATGTGCCACGGCATCCGGGACGATGCAAGTGCTGCTCAAGAACATGCTGCCCTGGGCGGGCTATCGACATACCTATGGCCAGGCCATACAGACGCGGGAATTGGTCAAGCGGCGCATCGCCCGATTGGCAGGTTTGATCACCGCGGCCGACGCTCTGGTCGCCTGGTGTTCATCCTTGCTCGATCAGGGATATCGCGGCGAAATGGAGTGCATCATCGCCAAAATCATCGGGAGCGAAGCCCTCAAGGAAGCCGCCATTGAGCTTTTCATGAAAACCCATGGCGGGCGAGCTTTTTTGCATGGACATCTTTTCGGAGACCATGTCCATGATTACCTCGCGCCTTGCATTTATGAGGGCGAAGGTGAAATGCTGGGATTGGCTCTGTTCAAGTCGTTGGTCAAGGAGCATGGAAAGCGCTACTTCGAACCGATCGGCTTGGCCATGCAGAAACACCAGATGCGGACTTTTCGACCCGCCCATCCCCTGCATCTTTGGAAACTGCGGCGGGAAATATCGGCTTATCTTGGTTGGCGATGGACGAAAGCCGTGTCCAAACGAAATCGACCGCGTCTTCCGGGCATGCCGGCTTCCTTGCTGGACAAAGTGAGTTTCGCATCCAATCAACTGAAACAACTCGCCCTAGATCTCAGCGCTGCCATGGCCAAACATCAATTAAAACTAGCGGATCGGCAATGCCGCATGGCTGAACTGTCCCAGCGGGTGCAGGACGCGGTTGTGATGCTCGTCACCGCGCTTTATGCTCGCCAGCGCGGCGACGCCTTCACCATCGCCGCGGCGGATGTCATCGGTCAGGATTTGCATCGCAAACTAACCGGCGAACGGCCTAGCGATCATTACTTCAAATCCGTCAGTGCCTTGGCGGATCGCGTGATCGCTGGTGAAATGGAAGTGCTGGATCAGATTCCTCATGACCCGATCCTCATGCCCTATCCAAACGCTTCACCCTAGCCCTTGCATCCATCGAGAATCTCGCCCAGAAAAGCCAAACGATCCCTTGGCGTTCACCGAGGGACCGTTGTACGGGTCATGGAGAGAATGACGGCTCGAAATCGAACCTATTTCAATTCACACGTCGATTTGCCAATGAATAAGGGAATGTTGTTGGGGATGGGGTTTTGATCCTTGCCCGGGGTTCCCTTGATAGAGAATGGCCCCACGAGACCACGGTCAGCCTGTAACTCACCCTTCGTCCCCGCCATGCGATTGCGTTCTTGAAGGAGTTTAACAAACTCCTCCAGATCCTGAGCATTCGCTTCCAAGGTTTTCTTCTTGCTGTCGGGCCTGCGGAATTCATGCACCATAAAGACCGCCACCTGGGCATTTTCCATGCGCGCCCGCACCAGCGTGGCGGCCACGTTGAACAGCAGCTTATAACGAAGCTCGCTCACCGATTCCGCTTCCAATCCAAAGATTGCTTTGGCCAGACGGTTGACCCTTTGCGGGAAGGTGGATTCCGGGTCGTCCTTCTTTTTCTTGAGCTTCTTGGCGATGGACTTGTTAAATCGTTCATCGCCGATGCCCTCAATATCGAGCAGGATGCGTTTGCCTCCAGCCTCGCCCAAGACAACCAAGTCGTGTTGCCGGGTGCGGCCGCCACTTTCGTCCACTTCGGTTACCAATTCCGCATAGGCGCGCATGGCTACCAAGTTGCGGGTCGCTGGCTGCAGGTTCAGGACTTCCTCGATTTCCGGGGGCAGGCCGTTCGGATACTTCCAACTGGCTCGCAGCCAGCGTTTGGCCAGCTCGTATGTGCTGCATCCCGCTTGCCATTCGTCGTCTCGTCCATGAGGTGCAAATTCAGACCATTCCTCCAGCTTCCTGATGCTTTTTCCCGATAGGATCTGCAACGGACTCATGATGCGACCTCAACGTTAAGACAACCCTCCGAGTTTAGACTAACGTCCAAGCAGCAGGCTGAGAATATACATTTCCAAATCTTCATAATTCCTTCGCAATCGCAACTCTTCTACCATCTCGTTGTCCACCTTTCTGACGACAGCCAAAATACGAAGAAATAGTTCACGACTATTCGCCAGATGCTTAGCTTGATCCTCAACCGTAGTCGTCCTCATTGGCTTCACATCCATGCCAATACATTCGCCGTTTGAACCGTAACCACCGCGATCTAAGACCCAGACGGTGTTGAATGCTCGGCGTAAGTCAACGCTAGCAAAAGACTTATCTTGATCGAACTTCAAGCCGTTCTGATCGTTTAAATGAACGCTCCATAGCTTCCTATGCCACAATGCATAAGCCATTTCATCAGAGGGATCGAGTCCTGCCAAGATGGCGTGCGCGGATTCGATCAATACCCCAACCCGTTCAGGCGCCTTGGTCTTGTTGATCATGGCCAAAAAATGGCCCGGAGTCGGCCAGTATGCCAAGTCCATTGGCTCATTAGGCTTCATTTCACCCAACAGTTTGACTTGTGGGTCGTATTCCAGCATGGCATCCAAGGCTTCCAACAACCGATCATGAACGGCCATGGGGTCCTTGGCCTCGCGGATATACGTCCCTTCTCGCGCAAGCCAGAGCACCTGCAGATTCGTTCCTAATGCCCTCCCGATGTCCATGCTGCGTTTCGAACGATCTATGGCATACTGTCGATCTTGCACACGGTTGGAGGTAAATGCCCCATCCATGGTTTGTGGCGCTTCCCAAAGCCGTGGCGCCACAAACTCGACAAACAACCCCTCATCGCTGAGAATTTTCTTCAAATCACGGACAGCTTTTTCCATCGTCGGACGGTCCGCCGCCGCGTCGATAACGTCATCGTCGTGCAACTGAACGCCATCGTAGCCTAGCTGCTTGTAGAATCGCAATTTTTGCGCCAAAGAAAGATCGGGCCTGACCGGAGGTCCAAACGGGTCCGCCCCTGTCGATAAATTCCATGGGCCAAACGTAAATCGATATCGAGTATCCGCAGCAGGCATCAAATCACCTCCATCAGCTTTTAATAGCGTTCAATCCTTCGCCGCGGATGGCATTGATGTCCCATTGCCAAACGTGCATGCGTTCCATGTCGCGATAACTGGTTAAATCAAATTGCAACGGCGTGACGGTGATAAACCGTTCCGTTAGGGCCGTCACATCGGCCTCGCCAGAACCTGGGGGACATTCGATTTTCGTCGTAATCCAAAAGTAGGTTCTTCCTCGCGGATCCTTGCGGCGATCGTAGCTTTCTTCGTACCGTCGCGTTCCATGGGGAACCACGCGAATTCCTTTGGGCAATCCCTGGTCCAAGCTGGGGATGTTGACGTTGATCAACATGCCAGGCTCCAGTCGATGCATAATGATCTGCTCGATCACTCGACGGGCCAAGGAGGCCGCCAGAGGATAGTTCAATTTCATCGGCCGCTGGTATTCCAACGACACGGCGATGCTGGGCACGTCAAAAAAAGCGCCTTCGATGGCCGCCGCCACGGTGCCCGAATAGAGCACATTGATGCCAGCGTTGGAACCGGAATTCATGCCGCTCACCAGCAAATCAGGCGGCTCATGCAACAACTCCGTCATGGCGAGTTTGACGCAATCCGCGGGTCTGCCCTCCACCGCCCATCCAATCCTTTCATTATGCTCATCGTAAACGTCTTGAACGAGCAGCGGCGTTAACAGCGTGATCGAATGCCCCACGGCACTCTGCTCCGTCGCTGGCGCCACCACCATGACTTCTCCCAATTTCTTCAACTCCGGCAGCAACGCTCGCAGCCCAGGAGCGAAAATGCCATCGTCGTTGCATAGTAAAATTCTCATGATTCCTTTACCCTCGCAGCATCAGTTCGACCACCATGCTCCCATGCACGGAGAGTCGCTGTGCGGTATCCTTTTGTTTTATGCATTTACAATAAAAAAGGATCGAGCCAAGGGGCTGTTCCCCTCGCTCGATCCGTTGGCTCATCGACGATCTGCTCACTCGAGATTCGATCAAGGCCTGATCATTTTTCTTCCTTCGGCATCAAGAATCCCGACATGGCAGAGGGGTCCGCTGTGAAACTGGCCGCTCGGCGAAAGACCATTTGGGCTTTCTCTTTCTCGCCATCAAACCAAAGTTGATAGCCCAAAAGAAATAGCAAGCCATCGTCGTTGGGGCTTTTCTCGATCGCCGCGGCCAATTGCCCGAGATGCTGCTGAAATTGCTTGCCCTTCTCGCCGTATAACGCCCGAGGTTGAAATGCGGCAGCGGGCCATTGAGGGTGCCATTTCAGGCCGCGCTGGATCGCTGTCACCGCCTTGGGGTATTGTCCCAAGGCAAACAACGCCTGCCCCTGATAAAACCAAGGCTGGCCATCGAGAGGATTCTCCTTGCTGGCTTGCTCGTAATGCCTCAGGGCTTGACTAAAAGCCCCTGATGCAAAAGCGGCGTTGCCGAGACGAATCTCACGGGCCATGCTTTCCTTTTTGTCGAACTCATCCCGGGCCCGGGGTTCATTGGCTCCATCGGCCTTGTCATTTTTGATGGCGGGCGGTTTCTCAATGTTCTTGACCTGGGCTGGTGGGTTGACGTAGATGGGTTGATTCGGCACGATGGGCATCATATAGGGCATGGTTGGAAACAAATTGCCCGCCGTGATGGGTGGAGGATAACCCGTCAGCCACGTGTAATAGCCGGATTGATAAAAGGGATCCAACCACCAGAAAACGGGATAGGATGCATACCCAAATCTGCCTTGAAGTGGATCGTAGACAGGCATGCCGACATAGGGAACGCCATAAGAACCGAACGCCCTGCCCGTGCTCCCTCCTGGTCGTGAGCGAAAGACCGGGTCAAGATGGCCAGCTCCAGGCTGAGCCAACAAGGGTGATTGAAACAGCAAGAATCCTAGTCCCGCGATCCATAGAGCCTTTTTCATGGAAGGGCTCCTTCCTACTTGTCCTGGTCGATGCTCCCTGTTGACATTCTCCCCTGTCCGCTCACGAAGACAAGGGGACTGGGATCAACTCGACCTTTAAACGGCAAACAACATTAAACTTGCAAATCAAATACCAGTCTCGATCTAAATCGCCGTGTTCTCCTGTCGATTCTCTTTCCAGGTCAAAGGCCTCTGGATACCATGAGCAAATCTTTGCGTCCTGCTCGAATTGTCATGCCAAACTTTTATACAGCCTCGGGAAATAAAACGAAAATGTGCTCACAAGAAATGGACTGGCTCGTCATCGCCCTGTCGTTGGGACTAAGACTTGGCTCCGGCTGTGGTGAAAAAGCTCCGATTACCCTTGGCCGCGGGCCGGAAATGGGTTACTAATCGATGGACGAGCCTCGACTGCAACATGGACTGGCCAGGATGGTCTTCATGCTGGGAGGCCTCTTCTTTCTGGGTTTGGGCGTCATCGGTGCCATCCTTCCCATCCTGCCCACCACGCCATTTCTGCTGCTCGCCCTCTTTTGCTTCGCTCGTTCTTCGACTCGATTGCACCATTGGCTGCTCCACTCGCCCTTCTTTGGTCCCTATCTACGCGATTGGCAACAACATCGAGGCGTTCGCAGACGGGTCAAAATCATGGCCATCGTCATGGTGGCGACCGTTGTGGGGGTAACGCTCTGGCTGACCGATCTCTCTTGGATGGCCCAATCAGGACTGATCGGCTTGGCGGCCATTGGCATCACGGTCATCCTTCGGCTCAAGACGATCGCAGAGGATGCACTCGAAGAGTAGCCAACAAGCGCGCGTTTGGACGCTCACGAAGCACTGGGGGCACTGACTGATACCGATCAGACTCATTTCCATTTCTCCCGCTCCGCTTGCCACTTATTGACCTCTTCGGGCTTATCCAAGATGGTGTGAAGTTCAATCAAACGGTCGCTGGCTTCGGCCAACCGTTGTTTTTGGACCTTGAACAACTCCGCGTTCTGGCCATCAACGACCAGTCTGGCCATGATTCCTTCGTAGCCTTTCAGCAGAAGCGGTTCTGCATCAGCGAGAAGATTGGCCTTCTCAGACCCGTCGCCGGCCTTGCGGGCTGCTCCCAAGAGTGCCCCGCCGAGCATGGACATGGTGTTGAATGTGGTCCAGACGTCAGGCTCTTGCTTCTCCCGAATGGCCAGGCTTTCGCGGAGCAACTCCTCGGCAGCGAAGTTCTGATCGCAATGAAGCAAGTCCAACGAAACCTGCGCAAGCAAGCCTGCAAATGACCGACGATGTGGTAGATCGTGGCTAGATTGTTCAGACTGACCAGCGTGTCGGGAGATCGGCCCCCAATTTGGCTCGTCGTATCCGCAATGTCTACTCATGCAGCGGCACGGCCCGGTCCAACTGCCCAGCTTCTCGACAGCTATCCGCCAGGTTGTTCATGCTTTGCAGGGTCAGGGGATGGTCGGCCCCTAGTTTGACCTGCCTCAGAAGGAATGTCAGGAAATGACATGGCCATGTCGCTTCCAGGCGCGGAGTCAAAGAGCCGATGCCAATCGCCGCTGTTGTGCTGCGTATCATTCCCCTGCACCGTTTCGCCTTGAATGGGCGTCTCGACGTTCGGGGAGGAAGTATCCTTGGATGTCTCCTCTTCAGGGGGGAGGCTGCCGATGAAATCTTGGGTTTTGCCGAGGGAGGGGTCATGGGTCATGGCCGCACCGATGCCGGTGAGAAACAGTTGATGGCTTGATGATAATCGGAGGGTCTGGAGAGGGGAAAGGAAAAGCGTCAAGCGGCACTGGCTAGTGCACCTTGCTCAGTCGAAGTAATTTGTATTGCTTGAACGGACCGATGATATTATTCCAAGTCGGGATTACTTCTTGTACTTTGGCACCTCGGGTTCCTTGACGTGCTTGAGCAGGTCGAGAATGATATCGTCCGGAGTTTTCCCTTCAGCCTGGGCTTGGAAGTTGCAACTGATGCGATGCCGCAGAACGGGAACGGCAACGCGCTTGACGTCCTCGATGGCGACGCTGAAACGGCCATCCATGGCGGCAAAGGCCTTGGCGCCCATGATGAGAAATTGTCCCGCCCTGGGGCCCGCTCCCCAGTCGATGAGTTGATTGACGAACGACGGCGCCTCGGCGCTTTTGGGCCTCGTCGCGCGGACGAGCCGGGCCACGTAATCGACGACGTAATCCCCCACGGGGACCTTGCGGACGAGATGCTGCAAGGTCATGATCGCCTTGCCGCTAAGGACTTTCGTCAACTCCGGAGCTTCGTCCTTGGTGGTTGTGGAGAGAATGCGTTTTTCCTCGTCGATAGATGGATAGTCCACCTTGATATTGAACATGAAGCGGTCGAGTTGGGCTTCGGGCAAGGGGTAAGTGCCTTCTTGCTCGATCGGGTTCTGCGTGGCGATGACGAAAAAGGGTTCGGGCAAATTGTAGGTCGTTTGGCCGACGGTCACTTGACGCTCCTGCATCGCCTGGAGCAGGGCCGCTTGAGTTTTGGGCGGCGTGCGGTTAATTTCATCAGCCAGGATGATGTTGGCGAAGATCGGCCCATGCACGAAGCGGAATTCGCGGCGGCCATGTTCGCTGTCATCGAGCACGTTGGTCCCGGTGATGTCCGAGGGCATGAGGTCTGGCGTGAATTGAATGCGCTTAAAACTGATGTCAAGGATTTGGCTGATCGAACTGACCATCAAGGTTTTCGCCAATCCCGGCACGCCAACGAGCAGGCAGTGACCCTTCGTAAAAATGGCGGCAAACATTTGCTCGATGACTTCCGTTTGCCCGACAATCACACGCCGCAATTGGTCCACCATTTGCTGCCGGCTATGACTGAATTGTTCCAACAATTTATTGAGAGTGTCACTGGTCGCGGGTGCCGACACGGTTTTCTCCTGGCTGTAATTCCAGTCCGATCCAAGGATCGGAAAAATCTATTGTAAGAGGCAGGCGCTAGCGCAGCAATAAGCCAAATTCCAGCGGGATTGGCCCTTCCGCACGACGTCAAGAAGCGGTCGATCCCGGTTAGCCGCAACGGACCAACCCCGTGGCATACGGGGAATTCAACAGTGGATGCTTGGGCAGCACGCGCACAATGAAACCGTATTGACCGGTTTTGGAACAGACAAACTCGCCGGAATAAAGATAGGCTCCGTGGTCGAGCTTCATTTGCGGCGACATCTGCGTGATCGCCGGCTGCTGAATGGTGTCCATGGCATCCACGACTCCGTGATAGATTTGCACCTCCACGTCTTCGGGCGTCAGGCCGGCCAATTGGATGCGGCTCTTGACGATCAACCGATCCCCCACCATCAACCGGTCGGTGCTCGAGGTTTCGGTGGCCTCGACGCGGAGATGGCTCCACGCCTTGAACTCGCGGGCCTTCCATTGCACGAATTGGCGGAGCGGTTCGCCGCCGTTGGCCAGGAGGGCCTGCACCCGGCGATAGGAAGGCTCATAGCTCAAACGCATGTATTCTTCCACCATGCGATTGGTGTTGAAGATGGGGCATAGGGATTTCATCGACTGCTTGACGATCTGCATCCATTTGCGGGGGACGTTGTCCTCGCTGCGTTCGTAGAAGAGGGGCAGGATGCTCTTCTCCAGGGTTTCATACAACGCCCTGCTTTCGACTTCGTCTTGGTAGTTGAGATCGGCGTACTCCTCGCCCGCGCCGATAGCGAAGCCGTTATTGCCGGCGTATCCCTCGGCCCACCAGCCATCAAGCACGCTCAGGTGCAGTCCGCCGTTGGCCACGACTTTCATGCCGCTGGTGCCCGAGGCTTCAAGAGGGCGGCGGGGATTATTCAGCCAAACGTCCACGCCATGGACGAGCATGCGGCCGACATTGATGTCGTAATCCTCGATGAACACAATGCGGCGGCGAAACTCCGGCATCTTGGCAATCTGAGCCATGCGCTGCAGAATTTCCTTGCCCCCCTTGTCGTGGGGGTGGGCCTTGCCGGCGAAGATGATCTGAAAGGGGTGGTCCTTGTGGTTGATCATTCGCGTCAAGCGTTCCATGTCCTTGAAAATCAAGGTGCCCCGCTTGTAGGTAGCTGAGCGGCGGGCGAAGCCGATGGTCAAAATCTCGGGGTTCAGGACTTCATCCGAGTCGTCAATCTCGCCCTTGGAGGCGCCTCGCCGCTTTAGTTGCTCGCGGAGCCGCTGCCTGGCGAAAACTATCAAGTGCTCCTTGGCCCGTTGATGGCTGCGCCATAGTTCGGCATCGGGCAAGTTGTCGACTTTGCGCCACACCCGGGGATCGGTTGGCTTCTCGGCGAAGGCCGCCCCGAGATAGCGCTCCATGAGTTGCGTTATTTCCGAAGACATCCAACCCGCCAGGTGAACGCCGTTGCTAACCGCTCCCACCGGCACGTCGGCCACCGGAAGATCGGGCCATAATCCCCGCCACATCTTGCGCGAAACGACCCCATGGAGCTGACTGACGCCGTTGCTGACGTTGGAGAGCTTGAGCGCCAGAACGGTCATGCCGAAGTATTCCGCGTCGTCTTGGGGGTTTTGCCGGCCCAGGGCCAGCAATTGCGATCGATCGATCTTCAATAAGGCGGCATAGTAGCCGAGGTATTTCTCAAACAAGCTGGGGGGAAAGGCGTCATTCCCAGCGGGGACCGGAGTGTGAGTGGTAAAGACGTTGCTTGCCGTGACGGCCTCCATGGCTTCGGCAAAGGAAAAGCCCACTTCTTCCACCATGTACCGAATCCGCTCCAGGGCCAGGAAGGCGGAATGCCCTTCATTCATGTGGCACACCGAGGGAACCAGGTTGAGGGCGCGCAGCGCCCGGTAGCCGCCGATGCCGAGGATGATTTCTTGTTTGATGCGGTTTTCTTGATCGCCGCCGTAGAGTTGCCAGGTGATTTCGCGGTCTTCCTTGCTATTTTGCGGCACGTTCGTGTCGAGCAACAGAAGCGGGACCCGGCCCACTTGAATCCGCCAAACCCGAGCCATGATTTCCCTGCCTGGAAAAGGCACGCTGACCATCAGCGGCACCCCTTGTCGATCATGCTCGGAGATGAGAGGCAGGTTATAGAAATCGTTCTCTGGATAGAGTTCCTGCTGCCAACCGTCGAGGTTCAAATACTGTCTGAAATACCCCTGACGGTACATCAAACTAACGCCCACCAGGGGCAAGCCCAAGTCGCTGGCGGATTTCAGATGATCCCCCGCCAGCAGCCCCAACCCCCCCGAATAGATCGGGATGCTTTCATGAATGCCGAACTCCATGGAGAAGTAGGCCACGCGGAGTTGGGAGTCCTTGAAGGTATTCGCAAACCAGGTGGGCGCGGACATGTAGTGGGCGAGCGCGGCCCCAACGCGGTAAAGATGCGCTAGAAAACCCTCATCCGAGGCCAATTGTTCCAAGCGATCTTGATCCACGGCTCCCAGCAACTTGATGGGACTGTGATCGAAAGCCTCGAATTTCTCCTCATCCACTCGGCGAAAGAGAGCAATGGCTTCGTGGTGCCAACTCCACCAAAGGTTGTAGGCGATACTTCGCAGATCCTTCAACCGCTGCGGAAGATTGGGGGTGACCACAAAGGTGCGAGGGCGAAGATCGGCCATAGGCTCCTCGATCCAAAGGGACAGAAAAGTCGATGCGATTTACCTAGCCTAGCATAGCAGATCGATACCAAACTCCAAGAACGTAAAGCAACGCTTTCCAGATGAATGATTGCGCCAGCTTGTCTACGGAAGGGAATGGGACAGATGGGGGAATGCATTCACGACGCCATCTTCAACCATGACCATGGCCTCTTCCGAACAACGCAAGGCCATGGAGGAATTATTCATCGACGCGGTTGGCATAGAAGCCGAATTCACGCCCCTGCACTGTCGTCACGCCACAGATCGAGGCGGCGTCGCGCGTGAAAATCCAACCTTTGAACTGTTGAACCGATTGCGGAAATTTCACTTCAAACTGCAAATGATGCTTTGGTTCAAGCACCTTGCCGACAACTTCATAACGCTGGCCAGTAGCCTCGGAAATATAATCGCCCGTTAACCCGCCTTCTTCGTCCACTTTCAGATGCAACTTGGCGATGCGCCGGCCATCGTCGTGGAGTTGATAGGTGCCGTTGATGAAGCGGGCCTCAAAGGCGTCCCCGATGGAGGGACGATCCGCTTTTTTCGCTTCCGTGCCCGGCATGGGCTTGGTCACCAGAAACATCTTGGCCTTGCCCACCGGCTCAAGGTAGCCATCCTGCTCGTCGGCCACGTATTTGAAATCCCCTTTGAGTTCAGCCGGAACGACCTGGCAGGAATCCAGGCTGAAATGGAAGCCATCGAACAACCGCACCGAGGCGGCCTGGGCCAAAATCAACCTCTCTTGGCCGGGTTTATAGCTGATGCATCGCTCCAACAAGGCAATGGGAACGGACGTATCCTCATGTCGTTGCCGGGCGAATTGGACGAGCAGTTTGCCCCAATGTCCCTGGTTGCTTTTAACGATCAAGAATGCTCCCTGCTGATCCTTGAAGATCGGCTTCCAGCGCGTCACTTCCTCCATAGTCAATTTCTTTAGTTCCACCGTGTGTTCAGTCTCGCCAGCCTGGCTCAGAAAAGGAAGCGTATAGCGCTCGAAATCATCGGCTGCCAGCACGGCCGGGAACAGCACCGCCGCCAACAGTCCGACCATGGCCGTGATCAACGATCTCATGGGAAGTCCTTCATGCAGAGGAAGTCTGGTTAAATGATCATGCCATCGGGGATCGCAATGCCCTTGGGAATGACAACGATGCCATCGCGGATATAGAACAATTCGTCGTCATGCTCTTGTAATCCGCGGCGGTTGTAGATTTGGCAATTTTTGCCGATCCGGCAATCCTTGTCGAGAATGGCCCGTTCGACGACCGAGTTCTCGCCAATGCCAAGATCGGGCCGATTCTCTTCCCGGTTACTCCGCTTTTCCTCCATGGACTCGAAACGATCCGCGCCAATGATGACCGAATCGCGGATGGTGACATTGCGTCCGACCTGGCTGCGCACGCCGAGGATGCAATTGCGGAGCGAGGCGCCGGATTGCACGAGACAGCCGTCGCTGATCAAGGCGCGTTCGACCATCGCCCCCATGACGCGCGCGGCCGGGAGAAAGCGGCGCCGAGTGTAAATCGGGCCGTCTTGGGAATGAAATTCAAACGGAGGCTTCTCGCTCGCCAGTTCCAGGCTGGCCCGGTAATACGACGCAATCGTGCCGACGTCTTCCCAATAGCCATCGTAAAGATGAGCCTGAACGTGGTACTTGGGATAACTCATGGGAAAAATGTGGCGGCCGAAGTCCGCGTGGTTCGTGGTCTCCAATAAGTGGAGGAGGAGATCCGTCTTAAACAAATAGATGCCCATGCTGGCCAGGTATTGGCGGCCCTTGCTGGGGATGCCGCGTGCGTCGATCCACTCGGCGGGCGTTCGGACGCGGTCCAGATCAGAATCCTTCTGCGGTTTTTCAAGAAAGTCCACCACGCGGCCGCCGTCATCGAGCCGCATGATCCCAAAGGAGCCGGCATCGCCGCGCGACACGGGAATGACGGCGATGCTGATGTCCGCCTGGCTGTCCCGGTGCGTTTTGACGAATTGATTCAATTCCATGCGATACAACTGATCCCCCGAAAGGATCAGCGTGTCGCGGGTCTGGGCTTGCCGCAGCGTGATGAGATTACGGCGGACAGCATCGGCGGTGCCTTCATACCAATGGGTGGAATCCATCGTTTGCTGCGCGGCCAGGATTTCCACGAAGCCGCCGCCGAACACATCGAACTGGTAAGAATTGTTGATGTGTCGATGGAGGCTCACGCTCAGGAATTGCGTGAGGACGTAAATCTGGTTTAAACCGCTGTTCAAGCAGTTGCTGATGGGAATGTCGATCAGCCGGTATTTTCCGCCAATGGGCACGGCTGGCTTGCTGCGATGCATGGTCAGCGGGTAGAGCCGGCTTCCTCGGCCGCCGCCGAGAATCAAGGAAAGCACGTCGCGCGACATGGATAAGTCCTTGGGCTAAGGACGATGGTTTCTGTCATGGGCAACTCAAATTCCATGAGAAAGGGTTTGCGGAAGTTTGTCAACGACGAACCGCGACTTTCCTCGCAAGGCCAAGGCGAGATGGATGCCCGCAAGCGCATCACGTGGAAAAGTCGCACAGCGACAGGGTTCCAACCGCGAAGACGGCCGATCTTCAACGCCCCAGTTGAGCCATCAGCCAACGGACGACGTGCCGCTCCATCCAACGGATGCCTCCCCTCCCATCGCTCCCCAGGAAGCCAAGATGTCCGCCATGAGGCACAATCTGAATATCGAGCGGCGGCCGGTTCGGCAGCGTTTCATACGGACCAACGTCGATGAAAGGATCGTCCCTGGCCGTTAAAATCAGCGACGGCATTTGAATCGCAGGGATTAAAGGAAAGCTGCTGGCTCGAGCATAGTATTCGGTTGCGTCGCGGAATCCGTTGAGGGGGGCCGTGTAGTGGTCGTCAAAAGCTCGGAGGCGCGTCATAGCCGCCCAAAGCGGGGCTGGTTGGTCTGGGAAATGGCGTTGTCGGGCTTTGGCCTGCCGCCAGAGATCGCGGATAAAGAAACGCTCGTAGAGTCGATTGCGCGGCTGCTCTAGAAGTTGGGAGCAGGCATCCATGTCCACGGGGGCATTCACCGCCGCGACGGCACGGAGTTGAGAAATGGGTCGATCGGCCAACTCCGCGGCTGCCTTGAGCACGATGTTGCCCCCCAGGGAGAAGCCGATAAGGAGCATGGGAGCATGGGGATAGCGGGCAGACATGGCTTCAAGGAGTTCGATGAGGTCGCCGGAACAACCGCCGTGGGCAGGCCGCCGCGACAGCGCCACCCCTTCCCCGCAGCCGCGCAGATCGACGCGCACAACCTGGCAACCCTCATTCAAAAATCGCTGGGCCACCCGCTGCATGTAACGGGAACGTGCGGATCCGCCCATGCCATGCACCATGACCGCCAGGGGCTGAGCCGAACTTTGAATCCTGGGTTGATTCCAATGGAGCACCAACCGGTCGCCATCGGACAACGTGAACGTGTGCGGTTTCCCGCGCACTAATGGCAAACGTCCAGGCCACCAATGGCCAAGAATCGTTTGCAAGTGCGGATGGCTCAACCACGGCAGTGGACGAAAATCGAGGGGCATAAGAACTCAATCATCGTCGTCATTGGAGCCGTCGACGACGTAATAATCGACGAAGCCGATCATCATTTCCTCCCATGTCTGATCGCCCCAGCGAACTCGGGCCTTGGGATTAGGATTGTTGGGATTGTTTTCGCTATTGTCGAAATGAGCGACACATTCAATCTTGGTTCCCTTGGGCAAACGCAGCGGCTCCTTGAGAATGTAGTTGGTCTGCCAGTTAAAATCGTAGCGGGGCACCGACAGCACTACTTTCCGGCGGCCGTCGGGGTAAACAATCGTGTATTCGAAATCCTTGCCCCGCAAGTGCATGTGGGGGCTGAGGCTCAGCAGCATGACTTCCTTCTGGAAGACCGTGGCAGCGGTCACTTGGTGATGGGCGGCGCCAGGGGGGATCACAAAGCGCGTGTTGTGAATGCTGCGGGTCTTGATTTCGTGCTTGGGCGGCTCCTTGCAGAATATGACTCCCAAGGAGGACAGGTCCTCGCATGCGACGCCGTTCGGGGTGTAGTGCATCTGCAGAAAGAGAACGCTCCCCTTGGGCAGCTTTTTGCCAAATCCTGGCGGAAAAATGGCAGGCTCATCGCCGGGGACGTAGGAACAGAGAAAGCCGTCGCCGATGCCTTCATTGCGGTCGCGCTGGCCTGGCTGACGAACGTAGGCGATGATGTGATGGACGACGGCGCGCTGGCCCGGGCGGGCTTCCATCGCTTGCACCCAAAGGTCTTCCGTGACCCGGCGTTCCAACACCATGTACTGATAAGGGACCCCGCGCTCAGGCATCTCGGCGGGCACCTTGAAGGGACTTTGCATCGCATAGATTTTATCCGGCTGACCCATGCGCCAACCTTCGACGAATGACGGCTTCTCGCTAGAAGTGGACCTTGTCGTTCCTTCAGGGCATCCCGCATCGATCCAGGATAACAGTGTTTGCATCTCTTGGTCCGTCATCCAGCGTTCATTGCGGAAGCGCCCCAATTGACTGACGTCCGCGTGCCACGGCGGCATGCGCCGCTCGGTGACCACTTCGCGAATGCTGTCTCCCCAGCCCGCGGCGTCCTTAAAGGTCAACAGCGACATGGGGCCGATCTCCCCGGGCCGATGGCACCATTGGCAGTGCTTCTGCAAGATCGGGGCAACATGGGAGTGATAACCGACGGTTGCGTTTTCCTTCGGCTGCGTCACCCTGGCGATGAGACAGCCAGCCACGGGCGTGGAAGCCTGGCGAATGGGACGCCCCGCCAAGTGATCTTCCATGGCTTCGACCAGGTCTTGGCGCAGGGGTTTGGTGCGCTTGTAGCCAATGCCGAATTGATCGTCGATGCGTCCCTGATACAGGATCGCTCCCTGCGAGTCGAGAAGGAAGACTTCAGGAGTGCGCTGCGCTCCCATGCGATCCGCCACGACGTTGTTCACGTCCTTGAGCACGGGGAAGGGAATTTGATATTCCTTGGCGTGTTTAGCCACGATAGCGGGCGATTCATGTTTGTTGGCGTTGATGGCCAGGAAATAGACGCCCTTGGGGGAATATTCGCGATAGAGCGCCGCCAGCTTCGGCAGGTAGTTGTTATTGATCGGGCAGCTCACCCCGATGAACAGCACGACCACGGCCTTGGACTTGGCACATTCGTCCCACGACCAGCTTCCCCCCTCAGCTCGGTCGAGCTGGAACGGCGCCACGATCTTGCCAGGCGGCGGGGTCTTTGGCTGGACCTCTTGACCCTGGGAAGACAACCAGGGCAGGACGACCCAAGCGACCAAGCATAGAACCACACACCAGCGACTCTTAGAACGGACCATCGTGGCAACCTCACTTATACTCGGTCAGTTGACTGTTACCGAAGTCGAGCCATGCCCCAGCTTCGTTGCTGCTCGTTTGTTATTCGTTACTTTGCCGGGACCATTGATGTTTCACCTCCAGCGGACGCTCATTGTCAGGCCAGGCCAAACGAGGCTTTCCATCCACGGCATTTATTCTCACAAGAAACCGAGACTTCTGCAACCTGCATCAATCGACTTGACAGTGGAGATGGTTCGGTCCATGCTTAATGAAAGTTTCACATCTGCTTCACAGTCGCTCAGGCTCTTCAGTTGAGACTCAACCTGGTCGGTAATCATCCTTTCAAATGGGGAGCAAGTCATGCAACCACTGCCAAAAGCAACCCCCAGAGACGGTTTCACGTTGATCGAGCTCATGGTGGTCATCGGGATCGTTGTGCTCCTCTTGGCCCTGCTCATGCCGGCGATCCAGCGCGTTCGCGAGGCGGCCAATCGGACCGTGTGCGTCAATCATCTCAGCCAAATCGGCAAGGCCATTTTGGCGTTTCAAGCGGAGAACGATGGTGCGTACCCTTCGGGCGGCGGCGACGTTCAATGGGGGGCAAGCCCCGTGCCCCGATCCTTGAACAGCGCGGGAGTGCCCGGAAAGCTGCTCGATCAGGACTGGGGCTGGATGTATCAGATTCTGCCATATCTCAGCCAACAAACCCTGTGGGGTCTGCCCGCCGGCCAGGATGCCACGATCGTCTCCACGCCGATCAAGGTCTTTTTTTGCCCGACGCGCCGGAATCCCGAAGTGGTGCGCAATGAGGGCGAAATGGCTGCATTTGGCGAGCGGGCCGGCTGCGATTACGCCGGCAACCTCGGCTTTGCCACCCTGCTTTACAATGGCGTGTTGCATGAACCTTGTGCCAACGCCATGGCTTACACCAGCGGCGGATTGCCGGTCTTTCGCAATGGCATCTTTGTCAAGTCGCGCACCCTGATGGCTTCGGGGAACTATCGCCGCATCGATGGCCGGCTGCGGGCCAGCGACGTCCTCGATGGCCCCAGCCACACCATCATGGTGGCGGAAAAACGGATGAATCGCGCATTCATTGGAACGGGGATCGCACAAGAAGGCGACAAAGCAGGATACGCCAGCGGTTTTGGCGTGAGTAGTTTGCGGGCGGGTTTGATCCAACCCCACGTCGATGCCTTCAACCCAGGCGATTTCGTTGGGGACGGTTTTGGCTCCGCTCACCATGGCAGCATGAACACGCTCTTCGCGGATGGTTCCGTCCGCAGGGTGCGGTATGACATCGGCCCCGATCCCGTGATCCTGCCGCTTTGGAGCCCCATTATGAACAACGTGGGGATGCAGCCTCTGCCAAGTCCGCCGCATCCCCCCAATTCCATTTTCGTGTCGCTGTTTCAGCGGTTATGTCACCGCGCAGATGGGTCGCGCATCGACGGCATGGAAGCGAATTGATTCATCCCGGGTTACGCACCATTGCCCTTGCCCAACTCGGCGGACCGCTTGGCGGCGGCCACGATGGCGTCGATGACGCTGCCGCGAAACGTCTCGCGTTCCAAGGCATGAAGACCGGCGATGGTCGTGCCTCCCGGGCTGGCGACCATGTCCTTGAGCTGAGCGGGATGCAATTTTTCTTCCAGCAACATCCGGGCAGCGCCGAGCACGGTTTGAGCGGCAAGGGAAGTCGCCATCTCTCGCGACAAACCGCAGCGCACCCCGCCATCGCTCATTGCCTCGATCATGACGGCAACATAAGCGGGTCCGCTCGCGGAGAGCCCGGTGACGGCGTCCATGTAAGCTTCGCCGACTTCGTGAATGATGCTGATGGTTTCGAAAATACGCTCGACCACGTCCACGTCCACGGGCGTCGCATGGCTTCCCCGGCAGAAGGCGACGGCCCCGGCTCCCACCAAGCAAGGCGTATTGGGCATGACGCGAATGATTCGCGTGCCCGAGTCAAGCTCTTGAGCGATGTGCTTCAGTGAAATGCCCGCAGCAATCGAGACCACCAACTGTTCGGGTGACAGCACCGGACGAATTTCCTGCAAGACCTTGCTAAGGATTTGCGGCTTAACCGCCAGGAAGACCACATCGCACTTGCGCACCAATTCCAGGTTCGAGTCGAGCAAACGGATGGAGGTGCTCGCCAAGGGATGTTTGGTCAACGTGATGACGTCGCTGGCAAAGATGCGTTCGGGAGTGGTGAGTTTGGAGCGGAGGATGCCCTTGATGATGGCCGTGGACATTTTCCCTGCCCCAATAAAGCCCAGTCGAGGAAAGTCATGGTTGGCCATCAAAACTCCCGCCTGATCTGAAATGGATCCTTGATACTGCTGTCCCGCCAGCCCTAGAGGGAGGCGACAACTGATTTGTGTCTTCAAGGATATAGCATGGAAAAAACGGCGCGGCCAACAAACTCTGGCTTTTGCCGGAGAATACCGTTATACCAGTTCCATATTCACGCACGTACGCCAAGACATGGGGCCAGCATGCATCCACCCAGCGAACCCGCCTCCCAAGTTCCCCCTTCCTCGACACACTGGACGCGCCAACTCAACCGCTATCATTGGTTTGTTTTCGTCGTGGCGGCGTTGGGATGGTTGTTCGACACGATGGATCAGCAGTTGTTCACGCTCGCGCGCGTCCCCGCCATGAGGGAATTAATCCAGCCCATTCCCGGCGAGGAGGCCAGTCAGCGCAATGCGCGGATCGCTCAATATGCGGGCAATAGCACGTCCATCTTTCTGATCGGCTGGGCGACGGGGGGCATCGCCTTCGGCATCATGGGGGACCGCTACGGCCGTGTCAAGACGATGCTGTTGACGATTCTGGTATACTCCATCTTCACGGGACTCAGCGCGCTGTCGGTCGGCTTTTGGGACTTTGCCTTGTGGCGGTTTCTCACCGGATTGGGCGTCGGCGGCGAGTTTGCCGTGGGGATATCCCTGGTCGCCGAGGCGATGCCCGATCGCGCGCGGCCCTATGCTTTGGGATTATTGCAAGCTTGTTCCGCCATCGGCAACGTCACGGCCGCCTTCATCAGCATGACGGGCATTTCCTGGCGGTTGATGTTTCTGATTGGCACTGCCCCCGCTTTGCTCACCCTGTTTGTCCGCCGCCGCTTGCGCGAACCCGAACGATGGCAAGCGGCCACAATGACCGAGGGTATGCAGAAGCAACTCGGCTCATTCCGCGAGTTGTTCGGCAACGCTTTGTATCGCAAGCATGCCCTGCTCGGGCTCGTTCTGGCCAGTTCGGGTGTCATCGGCCTCTGGGGAATCGGTTTCTTCGCCGTGGATTTGAATCGCATTGTGTTTCGTCCGGACATCGAGCGCCCCTACCGCGAAGCGCAAGAACCGCTCCGCGATCAAGGCTTCCTCAAGTTGTTGATGCACGATCAAGCCCTGGCGGAACGGGCCGCGCAACAATTGACCGTGGACGATTGGCTCGACGCGCCAGGTCTAAGCAATAAGCAGGATTGGCAGCTCATCCTGCTTCACCATCGCAAGCCGCATGCGGCCCCCGCTGCGGACTGGGAAGCCTTGCAATCCCGCTTGCAGCAGGCTTCTGCCCCCGCCGAAAGCGGCGAAGCCTTGCTGCAACTCATGATGCAGCGCAGCCGATCCATCAACCATCAATTGAGTTTCTGGTCGGGCATCACAGCCCTGTTCCTCAACGTGGGCGGTTTCTTCGGCATTTATCTCTTCAGCGTCGTGAGCCACTACCTGGGCCGCCGCACGACGTTTGCCTTGTGCTTTCTGTTGGCTTTGCTTGGCACCGCGCTTGTTTATTGGTATCTCGGCAGAATCCTCGGCTTCGCCGACATTTTCTGGATGGTGCCCATCATGGGTTTCTGCCAGCTTTCATTGTTCGGCGGCTACGCGGTCTACTTCCCCGAACTCTTTCCCACCCGCTTGCGGAGCACGGGAACGTCCTTCTGCTACAACATCGGTCGCTTTGTGGCCGCCTTGGGCCCTTATACCTTGGGCCTTTTGACTAGCCGCGTGTTTGTCGACCTGCCCCTGGAGCCGATGCGGTACGCTGGAGTCGTGATGAGTGGCGTCTTTCTCATTGGCATGTTGGCCTTGCCCTTTTTGCCTGAGACGAAAGACAAACCGTTGCCGGAATAGCACTGGCCTGCTTGCGGACGGCTCAAGGCGATGACCTGCATGGATTTGAGTTTATCGCCACATTAGGAATTAATCTGATTCATCCTCGTTCAAAGCTTGAACTGCCTTGACTCACGCTTATAATGGGGTGGGTTTGGCATTAAAGGTTCGACGTTGAAATTTTGTTGGGAGCACGAAGCACGATGGCGGCAAGGCACTCGAGTTGGCGCTGCACGGTTCTCATGGCTGGACTCAGCTTCTTCATGGCCGCGGCCTGGGTAACGGCTGGGGAGCGGGCTTTTCCAAAGGACTTGATCCCGGAAGCCGATTTCGTGAAGCTCTATGTTGAGACCGTAAAGCAAATGCAGGAGTATGCCCGCAGCCAAAGCAGTTTGAATCAGGATTACAAAAAGCTCGAGAATGAAGCCTATCATTTGATCGTGCTGTGCGCCGTGCAGCGCAAGATCGGCGACGAGGCATCGATCCGCAAAGCCATTGCCGCTCAAAACGCGGGCAAGGTCATCGCCGCGGCAGCCGTGAAAAAAGATCACGCCACCGTGAAACAACTGCTCACGGACATCGCCGATTGGAACAAAATCCAGGCCGAAGAAGCCATCCAGCCGCAGGTCAAATCGCTCATCGACGATGTGCCCATGGATAATTTCATGAAGGGCCTGGTCCAGCCGCTTTTCGACCGCTTCGATAAAACGCCTCGTGCCTATCGCAATCTTAACGCAGCCAATTTCAATGCCAAGCTCCCTGAAATCCAGTTGGCTTGTTACAAGATGGCCATCTATTCCTGGGCGACCTATTTCTACGTCCCCGAGGCGGATGACATTCCCAAAGGCAAGTCGGACAAGGATTGGGAAAAATGGACCGCGGATATGATGAAGGCCAGCGAGGATCTGCTCGCTGCCACCAAGGCCAAGAAGCAGAGCGATTTGCGTTCCGCGGTCAGGCGTTTGGATTCGTCTTGCACGAAATGTCACGACGATTTTCGCATGAAGGATTAGTCAAAGGTCCGACTCGCTGGCTTATGGCGTGGAGGACCTTGGAGGAAAGCAGTCCTCAACCATTCTTCAGGAGGAGGAATAGGCCATGCCCATCTCCACGACGTCGCCCTTGAAGACGCCAGCTCGGGAGGCTTTGCAAAAAAGCGCGGTTCCCGCGCTCCGCCAGATCATGGTTGAGGAGACCAACGAACACCTCATCCTCAAGGGTCGTTTGCCCAGTTATTACTACAAACAGCTAGCGCAGGAGACGGTCGTACCGCATCTCCAGGGGCGGACGTTGCTCAATCAAATTGTCGTCAACGCCAAGGGTTAATGGCCGAGCCGCGCAAATCCGCTTGGCTGCACGCGGCGATCGTAATCCTCGTGCTGCTGGGCATGATCGCGATCGAAGTGGGGCTTTGGTTTTACCTGTTGGATCAAAGCGGCCCCTGGGGGGTGTGGCTGGGAGCGTTCCTCCTGGGCCTGGCACTGTTCCTCAGTTGGTTCTCACGCGAATCACAAATGAAACAATAACCAACCAGCCCACTCGGCAAGCGGTTGCCTTCGAGTGGGCTGGTTGGTTTTTTGACATACCAATGGCGCGCAAAGTACGTGTGGGGATTGGCCGATGCTTAGTAGCGCAGCTCCACCGAAAAGTTCACGCCTTGAAGCCAAAAGCTGCTTTGATCAAACGGCACCACGGGTCGAGCCGGGCCGGTGAAGGGACCGAAATTGCCCGAGAGCGGCAGCGGCGTGGTGTTGATGACGCGGTCGATCTGCTCGCCGGGCCGAACCACCTTGTTCCAGTACAAGAACGTGTATCCCGCGCCAACGCGGACCGTCTCGTTCAATTGGTAATAGGTCTGAAAACTCACTTCGGGAACGACGCCAAACTCATCGTTCGTGTGTCGGCCCATGTTCGTCACCGGGCTGGCATAGATGCCCCCGGGCGCTATGTCGATGCCGCTCGTTGGCGTTTGCTTTAGGAAGGAAAAGCCATCGACGCGAATGATCTGTTCGGTCCATCCCAAGGCCAGCTTGGCGGTCGACTGCAACGTGAAACGGCCGACGTCGTAGCTCGCCCGAACACCGATTTGGCCGCCGTAGAAATGATTGCTGGTCTCGAAGTTATCCTGATGGCCGACGATGGCGCCGACGTCCGGGATATCCACGCCGTTGAAGCTCGTGCCGAAGCGGTTGCCGATGGTTTCGGAAACACCCTGGTAGTGCAAATTCTCTTGCAGTCCCAGATAGCGGAATCCCGCCAGGCCATCGATCCGCAAGCCGCAAGCTCCCGCCCCGTTCAAGTCATTGAAGGCGATGTTCAGTTCCGCTCCCCAAGCCTGGGCGTCCAGCGAAAAATGAACTCCGCCGGCAAAGTCCGTGGGGAAAGTGTAGATGAATCGGCCTTCGGTGCCATTGACGCGCTGGAACGGCAGACTCAAGACGGGAAAGCCCTCGGAATTGGTCGTAAAGGTCTGATTGACCCGCCGTTGTTCCAGCAGAAACCCGTTGCCTTCCAGCGTGATGGAACCATCCGTTCGCAGATGGTAGCCAAACCCCACCCGCATACCGGAAAAGACGCCATATTGGAAATCCTCGTTGCCCAAGAGGATCAGGGTGTCTGACTGCCCCAGTACGCCGGTGTTGGTGAAGATGTCGGGATTGCTGACGATCGTCGTGGTCAGGAGCGGCACCGAGACGGGGCTGCGTTTCATGGACCACAGCAAATAGTCAGCGCTGACCCAAAACCGCGGCGGACAAGCGCCATGGCACGGCAGGGGCTCGCACAACTCGCTCCATACCGAGGGAGGCTGAGGGCCAAAGGCCGTACCCACAACGTGGGACATGGGCCGTTCCGACATGATGACCAAGGGTTCCTGAGCTGCACCACTGAGCCACCAACTGGCCGCCAACCCTATGGCGAACAGGCCTTTCCTGAGCATGACGATTCACTCCATTGAATCCACGTGGACACTCGCACACATCCTTATCCATGCCATTCGGCTCGAATCTCCATTCATCACCAACCGGTTCGATCCAATCCTCTCGATCTGATGGAGAAGCAGCCTGCTAACATTGCTTTAACCGTTAAATCCCCAAAGGTCCCCGAAAGTCAGGGATCGAGCAGACAAACCCCGCGGCCTTTGGCATAATAAAAAGGTTCAATTCTCATGGTCCAAGACCAGGAAAGTTACCTCCCATGATCAACGAATCCCTCAAGAATCAAATTCGCAAGCTGCTGCTGCGCGTCCAGAAACCCGCTCAATATCTCGGCGGGGAATTGGGTAGTGTGATCAAGGATCATCGCCAAGTCGAAGGAAAACTTTGCCTGGCTTTCCCTGACACGTATGCCCTGGGCATGAGCCACCACGGCCTGCAAATCCTCTACAGTGTCATGAATAGGGACCCGCGCTGGGCATGCGAGCGGGCTTTTGCTCCATGGATTGATTTTGAAAACGCACTGCGGCGAGCCCACCTCCCCCTGTACAGCCTGGAAACCTTCACGCCCTTGGATGCATTCGATCTCATCGGCTTCAGTCTGCAATACGAAGTCTGTTTCACCAATCTCCTGACCATGCTCGATTTAGGCCGCATCCCGCTCCATGGGCAGGAGCGCACGCTCGACCAGCCTTTGGTGATTTGCGGCGGACCCGGCGCGCAAAACCCCGAACCGCTCGCTCCGTTCGTGGATGTGTTCCTCATCGGCGATGGCGAGGAGAGCTTGCCCTGGGTGATGGAGCGATGGATGGCCCTCAAACGCGCTGCTCAACGCGATTTGGATTCCATGACGCATGATGCCATGAACGATGACGAAGTGCGCCAGCGATCACGGCATTGCCGCGAGGAAGCGCTGGCTCAATTGGTCGCCGAGTTGCCTCCCAGCGGCGATCCCTTCCTCTATGCACCTCGGTTTTATGAGCCGGAATACGACGCTCAAGGAAACCTGGTCGCCGTGCATCGCACCCGGCCCGACGTGCCCCGGCAAGTCATGGCGTGCACGATCCAGCAAGACTTCGATGCGTTTCCCCTGCCCACGCAGCCAATCGTGCCCTTTGTGGAAACGACTCACGACCGCATCGCCATTGAAATCATGCGCGGCTGTCCTTGGCAATGCCGCTTTTGTCAGAGCACGGTGATCAAGCGGCCGCTGCGGACCCGGTCCGTGGAGACGATCGTTGCCGCGGCTCTGGAGAGCTACCGCTACACGGGGTACAACGAAATCAGCTTGCTCTCCCTCTCTTCAAGCGATTACCCCGAATTCGAGCGGCTCGTTCGCAGGATGCATGAAGTGTTCCACCCGCTGGGCGTGAACGTCTCCCTGCCCAGCTTGCGAGTGAACCATCAACTCCGCAGCCTGCCGCAACTGATCAAGGGTGTGCGCCAACATGGACTCACCTTAGCCCCCGAAGTGGCGCGGGATGACATGCGCGAACAGATCCGCAAGCCCGTGAGCAATGAGGACCTCTATGAAGGCTGCCGGGCCGCTTTCAAGCATGGCTGGCGGCGCGTCAAACTGTATTTCCTGATCGGCTTGCCCGGCGAGCGCGCCGTAGACCTCGATGGGATTGTCGACATGGCCGAGCGCATTAGCCGCATCGGCAAGGAAACCACCGGCCGCTTCGTTGAGGTCACGGCTTCGGTCTCCAATTTCGTGCCCAAGCCGCATACGCCCTATCAATGGAACGGCATGCAAACCCGGGACTATTTCCAGTGGGCCGGGCGTTATCTCAAACAGCGGTGCCAACTCCGCTCGGTGCGCATCAAGCAGCACGACGTTGAACGCAGCCTGCTGGAAGGATTGCTCACGCGCGGGGATCGCCGCGTCGCGTCCGTGCTTGAAACCGCCTGGAGGCGCGGCGCGCGCATGGATGCGTGGCAGGAGTGCTTTCATCCCGAGCTATGGTGGCAAGTCTGTGCCGACCTGGGCATCGACTTGAACCAGGCCATCCATGAAGCCCGCCACGTCGACCAATTGCTGCCATGGGATCACGTCAACGTCAAGAAGGGACGCGAGTATCTGGAGAAAGAACAGCAGCGCAGCGTCGTCCAACTCGGCGTGATGGCTCACGCCCGAGAAGACCGGCCGACGGAGCACTTTGTCGTTCGCCCATGATGCTCACTTCCACAGCAGCCGGTTCCGTTTAGCTATGGATTAGCCGCGGTGTAAGATGGCACACAGTGCCCTGGCGCCGCCGGGGTGGGCCAAACTTTCATAACGAATCGGACGAATCTCCCGAACGTGCCATCCTTGATGAAACACTTCATGGATCTCCCGCTCGCTGACCCGGCGGGGACCGATTTCGGATGTTTCCTCGGTGCTGAAACAGAGAAGAATCAAGGTTCCATGGGGCTTGAGGACCGCATGGAGTTGCTGAACATATTGGCCGCGATCATCGTCACTGAAAACGTGAAAGAGACCGCTATCGAGGATGACATCGAAGTCGGTGCCGACAGATTCTAAATGCAGGGCATCATGCGTGAGGAAAGTCACGTTCAGGCCGCGTTCCCTGGCCTTGGCCTGGGCCGCCGCCACAGCCAAGGGCACCGCGTCCAAGCCGACGACTTCGCAGCCATGCTGGGCCAGGTAAAGGGCGTTCTCCCCCGTCCCACACCCCACGTCGAGGACCTTGCCATGAAGCAGGCCTTCCTTCGTTAGCCGAATGACTTCCGGTTGAGGTCGGCCGGTTTCCCAAGGGGGCGCTCCCTCCTGATAAACTTTGTGAAAAAACTGACTCGGCACCCCTCGCTCATCGGTCATGCGTCACCTCGAGTGTTCAAATTCATTAGCCACGTCGCACAAGGCTCTCTTTGAGGGTTTCCTACTCGATAAATCACCCAACTTGCCTGCTTGGTCTTCTAACCTGGAAATCACATTCCAGGCCGCTTTAAAAGTTAAAGTTTACCCGCTTTAACAGCCGAGTTGAATGGGGGGAACCGAATCTTCTTTGCAAGGGGATGCTTCGTCCATGATCGGTCGAAGCTGGACATGGGTGCTGGGGTGGCTGCTCCTGGGCGGCGCCTGCGTGCTAGGTCAGGATGATCCTGGGGTTTCCTACGTCCGCAAGCAACGTTTTCCCATTCCTTTCAACATCACCCCCGGCGACGAGCAACGCGTGCGCGAAGTTCGCCTCTCCGTCTCCGAGGATCAAGGGCGCAGTTGGCGCTTTTATCGCTCGGTGCTTCCCCAGGATAAGTATTTCGATTTCTCCTGCCAGCGGGATGGCATGTATTGGTTCATCGTCCAAACGCTCCATAACGACGGTACTTTGCTGCCGCCGCACTTGGATAACGTTCCCGCCGGGCTGAAGGTCGTCGTCGACACGCAACCGCCGCAAATCACCTTGCGGCCGATCCCGACTCAAGGAGATCAGGTGGGCGTGGAATGGGATATCCGCGAGGAGTATCTCGACCGCGGCAGCATCCTCCTCGAAGCGCGCCCGCCGCAAGGCGAATGGCAAACGATCTCAATCGAACCCCAACCCTACGGCCGACGAACCTGGAATTGGACCGGACGAGGCCAACTGGAGGTCCGGTTGCGTGCCCGCGACCAGGCCGGCAATCAAAACTCCGCGTTCACGCAAGTCATGGGATCGGGAACGGGAACAGGTTCCGGTGCTTTTGATGCGCCGCGCAACGATCCAAACTTCGGTCAACGCAACACGCCACGCCAACCCTCTGGCTCTGGAGTTGGATCAGGAAGCCCTGAGCCTTCCTCCAACACCGTCTACGTCAATCACACGGACATCAACGTTCGGTTCGCACTGGAGGATGTAGGCCCTTCCGGCGCCGTGGTGGAGTTGTACTACACCAAGGGCGGTGGTCGATGGGAGAAATACCGGGAACCGCAAACCTTCCGCGAATCCAGCCAGCGCGAGGCCAGCTTTCGGGCCACTCTGCCCGGCGAAGGGGCCTATGGCGTCTCCTTGTCGATCAAAAGCGGCGTGGGTTATGGCGATCCGCCGCCGCGTCCCGGTGAAGCACCACAAATCTGGGTGGTCATTGACCTCACCAAGCCGCAGGTCAAAATGGGCAAGGTGCAAGCTCAGCGCACCGCCGACGGCGGCGTCTTAACCATCCAATGGACCGCCCACGACACCTACCTCGACGGGCAACCCATCACGCTGCTCTACGCTGATGAACTCAAGAACCCCTGGCAACCCATCGCTCGAAACATCGACAATCAAGGGCAATACACTTGGCGTCTTCCCCCTGAAGTTCCGCCCAGGATTTACGTCAAGGTCGAAGCGCGCGATAAAGCCGGCAACGTGGGCTTCGCCGAGACGGATCAACCCGTGATCGTCGATCTGTCGCAGCCGCGCGGTCGTTTAATCGGCGTCGATCCCGCGGGGCCCAGCACCAGCGGCGGCTCTTCCTCGAATCTGCCCTCGATCGATCCTTGAATCAAACCCTGCCGAACTGGTATGCGCCCAGAGCGGTTCACGTATCAAACTCCCGCCTAAATCGAAAAAACATCTCACTACTTTGACGTTGGCTTGTTAGACTATGAACATGATGTGATCGAACGCTCACGGTGCCGAAAGCCATTTTGCCATAGCCAGTTCGGATGTTGGAAAGGGCAGCCCATGCAGCCACCACAACCACCTCGAGGGATGTATCCCGGTGGAGTTCCTCCGCAATTAAGCCGCTCTGGAACGCAATCCCCCCTGGGCCAACCCATGGGCCAGCCGCCGATGGCACCGAACATGCCGGGGATGCCTGGTATGACCGGCCTCCAACCCGTGCCGCCTCACATTACGCCTCCGCCGGTCCCGCCAGGAATGGAAATGCGCACGAACATCGTCGTGCGCCGGCAGCCTGTGATTCGATACTTTCGCCGGGCCAGAGTAGGACAAGTTCATTCCCTGCAGGTGCGCATCGAGGCTGAAGGGGCGGCGGGTTCGCGGTCCGGCTCCGAAATCACCGGCACAGAACCGATGGTAACGATTCAGCCCGTCATCCCCGGGGCGATCATCACCCCGGCTTCCGCCGACATATTGCTGCAGCCCGGCAGCGAGGCCAATTTCTCGGTGTTGCCCTTGGGTCATGGTCGATTGCGCGGCGCTCGGGTCGACTTGTCGCGCCAGGGCCGCAAGCTCACGTCCGTGGACCTGCCCATGCGCGCCAATCGCGGCCGGTTGGTTCGCTTCTTCGTGCTATTGACGATCCTTGGATTGATCATCATCAAGTATCCCTGGAAAGCTTATTGGGAATACTCCATCGAGAAAGTGACTCCTGCCGTGGTCAAGGAGCCCGCGCCCAAGGAGAAAACTCCCGACCCTGCCGCACCGCCGGAAGCAGACGGCAACAATCCACCCAAACCCGACAAGGATGCCCCCGCTCCGAGCGGTGCCACGCCCAAATTGCTGGGTGGCACGGTCGATAAGAAAAATCAAATGTTAAAATTCGAGCATGACGAAGCGATTCGCCAATACATCGACATCCATGCAGGCAAATTAGGTTTGGGTGAAAAGGCAGCTGGCTTGGCCAAACCCGTTCAAGATTGGACGAGTTTCGATTTCTTCATCGCTGGCGCGTTCCACATCAAGCCAGGCATTCTTTGGACTTACAACGGCATTCTCACGATCCGCGAGACGCCGCTGGGTGACATGTATTTCCTCGGCGTGATGGCGGGATTAACGTTGATCGCTTCGGTCCTGACCAGACCCTTGCAACGACGCATGCCCGGCCCCATGCTCGAAGTTCGAACCTAGGAATCGAACTTTCACGAAGCGGCCAGCGACACCTTGGGATGCATCACTTCATCCAGCACTTGACCGAAGATCTGCAAGGCCGTATCCACCTGGGCCGGCGTCAAGCACAAGGGACCACAAAAACGGATGCTGGTTTCACCGCAGCCGAGCAGCAGCAATCCATGCTCGAAGGCTCGATCCACGACTTGATCTCTTAATGCGGTGTCCGGTTGACCCGACGACAAAAGATCCACCGCAATCATGAGTCCCATGCCGCGGATTTCTCCCAGCCGGCAAGGACCAAAGCGTTGCTGCAAAGAACGCAGTCCCGCTTGCAGATGTGCGCCGATTTCATGAGCATTGGCCATCATGCCTTCTTCCAACAAGTCCATGGTCGCCAACGCGGCCTCGCAACAAACGGGATTGCCGCCGAAGGTCGATGCATGACTGCCGCTGGGCCAGCTCATGACGTCGCTTTTGGCGATGATCGCTCCCAGGGGCAAGCCGCTGGCGATGCCCTTGGCCGTGCAGAGAATGTCCGGTTCGACCCCGGCATGCTCGATGGCGAACCATTTTCCCGTTCGGCCCATGCCGCTTTGGATTTCATCGACGACAAGCAAGATGCCATGCCGGTCGCACAGCTCTCGCAAGGCTTGCAAGAACGGCAGCGGTGCGGCGTAATAACCGCCCTCTCCCTGAATAGGTTCGACGAAAACGGCCGCCACTTCATCCGGCGGCGCGACCCGCTTGAGCAGATTCTGCTCAATTTCGAAAACGCAGGCGCATTCCGAAGGTTGTCGGCAGCGGGTGCAGCCGCGTGGAAAAGGCACGTGATGAATCTCCGGCACCAGCGGTCCGAAGCCGCGGCGATGGACCAGCTTCGAGGCGGAAAGCGACATGGCCCCATACGTCCGTCCATGGAAGGCGCCATAAAAGGCGATCAAGCGGGATCGGCCCGTGTGTTTGCGGGCCAATTTCATGGCCGCTTCGATGGCTTCCGTGCCGCTGTTGGTGAAAAACACTTTTTTGGGGGAAGGCCCCGGCGCGATGCGAGCCAGCCGTTCCGCCAGCTTGAGCTGTGGTTCATAATAAAAATCGGTGCCGGACATGTGGAGCAGCTTGGCGGCCTGTTCCTGAACCGCCGCCACTACCCGCGGATGACAATGGCCTGTCGCAGTAACGGCGATGCCCGCAGTGAAATCCAGAAAAAGATTGCCGTCGACGTCCTCGATCACGGCACCGCTCCCGCGGGCCGCCACCAGGGGATAGCCGCGCGTGTAGGACGGGGAGACAACGCGCTCATCTCGTTCGAGAAAGGCTCGCGCTTTGGGCCCTGGCAGCGGCGTATGCAAACGCGGCACTGGGCAGCCATCGAACAACCACATGTCGCCACCCTCGTTACGACGCTTCATGCCGGCGCAGGATCGAGATCATCTCGTGGCCTGATTGAACAAAGGTTTCGATCTCAAAACCGACAAGGGGCCGCATGGCAAGCAGAAACTCGAGCCACGAAGCCTGCGTCCAGACATGGTAATGAATGCTGTAACGAATGGCTTCGAGATGCTCGATCTGCCGCCGCGCATCCTCGTCATCCTTGGCCTGGTTGACCAGCCACACCCACTCTTCGAGGTGCTGGCGGCGGGACGATTGCGGCCCATGCTCGTGATCGCAGAACAAATGCCCCAAAGTCGTTTCCCGGCGATGCCGATCAAAAGTGAACCGTTTGTCGGGGACGGCCAGATAGGCGATGCCATCAGGCTTCAGCACGCGAAAGAAATGCTTCAACGTGCCGATTGGGTCCTCGCAATGCTCTAAAAAATGATTGGCAATCACGAAGTTTTGCGACCCCGAGTCTACTTTATGGAGCTTTTCACCATCGTCGAGCAGATCGACGTCCACCAGGGGAAACTCGTTCAACTCCGGATACTGCCGGCGCAGGTCATCGACCGGGAGACGGTCGACGTAAAGCACCGAGGCCTTGTCGGAAAGGGGCAGCGGGTTGTGCAAGGCTCCGATTTCAATGCCTTGGCCTTGCAGGAATTGGTTAGCCAGAAAGATGCGATCCAGGGGGGGATTCGAAGGTTTTTGCTTGCCAGCACGACGGCGAGGGCGAACCCACTCCTTCATCAAACCGATCATGCAAGCCTCCTTGCACAAAGCTTCTCGGATGCACCATCCTAAGGTTCGGGGCTTGCGACCCCGTTCACTTGTTCCATCACGTGCTTGAGCCTGCGTGGTGCCAAGTCAGGCTCATATAGGGCGTCATGTCCATGAATGATGACACGCCCTTCACCGGTGCGTTGCGGCTCACGGCTGTCGCTGGAAGTCAACTCTCGACGTCCGCCTTCAAGCCTTGAGCCATCTTGATCTCTTCCGCGTGATTCACGGTCCAGGAGACCTTGTGAGTGACCACGTCGGCCAAGCCCGCCGCGGACGGATGGCCGTTGCCGCTCTTCTTCACTCCGCCAAAGGGTAAATGGACTTCCGCTCCAATGCAAGGCAGATTCACGTATCCCATGCCAAATTCACATTCCTCCCGGATGAGCCTCATGTTCCGATAGCTTTCCGTGATGACGGCCAGGGACAGGCCATAATCGACGTCGTTGTAGATGCGGATCGCGTCGTGGACATCTTTGAAGGGAATCAAGGCCAAGTGCGGACCAAATACTTCCTCGCGCACAGTGCGTACACCGGGTCGATGTTCTTGGCGATAAACAAAGGGAGCGAGATAGCAACCCTTGGACCATGGCTCCTGCGCCATGCGGCCGCCTTCAAGCAAGACCTTGGCTCCTTCTTGCTTGGCCAAGTCGTTGTAGAATTGGATTTTTTCGACGGCTACCTCATTGATGACAGGCCCAGTAAAGCTCTTGGGATCCATCGGATCTCCCACCTGGAGCCGCTTGGTCGTGGCGACGAACCGCTCGGCATAGGCATCGATTATTTTTTCATGAACCAGAATGCGGCCGGCAGAAACGCAGCGCTGACCGCTGGTTTTAAAGGCGCTTAAAATCCCAGCGTTCACGGCCAGGTCGAGCCGGGCGTCTTCGCAAACAATGACCGCGCTTTTCGAGCCCATCTCGCAAGCAACAATGCGGTCATAAAACTGCGTCGACAGTTTTTGAATCCGCGCGCCCACGTCGTAACTACCCGTGAAGAGGACGATGTTGACATCGGGATTTTGCACGAGGGCTTCGCCCGTGCCGCCATCGCCATGGACGAGATTGACCACGCCCGGCGGAAATCCCGCCTCGAGAAAGAGTTCGATCAAACGCTGGCCAATGGTCGGCGTATCTTCCGAGGGCTTGAAGACGACCGTGTTGCCCTCGAGCAAGGTCGGCCCCAACATCCACAAGGGCACGGCAAAGGGGAAATTCCAGGGTGTGATCACCGCCGCCACGCCCCAAGGCTTGCGGCGAATGAAGGCATCCTTTTCCGGGATTTCGGAAGCGACGATCTGGCCGACCGGCATGCGGCCCGTGCCGAAGACATACTGCACCATGTGCAGTCCCTCAATCACTTCGGCGCGGCATTCGTTCCGGACCTTGCCGCATTCGAACGTCATGAGGTTCGCCAGCGATTCCACCTCTCGTTTGATGATCTGGCACAACTGATCAAACAATTCAGCGCGGTAGATGCGGCTGGTCCGCCGCCAGGCGGGATAGGCTCGACGAGCCGCGGCCACGGCTTTCCCGGCAACTTCCGGAGAAGCGATCGGAAATTCCCCCAGCACCACGGAGCGGTTCGCCGGGCTTTGGCTGGAAAATCCTGACCTCCCCGTGTCCGAGGGATTGCCTTCAATCAAATGGCTGCCTTGCAATCGAGGGGGAGGCTGAATGGCCATGCTCATGAACAATTCTCCTGGCTAGCTGTCGCACATGCATTCGGCTCGTAGGCGAATTATAAGTCAGCAGGGGAAGGGGAGCAATGCTGGATCAGCCACCGTTTCCATTCAGCCCATGGCCCGTCATTACGAAAAAAATTCGTGGCGTCTCGATGCTCATGAGATCACAATGGCGGCAAAGGTCTGTGCTCGGTCCAGCCATCCGATTCAAATTTTTTATGCGAGGAATGTCATGCGTTGGCTAGGTTGTTTGCTCTTGGGATGGTCGCTCACGGCTTCCACTTCAGCTCAGGATTTCGCCAAAGAGCGTTTGGAAAAATCACCCCGCCACCATGAATGGGTGGAAGTGAAGCGTGGCGCACGCACCGTCCATTGCTTCGTCGTCTTTCCCGAAATTAAGGACAAGGCCACGGCCGTCATCGTCATTCACGAAAATCGCGGCTTGACCGATTGGGTTCGTTCGGTAACCGATCAATTGGCCGAGGCGGGTTTTCTTGCCATTGCGCCTGATCTATTGTCGGGCATGGCGCCTGAAGGCGGTAAGAGCAGCGATTTTCGCAGCGGTGATGAAGCCGGGCGAGCGATTTACAGCTTGAAACCCGATCAGATTACATCGGACTTGAAGGCGGTCGGGGATTATGTGCTGCAAATCCCCGCTTGCAATGGCAAGCTTACCGTGGCGGGCTTTTGCTGGGGAGGCGGGCAATGCTTCCGCTTTGCAACGCAGCGCGCGGATTTGAAAGCAGCCTTTGTGTTTTATGGCAGTTATCAACACACTCCCGAAGAACTCGCAAACCTCCAATGCCCTGTGTATGGGTTTTACGGCGGCAACGATGCCAGAATCAACGCCACGATCCCCAAATCCATTGAGATGATGAAAGCGGCAGGCAAACTTTACGACCCGATCACCTATGAAGGAGCTGGCCATGGTTTCATGCGCGCCGGGGAAGACCCGAACGGCTCCCCCGCCAATCGCAAGGCGCGCGCGGAAGCCTGGGCTCGATGGACAAAGCTTTTGCAGGGTTTGCCGTAAGGGCTTTAGGTCAGGCGGCCAAGTCCAAGTCGACAAAGCGTGCTGGCCCTTGAACGCCGCTGATGCCGCGCTGCGAACTCCGGACGAATTGTATGTATTCTTGAACCACGTCGAAATGGCCCAGTTCCGCTTCGACGCGAGCCAAGGCATTGGGCAGATTTAAGCGCTGCAGATACATGATGTGATAGAGCTTGCGGATCGCGTTGATTTCCTCGGTCTTGAGGCCGGCGCGGCGCATGCCCACGACGTTCACGCCGACGACGTGGTTGATGTTTTGCTGCATGATGAAAGGTGGAATATCCTTCGTGGCGCCCGAAAGGCCCGACAAAAAAGCTAATCGCCCCATGCGGCAGAACTGATGCATGGCCGCATTGCCAGAAAGAAAAGCGTTGTTGGCGACTTCGCAGTGACCGCCCAACAGAGCATTGTTGGCCAACAGGCAGCGATCGCCGACGATGCAATCGTGCGCGACGTGGCTGCCCGCCATGAAAAAGTTGTGGCTGCCAATGCGCGTCACCCACCTGGCCGTGGTGGCGCGATGAACGGTGACATTCTCCCTGAAAATATTGCCGTCGCCGATCTCCACCCGGGTCGCTTCGTCCTTGTATTGCAAATGTTGCGGTTTGCCGCCGAGGATGGCGTTGGGGTATACCTCATTCCGACAACCCATCGTTAATGGACCGATCAAGTGAGCGCGGGCTTGGATGATTGATCCCTGACCGACTTTGACCTGTCCTTCGATGATGGCAAATGCCCCAACCTGAACATCATCGGCCAATTCCGCTTCGGGTGAGATGATGGCCGTGGGATGAATCCGGCCCGGTTCCATCAGAGCCATGAGTGGTCCCCTATCTTCCATGACCTGCCCCATTTGAATCGAGCATTCCCCCTCGAGGGCAGTCGAGCAAGGAGTGGTATAAACCAGGTCGTCATTTCAAGCTAGATCAATTTACCCTTCCCGTTGGCGGGGGCGTTTTTCCTTCGGACGGTGTGACAACACGATCAAATCGATAAGCTATGTCCCCTAAAACCCCGCACTGGCCCGGCTCGTTGCGCCAGGACCTGCCCTTGACAGACCAAGTGGTCGATTCTATCGTCCGCCGCTCGTACCGACGGACCCCATTTTGCAGGATCTCTTGCCACCGCAACTGAATCGAGAGATCAAGGAAGAACCCCGGGGATGCGCCGGCCGAACAGGGTGGGAGTGGAAATCATGCAAGGCGAACGTGGACTCGGTCTCTTTTTGCTATTGATCATGATGGGCTGCCAGCCTTGGGGATGGACATCCCGCAGTGAAAAGGCGGCGGTTCAGCCTCCGCCCTTCCCTGAATTGAAAACGGTCGGCACTTACACTTCCTTTTTCGGCATCGAGCCGATCCGCGTGCATGGCTTGGGCATCGTCCATAACCTGCCCGGCACGGGAAGCAATCCCCCCCCTGGCCCCGCGCGCCAACAGGCCATCCACCGACTCAAGCAGATGGGCGTCAGCGCACCTGACGAAGCCCTTGCTTCCCAGGAAATAGCGCTGGTTCAGGTATCGGCTTCGATCCAACCCGGAGCATACCGCGACGATCGAATCGACGTTGAACTGGAGGCCATGGGCGACGACAAAAACGTGGACCTCCGGGGAGGAACCTTATTGACCAGCGATCTGTTCGAATATGCTGACGCCAACCAAATTATGGGCAAGTCCAATCAAGGACAACGCATGCTGGCCCATAAAAAACTCGTCAAGGCCGAAGGCGTCATCATGCCGGATATGAGCGACAAAGCGTCTGACCCCAAGCGCCGCGGGGTGGTCTGGAGCGGCGGCCGAGTGCTCGAAAACATCCCCTTTGACCTGATCATGAATAAAGAGCATCAAGAAACGCGTTTGGCCATGCTCATCGCTACGACGATCAACCGGCGTTTTCACGGCAAGGTTCAAGATCACGCCATGCGCGGCATGGCCGATGCACAGACGAAAATGGTCATCCGGCTGCGCGTCCCCGAGAATTATCGCCTCAACTGGGGCCGCTACCTGCTCGTCATTCGCCAGGTTCCCATCGTCGAATCGCCCCAGGTGCTGCGCGAACTTCGCCGCAAGTATGCGGAAGATCTGCTCAATCCTGATTTCAGCGTCGTGGCGGCCCTGCAACTGGAAGCTTTGGGACAAGAATGCGCCGGCGAACTTAAGCGAGCCTTGAAACATCATCATCCCAAGGTGCGTTTCTGCGCGGCCGAAGCCCTGGCGTATCTTGGCGACCCGAGCAGCGCCGAAACCTTGGCCGAAACCGCCAAGGCGTTTCCGGATTATCGTGCTTACGCCCTGACGGCGCTGGCCTCCATGGATGAAGCCATTGCCCAGATCAAGCTTCGCGAGTTGATGACCGAAAACGAGCCAGAGTTGCGTTACGGCGCCTTTCGGGCGTTGCAAGTCATGAACGCGCGCGATCGCACGATCCCTTGCGAAGTGATCAACCAGCGGTTCAATCTGTACCGCGTCTACAATGACAGTCCGCCGATGGTGCACCTGTGCACGCGGTCTTACCCCGACATCGTCGTGTTTGGCAGTGATCCGCAATTGCAGCCGCCCTTTAGCCTGACGGCTGGACCCGACTTCGTTCTCACGGCCCGCGAAGGGGAAGATAAGTGTTTCATTAGCCGCATCAGTCTGCAAGGGGCCCATTCTCAGGACGTCGCCTCGCTCAAATTAACGGAGATCATTCGGAAAATGGGAGCCATGGGCGCGCATTACGGCGACGTCGTGGAACTGCTGCAGCAGGCGAACCGACTGCAAAACTTGAGCTGCCCGGTGGCCATCGATGCCCTTCCGAAAGCCCCCTCATTGGAGACCTTGGCCCAGCAGGACCCCATGAATCCCGGAGCCGCGCCGACCACGCCCGCCAATAAATCCCTGTTCGAGGGATGGAGCTTTACACCGAGTCTTTTCGCCAACAAACGCGAGTGACGCGACCATTATGCAACGAAGCTTCGGTCGCCGCCATCGAAGCCTGGCCTCGTTGAACCGGACGCGTTCGCAGGGAGTTTGATAGGAATCTGGACCAGCCACCATGCTCAAGCGACTGGAACTCCTGGGTTTCAAAAGTTTCGCGGATAAGACCGAGTTCACTTTCGGTTCCGGCATCACGGCCATCGTCGGCCCCAATGGCAGCGGCAAAAGCAACGTCGTCGACGCCATTCGCTGGATCATGGGTGAACAAAGCGCCAAAAGTCTGCGCGGCGGTGAAATGACGGACGTCATTTTCAATGGATCGAGCACCCGTAAAAGCCTGGGACTGGCTGAAGTGACGCTCGTGTTGGACAACCGCCAGCGGCGACTCGCCTTCGAAAGCGATGAAGTACAGATCACCCGGAGGGTGTACCGCGATGGGCAAGGCGAGTATCTGATTAATAAGCAGCCCTCGCGCCTTAGGGATATCAAGGACCTGTTTCTGGGCAGCGGCGCCGGTGCGGACGCCTATTGCATCATCGCTCAGGGCAAGGTCGACGCCCTGCTTCAGGCCTCCAACCACGAACGCCGCCAGGTCTTTGAGGAAGCCGCCGGAATCAGCCGCTTTCGAGCCAGAAAAATCGAATCGCAGCGCAAACTCGAACAAGTCGAACTGAATCTGCAGCGCGTGCGCGACATCATGGAGGAACTGCGCCGTCAACTGCACGGGGTGCAGCTCCAAGCTTCCAAGGCGCGCAAGTACCAAGAATATCAAGGTTTGCTCCGCGATAAGCTGACCACGGTCAGTCTGCATGAATTCCATCGCTGGCACGTAGAGAAAAGCCAGGTCGAAGCCTCTTTGCAAGAACTGCGCGAGCAATTGGCCCAGCAACAGGAGCAAGCCGAGCGGCTGGAAGCCGCGCACCGCGAATTGGAACAACAATGGTCCGAAGCCGAGGAGCAGATTCGCCGTGCGGAAGCAGACTTGGCGTCCCTGCGCGAACGGCAAGCCGTGCTCGAAAATACACTGCGCCACGAACAAGCCCTGGTCGAACAGAAGCAGCAAGAAAGGCAGCGCGCCCAGGAGCGCCGCGATGCCTTGGAATCGCTGCTTCAGGACCTGCGGCAACGCGTCCAAGCTTGCCAGGCGGAATGGGAGGAGGTGGAAACGCGCCGCTCAGCCTGCGAGCAAGCGGTGACCCTTCTGCAAGGCCAGCATGATGATCTGGCCCAGCGGCTCAAGCTGCTTCGCCGCCGGCATCAAGAGGACCAGGCCAAACTGCTCGAGGTCATGCGCGAGGCAGCTCGCTCACATAACGAATGGGTGAGCTTGAAGGCGCACGGTCAAAACCTGGAACAACATCGCCAGCGTTTGCATCAGAGGTTCGACCAAGCCAATCTCCACCTTAGCCAAATGGATCAGGAAGTTCGGGTCCTGGAGGACGCTGAGCGGGACACCCTGCGGCAATGGGACCAGGCGCGCGCGCACCAAACAGCCATGGATCAGCAAGCGGAAGCCTTGCGGCAGCAGATCGACCAACTCCGCGAGGAACTCATGCAAGGTAAAGCCTTGCGCCATGGCCTGCTCAGCCAAGCACAGCTCTTGGAGGCCTTAGCACGCAACCACGAGGGATTGAATCCCCTGGCCGTGCACATTCTCGAACGGGCTGAGCAGTCGCCCGCTTTCCCTTGGAATCAGGTCTACGGCGTCCTGGCGGATTGGCTGGAAGTGGTCCCTGAATACGCCAGTCTGATCGATCTGCTCTTGGCGGAAAAAACGCAGAGCATCCTGATCAAAGATCAGGCCACCTTGGAAGCCATCCTGCAAGCGTTGTCAGAGGATCTGACGGGCCGGGCTGATTTCATATTGCTCGACCACCTCGCGCCCCAACCTCCCTCGGCCAACGGAGAATGGACCCTTTCCTCGGCATCCACTTCATCGCCAGGCCTTCACTCCGCGGTCAGCGAGGCCACTCCTGGCTTGCAACCTGAGGACGTGCCCGGGTGGATCGGCCCAATGGACCGATTGGTCGTTTGCCCGCGCCCTGATGCCGCGGGGTTGGTGGAGTCGCTACTGAGCCGAACCTATCTGGTGCAGGATTTGGAAACGGCCCTGCTTATGTCGCATCAGATTCCCGAGGCACGGTGGGTCACCCCCTTGGGCGAATGCTGCGAAAAGGGCAGCCACGTCTGCCTGGGGCAAGCCAAAAGCTCCACGGGCATGTTGTCGCGAAAAAGCCAGTACCGCGACTTGCAGGAGCAAATGCAGCATCTGGACGAACGGCTGCAGCAGCAAGAACAGCATTTGAATCAACTTCAAGAACAAGCCAGCCGGCAAGCCGATCAGTGCACGCACAGCCAACAAAACGTCCAAGTCCTGGAAGAGCAGCTCGCCGACCTGCGCTCTCGGCTCGCCCAGCACCGCGAACGCAGCTCCGTGATGTCTCAGGAAGTGCATTGGGGTCGCAAGGAATTGCAGCAGCTCGAAGAGGAATGGAATCAGGTCCAAAACCAATTGGAACAAGCCTTGGCCAAGGCGCAGTCGGCGGACGCCAGGGTCCAGGAACTGCAGCGGAGCCTGGAACAGGGCACCGAAGCCTCCGTGCAATACGAGCAACAGCTCCATCAACTCTATCAACAACTCACGCAAGCCAAAGTCGATGCCGCCACGGTGGATGAAAAGCGCGCCGCCGCCGCTGCTTTGCTCCAACAAGTCACCCAGCAAGAGCAGAATCTTCGCGAGGAATGGGATCGTTTGCTCCAGCAACAGCAAGCACATTCGGAACAGATCGTTCGCGGTCAACAAGCCTTGGCCGATGGGGCCGCCCAGCGTGAAAGCTTGCAGTCCCAATACGAGGCCGCTCAGGCCAGATTATTGGAATGGCAATCTCGCGGCGCGAAGTGGCGCGAGGACAGGCAGCGTCTGCTCGAAGCGTCCCAGCAATTTCGAAGCCGCTGGCAAGAACAACTCGATCAAAAACATCAACTCGAGCTGCGCTGCAATGACGCGGCCTTGAAGCAGGATCATCTTTGTTCCCGCATGCAAGAAGAATTGGAATGGGACCTGAGAGCGGCCCATGCGAATTATACGCCCCCAGAGGCGCCCTTGGACCTTGCCAGCATGCACGCGGACATGGCCGACCTCAAAAAGAAAATCCATCGCTTGGGCAGCATCAACCTCGACGCTTTACAGGAACTGCATGAATTGGAAGCGCGTGCGGCCCATTTGCAAACGCAGCACGACGACTTGGTCCAGGCCAAGACCGCCTTGGATGAAATCTTAGAGAAGATCAACGGCGACAGCCGGCGCTTGTTCATCAGCACGTTCGATGCGGTTCGGCAGCATTTTCAGGACCTCTTTCGCAAGCTGTTCGGCGGCGGCTTGGCGGATATCGTCCTCGAGAATCCCGAGGACGTGCTCGAATCCGGCATCGAGATCATCGCCCGCCCTCCAGGGAAAGAGGCGCGTCATTTGTCCCTTTTGAGCGGCGGCGAAAAAGCCCTGACCGCGGTGGCGCTCTTGCTCGCCATTTTTCGCAATAAACCTAGCCCTTTCTGCATCATGGATGAAGTGGACGCGGCTTTGGACGAAGCCAACGTGGGGCGGTTCGCCGCTGTGCTGCGCGAATTCCTCGATCTCTCGCAGTTCATCATCATCAGCCATTCCAAGAAGACCATGGCCGCCGCGGACGTGCTCTACGGCGTGACCATGCAAGAAGCGGGCGTGTCCAAGCGCATGGCCGTCCGCTTGGAAGAGGCAGCCACGCAGGCGGAACCTTCACCGGCCCTTGCCGCGTGACGACCCGGGGCGAATTCTCCATCCCCCGCCCTTGATCCTTGCCCTTCATGTGACTTTCGTTTAAGAAAAACATCGACCGTCAAATACAAGGGGGAGCACGATGAGCCAACCCGCTTTGGACTTTCGCATCGAACGGCTTGGCCCGGCCGCCATCGAGTCGCCGCTTTGTTCCGCGTGGAGCAACGAGGTGAAGCTCTTCGTTCACGATGACGAAAGAACCTTGTACGACACTACGGGCGTCTCCTGGTATCACAATGAATTGCCCACGCATCTTGACCCCTATACTCTCGAAGTGGCGGGTCCGCGGGAATTCATTTTTTTCGAACCCAGCCAAACCCGCGCTGCCATCGTCACCTGCGGCGGCCTGTGTCCCGGAATCAACAACGTGATCCGCGGCCTCACCCACATGCTGCTTCTGCAGTATCGGATCAAGGAGGTTTTGGGGATTCGTTACGGCTACGCCGGCATGGTCCCCCAGGGGTATGATCCCATTGTTTTAACCTTGCCGCTGATCGAATCGATTCACGATCAGGGGGGCACCTTCCTCGGTTCTTCCCGCGGCCCCCAGCCAATCGACAGCATGTTGCAGTTCCTTAAGCAACACGAAATCAACATCCTGTTCAGCATTGGCGGGGATGGCACGCAGCGCGGCGCGGCGGAGATCGCCAAGCTGGCACGCGCGCAAAAAATGCCTCTGTCCGTCATTGGCATCCCCAAAACCATCGATAACGACCTGAACTACGTCGAGAAAACCTTCGGCTTCGAGACCGCTTTCTCCATCGCCGACATGGTGCTCAAAGCCGCACACGCCGAGGCCAAGGGCGCCTTCAACGGCATCGCCATCGTCAAGCTCATGGGCCGCCATTCCGGCTACATCACGACCTTGGCCTCCCTCGCCAACGGCAATGTGAATTTCACTCTGATCCCCGAGGTGCCCTTTGATTTGCACGGACCTCATGGCTTCCTCAAAATTCTGGAACGCCGCATCTTGGCTCGAGGGCATGCCGTGATCGCGGTAGCCGAGGGAGCGGGGCAGGACTTACTGGCTGATGAAGTGGAAAAGCTGGGCCACGATGCTTCGGGCAACAAACGCTTGGCCGATATTGGCGTGGCTCTCAAACGGTTCATCGAGCAGCATTTTCACGATCAGCAGATTCCGGTCAACGTGCGCTACATCGATCCGAGCTACATCATTCGTTCCGCCCCAGCCACGCCCAATGACAGCGTGTTCTGTTTGCAGTTGGCGCATCACGCCGTCCACGCCGCCATGTCGGGTCGAACGTCGATGGTCGTGGGTTTATGGAAAAACACCTTTATCCATGTGCCGCTGAAGGAAGTGGTCAAGGGACGCAAGGAATTGGATCCCAATAGCCCGTTGTGGCTGTCGCTGCTGCAATCCACGGGCCAGCCACGGATCATGAAAAACTCGGCCGCGTCCTCAATGACCGTGTCGACCACACCCTGCTCAACATGATTCGAGCAGCGCTCCATGATTTGCGGCTCGGGTGAGCATGAGGACGTAACCTAGCTGTGCCATTTTGGACTCGAGCTTAGTCTTCACCTCTTGTGCCCCTTCCTCTGAAGCAGCGAAACCGGCCGCCGTCGGCCCCCACGAGGATTGGATCGCGCCTCGAACCCCGGCGTCGTGAAGCCAGCCAATCGCTTGAGCGATGCTGGGGCTGGCGAAGTCGCCCCCTTGAGTTTCTCGATACCATTCCCCGGCCCGGCGGTTATATTCGTCCAAAGCATCAGCAAAAGCATCGAAGTCGCTTTCCATCACGGCTGGGATGATGCCTTGAAGCAGCAATTGACAGAGCCGAGGCGTGGGGGATGGATCCAGTCGAGGCAGCCGTTCGAAGGCGCGACGCTCTTTCTCCTCCGCCCAATCCGAGGCCGCAGTCGGCAGGCATAAAAGCACCCGCCAATTCGCGGGAAACGCCACATGGGACACCAATGGCGACAGATGAGCTGAACCTTGGACCTTGCCGGCCTCGACGACCAGCCCCCCGCCTTCAAACCCATAAGCCCCTATGGCGGACCGCAATCCTCGCCCGGTCCATTGAACGAGATCGATCAAGCGCGGTTCAGCCCGAGAGACGCTGGCCCATAACAACCTCGCCATGGCCAGGCTCAGTTGCGTCCCCGACCCCAGCCCCAAGTGCTCGTGAACGTTCTGTTCCAACTCAAACGCTTGCGGCGACAAGCCATGATGGCGAGCCAGCGGATGAACGAGGAGCCGTTGCAAAACCTTTTCGGCGCGTTCCGCACCCTTGCCGCGAACCTGCCATTCGGAGTGAGGACGCATGGTGATCTTGAACGCCGGCTCTTGGATCATAAGCCCCGCGCCCCCCGACACCCTGCCCTGCTCCGTCCGCGGGGCCAAGAGTCCAAAATGCAATCGGCTCGGCGTCGTGATGCGGATCATGGCCCTTGTTTTTCCTGTCGTGGTGCTGGTGCAAGGGGATGTTCCCGAATGTACTCACGCAACAACTGCCAAGCTTCCCGTTCTCGGCTCCCTCCCGTCTTGTCAACCAGCGGCTCGAGCTGATCCAATTGCTGTTCGATCGTGCACCGTTCCAGCAAGTGAACCCGGGTGGCCAGGATGGCGGCTTCGACCACCGCGAATTTGGCACGGTTCAGTCCGAAAAAATCACGCAAACGGCCCTGGCCAACCACCTGGGCATGCAGTTCCGCCCGCTCGCCGCTTTGGTCCACCTGATCAACCTTGAATTCGTAGTAGCGGCACGCATCGAGCAAAATATGACCGCGAACCTCCTTGGCCATCATCGTCCGCACCCCCGCATCGAGTCGACCGATGGCTGCCCTGGCCAGCAAAAGCACGTCGTCCACCACGTGAAACACCCCCTCTCGAGCCGCGAGAAGGTGTTGCAATGTGTGGCTGGTCGAAAAGGGGCGCAGCAGCAATTGCCGCATGGCGGCATCGCACCGCGGCCCCATGGGAGCCACGTGAAAATGGCCGTCCGGGCGAACGGTCGTCACCAGTCCTTCCAAAATCAGGGAATCCCTCGCCATGACGTCGACCTTCCCGGCTTTCATTCAACCAGCGTGCGCATCCAGCCGGCCGCTTTGTGCAGCGTTTCCTCGTATTCCTGTTCCGGATCGGAGTCGGCCACGATGCCTCCCCCCACGGGAAACTGGCCATGGCCGGCATGGCATGTCAAGGTGCGAATCAGGATGTTGGTGTCCATGGCGCCGGAGAAACTCCAGTATCCCATAGAACCACAATAGGGGCCTCGCACCGTCGGCTCCAATTCAGCAATGATCTCCATGGCTCGAACCTTGGGAGCACCGGTCACCGATCCCCCCGGAAAGGCCAACTTGAATGCTTCGAACGGCGACCGCCCCGCAAGAAGTCGGCCTTTCACCACCGAAACCAGGTGATGCACCGTGGGATAACTTTCCACCTGACACAGCGCCGCCACCTCAATCGAACCATATCGGCAACTGCGGCCCAAATCATTCCGCAGCAAATCAACGATCATGACGTTCTCGGCGCGATCCTTCGACGATTGTGCCAATTCTCTGATGCGGAGTTGATCCTCGTCGGCGTTCGCGGCTCGCGACCGGGTGCCCTTGATCGGTCGCGTTTCAAGTTCACCTTCCGCCGACAATTTGAGAAACCGTTCCGGCGAAGCGCTGATGACGGCCACGTCCCCAGACTGCATCAAGCCGCCAAACGTGGATGGATTCCGCTCACGCATGGTTTGATACAGGGTCATGGGGTCGGCCGGTAGCGGCATGTCCAGCCGCTGCGCCAGATTGACCTGAAAACAATCGCCTGCCCGAATGTACGCCAACGCCCGCTCGATGGTTTTCAGATATTTCTCGCGGCTAAAATTGCTCGTCAAGCTCGGTGCATGAGGAATGGGGTATGAGGGATAAGCGGGTCCTCGAGCGGGCTTGCTTCGCTGAGGATATGGCCTTGATTGTGGGGATTCCCTGATCCATTGTTGGACTTGTTCGATGCGCTCCCAGGCCCTCTTTTCACGAGCCAAGGGATCCGTTTCAGGCCAACCCGTGGCGATGAGCCATTGGCGGTTTTGCACATGGTCGAATCCGATCACCCAATCGTACAAACCAAGGCAGTAGTCCGGGAGTTGAGCGTCATCCCATGCCGGAAAGGGGATGGCTTCCAAGGAATGCGCCATTTCATAACCGATCCATCCTGCCAAGCCGCCTTGAAAGGGCGGAAGATCGGGGTGATGATGGAGCGGGTATTGACGCAAGGCGTCGACCCACTCGGCCCAACCAGGATAGGAAATCGCCGTGGCGCCGGCCTTTCGTGGAATGCGTCCGATCCATGAACGGAGCGGGTCAGCCGAGACAAAGGAATAGCGACCGAGTTCGGGATGCCGCAACGTGCTCTCCAACAAGAGGGCATGGTCCCGATGGGCCACGCGCTGATAGACATCCCAAGGTTGGAACGGCAGGTGAAGTTCCAAAGCCCACGGTTCGCCCAAGGGATTGGCTGTCTTTTCGTGTTGAAGGGACATGAGCATAAGAACTCATTGTAGCAGTTCAACGACCCCGTTCATCCTGTCGAACCATCCGCTTCTCAGGAATCGCTTCGGCCTCCCAACCGCCATGACAGCGCATCGTTTGCAAATCATCCCCATCCTCAGGATGCTTCCATGATGACCATGCGTCAAAATTTATGGCAACTTTCTTGTCCCCAAGGTGCAACGATCATGTTAAGATAATGTAAATTCACTGCCCGTTGGAATGCGCTATGAGCCAAAAGGCCCCCGCGATTAAAACTCCCATCCCTGGTTACGACTTGAAAGAATACGTCGCCATGACCGACGTTGGGGTGCGTCGCAGCCATAATCAAGATGCCTATGGCATGTTGACGGCCACCACCGAAGACGTTTGGCGCGAACGGGGCCACGTCTTTCTGGTCGCCGATGGCATGGGCGCTCACGCGGTGGGCGAAATGGCCAGCGATCTGGCCTCGGACTTGATCCTGCATACCTACCAAAAACATGCCAACCTGGGCCCGGTGGCCGCCTTGCGCCGCGCTTTTCAGGAAGCCAACACGAAAATCCATCAACGCGGCCAACAGAACCGCGAATTTCAAGGCATGGGCACGACCAGCACGGCCGTTATTTTGCGGTCTGAAGGCGCCTGGATCGGCCACGTCGGCGATAGCCGCGCATATCGCATCCGTGGGAATCAGGTCGAACAAATCAGCTTTGACCACAGCCTGCAATGGGAATTGGCGCGCCGGCAGCAGGTCTCTCCCGATCGCATTGCCGGTGTTCCCAGCAATGTGATCGTCCGCTCCCTAGGCCCCGAAGCCAACGTGCAAGTGGACATCGAGGGTCCCCATCCGGTCCTGCCCGGCGATATCTACGTTTTGTGCAGCGATGGCTTGAGCAACCAGTTGACCGATCAGGAGTTGGGGGCGGCCTTCACCCATTTGCCGCTGGCCGAAGCGTGCAAATTCCTGATCGATTTGGCCAATCTGCGCGGCGGCCCCGATAACATCACAGTGGTCTCCGTCCGGCTCGAGGGAGAAGCCCCAAAGGCGGGCCTTTCGGGCACGCAAAAACTGATCCGTCCTCCAAAAAGCCCGATCTCTTTCAAGAAATTACCCTGGCCTTCAATCGCCGTGGGTTCGGGCATTTTGTTGTCCATCTTGGCGCTGTTCTTGGTCATCAGTGAATGGCGCTGGCCGGCCATCTTCATCTTCTGCCTGGCCGCCGGCATCCTGGTCACGGGCATTATCGGCCTCGTGGGCAACTATCGCCGCGAATTAAACTCCGACGGCGCCGACGAAGAAACGTCCACGCCAGCCCAGATTTATCGCCAAGCCAGTTGCACCGTGGACGCCAGTTTGCTCGAAAGGATGATGCAAACCGAAAAAGGTTTGATCGAGCTGGCTCGTCAGAAAAATTGGCAGCTCAATTGGGATCAGCACAATAAACATCATTCTGCTTCGATTCTGGCCTTTCAAAAGGGCCAACTCGACTTGGCCTTCAAGGAACAGTGCCGAGCCATGGCCATCCTCCTGGACGTGCTTCGCGAACATCGCCAGCGAGACGAGCATTTCAAACCCAATTGGTAAACCCACTTCGCCAACGTTGCAACAAGGTAATCTTTCAAGGGGCTGATACCGCAATCTCAGAACGTCATGGGACCATCTTTTTCCGTAAGACCGCCCCCTTGCCGTCGACTCGCGTTTTCTTGATACTTACAGTTACCGTTCACTCGAAAATTTGAAAGCTTGCCCCTTCCTGTGAAGGAGCAAGACCTTGTTTTTTGTTCTTCATGGTGCCGCATGTCCGAGAATTTGAAAACGATCAACGCCACGCCAAGAAAAACCCATGGCACGCAAAAAGCCGTCCAACTTCGCCGCCAGGGCTTGGTCCCCGCGATTGTCTACGGCCACAAGGAAGCCGTGGTCAGCATCAGCATCTCCGTGGATGACATGAAACGCGTCATTCGCCAGGGCAGCCGGATCATCGACGTCGCCATTGACGGCAAGCCGGAGAAATGCCTCGTTCAGGAAGTGCAATGGGATGTGTTCGGCAAGGACTTTCTCCACGTGGATTTCAAGCGCATCAGCGCGGACGAAAAGGTCCAAGTGACCGTGGCGATCCAACTCCGCGGCACTGCCAAGGGGCAAGCCGAGGGCGGCGTCGTCAACATGCAGTTGCACGACCTGGAAGTGGAATGCTTGGCCACCCAAATTCCAGATTCGATCCGCATTAACATTGCGGATTTGGACTTGGATCAGGCCATTCACATTCGCGAACTGAAGTTACCGGAAGGCGTCAAGGCGCTTGGTGATCCCGACGAAGTGGTCGTCAGTTGCGCCAAGCCGATGGTGGAAGAAGAAAAGCCGGCGGAGGCCATGGAAGGAGCCGTGGAACCCGAAGTCATCACCGCCCGCAAACCCGCCGAGGAAGAAGCGGAATAACATTCGAGCGTGCTTTCTCCCAGGCCTGTGTTCCAGTTGGACCCGCCGTGGAAAGCACAAGAGGGAGTGCATCAATAGACCGACAAGGCCGCGGCTCGTCAGGCGTTCCGCCTACCGGACCCATGGCCTTGTCCGTTGCTTTAACAGGTAACCCGCGCGATGAAACTGGTCGTGGGACTCGGCAATCCCGGCCATGTTTATGCCGGCACCCGACATAACGTCGGCTTCATGGTTTTGGATTACCTGAGCCAGCATCCCAACGTGGGGAGTTGGCATGATCGTTTCGACGCCGAGGTGGCCGAGGGGATGGAAGCCGGCGGCAAGGTGCTTTATGCCAAGCCGCAGACCTTCATGAACCTGAGCGGCCGCAGCGTCAGACAGGCCATGGATTTTTATAAGATCGAATTGCCGGATGTGTTGATCGTTTGCGATGACATCCATCTCCCTTTGGGCAAATTAAGGGTTCGGGCCAGAGGGTCGCCAGGCGGTCACAATGGACTGAAGGATATTGAAAGGCACCTGGGCACACAGGACTATGCTCGCCTGCGGATCGGTATCGGCGCTCCCACCGGCGAGAAACCCCTGGTCGACTATGTGTTGAGCCGCTTTCGACCGGGAGAGAAGGAACCGTTGGAAAACACGATCGCCCAGGCAGCCCAAGCAGTTTTGCTTTGGCTTCGAGATGGAATCAACGTTTGCATGAATCGGATTAACGCGGATGAATCGAAGAAACTTAAACCCCGAGACGACGCTTAGCGCGCTGCTTCCCGCCCTGGGGCGGGAGTTCGCCTATGCCCCACTCACGTCGTCCGTGACGAAGGAGAGCTGCCTTGCCCGCCAATGTTTATGAATGCATGTTTTTGCTCGACAGCGCCCGCTACAACGCCGATGCCAATGGCGTCGTGTCTGGCATCCACGCCATGTTCGAAAAACACAAGGGTGAAATTCTCATCAGCCGCCCTTGGGATGAGCGCCGGTTAATGTACTCGGTTGCTGGTCAAAAGAAAGGCACCTACTACCTCATCTACGTCAAGATCGAGGGCCGAGCCTTTGAACAGATCGGCAACGATTTCAGCCTATATGATCCCATCCTGCGCCACTTGATCATCAAGATCCACCCGAAATTGGTCGACGCCATGCTCAACGTGGCTCGAGATGAACACGCCGCCATCGCCCTGCATGCCCCGGGATTGTCCGAGGAAGTCGAAGGCGTCCCCGTCGCGGTGGACAAGGACTAACCGCTCCAGGAAGACTTGGCCTCGACCTGGATTTTTGTCTAGGCATACCGCCTTGGAGCCGTGTATATTCAAACTCGTGGATATTCGTTCCCTAGTCGCCGCAATGCGGCAAGTTGGACGCCATGGCGAATCTCAACCGAGTCATGCTTATCGGCCGCCTGACCCGCGACCCCGAAGTCCGCGTGTTCTCCAACGGCGGTAAAGTGGCCAAGTTTGGCTTTGCGGTCAACAATCGCAAAAAAAACAGTCAATCAGGTCAATGGGAAGACGAACCGGTCTTCCTGGATTGCGAAGTTTTCAATCGCGGCGAAGGCGGCCGCAAAGCGGACCTGGCCGAACAGTATCTGGCCAAGGGACGACAAGTTTTCATCGATGGCCATCTGCGCATGGACCAATGGACCAGTCAAGACGGCCAAAAGCGCAGTAAACTCGTCATCGTTGTCGACGACTTCCAATTCCTCGAACCACGCGGCGAAGGCAGCGGCACCAGCTCGCGCTCGGGCAGTTCCAAGCCCGCCCCGGTTTATGAGGAAACGCCCGACGACGAGATGCCGGAATTCGGCAAACCCTCGTCGGCCGACAACGATATTCCCTTTTAATCTCCCCCAGTACATCGGATCCAACCATGACCGAAACGACCAAGAAAAAGAAACGCACGAAGGCAGCGGAGAAGGGCCCATCCGCCCTGCCCGCCAAAAAGGAACGCAAGCCGCCGATCCCGCGCGGCCCGCATCTGGGCGTGCAATTGCTCCTCGTCGAAGACGTTGAGCATCTGGGCAAGGCCGGGGAAGTCGTCGAAGTCAAGCCGGGCTATGCCCGCAACTTCCTCCTGCCCCGAGGATTGGCTACGTTCGTCAATCCGCACAACCTCAAGCTGCTCGAGCTGCACAAAATCAAAGTGCGGAAGATGCGCGAGGCCAAGCTGGCCGATCTGCGGGCCTTGGCCGAGCAGTTGCAGCGCGTCACCGTGACCATCGAAGCTCACGCCAACGATCAGGGCCACCTCTTCGGCTCCGTTGGCGCGGTGGAAATCGCCAAGGCCCTCAAGGGCATGAACCTCAACGTCGACACCGAGATGATTCGCTTGGAAGGTCCAATCAAGGAATTGGCGCTCTATGCCGTCAAGATTCATCTTGCTCCTGAAGTCGATTCGGAAGTCAAGGTGTTGGTCATCAGCCACTCGACGGAGAAAAAATAAGCCGCGTTGACAAAGGTGAAAGGCGGGGAGTCCATTTTTCCTCGCCTTTCGACCTTGAAATTAGCAGGCGGAACAACTCGACAAGGGAAGATCAAGGACGTTTATCCTCATCCAAAAATAATTTCAACTTCACGCTTGCAACGCGAAGGGGAAATGGCGAACATGGCGGTCGCTTTTCGTTTCACCGCGGAGTGAACGGGGTGTTCACTCCCAATGGATTGAATCAGGATTACAGCTAGGATTGAAGGCGGAGCCATGCCCACGGACACGGTGCCATTCCCGACGGCCTCCTTGCCGTCGTCGCGAACGTTACTTCCCCCGCAGAACATCGAAGCTGAGCGGAGCGTTCTTGGCAGCATCCTTAGGGACAATGCCATGATCCCCGACGTCCTGAATATCTTTCAGGACGACCATAATTTCTACAAGGACGCCCACCGCAAAATCTTCGCGGCCATCAAGAACTTGTACGACAAAGGCTTCCCCGCCGACCTGGTGACTGTGGGCGAGGAATTGTCGCGTCTAGGGCAAGTCGAGGACATTGGCGGCTACGACTATCTCGCCGAGATTCTCGAAGACACCCCCACTTCGGCCAATGCGGAGTTTTACGCCCATATCGTCCGGGATAAGTCGATCCTCCGCAACCTCATCCACGCCGGCAACGAAATCGTCCGCGATTGCCAAAATCAAGTCGGTCCTGCCACGGAGCTATTGGAAACTGCCGAACGCAAAATCTTCGAAATCGCCGAGAGCGGCGTCGTCGGACAAACGTTTCCCATCACCGAGGCGATCAACCTGGCCTTCGATCGCCTGGACCAGCGCATCGAGCGCGATTCCGACAGCACGGTGAGCGGCCTGCCCACGGGCTATATCGATCTGGACCGCTTGACGGCAGGCCTTCAGGATTCGGAATTGATCATCGTCGCAGCCCGGCCGAGCGTAGGTAAAACGGCCTTCACGCTTAATCTAGTCCGCAATCTTTCGGTCGTGGAGAACTTCCCCGTCTTTTACGTCAGCCTCGAACAGTCGCGGGTGGAATTGGCGGAGCGCTTGCTGGCCGCCGAAGCCCAAGTGGACAGCCATAAGCTGCGCATTGGCCGGATCAATGCAGACGACCATCAGCGGATCGTCGAGGCTGGCGGTGTCCTGCGCGAATCCAAGATCATCATCGACGACTCCCCCGGGCAAAACATGCTGCGGATTGCCGCCAATGCCCGCCGGCTCAAGCTGCGGCACCACATTCGCGCCGTTTTCGTCGATTACCTGCAATTGGTGGAGCCGGACCCGCGCATCGACAATCGGCAGGAACAAGTGGCCAACATTTCCCGGCGGCTCAAGTTCCTGGCCAAGGAATTGAAAATTCCGGTCATCGCCTGCGCTCAGTTGAATCGCGGCGTGGAAATGCGATCTGAAAACGAGCCCAAGCTCTCCGACTTGCGCGAGTCGGGCAGCATTGAGCAAGACGCGGATACCGTCATGATGCTGCACCGCCCCAAGGATAAAAACACGGGGCAAGACATGGATGGCGTGCTCGAGATCATCATCGGCAAACAGCGCAACGGTCCCACGGGCCGTCTGGCCCTGACCCACATCAAACATTGCATGCGCTTTGAAAATTTTGCCGGGCAATGGCCGCTGCCCTAAGTTCCTAAGCGAAAGCTACCCGCCCTGGCGATGCCGCCGTGGACTGTTTGTGATCATTGAAACCGAAAGGGGCGGTTGGGTTGTTGCTCGCTGGATTGATAAAGAGGCATGGCCTCGCTCAACCAGCCCTGCAGGTCGTTGGCCCGCGTCTCATGACTGGGGTGCGTGGAGGCAAACGCCGGCACGCTGCTCCCCGATGACTGCTTCATCCTCTGCCAAAAGCGAATCGACTCGCGCGGATCATAGCCCGCATCCGCCATCAGCAGCATGCCCATGTGGTCCGCCTCGGATTCATGCTTTCGACTGAACGGCAACAACACGCCGTATCGCGATCCCGCTCCCAGAATGGCATAAAGCTGCCATTGTTGTTCCCGCTCCAGGTTCGAAAAGGATTGAGCCAGAGCCACTTGACCCAGTTGCGTCAATTGCTGATGGGCCATGCGTTCGGCGCCGTGATGCGCCAGGGCATGGGCGATTTCGTGGCCCATGACGCACGCCAGGGCCGCTTCGTTTTGACAAACGGGTAGAATCCCCGTGTAGACAACTACTTTGCCGCCAGGCAAACAAAACGCATTCGCTTGCGGGTGGCGAACGACCCGAAATTCCCATGCAAACTGTTGCGGCTTCATGCGCATCGCTTCGAGCACCCTCGGCGACTGAGCGGATTGGGCGATCCGACGACCGATGTTTTCCACGACGTCGACGATCGGCCCCTGTCGCACGACGTCCGATTCACGCAGAATTTGCTGAAACGCTTGGGCCCCCAGAGCCGCCTCTTGATCAGGGGACAAGGCCACGATTTGCGATCGACCAAACGGCCCCTCCTGGCAACCACGCAGCATCATAAAGCCCGCCGCGATCAGGGCGAGCAACAAGGGTGCTAAGCGAAACCCAAGCGGCTGACGGGAATGAGAATGCCCCAATGACATGCTCGGCTCCTGTTTTCCGTAGGTGGCGATCAAGAATGGAAGAACCGTTCTTCTCAGAGAATGTACTTGCCTAGGTCTTCGCGCTTGAGCAGCGGCTCCAGCTTTTCGCGGACAAAGGGACCTTGGAGGTTGAGCTTCTTCGGCCGATAATCGGCGGACTCGAAGCTAATGTCTTCCACGACCCGTTCGATGATGGTATGCAGCCTCCTGGCGCCGATGTTTTGCTGCGTGCGGTTGACTTCATAGGCGATCTCGGCCATGGCCTTGATCGCTTCTTCCGCAAAGGTGATTTGCAGCCCCTCCGTTTGGAGCAATTCCGTATACTGCTTGGTCAAAGCATGTTGCGGTTCCGTGAGAATGCGAATGAAATCGTCCCGCGTCAGGTCCGTCAATTCGACGCGAATGGGGAACCGTCCCTGCAACTCTGGCATGAGGTCCGATGGCTTGCTTAAATGAAATGCCCCGGCGGCGATGAACAGGATGTGGTCCGAGCGCACCGGCCCATAGCGGGTTTGCGTCGTCGTTCCCTCGACGATGGGCAGCAAATCCCGCTGCACGCCCTGCCGCGAGACGTCCGGGCCATGCGAGGTTCCGGTGCTGCCGAGCTTGTCCAATTCGTCCAGAAAAATGATGCCGTGGTTTTCGGCTAAAGCCACGGCTTTCTCAGCCACGACTTGCTTGTCGATCAGAGCCTCGCTTTCTTGGTCCAAGAGGATCTGCCGCGCTTCCTTGACCGTGACTTGCCGCTGCTGGGCCTGTTTGGGCAGGATTTTCTCGAACATGGATTGAAAATCCATGTCCATCTGCTCGAGGCCCATGCCGCCAAAGACCTGCACCGCCGGGGTCTTTTGCTCGATGGTCAGTTCCACCATGCGATCATCCATTTCCCCCGCCGCCAGCTTGGCGCGCATTTTCTCCCGCGACCGTTTGAGCCGCGCGGCCTCTTTTTCATCCGCTGGTTCCATTTCCCAGCGCGGCGGCGGCATGAGCAAGTCGAGCAGGCGATCCAGCACGCGCTCCTGGGCTTTGGTCTCGACCAGGCGGCGCTGCTCGTTGCGAACGATGCCGGCGGCTGTTTCGGCCAAGTCGCGGATCATGCTCTCCACGTCCCGGCCGTGGTAGCCCACTTCGGTGTACTTGGTCGCTTCCACCTTGATGAAAGGAGCGCCGACGAGCGCGGCCAGGCGGCGGGCGATTTCCGTTTTACCCACCCCCGTCGGGCCGATCATGATGATGTTCTTCGGCAAGATGTTCTTCTGCTGTTCCGGGGACAGTTGTGCGCGCCGCCAGCGGTTGCGAATGGCGATGGCGACGGCGCGCTTGGCCGCGGCCTGGCCTACGATGTGCTTGTCCAGTTCCGCCACGATTTCCTTGGGTGTCAATTCCGATGCCACGCGTCGTTCCTTTATCGAAAGGCCTTCATGAACGATGCCGGAGTCTGGTGTCAGCCCGACTTCAAGCCAGTTCTTCCACGAGTATTTTTTGGTTGGTGTAGATGCAGATGTCCCCGGCAATCTCCAGTCCCCGCTGCACGATCTCGGCCGCCGTCAGGGACGAGGCATGGGCCAAGAGAGCCCGCGCCGCGGCCAGGGCGAAGCCGCCTCCGGAGCCAATGGCAACGATGCCATCGCTGGGTTGGATCACTTCCCCTGTCCCGGAGAGCAGCAAAATGTGCTCGCGATCGGCGGCGACGAGCATCGCTTCCAAGCGGCGCAGCACACGATCCGTGCGCCAGTCCTTGGCCAGTTCCACGGCCGCGCGGTGAATGCCGCCATGATGATCCGCCAACTTGGCCTCGAAGCGTTCCATCAAGGCGAAGGCATCGGCCGCGGCCCCGGCAAACCCCACCAGCACCTTGCCATGATGCAGTCGGCGAATCTTATGCGCATCCTGCTTGACCACCTGGTTGCCCAACGTCACCTGCCCATCCCCGCCTATGGCGACGCGGCCTTGATGCCGGACGGCCAGGATCGTCGTGGCGTGGATAACGTCTTGCGGATGCGGCTTCATGGTGCATTCTCCTGCATTGACATTATGGACTGTCGCCACCGGCCACAAGTGGAAAGCGGCAAGGGCAAGACAGCCGCGAAGAGGCTTGTCCCCGCATTTTAGATTATCCTGTGCATTTTGCTCCGAGGCCTATTAAAATGTTCGACAGATTAGCTTGGTTCCCACAAAAAGCGAGACCATCCTTGCCCCGCACATTTGCATGTCGCCAATTGGCGAGCTTTTGAAACGGAGGGTCATGACCATGAAGCCCATCCATTGGCGTTTTGCCGCATGCTTGCTTTTGATGGGTCTGACATCGAACCTTATGGCGACCGCCGCCATGGAATCCAATCATGTGATGGATCAAGGCAGTTTTTTTTCATCCGAGGCCATCCAAAAGGCCAACGAACAGATCGACCGCTTCATGACCAATGGCCGCCAGATCATCATCGAAACCTTTCCATCCATCCCCGACAACAGGAAGGCGTCTTTCAAAGAAGACAATAAGGAGCCCTTCTTCAAGGAATGGGCGATGGAGCGGATGCAAGAACGTCAAGTCAATGGGGTCTATGTGCTCATTTGCAAAGAGCCTTCGTTTCTCGAAGTGGGCGTTTCCAGTTCGGTCTTTCCGCGTTTGTTCAACGCCAATAACCGAGAATTGCTAACCAAGGAACTGATCGCCCTTTTCAAGCAAAAGAAGTATGACGAAGGTTTGCTGATGATCACTCAGTCAGTTCCGCGCATGATGCGGGAAAACGCCCGCGGCGGCGTGCGCGTGGGCATGGTTCGCATCGAAGCCCCACCCGAGTTTGAACGCAAACTGGCCAGCGGGGAGATCAAAGCTCCTAACGCCGAACCAGAGCAAGGGTTTTCGATTCTGTGGATCGTGGCCGGGGTGCTGGGGATTTGGATCCTGTTTGGGTTAATCCGAGCGCTCCTGCGGCCAGCAACACCGCCTCAACAGGCAAGCGGTGCCATGGACATGGAAGGCCAGGGGTCCGATCAAGCTGGTGGCTACGCCAGACCGACTCCCCTGTATGGCCGAGGGGGTGGCGGCTTTTTCAACACTTTCCTCGGTGGCATGTTTGGAGCCGCCGCGGGCCATTACATTTACGACTCCTTCTTCCGCTCCACGCCCGCGTCCAGCGGATCGGCTTTTGGCACGGGTGAAGTCACGCCGCCCGCCGCCGGTTCAGGGCCGGCTTATGGCGATCAATTTAGCCTGGGCGAGGACGACCGTTTCGGGGGCGGCGATTACGGCGGCGGGGACTTTGGCGGAGGAGAGTTCTAGTTTGCGCGGGTCGATGGCGTACACCCCAAATAACACACATGCGTTTCGTTCCAGTTCACAAACATCCTTCCTCGGCGCGATGAACTGTTCATGGCGACGTCATGCTTGTTCTGCGACAAGTTGGCCAAACATACTGGACCACCATCGGCGGATCCTGATTGGGTTTGGTCATTCCGCCATTCCACGGCCTGGCTCGGCCCCTGGCAGTATTATCACGGTTATTGCCTGCTGGTCGCTCATGAACATGTGACGGAATTGTTTCATTTAAATGAATCGGTGCGGCTCGCTCTCATGTCCGAAATGGTACACCTTGCTCAGGCCATCGCCGAGGAGTTTCATCCCCGCAAGATGAACTACGAACTGCTGGGAAATCAAGTGCCACATGTCCACTGGCATCTATTTCCACGCTACGAGGACGATCCTTGGGCGCTCAAGCCCGTTTGGCTCCGGATCGAGCAGGGCGAAACTTCTCCCGACCGTAAACGGGAATTGGAAGGCGACCCGCGCGACCGAGCGGATACCGTTCAACGATTGCGTTATCGCTTATCGTTGACCATGGGTGATCGAGCATGACCCCTCTGCGCATCGCAACGCGCGGCAGCGCCCTCGCCCTTTGGCAAGCACGCTGGGTCGCAGATCGGCTGCGAACGCTTCATGCCAGCCTCGCCATCGAACTGGTGGAACTCAAAACCATGGGGGATGAAAAATCCCATCTCCCCCTCGTCCAAATTGGGGGCCAAGGCGCTTTCACCAAGGAAATTCAACTCGCCGTGCTGCGCCGCCAAGCGGACGTGGCCGTGCATAGTTTGAAGGATTTACCCACGGAACCGATCCCTGGGCTTCGCCTGGCAGCCATCCCTGAACGCGGCCCCGTGGGCGAGGCTTTCCTTTCCAAACGTCATAGACGATTCGTGGATTTGCCCCCGGGAGCCACGGTGGCCACGGGCAGCCCGCGCCGCCGAGCCTTGCTGCTGCATCGCAGACCCGATCTGAAGCTTGTCGAAGTCAGGGGCAACATCGACACGCGTTTGCGCAAATTGTCAGAACAGGGTTGGGATGGCATGATCCTGGCTGAGGCCGGCTTGACGCGTATGGGGTGGCCCCATGAAATCAACGAAATTCTCGATCCCGCCTGGATGTTGCCCGCCGTCGGACAGGGAGCCTTGGCCATTGAATGCCGCGAGGACGATGAGGCCGCGGCGGCCTTGGTGGCTCAACTGCATCATGCGCCAACGGGTTTCGCTGTGATGGCGGAACGAGCGTATCTTCTGTCCCTTGGGGGAGGTTGCATGTTGCCCACGGGAGCAATAGCATCGGTGATTGACTCGACCATGACTTTGCAAGCCGTCTACGTCGAGCCTAGCGGCCGGTTTCGAATCGATGAAGCCGCCTCGGCCTCGATTGAAGAAGCGATCGACTTGGGACATCGCGTGGCTGGACAGATGCAAAACAGACTCGCAGCCATGAATTCCAAGAACACGGCAGGTTGAACTGCTAAGCAGGCCCTGAATTCATAAAATGATCCCTTCATGGCTGGCAACATCATTGAGTTCGATGGAAGCATGACGATGGCTTCATGAAGCCATTCAGGAGATTGGTTCCCAACATGGATAATAGACGCCTTTTAACTTTTTTTCTGGTCACGTTTGCAGCCATCATTTTGATGATGCAGATCAAGAAAAGTCTTTTCCCGCCGCCCGCTCCCGTGCCCGTGGCCTCCCAAACTGCACCTCAAGACACTTCGACCGCGCCGGCGATCCAGTCACCGCCTGTTTCCGTTGATGCTTTCTTGACCGGCGCCTTGCAATTAACCAGCCCCGGCTGGCCCAGCCCGATCCTTACGGTGCTGACTCACCCCCTGGTGGCGGAACAGGTTCAAAAGGAAGCGCAGCGCGCCCAGGCCATCGCCAAGGCCAAGGAAATGGACAAGGAATGGGAGAAAATCCCCGATGACGATTTAGTCCTGGGCAATTCCGAAAGCAAGCTGCACGTCGTTTTCTCCAGCCGCGGGGCAGCGGTGCGGCGTTTAACCTTGAATCATCATCGCACTGCGACTCGAGACTACGCCAAGCCAGACCCCTCTAAACAGCCTTTGGTTCTGCTCAGCGAGAATGAAGGCCAATCGGGCTTCGAGAACGAGGAACAGCGGCTTGCCCATCAGTCCTATCGTCTCGCCATAGAAAACGAAAAACTGTTCTGGCGCGTGTTGCCCGGCCACAATGAATCCCAAATCGCCTTCGAGGCTGAACTGCCTCACCGCAACTTGCGCATCCGCAAACAGTTTTCCCTGGACCCGCAAGTCTATCACATGCAATTGGAACTGACGTTTTCCCCCATCGATCCGGCGCGCCCCATCGCCTTCGATTATGAATTGCACGGACCCCGGGGGTTGGCCATCGAGGGCATGGCATGGAAGCAAATGTCGTTTCGCCAGGCGGTCACGTGCAGCGTCGATCCCAATGACGTCCGCGTGGCCCAGCGCATTCTGGACGAACCGAAAATGATCGACCCGCAACGGGATAACAAGGCCCTGCCCCACATTTTCAATGACCCCAAAAACGACCGCATTTGCCAATATAGCGGGATCATGACCCAATATTTCTCGTCGCTGGTGATCGTGGATCGGCCCGAAAATCAGGTGCCGCCCCGGCACATCGATCGCGTGATTCCCTATTACGTCCACAACGACCCCGATGCTTCGGAACGCCAGCTCGCCTTGCAAGGCCACGTCGGCGTCAAACTGGTTTCGCGGCCGCAAAAGCCGGAGATCGGCCAATCGGTCACCCATAAATACTTGCTCTTCGCTGGCCCAAGCAAGGTGCTGTTGCTGAGTTATGAACCGGACACCAAGCCGGGATTGACGGAGACCTACTCAAACCTGCATCTCAACCTAATCACGGACGCGCCGTTTTACAGTTGGACACAGTCCATCGGTTGGACTTCGGTCGTCGTCTTTTTCACCAATCTGATGCATCAGTTCCTGGAATGGCTGCATCGCGTGTTTGGCTCCTACGGCGTAGCCATCATCATCATGACGATCGTGGTCCGGGCCATGATGTTCCCCATCAGCCGCAAGCAAGCGATCATGTCGCAAGAGACCTCCGCCAAGATGGCCAAGTTGAAGCCCGAGCTGAAGAAGTTGGAAGAAAAATACAAGAATGACTCCCAAGCACGCGGCGTGGCCCAGATGGAACTCTTCCGCAAGCATGGGGTCAATCCCCTTTCCGGCTGCACGGGGTGTCTCATTGTGATGCTGCAAATGCCCATTTTCATGGGACTGTATTACGCGCTCTATGAAAGCACGCACCTTCGCCTGGAAGGATTTCTTTGGACCAGCAACCTGGCTGCTCCCGACATGATGATCCGCTGGGCGGAGTGGCCGGGCATTGGCTGGTTCGTGACTAAGTTCCTTAACTTCGGCGACTTCTTCAATCTGCTTCCCATTGTGTCGGTCATCCTCATGTACTGCCAACAGCAGATGATGATGCCCCCCGCCCTCGATGAGCAGCAGGCCATGCAGATGAAGATGATGAACTTCATGATGATTTTCATGGGCTATTTGTTCTACTGGATCCCTTCGGGGTTATGCATTTACTTCATCTTCAGCAGCGCCTGGGGCATGTTGGAGAGGAAATTCATCCCCAAACTGGTCCACCATCACGCCAGTTCGGATGCCATCAAAGCGGGTGATAAAGCAGCCAAGACGACGCCGACCGCTCCAGGTTGGAAGAAAAAGCTGACCGATTGGATCGTGAAACTGCAAAAACAAGCCGACAAAAAGAAATAGGTCGACGCCATGATTGGCCTTCTCCCTTGCGGCGTATCGTGGTCCCTCCAGAGACTCGGCCGGATTAGCGCCGGGCTGCTCCTGGCCCTGCCCATTACGGCTTCTTTCTGGCTATCTTCAAGTCATGCCAACTCCGTCAACACGGCGCCCCCCTATCGCATCGAAATGGTCGGAGCCGTCGATGCCAGCGACTTCCCGCAGATTACCATCCGTTTTCAAATTCTCGACGCCGCAGGGAAACCGGCTGAGCGGCTGCCCAATGTCGATATCGTCATTCACGAGGATCAACAGGAAGTTCATCGCCTCAAACCCTTGCGCCTCCGAGAGCATCCCACGTCCATGATGCTGGTGATCGACACCAGCGGCAGCATGACCCATCTAAACAAGATGACGGAAGCCAAGCGTGCTGCCGCCGACTTCCTCCATCGCATCGATCCGCAAATGCCTTGCGGCCTGGTGCTGTTTCATCATGAACCCTATCTCACGGCGGCTCCCACCTTGTCCCGAATGGATTTGGCCCAACGGGTGGAGGCCGCCGTGGCTCGCGGAGGCACGGCGTATTTCGACGCCATCATGTCCGCCTTAGACGAACTGCCGTTGGCTGAGCCGGATCAACGCCAGGCAGTCGTGGTCATGACCGATGGCCGAGACGTCAACAGCCGCCAAACGCTCACGGAAGTGATCGATGGCGCGCGAAAACGCAAAGTCCCTATCTACACCTTGGGCTTGGGCAAGCCTGGCGATGATTCCCTGGTTCGAACCGTCCTCGTGCTCGACCGCAGCGGCAGCATGCGCGAGGAAGGCAAATTCCACAACCTCTTGAAAGCCGCTCGGCGCTATATCGATTTGATGCCCCATGAATCCGCCGATTCGACGATCATTGTTTTCAATGATCGTGTCGAGTTCGCCCTGAATCCACCTAGCTTCACCAGCGACAAGGACAAACTCTTCGCCGCCCTGAACCGGATTCGCCCGGAAGGCGAAACGCGGCTCTACGACGCCATCCATGAAGCCCTTAAATTGCTGGAAACCAGTCAAGATGGCTCGGAGCGCCGACTCAAAATGGCCGTCATTGCCCTGACGGACGGCATCGACAATCGCAGCATTCACCGCCGTTTCCAAGAGAGCGTCATCCCTCTCGCCAAGCAATGGCGGATTCCGATCCACATGCTCGGCTTGGGGCGAGCGGAGGAGATCAATGAAGTTCACATGCGAACCATCGCCGAGGAAACCGGCGGTCACTATTTCCATGTCACTCACGGGGATCAGTTAACCGAAATCTTCGAACAACTTTCCATCGACTTGCATGACCAGGGAATCGATGAGGTTTCCTTGAGGCAACTGGCGCGGGAAACGGGCGGCGAATACTTTCACGCCAGCGATGCCGATAAACTGCGCGAATTATTCAAACAGGTGGCGACCTCTCTCGAAAACACATACACCGTGACCTTTCGAAGTCTGCGCGATCGGCCCGACGGAACGGGCCGCAGCATTCGCATCACTTTTCTGGAAACCTCTCTCAGCAGCGGTTATAAAACCCATGGTCTGATCACGCCGATCAGCGATCCTGCATTGTATCTTGGCCTGTTACTGGGGCTGCTGATGTTGCTGTTCTTGCCCGCGCTGTTTCGCCGTCGTCCCTCTTCCTCAACGAATTGATCGGCCATGTCGGCTCGCGCCTCGAACCTGACTCCCACGTTTCACCATCGTCTCGAAGACACGATCGTGGCCCAGGCGACGCGCTCGGCCCCAAGTGCCCGAGCCATTCTGCGCATCAGCGGCCCCGAGGGATGGCCCCGAATCCGATCCCGATGCGTGAGCGACGCACCCTGGCCAGAAACGCTCCCGCGACGTCGTTGGTTTTGCCGCTTTCAACCTTGGCAGCAGTGTGAAGCGATTCCCATCACAGTGCTGACCTGGCCCGGGCCGCGCAGTTACACGGGACAAGACCTCATCGAGCTTCATTTGCCAGGCAGCCCCGCCCTCGTCGAGGTTCTATTCGCTTGGCTTTTGCAGCCGCCCCTGCGGCTCGCGGAGCCGGGTGAATTCACCCTCCGGGCTTTCCTGGCAGGCAAACTGAATCTGCTGCAAGCCGAAGCCGTTCATGGCTTGATCGAAGCACAAACGCAAGATCAATGGCGTGCTGCCATGGATCAGCTCACCGGCCGATTGACCTCGCCGCTTGCATCCTTGCGTGAACGGTTGCTTCAGCTTCTGGCGGAGATCGAGGCCGGACTGGATTTTGCCGAGGAGGATTTGTCGTTCTTGCATCCAAACGAAGTGCAGCAGCAGCTCGCTGAATCTTTGACGGAGGTCGATCATTGCCTACGTGAAGCGGCAAAGTCAACTCCCAAGGATCGCCCATTTCGTGTGGTCCTGGCAGGCTCGCCCAATGCTGGGAAAAGCAGTCTCTTCAATGCACTCTTGCGCCGCCACGCCGCGCTGGTGAGCCCTCATCCAGGCACGACGCGAGATTACCTGGAAGCCGCGATCTTGATCGACGAAGTACCCATCGAGTTGGTGGACACGGCTGGCTTGGCCGAAGTGGACGTCGATGACCATGCACACGAAGTGGATCAACTCGCCCAACAAGTTCGTGGCCGCCTATGGTCAGAAGCGGATTTAATTTTGCTCTGCGTGGCCAGCCATGATACTGACAAAGCCGCTCAGCAGCGCTTGGAACAAGAGGTTTCCTGTCTCCCCATAGAGGTGCCCGTGATGCGCGTGCTCACCAAGGCCGACCTGGGGACTGTTGAACAGCCAGGCTTTTTGTCCACAAGCATGATGACTGGCCAGGGACTAGCTGAGCTTCAATCGATGATGTTGCAACAAGCGCGGCGCAGTCGAACGCTGGCCAGCGGCAGTTCGAGCCTGCGCCGATGCCTTGCCCAGTTGGCAACCACGAAGCAGCATTTGGAACAATGCCAGCAAATAATTCTGCTCTCAGAACCGGCCGAATTGATGGCGTTCGAGTTACGATTGGCCGTCGACGCCCTGGGCCAAATCGTTGGTACGGTTTACAGCGAGGACCTGCTCGACCGCGTCTTCAGTCGCTTCTGCATTGGCAAGTAACCATGGAATGCATTTTTTTGCGTTAATCCCAAATAGATGCACCTTGCCCTCAACGAACTTGACGACCTTTGCTTCCCGCCATTAGGATGGTTAAACTGCGTGCGATATCCTCGGATCCATCATGCCTGTTGTTCGCCTCCTTGCGAGAAATGGAGTGCCTCATGAAAGCTCGTGCACGTTTGCTTTTCTTGAGTTGTTTATTCCTAGGCACCACTTTGATCGGCTCGGAAAAAGTCGATGGACAGGATGCCGCTGGTAGCCCCATCGTCAGCGATGCTCAAGGGAAGGCGATTCTTGAACGCATGTTGGATACGCTCAAAAAAGCAGAAACGATGAGCTATCAATGCGCCTATCAATGGGCCAGTGATGGCCAAGTTCTCGGCAAAGCGGAAATCGACATCTGGCTAAAAAAACCTTATCTGGCCCGCATGGAGGCCAAACCGGCCGGCGGTCAAATCACGGGTGTATTAGTAGCGGATGGCAAACAGCTATGGATCTATTGGCCGCAAGAGCGGCCTTATTACTCGATGGAGCAGCCGGAAGATCACGCCCGATCAAACAAGCAAGTCTATATGCGCGAGACAATCGACCCCAAAAAGTTCTCTCTCTCACATAAAGCTCCCCACTTGGGAGCCGGGGCGAGCATGTTGGTTCATCAACCGAGCCGTTTTCATGGCTACGTCGATTCACTCCAGCCCTATTTTGACGGGGTCCGCTTGGCGGGCACCGAATCTGTTGAGGGTGAAGAATGCGACGTGATCGAAACCAGCTATGCCAAGGGCCAAAGATACCATCGCATCTGGGTAGCGCGGCAAGATCATTTGCCGCGACTCCTGAAAGAAACCATTTATACCACCAAAACGATCACCGTCGAAGAACGCTGGTCGAAGGTGAACCTCAATGCCGTGATTCCGGACGAGAAGTTCGTTTGGCAACCGCCGCCGGGGTGGAAAGAATGGCGCATGCCCAGCATTGAAACGGCCCTTTTGCCCCCCGGAACGCCAGCGGTGGATTTTACGTTTAACTCCGCGGACGGCGGCAAGATCTCCTTATCCGATTACAAGGGCAAAGTCGTCTGGTTGGTCTTCTGGCGAATCGGCTGCCCTCCCTGCCGGGTCGAGTTCCCTTATTTGGAAAAGCTCCATCGCCAGCATCGCGGCCAAGATTTGGTGATCCTCGGTTTCAATTCCGTGGACGACACTGAATTGACCAAGGAATTCCTCAAACAGCAGGAGATTACCTTCCCCAACATCCTGGACTCGTCTCCCGCCGCTCAAAAAATCAACCTCGAAACTTATCAGCGCGGCCTCTTCGCCGTGCCGCTGAATTACATCATCGATCGCGAGGGAAAAATCGCCTATGGGTGGTATGGGTATGAAAAAGATGACCCGCGCCCACAAGAGCATTTGAAAAAACTGGGGATTAAGTAACCACTTGATCTGAGGTTTTCGATGCGTCGGCCGGCTGATCGGTGCGCTGCGCTGCTCGTTGCCATTGGATCAAGCTCGCGGCCATCAGCAGTACCATGGCCCCCAGCCACAAGTGGCATCCTATCAAGATGTCTCGGCCCAGAATTAACCAGCCGCTTAAGGTGATGGCGATCATGCAGCTAATCAGGCTCAGCCGATACCAGCGAAGCATCAGCAGCAAAACGGCCCCCCAGTAGAATGGGTTGGACAGCCACATGGGCATGGGAAAGGGCTCTTCCGGGCCGAGGGCGACCATGGCCTTGAAGCTATGGCCGAATGCTTCATAGCCTGTCATCCTGCTCGTCTCGGTCGGCTGGCCGTTGGAGCGGCGCTTCAGGTCCATGACCGGCAAGAAAAAGGAAACGGCATAAGCGAGCAGAGAGACGACCAATAGCACGTTGGGAAGAGACCGCATGGCAAGCTCCTAAAGGCGAGAATTAGTCGCCTCGCGAAGAGGGATCCTTCGGAGCGGGCAGCCGCGATCGAAGCTGGCGAATTTCCTCCGTATTCGCTTCGACGGCTTTTTGCAATTCAACGATCTGCAATTGCAAACCACGGATTTGCCCTTCCAATCCCTTGCCGCTGTATCCCCCAAAAAAAATGACAATCATCGCAATCAAAATCAAAGTCCCACACCCCAAACTAACTTCTTGTCCGCGCACCAATCTCACTTTCGGCGGTTTGTCAATTTCAGTACTCATCAAATTTCCCCCTTCGAAATGCTACTTCGGTTTCAATGTCCAAGTCATCTGAGCCTTGATCTACTGATCATGCCTTGCAACGAAATCGCCACAGGCCATTCTAAGCTGCCTGCGATTCGATCTCTACATCCATTTCCAGGGCTGTCTAATCTTCCAAATCCCTATAAGATAAAGGCGTTATACGATGGTGAGCAGGGGTATATCATGAGCTTCGAATTGAATGAAAACCTCAAGCAAGAATGGACCGATCAATTCGTGGAAGTAGACGCCAGCCGTCCGGAGTTGAAGCGCTTTGAGGGCTTGGTCGGCCGGGTCGTGACCGTGAATTGGAATCAACGCTGCCTCGTCGATTTCGCCGATGGCGCCTGGTATGACATCGCCCCCGCTTTCTTGCGCAAGGTGGAATCGGAAGAAGCGAAAAAGAAATTCGACGCCACGGCGAACACGGCCCAGCCATTACCCTCGCGCCAGAGCTAATCATTGATTCACGCCTATCGATCCTAGCCCAAGCTGCTAGGATCGTTTGTTATTGAGAGCGTTAATTCCTGAATGATGACACGATAAGCTATAGGGTACTTGACCCTTTATCGCCGCTACTCATCGTGCAACGCGATCGATAGCCATCCTTGCGTCAAGACGAGCTTCAATGATCGTGACAGGTTTCTCTGGCGACCTGGATTAAGAGAGCGTTATAATGTGCGACATTCAAGCACCGTGAGGAATCCGTGCCAGAACTACCCGAAGTGGAAACCGTTATTCGGTCGTTGCGGCCCCAACTCGTGGGACAAAGGATGGGCCGCGTCCAATTCGTGGGACAACCGCTGCGCCGCCCCTGGAAGCCCGCCTGGAGCCGGGCTTGCTTCGGTTTGTGCATCCAATCCATCGAACGGCGCGGCAAATGGATTCTGCTCAATCTAACCTCGGATCGCTGCCTGATCGTGCATCTGGGGATGACGGGCCGATTGTTGGTCGCAGATCGGCGGACCCAGCGGCCAGCCCATACCCATCTGCTTTTTGATTTGCCCTCCGATCGGCAGGAGATGCGGTTCATCGATCCGCGCCGTTTCGGTTCGGTCACGCTCTCGACCCAAACCGAGCGGAATCGCTTTTTGGGTCGAGCAGGACTTGGTCCTGAACCTTGGCAGTTGGCGGATCGCGAGTGGCGGCAAGCCCTCCGCCGATCGCGACGGAGCCTCAAGGCGATCCTCCTCGATCAACGAATCGTTGCGGGTCTAGGCAATATTTACGCGGATGAGTCGCTTCATCAGGCCCGACTCTCGCCTCTCTTGCGCGGCTGCGACGTGACGCAAGCCCAGGCACGACGGCTGCGCCTGGCGATCCTGAACGTCTTGGAGCGCGCGATCCAGCTTCATGGATCCACCATTCGCAATTTTTACTATGGCGAGAGCGAAACGGGCGACTATCAAAAAGAATTCCGCGTTTACGATCGAGCGGATCAGCCGTGCCGTCGTTGTCGATCGACCATCCACTGCATGCGCTTGGCCGGCCGCAGCACGCACTTTTGTCCCCAGTGTCAAATGAAACCCAAGGTGGATCAGCGGACGAGTTAGGGAACGATGTCCTATCGGGCTTTCAAACGATTACTCGGCGAAACCTCGCTGGAACGCAAATGCCGCTTCCTGTTTGGCATGGCCACGCTGCTGCTCATCACGGCCAGCTTTTGGGTCTATGCCTGGTACACCGAGGACGTGGCGTATCAGCAGGCGGAAGCCGCCGCCCGACTCGTTGCCGTTCATGCCCTGACCAAGGCCCACGTTCGTACGAAACTGCCCGCGGATTGGCAGGCCCTGCTGGAAACGCTGCCGCGAGATTATTTGCCGGACGATGCCGAGTTCGACGATGAGATCATCACTCACCAATCCAAGAGCGAAGAGAAGCAGCGCATCTTTCAGCAAGTCAAGGAACTCAGCCCGACTGACGTCTTCGTGGGGCCGATCTCCTCAACTGACCGCACCTATTATTTCGCCCTCAGGGCCGATCGCGCCTGTTTGAAATGCCATCAAACGCTGCAGCCCGGCCTTCAGGAACACGACCTGCTCGGCGTCGCCAGCATCAAGCTGCCCAATAAGGAATTGGAAAACAGCATTCACCGCAACCGTGCCTTGCTCATCAGCACCGCGTTCGTGTCGGCCTTGCTCCTCATGGCGGGCAGCTACTTGATCGTCCGCTATGTGATCGTCAAGCCCGTGAAGCATCTCAAAGACGTGAGCGACGCCATCTCACATGGCCAGCTCAACATTCGCAGTGAAATCCAAACCGGCGATGAATTCGAAGATTTGAGCCACGCTTTTAATCGCATGCTCCGCCACCTGGTCAGCATGCAGGATCAATTGCGGAAGGTGAATAGCGACCTGGACAACAAAGTCGATGAACTGGCCCAGGCCAACATGGCCCTCTATTCGTCGTATCAATTGAAAAGCGACTTCCTGGCCACCATGAGCCACGAATTGCGCACGCCGCTCAACAGCATCCTGGGGTTCAGCGATCTCCTACTCTCGCAAGCCTTGAACGACAAGCAACGCAAGTGGGTGGAAAACATCCACGGCAGCGGCAAGCATTTGCTTGGACTGATCAACGACATCCTCGACCTGGCCAAGATGGAAGCGGGGAAAATGCAACTCCGCGTCGAGGAGTTCAGCGTCCGCGACGTTTGCGAGGGGCTGATGGCCCTGTTTCGGCCTCAAGCGGACCCAAAAAACATTCAATTGGAATGCAAGATCGACCCTGGCCTCCCGCCGGTGCAACAGGACCCCAACAAGCTGCAGCAAATTCTCTGGAATTTGCTTTCCAACGCGGTGAAGTTCACCCCCGAAGGAGGGCGCGTCGTCCTGCAAGCGGACACGGATGGCATGCACATCATCCTTTCCGTGACAGACACGGGGGTGGGCATCGCCGCGGAGGATCAGGAAATCATCTTCGAGAAGTTCCGCCAGGGCAGCAGCACCCTCACTCGCGAGCACGCCGGAACCGGTCTGGGACTCTCCATCGTCCGCGAAATGGCCAAGCTCCTGGGCGGTGACGTCCGCCTACAAAGCGAACTGGGCCGCGGCAGCACGTTCACCGTCACGTTGCCGCTCCATCTGCATGCGGAGGCCAAACTCGGAGCGGACCTGATGCCCCCTGCACTCACGGCGCCCTCTCGTGATATTCGGCTCTTCGCTTCCCCCACGACGACCCATTGATCGGTTCGATCCATTCATGCCGAGGGCTCCGACTCGCCACTGGCGCCATCGCCGCCAATCGGCTCAAGTCAAGCGGCCGCGCAGGTCGATGTTGATGATTGGCCCCGAGGAGACGCCGATCATGATCACCCCCGCCGCGCCGGTTTCCAAACCACTCCGCGAATTGCAAGGCGATATCAAAGCCTTCCGCCATTATCTCCAGACGGAGCGGGGGCTAGCGGCGAACACTCTCTTGGCTTATGGTCGCGATCTCGAGCATTTCGTGGAATGGTTTGTCGGTAAAAAGCTCAACGACCATCTCAACTTGTCCGTGACCGACTTTTCCGGATTTGTGCAGTTCCTAAGAGAAAAAGAGCTGTCTCCTCCGAGCGTGGCCCGGCATCTCGTGGCCTTGAAGGTCTTCTATCGCTTCCTCAAGCTGGAAAACCGCGTGTCTGATGCGCGCGTCGAACTGTTGAGTTCGCCCAGTTTATGGAATCGTGTGCCCCACGTGCTCAGCCCTGATGCCATCGATCGGCTGCTGCATGCCCCCTTGCCCAAGGACCGCTTTTATCTCCGCGATCGAGCCTTATTGGAATTGCTGTACGCCTCGGGAGCCAGAGCCTCGGAAGTCGCTCATCTCAAACTGGCGGATCTTTTCCTCGATCAAGGCTTCTGCCGGTGTCATGGCAAAGGGAACAAACATCGCATCGTGCCCCTGGGACGCGCCGCCGTCAAGTCGGTACGGTCCTATCTCGATGAGCAGCGGCCGCATTTGCTCAGGGGCCTGGCCGAGGCGCCATGGGTTTTCGTGAGTCGAGGCGGGAAACCGTTGTCGCGGGTCATGATTTGGCGGCTGGTTCGGAAGTATGCTCTCATGGCGGGATTGGCTGGCAAGGTTAGCCCGCATACGCTGCGGCACAGCTTTGCCACGCATTTGCTCGAGGGGGGAGCGGACTTGCGCGTCGTTCAGGAATTGCTTGGCCATGCCAACATCAGCACGACGCAAATCTACACGCACGTCGACCGCAAGAGGCTCAAGCAACTCCATCAAAACCACCATCCCCGGGCATGAGGGTCATGCAGCCGGGGATGATGCGCCTCTCGATCTATTTTGCGCGGATCACCACGCATCGGGCGACATGCCGGGATCGTGACTATGGGGAGCGAACGAACTAAGCAACCGCGGAGCCACCTTGGAGTTCGAAGGTTTCCAATCTTGCGGCAAGCTGGGTGAATCCGGGAAATGACGAACGACGCGGCGCTGCCAAGTCACGGCATTGTCCAATTCAATCTTGCTGCCCAGACCCATCACGTTTGAGGCGAAGGTCGACCCTTCACCATAACACGCATTGCCCGATCCCCCCGTGATGCAAGCGGGAAGCTGCTGCACCTCGCCGATGTGGCGCTGGCCAATGCAGTGCCCCACTTCATGGACCACGGTGTAAAACATCGATTTTGATCCCGATGAGCTAAAGCTCGCCGACAACGTGTCCACGTGATCCCAGAGGGTCATATGCGAGCGAAAGCCCAAGGGTCCCGAACTTTTGTCCGGCAACCGCACGACGCGAACTTTGATGTGGGCCTTGGAGGCGTCCTTCGTGCGTTCGCAGCGGAAGCGGCACCAAATGTTGGCGCGATGCGTCGTTTTGGCGGCCCCCAACGGCCAATCCAAGCCGTGGACATAGTCCGGCGTCTTCAACCATAATTTGCCATTGCCCGCGTAACCATTCCAATAGTGATTGGCTTGCCAAACGGCCGATCGGCAGAACTCATCGAAAACGTTGCTGCTGGGCCATTCCACGATCTTGAATTCCGCCCCACCCACGTCCTTGATTTTCATGCTGCTGGGCGTCCCATAGACGTCATCATCTTCCCAGGTGACGGCATGGAAGAGAATGCGGAGTGTAATGGTCAATTCCGCGTTGGTTTGCCCGTTGACCATGCTCGTGGCCAAACAGGAATCGAAATGGGGTTTGTCCAACTGTTCATTTCCGAGATTGTTATTCGTCTTGTAGATGTTCTTGATCAAGCCCATGATAGTTCCTCGCTGAATGACAGAATGAATGAACTTATGAGGGTAATGACACGGCCAGTCACAATCGAAACAAAATCGGGCTAGGAGAAGTCAATTTTTCTGACATGGCGACGCATCCCAGCCGTCATAAAGGCCTTGCGTCTCCTCGGCCGCGACAATCAGTTCATCCACCTGGTCATGGATCGTGGCCGCATCCACCGGACCAAGACGCTCGATCTCCAGGAGAATGGAATGGGGCTCTTCCTGTTCGCGTAAAGGCGACCGTTCATCGTCGCCTGGCTGAATGATGCGAACGGTCCGGTAGCCCCATTCCGCCACCTTGCGGATGCAAGCTTCGCAATCATCCATGGTTTGAAAGAGCAACCAATGGTGGACGGGGCGAGGACGCTCCAAGTCGTCGCCTTGTTGCCGCAATTGTTCGATCTTTTGCTCATTAAAAAGGTGCTGCATTTCCAGCGGCGAGGGATAAAGAAAGTCGCTGTAATAAAGCCATCCCGGATCGTTCTCCCACTCTGCCACGAAATCATGGCCGGGCAGTTGCAGCATGCGCTGCCGCAGATCTTTTTCAATTGCTGGCTGAACGTCGGGCATGTAACTGAACAACTGCCACTGTCCCTCATGGATGACCCAGCCCACCACGCGCGCGGCGAAATCGCTCTCCCAATGCCGCTTGAGCTGCATGCAGAATAACTGCAGCCGATCGGCTTCCGCTTCTCCGGGCAAGCCGTCTTCGTCGGGTTCCTTGATCTCAAGGGCAACGATCAAGAGATGGGGGCGATTGGCGTCGGGCGCATCGACCAGCGCGTCCATGTCGACTCTAAACAGCGCGGGCTTCTCATCGATGACGCTTTCGTAACTTACCCAACCTGACAGCAAGGGACGACCTCCTAGAATCCCAATGGCCGAAAATCGACCATGCTCGGTTCGAGGTTCCCCTTGTGCACGGACCAGGGGCGGTTCAATGACTCCGCCTGCTGTTTCAAGGCCTGAATGATTTTGGTTTTCACTTGCAAGGCTTCGTGGTCCAGTAGTTTCAAGCCCATGAGACTCGTCCCTTCAATGAGGGTCGTCCCCAGGATCGGTTCCTCACGCTTTTTTTCCTGTCCACGCTGGCTGCCTGCAATCCAGTTCCAAAATTCCCGAGAGGGTCGATCATTCTCGCCAAATACCCCATGGAGCGGCATGGGTTTAAGGCGCAGTTGGCTGAACCATCTTTGAATCAGTGCTCCTTCGACGCGGTCCATCCCTAGCCGATCCGTCATGGAAACCCAAATCGCCCCGGCCAGGTCGTCTCCTTCATACCGATCAATGCGGCCCAACCGAACGCTTGAAACGTCCATAGGTCTTTGCGCGTCCTGTAATTCATTGGTCATCCACAGCGTCCCCAGCAGGGCGGCCTGTTCGAAGCCGATCAGAAAAAGGGCATGGGAATGACAACGTCTGTCATTATTTTGCAGATTCATCCACACCTTGATCGCCACGAGATCATTGACCAGATGCAGCCAATCGTAACGGCTCATGAATTCCTGATTGTCGATTTTGGTCGACTTGATTTGGTTCGGCGTACGCGGCGTATGCTGCGACCAGAATTTTTCGGCATCGATGGCCTTACTGTCGCCGTAGCCGCGGAAATCGAAGGTAATCACGGCAAAGCCGGCTTTGCGCAGCTCCTCGGGCCACAAACCGAAATCGCGCCGGCTCGCATGGGCTTTACCAGGTCCGATGGGATGGAGCAGCACGACGCAAGGCGCCACGAGACGCCGTGTATCAGGAGCCGGGTAAAAGTCCCCCGCCAGGGTGACGCCATCCGCAGTTTCGCAAGTGAACGTCTCCGCCGGGGGCCAAGTCGTCGGTTGAGGCGGCTGATCATCGGTCCAACCCTGCCAACTCAGAGTCAGCATGATGAGCACCGCCAAGCCAGGCATGATCGATCTTCCAGACAGGCTCCATGCTCGCAAGGCAAACGTCGGGTTGATCGTCATGGGGATTCCTTCCACACAGAAGTCAGAATCGTTAATGCACTCTGATCTTAAGGATGCATGGGGGGGTGGGTCAAGCAAGGGGACGAGCGATCATGGTCGCCATCTGACTTATGCCGTCAAACTCTAGGGATTCCGAAGCCTTCGCCAAGGATGAGCGGTTGAACCAGAACATTGCACCCTCCAAGTAGTTCAATTTACTCTTGTCGTTTTCCCTGACGTCATAGCTTGCAGATACCCATTCGTCCGAATCGGACTTGCGGGATTTCCTCGATCCAGCCATGCTTTAGCCTCAAATACAACCCCTTTGAAACCTGCCAGGAGGGCATGCGATGAGATTTTTGCTGTTTGCTTCGTTCAGTGGCTGTATGATTTGGGCACATGGCTGTCATACGGGAGGACATGATGACGACTTGAATCTCCCCCGGCGGCCACGGTTGGTGCTGAGCGTCCATCCGTGCAACTTGAATGAAATCCGCTTTTTTGGATGCCGGGCGGATGCGAATCCGCCCTCATTGTCAAATGGCGCGGATCACGACTATTCACGAATGATTGCCGACTTTATGGATCGTAGCAATCATAACGAGTGAGCAGATCAGGGAATTGACCAAGACTGGTGAATTCCCGACGACTTGCTTCCCGTTGGATGGTTTCCATGCGAAAATCACGATGAACCATAGACGATCCGTCGTCCGAGGAAGAGCACACCATGCGCCGGTCGCTGATTACTTTCAGTCTGCTGCTGCCGATATGGACAACCTTGGTCGTGGCTCAGCCTTCGGAGTCCTTCCAGGGGCAAGCTTCCGCCTACCAAGCACGATTTCGTTACGAAATCGACGCTGGACGGACCTTGCGCTTTCGTCTTTATCAAGCCATGACTGCTCGGTTGACAGAAGCCGGTTTTAAGAAAGAGCCGGGGCTGGCCGGCGAGGAACTCTATGGCAATTACATGGCCGGCACCTTGCCCGCTGAGGGCGTGAAGGCGCTGCTGCAAGAAATCGCCATTCGCACGGTGATCCTGATCCCGGAGGAACAACGTTTCTCCGAAGATGATCAAGTTCTCGTCAAGCTGAGCTTGAGCAAGGCCTTTGGTCCGGCGCTCCAGCGCGATATGGCCCATCTCGCCCGAGCCAAGCTCAAGGCCCTCAATTTTGAAGAACTGATGGGTTATGACCATCAAAAACATCAACGCCTGCTCGGCCGAATGGCGTATGGTAAATTAAACGAACTGCTCAAGGCGGACATCGAGGTGGACATTCCCACGTCGACCCGCCAGCCCAAGGAAAAAACACCGCTGGTCCGATTGGCGGAGGTGCTGCCCGAACCCAGCGACCTGCCGATGGTTGGCAGAGTGTCTTCCGACCCAGCTCCGACGAACCATGTCTTAAATAAGGTATCCCCCGAACTGCGCCGATTGGCGGAGGCTGAACCGGAGGCCCCTGTCAGGGTCGAGGTGATCCTGCGAGAATCCCCTCCCCCGAATTCGTTATTGCCAGAATTAGTCGGTGCTCCCGCTTTTATGCAACTCGAAGGCCGCTTGGAGACGTTGGTCACAGGGACGATCCAAGGCGGCGATCTGGCTGCGCTGGCTGGCGTCCGCGGGGTTTCCACCGTACGCTTGCCGCAAGCCGCCCGCGATTTCACAGGGCCAGTCAAATACGTTTCCCTCAATCAACCCTCTACTCCCCAAGAATCCATGGAAGCCTGGGTGCGCCGCGGACCGGGCAGCAAAGCCGTGGTCGTGGCTCATGATTTCCGAGGCTACAAAGCGAAAATCGGCGACGGCCTTCCCGCCAAGACCCATTTCGTGGACCTGACCATCGAATTATCGACGGAACTGTTGCCCCAGGAAGGCTCAGACGAAGAAGGCATCGGTTCGGGCACGCAAATGGCCTTGGAGTTGATGAAGTCGGCGCCGGTGGAAGAGGTGGTTCTCGTGCGCATCGACACTGCATCCCCCTTCCAACTGAAGGAGTTGGCGGAAGCCCTGGACTCCGGCCTTTACCATTCTTTTGCCCTTTATTTCCGCAAGGAAGAACTGCGGCGCGAATCCGCCCGACTGGAAAGCGAACGGACCGAGATTCGCGTGCTGCGGCGCTTGTCCCTCGACAACTTCGGCATCGACGATTCCGCCAAGGAAGCCCGCGAGCGTTACCGGGAACGACAGCGGCAATTCGATGAGAGCGCCGTCAAGCATGGGGAACTGGATCGCCGCATGCTCGAGTTCATGAAGGCCGTCCGTGCCCTTCAGGGAGCTCAAACCGTGATCATCGGCCTGAATTGGACCGATGGCCATCCCGACCTATCGGGAAGCCCCCCCACGCTCCGTTTGCTTAAATCCACGGTCAAGTCAAGTTCCGCATCCTGGATTCAAGCCGTGCCGCAGCGAACCCATCAAGTCTGGACTGGCCTCTTCCGCGACCAAAACCAGGATGGCGTGATGGAGTTTGCCGCCGAGTCCACCGCTCGAAACGATCTCAACTTCCTTCGCTGGCAGCCCAAGGAAGGCGCCTCTCAAGCGACGCTCCCCGCGGGCTCCGTTCTTCAGGTGATGCTGCAATGGCAAGAAGCCCACGACCCGAACTATTTTCAATTGGATGACGACCTCTATCGTCAACCGTTGACGACGCTCCGCATCCTGCTCCTCCGGCAACGCGATCCTTCGGGGCAAAAGCTGCCGGACGATGTTTTCGACGTGATCGCCATGAGTTCCGGATGGCCCGACCGGGTCGAACATCTGCCGCGTTCGTCCGTTTACCAGGTCCAGATTCGCGTTCAGATTCCGCAAGAGGGCCGCTATGCCCTGCAAATTTTAGGGGAAGCCCCCACAGGCATTGCGCCGGCCGGTTCCGCGGAGATTATCCCTCAACGCACCGAATTGCATCCCAAGCTCATCATCGACACGATCGATCCAGCTCATCGTGCACGGGGCAGCATTCAGCTTCAGTCCCACAGCAGCGGCGAATAAGCTGCTCTCTTGTCACGATTTTTGTCCGAGAGCGCACTCCACGCCAACCTTGCCGGTCGCATGGCGCCGTTGCTTTGAGCGCGGCGTCGGCGAATCGGCGTTTTTTTTCGTTGACCGTCCTCGAGGAGGTAGAGCAGAATTGAGGAAAAGTTCCGACGACGCTGGCCTCTGAGGATCGCATTTTGAAGAACCTGCTCACGGTCATTCTCGCGGGAGGGAAAGGAACTCGACTCGAACCTCTGACTCGCGATCGCGCCAAACCTGCCGTGCCCTTCGGCGGCCTCTATCGCATCATCGATTTTACGCTCTCCAATTGCCTCAACAGCGGCATTCGCAAAATCTTGATGCTTACACAATACAAGGCACAAAGCTTGCATCGGCACATCATGCGCGGCTGGAAATTCCTGAGCCGCGAATTGGACGAGTACATCGAGGTCTTGCCGCCGCAGCAGCGCATCGATGAAAACTGGTATCAGGGAACCGCCGACGCGATCTATCAAAACATTTACAGCATCGAGAAGGAAAACCCCAAAGACGTCTTGATCCTGGCGGGAGATCACATCTACAAGATGGACTACGGTGCCATGTATCAGGATCATCTACAGCGGGGCAGCGATTTGACCATCGGCTGCTTAAAGGTCCCCGTCGAGGAATGTTGCCATTTCGGCATCATGCAGGTGGACGCAGACGGCAAAGTGCTTAGTTTCCTGGAGAAACCCAAGGAAGTAGCAGGGTTGCCAGACGACCCGCGGCACTGTTACGCCTCCATGGGCATCTACATCTTCTCCGCCAAATGGCTGTATGAACTACTGTGCGAGGATGCGATGCGGCGGCACAGCCAGCATGATTTCGGCAAGGACATTATTCCGCGGATGATTCAAACGAATAAGCTCTATGTCCACCGGTTCCGCGATCGCAACGAGAAATCCATGCCTTATTGGCGTGATGTGGGAACGCTGGATGCATATTATCAAGCCAACATGGATTTGATCGAGATCGATCCGCAATTGAATCTTTACGACAACAGTTGGCCGATTCGGACGCATCAACCGCCCTTGCCGCCTCCCAAGTTCGTGCATGGCGAGGAGGGGTTGGGGCCGCAATTTCGGCGGGGAGAAGCCATCGACAGCATGGTCTGCCAAGGCTGCATCGTCAGCGGCGGGCACGTGCGTAAAAGCATTCTCTCCCCCAATGTGCGGGTCAACAGCTATGCCCTGGTGGAAAATTCCATCCTGTTTGAAGGCGTGGACGTTGGGCGCCATTGCCGCATTCGCAAGGCCATCATTGACAAGGACGTGCGTATTCCCCCGGGGGTGAGCATCGGTTATGATTTGGAGTTGGAGCGCAAACGCGGCTTTCCAGTAACTGATCAGGGCGTGGTGATCATTCCCAAGGGAGAAATCACGGAAGCCTTCCACGATTAAGTATCCATGCCTGCTAAATCGGCTTTTTGAGCAAATGCTTTGACCCTTGCTTCATGGCGATATGCATATGGTCCAGCCGCTTTCTGAACCCGCTGCCTCGACTTCCCCTCCCCCTCCCGTACAACCTCCCCCCATCCGGTGGTGGTTCTGGACGCTGGTTTTTCTGTTGGTCATCACTTGCGCCGCCATCGTGACCATGATCGTTTGGCATCAATCTCGACTCGCCCTGACGCGCGATCGTTTGGACGCTGCTCGGCTGCGCTGGCTGGAAAACCGGCCCGAGCGGTATCAGCTCGAGATTCAGGTCGCCGGTGCGACGACGGGCCATTATGAGTTGATCGTCGATGGCAAAGAGGTCGTCGCGTTCAAAATGAACGGCCAGCCCGCCGACTTGGCCAAGGGACGCTTTTGGACCGTGGATAATTTCCTTGAGGAAATTCTGCTGCGCGAGTGGGAGGCCATGCGGCAACCCCAGCCCACGTGCTTTGCCCAGGTGGAATTCGATGAGCATTATGGTTATCCCAGAAACTACATCCGAACGGCCCAGTCTCGTTCCACCAAGACCCTCATTGAGATGAAGCCTCTCCCGAAGAACACCCTGCAACCACCAACAAGCGCCCCCCGCCCATAAAGGCATGCGGTTAAACACGCACCGAACTTCCGGTTTTCGGATTGCAGCCCATGGAAGATCGGACGAAACGGCAAAAAGCACAAACTATCCCCAAACCGATTACCTGGCATCATCTTTGCACATGTAAGCCTCGATGATGGCTTGCAATCGTCGATTAGTCCGCTAAATTGAAATAATTGCCGTTTGCAGCCGAAATGGGACTGTCGCCCAGAACAGATAGGAAGGATAACATCAAGCGATCCGTCCATCCTCCGATGGGGTTCGCCGCGTGCTTCGGGGACATTGCTCGGACTTAGACCGAGCCATGTGAGTAGAACATCTATGCGCCGCGTCGTCGTGTCAGGATTGGGGATCGTGTCTCCCAACGGGATTGGCCGGGAAGCTTTTTGGCATGCCTGTTGTGAAGGCAAAAGCGGGGTCAGTCAAATTAGCACGTTCGATAGCAGCCGCCATCCGGTGCAGATTGCCGGTGAGATCAAATCCGTGGACATCGAACCATATCTGGTGTCCGGGCTGCGGAAAAGCGTAAAAATCATGAATCGGGCAGCACGATTCGCCTTGGTCTCCGCGGGCCAAGCCCTGGCTGACTCGGGATTGGATTTGGATCGGCTGAATCCCGAGCGCGTTGGCGTGGCCATGGGCACGGGGGTCATCCCGTACGATCTCCCCGAAATCACTCCCGCCCTGGTCCGATCCGCCGATGAAGTCGGCCAGCTTAACAGCGCGATCCTCGGCGAGCAGGGGCAACAATCCATTCAACCACAATGGATCTTGCGGCAACTGCCCAACATGATCGCCGCTTACATCTCCATCTTGGCCAACGCCCAGGGCCCCAACACAACGATCGTGACCGCCTGTTCCGCCGCCACGCAAGCGATTGGCGAAGCCTTCCGGCTGATTCGCCGAGGCGATGCCGACGTCATGCTCGCCGGCGGCGCTGACAGCCGCATCGATCCCCTCATGTTGCTGGCTTACACGGCGCTGGGAGCGCTCAGCCGATCGCATCGTCCCCCCTCGGCCGTGTCGCGTCCTTTCGACGGCGGCCGCGACGGCTTTGTGCTGGGCGAAGGAGCAGGCATTCTTGTTCTTGAGGAAGCGGAACATGCTCGGCGGCGCGGCGCAACCATTTATGCCGAGGTGACGGGATTCGGCAGTTCCTTCGACGCCCAGGGAATCACCAAGCCCGACCCGGACGGCAAGGGCGCCGCCCGCGCGATGAGTTGGGCCTTGGACGAAGCCCAGATCGATGCCAGCGAAGTGGATTACATTGCCGCCCATGGCACCTCTACCCGGCTCAATGACGCCATGGAAACCGCCGCGGTCAAGCGGGTCTTCGGCGAAAAAGCTCACAAGCTGCCGCTCAGTTCGATCAAATCAATGATCGGCCACCTCATCGGCGCTGCCGGGGCCGTCAGCGCCGTGGCCATGGCTTTGACCTTGCGCGATGGCGTGCTGCCGCCGACCATCAATTACGAACAACCCGATCCCCAATGCGACTTGGATTATGTCCCCAACCAGGCCAGGGAAGTGCGGGTGAAAACCGCTTTGGCCAATAGCTTCGGCTTCGGCGGTCAAAATGCCGCCCTGGTGATGCGAAGCTGGAACTGAGCCGTTTTTCAACGTTGCCTTGACGACCCACCTGGATCGCCGGTCGTCCCGGCTTTATAATTCCCGGCTACATTTTCATTCGACTTTGCCCTACAATCACGTCGCCATCCCTTGATGCGCATGGCATCCTCTTTTTCTTGAAAGGCGGCTTCATATGCTCGGCCAATTGGCTTCCGTGGCGGTTCTCGCGGCGTTGGTTTTAGTGAATCCTCTTCGAGCGGACGAGGTCGCCGATGAAAAGAAAAAAATGGAGGGCACCTGGGAGGTGATCGACGTGTGGGCCAATGGCGCTCAGATTGCGGAGGAAGAAGTCAAGGAGCGATCCATGACCATCGAAATGAAGGGGGATACCTGGACCATTCGTGCGGCCAATCGAGGCGAACCCCGAGAAGCGAAAGTTTCCCTCCTGCCGAAAGAAAAGCCGATGGGCATCGACATGACGCTCAAGGGATCCGACGGCAAGGAGAACAAAGCCTTGGCCATCTATGAGTGGAAAAAGGATGGCACCCTGCGACTGTGCGTGCCAGATCGGGGCGACATGAAAGAACGCCCCAAGGACTTTACGAGCGAGAATGGCCACGTCATCATGACCCTCAAGAAGAAATCTTAACCAGCACAAGCCTGTTGACGATCGGCGGGCGAGATCAAGCCCGCCGATTTTATTTTCAGGGATCGAACTTCCAAACGGTTTATCTCAAACCAGCCACTGGCATCTTGGTTCATCGCCTAGTATGCTGGCAAGGAATTGGACGCGATCGCAGTCCAAAAGAGAAGCAGGATCCATTCGCTTTTGGCGGCGTTCCCTTGCCCCAAGCAAACAAAGGCGCAAATGATGTCGACCGAACCACTCGCCCAGCGCGCGGAGCAATTTCGCGAGGAATATCGCAAGATCAAGGAGGAAATCGGCAAGGTCATCGTCGGGCAGCATGAGATCGTTGATGGCGTATTGACGTGCCTTTTCGTCGGCGGCCACGCTCTGCTCGAAGGCGTGCCGGGGTTGGGGAAAACGCTGCTCGTCCGAACCTTGAGCCAGGCCTTGGATTTGCATTTCTCCCGCATCCAATTCACGCCTGACTTGATGCCGTCCGACATCATCGGCACTAACGTCGTCATGGAGTCGGATCGAGGGCGGGTGTTTCAGTTTCAGCCCGGACCTCTCTTCGCTCAAATCGTTCTGGCAGATGAGATCAACCGGGCCACGCCGAAAACGCAGTCCGCACTCCTGGAAGCCATGCAGGAACAGAGTGTAACTGTTGGCGGCACCGTCCACCGTCTAGAGAAGCCCTTCTTCGTGATGGCCACGCAGAATCCCATTGAGCAGGAAGGGACCTATCCCCTGCCTGAAGCCCAATTGGATCGGTTTCTCTTCAAATTAGTCGTACCTTTTTCCACGAAGGAGGAAATTTCCACGATTCTCGATCGGACCACCCGGGGAGAGAATCCCACCGCCGCGAAAGTGATGGATGGGCAAGCCATTCGGCAATGGCAAACACTGGTTCGCGAAGTGCTGGTGGCCCCTGCGGTGCAGGATTACGCCATCCGCTTGATCTTGGCCACGCATCCGGTGGGGGATTATTCCGCCCCCGCCGCGAAGCAGTATATACGCTGCGGCGCCAGCCCCCGCGGCGCACAGACGCTCATCCTCGCTGCCAAAGTGCGCGCCCTTTTGGAAGGGCGCTACAACGTCAGCTTCTCCGACCTTCAGCGCGTCTATTTCCCTGCATTGCGCCACCGCGTTTTGCTCAATTTTGAAGCCCAGGCCGAGGGCATTGACTCCGACCGCATTTTGCAGCAGGTCCAACAGCATGTCCCTGAAAAGGAAGGATGATGCTTCAAAGAAAGATTTGCCAAGAATCGTCAAGGCGCGTGCCAATAAGACAGGGAGGTTGGAAATGATCCGTCCCACAATGCCCGAGGACACGGCTCCATTGCTCCGTTTGAGTGAAGCCACGGGAATGTTCAAGCCGGTAGAGATCGTGGCTCTACGCGAAGTGCTGGATGACTATCATGCCGCGAACCATGCCGCGGGTCATCAAAGCTTTACCCTGGAACAGGACGGACACATCATCGGCTTCGTTTATTTCGCTCCTGCCGCCATGACCGACCGCACCTGGTATCTTTACTGGATCGCCATCGCATCTGACCGGCAAGGCAAGGGCCATGGATCGCGGCTCCTGCAATGGGCTGAAGACATCATCCGTCAACACGCAGGACGACAGTTGCTCATCGAAACCGGTTCCGTCCCGCATTACGAACCGACGCGGCAGTTCTATTTGCGGCACGGCTACCAACAGGCCGCCGTGATTCCGGACTATTATGCCGACGGCGATAGCATGGTTGTGTTTCTTAAACGCATGGATGTTTCTGGCCCGTCATGACAGGGCCATGCGGATAGCAGCGGATCAAACCATGGAAGGACAGGGGTCGATCATGGTCAATGAGTCACGTCATCGCGTCGTGATCGTGGGTGGCGGTTTCGCGGGCTTGACCGCGGCCCAGGCGCTGAAGCGCAGTCCGGTGATGATTCATTTGCTCGATCGCCGGAATTTCCACCTCTTCCAACCTTTGCTCTATCAAGTCGCCACCGGAGGATTATCGCCGGCCAACATCGCAGCGCCGCTGCGGTCCATCGTGCGCCGGCAATCGAACGTCCTCACGCTGATGGAAGAAGTGATTGGTTTCGATGTCCCTCGCCAAAGCGTGCTCACGAGTCATGGCTCCTTGCCCTTTGACACATTAATCGTGGCCGCCGGGGTTCGGCATGCCTATTTCGGCCATCCGGAATGGGAAGTTCATGCTCCGGGGCTTAAATCGGTTGAGGATGCCACCGGCATGCGCCGACGCATCCTTCTGGCTTTTGAGCAAGCGGAGACCAGTCATGACGACGACGATCGGCAATCCTGCTTGACTTTTGTCATTGTCGGCGGAGGGCCGACGGGGGTGGAACTGGCCGGGGCCATCGGTGAATTGGCGCATCACACCCTCAAGCGCGAGTTTCGCCAGATTCGTCCTGGTGCCGCGCGAATCATGCTATTCGAGGCTGCCGACCGTATTCTATCCACTTATCCCCCTGCCCTTTCCGAACGAGCCACAAGAAGCTTGCAGCGGTTGGGGGTCGAAGTGTATGTTCAAACCAAGGTAACGGACATCACTCGCGATTCGATTCAATTCCATCGTGATGGACAGCTCCATGTTCTGTCGACGCGCACGATCCTCTGGGCGGCAGGGGTACAGGCATCTCCCTTGGGCCAAGCCTTGGCCGAGGCCACTGGGGCCAAGCTAGACCGCGTCGGACGAGTCATGGTCCAACCGGATTTGAGTGTGCCAAACCATGCAAACATCTTCGTGCTTGGCGACCTCGCCCACTGCCCAGGGCCGGATGGCCAACCATTGCCAGGCGTGGCCCCTGTGGCGATGCAGCAAGGGAGCTATGTCGCACGCTTGCTGAATGCCCGCCTCAAGGGCGAATCAATCGGCCCATTCCACTATCACGACCGCGGCAGTATGGCCACCATCGGTCGCGGGGCCGCGATTGCCGACCTGGGCTGGATCAAGCTCAGCGGCTACCTCGCCTGGCTGGCCTGGTTGTTTATTCACCTGATTTTTCTGGTCGGCTTTCACAATCGTATGTTGGTGATGTTCCAATGGGCTTGGTGCTACGTGACGCGCAATCGCTCCGCTCGACTGATTACGGATGTCCCCGCCGACGTTTCCTCGTCCAACCCCTCTGGCTGACGTTTCGAAGTTTATGGAGGGGATTGGTCCTGGAAACTCGAATAGGACCACGATGCAAGGTTCGATGAAAAGCAGTCTAAGTGTCGTGGTTTTTTTCGGTCAAAGGAACTCGATGGCGCGTGTTGATGATGAATGCAAGTTGAGTAGACAACGAACTTTCGCTAAATTCATTTCTTCCCTCAAGAACCGCGTTCCAACGACGTCCGAATCATGTCCGGACTTGGTTTTCAGCCTTTTCAAATAAAAACACCGCCCATGGGCGGTGAGGCTTAACCGATCCAACGACTCACGGCGACTACCATTCGAAATTCGTTTGGTAACCCGTGTCATTCTTTAACTGCTCGATGGTCTTGGTCAGTTTCTCCTTACTGCGGGTCAAGTCCGCGGAAACCTTGTTGGTGTCCACTTCGAATTGCCATTGAGATTTGCCGTTGCTGTTGCGCACGCTGGAGATGCTGTACCAATCCATGAACCAGCCAACGACCACGAAGAACACCGCGCCGAGAAACGCCAAATAGAGCATATTTCGCATGGCATCCTGCTCCCAAACGTAAACGAAAAAGGTGAATCCTCTGTTGAAAGGACGAAACCCTTATACCAACTTGCGCCCAAGGGTCTAGCCCGGATGCGGCCGCTCCGGTGCCGGCCAGAGAAAAGCGCTCTTGACGAAAATCGCCACCGTGGCCAAGCTGGGGAGCCAAGATAAAGTTTGCTGTCACGAAAACCGCGACCTGTCGCCCTGGGCACGGTATAATAGGAAGGAGCAAGGAACGAGGCAACCTGGCCAATTGAGACAGTTCGCCCCTGTCAAGCACCAAGTCGCACGCATGGAGCCAGGAAAGCCAAGAAGCACTCCAAAGGGTCAGCCATTCGTTCCTGCCCTTGTAATCGAAAAACCCGTTGACAAGTGAATCGACGCGCGCTCCCCATGGGACGGACGGGATCGTTCCATCCCAATGTCGCCCAGCCAGCGGGGACCCACGCCTTTCCAGGGAGGAATTCCATGGTCGCTAGCGGTCGTAACATTCTCAGCAGCGTTCGGCAACACCTGAACCTGCAAGAATACCAAAAGAAACATTGGGAAGGGACTTTCGTTGAATACCTTGATATCGTTCGCGATCACCCCGAGGTGACCCGCAACGCTTATCAACGGCTCTACGACATGATCATTTCCCATGGCGTTGACGAAATCTACGAAAACAAGGACAAGATTCTCCGCTATCGCTTCTTCAACGATTTCGCCGCGAATCATGGCGACGCCATCTTCGGCCTGGATCGGCAGCTCATGCAACTGGTCAATGCCTTCAAGTCCGCGGCGCAAGGTTATGGCACGGATCGCCGCGTCTTGTTGCTTCACGGTCCCGTCGGCTCCTCCAAGAGCACCATCGCCAGGCTGCTTAAAAAGGGGCTGGAAGAATACTCGAAAACCGATCAGGGCATGCTGTTCACCTTCGCCTGGCGCGGGGAAAACGGCGTTTGGCACAAGGACCCGATGCACGCCGAGCCGCTCCAGTTGATTCCCATGGAGGCGCGACCGGCCATTCTCGCCCAACTCAACGAGCACCGGCTCGACGACGCCCAAATGGTGCAAATTCGCGGCGAGGTCAGCCCTTACAGCCGCTTCATGTTCAATGAGCGACTGCAGCGCTACGGCGGCGACTGGGTGGCCATGATCGAAAACGAGGTCAAGGTGTACCGCCTCATTCTCTCCGAGCAAGATCGCATCGGCATCGGCACCTTCCAGCCCAAGGATGAAAAGAACCAGGATTCGACGGAGCTTACCGGCGACATCAACTATCGCAAAATCGCCGAATTCGGTTCCGATTCCGACCCCCGCGCTTTCAATTTCGACGGCGAGCTGAACATCGCCAATCGCGGGCTGGTCGAATTCATCGAAGTGCTCAAGCTGGACGTGGCCTTTCTCTACGACCTCTTGAGCGCTTCCCAGGAACATAAGATCAAGCCGAAGAAGTTCGCCCAGACGGACATCGACGAAGTTATCCTCGGCCACACCAACGAGCCGGAGTATCGCCGCTTGCAGAACAACGAATTCATGGAGGCGCTCCGCGACCGCACGGTCAAGATCGACATCCCCTACGTCACCCGGTTGGCGGATGAGATCAAGATCTACGAGAAAGACTTCAACAAGGAGAAGGTCAAAGGCAAGCACATTGCCCCGCACACGATCGAAGTCGCGGCCATGTGGGCGGTCCTGACTCGGCTCCTCCCGCCCAAGCACGCCAACCTGACCTTGATGCAAAAGCTGAAGCTCTACAACGGCAAGTCCCTGCCCGGCTTCACCGAGGACAACGTCATCGAGCTGAAGCGCGAGGCCGTGAACGAAGGCATGAGCGGCATCAGTCCGCGCTACATTCAGGACAAGATTTCCAACGCCCTCGTGGCCCATGCCGACGCCACGTGCGTCAACCCCTTCATGGTGCTTCATGAGCTGGAGTCGGGGCTCCGCCACCATAGTCTCATCACCAGCGAGGAGCAGCTTCGCCATTACAAGGAACTGCTGGCCGTGGTCAAGGAAGAGTACGAGGACATCGTCAAGAACGAAGTACAGCGGGCCATTGCCGCCGACGAGGACGCCCTCACCCGGCTCTGCGCCAACTACATCGACAACGTCAAGGCTTACACCCAGCGCGAAAAGGTGCGCAACCGCTACACGGGAGCCTACGAGGAACCGGACGAACGGTTGATGCGATCCATCGAGGAAAAGATCGACATCCCCGAAAGCAGAAAGGATGATTTCCGCAGGGAGATCATGAACTATATCGGCGCCTTGGCCATCGACGGCAAGAAGTTCGACTACAAGACGAACGAACGGCTGCAAAAGGCACTTGAGTTGAAGCTCTTCGAGGATCAAAAGGACACCATCAAACTCACCAGCCTCGTGTCCAACGTGATCGACAAAACGACCCAGGAGAAGATCGACGTGGTCAAAGCCCGGCTCATTCGCGACTTCGGTTACAACGAAGAGTCGGCGACCGATGTGCTGACTTTCGTCGCCAGCATTTTCGCCCGAGGTCACACGAAAAAGTAATGCCCCGCGGCGCGCCGCGGCTTGCCCCGGCGCGATCCGCACTTTTCCAAGGAAACGCCCAAAGGTCCGGGGTCTATCAGGGGAGAGACAGGGAACGTGGGGCAGAAAATCGAACGCGATTATCAACGCTTTCGCAAGATCGTTCGGGGCAAGGTCAAATCCAACCTGAACAAATACATCACGCGCGGCGAATTGATCGGCAAGAAGGGTAACGACCTGGTCAGCATCCCCTTGCCGCAGATCGAATTGCCTCAGTTTCGCTATGGCAGCAAGGGTTCGGGCGGGGTCGGTCAAGGCCCCGCTAAGCCGGGTCAGCCCCTGACCCAACCCCAAGACGATGGCGACGGCAACCAGGCCGGGGATTCGCCCGGAGGACACATCCTCGAAGTCGATTTGACCATCGAAGAACTGGCGGACATCCTTGGGGACGAATTGGCTCTGCCGCGCATTGAACCCAAGGGCAAAAAGAACATCGTCACCTCGCGGGACAAGTATTCAAGCATCCGCCGCGCGGGGCCGGAGTCGCTCCGCCATTTCAAGCGCACCTTCAAGAAGGCCTTGCGGCGGCAAATTGCGTCGGGCACCTATCAGCCCGAGGATCCCATCGTCATCCCGATCCGCGAGGACAAGCAATATCGCAGTTGGAAGGAAGTGCCCCTGCCGCAGAGCGTGGCCGTGATCGTCTACATGATGGACGTTTCCGGGAGCATGACGGACCATCAGAAGGAAATCGTGCGGATTGAGGCGTTTTGGATCGACACCTGGATTCGCGCCCACTACAAGGGCGTGGAGCGGGTTTACATCATTCACGACGCCGCCGCCCAGGAAGTGGACGAACACACCTTCTATCACACCCGCGAAAGCGGCGGCACCAAGATCAGCACCGCTTACGATCTGGCCCGGCAGATCATCGAGCAACGCTATCCCCCTCAGGATTGGAATGTCTATGCGTTTCACTTTTCCGATGGGGACAATTGGGGTGACGACGTGCCGCATTGCATGGAGCTGTTAAAGAACGAACTGCTCCCCAGGATCAACCTGTTCGGCTACGCCCAAGTCGAAAGCCCCTATGGCAGCGGTGAATTCCTGGAGCACATGAAGGAATTGGCCGAGGAAGCCGAGAACTTGATCTGCAGCCGCGTTCCGGATCGTGAAGCGATCGTGGAAAGCATCAAGGAGTTGCTGAGCACCGGACGCTAAGCTTGCCGTTCTAGCAACTCCTATAATAAGCCGGGACGGTGACACCATGAGCCTGAATCAAACCCGCTATGACACGCGACTGACGGCCGAGCTGCGCCGCCTTCAGCTCGAGATCGAAGGCTATGCTCGGGAATACGGCCTCGACTTTTTCGAGACCATTTTTGAGGTGCTGGACGCTGACGACCTCAACGAAGTGGCGGCCTACGGCGGCTTCCCCACCCGCTATCCCCATTGGTCTTTCGGCATGCAGTACGAAGAGCTGAAGAAAAGCTACGAGTACGGCCTGTCCAAGATCTATGAGATGGTGATCAATAATGATCCCTGCTACGCCTATTTGATGCGCTGCAACCACGTCGTCGATCAAAAGCTGGTCATGGCCCACGTCTACGGCCACTGCGACTTCTTCAAGAATAATCAATACTTCGCCCATACCAACCGCAAGATGATGGATGAAATGGCCAACCATGGCACGCGCATCCGCCACTACGCGGAAAAGTATGGCGAAGACGAGGTCGAAACGTTCATGGATCGATGCATGTCGGTCGACGATCTGATCGACATCCATTCCCCGGCCATTAAGCGGCGCTCAACGACCTCGCGGTACGATTTCAGTCCGGAGCCGGCGGATCAGGCGCGCTCGGCGATCCGTTTTAAGAGCAAGGGTTACATGGACGCCTACGTCAATCCGCCCGACGTGCTCAAGCGCGAGGAGGAGGAATTCCGCAAGCAAGAGGCCGAGCAGCAAGTGCGCTTTCCCGAGTCGCCGGAGAAGGACGTCCTGCTCTTTCTGATCGAGCATGCGCCCCTCAAGGGTTGGCAGCGGGACGTCCTGAGCATCATTCGCGATGAAGCCTACTATTTCGCGCCGCAAGCGCAGACCAAAATCATGAACGAAGGCTGGGCCTCCTACTGGCACAGCACGATCATGACCAAGCACGCGCTGACCCCGTCGGAAGTCGTGGATTATTGCGACCATCATTGCGGCACGATGGCCCCCTACCGCGGCCGGATCAATCCCTATAAGCTGGGCATCGAGCTTTTCCGCGACATCGAGGAGCGCTGGAACACGGGCCGCTTCGGCAAGGACTACGAGGAATGCGACGACTTGGAAACCAAGCGTCGTTGGAGCCTTGATCTGAAATTGGGACGACAAAAAATCTTCGAAGTTCGCCGCAATCACTGCGATGTGACCTTCATCGACGAATTTTTGACCGCGGATTTCTGCAAGGAACAAGGCTATTTCTCGTTTAATTATGATGAACATGGCCACAACTACGTCGTGGAGTCCCGCGAGTTTAAGAAAGTGAAGGAACGCTTGCTGTTCAATCTGACGAACTTTGGCAAGCCGTTCATTTACGTTGTGGATGGCAATTATCGCAACCGGGGCGAACTGCTCTTGAAGCACGAACACCTCGGCATCGATTTGAAGCTGCCCTACGCCCAAGACACCCTGGCCAACCTCCAAGCCCTGTGGAGTCGGCCGGTCCATTTACAAACCGTGGTTGAGGAAAAACCCATGCTGCTGAGTTATGACGGCAGCGAACACTCGAACAAGACGTTAGGAGAACATGATGATCCACGTCGACACGCTTCTGGAAAAGCTCGCTAACCTGACGAGTTCCTCGAAGCAGACCTTGGTTTTCACCGACCCCGTTTCGGCCGCCAGCGTCAAACTGGAAATTGATCAGTTGGATTCGCTGGCTTGCCAGCTTTGGGACGTCGAGGTCGTGACCGGGAAAACGCCTGCCCTGTCCCTAAATGATCGCACGCAACTGATCAGTCAAAAGATCACGGGCCTGCTTGAACCGATCAAGACGCTGGAGATCGACCCGCTGCGCGGCATCGCCCAACTGCGCAGCGATCCTCCCGCTCAGAAAAACAAGGAACGTCTCTATTATGAGCTGCTCATGGAAAAAACGGGCCGCACCACAGTCCGCCGTTATGAAGGCTCCTATGTCTCCATGGAACGGAAGCGCATTCCCTTCACGCTGACCCGCGAGGCCCTGGCCAAGCTGGTGAGTGACCTTTCCAGTTAGCCGCCTTTCCTGCTACAATGCCGCCGCGCCGAGGACGGTTCCCGGCGCGGTTTTTTCGTGCAAGGATGCACTCCATGACTCTGCCGAATCACCTTCCATGGCTTGTCATCGCTGCCTCCACGGACTCGCCCCATGATGCTCCCCTGGCGTGTCTGGTGGGGATGGTCACTCTCTATTGGTCCACCATTTTGGGTTTGGCGCTGTATAAACGCTTGCGGTTTGGGCAGAGCGCTGGGCTGTGGCCAAGGAAAGCGAAAGAGCGCCGGCTCTGGCTTCTGGTCGGCCCGGTGGTCATCGCCTGGATCACGCTGCCCTGGCTGGCTTGGTCGTCAATTGACCACTTCCTTTTGACCCTCCCGGCGGAATGGACGGCGGCCTGGCCGATGCTGATGCTGCGGTGGATCGCGGTGGGTCTGGCCATGGTCTTTTACGTTTTCTCCGCATGCTGCTGGCTGCAGATGGGGCGGAACTGGTCGATGGCTATTGTCCCCAAGCAAAAAACCGAACTGGTGACCCGCGGCTTCTATGCTTGGATTCGCCATCCAATCTACGCCTTCAGCCTCGGTCTCATGGTCTGTTCGGTGGTCATCCTGCCAACCTGGCCGATGCTGATCGTGGCGATCCTGCACTTTGTCGGCTTGAATCGCAAGGCTGCCGTTGAGGAGACCTATCTTAGGCAGCAGTTTGGTCCAACTTATGAACACTATTGCCAACAGGTCGGCCGTTTCTTCCTTAAGCCATACTGGACTTACAAAACGATGAAGTCAGCCACACCCAGTCCGACTCGATAGGGAGTTGATGGTTTGTCCACCCTGCGCGATCCGCAAGCACTTTTCGCCTCCAAGGTCGACGCCACGGCGCCGCCGTCGGGACAGCGTTCGTCGAGCACGTGGCCCTGGTTGTTGACGGCCGGGGTGATCCTGGCGGGCTTCCTGGGGAGAGCGTGGTTTCTAACGCATCAGACCTGGCTCAACTTGGCTCCGGATGAAGCTCATTATTGGGATTGGTCCAGGCATTTGGATTGGAGCTATTACAGCAAAGGCCCTCTCGTGGCCTGGTTGATTCGGGGAAGCTGCTGGCTCTTCGGGCAGGAATCGGAATGGGTCATTCGCCTGCCAGCCGCCTTGTGCGGCTCGCTGACGCTGCTCGGCCTGGCCGTTTTGACACAACGTATTTATCAGCGGCCCTGGCTCACCTTGGCCCTGGTCCTGCTCACTTCGCTTCTGCCCCTGATGGCGGTCGGCTCGCTGCTCATGACCATTGATGCCCCGTTCGTCTGCTGTTGGACCTGGGCGATGGTCCTGGCTCATGTCGTCTGTTTTCCCTCAACGGAACGACCGCGAAGCATGCTCTGTTGGTCGTGTTTAGGATTGATCATCGCCCTGGGCATCCTGGCGAAGTACACGATGGTCTTGTTCCTGCCCTCGCTGGGGTTATTCCTGCTTCTCTCCCGGCGACGTCGGCCGCTGCTGTGGTCGAAGGGCATCGCGGCGATGCTGGGAATGATCGGCCTTGGCTGCCTTCCCATCCTGATTTGGAATGCGCAAAACGGCTGGGTGACGCTCCATCACGTCGGCGGCCAGGCGGGGCTGACCGAGGAATTCGGACACGTCCCCCGCTGGAACCCCATGGGGCCGCTCGAATATCTTGGAGGACAGATCGCTCTCCTAATAGGAGTTGGCTTTCTCTTCTGGGGTCTGGCCATCGTGCAAACGTTGCGGTCAAGCTGGCGAGGCTCTTGGGATGCTTCGAGCGAAACGCAGCCCCCTGCTCCGGATCGGCAGGATATCTTCCTGGTTTGCTTTTCGCTGCCGATGTTTCTGATCTTTTTGGCCTTTAGCTTGAAAACCAAGGTGCAGCTCAATTGGCCGATCGCTGCCTATTTGTCGGGACTGATTCTGACGCTGGCTTGGATCGCGGAGCGGTGGGATGCGCCTAGTCGAGGAACGCGTTGGCTGGTCCGTGGCGGCGTGGCTTGGATGGTGCTGCTGGGTGGCGGATTGACATTGGTGATGCATCGCACGGAATGGCTTTACCCGCTGATGCATCCCTGGCGGGATACACTGACAGCCCGCCGCTGGGATCCCTCTTTCCGTTTGCGCGGAGCCACGACCTTGGCGGCCGCCGTCGAGCAATTGCGTCAGGAACTGCGGCAGCAGGGCATCGACCCGGTCCTCGCGGGGACGACTTGGAATTTACCTGGCCTGCTGGCGTTTTACCTGCCAGACCGGCCGGTGGTCTATTGTCTCGGTTCACTCGCAGGGGATCGGCCCAGTCAGTATGATTTTTGGCCTCCTCATCCGGCCCATCAATCCGCGGTTTTCCGCAGCAGGACGTTCATCATCGTGGGCTACCCGACGCCTCGGCTGCTGCAAAGTTTCGAGCGCTTCGACCCGCCGCGCGTGATAGAGCATCATCTCTCCGGCCAAACCATTAACAGTTGGGTCCTCAGCGTGGGGCATGGGTTCAGAGAGTGACTGATAAAAAATCAGCAACCGTTCTCTACTCCTCCACGCTATGGCTGGGATCTAGATGAGCAGGTTCGAGGAGCACTTTGGCCAACACGTCTTGCACCGTGTGCACGGGGTGGATGCGAAACCAACTTTAACGCTGCCATTTACCATTCACCCTTTTACCGCTCACCGCCGATCCAAGAATTTTGACTTCCGAGCCAAACTTCGCTACAACCCCAATGAAACGATGCTTAAGTCCGAACCAACTTTTTTCCTCGATCAACACCGCGTACGTATCTGGTGAAGGCGCAGCCATGCGAAAGACTGGTGTGGATGGACTTATTTTCCATCCCGTCACGTTGAGCAAGCGCATCACGTCTTCCTTGGGGCAAGAAATGCCCAGCACGGCACCATCCAGTAAATCTCTCAACGGCTTCAGCTCACCTGACTCGTTCAAGCATGACTTATCGACCATCGTTCCCGTGAGCGAGCAGCTAGCTAATTCAGAAAGTAAGCACGGCTTGCCTTGCCAGGCGCAAACGCCAATCTCACTTGGCAAGGCCGCCTTGCCATCATGCGTGTAAGCAGCATGTTCTGAAAGGAAATACCGACCGGAAGCCATGCTGCGCTGCAGCCGATCCTTGCGGACGCGCTTACCCGAGACCGCACAGCTTTCCAATTCTTCTGGGAGGGCCAGGTCGCCCGTCAGTTCACATTTCACGAGATCGCTGGGGAGCGCAGCCGTCCCGGAAACGGCTGATTGAATCATTTGATCCTTGGCATACCATTGGCCATCGGATTTCGATTGGATGGCCTCATCGCGCAATAACATGCGGCCCGTAGCAGCACAGCGAACTGCTTCATCGTCTAGCCCCACGCGCTGGGAGACATCCGACTGGATCATCTTCTGCCGCAAACCGCGGCGACCGCTTACGTCCGAAGTGATCAGTTCATCGGGCAGGGCCAGTTGTCCGGTGACGGCACATGGATTGAGCAGGACTTTTTTCACTCGCTTGCCGGAAGCGGAAAGGGCCGTTTCGTCCTTTAATAGCTGCTCGCCCGTCAATTCGCACACGACTAACTGATCCGGCATGACATATTGATGCGATGGCGAGAGAACCAACAGATGCTTCAGCACTTGCTTGCCGGTCACTTGGCACGCCTGAAGGCAATCCACCGGCCACTCGCGAAGCGTCGAGGCACAAAGGGACATGGGTGGTTGTGCGACGATCTGCCCCGACGGTGGAATGACTTCTATTTCGCTGGAGTAATCGTGACCATCAATCTGATAATGGACCCTCACGCGGCCCTGGTCGTATTGTGTTCCCTCTAGAGCCACGATGTCCGCATGGACGATGGGTTCCAAATCCCCGCGCACCTTGGCTAAACGGTGCGGATCGTTGCCGGCTTCACGAACGGCCTCAGTCAATCGTGCTTCGTAGAAATTACAGAATTGTTGCACGTCCTTGTCGTTTTCCACATATTTTCTGATGCTTCTGTACACTTGGGGAAGGACTTGCGCGGTGGCCACATCCTTGTTTAATGGTTTGCCGCGAGATTCAGGTTTGACGGTTTGATGGCCTTCTGGCGATGGCAGACGGCCCTCCATCAGTTTTTCAAAGCTATCGACGCCATTGCCCGCGCGCACGCGCAAATGAACTTTGCCCTGAAAATGGGCCGCTTGGGGTTGATAGCTGGCTTGCGTGAATGTCACGCCCAACTTTTCGCACCACTGTCGGGCGAGAATCATTGCTTGTGACGTCGCTCCTTCGCGTGCATCCGTCACATAGTGGGAATGATGATCGACCCAATGTTGCACGATGCGTTCGAAGGTCGGCTTGCCAGGGGCGCATAATTTCGGTGTTTGCCCGGCAAATACCGCATCCCGATTATCCACGATGTATTTTTCTTCAAAGGCGATCCGTTCGGGCGCCCGACCGGGTTTCTTCAATTCAATTTGCTCAGGACCTGCTTCACAAAGGGTAAATCCCTCGGCTTTATAAACTTCCAAGACGAAATCCTTGAAGGGCATGCGCGGCGGCTTGCGCTTGATCTCTGGCGCGGCCAAGGCCGCCTTGAAGACGCCATCCTCCGGATTACCTAGCGTGCGATCTAGTTCGGTGCGTTCCTCTTCAAACAGTTTTTTTGCCTTTTCAATGTTCGCTTCCATCATCTGGGTGGCTTTGGTCACGTCCTGCCCTTGCAAAGCAGCCACGACCATTTTGCGAATGCGAGTTTCAAAACTATCCGATGCGTCATCATCCATGTCGGCGGCTTCGAGGATGCCCTCGACGTCGCCCACCGCTTGGCAAATGCCTTGCAGCTTTTCGGACAAGCGCGCCACGATGCGGCTTTCCACGGTGTCTTTGCCCACCAAATTGGCAACAATCACGTTATGAAATTGCGACCCGAGCCGCTGCACCCGGCCAATGCGCTGTTCCACCACCATGGGATTCCAGGGCAAGTCGTAATTAATCACGACGTTGCCAGCTTGCAAATTAACTCCTTCGGCTCCAGCATCCGTGGAGATGATCACATGAACTTGCGGCGGGGATTGGCTGTAGGCGGCGATGGAACGCTGGTTTGCGGCGCCCTCCGCTCCGCGAATAAAGCCGCAGGCGATGCCCTTGTTGGATAAAAATTCACCAATCATGTCCTGCGTTTCTCGCCGCACCGTGAAGATCAAAGCACGCCAATCATCGGGTTTTCTCTGCCGCAGTTCGTGAAGCACATCAGCCAATTTTTTCAACTTGCCGGGTATCTTGACGTTGTCCGCACAGCGTTGCAATTCCGCCAGGGCGGATGGAGGCAGGCTGCCAGTGCTTGCCATGTTTTTGGCTTGCGCCACAAGGGCTTTTGGACTACTCATCATCGCCTGAGCGAGGGAAATTTGTGAAACTGCAGGCAAATGAGCAATGTGCATCGCCACCACGCGAATCAACTCTTTTTCGAGTGGTTCCAGGTCTACTTCCATCAAGCCCACTTTGCGATTGGGGAATTGTAATTTAACATCGCCTCGTCTGGTTCGTGAGAGGCAGCTCCGAACTTCGTTCCTAAATGTCGCTTCCGTCGTTTTTTTCAAAATTCTGCCATTCTTGCCAGGCTCCAGAAACTTCTTGGCAAATTCCTCTGGTTTTCCCAGTGGATTCTGTACACCCTCGGCGACCTTCAACAGATCGACCAACGAATACAGGTCCCAGATTTTATTTTGGATTGGCGTGGCCGTTAGCATTAAGACATAACGAAAGGGACGCCGCTCCAGTGCATCGCGAACATTCAACGCCATTTTGGGTGGCGCATTTACGCCATGGAGGTTGCGAAGTTTATGAGCTTCGTCCAAAATACACATGTCGAACATGCCTGGTTCAATGTTCTTCAGCCGATCGCGAGCACTTTCATACGTCGTGACCACGACCGGCGTCGATCTTTCGAATTGCTCCTTTAATTTATTCCCTGTCACGCCGACCGCGACGATCCCAAACTTCATGTCCAATTCCGCCACCCATTGGGGGACCAACACGCTGGGACAAAGCACCAGCGTTCGATTCACTCGCCGGCGCGTGATCAATTCACTGAGAATCAAGCCCGCGCTGATGGTTTTCCCTAGACCAACGTCATCCGCGATCAAGGCCACGGGAAGCCGGCGACAGAAGGTGATTAAGTTTTGAACCTGATGAGTGAATGGCTCCAAGCCGCGTTCCCGCCAATTGCTTGACTTGATGTCTTCCTTGGAATGAATCACGATGGGATCGACCAAACTCCAATCGAGCGCCGCTAAATGCAATCGATAAGTGTTGAGGTCGGCTGCGGGCCTTAAGACTTGATCTTGAATGTGTTCACACTTCCAGGCCATGGTCTCAATCTGGATTTGCGTGGTGCATTAGGAGGTTTGGTTGACAATGAAGTCATCGAGAGTCTAGCTGATCCAAGTTCTCAATTAAACTAAAATCTTCCAATTAATTGGTGTTATGTTTCCGTAGGCAAAACCTGTTGAAGCTGAAAAACTCGAACCAAGCATGGAGGACATCCTCTTGCACTTCCACTTTTTCATTGTCTCATCGTGACGATTCTCGAGCAAGGGGCAAACGTATACGGTGGTCATCATCATTCACAGGAAGGATTAGAGTTGTTTGGGAGATGGCGGGCGTTTTATTTTCTTCTTGGAACGAGGCTTCGTCGCCGCGGCGGTTAAAAACCGCGCAAAGGTGGTGGATTTGAGATAGGAGATCAGGCTCTCTCGAAACCGCAGCATGTCATCATGCATCGGGCATTGGGGGCCTTGGCCGCAATAGTTCGGGCCAAAAGGACAGCTTAAATTCTGCTCTTGTCTCTCGAAGAGCTCCACCACGTCATACAGACTGATCGCATCCGGGGCGCGGGCCAGCCAATAGCCGCCGCCAGGTCCGGGCGAGCCTTGCACCAGTCCCGCTTGTGAGAGGATGGTCAAAACCTTGGCCACCACGGGTTGCGGCAGGTGCCGATTCTCCGCGATTTCGGCCGAATTCAATCGGACGCGCTGTCCCGGATTGTAAACTTCCGCAAGCCGGCTCACCGCAGCGATGGCGGTTTGTGCCGTCTTGCCGTAAGGAGTCATGGGGACGCCCTCGTGCTTGGCTCCCGATCAGATTGCAACGCCATCTCCTTGGTAAATACCGCCACCGCCACGCGGAGCATGGCCGTGAGCAGCAGCAAGCCAAACGCCCAGATGCCCGCCGTGACCTTCCATTCCGTCAAGCTGGGCGTGTATTCCACGATTTCGTGCAAGGTGGAGGGAATGAAGCCGGGGATGATCAGGCCCATGCCCTTTTCGATCCAGATGCCGACGACGCATAAGACGCAAGCGATGATCCGCGTCGGGCTGCGCTCCAAGGCCGCGGGGGTGAAGAACAAAATGGTGCCGAGCAGATTCATGAAGACGGCCGCCCAGATCCAGGGCACCAGTCCGTAATGGCCATGCAAGCCAAAGAACAGATATTGGGCCGAAGCCAAATGAGCGCCGCCGGCGTAAAAGAGAGTGAAGAGTTCGGAAAAGAGCATGAGCAGGTTGACCACGGCCGCCACGCGAATGATTTGAACGAGGAGCCGCGAGGGCCCCGGATGCATGGGCAGTTCGGTGCCGACACGCACTACCCGCATGACGAGCAGAATGAAGGCCGGCCCGGAAACAAAAGCCGAGGCTAAGAAACGCGGGGCCAAGAGGGCGGTGTTCCAAAAAGGCCGGCCGCCGAGGCCGCAATAGAGAAACGCCGTGACCGTATGAATGCTGATGGCCCAGAAGACCGAAAGGTAAACAAACGGCACGTACCATTTCGGGTTCGGCTTGCGGCCGCAAAAGCGGGTGTAAAGCAGATAGCCGACGACGTGCAGGTTGATCAACAAATAGCCGTTGAGGACAATGATGTCCCAAGTCAGCATCGATATGGGCCAATTGAATTTGCCGATGCCCGGGATGAGATGCCAGAAACGGTCGGGCCGGCCAAGGTCGACGATGACGCTCAACGTGCTCATGACAATGGCCGCCACGGCCAAGATCTCGCCGATGATGACGACGTCGTGCATTTCATGATCGTCATACAGGTAAGCAGGGATGACCATCATCACGCCTCCCGCGGCTAGCCCGACGCAGAAGGTGAAATTGGCGATGTACAAGCCCCAACTGACATGATCCGTCATGTTGGTGCGGATCATGCCGTCGCGAACTTGTACGGCCCAGGCATTCGCGCCCACCAGCGCGATGGCCGTCAGGACGAACATCCAGGTGTAAAATAGCCAGCCGCCCTCGGTCGCCACGTGCATGGCCTGGCGAAGAAAACGGAGATAACTGACAGCTTCCCGCTGCGCGTTCATGGCGGCCTCGCGGTCATTTATCGAAAAAGTAATAGAAGCGGGGCTTGGTCCCCAACTCTTCTTTCAACACAAAGACGCGTTTGTTTTCCAGCACCCAGCGAATTTCGCTGTCGGGATCGAGCACGTTGCCAAAGACGCGTGCTCCCGTCGGGCAGGCCTCCAGGCACGCGGGCAACTTTCCTTCCCGCGTGCGATGCAGGCAAAAAGTGCATTTCTCCATCACCCCTTGCGGCCGCAGACGGTTCGAAAGATAGCTCTGATTCGGATTGATCTCCTCCGGCGGCACTTGCGGCTTTTCCCAATTGAACCGGCGAGCATGGTAGGGACAGGCGGCTTCGCAATAACGGCAGCCGATGCACCAGTTGTAATCCACGACGACGATCCCATCCGACTCCTGCCAGGTGGCTTCGATGGGGCACGCAGTCACGCAAGGTGGATTCTCGCACTGCTGGCACTGCACCGGCATGTAGTACTTGTCTTTGGCCGGCACGGCGTGATGGTAATGGGCATTCCCCTTTTCGAAGTTGATGCCGCCCTTCTCCATTTCAAAGACGCGGATGTAGCTTTGGTTGCTGGGGCGGTCGTGGTTGTTTTCGATGTGGCACGCCTCGGCGCATTTGCGGCAGCCAATGCAAATGCTCAGGTTCAAGGCATAGGCGAATTGGACGCCCGGGATCGGTTTATGATCCTTCACGGTCACGTTTTTCCCGGTCGCCTCGCGGGCTTCCTCGGTGAGCCGCTGCAAGACTTGCTGCAGTTGCGCGGGGGTCAATTCCCGGTAGTGCTTTTGCAGAAACTCCTCGGTGCTCAACTCGGCGGTCCATTCGAACCAGGGCTTGATCGCCGCGGCCCAGGCGGCCAGACCCAGCGTGGCGACGCCGGCCTTAATTGCCGTGCGCCGATCCACTTCCCCGACGACGGGCAGCGACAACTTGCTTTTACTTTCGCTCATGACCTTCCTCCTTCAGGAAGCGGTCCCGAGGCCCCGGCGCCGGCGTCACCGTGGGATACTTCGGGGCATGCGGATCATGACAGTGAATGCAGTTATTGCGAACCCGGCCGCCTTGGGTCAGATCCCAATGTCCGATCATGCCGCCGTGCGCGCCGTTGAGGTAATCGCGATATTGCGGGCCATGGCACTGGGCGCATAGTTTCATCACTTCCTGATACGGCAAACGCTGCCCGTCCGCCAGCCGCAGGGATGCGTAGCCATCGGTGGCATCATGGCAGGACAGGCACGACAGGCTGCCATGCTGACCCGCGAGTTTTTGATGAAAATCACGCAGCGGTTCCCCAAGCCTGGCCGCGGCGTTCGGCGCTTTCGTTGAGTGGCAGGTGGCACAACCCACGGTCACCGGCTGGCCTTTGTCATCCAGCAAACCCGTGGCAATCTCCGGCGGTCCGGCCACCTCCCGAATGATGACCGGGTAGGGAGAGGATGAAGCGCCCGCCCGGCTGAAGGGAACTCCCTCCTGCGGCCGCGGCGAACGCGAACACCCTTGCCCCAATCCCACCCAAACGCACAACAGCGCCATGGGCCAAAGAGCAGCGGCTCGCGGCAACCGAGCGGGATGGCATGTGAGAATGACCATGGTCCTGCACTCCTGGGGTGGCGAAGATCAGAATAAGCCCCAGCGGCCCATAATTCAAGAACTAAAGTTCGTTTTTTCTTGATTGACCTCCGACCGCTTCGTATATTACCCTCACCAGTGCATGATTCGACCCGCTTCACGAAAGGAACCCGCTTCATGCAGACGTGTGCCTGGGTCGTGACGTTGACCGCGGATGAGCCGCGAGCGGAAGCCGTTCGACAAACCCTGCGCGGCGCCGGCCCGTTCACCCTGGGACCGATGCAGGGGAACAACCTCGCCGTCGTCGTGGAAACGACCGATCCGCATGCGGCCCAGGCGTGGCACGAATGGGCCGCGGCCCTGCCCGGCGTGGAGAACATCGAGGTGGTTTTTGTTCATTGGGAAGATGCCGCTCCAGAGGTGACTCATGTCCATGTTTGAAACGACTCGGCGCGAATTCATTCGAGCGGCGGCGATGGCGGCGGCTTCGGCCGTAATGGGTTCGCGCGGGTTAGCGGAAGTGCCGGCCCCGCCGGGCGGCCGGGAACTGCCCATGGTGCCCGGCGTCGCGTGGAACAAAGCCCCCTGCCGCTTCTGTGGCACGGGCTGCCACGTTCAAGTCGGTGTCAAGGACGGCCGCGTCGTCGCCATCAGCGGCGATCGCTTGGCCGAGGTCAATCAAGGCTTGCTTTGCGTGAAGGGCTATCACGTCGGCCACATTCTGTATGGCAAGGATCGATTGACCACGCCCCTGCTCCGCCAGAACGGCGAGCTGAAACCGATCAGTTGGGACGAGGCCATTGGCATCATCGCTCAGCGCATCATGGCCGCTCCCAAACAGTTTGCCATGTATGGTTCGGGTCAATGGACCGTGCCTGAAGGTTATGCGGCGAATAAGTTCATGAAGGCGGGCCTTTCGAACAACCACATCGACCCCAACGCCCGGCTATGCATGGCCTCCGCCGTCACGGGGTACATCAGCACCTATGGCGTTGATGAACCGTACAATTGTTACGATGATTTGGACCACTGCGACGTGCTCCTCCTCTGGGGCAACAACTTCGCGGAAATGCACCCGGTGCTGTTCAGCCGGTTCATTGATCGCAAATTGAAGGGCGATCGGATCACCTTGATTGATCTCACGACGCGCTTCACCCGCACCAGCGAACGGGCCGACCACGTTCTCACGTTTCTGCCCCAGTCCGACCTGGCCATCGCCAACTGCATCGCGCAGCAAGTGCTGGCCGCGAATGCCGTCGCTACCGATTTCGTTTCCAAGCATTGCACGTTTCGCAAACCCTGGAAAAAGCCGGGCGACCCGCAAACGCTGATGGGCGAACCCTGCTCGTTTGCGGAATACCAGCAACTGGTGGCCGAGTACACGCCCGAACACACGGCCAAAATTTCCGGCCTGCCCGTCGAGCAACTGCGGATGCTCGGCCGCCTCTTTTGCGATAAGTCCAAAAAAATCACCAGCCTGTGGTGCATGGGCATGAACCAGCACACACAGGGAACCGCCATCAACAACCTGGTCCATGCCATTCATCTGCTCAGCGGCCATTGGGGTCGCCCCGGCGATGGCCCCCAATCCCTGACCGGTCAGCCTTCCGCTTGCGGCACCGTTCGCGAAGTGGGCACGCTGGCGCATGCCTTGCCCGGCGACCTCCGCGTCGACGTACCCGACCAGGCGGCCAAGGCGGAACAGCTTTGGCATTTGCCGCCGGGACGCATCAATCCCAAACCGGGACACCATACGGTGCTCATGTGGGAAAAATTCTGCACTCCAAGCGAGCAAGGCGGCGACATCGACACCCTTTGGGTCCAAGTCACCAACCCCGGCCAATCGCTGCCCCATTTGCATAAGCTGTTCGAAGCCAAGGCCAAACTGCCCAACAAGTTTTTGATCGTCTCGGACGTCTATCCCACGGCCACCACGCAATTGGCGGACCTCATCCTCCCTTCGGCCATGTGGGTCGAGAAAAACGGCATCTACGGCAACTCCGAACGGCGAACGCAGCAATGGTTCAAAATGGTCGAACCCCCAGGCCAGGCCCGCGACGATTGCTGGCAGACCTTGGCCGTGGCCCGCAAGCTCTTTGACCTTGGCTTCCCCGGCATGAAGGACAAGGATGGGCGTTTTCTGTTCCACATGACCGACGCCAATGGCCAGGAAGCTCAACCTTGGATCTGGGAGAACTATTACCGCCAGGTGAACGTGGATGAAAAGCTGTATGAGGAGTATCGCCCCTTCACGCTCATCAAGCACAAGGACGTGGCCCCCTATGCCGAATTGGTCAAATCCCGCGGCCTGCGCTGGCCCGTCGTCAAACAGCCCGACGGCACCTGGAAGGAAACGCGGTATCGCTTTCTGGAAGAGTTTGACGACTACGTCGCTAAGGGCAAGGGCGTGCAGTTTTATCATTCCGTCGCGAAGGATGACAAGGCCTTCATCTGGTTCAGGCCGTATGTGCCGCCGCCCGAGGTTCCGGACGCTGAGTATCCCTTGTGGCTCGATACCGGTCGCGTCTTGGAGCATTGGCACACCGCCACGATGACCGGGCGCATACCGCAACTCAAACGGGCCGTTCCCCAAGCCTATGTGGAGATTAATCGGCTGGATGCTCAAGCCCTGGGCATTCAATCGGGCGACCTGGTGCGGCTCGAAACCCGGCGCGGCCACGTTCAGCTTCCCGCCCTGATCGATGGTCGAGGCAAATGTCCGCCTGGGCACGTCTTCGTCCCCTTCTTCGATGAATCGAAGCTGATCAATCGGCTGACGTTGGATGCCCATTGCCCGTTCAGCAAGGAGCCGGATTACAAAAAATGTGCCGCACGAATTGTCAAGGCCAAGGTTTGATGAGGAAAGACTCCGATGAACGTACCACATCCGCCCGCCGAGCGGCACCACTCCGCGGAAAAACTCCTGCCGGCGCCGATGCGCCGCTTCATTCCGATCTTGGGCGTCATCGGCGTGACCCTGGCCGCTGTGGGCTTTCTCATCGGCATCCATGAACCGGCCGAAAGGCCTGGCCCCTCTCCCGTCGCCGCCAGCACTCCGACCGCTTGGCCCGCGGCCGTCGGCTATGCCGATTTGCCCGCGGCCAAACTGCAACCCAATGCCGATAAGAAAACATCGCTCAGCGACTTGCGCTTCGACAAACCAGGGCTCTTCGAGGAAGTGAAACGCACCGACGCCATGAAGCTCGAAGCCCTGGCCGACCGGGCCCGCAATCGCGCCTACGACGGCGCTCCGCCCACGGTGCCCCATCCGATCGCCTCCCTCTCGGCGGCCTCCTGTCTTGCCTGCCATGGCGAAGGGATGAAAGTGGGCGATCGCGTGGCCACGAAAATGAGCCACGCCCATCTCTCCAACTGCACACAGTGCCACGTCGAGCAGGCGGACCAGACCGTGGAGAATTTCTTTCTCGGCGTCGGCCGCGCAGGCCCCGGAGAGCGGGCCAACCCCGGCGCCCCGCCGACCATCCCACACCATCTCTGGATGCGGGAAGACTGCATGAGTTGTCATGGACTGGTGGCCCGGCCCGGCATCCGCACCACGCACCCTTGGCTGTCGAACTGCATGCAGTGTCACGCGGCGTCATCCGTTTTGGACGCAGCATCATGGTCGGGAGGGTCGCGATGACGCAGCCTACCTTCGAGGACGGCCCCCCCGTTCCACTCATGACGGAGGGACTGATCGATGCCGCCACGCTGCAACAACTTATGAGGGACCTGCAAGCGGCGGCCCAAGTGACCGAAGTCCGTGAGAAAAGCGGCCCCATTGCTTACGCTGCAGAAGGAACCATCACTTTGGAAACCGCCATCGAACGGTTGCAGTCGGGACAAACCCGCGCCATTCAGGTGCGTTATCGCTTCGATGGTTTTGATTGGACCGACACGATCATGGCCCTGCCGAACGGCTTCCGCGTTGTCCGCTGCCGGCATTCGGATTGAAGCGTTGCTTTAATCACATCCACCAAACAACAGACCCCACAAATTTTTGTGGAGATAAGTTGCCCGGAACCATGGGTAGTTTGACTGCCCGTGCGCGTCAGTACGCCTCCGCAGTGTGGAGCGTGGCCAGTGTGCGCGTGCTCCGGTCGGACCAGTGGGGCCTGTCAAAAACCTGCTCTGTCGCCGGAATGAAACTGATGGCCCGTGGTAAATGGGGATCGGGTTGGCGCGCGATTGAATTGATTACCACGGATGACGAAGCCCTATCCCGTGACGAGAATGATCCCAACGGCCCGCTGTAGTTCAAGTTCGTCGAGGAAATCTTCAGCACCGACGCCCCGATCTGACAAATCCATTTGGGTGAGCCGGGTGACGTAAGCGTCCACAGCGGCGAGGCAGGGGACGTCAGCGCCAAAAGTGGCGAGACGAGGGTCGTAAGTCCCCGGATAATCCGCTCAACAGCCAAGCACCCGTTCTGGGTCAGAAACCCCAAGAACCAGCGCGGGGCGCAGCACGCTTCGGATACCCCCGCGCACCGGGTTGCACACCCTCCGGTGAAATCTGAATAGCAAACCCCAAGCGCCAGCGCGGGAAATCTGCATAACTAGCCCCAAGCGCGAGCGCGGTGCCACTTCCACGAAACAACCCTCTGTTGTGAATTGGTCCACATCAAATCCAACCGGCCCAACCGCACCTCTCCACTTCATCACGCCAGAAACACGTCGCTCTTGCCGCTGAGGTTGCCGACGGCCCTGCCCCCGTTCATACCAAGACGGATGCCGATGGGCGTTTTTCCTTGTCAGGCTTGTTTGATGGTCCCGTTTGGATCTTCGTTCGCAGCACGGACAAGGGCCGGCTGCGCTTGCTGCTGCCCCCTTCGATTCAAGGCAAGGTTCGAAGCTGCTTCGCCACGCTCAACAACGAACTGGGCGAATTGACCGCGATCAACGCCATCGATCAGGCCGTGGAGGCGCCCACGGGCAAGTATTACGTCACCGCTGTGCAATTGGCCGTGCAGGACGAGCACGACGTGATATGGCATTACCGGTTTCATGCGTTTGCCCATCATCTGCATGAAGTGCGAACCAATCAGGAATGTCAGATTCTGCTGCTGGCCGATCTCCGCTTCACCTTGCAGCTTCCCGAATTGCCCAACGGAGCGACCCCCGATCAGGAGCTTTCCGTTCGACCCTGGCTCTTCGACCCCCAAGGCCTTTTTGCCGTGAATGGCTGGACGGAAGTGGAGCAGCGCGGACTGTCCAGCACCGCCGAAGTGCGCCTGGTCGACCATGAGGGGAAAACGATTCATTCGCATGAATCAGGCTTCCGCTGAGGCACGTTCTGCGCGCACTCGGTTCGAGTGCCCTCGGCCGTTCATGGCACGCTCCGCTTGGAAGCCTTCTTTGACACCGGTCCGCTGGCTGGGCTGTTCAAGGCCGAGGAACCGCTGCACGTCCAGCCGCGCTGATCGCTAAACCGTGCGGCGAGGGTGCACGTCTATTCTTAGCCGTGAGGGTAGCGGTTCAACGTGTGATCAAAAGCGAACCCGATGCGACGGAGCAGCGTCCAAGAGAGGCTGGGGATTCAGGCGCTGCCCCTGGCCAAGACTCTCCAGGGAACTTAGAATGGAAGCTACTCAGGCCGAAGTGGCGGAATGGCAGACGCGTCGGATTCAAAATCCGATACCCGCAAGGGTGTGTGGGTTCAAGTCCCTCCTTCGGCACTTGCAAAAAACGCTGGCTTTCCCCGTCTTTTTCAGGGTTTTCGCTCGCTTTTATGGAATTCTGTTCATTCTGAACGGTTGTATCATTCTGTCTCAATAAATTGCACTCAGACAATCTGTTTGGGCCAAGGTATGGGCCAAGGGAATTTGGCTCCTTCCCCATGGTCCCGGTTGCCTTCGCTTGATCTATCGCCGGTTTCGCTTCCAAGGACGGCAGTTGCTCAACCGCTCCCGACAGGTCGCGCAAGGCCACGTGGCAATAACGATCCATCGTCAACGTAATCGTCGAATGTCGCGCCAGGGCCTGGGCGGTTTTCGGATTCACTCCCGATTGCACCAGCCAGGTGACGTAGCTATGACGCAGTCCGTGAAAGTCGATTCTCTGGCCTTCTGAATCCACGACGGCCAGGAAGTCATCTTCGATGCTCCCGTACCGTTTAATGCAATTCTGGCGCGCTTCGTGGGCATCTTTCGCCAGAACCTCGGAAGTTTTCCCCAGACGGCCAGGCCAAAGCCGCTCCCCTGCCCTCTTGTGTGTCAGCCAAGGGTGAAGCATTGCGACCAGCCAGGCAGGCAGCGGTTGCTCGACGCGCTTGCGGTTTTTGGTGTACGCATTTTCGACAATGACCGTGGGTTGATCGGCTTGCAGGTCGAAGGATTCGCGCGTCAAGGATGCTAATTCATTCCTTCTCAAGCCGGTTCCCAAAGCGACAGCGTACAGCATCGCTCGATCCGGCCCCGACAGTCCAAGTCGCTTGGCTTGACTCTGCTGGGTCGATTCGATCAGGGCGCGGGCCTCGGCAATCGACAAGGCGCGTCGTTCATGGCGTGCGTCCAGCTTGGCGTTAAACCCGTTCAGGTGGGCAATGGGATTGCCCTGGATACGCTGCTCCTTCAGCAACCAGTGAATGAACCGTTTCACCGCCACCAGCCGCTTGTTCAACGTTCGCAATGATAGTCCGCGTTCTCGCAGGTCGTTCAGATAGCCTTGCAGCTTTGCTCCCGTGATTTCTAGCAACTTGATCCATCGGCACTTCTCGGCCGCGTCCCTGATGGCGTGCATCGTTTCGTGGATATGCTGCCGAGTTACTCGCTTGTGGATCAGTGATTGCTCGAAGTCGCAGAGATGATCGGCCAGTAGCTTCTTGGCGTTCACCTCGAAATGATCCGTCAATCCCGCCGCCTGCCGGGCCGCTTGCTTCTCTAATTCAACCGCCAGGGCCTGGGTCGCCGCTCGATCCTTGAAACCTCTTCGCTTGTGCCGTCGCATCTCAGGATCGTAGAATCGTATCCACCAGCAAGGCGATTGCTTGCGGATTGCTCCAGGGTCTGACGCCTTGCATCGTTTGCCGTTGGCATCGACGAAGTAGACGGGTTTGAAAATTTCAGCCATTATTTTCCTTTCATGATTCCCAGGAAACTACCTTGAGTTCAAAAAAAGGTCAAACATCATTCGTAGAGCCACCCTGAGCGTCTCCCCTTGCGCGACGGCGAGGGGCCTGGCCTGGCGCCGTCGCCATCGTCGGAATCACCCGCCAAGGCACCCATTACAGGTTTCTCATAATAAGATTCTGGGGGGGGCTTCGTTCGCCAGATTGCCAAGTTGTTGTAACTTGGCAATCTGGGAATTTCTAGGGGTCAAAATCTGCGAATTCTCAATGTTTTTTCCAAGGTTGCCAAGATTGCCAAGATCATGTGGAAAATAGAACCATCGACAATTGGCACAATTGCTGTCCCTATCGAAACCGCACACTTGAGGGTCATGAGGTGGCATTTTCTGAATCATGTTTCATCCCCCTCGGCCAGGGCCTCCCCCGCCAGCCTTGCGTAATAGTCGTCCGGGGGGCCATCTTCCAGCCACGTATCGCCGCTCGCGGGCTTGTCTACACTGTCTACGTCTACGGTATTGCCGCTTGCAGGTCGCAGTTCGGCATCGTCTACACTGTCTACGTCTACGGTATTGTGATTTTCCCAGGGAAAACCGCTATTACCGTAGACAGCCGGTTGCGTCGCCCCGGGGCAATCGGGAATACCGTAGACATGTTGACGCGTAGACACCGTAGACAGTCGGAATCGACGGGTCGGTTGCCCGCGTTGGCCAGCCAGGGCCTGTTCCCAAGTGCCACGGCCAGCCTTGGCCAGCCCTTCCAGCGCCTCTTCCGCCGCGCCGGGTTCTTTCAGCCATC
>JAANMX010000047.1_pt1 | contig 128859 bp, 111 predicted proteins | sample 7279681 | NCBI WGS metagenome assembly JAANMX01 (sample SAMN14094542, study PRJNA606508) | bioreactor metagenome | isolation source: A lab-scale SPAN reactor treating ammonium-rich wastewater day 351 | place: Ireland: Galway | collected 2018-01-01 | reverse complement strand
CGGCGCTCACCATCTACGACATGGCGAAGGCCGTTGACCGCGAGATGCGTATCGAAGGCATCCGGCTGCTCAGTAAGACCGGTGGCATCCATGGCGACTACCATGCGGGCGATACGGAGCCACGCGGATGAACATCAATGTGTTGTTGTTTGCGACGCTCAAGGATTTGGTCGGAACCCGCCGCTTGGCAGTGAGCCTCGGTGACGGCGCCGCGGTCGACGACCTCCGTTCTCATCTCGCCGCGAAGCACCCTGCCGCAGCGCAGGCGATCTTTCAGGCGATTGCCGCCTTGAACGAGGAATTCGCACAGGGAGAGGATGTGCTTCATGACGGCGATACGGTGGCGCTGTTCCCACCGGTCAGCGGCGGCAGCACAGACCGTCCAGAGATCTACTTGCTCCCTTACGAGCCGATCGACATCGACGCTCTGCTCGCGCAGATCAGCCCATCCTCGGTCGGGGCGGCCTGCGTCTTCACGGGGTTAGTGCGCGGCGAGACATCACGTCCCGGTCACCAACGCAAGACGGCACGCCTCGAATACGAAGCCTACGAGTCGATGGCTCTTGCCAAGATGCAGCAGGTAGCCGCCGAAATCCGCACCCAATGGCCGTTGGTCGTAGGGATCGCCATCGTTCAGCGGCTTGGCAGCCTTGACGTGGGACAGACAACGGTGCTCATCGCGTGTACCTCCCCGCACCGCGACGACGGCTGTTTCGAGGCGGCGCGCTACGGCATCGACCGGCTCAAGCAGATCGTCCCCGTCTGGAAGCAGGAGATCGGCCAAGACGGCGCGACATGGATCGAAGGCACATACATTCCGGAGGATCACGATCGACGCTCCAACGGCTAGCACGAGCAGGCCGCTGTGTGGTATATACGCGGCAGATTCTGAAGACTACTCGGCAGTGTTTGGGAGAACATTATGAACCGTCGGGTCGTGGTCACAGGCATTGGTGTCGTATCACCATGCGGCAACACGGCGGCCGAAACATGGGATAACATCAAGAACGGTCGATCTGGCACGGGCTTGATAACGCGCTTCGATGTCTCAAACTTCGCCGTGAAAGTCGCGGCAGAGGCTAAGGGGTTCGACCCGGCCGTCGCGCTGGCGCCCAAAGAAATCCGCCGGCGTGACCGTTTCCAGCATCTATCCGCCGCAGCCGCGCGTGAGGCGATCCTCGACAGCGGCTTGGTCGCTACAGACGAAAACAGAACCCGAATCGGCACGTTTGTCGGGTCGGCGGTCGGCGGGGTTACGAGTTTCATCAATGAGGTCGTCGCGCTTGAGAAGGCCGGCGATCCCCGGCAGATCACCCCATTCGCGATCCCGATGCTCATGGGGAATGGCGGGAGCGCGCATATCAGCATCGAGTATGGCTTTAATGGCCCTTCGTATGTGCTGACATCCGCATGCGCGACCGGCGCGGACAATATCGGACACGCGGCCGACATGATCCGGCTCGGCCGAATCGATGCGGCGGTGGCCGGATGCGGTGAGGCGCCGATCGTGCAGATGGGGATTGCCGCGTTTGATCGCATCGGCGCGTGCAGCCGTGACAACGATACGCCCGAACAGGCAAGCCGGCCGTTCAGCAAAGACCGATCAGGACTCGTCTTCGGAGAAGGCGCTGGCGTGCTCGTCCTCGAAGAGCTTTCCTTTGCCAAACAGCGCGGCGCGCACATCTACGGGGAGATTGTCGGCTACGGCACAACATCGGACGCGTTCCACATCACAGCTCCACAGCCTGACGGGTTGGGCGCGGCGCGTGCAGTGAGGGAAGCGCTTGACACGGCGGGCCTCCGGCCTGATCAAATCAACTATATCAACGCGCACGGCACGGCGACTGCGTTGAACGACGCCATGGAAACCAAGGCGATCAAGGCCGTGTTCGGCGAGCTGGCGTACAAAGTGCCGATGAGTTCGACCAAGAGCATGACCGGCCACTGCATGGGGACGACGGCGGCCATTGAGGCGGTGTTCGCCCTGCTGGCGATCCGCGACAACGTCGCCCCGCCGACCATCAACTACCGTGAACGCGACCCGGAATGCGATCTGGATTGCGTTCCGAACGTCGCCCGCGAAATGCCGATTGATGTCGTGATGAGCAATTCGTTCGGCTTCGGCGGCCACAATGTCAGCCTCATCATTCGGCGGTTTTAGCGATGGATCTCGATCAGCTTCAGCATGACCTCGGCATTCGTATGAACGACCCGCTGCTGCTGCTGCAAGCTGTCACGCACCGCTCATATATCAACGAGCATCCTAACGACGAGGCAGTCGATTACGAACGTCTCGAGTTCCTCGGCGACGCTGTCATCGGCATAATTACGGCGCGAATGCTGTTTCACCGGTTTCCCGACCTCGACGAAGGTGAGTTGACCCGCATTCGTTCAGCTCTTGTGAGAACCGAGGCCCTTGCCGAAATCGCGCGTTCGATCAGGCTCGGCGAGTATTTGCGCATGGGACGTGGTGAAGTGCGAAACGGCGGGCGTGAACGTGACACGATCCTGTGTCGGGCGTTTGAGGCGGTTGTAGGCGCTGTATACGTTGATCTCGGTATGGACGCTGCCGAAGCCGTCGTCACCCCCCGGCTGAGCGCGCTCCAGCACCGCGTGCTTCAGGAGGCACTCGACAAAGACCCGCGCTCCCGTCTCCAAGAGTTGACGCAGGCCGAATTGGACATCGCGCCAGCGTACAAGGTGCTCAAGTCGACAGGGCCGGATCACGACCGTACGTATATGGTCGAGGTCGCGTTGAACGGCCACCGGCTCGCCACAGGGTCGGGACACACGATTCGCACCGCAAGCCACGCCGCCGCCGCCAATGCACTTCGCCTATTCCAAGTCGGCGGCAGGTCGGTGCGGGATTTCGCCGAACCGGCCGACTAGCGCAAGGCGAGGCTGACCACCGCGAGCCGATGGTCGGAGGCCGACGAGTCGATCACAACCGCGCCAAGGGGCAGCAAATTCGTGAACAAGTAGTCCAGCCGCGCACGCCGGCTCGTCTGGACGAACGTGTGACTTGTCGCCTGCGGCTGATCCGCAAAGGGATCGGTCAGGCTTGTTTGGCGCATCCGCAGAATGAGGTCGGACGATGGCACGTTGTTGAACGTCCCGCCCACGACGATCCGCCCTAACGAGACGATGCTGCCTTCTCCGTGAGCGAGCATGATCGACAGAATCTCGTTGAGCTGTCGAACCTGATCCTGCTCCTGTTCGGCAACGTCATCGCCAACACCTTCCAGCAGCACACCAAGCCATGTGTTGTACAGTGTGATCGGGCGGTCATCGGGCTGCAGCACGACCCGCTGGAGTCCCGTCTGCTGGCCCTCGCTGGTGAGGGGAACCCCATCATCGAACACGATCTCGACGTTCGACAGGACAGCAAGCCCTTGCAGTCCTTCGTTCGTGGCGTAGAAGCGCCGATCCATGCCTACTTTGCGCGCGAGCCATAACGTTTGATCAACGCCAAAGCTCGTCAACCGGCCGGCTTCAACCTCTTGCAGCAGGACGACGTTCGCGCCACTTTGTTGAATTGTGCGCGCAAGTGATTCCAGATCGGAATGGAAGAACTCGTTGTAGCCCGCGTGAATATTGTATGTGCCGATGCGGAACTCGCCGCCTTCATAAGGCTCCACGACCGGCGGCCGCGATAGAAATGCGCCCAGAACGATCAGCACGCCCACCACCAGCAGCGACACCAGCGAGGACACGACAGACCCGTCACGCCACGCAGCACGCCGCCGGCTAGCGATCACAGGCAGCGATGCCGTCACCACCCCCACGATCAAAACGGCGAGGCCCAACCCACGGAATCCACGCAGAAGCGGCGTAACAACGCGATTGAGAAACGCGAACTGGCCGGAAAGCTCACGCACGTAGGCATACTCGAACGTGAACAGATCCATCACGACGAACAGGCCGAACACCACGACGGCCACAAGCATCCAGAGGCCGCTTGCGTTGCGCTCTTTCTCGGCTTGCGGGCGCACCAGCCACCACCACGTCAACGAGGCGACGAACTGCGCCGCGACCAGCGCCCCCGCGCCAACAGCCCCCTGAACACGCGTCCCGACGACAAGGAACAAGGCCAGCACCAACATCCAGACCCAGCCTTGCACCGACGCATCGAACAGCGATACCACCCCGCGAGCCGCGCGCTGTACGGCGGGAACCAGCGGGAGCGCCGTCGCAGCGATCAACGCCGGGACCAAGATGGTGTAATCATAGGCGGAACGCGCGGCGGAAGCGTTAGGTGACGCGAGCAGCGCAAGCTGTAGGAACAACAGGCCGCCCAGCCCGAACCCACCCCACAGCGTGAATAATCCGCGCGAATCCTCAAGACTGAGGCTGGGTGGCCGGATGAAGTTGGCCGCTGTCACCACGACTAGAAGCGCACTCAAGACGATCTGCGCCGAGCCGTACCCGGTCGATAACGACGGGTCGAGCGTATTCCCCGCGGCACGCAAGAGCTGATCAACAGTGAACCCGATCACGAAGGCATACGGCAGGTGGATTTGCCGGTGGCGGACAAAGGTCGCCACCCAAAACAGTCCGGTACCAACCGTGAGATAAGCACCGATTGCAGGCGAAATTCCAGCCGATGGAAGCGCCATCACAAGACGAGCGCCGGCCACAGCCAGACCGGCCAGCAGCAGCGACGAGCGCCAGCGCCCCAACCCGATCGCCAGCAGTGGCAGCACGCAGGCGATCCCTAAGACGACCAGCTCCGATTGCACGACCGCCGGCGATACGAGTCCGGGCAAGTTCGGGTCAACGGCGGCCGGGTCGAGCGCCGGAAAAATCGACGCGCTCGCCGTCCGGCTGTACACGAAGCCAACCGTGGCCCGCAGTGCTTGCACAAAGAACAGCCCGACCAATCCGGCTTCGAGAATGCTGCGCAGTCGATTGAATACCGTCACGCCGCCCCCTCACTGTGGCGTCCGTCCGCGTACGTCCGGGCGTCGCGCGGAGTTGATGTATAATGTCGCGCATCACTCGGCGCAACATCGCAAAGGATACCACGATGCAGCGGGTTGATACGATCCTTACTGAAGGCGTCGTCGTCACCATGAACGAGCAGTACGACGTGCTTCAGAATGGGGCTGTCGCGATTCACGGCGGCAAGATCGCCGCGGTTGGCCCCACCGACAAGATCCTCGCGCAGTACAACAGCGACACGATCGTCTCGTGCCGGGGGCAGTATATCCTGCCCGGCCTCATCAATGTGCACACCCACGTCCCAATGACGCTCCTACGTGGGCTGTCGGACGACCTGCGCTTGGATGTGTGGCTTTACGGTTACATCATGCCCACCGAGCGTGAGTTCGTCAGCCCGGATTTCTGCCGGGTCGGAACTCAACTGGCGTGCGCGGAGATGATTAAGGGCGGTGTCACGACGTTTACTGACATGTACTACTTCGAAGCCGACATCGCTACCGAAACCGCGCGGGTCGGCATGCGGGCCGTCCTCGGTGAGACCGTGCTCAAGTTTCCCGCCCCGGACGCGGCGAGCTACGAAGAGAGCCTCGCCTATGCGCGCACTTTCATCGAAACGTGGAAGGGACATCCGCTCATCACACCGGCCGTCGCGCCCCACGCGCCCTACTCCAACACGCAGGAAACGTTGGAAAAATGCGCCGAACTGGCGGCCGAGTACAATGTCCCGATGATGATCCACATCGCCGAGACTCGCTCCGAGGCCGAGGATCACCTCAGCACGTACAAGCAAACGCTCGTGCACTGGCTCAACAAGATCGGCTTCTTCAAAGTCCCGGTGATTGCCGCGCACTGCGTTTGGATCGACGAGACCGAAATGCGTATCTTCCGCGAGAAGGGCGCCGCGGTCGCGCACTGTCCCAGTGCCAACCTGAAGCTGTCAAGCGGGATCGCGAGTGTTCAAGACATGCTCGATAACGGAGTCACCGTCGGGATCGGCACGGATGGCCCCGCCAGCAACAACGACCTCGATATGTTTGAGGAGATGCGCCTCGCCGCGCTGCTAGCAAAGACGCAGACGTACAACCCCACGGCGGTGCCGGCGAAAACAGCCTTGACGATGGCGACCCGTGGCGGCGCGAAAGTACTCGGCATGGCCGATCACGTCGGCACGCTTGAGGCGGGCAAGGCGGCGGATATTATCGTGCTAGATTCTCAGCCGCTGCACAACATTCCCCACTATGACTTCAACCCGGACAACGTGTACTCGCGCATCGTTTACGCCTCGAAGGCATCCGATGTCGCGCATACGCTCGTGAACGGCGCGTTCCTGATGCGTGACCGCCGCCTGACGACGATTGACGAACAGGCGCTGCGGGTCGAGGCGGTTGGCTATTCAGCGCGCATCGGCGCATTCCTCGGCGATTATCAGCGCAACGTCCTAAGCAAGCTGATCGCCGTGTCGGTGGGCGTGGAGCGCGGCGAGAGCTTCGAGATTCAGGTCAAGGCCGTCTTGCGCGATCCCTCCACCATCGAAACCCTGCTCGACCATCCGGACGTCGAAGTCCTCCGAACGACTCACTATCGCCAGCACGATACGTACTTCATGTTCGATGATCCGACCGCTGGCCGGGTTCGCTATCGTGAGGACGACAAGGTCGACGACGAGGGCAAGATTCAGGACGTGCGCACACGGTTGACCTACACCTCGCCTGAGAAAGATCGCCAGATCGACTCGACAATCGCATTGTCACGATCTCGATTCATCGCCGCCGCCACCCAGCCGCTCCGCTTCTACAAAGAGTACTTCCAAGCCGACACTGAGCGCACGCTGGACAAGGATCGCCGCCGCTGGTCGATTACTTATCGCGGCGTGCAGTTCTACATCAACGTCGATCAAGTGCTGCAGCCTGCCCAGCCCGGCTTGTACATCGAGATCAAGTCGCGCACATGGTCGGCACGGGACGCCGATTTCAAGGCCGCCCACGTTCAGGAGATGCTGCGAATCCTCTCAATCGAGGCGGACGATATTGTGACGTTCGACTATCTTGATATGCTGCCTGCAACAAACGCATAAGGACAACATCAACGTGACTTCTCATCCACTCTATGGCCCTGCCGTCGAGGCGATTCGCAAGGTGACGGATCGCGTGCCTGACGTGGGTCTTGTCTTGGGTTCTGGCCTCGGCGTGCTGGCCGACACACTGACCGACCGCGTCGTCGTGCCCTACGAGGATATTCCCGGTTGGCCGAAGTCGACCGTCCACGGCCACAGCGGGCGTCTGGTCTTCGGCACGCTCGAGGGCAAACAGGTCGTGTGCCAGCAAGGGCGCGCACACTTCTACGAAGGCTATACCCCGCAGCAGATCACCTTCCCGATTCGCGTGATGCACTTCCTCGGCGTCAAGACGGTTATTCTGACCAACGCGGCCGGCGGGATCAACCTGTCATACGAAGCCGGCGACATCATGCTGCTCAACGACCACATCAATTTCATCGGAATGGCCGGCGCGAATCCGCTTGTCGGCCCAAACGACGAGACACTGGGCGAGCGATTTATTGGCATGTCCACGCCGTACGACACATCCCTTCGTGCGGCCGCTAAGCAGGTCGCCAGCGATCTCGATATCGCAATCCATGAAGGGACGTATGCGTGCCTTGCCGGGCCGACCTTCGAGTCTCCGGCCGAAGTCCGCATGCTTCGCATCATCGGCGCAGATGCCGTCGGTATGTCAACGGTGCACGAGGTGCTGGTCGCTCGTCACATGAACATGCGCGTTCTGGCGTTCTCGGCCATCACCAACAAAGGGATTGACGTTGTCGACAGCCCGATGGACGCCAATCACGAGGAAGTGCTTGAGACCGGCAAGGTCATCGTGCCGAAGCTGAGCGCCATCCTGCGTGGTGTCCTAGCGCGAATCTAAGGCCGCGGATGGCGTTCGTCGTCTTCTTTATCGAACAGGTCGCGATCGGCTTATACATCTTCGCCGGCATTGCGCTTCTGCTCACACTGCGCCGGATCGGCCGTGCAAACTATGAGCTGCACGCGACCCGCTTCGAGCTTCAGCGCGACCTCGCACGGTATGCACGCGCCAACGCCCTGACGACACTCGCCTTGCTCATCGAGGGCATCTTGTTCGTCGTCGCCATTCAGGTCGCGGTTGCGCCCACCCTGCGAGCGACACTCGATCTGGCACCACAGGTGCAAGATGTCCTCGTCGACATCGACTTCAACACGCCGACAGCGGCGCCGCTGTCGCAGGTCGACATCGACGAGGACTCCGTCCCGTTGATCGGCTTCGACAATAACGAGGTGAGGATCACGCCCACGCCGACAGCAACGCCGGTCGGCACGATCGAGCCAGCGCCCAGCCCGGTCGGATGCACGTCCCCCGGCGCGTTCCTGCAAATCCCGGCTAACGGTCAGGTGATTCAAAACTTGATCGAAGTTCGTGGCACGGCGTTCACGTCCGACTTCGCGACGTATAAGCTGGAGATCGCTGGCGAGCTGACCGGCGGCAGTTACGCGACGATGGAGAGCTATACGCAGCCTGTCGAGACCCTTGGCGTGCTCAGTCAGTTTAACCCGGTCATCTACGAGGAGGGGACATATCAGTTCCGCCTCGCCGTGTTTGACATTACCGACACCTTGCGCGAGTCATGCAGCGTGACCATCTACATCCGGCGTTCTGCGCCAACCCCAACCCCCGGCGGACGCTAAGTGAGCGACGCTATGCCGGCGGTTGCCATGATTGGTGCAAGCCGGGTCGGGTCAGTTCGGCAGCTCGATAACCGGCTTTTACCTGAAGCGTTGAATATGCGCGCCATGCTGACGGCAGCTCTCGGCGTTCCCGATGACGAATCGGCAGAAGTTGGTTAAACTGTTTCCAACGTTGCAATCCATTTGAGAGGATCTGATGGCCGCTACTATACCCACCGACGCAATGCAAGCACTGGACTGGCTGTGGGAGGATTACGAACCCTTCTTCACCGCCCTCTACGAGGCCGATCTCAACGCAGCGACGCTCGAATCGTGGCTCAGCGATTGGTCGGCGATCGCAAACGTGGCGCTCGAAGTCCTGTCCCGTATCTCAGTTGCGACGACCGTCGATACAACCGACGAGGTCGCAGAACGCCGCTACAACACCTACATGGAGAAGGTCTATCCGCCGCTCGCGATGGCGAATAACACGCTGAGCGAGAAGCTCGTTCGCAGCGAGCTTGAACTGAGCGGATTCGAGATACCGCTGCGCAACATGCGTGCCGACCTTGAGATTTTCCGCGAGGAGAACCTGCCGCTTCAGACTGAGGAGAGCAAGGCCGGTCTGGAATACGACAAGCTGAGCGGGGCGCAAACGGTTGAGTGGGAAGGCAAAGAGGTGACGCTGGCGCAGTTGACGCCGGTACAGCACGACCCGGATCGCGAGCGCCGCGAGCGCGCATGGTGCTTAACGATGGAGCGCCGCCTTGCCGACCGGTCTGCATTCAATGATCTGTGGCGACAGTTCCTGACGCTGCGTGTTCAAATGGCGAAAAACGCCGGGTTCGGCAGTTATCGCGACCTGCGCTGGAAGCAGTTCCACCGTTTCGATTACACGCCGGACGATGCGAAGGCATTTTGCGCGGCCATTGAGGAGACCGTCGTCCCCGCAGCCCAGCGGGTCTACGATCGCAAACGGGCCGCGCTTGGTCTCTCGACTCTTCGACCGTGGGACACAGAGGTCGACCCGTCTGGCGCTGATCCGCTCAAGCCGTTCGAAAGTGTAGATGACCTGATTGCCCGCACCGGCGCAATCTTCAACCACGTGGATCCGATCCTCGGCGGCTATTTCGAGACGATGGCAAACGAGCGCCTGCTCGACCTCGACAACCGTAAGGGCAAAGCGCCGGGTGGCTACTGCACATACTTCGAGGTCGCAAAGCGGCCGTTCATCTTTATGAACTCCGTCGGGCTGCATGACGATGTGCAAACGATGCTGCACGAAGGCGGGCATGCGTTCCATGCGTTCGCGGCCGCCGATCTGCCCTATTTCCAGCAGAAGAATCCCCCGATGGAGTTCTGCGAAGTCGCGTCAATGGCGATGGAGCTGCTCGCCGCGCCCTACCTGACCACCGAACACGGAGGTTTCTATTCTCGGGTAGATGCCGCCCGCGCCCGCACCGAGCACATCGAAGGCATGCTGCGCTTCTGGCCCTACATGGCCGTCGTTGATCTGTTCCAACACTGGGTTTATGAAAACCCGGATGCCGCCATGGAACCCGCAGAGTGCGATGCACAGTGGTCACAGCTGTGGGATCGGTTCATGCGTGGGATCGACTACAGCGGGCTTGACGACATTAAGGCGACCGGCTGGCATCGCAAGCTGCATATCTTCCACGTGCCCTTCTACTACGTGGAGTATGGGTTGGCCCAACTCGGCGCGGCGCAGGTGTTCGGCAACGCGAAAAAGGATCAGCGCGCCGCCGTCGCACAGTACCGATCGGCGTTGGCGTTGGGCGGCACTGCGGGCCTTCCCGATCTGTTTGCCGCGGCTGGCGTCAAGTTCGCGTTCGATGCGAAGACCCTTGGCGCTGCCGTCGAGCTGTTAGAGCAGACGCTCAGCGAACTTGCACACGCGTAAGGATCGTGTCGTATGAAAACAGGCGGGCGTCAGCTCGTCTGTTTTTGTTCGCGTGCTTGCGCCATCGTCCCTCATCAGCCACAATCAATTATTAGGAAACAACTTCTACCAAACGTCAATGCTGCCAAAACTGCCGTCACTCAACTCCGAAAACTATATCAACCGGGAACTCAGCGCGATCGAATTCAATCGCCGCGTGCTTGGGCTTGCGCGAGACAAAGACATCCCGCTGCTTGAACGCATCCGTTACGTCTCGATTGTCGGCAGTAACTTGGATGAGTTCTACATGGTGCGCGTGTCATCCTATATCAAGAAGATCCGCATGGAGATCGACACGGCGCGGCCAGACGGATTCACACCCGAACAGCTCGTTCACACGATCCGCGAGCGCGTGCTCGGTCTGCTTGACGAACTGCGCAGTATCACGCGCGGCTTACTTGAACAGCTCGCTCAGGCGGGTGTTTACGTCAAGCACGCCGTGGATCTCAGCGACGATGATCGCACACTGCTTCGAGAGTATTTCGCGCAGGAAATCTACCCGATTCTGACACCGTTGGCAGCGGACAGCGCGCGGCCGTTTCCGTTCATCTCGAACCTCAGCATGAACATCGCGATCTTTCTCGCGTATCCAAACGAGCCAGACGATCCGGACTTGTACGAGTTCGTCCGCATCAAAATCCCGGAGACACTTCCGCGCTTTGTGGATATCAACCTCGTCCGGCGCAAATTCAAGGACAACACAGCCGCCGTCGGAATCGAGTATGTGCGCATAGAGGATGTAATCTCAGACAACCTCGATCTGCTGTTCCCCGGCATGCGAGTCGTCGAGCATCACCCGTTCCGCGTGACGCGAAACGCCGATATCGACTACGAACACGAAAAAGAGGATGAGGGGTTCGACTTCAGCGAACTGATCGAGAACAGCCTTCGTGAGCGGCGGTTTGGCGCGGTTGTCCGCCTCACGGTGCAGGACACGATCAGTCATGCCATGCTTCAACGCCTGACCGAAGAGCTGGAGGTCGTGCCAGACCGGGACGTGTACATCGTGGACGGCGCGCTTGGCACAGCCAGCCTCGTTGAGCTTGCAGCTGTCGACCGCCCCGACCTGAAGTACCCCAAGTACACACCGCGAATTCCAGAGCCGTTCCAGCTTGGGCAGGATATGTTCACGACGATCCGGCAGGGCGACGTGCTGATTCATCTCCCGTACGACTCTTTCGCGCCGGTCGAAGAATTCTTCAAGGCCGCTGCACATGACCCCGACGTGGTTGCCATCAAGGCGACGCTGTATCGGATCGGCCGCGACTCGCCCCTCATCCAATCGCTGATCGAAGCGCGGGAGAACGACAAGCAGGTCACGGTGTTGGTGGAACTCAAGGCCCGGTTCGATGAGGAGAACAACCTCGAATGGGCACGCCAGCTTGAGGAGAAAGGCGTTCACGTCACATACGGTGTCGAGAAACTCGCGATCAAGACACACGGCAAGATCTGCCTTGTTATCCGCAAGGAAGGCGACAGCCTACGCCGCTATGTGCACCTCGCAACCGGGAACTACAACAGCAGCACGGCCCGCTTCTACAGTGATATCGGCTTGTTTACGTGCAACCCGGAGATCGCGGACGATGCCACGCGGCTGTTCAATCGGCTGACCGGTTTCGCTCCGGCGACCCAGTACAAGCGCCTTTTGATCGCGCCGGAATACTTGCTGCCCTCGATTCTTCAACTCATCGACAACGAGGCAAGTGCCGCGCTGCAAGGCCGCCCTGCGCGCATCATCATGAAGATGAACCAACTCGAAGAAGACCGGATCATCCAGCACCTCTACCGGGCATCACAATGCGGCGTCCAGATTGACCTTATCGTACGCGGTCTGTGCTGTCTAGCGCCCGGACTCGCCGGAATGAGCGAGAACATCCGGGTTATCGGAATAACCGGTCGCTATCTGGAGCACTCGCGGGTCTATTACTTCCAAAACGCGCCGGCGGATAGGCGAATCTACATCGGCAGCGCAGACCTGATGCGGCGCAACCTGTATAATCGAGTCGAGATCGTCAGCCCGGTGATCGACCCGCGCCTTCAGCGTCGGCTGCTGCGAATCCTCTATACGGATCTACGGAATACCGCCGGCGCGTGGCTTCTTGACCCGAGCGGGACGTATCACCCGATCCTTCCCCCGCCGGAGCGCGAGCCAGACGACAGTCAGACGGACTTCATGCGCGACAGCTTCGGGTTGGATCTGCCAGTGTAGTCGACGGGGACTACGTTATGAGTGCACAAAAGTCCACTGTAGGGCCGAATCCATCGGAATCGGTCGAGAACTTCCTCAAAGCCGTGTACACGCTTCAGCATGTTTCCGAGCGTGTGTCGACAAACGCGCTCGCTGAACGTCTGAACGTGACAGCGCCATCCGTGACCGATATGGCGCAGCGGCTTGAAGACGCGGGTTTGCTGAACTATCAGAAGTACTACGGAATGCGGCTAACCGATGAGGGCGAACGCGTGGCGCTGAGCGTGATTCGCCGGCATCGTCTGATCGAGTTGTTCCTCGTGCGCGAGCTGGGTTATGACCTGCACGAAGTGCATGACGAAGCTGAACGCCTCGAACATGCCGTATCTGATCGCTTTGTTGAGGCGATTGATCGCAAGCTCGGCACGCCGGACATCGACCCTCACGGCGATCCGATCCCGACGGCCGAAGGCACCGTCGCGACCGTATCCGCGCTCAGGCTTACACAGTTGACACCCGGAACAACAGGCATCGTCGTCCGGCTTGACGGTGGAAGCGCGGAAATCCTCCGGCATCTCACCGCGCGCGAAATCCGCCTCGGCGATGAAATTCAGCTTATCTCTTGCAGCGAGGTCGACGACACGTTGGAGGTCGTGATTGGGGGGCGCTCCGAGATCATCGCTCGCGCCATCGCAAGCTCGATCTACGTGGATTCTGACGTCAGCTAGCCGAGATCGATGCGCGAAATCTGATCGACCTTGAGTTCGTTGAGCCGGCCAAGCACCGTCGTCATAACGAGTTGTGCAAAACGGAAAAACGCCTGCATTTCGGTAATGCGATCGATGTACAGATCGGCGGTGTGCTGATCTTCCACATTCATCGAACTACGCGCATCCTCCAGCGTCCTGATGTTATCCTGCAAAACGCTGAGCGCCCGATCGACCTCACGCAGCTCGCGCCCTTTCAAAATGTTGGTGAGAATTTGCAGTAGATCGGTTTCCGCTTCGTAATACTTGCGGCGATCACCCCGCCCTCGAAGCCACACCTGCCGAACCATCCCCAACTGCTCTAGGGTGCGCATGTTAAGGCTGACACTGGCTTTGGAGATGTCGAGCCGTTCCATCAAATCGTCCAGCGACATCGGTTCTCCGTCAAGCAGCAGCACGCCGTAGAGCTGACCCATGACCTTGCTGAAACCGAAGTAGGCCGCGAGTTGGCTTAGGCCATCAAGCATGCTGTCTTGCACGTCGAGCAGACGACGGTTGACCTCGCGGTCGGGACGTTGTTCCGTTGTCATGCATCCAACTTCCGGGAATCACGCAGTGCGGCTAGACACCTAGATCGGAAGCATTGTATCACCATTTCGCGCCGTAACCTAAGCATGCCTCGGGTGGTAGCGCAATCAGGGAAACAATGTTATGATGTTGCGCATGAAACACTTTTCACAAACAAACCCCGGTCAGGTGTAGATGGCCTCAAACAACGGTAACGGTAATATCCCAGATATTGTCATTAGTCGGCTTCCCATCTATCTGCGGGCGCTGAACCGCCTTGCAGCAGATGGGCAGGAGATCACCTCATCGCATGAATTGGGCCAGCGGCTGGGTATCAGTTCGGCGCAAATCCGCAAGGATCTATCGCACTTCGGCGGCTTCGGCAAGCAGGGTACCGGCTATCACATCAGCTTTCTGCAGGATCGCCTGCGCAAGGTGCTTCATGTTGACCGCGAGTGGGAAGTCGCCCTTGTCGGCATCGGCGATCTGGGTAAAGCAATCGCACGTTATCGCGGGTTTGGCGACCGTGGGTTTCACATTAGCTGCTTGTTCGACAGCGCCCCGGAGAAGGTCGGGCAGCGGGTGGAAAACCTTCTTGTCCAGCCGTTGAGCGAGCTGCACACCACAATCGAGACGCGCGGCATCCGGCTGGCGATGATTGCCGTGCCTGCCGAGCACGCTCAAGCCGTCGCTGCTCATCTCGTGGAAGCCGGTGTGCGCGGAATCTTGAACTACGCCCCGATTAACTTGAGCGTGCCATCCAACGTGCATGTGCAGTACATCGATCCAGTGGTCGGCCTACAGCGCATGACGTACTACGTCGAAGATGAACTGATTTAGGCGGAGTTTCTAACCCTGCGCGATCCTGCGCTGAAGCGCGGGATCCTCGAGGGCACGCCCAGCGCCAGAAGCCACCGCGATCATCGGGTTCTCGGATCGATACACCGGAACGCTCGCCTGAGTCGTCAGGTACTGCTCAATACCCCGCAGCATCGCTCCGCCGCCGGTGAGTATGACGCCGCGGTCGATGATGTCCGACGCTAGTTCTGGCGGGGTCGCCGCAAGCACATTCTTCACGACCGCAGCGATCTGGCCCAACGGCTCTTGCAGCGCTTCGACGACCTCCCCGGTCGTAATGCGCTCAGACCGCGGCAGCCCGGTACGGCTGTCACGCCCCTGAATATCCATCGCCAACGGGGTTGGCAGCGGCACAGCCGCCCCGACCTGAATCTTGACGGCCTCGGCTGTGGGCTGGCCGATGCTCAGCTGGAACTTGCGCCGCACGTATTGGATGATCGCGTCATCCAACTTCAAGCCGCCTACGCGTCCGCTTTCGGCGCGCACGATCGCGTTCATCGAAAGCACGGCAGCCTCAGTGATTCCACCGCCAATGTTGACCACCATATCACCCGCCGGTGTGGCAATCGGCAGCCCCGCCCCAATCGCCGCCGCCAGCGGCTCAGGGATCGTGAAGACTTCCCGTGCGCCGGCCGCCAGCGCCGCTTCATAGACTGCGCGCCGTTCAACGCTGGTGACGCCATACGGGACAGACATCATCACTGTCGGCTTGAACAGTCGGACACGTCCAGTCACCTTGCCAAGGTAGTAGCTCAGCATCGCTTCGGTGACTTCATAGTCGGCGATCACGCCGTTCTGAAGCGGACGCACAATCTGGATGTCTTCGCTGTCGACCTTGCCGAGCATCTCGCGCACGGGCTGACCGATCTCGATGACCGGGATTCGCCGCATGTCTTCCTCTGCTGCGAGCGCGACGAGTGACGGCTCCTGCAGCACGATCTGACCCGCTTCCCAAATCAGCGTGTTGATCGTGCCGAGATCGACGCCTAGTTTCTTACCAAGCATTGTGTGGCTCTCTTGAGCGTGTGGTGATTGCGGTAATGTACATGGCGGAGCCGAAAAAAACAACGTCCGGGACGATAGATCACCTCCCGGACGCTGCCTGACAATACTGTTTGAGTTTCGACCGCCGCTACTCTTGCTCGACGATACGAATGCCCGGCCGGCTTTGGGTACGCGACACGATCTTGTGCGCCAGTTCGGCCCGTCGAAGCGCCAACGTGATCTGCTGGCGCGCCGCTTCTGACAGCCCCGCCTTTCCCTCAGCCATCATGCGCGCCGCTTCCTCGCGGGCATGGTCAATGGCCTCGATGTCGAGTTCGAACGACGACTCGGCCAACTCCGCCAAGACAGTCACTTTGGTGGGACGCACGTCGACCACGCCGCCATAGATCGCGAAACGCTCCTCGGCTGCGCCTTTACGCACAATGAGTTCACCATAACCGAGTGTGGTGAGCACCGGCGCGTGATGCGGCAGGACTCCCATGATCCCCTCGGAAGCCGGAACGACGATCATGTCGGCTTCGAGTTCTTCGAACACCTTGCGCTCTTTGCTAACGATTTCAACCGCGATTGGCATAACGGCTCCCGTTAGTTGTTCAGCTCGGACTGTTCGTAGCGCTCGATCACCTCGTCAATCGTACCCGCCATGTAGAACATCTGCTCAGGAATATGATCGACCTCACCGTCGAGGATCATGCGGAAGCCGCGCACCGTATCCTTGACCTTCACATAGCGGCCCGGGCGTCCGGTGAACTGCTCGGCGACCACCATCGGCTGCGTCAGGAACTGCTCGATCTTACGCGCGCGGGCGACCAACAGCTTGTCATCATCGGACAGCTCGTCAATGCCGAGGATGTTGATGATGTCCTGTAGATCCTTGTACTTCTGCAGGTAGCTTTGAACCTCGCGCGCCGTGCGATAGTGATCCTCGCCGATCACCAGCGGGTCGAGGATTTTCGAAGTCGAGCCGAGTGGATCAACCGCCGGGAACAGACCGCGCGCGGCGATTGAACGCTCAAGCGCGATCGTGCCATCCAGATGCGTGAACACCGCCACCGGCGCCGGATCGGAGTAGTCGTCGGCGGGCACGTACACGGCTTGCATCGACGTGATCGCGCCGGCACGGGTAGAGGTGATGCGCTCTTGCAGCTGTCCCATCTCGTCGGCGAGCGTCGGCTGATATCCCACGGCCGACGGCATACGTCCGAGCAGCGCCGACACCTCGGCGCCGGCCAGCGAGTAGCGGAAGATGTTGTCAATGAACAGCAGCACGTCCTTGCCTTCGTCGCGGAAGTGCTCGGCCATCGCAAGGCCGCTGAGCGCGACGCGCAAACGCACGCCGGGCGGTTCGTTCATCTGACCGAAGACCATCGCCAGCTTAGGAAGCACGCCGGCCTCTTCCATCTCGTGATACAGGGCCGTACCTTCACGGGTACGCTCACCCACGCCGGCGAATACCGAAAGCCCCTCGTGCTGCGTGGCGATCGAGTTGATCAATTCCTGAATAGTCACCGTCTTGCCGACCCCGGCGCCGCCGAAGATACCGACCTTACCGCCGCGCGTCATAGGCGCGACAAGGTCGATCACCTTCATGCCGGTCTCGAACACCTCAATCGTGGTGGATTGATCTTCGAACTCCGGCGCCGCCGTATGGATCTGCCGGCGTGGTTCATCATCGGGCACATCCTTGCCACCGTCGATCGGGTGGCCTAGCACGTTGAACACACGCCCTAGCACCGCCTCGCCGACCGGGACAAGGATCGGAGCGCCAGTTGCATACGCCTTCGCGCCACGAGCCAAACCATCCGTGGTATCCATCCCGACGCAGCGCACCGTGTTGTGGCCGATATGCAGCTCGACCTCGAGAATCAGGTCTTTTTGCCCCTCGCGCGGAACGCGAATTGCGTCATATAGGTCGGGAAGCTGACTTCCCGGAAACTCGACGTCGACCACCGCGCCGAGTACTTGGGTAATGCGTCCTTCTACTTCAGCCATTGAGTAGATTCTCCTTGAGCAGTTGCGGGTGATCGCTAGGGTACGACATGCGCGAGAAGATCAGGCATGATCGCGGCTTCGATAGTATCAATGGTGGCTTGGAGCGCTTCGGCGCCGCCCACGATGTCGAGGATTTCACTCGTGATCGCAGCTTGGCGAGCCTTGTTGTAGACCAGTGTCAAGTCCTGCACGAGCTGATCGGCGTTGCCGCTGGCGTTCTGCATCGCGACCATACGCGCGCTGTGTTCGCTGGCCTGACTTTCGAGCACGGCCTGATAGAGCTGGAGTTCGGTAAAGCGCGGCACAATCTCTTCGAGAATGGCCTGCGGGCTTGGCTCAAACTCGTAATCCAGCTTGTTCGCCGTCACGCTCGGCACATCCTTGATGTACTCGGCCGCGACTTTGTCATCCATTTCGTGCGGGATGAGCGGAAGCCATCCCAGCACGGCCGGCCGCTGCGTCAGCGTGTTGATGAAGTCGGTGTAGGAGATGAACACGTCATCGACCGTGCCACTCAGGAACTCGTCGATCGCGAGGCGGGCAATTGGCGTCATCTCGCTGGCGCTCGGCTCGGCGGTCAGAGAAAACTGTGCGACGATATTCTGATTGGCCCGGATGAGCGCATCGCGCCCTTTCCGCCCGACCGATACCCAGCGCACCGGTTTGCCCAGCCGCTTGGCGAAGCGCGTTGCAGCGCGGATGATGTTGCTGTTGAACGCCCCAGCAAGGCCGCGATCCGACGTGACCAACACGATCATGATCGCCTTGACGTCATCCCGTTTCGTCAACAGCGGGTGCATCGCCCCGCCGCCTTTACTTGCGGCTTGAACGTTCAGAAGGATTTCCCACGCCTTCTCTGCGTACGCACGACTCGCCAACACGCGGGCCTGCGCCTTACGCACGCGCGACGCCGAAACCGCCTCGAGCGCTCGGGTGATCTGCCCGATGTTTTTTACGCTTCGGATGCGCTTTCTAATTTCGCGAGTGGAAGCCATCGGTTAGCTCCACGTATCCATAAACGCGGCGATTGCGCCGTCGATAGCCACCTTCACCTCATCGTTCCACTTGGCCTCGATGTCGATCCGGTTTGCCACCTCAGCGTACTGGGTGTTGAAGAACTTCAGGAAGCGTTCCTTCCACTCCAGAATCCGGTCAACCGGAATGCTCTGGAGCTGACCGCTGTTGCCCGCATGGATCAATGCCACCTGATCGGACAGCTTGAGCGGTTGGTACTGCGGCTGCTTGAGCAGTTCGGTCAGGCGCATACCTTGGAACAGCTGGCGCTGCGTGGCGGCGTCGAGGTCGCTAGCGAACTGCGCGAACGCGGCCAGCGAGCGGAACTGCGCGAGATCAAGGCGCATACCACCGGCGACGCGTTTCATGGCGTTGGTCTGGGCGTCACCACCCACGCGGCTCACGCTGATACCGACGTTCAGCGCGGGGCGCTGGCCGGCGTAGAAGAGTTCGCTCTCAAGGTAAATCTGACCGTCGGTGATCGAGATGACGTTGGTCGGCACGTAAGCAGACACGTCGGCGAGCAGCGTCTCGATGATCGGCAGCGCGGTCAGCGAGCCGTTTCCACGAGCTTCGGAAAGCTGCGCGGCGCGCTCAAGCAGGCGGCTGTGCAGATAGAAGACATCGCCCGGATACGCTTCGCGGCCCGGCGGGCGGCGCATCAGCAGCGAAACCTGACGGTACGCCCATGCATGCTTGCTCAGGTCGTCATACACGACCAGCGCGTCCATGCCATTTTCCATGAACCACTCGCCGATCGCGCAGCCCGAGTACGGTGCAATATACTGCATCGCCGCAGAGTCCGACGCGGACGCCACGACCACGGTCGTGTATTCCATAGCGCCGGCCTGTTCAAGGGTCGACACGAGGCGCGCCACCTCGCCGCGGCGCTTGCCGATGGCGACGTAGATGCAGTACATCGACTGGCCGCCCTGGTTCAAGATCGTATCGAGCGCCAGCGCCGTCTTCCCCACCTGACGGTCGCCGATGACCAACTGACGCTGGCCGCGGCCGATGGGGATCATGGCGTCGATGGCGAGGATACCGGTCTGAACCGGCCGATATACGTTGCGACGATCGATCACGCCCGGCGCGATACGCTCGATGTTGAAGTATTCATCCGACTGGATCGGCCCCTTGCCGTCGATCGGCTGACCGAGCGCGTCCACGACGCGGCCCACCAAGCCCTTGCCGACCGGCACAGATGCGATACGGCCAAGCGGGCGAACCTCATCGCCTTCTTGGATTTCATCATAGTCACCCATGATGATGATACCGACGTTATCGCGCTCGAGATTGAACGCGATCCCCGGTGTGCCATTCTCAAAGCGAACCAGTTCGCTCAGCCGCACGTTATCCAGACCGGACACGCGTGCGATGCCGTCGCCGATCTCTTGGACGTAGCCGACGTCTGTGGATTCGACAGACGGCGCGAAGCCCTCGATCTGCTTGAAAATTGCATCGTACAAGTTGGAGCCTTCAGCCATGCCTCGCACCCTTTCGCTGCCCACGACTTAGTTGATTCTCAAAATTGGACAAAAGTCGGTTGATTGTAATGGACGCCTAACTTTTTGTCCACATTTTCACAAACCATACAATCCGGCCGTCACGACTTGGCCGATGACTCCCCCAGTTCACGCGAACGCCGATACGCTGCCCACACACCGTCCGCGATAACCGTCCTCAAACCGCCCTTCTCAAGGTGATAGATCGCCTCGGCTGACGTGCCGCCGGGGCTGGTGACTTGATTACGAAGCTCCGCCGGATGCTGGTTGGACTGCATCGCGAATTCGACCGAGCCGCGCATGGTGTGCAGCACCAGCCGTTCGGCGTCGCGCCGCGACAGCCCCATGTGCACGCCGACGTCGATCAACGCCTCCATGAACATGAACACATACGCCGGCCCGGTGCCGTTGAGCGCCGTCGCCATGTCCAAGAAACGCTCATCTTCCACGTACATGACCTCGCCCAGCGCGCCGAGCAGTTCCTTCGCCTGCTGACGCTGACTGCCGGACACGTCGCGAGTCGCCGTCCATACCGTGATCCCTTTACCGATCTGCCCCGGCGTATTCGGCATCGCGCGGACGACGTGCTGGTTCGATAAGCCATGGCTCAGCGTATGTAGGGGAACGCCGGCGGCGATGCTGATGACCAGCGCGTCAGGCTTGAGCTGGCCGTCCAACTCAGGCAGCACGGCGGACATGACCTGCGGCTTGATCGAGAGGATCACGATATCGGCTGTGCGTGCGGCATCACGATTGCTGTGCGTAACCTCCACGCCGAACGTATCATGCAGGTACGTAATGCGTTCGGCATGAGGATCCGCCGCCACGATGCTCGTACGCGGAACCAGTTCGCGGTGAAGCACGCCGCGTATCATAGCTTCACCCATGACCCCAGAGCCGATAAATGCCAAAGTCGCATCGTTCAACGACATTACTGAATCTCGTGAGCAGAACGGGTTGTGGTTCAAGGCGTAACGTGACAGGATTATAGTCGAGACGATTCGAGAATACGACCCGAGGTTAGCCGCCGTAGAATGCGACTTTTTCGCGCCCTGATGCTGCTCGTGATCACCCTTTGCGGCTCTGCCGGGGCGCAAAGCGGTGACCGACTAGCGACCACTGATGCCTCTCAATCCGCCATCCTCATCCTCGACCCGGATCAGGGCATCATCAACACCCGCGTGATCGGAACGGGGTTTCACACTGTCTGGGGATTTGCGCCCGACGGATGTTCGGTCTTGGCGACGCTGACGCAGGCCGACGGCCTTCCGCGAGCGTATATCGTGCCGCTTGACGCGAGCCGCCCGCCCATTGAGATCGTGACCTACGACGAACTCCCTGCGTCTCAATGGGGCGTATGGGAGCCGGTATGGTCGCCTGACGGGAGCCGCATCGCGTTTACGCTCATCCGCGACGGCCTCGACGGAGAACCTGAGCGCGCGTATCACGTCGCATGGACGCCCGCGTCCGGCGGAACTCCGGTCGCGTACAGCGTCACCGGGCGCGAACACTCTCCGCAGTGGTCACCGGACGGGGCGTGGCTCGCGTATGTCAGCTACGATCCGCGCGATCCGCTGGAGGGGACACCAGAGCCGGAGCGCACACCTGTCCCGGACGACGCCGACCCGATCATGGAGGCCGATCTCTGGGTCGTGGCGGCGGATGCCTCCGCGAAATACCGGCTTACTGCGTTCCCCGAAGGAAGCGTGCGCGCGCCGCGCTGGTCGCCGGACGGAGAGACGATCGCATTCACGTACTCGCCCAGCCCAAGCAACGACACGTATTGGGCCGTATCCAATACGCCGCACGCCCGCCCGTATCAGATCACCTTCGCCTATGGTTTATCGCTCGATCAGACATGGACACCGGATGGCAGTCTGTTGGTCAGCGCGCGCGGTATTGGCGGAGAGACATCGCATCGACTGTGGATGATCCCCAACGCGATGAACGGCGAAACCTCAATTACGATCTTTGAGCCGGCGCAGGACATCCCGTATCCGGATTATCCGGCGTTTGATCCGTCCGGGACGCGGCTTGCCCTGCGATCCGGATATCGCGCGATGGTCATCGATGTCGAAACGGGAAGCGCCACGACGATCGCCGGCGCGGAAGGCAACATGCCGATCTACTGGTCTCCAGTCGGCGCGGCGCCGCCCGAAGACTGCCGGTAGTCCACCCGTATGCGTGTGTGCGGGTTTCGGTGTACACTCTGCATCCTATGTGCTGCTGCGCCACTGAGATTAGGGTCTAGTTGTGGCTGATACCGTCTTGCTGAGTGCAGGTCAATACAATCTCGATACTGTTTGTCAGCTGGCCGATGAATTTCAAGTAGGGATCGAACTGATGCACTTCGCGTTCCCCGAAGTGCTCGATGGCCCAATTTCAGATACGCTTGCACGCGTGAAACAGGCACTCGCAAGGCGGGACGTCCCGCTGTCCATCCATGGCCCGTTCTACGACATGGCGACCGGAAGCGTCGATGAGGCTGTCAACGCGTTGTGCCGGCGTCGGTTCACGCAGGCCATCGAAGCCGCCGATGCCGTCGGCGCGCGCCGGATGGTGGTGCATGCCAACTTCATCGCGACCATCCGGAACGGTTACTATCGCGTTGGTTGGCATCAGCGTAACGTCGACTTCTGGGGCGACTTCGCGTTGACGGCGGCCCGCCTCGGTATCAGCGTGCTCATCGAGAATATGTGGGAATTCGAGCCGCAGATCATCGCCAACCTGCTCCGCGACATCAATCACCCGCTGCTGGGCGCTTGCCTCGATGTCGGACATGCAGCGATTTTCAGTGATTCAGGCATAACGCTCCCGCACTGGCTCGACCTGCTCAGCCCGTGGCTTACCCACTACCACTTGAACAACAACAACGGCAAGTTTGACGAACACCATGGGTTCGACTACGACGACGGCGTTCTGGATTATCACGCGATCCTGCCTCAGCTTAGGAAGGTCGCCAACCCGACATGGATGGTGCTTGAGATGGACAGCGTGGACGATATGCGCGCCAGCCTGCCTTATTTCGAGTTGTAGTTAGTCCTCCGAGTCGGTGATCGCAAACCCGTTCAACCGCTTGTATGTCGCCTGAAATACGAGCGCATCTTCAACGTGGAACGGATCCGGCGCTTCTACGCCGGCGGTGCCGCTGACCCCGAAATCGACGAAGGCTTGCAGCAAATCCCGGTAGCGTAAATCCGCTTTGTTGAGCGGCAGGTGCATCTTCTCGCCCTTGTCGGTATAAGCAATCCCGCTGAGGTGGAAATGCACCGTTTGCAAGGCGTCTTCACCCAGTTGATCGCGCACGTAGGCCAGTGCGCCGGCGAACTCCTCATAACTGTTGAACGACCCGTCCGTCCGCCGCGCGTGCAGGTGTGCCCAGTCGATACACGGCTTCACACCTTCGACATCCTTCGCAAGCTGGACGCATTCCTCAAGCGAGCCAAACAACGCGACACGCCCCATCGTCTCGGGCCGCAGGGTGACCGCCACACCTTCCTTCTTCAGTTTGTCGGCCAACATCGCAAGTTGGTCGCGCACAATCGGATAGACGTCCTCAGGAGGCTTGCCGTGATAACTCGCCGGATGAAAGACGATATCCTTCGCGCCAGCAAGAAAGCCCTTCTGTGCGGCTTTTATCAGGCGCGCGTCGCTGTTCGCCATCTTCTCCGGGGTTTGGCTGTTCAGATTAATGAAGTACGGCGCATGGATGCTCAGCGAAATCCCGTACTCCTCAGCCGCCGCCTTGATTTCCGCGCACGTCTTGTCCGTCACACTGACACTCTGCACCCACGCGATTTCAAGATGCTCCAGACCAAGCGCTTTCGTGTGCTGAATGGCTGCGACGGTGCCAGATGCGGGCGTTGAAGACGGGGCGCCGACCGTTCCGAAACGAATTGAGCCGCTCACACGTATCCCCTTTTTGAACATCAATAGCACATAATAGTATCAGACCTGTGATACGGGTGGGGCATTTATGTCGCTCAACGCACAATTTCGCCGCCGGGCGCTTTGGATGGCGGCGGTCGCTCTCCTTATCATCATTGTCGCGTGGAATACCCCCGCGCTCGATCCGGCAATGTATCCGGCGCGTCTGTTCGTGACGTATGTGCATGAGGCCGGCCATGGGATCGCGGCGGAACTCACCGGCGGCGATGTGCTGGGATTCGTGGTGTATCCCTCCGGCGCCGGAGTCGCGACGACACGTGGCGGCGCACGCGCATTGATCCTACCGGCCGGTTATGTCGGCGCGGCGCTCTTCGGAGCCGCGCTGTTCTACCTGACGAATACATGGCGTCGGACACGCACGCTGTCCGCCCTGTTGGGCGCTGCGCTGATCGCGTTCAGCGTGTTCTACGCGCGGCCGGACGAACAGGGCAGAATCACGGCCCTGCTGGTAGGGGTAGGATTCGGCCTCGTGCTGCTGGCTGTCGCATGGAAACTATCGCTGATGGTGAACGTTCTGGTGTTGAACGTGCTTGCGATGCTGACCGGCTTGAACGCGGTGCTCGACGTGCGCTCGCTGATCGACAACAGCGGCGCGATGCTCGGTCAGGTGCGGAATGACGCCGCCGCGTTTTCCGCCGAGGTGCTTGGGCTGCCCGCCGTCGTCTGGGCGCTTCTATGGCTCGCTCTGTCGGTGCTGGCGCTGGGCTTCGCCGTTTACGCATCGGTTATTCGTCCGCTGCGCCAGCCGCAGCCACCCGACTCTGTGACGGCGAATCCGGAGGACGAGACAATCCTCGATATCCTAAAGCGCGGACGATAGCCATTTCTGAAGCACTTCGGACGTCTGCTCGGCCGCCGTTTGCGGGAACAGATGCCCCTCCCCCGCGATCACGGTGTGCGTGGCTGCCGGCCAAAGGCGCGCAACTTCTGCCGCTGTGCCCTCTACATACGTGTCGCTCATCTCGCCCCGAACGATGAGCGTCGGCACGACGCCATTCAGCGCCGGTATGTCGTTGCGGAAGTTCGGATAGATCGTGCGGAAGTAGTACGCTTCCCACTCTTTCGGCCACGCCAGCACGAACCCCGCATCGGTCTGCACAAGGCCGGCATCGACATACTGGGAAAGCGCGGCGTGGTTCCAGTCCTTGAACACACCACGGCTGCGGAGATAGTCGAATGCCTCGCTGCGATGCGCAAACGTGTCTTGACGTCGCAGGGCACGGGCCGCCAACGGATACGATTCAGGCGGGGCGTTCGACGCACGCAGCCGCGCAAGCTCTGCGGACGAAGCCGGATCAAGGATTGTGGGATCGAGCAGGATCAGCGCGCGAAACAAGTCCGGACGTTCTTTGACGGCGAGTGCGGATGCGATCCCGCCAAACGAGTGACCAATCGCGATCACCTCGCGCAGGCCGTGATGCTCAATCCCCGCCAGCAGGTCTGTGGTGACATCCGCTTTCCAGTCTCTAGGGACGATGGGGGGCGTCTGTCCGGGCCACATCGCCCGCGGCAGCAGGCAGACGACCCGAAAGGACTTCATCAGCGGGCGAAGCATCGGAAGATACGTCTCAGGCGGGAAGCCGTTCGCCAGCGCGACATTGATAACCTGCCCACTTCCGCCCAATTCAACAAGAGGAAATATCCCGGTCATCCTAGCTCATCTTTCTGGTGCGTCGCTCAAGTGCAGTTCCGTCACGAGAGATCATGGCTTTTGACCGTGACGAGACGGTACACTACGCCCGTTCAGTATAACGTGTTCGTCTTACAATGCGCTTGCTCCGTCCCAATTATTTGAACGTCGCTATCCCTGCGGAATCCGTAGCGCGAACGTTGGAAGCCGCGGCTACGCCGAGCGCGCAGCGGCTTCACATGCGTGACGCCTTCGCAGAGGGAAGACGATACGCAATCGCCCCATCCGCAGACGGCTTTCGCATGGCGACGACCAGCAGTACGCTGTTCTCCCGCCGCAGGCGAACGTTCGCGTCGTGTTTACTTAACGCACGGATCGAGCCGATTACGGAGTCGGAATCGCGCATCTCGCTTGAACCACACCTTCGTGCGCCAGCCCTAATCAGCGCGCTCATCGTCCCCACCGTGCTGTCGCTGCTCTTGCTTCCGGTGCCGTGGCCGCCGGCGCTGATTCTCCTCATCTGCGCGACCGCCTATGCCGCGTCGATCATTAGCCTGCTGGCCAGCGCACGGCTTGAAGCTCACGAGATGCTGTATTTCGTCGATAAGGCCTTTGAGGACATGCGCAAGTTCACGCTTGCTCAGATTGCACCCATCGGCCAAGATGTCATCGGGGCGCAGGACTTCCGCGAACTGTGGTCGGAACACGTCCGAACGAACATGGATGATACGTAAGGAAACCGCGTCAACGAACCGTCAGTAACCATAGTCGCTACGGCCAAACATCACGGGTGCAACAGGAATGACTGAAGCCGCAAAGCTCAACATAGATACCTTAACCGACGCCGCTGGCGTCTTAACCGCAACCCTCGACCTGCCCATCACCGGCATGACATGCGCCGGCTGTGTTCGCACGGTCGAACGCACGCTCAAGAAGGTGCCCGGCGTCATCGACGCCAACGTGAACCTCGCCACGGAGCACGCCGTCGTCTCGCTCAAGCCCGGCGCTGCACGCCGGAGCGATCTCGTCGCAGCCATCGAGCACGCTGGCTACGGTGTACTGGAACTTGAGGACGACGCCGATGCCGACGCGGAACGCAAGGCGCGCGACGAGGAGATCGAGAAACAGCGCCGCCTGCTGATCTTTGGGTTGGTGCTCACCATCCCGTTGGTCGTCATCAGCATGACCCGTCACCTCATGCACGCGGTTCCTGCGCTAATGGATGCGTTTCCGTGGTTGATGTGGTCAGGCTGGCCGTTCGTATTCGCCGCCGTCACGACGCCTGTTGTCGTGGCGCTCGGCCGCCAGTACGCCGATGGCGCGTGGAAGGCCGCGCGTAACGGGACGGCCAACATGGACACACTGGTTGCCATGGGCACGGGCATCGCGTATGTCTGGAGCATGATCGTCATCCTCGGCCAAGTTTTCGGATACAGCGATGTCGTGGGGACTGACGAGTACTTCGAGACCTCCGCGGCGATCCTCACCCTGATCACGCTCGGCAAGTTCCTCGAAGCACGGGCCAAAGGGCGCACAGGCGACGCGATTCGTAAGCTCCTCAACTTGACACCCCAGACCGCCACCGTGCTGATTGACGGGACGGAGCACACCGTCCCCGTCAAGGAACTGCTGCGCGGCGACACGGTCGTTGTCCGGCCCGGAGAACGGATTCCGGCCGATGGGATTGTCGTGAAGGGCGTCTCGAACGTAGATGAGTCGATGCTCACTGGTGAGCCTCTACCAGTGCGCCGCGCACAGGACAGCGAAGTCGTTGGCGGAACGATCAGCCTCGACGGACAGCTTTTCGTCCAGCTCTCACGGGTCGGCCCGGAGTCGACACTCGCCCAGATCGTCCGCCTCGTGCAACAGGCGCAGGGTTCAAAGGCCCCGATCCAGCGGGTCGCCGATCAAGTTAGCGGTGTGTTCGTGCCGGTCGTGCTGGTGCTGGCGGCGCTCACGTTCCTCGGTTGGCTCGTCATCGGGCAAGCTACTTTCGTACAGGCCATGATGAACGCGGTCGCGGTATTGGTCATCGCATGCCCGTGCGCGCTGGGTCTGGCGACCCCGACCGCGATCATGGTCGGAACCGGTAAGGCGGCCGAACAAGGCGTCCTGTTCCGCAGCAGCGAGGCGCTTGAGCGTGCGCATGCGCTCACTACCATCGCGTTCGACAAGACCGGGACGCTCACTGAGGGCAAACCCGTCGTTTCCGGTATTCATGCTGAGAACGGCTTTGACGCGCCAGACGTCCTGCGCCTCGCGGCAGTCGCCGAGCGTGGCAGCGAGCACCCGATTGCCACCGCCATCGTGAATCGCGCCGAAGCGGACGGCTTGACGCTAGATCAGCCCGATGATTTTGAATCGCGGGCAGGGCGCGGCGTGTTGGCAACCATCAGCGGACGACGCGTGCTCGTCGGGAGCATGCGGCTGATGTCCGATGAAAAGGTCACCGGATTGGAACAGGCGCGCGCGATCTTGGAAACGGCGGCTCAAAAAGCGCAAACCGTCGTCGCGGTCGCCGTCGATGCCGTGTTCGCGGGCGTGATCACGGTCGAGGACAGCCTCAAGCCAGAGGCCGCAGAAGCGATGTCTGCCGTGATTCGACGCGGGCTGAAGCCGGTAATGATCACCGGAGACAACGCGGCAGCAGCGCGCGTGATCGCCGGGAAGCTGGGGATCACCGAGGTCATCGCGGATGTGCTTCCGTCCGACAAAGCGAAGGTCGTGAAGCAGTTGCAAGGCCCACGCCAAGTCGTCGGAATGGTGGGCGATGGGATCAACGACGCACCTGCCCTCGCCAGCGCCGATCTCGGCCTCGCCATCGGAACTGGAACGGACATCGCCATCGAAGCAGCAGATGTCACGCTGATGCGCGGCGACCTGAGCGGTGTGCTGCGCGCGCTGGATATCAGCCGTGCGACGATGCGGACAATCTACCAGAACCTGTTCTGGGCGTTCTTCTACAACATCATCCTGATCCCCGTCGCGATGCTCGGCCTGCTGGTGCCGATGTTCGCTGCCGGAGCGATGGCGTTCTCATCAGTGTTCGTCGTGAGTAACAGCCTTCGCCTGAAAGGGGCAGTCACGAAGGCGAAGCGCTGATCCCCATCTGCGTGGATGACACCGGCTGAGCTGTCTCAACACAAGTCACTCAGCCGGTATGTACGCACCCGGTCTTGGTATGACCCGGTGTGTGGGGTATGATACGTATCACTCTGTCGGTATGGTTCAGCAGCGGCTTGTTCCCAATATCCTAACCTGTGTTTCGCCGTGCAATCGTCCCCCGGTGTGGCAGCGCGCGGCTGCTTGCCGGCAAGCGGCGGACTCGTGGATCTACTAAGTCGGTGTTCGTAAGTCGAGAGATTCGGTCTCCCATCTTGCAGCGTTAGTTGAGCTATACGGTGCGGCGTTTTCTCATAACTCATCACTCATCACTTTCAACTTCGCGCTTAGACGCTTGTCATCCAAGACCTTATTACCTGCTCACAAGGTATCATGCTTCGTTGGATAAGCTGCCTGCGCCCACGTGGAAAGCCTTAGTCGTGGACGATAACCATGCTCCAAGATGACCTGATCGGATTCGGGCTGCTTATCGCCTATTTCGTAGTCGTAGGCGTACCGCTGCTGTTTCTCAAGGCGGTTGACAGGCTTCCGCTCGAAATCGCACGCAAGTCTTATCATCTGGTCATCACCTTCTCGATTATCCCCATGCTGCGCCTATTCAGCAGTTGGGCGGTCGCCGTCTTCGTTGCGCTCCTGCTGATGGTCGTCGTCTATCTGATTCTCGCACGTATCGAGGACACGACGTTCTTCCAGCGGATCGCGGTCGAACGCGAAAGCGGCGAATTCAAGAGAAGCCTCGTCATCGTACAAGTGACCATTGCCACGTTGATCTTTGTCTTTTGGGGACTGCTTGGCGCGGATTGGAAGTACGTGGCGCTGGTTGCCGTCCTCGCGTGGGGTCTGGGTGATGCAGCGGCAGCGTTGGTCGGCAAGTCCTTTGGGCGTAACCCAATTCAGCACCGGTGGCTGGACGGCAAGAAGACCTATGAGGGAACATTCGCGATGTTCGCCGTCGCCGGAACGGTCATCTTCTCGACTCTGATACTTTATGCGCAGCAGCCGTGGCATATCAGCCTGTTCGTCGCGCTGCTCGCTGCGCCCGTCGGCGCCGTTGTCGAGCTGTTTTCACACCGCGGCCTCGATACGATCACCGTCCCGCTGGCAGTCGGTTTCTCCGTGCTCGTGTTGATGTGCATCTTCACCCTCTTGGGCGCCTAACATGGGGGAGCTTTCGCAAAAGCAGGCCGCCAGCCGGGAAAAGACGCTGCTGTTCGCCCTTCTGCTGAGCCTGCCGGGGCCGCTTGTGACGGGGATCGCTGTGGTGTCAAGCCAGTCATCGACACAGCTCGCCGACTTCATCCGGCGCACCGTGGAACTTGGTGCGCTGTTCAGCTCATGGTGGATCTTCCGCCACCTTCAGCGCAATCTCGACATGCAGGAATCGAGACGTGTCCGGTTAGAGCGCGCGGCTGGATTGGCCGTCGCCAGCACGATGATCTGCTCCGGCGTCGTGATGCTGTTGGTTGCGCTGTCCCGGATCGCCATATTCGAACCGAGCGGTCAGGTGACACTCGGCCTTGTGATCGCAATCCTCGGCCTGATCACAAATGGCGCATTCTGGCGGCGTTACGCGATGTTGACGCGCGAGCAGTTCAGCCCCGTCATCGCAGCCCAACAGCAGCTTTACCGCGCGAAAGCCTCACTCGACCTATGCGTCGTCATCGCGCTAACCGCCGTCGCCATCGCGCCGCTTCACCCAGCGACCCGCTACATCGACGTGTTAGGTTCTCTCATCGTGGCGGGTTACTTGCTTTGGAGTGGGTTTCGCTCCATCCGGACACCGGTCAAGTAAGCGCAGAGTCACCCGCTTCCGCTGCGAACTCTACACCATCCGCGATAAATCGGCCGTCGTGAAGGCCCGCCGCTGATACAATCGCGTTTTCAGGCGCATCTTTACACGACAAAGGCTCGCTCGATGAATACACAACCCGAACGCAACTGGTCAGGCAACTACACGTATCGTGCGCAGCGCGTAGTCTATCCGCGAACTGTAGAGGACATCCAGAATATCCTCGCATCGAGCACGCACGTCGGAGTCATTGGCACACGCCACACATTCAACGATGTCGCCGATACCGACGGCACGCTGATTTCGCTCAGGGACGTTGAGACCGGCATCCACCTCGATCCTCGCCTGAGTCGCGTCACCGTGACGGGCAGCGTTACCTACGGGCAGCTCGCCGATGACTTGGACAAACGGGGCTATGCACTGCACAACATGGCGTCGCTTCCGCACATCTCGGTCATCGGCGCGTGTATGACGGGGACGCATGGTTCGGGTCAACAGCACGGGAACCTCGCCACGGCCGTCGAGGGGATCGAGTTCATCGCCGCGGATGGCACGCGTCACCAGCGCACACGCACCGAACACGCCGGGGAGTTCGACGGCCTCGTTGTGGGATTGGGCGCCTATGGCATCGTTACGCGGATGACACTCAACGTCTTACCGCGCTTCGAGATGCGCCAGAACGTCTATCTCGACCTGCCCTTCGAGCAGGCGCTCACGCACTTTGACGCCATCCAGTCCAGCGCCTACAGCGTGAGCTACTTCACAGATTGGTCGAGCGACCGGATAAATCAAGTCTGGCTGAAGTCCGTTGTATCCGACAAGACCGATTCCAGCACGTTGATGCGTGACTTGGGCGCGGTACCGGCCAGCACGCACGTCCATCCGCTGCCGGACTCCAGCGCGGAGCCATGCACAGAGCAGATGGGAGTCATCGGCGCATGGCACGATCGGCTGCCGCATTTCCGCATGGGTTTCACGCCCAGCGCCGGTCAGGAAATCCAGACCGAGTACTTCGTCGATCGCGCGCAGTTCACAGCCGCAGCCCGTGCTGTACGTGAGCTAGGCGCCGAGATCGCGCCCGCGCTGTTCACCTCGGAAATCCGTACCGTTAAGGCCGACACGCTCTGGATGAGTCCGTGTTACAAGCGGGACGGCGTCGGGATTCACTTCACATGGAAGCCGAATCAGGCCGAAGTCGAACGGCTCACGGCCCTGATCGAACATCGGTTGAAGCCCTTTGACCTCCGCCCACACTGGGGCAAGCTGTTCACCCTATCACCCGAACGTATTCGCCCCCAATACGAACGGCTTTCGGATTTTCAGCGGCTCGTTCAGCGCTATGATCCGGACGGCAAGTTCACCAACGCGTTCCTTCGGCGCTATGTCCTGTGAGTGCGTCAGCGTATTCGTCGAATAGGGGACGTTGTTTGTCCGTTGCGACCACCACAGGCGCTTATGCTGCACCCACGGGTCGTGTCCGTGCTGGTTGACAGTTAAGAACAAACGTTCTATCCTTAGGTCACCGTATAGTCATTTCCGGGGACAGTGACGTATGAGCAGCGTTCGTATTCTGGTCGGCACTCGCAAAGGCGCATTCATTCTACGCTCGGACGAACGGCGCAAAGATTGGACGGTCGACGGGCCGCACTTTCCGGGATGGGAGGTGTACCACATCACCGGAACACCCTCCGACCCGAACCGACTCTATGCCTCGCAAACCAGCGGTTGGTTCGGGCAGGTCATGCAGCGCTCGAATGACGGTGGGGCGACATGGGAAGCGGTGAACAACGAGTTTGCCTACAAGGGCGATCCCGGTACCCATCAATGGTATGACGGCACACAGCATCCGTGGGAGTTCAAGCGCGTTTGGCATCTCGAACCCTCCCCCACCGATCCCGACTCGGTGTACGCCGGCGTTGAGGACGCTGCACTCTTCCACACGGCGGACGGCGGCAAGTCATGGACTGAGCTGGCCGGCCTTCGGGACGTAAAGGGCAGCCTGTGGCAGCCCGGCGCAGGCGGCATGTGTCTGCATACGATCATTCTCAGCCCCGACGACCCTAAGCGTATGTACGTCGCGATCTCGGCCGCGGGGGCCTTCCGCACCACCGACGGTGGCGAGACGTGGAGTTCCATTAACCGAGGTTTGAAGTCGGAGTTTGAACTCCCCGATGCCGACGCGGAGGTCGGGCATTGTGTCCACAGCATCGCGATGCACCCTTCACGGCCCGAGACACTGTTCATGCAGAAGCACTGGGACGTGATGCGCTCGGACAATGCCGGCGATTTATGGCATGAAGTCAGCGGCAATCTCCCGTCGGACTTCGGCTTCCCGATCGCGGTGCATGCGCACGAGCCGGAGACGATTTACGTCGTCCCGATCCTCAGCGACTCCTACCACTACCCGCCTGATGGCAAACTCCGCGTTTATCGCAGCCGTTCCGGGGGCAACGAGTGGGAAGCGTTGACTCAGGGCCTTCCGCAAAGCGATTGCTACGTGAACATCCTGCGTAACGCCTTCGCGGTCGATACGCTCGAGTCGTGCGGGATCTATTTCGGGACGACGGGTGGTCAGGTCTACGCGTCGGCGGACTCCGGTGACACGTGGGCGCCGATTGTGCGGGATCTGCCGCCGGTGCTGTCAATCGAAGCTCAAGTCGTGCCATGATTCGCGTCACACTTCCGACCCACCTTCGCACGCTCGCGCATATCACCGGCGTTGTTGAAGTCGAGGTAGACGCGCCTGTGACGCAGCGCCGCATTGTCGATGCTATCGAGGCAAAGTACCCGATGCTGCGCGGCACGATCCGCGATTCGGCTACGCAGGAGCGTAGGGCGTTCGTACGATTCTTCGCGCTGGACGAGGACTTGTCACACGAGTCGCCCGACGCCGAAGTCCCGGCCGAAGTGGCGAACGGGTCGCAGGTCTTTCGCATCATCGGCGCGATGGCCGGCGGCTAGGCGTCCAGAACCGATATCAAACCCGTGACGCCGCAGGCCCGTACCTGTGGTCTCGCAGCGTCACGGCTCTCCGTGTGTGCATTACACCGACCGCGACGGCGCTGGCCGCGACCAGCCTTCTCGCGCGAGATGTCTCGTGATACACTACAGCCACACACAATTCCCGAGGTTCAATGCAATTCACTGATCTCCAACTGAGTGACCCGCTGCTCAAGGCAGTTCGTGAAAAGGGTTACGATACACCTACGCCTGTTCAAGAGCAGGCGATTCCGCCTGTGTTGGCCGGCCGCGACCTCATCGGATGCGCGCAGACCGGTACAGGCAAGACCGCGGCGTTCGCGCTGCCTATCCTAGAGCGTATGCTGTCGGCTCGTTCACAGCGTCCATCCGAGAAACGCGCGATCCGCGTGCTGGTGCTGACACCAACTCGCGAGCTTGCGTCTCAAATTGACGACGAGTTCCGGTCGTTTAGCCGGTATACCCCGTTCCGGTCAACCGTCATTTTCGGCGGTGTCGGTCAGGCTAATCAGATTTCGGCGCTTCGTAACGGCGTCGACATCCTGATCGCCACGCCCGGCCGCCTGCTCGACCTGATGAATCAGGGTTTCGTGCGCCTTGACCGGCTCGAAGTGTTCGTGCTTGACGAAGCCGACCGCATGCTGGACATGGGGTTCATCCACGACGTTCGCCGGGTGATTGCGGCGCTGCCGAAGCGGCGGCAGACCCTACTGTTCTCCGCCACGATGCCGCCTGTCATCGAAGAACTAGCGAACTCGATTCTGATCGATCCCGCTTATGTCGAGGTGACTCCGCAGGCCACGACCGTCGAGCGCATCGATCAGTCCGTCTTCTTCGTCAGCCGTAAGGATAAGCGCGCGCTGCTGGTGCATCTGCTCAAGGACTCGCGGATTCGGCGTGTACTGGTGTTTACCCGCACTAAACACGGGGCGAACAAACTGGTCGAACAGCTCGACCGCGATTCGATTCGCGCGGATGCCATTCACGGGAATAAGTCGCAGTCGGCACGCGAGCGCGCGCTGCTAAACTTCCGGCAGGGGCGCACACGCGTACTGGTGGCGACCGACATCGCGGCGCGCGGCCTCGACATCGCGGATGTCACGCATGTCATCAACTTCGACCTACCCAATGAGCCGGAAAGTTATGTGCATCGCATCGGCCGCACCGCGCGCGCCGGGGCGTCAGGCGTGGCTTATTCCTTCTGCGACAGCGAAGAGCGCGTGTTTTTGCGCGACATCGAGAAACTGATTCGCCTGCGCGTGCCGGTCGTCGCCGACCATCCCTACCCTGCGCTAAGTTCAGCCGCGCCGACCCATGACGCGCCCACCCGCAATCACGCCCCGACGCCATCAAACGGCAGCGGCGCCCGCAGATCGCGCCGGCGGCGTCCGTCACGGCGCCGGGATGCGTTACCGTCGGGCGCATCGCCACGCCGAAACTAGACCCACAACTAACGCGCCGCTGGAAAGTCAGCGGCGCGTGTCTTTTTCAGTCGATTAGAGTGCCGTTAGATATCCAGATTCCGGACGCGTTTGGCGTGGGTCTGGATGAAGCGGCGGCGTGGCGGAACAGCGCTGCCCATTAGCATGTCGAACACCCGATCCGCTTCGGCGGCATCTTCAATCGTGACCTGAAGCAGTGTCCGGCCTTCGGGGTTCATCGTAGTCTCCCACAGCTGGTCGGCGTTCATCTCGCCCAAGCCCTTGTAGCGCTGCACCTGCACACGCTCAGGGTTCTTGTAGCGCTTGAGCGCCTTGGCGAGCAGTTCCTGCTCATGCAGACCGGCCTCGTTGTATATGTACTCGAAGTCCTTACCGTTTCTGATCCGGTAGATCGGCGGTTGAGCGATGTACAGGTTCCCTGCCTCGACCAACGGGCGCATGTGGCGGAAAAAGAACGTCAGCAGCAGTGTGCGGATATGGCTGCCGTCAACATCCGCGTCCGTCATGATGATCACCCGACCGTAGCGTAGGCGTTCGATGGCGAAGTCATCGCTGATGCCTGTCCCCAACGCAGAGATCAGTGCCTTGATTTCGTTGTTGTCGAGCATCTTGTCGAGGCGTGCGCGCTCGGTGTTCAGAATCTTGCCGCGCAGCGGGAGAACCGCTTGGAAATGCCGGTCGCGCCCCTGCTTGGCCGTGCCACCTGCGCTGTCCCCTTCGACGATATACACCTCAGCGCCGTCACCGTGGGCCGAACAGTCGGCGAGCTTGCCCGGCAGCGTCGAACTCTCTAGCAAGCTCGGCCCGCTGCGCACGAGGTCACGGGCCTTCTTGGCCGCCTCACGAGCGCGCTTGCTCGTCATGCACTTGTCGACGATCTTGCGTGCCTCGCGCGGGTTCAGTTCAAGAAAGTCCGTCAGCGCCTCGCTCACGACCTGAGACACCGCGCCTTGAACCTCCGGGTTCAACAGCTTGACCTTCGTTTGGCTCTCGAACTGCGGATCGGGATGTTTAATACTGACGATGGCGGTGAGGCCCTCCAGCGTATCGCTGCCGCTGAAATTGGCGTCTTTCTCTTTGATATAGCCATTCTTACGCGCGTAGCGATTGATGACGCTGGTGATCGCCGAGCGAAGCCCCGTCAGATGTGACCCACCGTCCGGCGTGTTGATGGTGTTGGCGAACGCAATCTCTGTCTCGGTCGACGCGTCGGTATACTGAAACGCGACCTCCACCCCTACGGTATACGTGCCGTGGTCGTTGGTATAGTCGACATCGCGATCCGCGTACACGGGATCATGCAGCGCGTCACGGTTACGGTTGAGATACCGCACAAACGAGGCAAGGCCGCCCTCGAAGTAAAACGTGATCTCGCGCGCAATCGGCTTCACACGCTCATCACGAAGCGTCATCGTGACTTTACGCGTCACGAACGCCATTTCGCGGAACCGCGCAGCCAGTGTCGCGAAGCTAAATTCGTTCTGATCCATCACCGTATAGTCAGGTTGGAAGATCTGGGTGGTTCCGGTCGATTCGTCATCACCCAACACACAGATTTTCTCGACCGGTGTGACGGGAATACCCTGCCGGTATTCCTGCCGCCACAGATATCCGTCACGCCGCACTTCCGACACCAAGCGTGAGGACAGCGCGTTCACAGCCGAGACACCGACGCCGTGCAAGCCGCCCGACACCTTATAGGCGCTGCTGTCGAACTTGCCGCCGGCGCCGATACGTGTCATGACAAGTTCAAGCGTCGAGATTTTCTCTTTCTCGTGTAGGCCGACAGGAATACCGACGCCATTATCGGAGACCGACACGTAGTTGTCGTCGTGCAGCGTGACAATGATCGTGTCGCAGCGGCCGGCGAGCGCCTCGTCGATCGCGTTGTCAACCACTTCGTAAACGAGGTGGTGCAGCGCGCGAACGTCGGTTCCGCCGACGTACATACCGGGGCGCTTGCGCACGTGCTCCAATTGGCTGAGCGCCTGAATGTTGGACTCGGTGTACGCGGCGACCTGAGTCCCCGCGGTCTTACGCTCTTTGGTGGCTGTCATGCGTTCCTCGAATCAGGACACCAGCCCGCATCGTGATACGTCGGGCAGGTGACGAACTGGCCTCGGTTCGGCCCAAGATTGTCTGACATTTGTTCTGTATTTTACCCGAAAACGGCGTGTTTCGCAATCGGCGCAAACGCCGCTACTTCAGCGCTTTACCGACGTCTGGAAGCCAACGCTGTGCCTCCGCGCCAAGCTGGTCGAGCGGCCCTCGTACGATCTGCGCGTCGGGCAGCGAATCGAGAAATACGCGGCCGTAGCGGGCCGTCAGAATACGGCTGTCCAGAACAGCAACAATCCCACGGTCTTGAGCCGAGCGGATGAGCCGGCCAAAACCCTGCCGGAACAACAGCACCGCTTCAGGCACGGAGTAGTCGTTGAACGGATCGGCGTACTGTTCCGAGCGCGCCGCCACGATCGGCTCATTCGGGACAGGAAACGGCAGCTTGGCGATCAACAACGCGCTGAGCTGTTCCCCTGCGATGTCCACCCCCTCCCACAGCGAGCGCGTCCCCAGCAGAACGGCTTTCTCTGCCCGCTGGAACTGCTCGATGAGGATTTGCCGGCTGCCGCCCTCGCTCTGTGAGAACACCTGTATCCCCACCATGCCCAGCCGCGCCGAGACGTTCCGGGTCGTTTGCCGGACTTGCGCATGACTGGTGAAGAGCGCCATGACACGCCCATCAAGCGCCACAGCCAGCTGAATGAGCGCTGTGTCAATGGATCGTTGGTGTCCTTCGCGATTGCTCGGTGGCGGCGCGTCTGTCGGGATATAGACCAGCGCACTCTTGCGGTAGTCGAATGGCGATCCCAGCGCAAGTTCGCGCGCGGGGGGAATCTGGAGCCGCGCCTTGATATGATCGAACGATTCGGAATCGCGCCCTGTGCGCAGTGTCGCGCTGGTCAGGACGACGCTCCGCCGCCGCCACAACGTGGCCTCAAGGGTCGCCCCGATATCAATGGGCGCGCGATTGACGGCGATCGGGTACTGGCCGTCTCCACCGCTTAACCAGTACACCCAGTTGTCATGTGTGTCGGACAACAGCCCACCCAGTAGATCGGCAGCCTCGCCTAACGCGATCCGCTGTGATTGCAGAGAGTTCACCAGCTCACGCAGCTGCGAGTCGTTTTTGTCCTGTGCAATCGAGTGAATCCGCCGGTTGAACTTCTCAAGCTCCGGGCCAATGCCGTCCGCGAACTCCCGCAGATCACGACCGGACGCCAGCGCCGTCGCGAACTCCGGTTCACGCAGCACGGCAGGCAGCACGCGAACACCCAAAAACTGATCCTGCCCTGCCCGGTCGATGAGGTGCTCTCTCAGTTCGACCAGCCGCCGGAAAACTGTCCTGAGCGCCGCTTGGAAACCGGCCAACGACCCGGCCACCAGCTCGATGAAGCGTTCGACACGCATCACGGTATCGCTGTCGATCCCAAGGATCGTGAGCCGCTGATACACCGCGGCGAGATCGCCCCGGTTGTAACCGCCGAGCTGTTTGACCGGTTCGAGCGCCATGTTCTCGTCAAGCCAGCGCGACGCCCCACTGGTCACCGCACCTTCGAGATTGTGCGCCTCGTCGATAATGACTGTGTCGTAGTCGATATGCGAGTCCAGCGCGGTCGTCGCCAACAGCGCGTGATTGACAATGATGATGTCGGCGGTCGTCGCACGCTGATACGCGCTCGTCAACGGGCAGACGCCGAGCCGTGTGATCCCACATGAAGCCGGATTGCACCCAAATCCGTCGTCTGCACTGAGCCTGCGCCACAGGGCGTTATCCTGCGGGCCGCGTAATGGAAGTTCGCCACGGTCGCCGCTCCCGCCATCGTTCAGCCACACGAGAATACGGCCAAGCATGATAAGCTCATCCCGATCACGCGGCCCCCTATCCCGGAATCGCTCGAAATTCGCAAGGCAAAGGTAGTTGGAACGCCCCTTGAGCACCGTGGCCCGGACATCGCTTCCGAGCACCGCTTGCAGCCGAGGCACGTCCGACCGTATCAACTGTTCCTGTAGACCGATCGTGTGAGTCGATACGACTACAGGGCGTCCGCTTTTCCGCGCCCACATCGCCGCCGGGAACAAGTACGCCAGCGATTTACCAACCCCGGTCGCCGCTTCAACCAACAGCACACCGCCATTGTCCACCGTTGACGCAACCGCCTCGGCCATCTCTTGCTGCTGCGGCCTTGCTTCAAACTCGGCGAATGCCTGAGAAACCGCGCCCTCGGCGACAAACAGATCGCCAATGGGAACCTGCGTATAGGACGTCCGGTCGCCATCATTCCGTTCGCCACGCGAATCCCCCAAGCGTATACGGAACGGCGCGGTGTTCGCCGTCTCGCCCACGGCCGCCTCGAAGACTGCCGTCGACGGCCAGCGAATCTTTCGCGCGGCGGACGCCAGTTCTTCGAGCAGTTCGCGCGGGAGCGTGATGAGCTGCTCCCACAACCGACCGTACAACAGACCACTCGCCCGCGCATCCGCCAGCGCGCGATGCGCGTTGCGCAGTTCGAGGCCCATTTCAAGCGCAAGACTGCGCAGGTTGACCCGTGCCGTTCTCGGCATCAGGATCGACGCCAAGTCCAGCGTGTCGATGACGAGGTTATCGAGCAAGGCGTTGTGCTGACCCCGCAGGATGGAGAGATCGAACGAGGCCACATGCGCGACGACGGGACGCCGCCCAACAAAGCGGATCACATCCGGCAGCACGGTCTCAATCTCCGGCGCGCCTTCGATCGTGTCGTTCGAGATACCCGTCAGGTCAGCGACCACCTGAGGGATCGCTTGCCGCGGATTGACCAACGACTCAAATGCGTCGACCTCCACGCCATCCCGAAATAGGACAGCGGCCACCTCGATGATCTTGTCCTTCGCCGTATCGAGGCCGGTTGTCTCAAGGTCAATCGCGACCCATTCGCCACGCATAATGCTCCGATCTGCACAATGAAGACTGCCCGACCACGGGGCCGGGCAGTCGTATTTCGTTCATCAACGACACGCCTACAGCTGCTTCAGGCGTTCTTCCCACTTGGCGACCAAGCGCGTGAACACCGCTTCGCTGATCTCACCCGCCGCAAAGCGAGCTTCGAGCTGGTCAATCAACGCTTGGATTTCCTCACGCGTGGTGGGGCTTGAGGCCTCGGCCTCTGGTGCAGCTTGAGCCGGCTTGCCACCCTGCTGATTCTGCATCATCTGCATCATCATCTGCTGCATCATCATCTGCTGCTGCGCCATTTGCTGCTGCAGCGCGGACAGCTCGCTGTTTCCGGCCTGCGGGTTCAGTGACCCGGCCAGCCCCTGCCCGACGCCGAGTCCGACACCCGCGCCCGCCAGCGCGCCGCCGAGTCCTTGATTGCGCGCTGCTTCCATCCCGATATCCAGCCGCTTGCTGCGTTCGAGGACGTTCAGCCACACATCGATAGGCACCAGATCGCGCAGTTCTTCAACTGGCACATTGACGGTATCGAACGGGTTCGCCTCAAACGCCTTGATCTCGATGCCAACCTGATCGAACTTCTCGTTCAGATTGACCAGCGCGGCGCCTTCGATTTCCTCGAGCACGCGGTTGGCGTCAATCAGTGACTCGACGCCTGACTTGAGCAGGATCGAGTTGATCTCGCCGAGAAGGATCGTCTGCAAACGATCCTTGATGTCACGCATCGTGGTGATCGCCTTGCCAATACCGTACTGCTTGAGGAAACGCATCGGCTCGCTGACGCGGACTTCCATCACACCGTGCGTACGGAGCAGCATGATGCCGAGGCCGGTTTTGACCTCAAGGTAGATCGGCTTGGACGTGCCCCAGCCGATCTGCGGCATATCCTTCAGGTTGACGAAGTACACATCCGCGGTGAACGGCGTGCGTCCACTCGTCGCCAGCCCGATCAAGCCAGAAAGGATCGGCAGGTTCGCAACACTGAGGACGTGACGTCCGGGGCCAAACGCATCCAGCGCCTGCCCCGCACGCACAAAGATCGCTGCTTGGCTTTCGCCGACGATCAACTGGGATCCAAAGCGCAGATCGCCGCTGCCCTCTTGAGGAACGCGAAATACAAGCTCCTCATCTGCGACATTGGTGTGATCGACAACATCGATAATTCGCGGCATGGTACAGCAGCTCCTTATGCCTACTCGGTCTCAAATCCCAGAATGACGTCATCGCGCAGTTGGAATGCGTCGTTGGCCTCCTCAACCGCGGCGGTAAGCCCATCAAGCGCCGTCCGCATATCCTCGTTGGAGCCGATCGACTTTTCCAGAGTATCGAGGGCTGCGTCAATCGAGTCCAGATACGAAAGCTGCGCCTCATCGAACGCGTAAATCTTGTCCAGCTCGTCCGTGCCGATCTTGACCTGTGCCCACATGCCGTCGTACTTCGGGGCGGCAGTCTTGACCCGATCACGATATGTTTGCAGCTTGGTCTTGGCGCTGCGTGTTGCGCTCATCATCATCAATCCGCCGCCATCGAGGATGCGTTTTTCGATCCGGATCAGATGATCCAAGCGCTGATCGAGTTGTTCGGAAATATGGTCGCGCAGCATCCGGTCGGCGGTGCGCCGTGCTTGCTTCTCTTGGTATCCCTTGAAGCCGGGAATGCGGGCAACCAGCTTCTCCAACCTACCACGCTGCGACACGATCTTTTCGTACAGTTCAGACGGCATGCAAATTCCCCTTACCAGCGGCACAAAGGCATGACTTACAGCATACCGCAGAATCAGCCCCTACGCACGTTATACGTCGTAGTGCTCGGTGCGGCAGACCGGGCAGACGTGCGGGATTTCCCCGTCAGGCAGCGGCTGACCACAGTGGAGACAGGCAGCTGTCTCCACCAAATACCCTCCGGGCTTGGGGTATACGATACCCGCCTCCCAATTGATCGCCGCCGGAAGTACGTCGATGGCCGTCAAGCCGTGCAGTTGAGCGCCAATTTCCGCAGTTGGAACGTCCAACTGCTCGGCCAGCTTAGTAAACGTCACGCTCACATTCCCGCCTAAAGCGTCCACGAGTCTGCGCTGAATCGACGTCTCCGAGATATGCGCGGAGTCACGCTGTTCGCCGCGCGCGTAGAGATAGATCCCACCCGCCGTCACAGCCGTGACGACTCCGAAAAGCACCAACGCAAGCGGGAACATAGCATCGAACGACTGCGTTCGCGACACCTCGGACGCGAGATACAGTCCGCCAGCGATCGCGGCGATCAACGAGAATCCTAGAAGCAGTTTTCCAGCCGTCTGCATGGCTTGTCTCACGGGTAACAACAGGCACAGTATAGACTGCAATACCCACTGCTTGCACACCGTCTCATGTGCTGGCGCCAACGGGTATGGCTATAATACGGGAAGTCGTGGCGCAATCATGAACCAAAGCGGGGGACATGGCATGCTGAGGCGGTACATGATTTTGATCGGGTTTGGCCTGTTCCTCGCAGTACTGGTCGGCCCCTCGGCTTCTCTCCACGCGCAGTCGACTGCGCCCACAGCGACACCGGCGGGACAGACCTACACCGTTCAACCCGGCGATACATTGTTCAGCATCGCAAGACGGTTCGCAGTGTCGTCCAACGACTTGATTCGAGTCAACGGCATCGCCGATCCGAATCGGATTCGTGTCGGTCAAAAGCTTGTGATCCCGGACGGCTCATCATCGCCATCCGCCACGCCCACCCCGCGCCCGACTACACGCCCATCCGGCCCGGTGGTTTCCCCTACGCCGGTCACGGATGTCGTGCTGCCCGGCGATACGCTGGCATCGGTGGCGCGCCGCAACGGCACCACCGTCACCGAACTGATCCGGCTGAACAACATCGTCAACCCGGACGTCATTCTCGTGGGGCAGCGGCTCATCGTGCGTGACAGTTCGGCCGCGGCAGGCGCCGATGATGGCAGCGCTCCAGCGCTCCCGTACGCCGAGCTGGGGCTTGGTATTTCGATCTTCGTTCAGGATCAACCCCCAACCGTCGTTATTGACCGCGTAACTGAACTTCCGCTGGACTGGGTCAAGATCGACGTGGGTTGGGCGCAGATCGAACCCGCGCCGGGTGTATATAACTTCGTCGTGCTCGATCAGGTGGTGGACGCGCTTTCACGCCGGCGCATACGGATCCTGCTCACAGTCAGCGGATCGCCGCAGTGGGCGCGGACATCGACGGCTGAGGGCGGCCCACCGGACGACTTCGCGGTGTTCGGGTCGTTTATGGGCGTGATGGCCGAGCACTTCGCCGGACGGGTCGGAGCCTATCAAATCTGGTCGGAGCCAAACCTTCGGCGCGAGTGGTCAAGCGACGTGCATCGGATCGACCCGGCGAGCTATTTCGACCTGCTCACCGTCGCGTGGCAGGCCGTCAAAGCGGTCGATCCTAACGCATACATCGTATCCGCTGGCCTCGCCCCAACCGGCTTCAACGATGGCGTGAATGCCCTGAACGACCGCCTGTACCTGCAAGCGCTGTACGATCTTGGGCTACAGGATATATCCGACGCGATTGCCGTGCACGCGCTTGGCTTCGGGAATCCCCCGGATGCCGACTGCTGCCAGCGTCCGGTCGGCGTCGAAAGCCACTACGAAAATCGCAGTTTCTTCTTCAAGAACACGCTTGAAGACTATCGCGCCATTATGAGCGCCAACGGCGACGAGCGCCCGCTGTGGGTGACCAAGTTCGGTTGGGGCACAAGCGAGGATACCGACCCACCCGGTGAACAGTTCGTCTACGTCACCTACAACAGTCTGATCGAACAGGCCAACTACATCCCGCGGGCATTCGCGCTCGCCGACGAGTTAGGCTATATCGGGCCTATGTTCCTGTTCAACTTCAACGGGTGCCAGTTCGCGGCGTTCCGGCCCGAAGAGTGCTATTTCAGCTTGCTCGGCCCAAGTGGATCGCCGCGCGCGGCCTTCAACGCACTGCGCAATTATCGCTAGCTGCGCGCTTGCAGCACCGCGAGATACAGCGGGATCAAACACGCGACCGCCACAAGCGCAAGGACGGCAAGCGCGATCGTGACCGTGTCGAAAAGCGGGCGCGGCGGCGTGGGCGGCGCGATGGGCCGCATCGCACGTGAATTGTAGAACGTCGGATCGACCGGCGGCTGCGGCGGTGGTGTCAACGATGACGCCGGCTGCGACACGCGGGGCGTCTGCGGACGAACCGATGACAGATTCGACATCTGGCCGGGGGCTTCCGGCGCTGCGTTGAAACGCTGCGTCATCGGAGCGCCTTGACCCGCCGGCATCTGCGGACGAACGATGGGCGGCGGCGTCACAGCGCCCGTCTGATGCGGCGGCGCCGGATAGGCCGGATTGACGCGCGAATCCTGACGCGGCGCTGGAATCGGCGCCAGCGGGCCTGTTCCCGGCCGGATCGGAATGGGGCGCGCGGCAGGCTGCTGGGGCTGCACTTGTGGGGCATTTGGGGGCGGGGCCATCGGCCGTGACTGCCCCGTGCCGATCCCGCGCAGACTGTCGCGCAAGGTCAGCAGCACCTTCATCAATTCGTCAGCGTCACGGTAGCGCGCCGAGGGGGACTTGTCCATCGCCCGGCGCACAATGCGCACCAGCGTATCCGGGATACCGGTCGCAAGATCAGAGACCAGAGGCGGCTCTTCCTTCACATGCGCCCGCGCTAGATCACGCTGATTTGCGCCGGTGAATGGCAGTTTGCCGGTCAGCATCTCGAACATGACGATGCCGATGGAGTACACGTCCGAGGCGGGAGTCGGCCGCTCGCCGGTCGCCTGTTCGGGCGAGAAATAGTGCGGGCTGCCCCACACGACATCTTCCCGCGTTCCCGGCTGAGTTTCGCTCAATGCCCGCGCGATGCCGAAGTCGGTGACCTTCACAAGCTGGTGATTGTTTGTGATCAGCACATTCTGCGGTTTGACGTCGGCATGAACGATCTCGGCGCGGTGCGCGAATCCAATTCCGGCGCACACGCTGATACCGAAGTGCAGCGCCTGCTCGATGGTCAACCCGTTATCGCCGTTGGCTTGATTCGCCTCACGGATGATGTGCTTGAGGTCGGAGCCTTCGATGAACTCCATCACCATATAGTGCATCTCACCCTTCGGCCCAATCGAGCGCCCAACATCGTGGACGGTGACGATGTTGGGGTGCGAAAGCCGGGCGATGTTGCGCGCCTCAAGCTGGAACTTCTCGATGAACTCCGGGTTGGAGGTCATGCTAGGGCGGAGGATTTTGATCGCGACCGTGCGGCCCAACAGGCGGTCGGTCGCGCGATAGATCACGGCCATCCCGCCCGATCCCTGCTGCGAGATCAAGACATAACGGTCGTTCAGTACAGTCTCTGTTGACATTGAGTGTGCCTGTTGGCCTAACCTGTCCGAATTGTATAGCACTTTACGGGTGCGTCAACGCGTCGTACATCCTACGGTACTCCAGCGCTGCGCTGCGATCGGTGAGGCAAGCGATGTAGTCCGTGACGACACGATGCACGTCGTCCACGCCGATCCGCGCTTGCCACACGCCCGGAAGCTGTCGCGGTTCGGCGATATAGCTGGTGAACAGCCCCTGCACGATACGATCCGATCGCCGCGCGACCATGATGACGCTCGGACTGTGATACATGTTGGCATATAAGAACCGCTTAAGTTCTTTGCTGTATTCGCACATCGGTTCACTGAACTGCACGATGTTGTCTGGAAGGTTCTGGATATCGGCCGGGGACTCTGGCTTGAGCGACCGGATCCGTTCTGCTGTGGTTTCGATCAAGTCGTCAACGAGCATGCCAATCTGCTCGCGAATGATGTGATGCCGGCGGATATCTGTCATTGGCCCCGCGCCGAATTGAACTCGCCGGCGGAGCACCTGCCAAATACCGAGGTCTTCGAGCTGTTCCGCGCGGATCAGTCCAGACAGCAGGCCATCATCGAGATCATGCGCGCCATAAGCCAATTCATCGACGACGTTAGCGATCTGCGCTTCCAGTGTCCCGCGCGTGGCCGGATTCAGCCCCATCAATCCGCTGAGATCCAGCGACGCTTCGTGCTTGGCGATGCCTTCCAGCGTCTCGCGGGTCAGGTTCAGCCCGCGCCACCGTTCATAGCGTTCCTCAAGGACAGTGACTACGCGAAAACTCTGCGCATTATGATTGAACCCGCCGTGATCGCGCATCAGGCGGTCGAGCGAGTCTTCCCCCGCATGGCCGAACGGCGGATGTCCGAGGTCATGCGCGAGGCAAATTGCCTCGACGAGGTCTTCGTTGGCGCCCAGCGCGCGCGCAATCGTGCGGCCGATCTGCGCGACCTCCAACGTGTGTGTTAGGCGTGTCCGGTAGTAATCGCCCGCGTCGTTGACAAAGACCTGCGTCTTGTACTCCAATCGCCTGAACGCAGCACTGTGAACGATCCGATCACGGTCGCGTTGAAATACCGTCCGGTAACGCGGCTCTTCTTCGAGCGACAACCTCCCGCGACTGTGCGCGCTGGCGACACCATACGGCGCAAGCCGGTCGAGTTCATAGCGTTCCAAGTCCGTGCGGGTCGAGATCATGGCGGACCTGCCGTTCTGTGATTGCCCTACACCATTCTAGCGCCGATTGTAGACAATGAAGGCAATCGGGGCCGTGTGGTATAATCCGGCAGTTGTGCACGTTGAACGGGATGCAGTCAATGGACATCCAGCAAGCCTTGCGTCTCATTGAATGGCTCGACGAGGAGCGACGGCGCGACCGCACAACCATCGCTACGTTGGAGGAGCGGCTGGGCCAACAGAACGAGGCGGTCGCGAGTCTCACCCGGCGCCTCAACAGCCTCGAATCTGACCAGTCGGTGATTCGCTCCGACTACGTACCGACGACAGCGACCAATGAGGCGCTTGATCAGATGCGGCGCGACATGCGTCAGATGATTGAAGCGACCGAGACCAAGCGGCTCAACGCCGAACGCGAGGCGCAGCGCGTTGCTGATCTCAACCGCGAGCAGATCCTCCGTATCGTACGCGAATTGGACGACAAGTCGGATCGTATCGCCCGCCAGACTGGCGAAATTCCGGCGTTTCAGCATGAGCGGGATCGCTTCGCCGGGCAGCTTGCCGATATGCAGCTGCGGCTCGAAGACCTCGGCAAGCGGCTCGAAGACCCCGACCGCCGTATCGCCTATCTCGAAGAACAGCGCCGGCAGGATGCACGCCGAATCTCCGAGCTAGAGGCCCAGTTGATTGATCTGCGCAAGGGCCTTGACGCCGTGCGCCCGAAGATTGCCCTAATCGAAGACCTGTCGCTGCGCAATGAACGGCGAATTCAGGAGATCGCGAACACCGACCGCGAACGGCGCGAGCAGATTCAGCAGTTCATCGACCAGCAAACGCTGATGCTGCAAGAGCGCGATCAGGAGGTCGCCGCGTTGGTCAAGCGATTCGAGGAACACGACCGCGCGATGGAGCAGAATATCGCGCGCTTTGAGACGTGGTCTGAAGCCTACCGATCCATGCGCCAGATCATCGACGATTTCCACCGCATCGGCGAGCGGCTCGAGCGTAGAATCAACGAAGTCGCGGAAATGCAGCGCCTCAGCGAAGATCGCTTCCGTCAGGAATGGAACGACTACCGCACCGACGATCAGAAGCGCTGGAAGCAGTACACCCTCTCCAACGATGAGGTGTGGCGCCGTCACGACGAGGACTTCGCGGACTTCCTCAAGACCGTTCAGGCCATCCAAGCCGAACTGGGGCCGCTTAACACGAGCGTTCAGCGCCTGTGGCAGCTTGAGCGTGAACGCGTCGCCCTCTACAGCGAGCGCACGCAAGACTTGCTCAAGCGATTCGACGTCGAGCCTGATTCCGAGGGGACGAACGGATCGGCGGTCGGGAGCCGCAACGGCCTCGGCTAACGATCAGCGGCGCTAGTGTTCAACCGAGAAGACAGGCATTTCGCGCGTATCTTGCGGGCCTTCGTTTACGCGTTCGATTCGCGCTCCGAGTTCACGCAGCTTCTGCTCGACACGCTCATAGCCCCGGTCAATCTGCCGGACGTTGGCGATTCGCGTCGTCCCCGGCGCTGCGAGCGCCGCCAGCAAGATCGCCATACCGGCGCGGATGTCGGGGCTTGTGACTATCGGAACCGCTGACAGCGCGGTCGGGCCTTGAACGAGCACTCGGTGCGGATCGCACAACGTGATACGTGCGCCCATCTGCACGAGTTTATCGGTGAAGAATAGACGGCTTTCAAACATCCAATCGTGGAACATCACCGCGCCGCGGCTCTGCGTGGCGACCACGAGCGCAATGCTCATCAGGTCAGCAGGAAACGCGGGCCACGGCTGTGCTTTGATGATCGGGATGCGCCCCCCGAGATCAGGCGTGATCGTGAGGTTCTGCGATTCCGGGACGACAATGTCCTCCCCATCGACCGTCCAGTGCACGCCGAGGCGGCTGAACACCAGCTCGACCATCGACAGCACGCCCGGATCGGCGTCTACGATACGAATCGAGCCACCGGTCAGCACACTCGCGCCGATCCAACTCCCGACCTCCATGTAGTCAGCGCCGACTCGCACTTCACAGCCGTGCAGGCGTTCAACGCCGTGGATCGTAAGCCGGTTCGAGCCGATTCCGTCGATCCGCGCCCCCATCGCCACCAGCATGTGACACAGGTTCTGCACATGCGGCTCACTCGCCGCGTTACTGATTTCGCTGACACCGTGAGCCGTGACAGCGGTCAAAATGGCATTCTCAGTCGCCGTCACACTCGCTTCACTGAGTAGGATCGCCGCACCGGTCAGCTTGTCCGCGGACATCGAAAACACGCCGCGTTCGTAATGCACGCTGGCGCCGAGCTTACGCAAGGCCGAAACGTGCGTGTCAAGCCGCCGTTCGCCGATCACGTCGCCACCGGGCATCGGCACGGTGATCGCCCCTGTGCGCGCCAGCATCGGCCCCGCGAACACGAAGCTGGTACGGATACGCTGCGCCAGCGCCGGGTCGAGCGTCTGCGACTTGATGTCAGCCGCGTGTACACGCAATGTTGTCGTGTCCAGCCATTCGATATCGATTCCAAGCCGGCGCATGATCTCAAGCGTCACTCGGACATCGAGAATATCAGGCACGTTGCGGAGGATCACCGGTTCGTCGGTAAGCATGCATGCCGGCAGCATTTTCAGAATTGCGTTCTTATTTCCACCCGGGCGCACGGATCCCCGAAGCGGTACCCCACCCTCGATGATGAAGTGTTCCATCAGCCGATCGCCTTCAGCTAAACGTCATTCTCGCCGCGCTGCGAGCCGGACAACCGCCCGCCGCGCTGCGTGCACATCCGATGCTAACCGCCGCCGGCCGCGTTGACAAGCACGGGGTGCACCGATATACTTCCGCCCATGATGACATACTGGACACATCACCACGGTCGCACCAACAAGGCTCCGCGTTGAACTGAGTCCAGCTTTACCGTGTCCAAGAGGTATCGCCCGCGCAGTTCGACGCGGGCGTTTCGTTTCTTACAGCGGCAAGCGAGGTGTTCATGCTGGCGGTGGTCGACTACGGCGCAGGCAATTTACGCAGCGTGATCCATGCGCTCCGCCATCTCGACGCGCACGACATCGAGATCGTGCGCGATCCAACTGCGCTCGACTCGGCGACCTCGATCATCCTGCCCGGTGTCGGCGCGTTTGGCGCGGGGATGCGCATCCTGAACGAGACCGGCCTCGCCGCCGCCGTGATCGGCGCGGTTCGGCGCGGTGTGCCGTATCTGGGCATCTGTCTGGGAATGCAGTTCCTGTTCGACTCCTCCGACGAAATGGGAACACACAGCGGCCTTGGCTTGTTGGAGGGGCAGGTCACGCGGTTCTCCCCGACGCTCGGCCTGAAAATCCCGCACATGGGATGGAATCAGGTCGGTGTCGTGCGCGACTCCCCGATTTTTCGCGATCTACCCGGCGCGCCCTATGCCTACTTCGTCCACAGCTACTACTGCGTGCCAACCCGCACAAGTGACATTACGGCGACCGTCGATTACGGCGGGGAGATTTGTGTCGCCGTCCAGCGCGATCACATCTTCGGTGTACAGTTTCACCCCGAAAAGAGTCAGACCACCGGACTCAAAGTGTTGTCGAACTTCCTGAACCTTGCACAAGGGGCCACCGCATGATTATCTACCCCGCGCTCGATCTCAAGTCGGGTCAGGTCGTCCGGCTCAAGGAAGGCATTGATGCGAACACGACCGTCTTCAGCACTGATCCTGCACGCGTAGCGCAGGAGTTCGCGGATCGCGGAGCGCAGTGGCTGCACGTCGTTAACCTTGACGGCGCGTTCGCGCGGGCCAATGACAACCTGCGCGTGCTGAGACAGATCGCGGCAGTCGGGCTTCCTGTGCAGTTCGGCGGTGGGCTTCGCTCGCTTGCCGACATGACCACCGCGTTTGAACACGGCGCGGCGCGGGTCGTCCTCGGGACGGTGGCGGTACGAAACCCCGAACTCGTCCGCGAAGCGGTTAACGTCTTCGGAGCGGATCGCGTGTGTGTCGGGCTAGACTCGCGGGACGGCAACGTGACCACGCACGGGTGGACGGAGCAGTCCGCGATGACTCCGGCAGAGCTGGGGCGTGCCGTAGCCGCGGTAGGCGTTCGGCACGCGCTGTTTACCGACGTTTCACGGGACGGCATGCTCACCGGCGTGAACGTAGATGCGACGGCCGCGTTAGCGCATGACACAGGGCTGAGCGTGATCGCTTCGGGCGGTGTGAGTTCACTGGACGATATTCGGCGGCTTGCGGCCAGCGGCGTGATCGCCGGCGCGATCATCGGGATGGCGCTGTACACCGGCGCATTACGGCTTGAAGATGCGATACGAGAAGGAACAGCCTAGTTATGTTGGCAAAGCGTATCATCCCGTGCCTCGATGTTCATAACGGGCGGGTGGTTAAAGGCATCAATTTCGTCAACCTTGTCGATGCCGGCGATCCGGTCGAGCAGGCCGCGTTCTATGATCGTGAAGGCGCTGATGAACTCGTATTTCTCGACATCACGGCCTCACACGAGGGCCGAGCAACCACGCTCGACATGGTGCGCCGAGTTGCAGATACGTTGTTCATCCCGTTCTGTGTCGGCGGGGGCATCCGCACGATAGACGACATCCGCGATACCCTGCTTTCCGGCGCAGACAAGGTTTCGATCAACAGCGCCGCGGTGCGCACGCCGGACTTGATCGACGCAGGCGCGTGGGCCTTTGGGAGCCAGTGTATCGTCGTCGCCATCGACCCGAAGCACGTCGATGGCGAGTGGATCGTCCACATCAACGGCGGGCGCATCCCTACTCCGCTGCGGGCGGTCGAGTGGGCGAAAGAGTGCGAGTCACGCGGCGCAGGCGAGATTCTACTAACCAGCATGGATCGAGACGGGACGAAGGCGGGTTACGACCTCGAACTCACCGCGGCGGTCGCCGAGGCCGTGACGATCCCCGTGATCGCATCCGGCGGGGCGGGCAGCGCGGCGCACTTCGCAGAGGCATTGACGGCGGGCGGCGCCAATGCGGCACTGGCCGCGAGCTTGTTCCATTTCAACGAGCTGCGCATCGGTGACCTGAAGCGCTATCTTGATGAGCGCGGCGTGCCGGTGCGGATGACGGGTTGGGGGTGAAATGAGCGTGGAAGCCGTAGGTATTGACCAGATCAAATGGGACACGAACGGACTCATCGTGGCCGTCGTGCAGGACGCCGCTACCAAACAAGTGCTGACCGTAGCCTACATGAACGCACAGTCACTTCAGATGACGCTGTCGCTTGGTGAAACAGTGTTCTGGAGTCGGTCGCGTCAAGCCTTGTGGCACAAGGGCGAGACGAGTGGCAATACCCAGCGCGTCATCCGGATTTCCGTGGATTGCGATGCGGACGCGCTGTTGATCGAGGTCGAACCCGCCGGGCCAGCCTGTCACACCGGCGAAATCTCATGTTTCCATCGTATTCTTCGAGAGGAAAGCTCCCGTGACTAGTATCCTGAACCAGCTTGAAACGCTCATCGCGGCCCGGCGGAGCCACCCCAAACAAGGCAGCTACACCAACGCCCTGATCGACGCGGGACTGCCCCGAATGGCTCAGAAGGTGGGCGAAGAAGCGGTGGAGGTCGTCGTCGCGGCGCTGGCGCAGGACAAGCCCCGCCAAGTCTCCGAGAGCGCCGACCTCCTCTATCATCTCCTCGTGATGTGGTCGGAACTGGACGTGAGCCTCGCCGATGTCGAGGCTGAACTCGCCCAGCGCCACAAGCCGGACTAACGGAGATAATCGTCGAAGCCGTCGTATCCCGTCCACGCGACCGCGTCCGCGTCTTCGAGGAAGGTCGCCAGCGCCTCGCTGGATAGATACTGCGCGCCGACTACGAGGCTGTCCTCGTTCAGCAGCTCGTCGGGGGCGGTCAACACCATGACAACCGTCGCGATGTCAGGGTAAATCATGTAGAGGATCGCGCTGCCATCTTCCGTACCAAACCCGATGGCTTGCGCCGGATCTCCGAGATTTTCGACCACCTCGCCAAGCCCGTAGTCAGAGATGTCGACCAGCGATATTACGTCGACCGCGCCTTCCGCATTGGCGATGATGTAGTTCGGTTCGTTGAGCCGGCTGTCGAATCGGCGCCATGTCAACGCATCCAGCTCACCTGCCGACGTCTCGGTGATCTCCACGTGCTGGCGATCCTGACGGATGATCTCAAGCGCGTCGGTCAGCAGCGTTTCCCCCGGCACGATCCCACGCCAGCACGGATTCGCGCACGCCGCATCTTCCGTCACAAGGCTCGCCAAGAGCGGCGACGGCACCATCACCAGCGACGACACGTCCTCCGCTTCGATGATTTCCGTCAGCAGATTGAGGGGCAAACCGCCGCGATTAAAGATCTGGTCGCGCAGGAACGGCCACCCCAGCGTGCCATCCTCAAGCCGGACAGCGGTTGCAGGTGTTCCGCTGACGCCGAGCGACGCGCCAAGCTCAAGGTCGGTGACATACTGAGCGGCATCGGCGGCACACGCATCCAGCTTTTCAACGTCCAGACCGAGCGTCTCCGCGAGCGTTTCCGGTGTATCCGGCCCAACCTCTCCCGCATGCGCGAGGTTGTACAGCATGTCGTGCGCAGGCCAAAACGCGCCGTCCCGCTGCACTTCGACGCATTCCGCCCACTGCGCCGTCAGCGCCGAATACGTCGGGTTGACAATCGGATACAGCCGGTACTCAAGCCGAGCTTGGCCGTCCCGAACGAACGTGTCGATGAATTCGTGCGTCGTCTCGACATACGTCTGGCAGTGCGGACACATAAAGTCGGCGAACACAACGACCGTCACAGGGGCATCAGGGCTTCCGAGGACAAAGCCTCCATCTTCCGCCCGCGAGGTCTCGATGCCCTCATAGAAGGCGAAGGGATCATCTTCCTGCGCCACGACACCCGTAGAGACGAACACTACTGCTAGAACAATCGAAACAGTCCATCTCAGCCTGCGCATTGTCATCACCTCTCAGTGGATTCATCCAGTGATCAAATTCAAGTCGAAGCCCGAAGTATACCCTGAGACCCACCGTATGCCCCTGCAACGCGGTACAATTTGCCCGATGCTTCGATGATGTTCAGGGGACACTAATGCTGCCGACCGATCGCTTTGTCGCTGAGACGGTTCTATGGGTCAGATATGCCGAGACGGATGCGATGCGGATCGTCCATCACAGCCAGTATCTCGTATACTTCGAAGAGGCGCGCAGCGAGTACATGCGCCAGCGCGGTGAGAACTATGCCCGTTTCGAAGAAGACGGTTTCAACTTGGCGGTGACTGAGGCCCACGTTCGGTATGCGCGTCCGGCGGTCTATGGTCAGCAAATCCGCGTGCGCTGCTGGATCGCCGAAGTCCAGAGCCGGGGCATGCGTTTCGGGTATCAAGTGACCCACGCAGACACCGGGGACGTACACGCGACGGGCGAAACGCGTCATATCTGCGTCAAACGAGATGGCGGCGTCGCGCTGATTCCACCCCGCTGGCGCGACTGGGCATCCGCTAGCACCGCGCCGGAGTAGTCCGCGAGTCGTTTGCGCGCGGTGTCAATTGGCCTATACTCTGTGCATAAATACAGGCGGGGTTCTTGCGCCATCAACACGAGAGAAACGGAGTTTGTAATACGTATGACTACTTACGCTGATCGACCATGGCTCAAGCTCTATCACGAAAAGACCCCCCACACGCTGACCTATCCTGCGGTTCCACTGCACTACTTTGTGCAGGAGACAGCGAAGCGCCTGCCCAATCATCCAGCGTTGATCACCAGCGCGCACCTGCCCCTGATCGGCCGCGTCGCGTCAAACCTGAGCTACGGCGAGCTTGACCGCCAGTCGGACGCGTTGGCATGCGCGTTGATCGATCACGGGCTGAAGAAGGGTGATCGCGTCGCGCTGATGATGCCGAACATCGCGGCGTTTGTCATCTCATTTTTCGCGGTACTCAAGGCGGGAGGCGCCGTCGCGGCCGCCAACCCGACCTACCCTGCCGACCGGCTCGAGTATCAGCTCAAAGACTGTGGCGCCGAGATCGTCATTACGATGAGCATGTTTTATTCGGTCGTTAAGCGTGTCCAGCCGAGGACGCACATCAAGACCGTGATCGTCACCAACGTCAAAGAATACCTGCCGCCTCTTGCGCGCATCCTGTTTCAGATCGCGCGCGAGAAGAAGGATGGTCACTTTATCGAGGCACTGCAGAGCGGCGACTTTTGGCTGCAAGACCTGCTCACGACGTATGCCGGAAAAAAGCCGAGCGTCGCGGTCAAGCCCACCGATATCGCGCTGTTTCAGTACACCGGCGGCACGACCGGCGTCTCCAAAGCGGCCGTTGCGACCCATGCGAATCTGGTCGCCAACATGCTTCAACAGGAGTCGTTCCTCGCAGTTGACGGAGTGCCCGGCGAGCAGGAGATCTTCCTCGGCGCGATTCCGTTCTTCCATGTGTTCGGCATGGTCGCGGTCTTGGCGATGGCCGCTAAACTCGGCTCGACCGTGATCCTCATCCCCAATGCACGCGAGATCAACGACGTCGTTGAGTGCATCCATAAGTTCAAACCCACACTCTTCCACGGCGTCCCGGCCCTGTATAACGCCATCAATATCCACCCGAAAGTTCAGTCAGGCGAGATCAGCTTGCGATCCATCCGTGCGTGCCTCAGCGGGTCGGCCCCGCTGCCCCCCTCGGTCAAGGCTGAGTTTGAACGGCTGAGCGGTGGCACGCTGCTGGAAGGGTTCGGGATGAGCGAGGCGCCGACCGCGACCCACGTCAACCCACTGCGAGGCGAAAACCGCGTCGGTTCAATCGGGCTGCCGCTGCCGGACACAGACATGCGCATCGTCAGCCTTGACGACGGCGAGACCGACGTGCCGGTCGGTGAAGTCGGCGAACTGCTGATGGCCGGGCCGCAAATCATGCTCGGCTATCACAATATGCCCGACGAGACGGCTAAAGTCTTGCGCGAACACGACGGAAAGATCTGGCTGTACACGGGCGATATCGCCCGTATGGACGAAGACGGCTACTTCTATATCGTCGACCGCAAGAAGGACATGGCCCTCATCGGTGGCTACAACGTCTATCCCAATGCCATCGAGAAGGTGCTCAAGAACCATCCCGGCGTGGCGGAGGTTGGCGTGGCGGCTGTGCCTCACCCTGACAAAGTCGGGCAAGAGACGCTCAAAGCATGGGTCGTCAAAGCCGACGGCGCGGAGATCACCGAGGCGGAGCTTATCAAATTCGCCAGTGAACACCTCGCCCCGTATGAAGTGCCGCGCCGTATCGCGTTCATCGACGAGCTGCCGAAGTCAGCCGTTGGCAAGACTCTCCGTCGCGAGCTGGTACGCCTAGAGATGGAATCTCGCGGAAAGCAGACGGGTTAGCGCGCTTTCTCCTCGACGGCATACGTGCCCCGGTAGAACGCCCGCGCCGGGGCACGATTGATATACCAGACGACGTACAGCGGGATGAGCACGGTTGTCACCAGCACGCCGCACAACAGCTGTCGTACAAGCTCGTCGGCGGAGCTGATGCCGGCATTGAGGTCGCTGCGCGCTAGCAGTGTGCGGGCGGTCACAACTGCGGTCACGCCTGCGTACAGCAGCACCACCGTTGTGAACGTCGCGCGAATACCACGAGGATGCCCGCGCCACGCAAGGATGGCGATCACTAAGAACACGCCGGCGGCAATCGTCTGTACGACCAGCTCCGCTTCACCGACAAGCACGAACGAGCCGCCAGACGCCCCCGCCGTTAGTTCCTGACCGTGCACCTCGATGGGCGAGTCAATCCGGCTGATACGCTCTTGCAGTCCCACCTGCACGACGAGCTGAAACATCGGCAGAACAACATACAGGCCCACACTCAAAATGATCGCGAGCGAGAGACCCAGCGGCCTACCGGGTTTCGTCATTGCCCTATCTTCCGGTTTACTTTCCACTTATGCTGCCTCTTACAATTGCAAAACGCGCCGTGTGACAAAATCTGTGCGCTATGCTATACTTGTCCAAGTAACATCGCTCGTAGGTAAAGGGACTAGCACGCCGTGATCGAGACCAAGATCCACGATATTATTGGCAAGTTTCGCGAGTACTCCGAACATGCTCGCGTCGTTATTTTACAGCCTGATAGCAAGTATCGCACCGCGCTGACTGCGGCGCTTCTCAACGAACCGGGACTGACGACGCTTTACGTCCCGTTCTCTTCCGAAACCCTCGATGAAGTCACGCTCTTCGACCGGATTGTCGACAGCCTGAGCGCACAGACCTCCAGCTTCGGCATCCATTCAAGCGCTGCGAATGCCGTGGTCGGCAGCTCCGGCGCGTTCCGCAAAGCGGCGATCGAGGGGTTGCTCAAGGACTTCGAGCAGATCGAGGGCGATCGCATCGTCCTGATACTCGACGACTATGACTTCGCTGCGGCTTCCGACAGCACCATCCGCTTCCTCGAAGAGTTGATCGTCAAGTTCCCCGACCGCTACATCACGGTATTCAACGGCCGGTCGCAGCCGCGCTTCCCGTGGGTCTCGCTGATCGCCCAAACGCGAGCCATCATCCTCGACGACGATCGGGTCGTGACTCAACCGCTGCAGCACAGCCCTGAAGCCCCAACCGGACGCCTCGATATCTTCGCGGTCGGCCCCGGCTTCGTGTTCTTCAACGACGAACTGATTACCGACTGGGAAGGCCATCTGCCGCGCCTGCTGCTGTTCTTCGCCGTCGATCGCGGCGTCATCACGCGCGACGACTTCCACCGGGCGTTCTGGGGCGACTTGTCCGACGCGCAAGCCACTAACGTCTTTCACGTCACCAAACGCAGACTGCATCGCGCCTTTAATTTTGAAGTCCTAGAACATCAGAACGGCGCCTATCGAATCAAGCCCAGTCTGCTCATCAACTACGACGCATTCGAGTGGACGCAAGCCTTGATTCGCGCGCGTGATTTGTCCAACGCACACCCGGAAGTTGACTATCAACGGGTGCTCGACCTGTACCGGGGGCCGTTCCTCAAGGGTCACAACGATCACTGGATCCTCACCCGCAGGCAGGACATCCAAGCGGGATATCTCGAAGCGGTGCGATACCTCGCCGAACGCTGCGAAGAACGATACAACGCCGATCCCAGCCATAATCAGTCCGCTATCGAGAAGGCAGTCACGCTGTATCGCCAAGCGCTGCGAGAAGTGCCCGACAGCATCGAGCTGGCGACGGACACGGCAAAACTGCTCGCGCGGCTCGGTCGGCGTCCCGAGGCGGTCGAAGTGCTCGCCGACCTCGAAATCCGCGTGCCACCGTCCAAGCGCGATCCACGCGTGAAGGGCATCCTCAAGTCGATGAAGTCGATGTAAACGAAAAAGGCCGGGTTACGTTCCCGGCCTTTTCAATTCCCTCATACCCCCGGTAGGGATCGAACCTACGACCTTTCGCTTAGAAGGCGACTGCTCTATCCGCTGAGCTACGGGGGCATCGGACGGATTGTAAAGCGGTCGCCGACCGGGGTCAAGCCGTCCTAATCGAGCGCCATCCCGAGGTTCGGGAAAGCGGCGCGCCCGGCATATTTCGCCGCCGAACCCAACTGTTCTTCGATGCGAAGCAGCTGATTGTACTTCGCCACGCGATCCGTGCGGGCCGGCGCGCCGGTCTTGATCTGCCCGGCGTTCATGGCGACCGCGAGGTCGGCGATCGTGCTGTCCTCCGTCTCGCCGCTGCGATGACTGGTCACGACCGTCCAGCCGTGCCGCTGGCTCATCTGCGCCGCCGCGAGGGCTTCAGTCAGCGAACCAATCTGGTTGACCTTGAACAGCAGCGAATTGGCGGCCTTCTCCTTGATCGCGCGCTTGACGCGTTCCGTGTTGGTCACGAGCAGATCATCGCCGACGATCTGAACCCGGCTGCCGATGGTGGCAACGAGCCGGCTCCAATTCGCCCAGTCGTTCTCCGCGAGGCCGTCTTCCAGCGAGATAATCGGATAGCGTGTCGCCCAATCCGTCCAGAACTCGACCATCTCCTCGCCTGAGAGCGACTTGCCCTCGATCTCAAGGTGATACTTGCCATCCCGGTAAATCTCCGACGTGGCCGGGTCAAGCGCGATGAAAATCTGACCGCCCGCGCTGTAACCCGCCGAGGCAATCGCCTCCATGATGATATCGAGCGCTGCCTGATTGCTGCCGAGGCTCGGCGCGAAACCACCCTCATCCCCAACCGTCGTGCTGTGGCCCTTCTTATGCAGCAGTTTCTTGAGCGCCTGATAGATTTCGACGCCCATCTGAAGTGCTTCGGCGAACGAACCCGCGCCGACCGGCATCACCATGAACTCCTGAAAGTCGGTGCTGCCCACGGCATGTTTTCCGCCGTTCATAATGTTCATCATCGGCACCGGGAGTACGTGCGCATGAATACCGCCGAGATAGGCATACAGCGGCAGGTCAACGCTGGTCGCGGCGGCGCGCGCAACGGCCATGCTGACGCCGAGAATCGCGTTCGCGCCCAGCTTGCTCTTGGTCGGCGTCCCGTCCAGTTGAATCATCTTCTGGTCAACCGCGACCTGATTGAACGGGTCGGCGCCCGCCAGCGCAGGCGCGAGCACCGTATTCACCGACTCGACGGCCTTACGCACGCCCTTGCCACCGTACCGCTTGCTATCCCCGTCACGGAGTTCGAGCGCTTCATGCTCACCGGTGCTCGCGCCACTCGGCACGATTGCCCGGCCAAGCGTGCCGTCGGTCAGGTGAACGTCGACCTCGACTGTGGGGTTGCCGCGGGAATCCAAGACCTCGCGGCCGTGAACATGCTGAATTGCGACCATCTACAGTCACTCCTCGATACATCGAAACGCATTGAGCAGGACTATACACCCCCGCCGCCTCATGCGCTATTGGACAAACTATCCTGACATTCACATGGGTTCGGGAGTACAATGCGAACACCCACAGGGAGATGAGGGTTATCGAATGACCGCACGCCGTGACGTCTACCTCGATCACTCGGCGTCGACACCGGTCGATCCACGCGTGCTTGAGGCGATGGCGCCCTACTTCACCGAGGTGTACGGCAATTCGTCCTCGCTGCACAGCTACGGCCGGCGGGCAGAAGCCGCGGTCGAGCGCGCCCGCGAAACCGTCTCCAGCATCCTGCGCTGCAAACCGTCAGAGATCGTGTTCACCAGCGGCGGGTCGGAAAGCGACAATCTCGCAGTTCGCGGGGCAGCTTGGGCGGCGCGCGCTCAGGGCAAAGGGACGCATCTCGTGACAACGCCCGTCGAGCACAGCGCGGTTACAGCGACGGTGAAGCAGCTTTCCACGGTGCAAGGCTTCAGCATGACACTGATCCCCGTCAGCCGGACAGGCCAGATCGACGTTGAGGACTTCGTTTCGGCACTGAGCGCAGAGACTACGGTCGCCAGCGTGATCTATGCCAATAACGAGGTCGGCACGCTCGCGCCGATCCCACAGCTCGCGACGGCGGCACGGGAGCGCGGGGTGATCTTTCATTCCGACGCCGTGCAAGCTGCAGGTCAGCTTTCGCTTGATGTCAACGAACTCGGCGTCGATATGCTGTCATTGAGCGCACACAAGTTCTACGGGCCAAAAGGCGTCGGGGCGCTGTACGTCCGCGAAGGCACGGCGATCTCGCCAACGCAGTCCGGGGGGAGCCACGAGCGTGGGTTGCGCGCGGGCACACACAACACGCCGTTCATCGTCGGTATGGCTGAGGCGCTTCACATCGCGTATGAGGAACAGGCTGAGCGCGTCGAACACCTGCGCCGGCGCCGTAACGCGATTATCGATGGCATACTCACCCACGTGCCGGATGCCTTCCTGACCGGCGAGCGTGAGCTGCGCCTGCCGTCACACGCAAGCTTCATCTTTCCCGGTGTCGACAGCTCACAGCTGCTGATGCACCTCGACATGCGTGGTGTCGCGGCCAGTGGTGGCAGCGCGTGTAAGACAGGCAGCCCGGAGCCATCGTCCGTGCTGTTAGCCATGGGCATCAGCGAGGCCGACGCCATCGGTAGCCTACGTCTGTCGGTTGGCGTTCATACCACACTCGAAGATGTCGAGTATGCAGTGAGCGCGGTCAAGGAAAGCGTAAGCCGTCTGCGCAGTGTGTCGTCTAAACTGCGTTCGGCGCGTCTATCGTAAGGATGCGCGGTCTGCCGCGCAGGTTATCACCACAGCAAGGATCATGACCATTCATCCCAAGCGAGTTGTCGTCGCGATGAGCGGCGGCGTCGATAGTTCAGTCGCTGCGGCGCTGCTGGTGGAGCAGGGTTACGACGTCATCGGCATGATGATGCGCCTGTGGGCTGAGCCGTCCGTGGACGACTCGTGCTCTACGCACAACCGCTGCTGCACACCCGGCCAGATGGATGACGCGCGCCGGATCGCTGACCAACTCGGCATCCCCTTCTACGTCCTCGACACGCGTGACGTGTTCAAAGCGTCCATCGTCGATTTCTTTGTCGAACAGCACCGCGCCGGCGTCACACCCAATCCCTGTATTGAGTGTAACCGCCGTATCCGCTTCGACTGGCTGTACTCGCACGCGATGGCGCTCGATGCGGACTTCCTCGCCACCGGCCACTATGCGCGGGTCGTGAAGCAGGGAGACGTCTACACGCTCGAACAATCCGTGGACGAGGCGAAGGATCAAAGCTACGTGTTGAGCGTACTGTCGCAGGAACAGCTTGCGCATGTGCTGTTCCCGTGCGGCGACTATACCAAGCCGCAAATCCGCGAGCTTGCGGCACGTTTCGGCCTGCCTACCGCCAGCAAACACGACAGTCAAGACCTGTGCTTCCTCGGCGATGGCGACTATCGCCGGTTTCTGAAGGAAAACGCGCCCGAATTGATGCAGCCCGGCCCGATCGTGCTGCGCGACGGCACAGTCGTCGGTGAACACAGCGGCGTCGCCAATTACACCATCGGCCAGCGCAAGGGTCTGCATGTGTACGCAGCGGAGCCGCTGTACGTGATCGCGATCAATCCGTATCGCAACGCCGTGGTAATCGGCCCGCGCGAACAGCTCGGACACGACACGCTCACAGCCGGTCGCGCTAACTGGGTCGCGGGCAATCCACCGTCCAACGAGCCGTTTCGCGCGCAGGTCAAGATCCGGTACAAGGCGCGCCCTGCACCTGCACTCGTCACGCCGCTCGACGCGGATCGCTTCAGCGTCGTATTTGACGCCCCGGTGCGCGACATCACGCCCGGCCAAGGCGCTGTGATCTACGACGGGGCGCGCGTGCTGGGCGTCGGCATCATCGAACGCCGCTCCGAACTCAGCCAGTAGTCACACAGCTGACAGTTCACAGTTGGCAGACCAGATGCAGCGTTCGCGTTCAACGCCTCATCGACAGCGCATGATTAGAACCTGGAAACCCACGACGGGTGGCTGAGAGCTAACGCGCGCCGAGCAGCAGCCCGCCGACCTGTGTCGGAAAGAGAATCATAATCAGCGCCCCGGCGACGATGTACGGCCCATAGGGCAGTGCCGTGAATGCGCTGTACCGAGTTCCCAACAGCCGCCTCGACAGAATAAACAGCAGCGCGCCCAACGCGCCGAGGATGATTGTGATGTACATGCTGAACAGGAACAAGCGCCAGCCGATCAACAGGCCGACAACGCCGGCCAGCATCACGTCCCCATAGCCAAACGCGACTTCTTTGATCTCACGGCCGCGCCGCTTGCTCATGATCCGCGTGAACAAGAATCCGCCCTGATACAGCAGAAAGAAGACACCGTAGCCGACAGCCCCGCCGATCAGCGCCTCGACGATTTCCGGCGGAGCGTTCTTCTGGGTGAGGAGCGCATCGAGGATCGCGACGACGACGAACGGGTTGATGACGACGAACAGAATCAGCTTGTGTTCGATGTCGATAACAGTGACCAGCACCAGAGCTGTCACGTGAAACAGCCAGAACACGAGCTGAAGGTCGGAATAGTCCGCCCGCTGTCGCACGACCGAGACAGTCAGCAGCATAAGGAGCACCAGCGCGACTTCGGTGATGGGGTGCCGCCAAGACAACGCTGCCCCACCGGACGAGCGCCGCTGCCCGGTGAGAAACGCCGTGATGCCCAACCACGCCGACAGTTCCCTCGGCTCGCCGTCCGGATAGTGAGGAAGCTGCGGGCGAACGCGCCTCGGCAGATCGTCGCTCAATGCATTGACAACAGCACCAGCAGCTAAGCCGATAACAATCACGAGCAGCACGCTCACAACATCCATCATGGTTCTCCCTACGGTACGAGTGGTGGTGGCAGCAGCGCCACCGCAGTCACGATTACCACTGCCGCCATCGCCACCGCAGCCGCAATCAGCAGCACACGCTGAGCAAACGTATACGGCGCGGCGGCCGCGCCCAACGGACGCGTATCGCTGATCGTCAACTCGACACGCTCCACGCGGCCGTAAGTGACTTTCCACGCAGCCAGCGCGAAACCCTCGCGATCTCGTCCGGCGATCAGCATCACGCTATCAGGATAGCCCCAATCGGCGATGTCGCGGCGTGAAGGAATCGCCGGGCTGTTCGGGTGTGAGTGATAGATCGCGTGCAGGCGCTCGTCGTCCGCGATTGCGCGCGTTAGGACTTTCGCAAGCTCCTCCGGGTCGGCCATGTACCCTGTCCGCGGATTAGGGTCAACGTTCGTCAGCGGCACGGGGCGCGGCGCATGCCCTACGCGGCCGATCAACACCCCGCACACCTCGTTCGGACTGTGGACATCCGCCTGCTTGACGATGTCCCGCGCCACGTCCGGAGTCAGCCAAATCACCGCGTGTCCCCGCTGTCGCCGTCGATCTCAGGGATGAGAAACCCGACGATTCGGGAGTCGAGGGCCGGGTTGCGCGTTTCGTAGAACAGCTCGACAGTCAGCGCATAGGCGCCGGCAGGTTCGTCTATCCCGCGCAGATGCATCGTGAACTCCATGTTCGCGTGCATCGTCTCGATGACGTTCAGTTCAGCGATCAAATTATCATGGTCGTCGTGCAGCGTGAGCAGGAGATTCGGCCGCTCTAAAAACGGCGTCACTTTGATCTCAACCCAAACCCGAAACCGGTCGGGATACGGCACGGCTTGAACGGACTCGATCTTCACGCGGTCGCGGGGCTGTGGCGCGCCGCCCTGATCGAACAAAGGGATTTCAACCATCTAGGCGCTCTCAATCAACGACTTCAGCGCGGCGATTGCATCGTCATACTGCGATTCACGGACGAGGATATGATCGCGGCTGTAGGCGCCGAACGGCAGAATACTCACGCCCGCCCGCGCGACGGCCGCGCTGACCGCTGCCATAAAGCCGACGAGGCCCGGCGGAAGCACCACATCAAAGGTGATTAGACGGTAGCGCGAGGACTCGATCGTGGCCCCGTGCAGCCGGCCAGCGAACTCCTCGACCGCTTCTTCCGGCACGATCAACGTCACCTCGTACACATCGACCAGCATCGCACAAAACGGTGATCCGACCTCGGCAACGATGCCAGCCGCCACCGTCACCGCGCCCGCAGGGAAACGGATCAGGCGATATGCCTCGTCATCCCCGCCCAATGTCGTCTGCTGAAGCGCCTCTCGCGTGGTTCTGATCATAACGTCCTACTCATCGAAGTGATATGTGGACTCAGCATAATAGCGCACTGCACGATTCGCAAACTTGCGGTGAATCCAACCTTGCAGCGCCGCATTCTTCGCATCCAGTGACTGCTGCGAATCGCGCAGCGCCAACATCGGATAATCCAACTTTACCGCCCGGCCGTGGACGATGTGGCGGCTGATCCCCGGCGGCAGGTAAGCGCCGGTCACCGCCGCCTCGACAATCTCATCCGGGGTAAAGTGCGGAAACAAGACGGCGAACGCCGCATCAGGAAAGTCCACAAACGCTAAGGCGGGATTGCCATGGGCCGTTCGATGCAGCTTTCCGTGCCGTTGATACAGATGCACGACCTCGCGCAAGAGCGCCCGCCGATCCCGGATGTCCGACGTCGTCGCGACAAGGGTTTGGCGCGCCCCATCTTTCCGAACGAGCGTCGCAAGCGGCTGCTCGACCGCATCGGCGCTGATCGCCACACCTTCGAGACCGTCGATAAGCGGTATCAGGTCGTCGGTCGACAGGCCGGACACGACGTGATTCCAGACGCCCAACTCTAGCCACGGCGTATGGTACGCGACGACCTGCACCAGAATATGCGGTATACCCAGCTCGGTAAAGCAGTAGTGGCGATTCGACCCGTCCAGTACGACGTAATCCGCCGTCCCGTCAATCGGCGCGGCGATCACCGGATTAGTGAAGGTCTCGGCCGACCGGAGTCGTTCGATCAGCGGCAGGGCGCGCTGACTGTCATGGTCTTCATGGGGATGGAGCGCCGACACCGGCACAATACGGAGTACGGGCGTCGGCGCGGTTTTGGCTGCTGACACGTGTGCTTGCTGCCTCGCTATGTCGATAGTTCCGGCCACACACCTATTTCTTTCCGTGAAGCGTCCTATTCTCGAACTCGGTGATCTGCTCAGGAGTCAATGCGTGCTCCGACTTGGGGAGTGCTTTGACCCACTCTTTCAGATTCGGGCTGCGCCGAGTGCTGATGTGCAGCACCGCTACCGTTGGCTCGGTGACTTCAAACTCGGCGCGCGGGTCGATGAACAACACCACCGGATACACCGGCACATCCGGGTTGATGTCCGATAAGAGCTTGTCGACATGCTGCGCGGCGACCTGCGCATCCAATGATGGGCTGCCGATACCATCCATGCGCATGATGCTCAAGACGCGATTGAACGCCCCGCGCGCGGACGACCACTTATCGCCGGTGGCACGGTACTTGCCGTCCTGAAACCGCGTGACCATCGCCATCACGCCGGCCTGTGTAACAAGCACATGGCGAGCCGGAAAGTGATAGAAATTGTACAGCACCGCGGACTTGCCAAGCCCCTTGAGGTTGTCCTCAAGCATGCGTTCCGGCCGCGGCTGGCGCACCCACATATTGGTCATGCGGATCGAAAATACGGTCGCGATGAAGGCTATCGGCAGCAAAACAGCCGGTAAGACCAGCGACACCAACATCACATTGTCCTGCGACATCCCCTCGGTCAGGAATGGGCTGTTGAGCAGGAAGAACGACGCGATGATGACTACCAGCGTGACGATAAACAACCGCCCCGACCATGCCTTGTTGCGCTTTACGAGTGTTTCGTTCGTCTCAATTCGCATCGACGTCTGAACCTAGCGCGGCGTGAACAGCGAAACGAAGCCGGCATGCGTCAGCTCGGCGCACACCACCGCGCCAAAGCGAACAGTCGGGAGGATTCGCCACTCGCGGGGGGCACCGTACGCCAGACCGATCACCGCGCTCTCCACCTGTTTGTCACGCGGACGGACGCAGTGCGTGATCGGATACGGGTACGGGATCAGGCCGGATTCGATGCCGAACACATAGACGTCGTACAACGGGCCGCGCTGCTTATAGCCGGCGGGTGCTGCGGGTTCCAGCGCTTCTGCGACTTCACGGCAGTACAGGTCGATGGCGTCCTGATAGGTCACGACCACATCTGCGCTGTCAAACGTGACGTTCGAGCACACCGGATACTGCGCCATCACCGACAAGTCTGTATTGGGATCGCCGACGATCTGACGGATGCCAGAGGTCGTGCCGAGGGTGGTCGTAGCAGTTGAGCCATCGGTGACGATCTCCGCCGTGATGCGAGCGACTCCGTTCATGGTGATATTGACCGGCGCGCTGCCATCGGACGGGCCGAACACAGCGGCGCTCGCAAGGTTGGCAAGGTCGAACGTACCGCCCGGCGTCCAGCCCCAGTAGGTCAGCACCGAGCTGCCCTGCGTGTCGGCGCGGAACTCGAAATCCACCGGCAGGTAGAAGCCGACCCACAGAAACGGCCGTTTGACTTCAATCGCCGGGTCGAAGTCGACGTTGAACACGCCGGCCGTGTCGATGGTGACGGTCTTGCGGGCGAGCAGCGCAGCGTTGCGCGGCGAACCGCCGTCGGCATCCTCGTAGATGACCGCCTCAACCGGCACACCGGGGCGCGGCGTCCTCACGCTGATGCTGATACGATCGACCAATACGGACGTCTGGATGCTGCGCGAAGTGAGGTCGAAGCCGTTGATGACCAGCGATGCCTCCCCGCTGATGAACCAGATCGTGCTCGCTGTTCCGGTGTTGTTCGTCAGTACGGTGTCGCCCGCGTGCGCGGTCATGCCTACCGCCAGCACGCCAATCAAGGCGACAATCGTCAGCACTCGTTTTAGCATGTATCGTGTCCTCCGCTCTTCAGCCCTAGATTCTAGGCGATTCGGCCGGATACTTCAACGCGGTCACTCTTTTTCGATCCAGCGGTCGAACCACCCCACAATGCGCTGCAAGCGGTCGATGCGGTGCTTAGGCTCGCCGTTGCGGCTCAGCTCATGCCCCTCGCGCGGATAGCGCACGAACTCCACCGGTGATCCACTGCGGCGGATGACTGCGAACAGCTGCTCCGCCTCGCTGATTGCCACGCGGAAGTCGTTCTCGCTGTGGATGATGAGCAGCGGCGTCTTGATGTGGTGTGCGTGCGCCAGCGGCGAATTCTCCCACAGCCACGGCCCGTTCTCCCACAGTTCGACGCCGAACTCGTTCTGGATGAACGACGGGATGTCGGTTGTTCCTGTAAAGCTCAATAGATTGTAGACACCCCGCTCCGCCACGGCCGCCTTAAACCGGTGATCGTGCGCGATCGTCCATGCCGTCATGTAACCGCCGTATGAGCCGCCCATTACGACCACACGTTCCGGGTCGATCGCGTCCCGCTTGAGGACAACCTCAAGTCCCGCGATCAGGTCGGCATAGGCCAGCGGCCCCCATTTGCCCTCAATCGCTCGCTGGAACGCGTCACCGTAGCCGGCGCTGCCGCGCGGATTGCCGAAGAATACGGCATACCCTGCCGCCGCCGCCGCCTGCCAATTGGCCCATTCGCCTTCATAGTGCGGACTCCACATAATGTGCGGGCCGCCGTGAATATCCCACACCAGAGGGACGCGCATGCCGTGCTGATGGCTGATCGGCAGCAGCAGCCAGCCGTCCAGATCAACACCGGGTTCCGGCGACCATGTCAGGTGTTGGAAGCGCGCGAACTCCGTAGAATCGACCAGCTCGCCATTGAAGCGCGTGATCTGTCGCTCGGCGATTCCTTGTCTCACATAGAGTTCGCACAGCGTCTCCGCGTTGAACGCCGCGTAGGCGACCACCCCATTCGCATTGGCATCGAAGCGATCCGCGCGGAACTCGCCGGTGATACGTGGTGATAGGTCGCCGGTGTGCGGATCATACGCATAGATCGTCGATACGCCGCGCGTCTGCGCGCTGAAGACCAGCACATCACCGGCCCAGACGAACGACGCTGGCAGTAGGTCGGCCTCCAGATTGATGTCGCGAATATCGCCAGACTCCGTGTCTTGCACGGCAAGACTCGAATAGCGGATCGCCATTTTCTCGTTCGCGTGGCGCATATACGCGAGCCAGCGCCCCGATACCGACGGAAGCGGGCGATCCACGGCGTGAGTCGCGTCCGTGAGCTGTTCGAGGGCCGCTGTCTCGACTTCAATACGATAAGCCCGCGACTGCCGGAACGGTTCGTCACCACCGGGCGTTTCCGCGCGCGCGGTGTAGAGCCAACGACCATCCGGCGACCATACCGGCTCGGCGTACGAGACATCCTCGTTGGTCAACCGGCGCGGCTTGGCCGGTGCGCCGTCCTCTGTCGAAAACGGCATGACATACACCTGTGCAAAACGATCGGTGTTGTATGACGTGCCGGTGCGATACGGAAGCACGCGGATCGTGCGCGGATCGGCCTTCTTCTGATCGGCGTCTTCCGCCGGCTTTGGCGTGTTCTCAGGATCGTCTTCGTACGCCCGTTCGTCGGCATTGAGGCTCGACACGAACGCCAGCATCGCCCCATCGGGTGACCACGCAGGGGCCGACGCACCGTTCGGCATCGCCGTCGCCGCCCGCGACTCGCCGGGACGAGTCATATCAAGCACGTGAATCTGCGGCTTGTCGCCCCGACCCGAAGTGAACGCGAGCCACCGGCCGTCGGGCGACCATCGCGGTTGGGTGTCCTTGCCCGTGCGTGTCAGCGCGTACAACTCTGTGCCGTCGATCGACGCGATCCAGAGATTTCGCAGGTACGCATTCTTGTCGAGGTCGGCGCTGACCCGCACGAACGCGATCCATTTCGCGTCAGGGCTGATGCGCGGATCCTCGACCGAGTTGATGCGGACGAGATCCGCTGTCTGATACGGTGTCTTGTCCGTCATTACGCTTGGCCCTGCTGTGCAAGTGAATCCCAATGCGCCTCCTCAATTTCCGAGATCGCGCGTTCGATGATGTCCAACCCCAGCTCGAACTCGTCCCGACGAATGACCAACGGCGGCGCGATGCGCAGTGTACTCGTCCCCGCCGCCAGCGTGATCAGCCCATTGGCAAAGCACAGGTCTACGATCTCGTCCCGGAACTTGGCAAGCGGCTCGCTGTTCGGCCCGGTAAACTCGATGCCGAGCATCAACCCCCGCCCGTCGACACGCTGAATCGACGGATGCGCGGACTTGAATGCGGACAGGCGCTCCAACGCATACGCTCCCAGCGAGGCCGCGTGATCGAGTAAGCCTTCCTCCTCGATGACGTCCAGCGTAGCGAGCGCCGCCGCACACGCGACCGGATTGCCGCCGAAGGTACTGGCATGCGCGCCCGGCACCCACTTCCCCATGACATCACGATGTGCAATGATCCCGCCAATCGGCAGCCCGCCGCCGAGTCCCTTCGCGGTGCACACGATATCTGGCTCGACGCCGTAATGCTCCACGCCCCACCATTTGCCGGTGCGGCCGATGCCGGACTGAATCTCATCGACGATGAGCAAAATCCCGTGACGATCACACATCGCGCGCAGTTTCGGGAAGAAGTCATCACGCGGCGTCAGATAGCCGCCTTCGCCCTGAATCGGCTCAACGAGCACCGCCGCGACTTCGTACGCAGGCAGTTTGCGCTTGAGCACCACGTCTTCGATGTATTGAACCGCATCGCCCCAGTCATAGCTGTCTTGCTTGGCGCGCTCCGTAAAGTGCTTGCCGGGGTACGGCACATGCTCGACACCGCCGGGAATATGCGTGTAATGTGCGCGCTGTACGTACTTGCTCGCCGTCACCGACAGCGATCCCATGCTGCGGCCGTGAAAACTCCCGTAGAAGCCGATCACATACTGACGGCCTTGATAGCGCGCCAGCTTGAGCGCGGCTTCGATCGCCTCGGTGCCGCTGTTGCCGAAGTAGACCAGCTTGTCTGACGGGTTTGCCGCGTTATGGATCGGCGTGATCTGCTGAAGGCGCTCGGCCAGCGCGATCTGCTGCGGGCAGAAGAAGTCGGTCGCGCCGATATGTCCGTATTTCTGAATCTGCTGCGTGACCGCCTCGACCACGCGTGGATGCGCATGGCCGGTCGCTAGCACAGCAATCCCCGCCGCAAAGTCGAGATATTGATTCCCGTCGACATCCCAAACGGTCGAGCCTTTGCCGTGACTCATCACGAATCCGTAGGATCGGGTGTAGGACGGCGAAAGCGTCTCATGATCGCGCGCCACAAGCGAGCGCGAGCGCGTGCTCGGTTCACGGAATACGAAGCCTAGTTCCTTAATGGTGGTCGACACACTGTTTCTCCAAGCTGCAAAAGGATCAACTCAGTGTCGGAGTATACCGGAGCACCGCCGCCTATCCTAGCCCGCGCGCGAGTGTTACAATCCGAACGGTTCATCCGCTACCCCAATGTATCCACATGGCTAAAGTCACACCGATTCGCCAACAATATCTCGATATCAAGGCGCAGCATCCTGACGCGATCCTGATGTTCCGCCTTGGCGACTTCTACGAGATGTTCGACAGCGACGCGGAAATCGCGGCGCGCGAGCTGGATCTGACTCTCACCGGGCGCAACTTCAGCAGCGAAGGCCCGCGCGTTCCGATGGCTGGCGTGCCTTACCACGCCGCGGAAGGATATGTCGCTAAGCTCGTCGAACGTGGTTATCACGTGGCGATTTGCGACCAGATCAGCGAACCCGATGGCAAGGGGCCGGTTGATCGTGCGGTGACGCGCGTCGTCACGCCGGGAACCGTCATCGAGCCGGGCATGTTGGCCGACAACCGGCCCAACTACCTGATGGCGATCGTCCCCATCGGCCGCCCCGCCGAACGCGAGTGGAAAAGCGCCGGCGTCGCCTACGTCGATGTTTCGACCGGAGAATTCGCAGCGACACAGATCAACGGCGAAGACGCGGCTGTGCAAGTGTTGGAGGAGTTGACACGGCTTTCCCCGTCCGAGGTCATTATGCCGCAGACGTGGGCTGAGCTTGGGGTTTCGCTGCCGCCGGGAAGCAGCCTCACGCCGCAGCAAGACTGGGTGTTCGAGTTCTCGTCGGCCCAACAGACGCTGCTCAACCACTTTGGCGCCCGTTCACTCGACAGCTACGGCCTGACCGATCTGCCAAACGCCGTGTGCGCGGCGGGCGCGATCATCCACTACGTGCGCCATACCCAGCGCGGCAGCCTTGCTCACCTCACCAGCCTGCGGCCCTACTCCACGCAGGGATTCATGGTGCTCGACGCATTCACGCGGCGGAATCTCGAACTGGTCGAGACCACGCGCAGCCGCACGGCCAAAGGCAGCCTGCTGTCCGTGCTGGATCGCACCGTGACGCCGATGGGCGCGCGCCTACTGCACGGATGGGTCAATCAACCTCTGCTCGACCTTCAGCGGTTGAACGCACGCCTTGACGCCGTGGAAGCGCTGACTCAAGACGAAACCGTACGGGCATTCCTGCGTGACCAGCTTCGCACCGTGTCCGACATCGAACGGCTGACCAACCGCGTGTTGATCGGCCGTGCTGGCCCGCGCGATCTGTTAGGGCTGGCCGCCAGCCTAAAGGCGGTTCCCGCCCTGCGTGATACCCTAACCGGCTCTCGTGCATTCGAGGCGCTGGTCAACACGCTCGATCCCGTCACAGAGGTCGTTGCGCGCATCGAACAGGCGATCCCCGAAGATGCGCCGGGGCGTCCCGACACAATCGGCACGATCAGGCCGGGCTTCTCCGAGGAGTTGGATGCGATTCTCGCTGCCAGCCGCGACGCCCGCGAGTGGATCGCCAACCTTGAACCGTATGAGCGCGAGCGTACGGGCATCCCGTCGCTCAAAGTTGGCTTCAACAAGGTCTTCGGCTACTACATCGAAGTCACACACGCGAACACGCCCAAGGTGCCGGACGACTACATCCGCAAACAGACGATGGTCAACGCAGAGCGGTACATCACGCCCGACCTCAAAGAGTACGAGGCGCTGGTTCTCAACGCCGAAGAACAGATACTCGCTGTCGAGCGACAGGTGTTCCAAGCGCTGTGCGAGGAGATCGGCGAACATTCGCGCGCACTGCTCAAGACCGCCCGCGCGATCGCGCATCTGGACGTGCTGGCTGCGCTGGCGGACGTAGCCGTGCGCGAAGGTTACTGCCGGCCGCAGCTCACCGACGATGACCGTCTCATCATCCGCGATGGCCGGCATCCCGTAGTCGAACGCACCTTGCCGGACGGCACGCGCTACGTCCCCAACAACACGCATTTCGACAGTATGTCGCGCGTGCATATCATCACCGGCCCGAACATGGCCGGCAAGTCGACGTATATCCGGCAGGTCGCGCTGATCGTCCTGCTTGCGCAGATCGGCAGCTTCGTCCCGGCTGACGAGGCGATCATCGGGTTGGTCGACCGCATCTTCGCGCGCATCGGCGCACAGGATGAGATCCACGCCGGACAATCGACCTTCATGGTCGAGATGGTCGAGACCGCGCGTCTGCTGACCGGATCGACACGCCGCAGCTTGCTCATCCTCGACGAGGTTGGGCGCGGCACATCGACGTATGACGGCATGGCGATTGCTCGCGCCGTGGTCGAGTACATCCATAATCATCCGCGCCTGAACTGCCGCACGCTGTTCGCCACGCACTATCACGAACTGGTCGAACTTCCCAACATCCTTCCGCGCACACGGAACTTCAACGTTGCCGCGGTCGAGGATCACGGCGAACTCGTGTTCCTGCACAAGCTGATGGATGGCGGCGCGGATCGCAGTTACGGCGTACACGTTGCGCAGATCGCGGGCCTTCCCAAGCCGGTCATCGACCGCGCTGAACAGCTCCTGCGCGAGCTTGAAGAACGCGGCAGTGACTTCAAAGTCCGCAAGGCCGCGCCAGCCAAGCAGTTCAGCTTCTTTGAAACCCATGAGAACCCGGCTATCGAGGCGATTCGTTCGCTGAAGATCGACGAACTATCGCCGATCGAGGCACTTACAAAGCTGTACGAGCTGCGCCGTTTAGCTGGCGATTAGCACCTGCCGCACACTCAGACAGGAGACTTCATGACCGCACAGATCATCGACGGGAACCCCATCGCCGAGCGCCTGCGCGACCAGATCGCGCGCGATGCGCAAGCGTTTCAAGCTCAGCACGGTTATCCGCCCGGCCTTGGCGTTGTCCTCGTTGGGGACGACCCTGCCTCGCAGATGTACGTCCGTATGAAGCGGCGGGCGTGTGAGCGCGTGGGCGTCGCCAGCTACGCGCACCTGCTGCCGTCCGACGCATCGCAAGACGATGTCGAGTCCGCTGTGCGTCAGCTCAATGACGACCCGAAAGTGCACGGCATCCTCGTACAGCTTCCGCTCCCGAAACATCTTGACGAGGAGCGTGTGCTCCAAAACATCCGTGTCGAGAAGGACGCCGACGGCGCGCATCCGCTGAACATCGGCAGGCTCGCGATGAAGGGCCGCACGCCGCTGTTCCTCCCCGCAACACCGGCCGGGATCATGGTCCTCCTGCGCGATCTCGGCGTCGAACTCAGCGGCGCCAACGCGGTTGTCATCGGGCGCAGCAACATCGTAGGCATGCCGGTCGCGCTGCTGTTGATGGAAGCCAATGCAACGGTCACGATCTGCCACAGCCGCACCAAGAATTTGCAGGACTATTTGGCTCAGGCCGATGTCGTCATCGCGGCAGTGGGCCGTCCCAATTACGTGAACGGCGCGTGGCTCAAACCCGGCTGCACCGTGATCGACGTCGGCACTAACAAGGTCGACGATCCGTCGAGCGAGAAGGGATACCGATATGTCGGCGATGTCGATCTTGAGTCGGCGCGCGAAGTCGTCGGCGCGATCACGCAGGTTCCCGGCGGCGTCGGCCCGCTGACGATCACAATGTTGATACAGCAAACAGTCAAGGCAGCATTCAATCAAGCCGGCGGGAGCGCAGTGTAATGACGACAACCCTTCTCTCTCCCATCCATACACTGGTCACGATGGACGCGGCGCGCACGGAAATCCGAAATGCCGCCGTCTTGATCCGTGACAATGCCGTGGAAGCCGTGGGCGCGCCGGATGACTTCCGCGACGTGCCGGCCGACCGCACCATCCGGCTTGATCGGCATGTCGTCACGCCGGGGCTGATCAACACCCATCACCACATGTTCCAGAACCTGACCCGTGTCGTCGCGCAGGATCACGAGCTGTTCGGGTGGCTGACGACGCTGTACAAGATTTGGCACGGTTTAACGCCGGAGATGATTCGAATCTCCACACAGACGGCCATCGCCGAGCTGATGCTGTCCGGCTGTACGGCGGGCAGCGATCATCTGTATCTGTACTTGAACGGCGCGCGCATCGACGACGAGATCGAAGCCGCGCGCGAGATGGGGTTCCGGTTTCATCCCACGCGCGGATCGATGAGCGTCGGCGAATCGCTTGGCGGGCTGCCCCCCGATTCGCTGTGCGAGCCAGAACCGCACATCCTGCGCGAGACACAGCGCGCCATCGAGGTGTTTCACGATCCGGGCCGCTTCGCCATGACCCGTGTGGGAATCGCGCCGACCGCGCCGTTCAACGTATCGCAAGACCTCATGCGCGAGGCAGCGGCGATGGCGCGCGCGTTGGGCGTTCGCTTGCATACGCATCTGGCCGAGAACATCAGCGATATCGATTACAGCCTCGAACACTTCGGCATGCGACCGGGCGAATACGCCGAAAGCGTCGGCTGGGTCGGCGACGACGTTTGGCATGCGCACTGCGTCCAGCTCGACTCCGCCGAGATTGACCTATTCGCCCGAACCGGAACCGGCGTCGCTCACTGTCCGTGCTCGAATGCTCGCCTCGCGTCAGGCATCGCCCCCATCGCGCAGATGTTGACGAAGGGCGTTCGCGTGGGGCTGGGTGTGGATGGATCGGCGTCAAACGACAGCGGACATCTGCTCACCGAGGCGCGGCAGGCCCTACTCATGCAGCGCGCCGTGTCAGCGAACCCCGCCGCGATGACCGCGCGCACCGCGCTCGAACTCGCGACGCTCGGCGGCGCGTCGGTGCTGGGCCGTGACGACATCGGCGCGCTTGTCCCCGGCATGGCCGCCGACCTCGCCGCGTTCCGCATCGACACAGTTCCGATGGCCGGTACGTCGCTCGATCCCGTCGCCGCGTTGATTCTCTCCGGGCCTCATCGCGCCGACGTGGTGATGATTAACGGGCGCGTCGTCGTCGCAGACGGCCAGCTTGTGCCAGTGGATTTACCCGTGCTGTTGGAGCGTCACGCGAAAGCGTCGGCGGAACTGCTGAAGAACGCCTAGCGCTCGTCAGTGACGGCGTTCCCCACGGTCGATGCCTCGATCACGGTCGTAATCCTGCGGCGTGTCGATGTCGCGCAGGATGCTGTCGTTGTCGATCTCGACGTAATGAATATGGTCGCTGAACCGGTCGAAGAACACACGCGGCGTTAGGCCCGGCTCAAGCCTGAGGATCTCGTTCCAGTACCGGCGTCCAATCAGAACCGGATGCCCGCGCCGCATCGTGTGGCTTGGCACGATCAACTCGTGCTGGGCCTCGGCGTGTGCGAGCACAATCCGGTTGACGACGCGGGTCTGCAGCGCGGGCTGATCGCCCAACACCATCAGGGCCGCCGCGGTATGCGCGGGCATTGCAGAGAGGCCGGCCTTCAGGGATGACAGCATCTCGCCCGTCTTGTAGGCGCGGTTGTTGACGACCGTCACATCCCACGGCGCGAGAACTGCCTTGATTTCCTTCGCGTCGTGCCCGGTCACGACGACGATCGGGTCGACGCGCGCCTTAATCAGCTGCTCGATAACGTGCTCGATGATGGTGCGATTTTCGCGCCACAGCTTCAAGAGCTTCTGTTCACCCATACGGGTCGACATCCCGGCCGCCAGCACGACCGCGCCCACGGGCCGTTGAACCTCGCGCACCGGCTCATGTCCGCGCACCTCGCCAAGCGCGACGGCGTGCAGCGTACTGTGTCGCAGGGCGATCTTCGCTGCGATGCGCGCCCGCACACGGTTGTACGGAGTCATGGGTGTCTGGTTGAAGAACGCGACGGTGCGCACGTCACGCGGCACACCGGCCATGCCGAGCTGATCGTCGCGGATCACCTGTGCGATCCACGAAGGCCGGATCGCGCCGTTCAGTGGAAATCCGCAGCGGTCGATCATGGCCTGCGCGTTATAGACGTTTTCGTCGTTGAGCGCCTGCCCCACGGCTGCGAACGACGCGACCGGAATCGCCAACGTCGTCGCCTTAGGAATCTGCGGCTCGCCGCGGGATGGGGCTTTCAACGGCTTTCCCGCTGCATAGTCAGCCTCGACCAGCATCACATCCGAGTCGATTCGATCCAGCAGCGCATCAATCAGGGACGGCGCAACGGCCATCGCCCGCCCACGGACGATGTCACCATGCAGGACGACGAAGCGCGCCTCGCTCAGTGTTTGGGAGATTACCGCTGGCTCGGTGTTCGCATGGAGCGCCGCAGGGAACAGAGAGAGCTGCTCCTCTGGAACCGGAACCGTAGCAGCGGCGAGCACGCGCCATCCGGTCTCGGCGAGTTCATAGCCGATACCGACCAGCAGCGACGTCTTGCCACCCGCGCCGATCAGCGAGACGACGGCGCCCTTTTCAATGCCAAACGCATCGGTGAATTTCATGGCCCGAGTCGAGTCGATAGACCGCGCATGCGTTGCAATCCGATCATGCTATGGAATCGCGCCAACCCCCGCCTTCCGCAGCGCCGCGACCACACGTTCCGGCGTCATCGGAATCGCGTCGATCCACACGCCGGTGGCGTCATGCACCGCCGCTACGAGCGCCGGCGCCAACGGCAGCAGCGGCATTTCCGCCATACCCCGCGCACCCCACGGCCCAATCGGGTCGGGGTACTCCAGCACGACCGACTTCACCTCATGCGGGACGTCTTTGATCGTCGGAATCAAGTACGTCGAGAGATACGGATTCAGGATTTTCCCCTCACGGGTGACGAGGTTTTCCATCACCGCATATCCCTGCGCCTGAACCACAGCGCCCTCCACCTGCCCAACGACGAGCTGCGGATTGATGGCGCGTCCAACGTCATTGGCGCTGACGACCCGGATGATCTCGATGTGCCCGGTCTCGATGTCGACCTCGACCTCAACGGCCTGCGCCGTGTAGCCATACGCGAAGTTCGGCTCGGATTTGCCTGTTCGGGGATCGAACATCGACGTCCGGGGGGGCCGGTATTCGTACACGCCGATGGCCGGCCGTTCTTCACTTTTCCACGCGGTCAGCGCCTTCTCCGCCGCCCCGCGAATGGCGTTGCCCGCCATGAATGTCAAGCGAGATGCCGATGCGCTCCCGGACGAACCGACGCTCGCCGAATCAGACGGGATCAACTCGACGCGCTCAATCGGCACACCGACGGCTTCAGCCGCCATCTGCACGAATACCGTGTGCGCGCCCTGCCCGACATCCGCGCCGTTCGCCCGCACGACTACACGGTCGATTTTCGATTTGCCATACAGTTCAATCGCCGCCCACGAGTGCTCTGGAAAGCCGAACGAATAACCAACGTTCTTGTAGCCGCCGGCAAACCCGATACCCCGCTTGCGCCACGACTCTACGGGCTGCTCAACACTGCGCCGGCGCCATTCACCATCGTGTGTCCAGTAACTCTCAAGCGCGCACTGTTCGATGACCTGCGGCATGCTGACCCCGGACGGCAGCGGCGTTTGCACCGACGTTACGCTGCCTTCCCGTATGGTGTTAATCATGCGGATGTGAACCGGATCCATTCCGAGCGTGTCGGCCAGCTTGTTCATCTGGATTTCAGCGGCGAACAACGCCTGCGGCCCGCCGAACCCGCGGAATGCCCCGGTCGGTATATTGTTGGTGTAGACCGCATACGTGTCGACGTGTACGTTCGGGCACTCATACGGCCCGCTGATGAGCAGGCACGCGTTAGCGACGACCTTGGTTGACGTGTACGCATAGGCGCCGGCGTCCGCTAGCACTTCGGCTTCCACGGCGACCAGCTTCCCCTCGCGGGTAGCGCCCCACCGCGTCCGTATCGAAAACGGGTGCCGCTTGTGGTGGAAACGAATCGACTCCTCGCGCGACCATTGAATCTTGACCGGACGCCTCAATCGCTGCGCCGCCAGCGCCAGTACGATCTGTACCGACATATCCTCGCGGCCGCCGAATGCGCCCCCGATAGCCGGATAGATCACGCGCACCGACTCCTCTGGCACATCCAGCGCGTGGCTGATCTGCCAGACATCTTCGTGCGCCCACTGGCCCGCGACCACGACCGTAATCCGGTCTTCGTCATCAATGTATGAAAGCCCGGCTTCAGGCTGAAGATAGGCGTGTTCCTGATAGCCGGTTTCGTAAACCCCTTCAACGACGACATCCGCCGCATCCCAACCAGCCTGCTGCGTGCCTTTCCGGATGCGGAAGTGACACAGGACGTTGTTGTCGCTGCCGACGTGAAGCTGCGGCTGTCCGGGTTCCATCGCCGTTCGGAAGTCGAACACGGTCGGAAGCGGTTCATAGACGATCTCGATCGCCGCGAGGGCCGCTGCTGCCTGTGCCTCGCTGTCCGCCACCGCGACCGCAACGCAGTCCATTGTCGTCCGAACGATGTCTGCGCCTTCAATACTGCTCCCCGGCCCGCACAACACCGGCTGATCCTTGATGACCAGACCATACTCGTTCTTCGGCACATCTCGCGCCGTGAAGATCGCGTGGACACCCGGCATCGTTTGAGCGCGGGACGTGTCTATCGAAACGACACGGGCGTGCGCGTGGTCGCTGAAGCGAAGCTTCATCCACAACTGCCCCGGAACCGTGATGTCACCGGGATACGGAGTTTCTCCAGTGACCTTGCCATACGCGTCGATCCGGCCGACCGAACGGCCCACGTGTTTGAGCATCGATTCAGTCATAACCGGTTACTTGCCTTCCCGGCGCGCTTTGGCGATCTGCTTGCGAACCTGCTGCTGCCGCGCCTTCTTCGCCGCCGCGGCGACTTGGATCTCGCGCTTATCCCGCTTCATCTCGCGGTCACTGAACTTTTCTTTGGTCTTGGGCACCATCATCGCGAACAGCACGGACATAACCATCATGCAGATGAAGAACAGCGCCACCCCGACGATCGTCCGCCACAAGGACGGATCGACCTGCCCCACGAATCGCTGCGTGTTCTCGGCTAGTGGCGCGCTGAGGATATACGCGACCGCAGCGAACACAATCGTAAGAATCAGGCCGGTAATGCCCAGCCATGCGCGGCCGCGCCGTAACTGTGACTCATCTTTCGCCAATGGATCAGTCTGCTTGAACATCGGTCGCCTCCGTCACCCCATGACTCAGCGATGCGGACTGCATCGCGCTGATGATCTTATAATATCCGGTACAGCGGCACAGGTTGCCACTGAATGCCTGTTCAATTTGGTCGCGGGTAGGCTGTGGATGTTCGTCCAGCAAAGCCGCCCCGGCAACGAGGAATCCCGGCGTGCAGTACCCGCACTGCACCGCCCCATGTTCGATAAAACTCGCCTGAACCGGATGCAGTTCGCTGCCATCTTTCAAGCCCTCGACCGTCGTGACACGCGCGCCGTGAGCACGCACCGCCGGAACCATGCACGCCATTACCGCCATGCCGTCCAGCATCACGGTGCACGCGCCGCACTCGCCTTCGGCGCAGCCTTCTTTCGTACCGGGGAGGTCGGCGACATCCCGTAGAAAGTCGAGCAGGGTGCTGTCATGTCCGCTGTCGAACCGCCGTGCCAGTCCGTTGATCTCGACCTCGATTGGATCGCCATCGGCCAACATGCTCGCGTGTTCAATGACCGGATGTTGAGCCTGCCCCCGCAGCATCGCAGCGTCGGCGGGCGGGGCCGCGCTCGTATCATGTGCCAGCGTGCGCAGCGCGCGATGCACTAACACGCCGATCATCTCGCGCCGATAAGCCGCCGTACTGCGCACGTCGTCAATCGGGGATGGCGCTGCGGCGGCGGCCCGCGCAGCGCGCGACATCACCTCCGGCGTTAGCGGATGTCCGATCAACTGGAGTTCGGCGTCCGGCACGCGGATAATCACCGGCGCGACGCTCCCAAGGGTGACCACCGCATTGGTCACGACCGAGCCGGCATCCAGCGTCAGCAGCACCGTGCAGTTCACCACCGAGATCGCCTGTGCGCGGCGCAGACCCAGTTTGAGGAAGATCCCGCGCTGGTTCACGGTCATCTTGGGGATGCGAATGCTGACGAGCAGTTCATCCGGCTCCATCACGGTCTTGCGCAGTCCGGTGTAGAACTCGGCGAGACGGACGCTGCGCGTGCCACGCGCCGAGCGCAGATCGACCGATGCGCCCAACGCCATTAGTGGTGAAATCGTGTCATTGGCCGGCGACGCGGTGATGATGTTGCCGGCGACGGTCGCCCGGTTGCGGATCTGCGGCGCGCCAACCTCCCAACTCGCCTGCGCGAGGGGCAGCGCAAAGCGCCGGATCATGTCGCTTGCGACGATGTCGTTATGCGTCACCATCGCGCCGACAATCAGCGAGTCGTCCGTCTCCGTGATTCCTGCAAGTTCCGCCACGCGCGACACGTCGATGAGTGCCTCAAGGTGCGGGCGCACCCCGCGTTCAAGCTCGATCAGCAGGTCTGTCGCGCCGGCGACGACACGAGCCTGCGCCCCATATTTTGCCAGCAGTTCCACCGCTTCGTCAGCGGAGGCGACGTTGTGATACGCTTTCCACATAATCCGCCCTCAGGTTAGTGCGCTTCAATTCGAGTTACGGGTTCAATATCCAACACGGTATACGGGTTGATGTTCACGATATGGGTATGTTCGTAATCGGTTCGTGTCTTAATCCGGTTATCATACGTATGGACGTGCCCATGCACCATATAGCGCGGACGATACCAGCGCATGAACCATAACAGCGCCCGCATGCCGTGGTGCGGTCTGTCCTCCAAGTCGTGGATGCCTCTCGGCGGAGAGTGGGTCACCAACACGTCGACGCCGAATCCCTTGCGGTAGCAGCGTGGGAGCAGCGATGGGCCAAACCGGATGACCATGTTGGCGACCTGCCAATCGTCATACTGGATACTCCCCTGATTGTAGCGTATCGACCCCTCAATGCCCGCGAAGGTCAGGCCCTCAAACTCTACCACCTTCCGGTGAAGGTCGATACCACCGGGCGGCTCCTGATCGTACATCTCGTCATGGTTGCCGCGCACGTAAAACAGTGGCACGCCGAGCACCGACGTGATGAACTCGAGGTACGCCGCGCTCATATCTCCACAGCTGACGACAAGCCTGACGTCCGCGTACCGGCGTCTGAGGTTCGCTGCATTTTCTAACTGAGCGACAACTGTGTCGCTGACAAAAAGAATCTTCACCGTATCGCCGTTACTTGTACCGCCGAATCGACGGCCGCTATCACGTATCCTGCCACGACATAGGACGCCCCGAACCACCACGTTGAGTCATGATGATCTCCGCAAGGATGCTCACCGCGATCTCGCGCGGCGACTGCGCCTCGATATCCAGCCCGATCGGCGCACGCAGTCGATTAAGCGACTCCAGCCCGATGCCGGTTCGGGTGAGGGCTTCGCGGGTCAAGAGAATCCGCCGCTTGCTGCCGATTAACCCGACATACGGGGCCTTTGTCGCCAGCAGCGCAGGAAGCAGTCGCTCGTCCACCGGCAGTCCGCGCGTCACCGCCGCGACGTACGTATGCTCGTCGATCACGGTTCGCGATACGATGTCCACCGGGTCGCACACGATGTAGCCAGCCAGATCAGGCACGACGTGCGGCCCACAATAGTCGCTGCGGTCGTCGGACAGGATCACCTGAAAGCCCGCCCACTTGGCGAGTTCACACAGCGCGCCCCCCACATGTCCCCCGCCGATCACGAGCAAGCGCGGCGCGGGGCGCACCGGATCAATCACGACCCGCAGCGTGCCGCCGCAAATCCCCGGATCTCCGGCTTCCAAGCTGTTGAGCGTGTACGTTTTCTCGCGGATTTGTCCGTCTTGCAGCGCCGCGGCCGCCTCTCGAATCGCGTCCGCCTCCATCGCGCCACCACCGATCGTGCCGACCACCGACCCATCCTGCCGCACAAGCATCTTCGCTCCGGCCTCGCGAGGCGTTGAGCCTTGCGCCCAAACGACAGTCACCAGCGCGAACGGCTCCGATCCATCAGCCGCCTTACCCACCGCGGCCAACACCGCGCGTACGTCATCCATCGTCGCCTATTACGACCTCTCCAATCAACACGCGATCTGCGTCCACGGCCCAGCAGCACGTCACGGCCGGTCGCACGCGCACTCCATCATTGGGCGCGTACAGCCCGACTGCCACCGAGTATCGCCCTGCCGGTAATGGCGCCAAGTCTAACACAACCTGTTCGGAAGTCACGCCGGGCGGCAGGATACCGGGCGGAAACGCGCCGCCTCCGAGATAAGCGTCGTCTTGCAGGACTGGCGGCTGATCGAGCTGCGCGTACACATGGACGAATCGGCGGAAGTCGCCCACAGCGTCGCCTTCGTTCAGCCACGACAGCGAAACCGCCAACGCGTCGCCTTGACGCGCTACGGCCGGCTCAAGGCCAACCCCCGCTTGCGCAAAGTGAATCGAGGCAGACGCCGTCGACAAGGGAGCCGCCGCGTAAACCCCGTGCCAGTACGGCGTCACGATCTGATCGGCGCGTGAGTAATCGATCTCGACACGCAGCTCACCACCCCGATTCTGGGCTGGTATGCGCGTCGGCACGACGACGAACTGCCCCGGAATACCCGGCAGGTTGTGAGTCACGACATCGCCGCCGTTCACCCGAACCGTCATCGTCACCGCCGCCGGCGCGTGATAAACACTGAGCAGAATCACGTCGCCGTCGTCCGGCGCATCGAGCACGAACTGCTCCGCGCCCGAAAGCACCCGGCCCCCATCGCGCCACCGGCACATATCGCGGCAGCCCATCACGCCCAGATCGTAATACTCGCTGGCGAACCCGGCAGGGCGCGCAGCGTTTGACCATGAATAATGGTGCGCGCGCTCGCTCTCGATGTCCGCCACGTCAACGATGTCGAAGGGAGCACCCTGCCCCAAGTGAGCGACCAGCGCCGGCGGCAGCGGTGGCTCAGCCCGAACCTGTGTCCAGTCTGGCCGGTAGACGCCCTGAAACGGGCCACCAAGCGCCACGTTGGTTATGGGATCGACCGGGGCATCAAAACCGACGATAGGCGGGCCGTATAAGGCGTCCGCGAGGTAACGGAGACCACGCGCGTCGGTATAGGCGGCAATGTAGTCGGGCTGCTGCCGGTCGAGATACTCCCCCACCGCACCCGGCCCATTACGCCACGACTCGGCGGCGTCGGGAGACGTCAAGCCAACCATGTCGAGCGTTGTGCGGCCGCCGATAAACCGGGTCAATCCGACATCATGGACGGCGACGACTGACTCCGGCGATACGTTGGTGGCAATCCATCGTGACATCGCCAGCGGCTGACGCGCGACGTTCTCGACGTTGATCCGGTACAGGTCGAAGAAGGTGATGTGCGTCCATCCCGCGAACGCAAACACGCCGACAGCGACACCGGTCGCCACCCGTTTGTCAAGCCGACTGATCGCCGCGGCCACGGCGGGCAGGGCGACGATCAAGAGCGGCGCTGAGTAGCGATTGAAGTGCCAGAACGCCGTGTCGAGGGTCGCAATAGCGGCGAAACCGGCGGCCCACCAGCCCAACATGAGCAGCCCGCTGAGGTTACGCCGAAACATGAGCGCCACCGCGCCAACCCCAGCTGCAAGGCCCGTAAGCGGCGGCAGGATCCAGTGTCCGTTCACATCTGCGCCGGTCAAGAACTGCCACCACAATCGCGCGGTGTTTCCAAGGATGCGGTCGGCCACGTAGCCGAAGTCGAAGGGAATAATCGAGAACAGCGACTTGGACTGCCCGCCCGACGACCCCACGCCGCCGGTGACGATGAGGTTCAGCGCGGGTTGCAGGCCGGCAGCGGCCAGCAGCGCGATGAACACGAGCGCAGCAGTACGCCACTTTCGCTGCGCCACGGCACGGCCCGCGAACATAATTCCCGCCAGAACCGCGAAGGCGGCTGCTTCAGGGCGGCTCATGGCGAGAAGCGCCGCCACGACAGCGAACGGCACAGCGGACGCCCGGTCGAACGTCAACAACGCAGCCGCCATCAGGCCGCCGACCAGAAGCGTTTCCATTCCGCTTGCAGCGTGCCATGTCATCGCGCCGCCGATCACCGCCAGCCCCAACAGCGCGCCCGCGATCCGTAGGCGTCCCCACCGGATCGCCAGCTGCCGCACACACTCGGCCGCGACGAAGAGGCCGCACGCGCCAATGGCCGCCGCCCAGATACCCACACCAAGACCGTGATCCGCAGGGCCGCAAGCAGGGGCAAGCAGCGCCGGATAGATCAAGCTCGTCCCGCCTGATGTCGGCGGTTGACCGGGGTTGTAGACAAAGGGTTCGCCGGAAGCCAACTGACACGCGTACTGGAAGTGGATATACGCATCGTCAACCGGCATCAGCGGGGCGCCGCCGGTGAACCGTGCGCTAGCCAGCGCGTAGACGCATACCGCGGCGACAGCAGCGGCCGCGTAAATCCACGGCAGCACGCGCTCGATCCGCTTCCATCCGCCGGTCACGATAAATACGGATCCGTAAAGACGTCGATCATGAAGCGAATGTCGTCGCCAATGCAGTACAACACCGGCGACGTCGCGCCAGCATCCAGATAATCGTTGACCTTGCGGCGCACATCGTCTGGCGTCCCGACGGCCATCAGTGCCAACAGCACTTCCTCCGGCACAAGATGAGCCGCCGCGTCCAAGCCTGTTTCCGACGCGGTGCGCACGATCACGTCAATCAACGACGCGGCGACGCCATTCGCCTGCATCAGCGCTGGCTGCGCCAGCACGGCGCCGGCGACAAAGCGCTGCGCCTCGGCCATCGCTTGAGCGCGGTTGCGATTCACCGAGCACGCGATCAACTGCGGCCGGTCGATGAACTCGATCGGCCGGTGTGTCACCGCCGCGCCGCGCCGGATTTCATCAAGCGCGGCACGTGTGTACGCCGGCGTGACGAGATAGTTGAGCAGCGCGCCATCGGCAAGCTCTCCGGCCAGCGCGAGCGTGCGCGGGGCCGTCCCTCCGAGATAGATCGGGATACGCCGGCTTTGCAACCGCATCTCATGTTCGGGGATCTGCGCGTTGAGGAGCGTCACGAACTCTCCGCTGCGAGATACAATGCGCCCAGCGATCAGCTCGCTCAGCGCATTCGTCACCTCACGCAGCGCAAGCAGCGGTCGATCACGCGCGATGCCGACACGAGCCGCTTCACCGTCCGTCCATCCGCCCAATCCGCACAGGATCCGATCCGGCGCCAGTTCGTCAAGCGTCACAAGCGACGTGGCGATCAGACCCGCATTCCGCGTCCACGGATCTAGCACGCTCGCGCCCAGCTTGATGCGCGTCGTGACAGCGCCAAGCGCGGCGAGAACGACCAGCGAATCGCGCAGCAGCACTCGTTCCGCCTGCCAAATGGCTTCAAATCCACGGAGTTCTGCGTACTGCACTACCCGTATAGCGTCCGGCAGCGGCATTTGAACGGGAAGGAACAGGCCCAACCGCTTGAACATGCCTAGCCCATCATCCGCCGTTCGAATGCGAATTGCAACTGATCGAACGCCTCGGCGAGCGTTACGCCGTCCGGCACAGCGTGACCGAAGACGACCTGATAGAACGCATTGATGTCCTCAGGGACGTCGAGGTCATACTGAAGGTTCAGCGAGTCGTATTCGGCGACGTGTACACCGAGCGCGCGGGCCTGTGCGAGGTGCCGCTGATAGCTCTGCGGCCCGTAGTCGTATTCAATCAGTCCGGGCGGCCTGACCAAGAGCGCGTTCGTCCCATCATGGGAACGATCAGTAGCGATAACCACGCACTGTTCATGCGTCCCCGCCAAACGAATCATGTCCGTGATGTCGTTGGCTGTGATGAGCGGCACGTCCGCGGGCAGCACAAGGATCGAACCGGCGTTCCATGACGCAAGCATCTGAGTCGCCCGCATCAGGGCCGGGTTAAGCGCGGGTTGGCCGCTTTCCTGCACCGTGCGCGCGCCGAAGTCACGAGCGATGCTCAAGACCTTGTTATCGCGGCTGATGACCAACGTCCCCGTAATCGAGCGCGCGCTCCGGGTCGTCTCCAAGATGTGCCGGAGCGTCATTTCAGCGAATCGCTGGCGCTGATCGGCAGACAGCACACCGGCCAACCGGCTCTTCGCGCGGTTCAAGGGTTTAACGGGCAATACGACCCACATGCTCACCGGATCCGCTCCCCGATATAGCCGAGCACTTCACCAGCAAAACGCTCGCGATCCGCCGGCTCAAGCATCAACGTATCCCGCTGAATTATGTTCATCCCATCACACGTGAACTCAGGATTACGTACATCGTCCACAAAATCGGTCAGCAGCGCCCCGTAGAAGCCAGCGACACTGCGGGCGCTTACCGCTAGACCCTGCTCGGCCATCAGCTTGGCCGCCGGCCCTTTGACCGCTTTACCGCCGATAACCGGCGTCACCGCGACACGCGGTACGTCACGCCCAAGCAGTCGTTCGCGCATGTCACCGACCGCCAGAATCGGCCCGATCGACAGCCACGGGTTAGAGGGCGCAAAGACGATACAGGTCGCCCAGTCGATGGCCTCGGCGACCGCGGTGGTGACACGTGCGTCCTCCGCGCCCACGTAGCGGATGAACTTGACTTCGGGCTGCCAGCGGTGACGGACAAAATACTCTTGAAAGTCAAGCTCGCCGTAATCGGACGTGATGACCCGCGTCGGCACCGGAGCATCCGTCACCGGCAGAATGTCAATGTCGACCCCCATCGCCCGCGCAAGTTCAGCGGTCGCTTGCGTGAGCGTCGCGCCGTCGGCCATCCGCTGTGTGCGATACATGTGCGTCGCTAGGTCTCTGTCCGTAAGCCGGAACCACGTATCGTCACCCAACCCCGTCAAGGCGTCCAGCACCGTAGTGGTATCACGCGCCACGCCCCACCCGTTGACCGGGTCTACCCGCCCTGCGAGGGTATAGAGCACGGTGTCGGAATCAGGGCAAATCCTCAAGCCGTAACGCCGGAAGTCGTCACCGACATTGACAACGATCCTCAGCGAGCCGGGCGGAAGACAGCGGCTCAAGCCATGCGCCATTTTCGCGCCGCCTACGCCGCCAACAAAGAGTACGACGCGCAGTTCTGAACTCATCGCCACACAACACTCTCTTCTAAAGGGTTTCGCGCTCGTGACCGGCTCTCGGCCGGCACACCAATCGTAATGATCGCCTGCGGCTCCCAGTCCGCATCCAGTTCCAGCGCCGCGCGCACGACGTCTTCACAGAACAGCGGCGCGCACATCCAGCACGCGCCCAGCCCGTGTGCGTGTGCGCTGAGCAGAAGGTTTTGCCCCGCCATCGCCACGCTCTGTACCGCCATCGTGCGCTCGTGGGCGGCGCGAACCGGATCAGGATACGCATCCATGTCACGCATCGTCAGGCACAGCACAATGAGGACGGGCGCGCCGGTCAAGCGGGCATACGACCGGCCGGCGTCAGCATCAATGACCTCTTGGGGTACGCCGTCGCGCGCGAGATCGACGCGCAGTCGTTCACCCATCGCCGCGGCTAACGTCCGCTTCATCGCGTCGTCCTCGATCACGGCGAAGCGCCACGGCTGGCGATTGTGTGCGGACGGCGCACGAATCGCCGCATCGAGCAGTGCGGTGACAACCTCACGCGGCACACGCTCGTCCGTATAGCGCCGGATCGAGCGTCTCGCGTAGATCGTTGCCATCAACGGCTCGACCTGTTCGCGACCGTCGGGACTAGCGATAGAGGTCATGTTGGGGCTGTCGATTCAAATCCGCCGCCGTGCCATACGGCCCGACTGACGGGATGCCGCGCACGAGAACAACCGGGAATCCATCCGCGCCTTCGCCGCAAATCAGATGCGCCGCCGATGCGAGTAAGTCGCCATACCCGCTGACCGTCACGCGGAGGGTTCGCCCGTACAGGTCTTCGCTTCCGCGCAGATCGAGCACCGTGGTTACGCCCGCCGCGCCGATCGCCACGCCGATATTGCCCACGCGAAACGGCCGCCCATGCGAGTCGCTGATAACCACGCCGCACAACGCGCCGGTCAGTGACTCGATGCGGTCGCGCAGTGCTGCCGCGCTCCGATCGGGATCGACCGGCAGCAGCAGCGCGTGCGTATCCCCATGCTCGATGTTGCTCTGGTCAATCCCGGAGTTGGCACTGGTGAAGCCGAGGCGGTGCGTGGTCACCAGCACATTCGGGGCCACGCGTGACACGCTCGATGATTCGCGCAGCACCAGCTCGACAATACGCGGGTCTTTGCCCGTCTTTTCGGCGAGTGCCTGCGCCTCCTCCGATGGTGCGACGGTCTGTAGATCGACCATGCGCCCTTCGCTCTTAGACACGATCTTGGACGAGATGACCAGCACGTCATTGGTGTGCAGGTGCTCCCCGGCCCGCTGTACTGCGTCGACGATCAGCTCAGCAAGGTCATCTCCCGCTTGAATCAGTGGAATACCCGGTACCGACCATAACGTCACGCGCCGATCGCTCACGAGGGCAGTCCTGTGATTCGGATACCCGCCGTCTTGATCCCGTAGGCCTTGTTGATATGCAGAAGTACAGGGGTCAACGCTTCAGCCGCGACAACGTTAGCCAGCGGGCCGGCGTCGACGCCGCGCATCCCCGCCGCTTCGACCAATTGGATGACATCCACTTTCGCGTCGGCGTCGTCCGAGCATACCAGCACATCACAGTCGATCTCAGCGCTTGGATCCTTGAGCTTGCCCGCGCTGACGTTGTGAAACGCGCCCACAACCCGCGCGGTCGGGCCGAGGATGCGCTGCGTGTTGAGCGCGGCGGCGCCGCCTTCCGGCAGGAACACGGTGCGAACATGAGGCGGTTTCAGCGGCACGGTCAGATCCACGACGATCTTGCCGGCGGCCTGCGCTTTGATCGACTCTACGATCTCAGGCTGCGCGTCAAACGGCACTGACACGACGACGATGTCCGCGGCCGCGGCGGCGTCCGGGTTCGCCATACCGGTCAGGTAGTCGCCGCCCAGTTCTTGGTTCCACTCCTCGCAGCGCGCCGCCGCCCTCTGCGCATCGCGGGAACCGATCAGCACGCGATACCCGTTGAGCGCCCAGCGAACCGCCAGCCCGCCGCCTTCTTTGCCCGTGCCGCCAATAACTGCCACAGTGACCATGATACCGCTGTCACTTTCGATCATGATTATCCTTTCAAATGACGCTTCGCTTGCTGTCGTAAACTCCACCATTATAGACCGTCCGCGGACAGCCTTTGATTAACGCCATCACCTCAAGCGTAAGTACAGATCGTCCACGGTTCGCGCCGCCTGAAACGAATCCCAGCGGGTACGAATAAACGAGATGCGATGTTTCGCCGGGTTAGAAACGGGTGGATGTTTGCGAGTAACCGGGCCAAGCGCGACGCGATAGTAAACGGCCTGTGCGCGCGGATGGTCTGGTTCGTCCGGCAGCACCCAACTGCGATAGCTCAACTCGATCCCCGTCACCCGCGCGTAACAGTGCACCGCGCCGTTCAACGCGCCGAACGCCCGGCTGAAGAAGAAGGCAAGATACGCCGCCTCGATGCCTTCAGGAAACTGCCCGGCCGGGATTCGATACCACCGTTCATCACGCAGGCGCGCGAAATCGCGCTTGCGGTTGATTACGCAAACAAGGACGCGCTCGTCGGGATCGATCACGGATTGTCTTCTGAGTCGATGAGATCCAGTTCCATGACGCGCATCTCGTTCAGCGCCTCGTCACGCCGGCGGAACAGCGCACGGTACTTCGCCTTATCACTGCCGTTCATCTGATCCACGGCGCCGCCGTAGGATGCCAGCAGGTCGTCGATTTCAGCGTCCAGCGCTTCATACGTTTGCACCAGCTGCTGATAAAGGTCGATATCGCGCTTCAGATCGTCCGGGAGGTCACTCATGGTTGATCTCTCCCCGAGTCCTTGTCTGGCTCGACATTCTCTGTAGATGCTACCACATACAGCGGCCGTCCGCGCGTCTCGTCATAAATTCGCGCGACATACTGCCCGAGCACAAACAGGAAAAAGAGCTGAAAACTGCCGATCAGCAGAAGCACCACAATCGTCGTCGCTTGGCCGCCGAAGAAATCAGGCCCCAAACTGATTCGCAGCAGTGCGATGATCGGGATCGCCAGCACAGCCAGCAAGCCCAACGCCAATGAGACATAGATCATCACCTGAAGCGGGAAGAACGAAAAGCCGGTTACGGCATCCCACGCGAACCGCATCATCTTACGCAGCGGATACTTGGTCTCGCCGATCGTACGGGCTTCGCGCACATACTGCACACCCGTTTGGCGGAACCCGACCCAGCTTGTCATGCCTCGAATGAAACGGTTGTGTTCACGCATCGTCCGCAGCACATGAGCGACGCGCTCGTCCATCAGCCGGAAATCACCGGTATCCAACGGGATATGAACATCGGTGATGCGGTATATCACGCGGTAGAACAGCTTGGCCGTCGCGCGCTTGAACCACGACTCCCCTTTGCGTTCTGAGCGAACCGCGTACACCACCTCGTAGCCCGCCTTCCAGCGTTCGATCATTTCAAGGATGACCTCAGGTGGGTCTTGCAAGTCAGCGTCGATCAACACCACCGCCCGCCCCGTCGCGAAGTCGATCCCGGCGGTCACCGCCACCTGATGACCAAAGTTGCGCGCGAAGTTGACGATCTTGATTCGCGGGTTCTTCGCGGCCTCGGCGCGCATCTCATCGAGCGATTTGTCGCGGCTCCCGTCATTGACGAGGATCAGTTCCCACGGCTCGTTGGTCGACTCCATAACCCGAGCCACCTCGGATACGAGGCGCGGGACATTCCCTTCCTCGTTATAGACGGGGGCAACGATTGAATACGTTGGACGTGCGGTCATGGACAGGTCTCGACAAGCGATATCGCGATCGACAGATTTTACACGGATACTGCGGCGAGTACGCATAACCTCAACGCGGCGCACCCCATTCTGCCACAAGCCGCGTCGGGACGTTAGCCGTCATTGGTCAGGTTAGGGAATTGGTATCGCGAATCGTGGTCGGGTATAGTCGACAGGCCACAGCCATCCCGCCATACTCAACGAGGGCACGAAGACTTCATGGGAATAGACGCGGAACTATTTCGGAATACGCTCACCAAGTGGGCTTCCGGAGTCACCGTCGTTACCACCACGCACGAGGGACAGCATCACGGGCTGACGGTCAGCTCGTTTTCAAGCGTCAGCCTCGACTCGTCGCTAATTCTTGTGTGCATCAGCCACCGAACCGCGGCGCTCCCCATGCTGCTCGCGGCCGGCCACTTCGCCGTCAATATCCTGTCGTCAGCTCAACGTGAAATCGCGCGCCGCTTCGCCGGCCAGATTCCAGACATCGTCGACCGCTTTGACGGCATCGCGTATTCCACGCTCGTCACGGGTTCACCGCTTCTCGACGGCGCGCTGGCGTGGATCGACTGTCACACGGCGCGAACCATCGAAGCTGGCGATCACACGATCTTCATCGGCGAGATCGCGGCCGCCACCGTGTTTGACGATGCGCCGCTGGTCTATACGAATCGGCAGTGGGGAACCTTCGCGCCCCTAGCCTGACCTGCCTTTCGGGTCGGGCTGCTTTCTGCCGGCGCTTGTATCCGGGAACCGCGCCGCGGCGGCCATCGCCGCGCCCACAATTCCGGCGTCGTTGAAGAAGTGCGCGGGCACGATCTCCGCGTTGATCTTGATGTATTTGATGAACCGGTCGAATCGCTTGCTGATGCCGCCGCCGATGATGAACATGTCGGGCGTGAAGATCCGTTCCAGATGAGTCAGATAGTCGTTGACGCGCTTCCCCCACTTCGACCACGACAGGTCTTTCTCTTCCTTGACACGTGCCGATGCACGCGCCTCGGCGATCTTGCTGCCCATGTGCAAATGGCCGAACTCCGTATTCGGCACCAACTTGCCATCGAGGAACAACGCGCTGCCGATTCCGGTGCCGAAGGTGAGCATGATGACGACGCCCATCTTGCCCTTTCCGGCGCCGAAGACCATCTCGGCCTCACCCGCCGCATCAGCATCGTTGAGGACGATAAACGGCATTCCCACGACGTTATTGAATAAGGTCTGCCCGTCACATCCGATCCAGCCGGCATCCACGTTCGCAGCGGACAGCATAGTGCCATTCTTCACGATTCCGGGATACGTGCAGCCGATCGGCCCTGAATACGCCGCCATCTCGACCAGCGTCTTCACGGCTTGAGCGACCGCGGGTGGTGTCGAGGGCTGCGGTGTATCGACGCGCAGCCGTTCCGACACCAACTCCCCGTCGGCCGCGTTTACGACAGCCCCTTTAATCCCGGAGCCGCCGATGTCGATTCCAAGAAATGTTGCCACGTCTAGACCCCCTTACGTGTCGTCCATTCAATGACGAATTGCGTCAGCAGACGCGCCCCGTATCCTGACATACCTTTCGCCGGAATGTACGCGCTGGCCCCGGAATCGACGAACGTGCCGGCCATATCCACGTGCGCCCACACCGGATAATCGACGAACTCGGCAAGGAACATGGTCGCGACGCTTGCGCCGGCCTTCGGGATCGTCGAGCTGTTGCGCATATCCGCCGTATCGCTGTCGATCTGCTTGCGATATTCGGGCGCCATCGGCATCGGCCACACGCGCTCGAAAACCGTCTCGCCCGCGTGTTCGAGCGCACGGCGCAGTTCCGCATCCGTCGCGAAGACCGCCGAATACACCCCACCAAGCGCAGCGGCCGCCGATCCGGTCAGCGTGGCGATATCGACCACAGCGTCAGGCGCGAACCGCTTGGCGTACACCAGCGCATCGGCCAGCAGCAGACGTCCCTCGGCATCGGTGCTGATGATCTCGATCGTCTTGCCGTTCGATGCCGTGATGACATCCTGAGGGCGGTACGCCGCGGCGTCCACAAGATTCTCCGAGGCGGGGATGATGCCCACGACGTGCTTCTCGACTTGCAGTTCCGAGACGGCTTGCATGGCCCCCAACACCGCCGCGGCGCCCGACATATCGCCCTTCATCCCGATCATGCCGTCGCGCGTCTTCAGGGAGTATCCGCCGGTATCGAACGTCACGCCCTTGCCGACAAGCACAAGCGTATCCAACTCGGCGGAACGGTGCGCGTTGTGCTGCAATACGATGAACCGTGGGGGATTGTGGGCGGCCTGCGCGACAGCCAGCAGCGCGCCCATTTGGAGCGCTTGCATTTGGCCGCGTTCCAACACCTCCACCTGCAACCCACGCTCTCCGGCGATCCGAACCGCGATCTCGGCGAGATAAGCGGGCGTACACACGTTCGGCGGTAGATTCGCCAAGTCCCGCGCCAGTGACGTCGCACGAGCAAGCGCCATGCCAACCCGCAAACCCGCCTCGGCCTCTGCGATCACGTCCCCGGAGCATACGATCACGGCATGTTCAATCTTGCTCTGATCCGCCGCCTTCGACTTCATGCTGTCGAACGTGTACAGGCCGAGGATCAACCCTTCAGCGACCGCCGTCGTAGTGGCTTCGACGGGATCAGGCAGCCCGCAGATCGCCACGTGCTTCGCGCCCACATCCTGCGCGCACTTCCCGGCCACCGCAGCGGCGCGTCGAACGCGCTCCGCCAGTGGGACATCGCCGTTGCCGGTTCCGACCAATACCACCCGCTTGAACGCAGCCGATTCCGGCGGATATAAAACGGCGACCTGCTCGGCCTTGCCGGTAAAGTCGCCTGCATTGAGAAGTCGGCCAATGAGGCCGCCAAGAATCGCGTCGATCGCACCTGCGCCAAAGGAGTCCGCCGATTGCGCACCGGACGGCGCCAGCACGACAAGTGCATCCGTTTCCGTGGCCTCCAAGCTCCCTGCCCGAAGCGTGATTTCAATCATGTCGATTCCTACATTCTGTGTGGGCCGCACGTCAACCGGGTCGATTATGCCGTAACCGTTACAAAGTCAATATGTCCAGCGCTATTCACCTTCAGACGATTTCAGCGTTCGTAGATAGATCAAACGGCCAGCGTGCTGCGCCGCGCGGCGAACGCTGATGTCCGGGTCGGTCTCAAACAACGCCTGAAGCGCGGGCAGCGCGTCACGGTCGCCAAGCTCGGTCAGTTCGTTGATCGCCTCAAGACGCGCTTCGGGGCGTCGATCCTTAAGCCGGGCGAGATGATATTGGATCAACTTCTTCTGATTGCTGGTCAAAATGAGTCCTCGCATCGTTGCTCGAACACACGTCGTAGTATAGCCTACCGGTAGGCCGTCGTGCCGCCCCGCTATCAAACTTGGTGTATGATTCGGAACAGACAACCTTGCGTGGGGGGTGCATTTCAATGGCAAACTTTGTCGCCACTGTCCTCGGCAACCTTGACTTCCCGGCTATTCGTGAGATCAACGTGCGTACTGGCCCCGCGATCATCAACTCACTGCTGTTTCGCATCGCAGTCGGCTCACAGGCGGAAGTCCTCGCTGTTGAGGCGGATTCTACAGGGAGCGCGAAGGACGGCAAGGTTTACCAGTGGCTCAACTTGGACTTTGGCGCTGGCCGCCGTGGCTGGGTGCGTGACGACCTGATCGGCATCGAAGGCGATGGATCGGCGTTCGGCTACGGCTTCATCCCACAGCGCACACAGGCGTTTATGCTAGCGCGCTCCGTAGTCGCGCCAGCGCCAAGCACTCCGGTCACCCCACCAGCGCCATCACGCCCTCAGCCGGTTGAACCCGCAGAACCCGCCGAACCCCAGCCCGAACCCGCGCGGCCTGAGCCTGCACCGTCTGGCGAGGAAGGCTACGCGCTGACTATGGGACGTGATGGGGTCAACGTTCGCCGTGGCGCTGGAACGGTATTCGAGCCGGTCGGGCGCTTCCCACATCGAACACGCTGTCGGATTATCGGCGCCCAGCCGGAACACAACCGCGCAAGCCGCTTCAAATGGGTCAACGTCGAAGCGCAGGGTACCGTGGGCTGGATCCGTGAGGATTTGCTGCGGTATGTCGGCGATGTCGAGCCGTTCGGGCTGGCCTACCATGACGCCTACCCGGCCCCGATGGAGCGCTCATGGTGGGTGCGCGACTGGAACACAGATCCCAACTTCACCGCGATTCATTACGGATGGGATCTCGGCGCGGCGACCGGAGAGCCGGTGTTGGCTGGCCCGAACGGCGGATTGGTCGTGCAGGTCACACGCTGCACTGCATGCACACCCGCGCAACCCAATGTCCTGTCACAAGGACGCCGTTTGAACGATCCGGCCGTGCTTCAAGACCCGGCATGGGGGTTCGGCTACGGGAACTACGTCGTCGTGCGCTATCTGCATGACCAGCTTCCCGCGTCGACACGGGCCGAGCTTCAGCGGCGCAACCTCACCGGCTATCACCTCTTCACGATCTACGCGCACATGAGCGAGATCGACGTGCAGGTCGGGCAGGTTCTTCAGCCGAACCAACGAGTTGGAGGATGCGGAAACACAGGCAACAGCGAGGCCACCCATCTGCATCTCGAAATTCGCGCGTGGAATAATCCCAACGAGACCAGCACCGGCCGTATGATCGCCAACCGCATGGATCCGGTGGTGCTGTTCCGGCGTTAATCTCAGCGGATCACACGGCGGATGATCGACGCGGCGATCGACCGCGCCTCGTGCACGCCGAACAGTTGGGCGGCGGCGAAGTATACAATGCCCCCGAGTACTGCGCAGCCCGTCACAATCACGATCATGCGCTGGCCGCCCAGCAGCGCCGCCGCAGCAGCGACTACGGCTCCCATCACAAGGGCTGCAGCGCCCGATCGTGTGACCATTCCCAGCACGCGCCGCGTCGGAAGTTGAAGCACGCGCCGGCTCAACAGCAGCCACAGCAGCGCGGCTTCGAGCAGCGTCGTGACCGAGTTTGCAAGCGCGAGGCCGGCGGCGGGCGTGCGCTCAATACTGGACGGATCGCCGACGAATTGGATGAACACGATGCTGAGCACGATGTTCGCAACAAGCGACACCACACCGACGGCCACCGGCGTTCGCGTATCGCCTAAGGCATAGAACGCGCGCGACAGAAGCTCCAGAAACGCGTGCCCGATCATACCGAGCGCAAAGAACGCAAGCACCCACGCCGTCGCCTGTGTCGCTTGAGACGTCCACTCCCCACGCTCGAACAGCAGCGCAATCACCGGCCCGCCGAGCACGATCAACCCGACGGACGCGGGTATCGCGAGGAAGGCCACACCGCGCAGCGCATCGGCAAGCCGGCCGCTGTACCCGTCGAAATCGCGCTCATCGGCAAGTTTCGACAGCGTTGGGAACACGGCGGTGCCGGCGCTCTGCGCAATGACGCCGAGGGCGAAGAACATCATAAACCATGCGACGTTCATCGCGGAATTACTGCCTTCGGCCATGCGCGTCGCAAAAAACACGTTCACGAGAAAGTTGATCTGCGTTACCGCCAAGCCGAGCACGCGCGGCAGCATCAGACGCAGCACATGCCCGCTGCCCTCGACGTCGAACCGCAGCAGCGGCCGAATCTTCGCGCGAACACGCACAAGGCCCGGAACCTGAACGGCAAGGTGCATCAGCGCACCGAGGATCGCGCCAAACGCGAGGCCATACACGTTTGCCCCACTTTGAGACGCATAAGCGAACGGCCCACTGTCGGTCGGGATGATCCGCGTGAGCACCAGCGCGCCGAAGATCAAACCGAGGTTGTACATGCTGATCGCCAGCGCAGGCAGTGTGAATTGTTGATGAGCGTTTAGGATCCCCATCACCAACCCGCTGGCAGAGAAGATGACGGTCGTAATCAGCATCCATTGTGCGAGATGCGCCGCAAGCTGCTGGTACTCCGGTGGCACGTCAGCAATGAGGATCGGCATATACAGCGGCGCCGTGATCGCCAGCACGAGGCCGAAGAGTCCGGTCGCGGCCGTCGACCACGACATCACGGCCGAGGCGAGCCGCCACGCGTCCGCGCTGCTTCGCCCAAGATAGCGCGTGAAGACCGGGATGAATGCCGAGCCGAGCGCCCCGCCGGCCACCAGCGTGAACAGCAGTTCGGGGATACGCTGCGCGCCAAAGAAGATATCGAGTTCAGCCGACGCGCCGAAGCTGGCCGAATAGGCCGCCGTGCGAACTACGCCCAAGACGCCGCTGGCGAGGAAGCCCAACAGTACTACTAGGGCCGCGCGCGCGACCTGCCCCGACGATAGTGCCCGTACTTCGGTCATCCGTCCCCCCGGTTTGGGTTAGAATAGTTCGATGAATTATAATCGCCGGGCGACGCACAGCCGTATCCCGAACTGAACTGAAGGGACTGCTCATGGCAGCGGTGCGCAATACGCTGGAGCATTTCTACATCTCCCTCGCCACTTCTCGTGGAGACGCTAAAGGCAGCTTGAAGGTAGCGGCCCGTACGGCGCAGGTGACTCAGGAGTTGATCGCGCGGCTGACCGACCGCTATCCCCTATCGGCCGCCGAGATGCCGCAGTCATTGACGCTGCTGCGCGATGGCGTGGGCGGGCAGTTCTTCGCCGTCCACGTGATGCGAAACACAGACGGCAAGCCGCTCGGGCACTACATCGTTCTGCCGTCGGACACCCTGCGGGCGATGCAAGGGAACCTGCGGGCGTTGGTCGGCATTCTGGATACCACGTCCCCGAACGTCGCCAGCCGTATGCCGGAACTGCTTCCGATTGCCCTCACGAACCTCGTGCCGATCACACCCGATCAGCAAACGGAAGACATGCTGACCCTGCTGTCGATCGCCGGCAACCGGATGGACAGCGTCGAACAGATGATGGCCGCGATTATTCAGGGCGTGCGGCTCGTCGTGCAGAACGCGCCTGCCGACGTCGCCCAACGGCTCAAGCTGGTCGACGGCTTATTGGCTATGCTGCCGCCATCGGTGCGCTTCGCGGTCACATTCACTACGGACTCCGCGACGCACGAGGACGTTGACTGTCAGGTGTGCTTCGCGCGCGAGCCGGTCAGCTCTCCTGATGTCGTGCGCTTTGACTGGGCATCGGGCCAGACGTTCGGCGTGCCGCTGCGGGATGACTATGCGCGGTTCGTGATGAGCCAGCTTCGCCTCGACACCAGCCTCGTCATCGAGCGCACCACGGCGATGACCCCAGCCGCGGGCTGGTATTTGAGTCAAGGACACCGCCTTGTCGACGCATTGGCCTACGGTTCGTACCGGCTTAAGGTAGATGAAGCGCTATTGAGCGGACAGCCCGTTAGCCATGAGGACGCGTCCACGATCCTGCGTACCGACCCCACGCTATCCGACTCGCTGCGCGCGGCGTATGCGCGCCATCTGCTCCAGTTGGCGCTGGTCATGCACGCCGTGACCGATGCGGATCCGGTCGCGGACTTGTTCGTCAAGTTCCCTGAACTCGAACGCGATGCGCTGATCCAACTGGCGTCCGCATGTCATAAGGGCGAAGCGCCGGACGTCTACCGGCTGGTCACGCGTTGGCTGGCGAAGGACGTCGAACTCCCGTCACGATTGCGCTGGCAGCAGCTTGCGCAGCGAGCCGCCCTAATGGGTTCGCGCGCGCTCGCCGAAGCACACGATCTGTCGGGCCTATCGAGCTTGATCCCGGACTTGATCGCAACGGCACGGATCGCTAACTTGCGGGAGGTCAGCCGCCCCCTGCTCGAAACCCTCGTGCCATTCGCGTCCAAGGGGTCGGATCTCGCCAACGATCTATTCCTGATGGTCGCCGACCTGATGGATGCCGACAACGCGCGCCAGTTCCTCAGCGCGCCGTCGATACAGGGGCTGCTGCCTCAGGATGTGGCGACGTTCCTGAACGTGCTCAAGCCGGACAGCGGTCATGCGCCTCCCGGCGTATTGTTGAAGGCGGCGCGGGCTTTCGGGTCACACCTCGACGCGCGCCTGATCGCCCAGTTCGCGCTCTGGGCCAGACAGTATGACCGCCTCGACCTACTAGAAACCGACGTGCTGTCGGCGCTCACGCAGGCTGCGCTCGAAGCCGACGATCACACCCGCGCCGACATCGGGCAGGTGGCGGACGGGTTCACCCCCGATCAGCTGGAGGTGCTTGGTCAGCAAGGCAGTTTCCAGCTCTTGCGCATCAAGCTGGCAATCGGCGACTACGCGGCGCTCGGCACGCAGCTCCGGATGCAGTCCAAGACACTGTACGTCGGCGAGAAGCAGCTTTTATATCTGCGCGTCGTGGAACGGCTGTTCACTGACACGCCGATCCCCGCCGAGGAGATCCCCAATGCCATCGCGGCCCTCAACGAACAGGGGATCGTCGGCGCGCCGTTAGCCATGGCCGGCCTCGGCAGTCTGGTTGAACGCACGCCGTCCCCGCCGGTCGATGTCGTCGCTACCGACGTCATCACGATTATCCGCGCCACGCCGGACATCGTGAGCGTCCTTCCAACGCTGTCATTGGCGCGCCTTGTGGCCTACATGCTGATGACCAACAACGCCGCATCAGCCGCCGAGACCACCCTCAACTTCGGCGCTGCGGCCGAAAAGCAGAAAGTCAGTTTCGTCGACGCGGCGCGGCAGCTGGTGGCCGCATGCACCAAGCCTGCGCTCGAAAAGGCCGACGGCATGGCGATTCTGCGGACGTTCGTGCGCAGCGCGCCTGCCCGCGAGCACCCCCAAATCCTCGCCTATCTATCGCGCGAGTTCGGGCTTGATCGCGGCGCGCAGTTCGAGATCACACGTTATATCTATCACCTGATGTCGGGCAAGGATCTCGCCACGTTCTTGCGCAGCGCCGCGATCACATGGCGCTTGCTTGGCGCGCTCAACGTGATGTTTATCGACCGGAACGAAATTGAGGCCGAACACGTCGAGTCGATGCTTTCGGGCCTTGCCGGTGCGCTCGGCCAAGCCGATCGCACCGAAATCCGCGCGGCGGTGCTCGACTTGATTAAAGCGCTGGCGGCGGCGACCGAGTTGAAACGAGCGACCCGCCCGCGTGAGGATCGCCTGACCACCAGCTTCGACATTCTGCGCGCGATGGGCGTAGCTTTGAGCAGCGCCGCGTTCAACAATCCGAGCCTCCCACCCGGCCAGCCGTTCGGGGTGCCGGACAAACAGGCGTTGAAACAGGCCGTCATCACGTCACTGGCTTTCGTCGTTCGACTGACGCGCCCATCGCCGCCCAACGTCACGGCGCGCGCGGTCAAGGCCGAGATCGACAGCATGGTTCTGGTGCAGGATGACGAGGCGCGGCAGATGATTAACGAACGTGCGTCGATGCTCGTCCAGCTTTCACGCTTGATTCCAGAGATCGGCGCGGAGAGCAACAGCGGGTTGCTTGAGGCGAATAACCACACCAAGAAGCTAGACGTTGGGCGCGAGAACCCGACGAGTGAACTTGAGGTGCTTCGCTGTATCTTCGGATACTTCGGGCGTCAGGCTTGAGCGTCGCCCGTGCCGTTGTCTTTGGCGAAATCGGCGACCTGCCCCCCTGCGAGATGGACGAGTCGCTCATACGCGACCGGCATGATCGAGGTGCTGCTGCCTGCCGCCGCGTAGACCAATGCATAGCGCCCCAGTGATTGATCGACGAATCGCGTGAGGTCGGGCGTCCTGTGTCCGAACGGGGGAACGCCGCCGGGGAGGTAGCCGGTAATCGCCAAACACTCGTCGGCTGTCGCCGTGCGAACGCGTTTGCGCGACACGTCGAACCGAGCGGCCAGCTTACGATCGTCGATGCGCTGATCGCCCGACGCGATCACAAGCACCGGCTGTCCGTCGACCATGAACAGAATGCTTTTTGCGATCTGCCCCAATTCACACCCGATCTGCTCGGCCGCAAGCTGTGACGTAGCGGTCGACTCGGAGAAATGCGTGATCTGAATGTCGCTTGCCAGCTCGTCAAGCACGCGCTGAACATGATCGGATGTCCATGGTTGGGTCATCGTAACGTGTCACCCCTGTATTGCGATCAATTAAAGTAATGGCGCGGAAGCACAATCGTAAAACTGCTGCCCCGCCCGACCTGACTCTCGACCGATACCGTCCCGCCGTGTACAGCCGCCACCTCGCGCACGATGAACAGCCCCTGCCCCAGTCCGCGCGGTTCGATACGCGAACCGTCGGCTGTAACGGCCGTCCCACGGTAAAAGCGGTCGAAAATTCGCGGCAGATCATCGTCAGAAATGCCGACGCCGGTGTCAACGATGTCGACGGCGATCGACTCGCCAGCGAGGTCATCCAAGCCGACGGCGACCCAGATGCAGCCGTCCGGTTCGGTGTACTGGATGGCATTACGCAGAAGGTGCCCGACGGCCCACCGCAGGCGCGCCTCGTCCGCCTCGAACTCCAGCGCGGCCGCGTTACGCACCATCAGCCGCACCTCAAGCTGCGCTTGGCGAATGTCCGGCATCATCCCATGTAAAATGCTCGACATGAGCCGTGGCAAGTCGACCGGCCCCACCAGCGGTTGAAACGTGCCGGCGCCCATCTCCGCCAGATCGAGCATTTCGACGACCATCCGGTCGAGGACATCGACATTATGGGCCAGCGTTTCGACAAGCTGTGCCGCGCGGATGTCGTCCTGCACCTTTCCGATGAGCAGATCCGCCGCGCCTTTGACCGCCTGCATCGGCGTTCTCAGCTCATGCGAAATTGACGTCAGAAAGTGATTGCGAAGCTGCTTGGAAACCTGATCGCTGTTGGGATCGCGCACGAAGACGACGGTACCGAGGGCCACCCCCTCGTCGCCGGTAATGGCCGCGGTACGCAGCACAAGCGACTGCCCACCGATGTCGAGGCGCTCAGGATGGTCGGAGGGCGTGACCCCGCCTGTGTCCGCGGCACGCGCCCGGATCCCCTTGAGCGCCATGCCGAACTCGCTGCTGTACAGGTCTTCCGCGAACCCGATCAGGTCGCGCGCCGGCCCGTTCATAAAGACTACGCCACCGTCCGCGTCAAGCACGAGCGCGCCGTCTTCTAGGGAGTTCAGCGCCCCGCGCAAACGCTCCAGGTCTTGCTCTTTGTCGCGCAGCGTTTGGCTCAGCCGGTCGGCACGCAGTTCCAAGAGACGCTGCTTGTCGATCGACGCGCGTCCGGGCTTCGATCCTTGTCTGACTCCGCCCAACAAGCGTTCAAAGAGGTTGCCGGTGTTCTCGCCAATCCCCTCGACTCGCACGATCTCAGGCGGATCGCCCGGGCCGCCCAATTACGCCTCCTGCTTCTGCTTGATGATGTCGTGGAGCACGGTACCCAACCGGTCGAAGTCTGGAAGTGGTTTGTTGATGATGTGATCGACGCCGTACTCCTGCTTGATGTGTTCGATCTCTTCCTCACCCAAGACAAACGCCGTCATCAAGACGATCGGGATGCTTTTCAACGCTTCAATCGAGCGCATACGCTGGGAAAGCTCGCTGCCGCGCCGGCCGGGCATCCGAATGTCCATGAGGGCGAAGTCAGGCAGGCCGGTCGTGATGTCACCGGCTTCGACCTGATCCAGCCACTCCCAGACCTTCTGGCCGGACTCGAACGTGATCGGCGTGTGTCCCCACACCGTGCACATGATTCCGACTAAATTCCGAATATCGGCTTCGTCTTCAGCGATGAGCCAGTTCACAACCTGCTCCTCGACAAATGCTGCAAATGGCGTTGTGGTCTCTTGACCGAATACAACATATCACAAAGTATAGCCTAGAACACAACGACGTTCATCACACAGCCTCAATGCTCGGCGGACAGTTCGACATAAATGACCAGTGTATAGCCGCCCGTCGTGCGCGGATTCCCGCTGGACAGCACCGCTTCGACGCCAGCTAGTTCGTCGAGAGTCAATCGTCCCACGCTGTCAAGCCGGTCGGTCTGCCAGACGGTCTCAGCGCCGTTATGCAATGACACCGACGCCCCGCGCAGCGCCGTATCGCACGTCCGCAGCCCAACGTCGGCGCAGGCCAGCCCGTCAGCCAGTGCGATCAGCGGGTCGAGGCGAGAAAATCCATCCTTGAGCATCCATACCGTCACGGTGCTGCTGCGCGCTCGCGGCCCCGGCTGAATCCTAACTGCGTCCGTATCCCCTTCGCGCTCGATAGCCAGCCCCTCGACAACGACAACCAGCGCCCCGGAAAGCGCGTCTCGCGCCCCGATCGTGAGGGTGACAGGCACGGGGGTGTCGCCGAACTCATGACGAAGCAGGGCGGAAGCCTCGTTGTTCGAGTCGTCAATCGTAATCTCGGTGTTATTCGGCAGGCTGGCGATAAACCACTCGTCCGGCGTCAACGACGCAGATTCGTCCGCGCACGGCGCTTGGCCGTCGCCTTGATCTAAACGCACCACTGGCACGAACCCGTCCAGCCCGAACACGGACACGGTCAACCCGTCGCCCTTCTCGCTCTGATCGCCTACGACGAGGGCCACGGCCGCCGGCAGGACATCGCCGCCACAGCGAAACGTGACGTCGGCTTGTGTGTCCGGGGTGGGTTCGGGCTGGCGCACAAGGTCGAAGCGCAGCGTGTACGATCCGGTTGTGGTGCCGGTCGATGCGCCAGCGCGTGTGGTGATTAGCGCGTAGGATCCGTCGGCAGGAATCTCGAACAGGAGCAGCGCCGATCCGTTCGGCTCAGAGTCAGCGATTGACCCGTCCGCTAAGATATTGCTCGTGACCACAATGTCGCCAGTCGAATTGCGCAAGCCGACCAGCGGCGCTAGCCCGTCGGCCCCGGTCATCTCGACGCGGTACTCCTCACCGGCGCGGCCTTCAAACTGCCACACGTCGAACAAGGCGCCGGCGCTGATGACACCAGTCACCTCCGTGCCGGGTAGAATCACCGTCGTGGTGGCGGAATCCGCCTCTTGCGCCGCCGCGACACCCGTGCAGACCGCGATCAGCAGGCAGGCCAAACAGGCGTAGAGTCTTACTCGCGGGCGCGGAACCATCGATAGTCGATGTCCGGGAATATCTTGTCGAGTTCGAAATACTGCTCTGCCAGCGCGACGTCCGGTTGTTTGCGATCTAAGCTGTCAGCCAGCTTCGTAAACCGTTCGAGGTGTTGATTGAAGCGCTGAACGGCGTAATCGCGAGCCTGTCCCGTGGTCACGAGGAACGGCCAATCCGAGCTTTGCATCAAGAGCGCCTCACGCGCAATCTGATTGAGCACGGTACATTCGTCCGGCGTGGGGTCGGGATAGCGGATGACCAGCCCCTCCATGCGAAGCTCCGCCTCGTGAATAGGCTCCCACATCCACCGTGTGTCGGTGTTGTTCCATGTGAAGTGATTGCCCCCCGCCCCCCACGAGCTTTCTGGAATATGAAGCACGCTGGTCGGCGGTTCAGCTTCAATGTATTCGCTCGCGGTCTTGAGGTCGATGTTCGGATCGGCCGCCAAATGCCTCAGCACCTTCTCGATCCACAACACGCCTTCAAACCACCAGTGGCCGAACAGTTCGGTATCATAGCTAGAGACGACAACGCCGGGCGAGCCGGTCTCGGTGTAGTGCTCACGCAGTTGGTCGGCGACGAGGTGGGCGAAGTGCTCGGCGTGCTGTTCAACTTTGTAGGCCGCCCAGTCCGGGTGATAGTAGTCTTTCAGCGCCAGATCGAGGTTCGCGCCCGTGACGCGCCAGTACTTGAATCCGCTCGTGCCGGCCTTCTTGTGAAATTCTCGATAATCGAAGTCACCGGGATAGCCGAGGTTGGCGCTCCAGACCTGCTGCCCGGTCGCGGCGTTGCGCCCAAGGATGGCGACGCCAGAGTGATGCAGCGCACCGTCTCCGGCTGCGCTGTCGCTCACGAAATACGCCTGAAACGTCGTCGTATCGCGCTTCGGCATGTCGTTGACAGCTGGAATTACGTAGCGGCGCTTGATCTGCCCGTAGGGGCCGACGATGTCCCCCGCCGCCATCCCAATCGGCTGTCCACCGGTGATCGTCTGAGCTTCGGTAAAGGACACCGCGAAGTCCTGCTCCGCAAGGAACGTCTCCAGCCCAACGCGCAGATGTCCGCGCGAGTAGTACGCTGGCCGATAGGCGCATTCCGGCAGCCAAAAGCTGCGGGGGTGCCGCCCAAATAACCGCTGATACGAGACTTTCCCTGTATGAATCTGAGCCGAGATCGTGCTGTCGCGCCCCAAGAGCGGCAGGTAAGCGTGTGTGGCGGCGCTGGTGACGATCTCGATATAGCCGTCGTCCTGAAGCTGACGAAACGCGCCGATGATGTCGCGGCCGAAACGGTTTTTGAACGCTCGTTTCACGTTCTCGTAGTGGATCTTGTACCATTCGGCGAGATAGCGCAGGTGCGGCTCAGCCGTCGGCACCGGCTCGTATGTCGTCACGACCGTCGGCCTCGGCGGGTTGCCGCCGGCCTCCGCTTCAGCCTCGACCGCCGCGCGCTGCTCGGTCACGATACGCGAGTCGATCGCCGTCTGCTTCTCATCCGTGACGACGACACGGCCCTCAGCACGCATCGGCAGCTCGGAGTCGACAGGCAGGCCGCTGAAGAACAAAATATCGCGCCTTGCTGCGGCGATCCGGTCGTCCAGATAGTCCTCGAAGTGCTGCAAGATCAGCGGATCGGCAAGCTGCTCGGCCAAGATCGGCGTAATACCGATGTTGATTTTGTAGGGTACGCCTTCCTCAGCCAGATCGTACAAGGTCTCAAGCAGTGGGACGTAGGTCTCCGCCGCGGCCTCGTGGATCCACTCCTCACCATGCGGCCAACGCCCTGCTAGGCGTGCATACGGCAGGTGGCTGTGAAGGACGAACATGAAGGCGCCGCGATACGTCACGCCACGAACTCCTGAAAGGTGGGCACTTTGGCTCCTTACACTCTTTACCCGATTTTAACCTTCGGTCAGCAAGCCCTGCAATCGTAAGCCCCACGTTCTGTTTGTGTGAAATCACCAAAGTTCCGCCGCGCTGTCCATGTGGCATCGCGTATCGTCTGTCGCGGCGCTGTGATATACAATCGAGGCGTTCCAAACTACTCACAGAGGGATCGGCGCCATTGCACACTGGACTTACTGCGGCCGAAGTCGCTGACCGCGTTCGGCGCGGACAGACCAACAAGTTCGAGGCACGATCGGGGCGAAGCTACGCGCAGATTGCCCGCGACAACGTGTTCAACCTGTTCAATTTCGTGCTCTTTACGCTCTTGTTGATCGTCACGCTGGCGCAGGACTACGCTACGGTATTCTTCGCCGGCTTCAGTGTGGTGACTAACTCGCTGCTCGGCATGGTGCAGGAGATACAGGCCAAGCGCAAGCTCGACAAAATGGCGGCGCTGGCGGCTAAAGAGGCGCGCGTCTACCGTGACGGCGCCGTACAGACGATCAACATCAAGGACATCGTGCTCGACGATCTCATCGCGCTTGAGCCGGGCGACCGTGTCGCGGTAGATGGCCTCGTCGTGACCAGCGATTCGCTTGAAGTCGACGAGTCGCAGCTGACCGGCGAGTCTGACGCGGTCTTCAAACTGCCTGAGGATAAAATCACCTCCGGCTCGTTCTGTGTAGCCGGCTCAGGCGTGATGCGTGCAACTAGAGTCGGTGCGGAGACGACCATCAACCGGCTTTCCACCATCGCCAAAGCCTACAAGAACACGCTGACCCCGACCCAGCACAAGATCGCCGTGATCGTAGAGATCACGATCATTTTGATGTTCGTGCTGTCGCCGATGTTGTTTGTCGCCAGCCTACTGCGCGGCGAGATCATGCTGGATGCCGTGCGTAACCTCGTCGTGTTCATTACCAGCCTCGTTCCGCAAGGTCTCGTGCTGGTGGCGACGCTCTCGCTCACGCTCGGCGCGATTCGGATCAGCCGACACAAGACGTTGATCCAGCGAACAAATGCCGTCGAGTCGATGGCAAACGTCACGGTGTTGTGCTTCGACAAGACCGGCACGCTTACGCAGAATCGGCTGCGGGTCGTCGAGATCATCCCGCTTAACGGACACGCCGAGTCCGAAATCCGGCCCATGCTCAAAGCCTATACGGAGAGCCTCAGCCATTTGAACTCGACGGCGCGCGCGGTCAGCACGTACGTCCAGAGCACGTCGCAAAACGGGTATCACAAAGTGCGCGAGATCCCATTCACGTCCGGGCGAAAGTGGGGGGCGATCCAGTTCGCCGACACGACGCTCGCCCTCGGCGCGCCCGAACGGCTCATCACCAACCAAGACGCGCTCGTCAAGGCCAGCGAACTCTCCGCGCAAGGCATGCGGGTTCTGGGATTCGCGCGGTTGAACGAACTGCCGGACGACTCGGTGATGGATACGCAGCACGCGATGCCGGTCGCGCTCGTCATCATGGACGATCACATCCGCGACGACATCCAGGACACACTAGCGCAGTTCCGCGATCTGGACGTCAAGCTGAAGGTGATCTCAGGCGATAACATCGAAACGGTTCAAGCCATCGCGCATCAAGCCGGCATGGACACGACCTATGCCTACACCGGCGACCAGCTCGAACACATGACGGAAGCCGACTTCGCGGTCGCGGCGCGGCAAGGCAGCGTATTCGCGCGGATCGAACCCGGAACGAAGCAGAAGATCGTCAAGGCGCTCCAGCACGAAGGCGAGTATGTCGCGATGGTCGGCGACGGTGTCAATGATGTCCCGGCGCTGAAGTCGTCCAATCTCGCCGTCGTGATGAATGACGGCACGCAGATCAGCAAGGACGTCGCGGATATCGTGCTTCTGAACAACGCGATGTCTACCCTGCCACGCGCATTCTTCGAGGGGCGCGAGATCACGCAGACGATCTTCGGTACGACCAAGATGTTCATGGCGCGAAACCTGTACAACATCCTGCTGTTCGTGTTTGTCGGGTTCATGATGCTGCCCTTCCCGATCACGCCGATTCAGATGAGTTGGGCGTCCTTCGGCACGGTGAACATGCCGGCGACATTTATCGCGTTTGGCATCATCCGGCCCAAGTTCATCAAGGACTTCCGCCGTGACGTCGTGGACTACCTCGTCGTCTGCGGGTTCATCGGCGCGGTGATCCTGACCGTGCTGTTTGCCCTGACCTATGCCATGAACGACGCCAACCTTGACGTCGCGCGCGGGATCGTGACGCAGTTTATCTGTCTGTTCGGCGTCCTCATCGTCTGGAACGTACAGGGCGTCGACATCGCTGACCGGGCGTCGTTCCACAAGAACCGGCGCGTCGTCTTCATCAGCACAACAGCCGGACTGTTGACGATGATTTCGTTTTATATCCTGCCCGAGCTGTTCCGCTACACCGCTCCCGATCCATCGACGCCGGGCGGCATGGGTTCGATCATTCTGTGCGCGGCGCTGTTCCCCCTCACCATGATTCTGCTCAGCCGGGGAATGCGTTATCGCGGCATGGTTAACCGCATGTGGAGTCTGCTCGGTATCGAGATGCCGGATTCCTATGTCAAGAAGAATGGGATAGAGAGCGATGCCTATTCAACGTGAGATCGACGCGGCGCTTTATGAGCTTCAGCACGGACGAACCGAAGTCGCGCGTGATCGCCTACGCCGGCTCATCCGACAGGCTAACCTGCTCCCTGAGCAGCGAGCGCGTGCATGGGTCACGCTGTCCGATTCGTACTTCACGTCGGTGGAGAAGCGCGCCTGCCTGACGATGGCGCTCGACCTCGACCCGCACAACGTCGAGGCATCACGCCGGCTTGGCCGCACGACCATGCCCCCGCCGCCCGGTATGGCCCCACCCAAGCCGACTGCGCCCCTTTCGGGCACGCCGCGGGCCGCAAAGACCAACCTCAATGGCTACTTCCCGGTGCTGGGTATCTCAGGAGGCCCGCACGGTGATGGCTCAGGCTTTTTCGTCAGTGGAAGCGGCCTCGTCGTCACGACGCGCCACGTCGTCGGATCGTGCACCACGGTCAGCGTCGTGCTTGCGCCACAGCGGCAGCTGCAGGGCACCGTCGTATGGTCGTCTCCGGCCCTCGACCTCGCATTGATCGACACGCCGCACACGGTGTCCAACCTGCTCGACGTGAACTCAGGCGCACAAATTCTGCCCGACCAGTTCATCACGATCCACGGTTACGGCCAGACTCCGCTGCAGGGCCGCTGTGTCGCTGCCGCCGACGGCGAGCGATGGTTCGGCACGGACGTCAGTTCGCTGAGGGATGCCGGCGGAGGGCCGATCACGAACCGCGATAATGCCGTCGTGGGGATCGCGACTCGTAATGAACCCCGCGCTGGCGGCGGGCTTTTCGGCGCCGTTCTCGTCCAGCTCAAGCCATACGTCGACCGCGTTGAGACGCGTCTAGCCGATGGCCTCCCACGGCGTTACTGCCCGAGCTGTGGCAACAGCGCATGGGTTGAACTCAACGCGCAGTACTGCCGCTTCTGCGGCGCGGCGTTCGACGAGACTTGGATGCGCTAACCCCATCACCCCATCCATTGTGTGTATTTAAGGCGCGTTATCGTTATACTTTTAGTGGGTGAGAGTTGACGCATAGGGGGTTCACATGAACAGGCGTCGCGCACTGACATTATGTATCGTACTTATCTTGACGCTGGGATTGGTTTCGGTCGCGTCCGCGCAGCAGACCTATGTCGTCCAACCGGGGGACACGCTGGCGAAGATCGCCGCACGCTTTCAAACCAGTGTAGGCGCCATCGCCGCAGCCAACGGTATCGCCAACGTCAACACCATCTACTACGGACAGTCCCTCGTCATCCCGGCGCCGGGCACTGAGTCTTCACCACCCCCTGCAAGCGGCACATCCATCTACTACGTTGTACGCCCCGGCGATACGTTGAGCGAGATCGCCGTGAAGTACAACTCCACCGTGGACGCGATCAAGAGCGCGAACGGATTGTCCACAAGCGTGATCTATCCAAACCAAGGGCTGCGCGTGCCGGTGTTCGAGTCGGCCCCGGCGCCGTGGTATCCGCCCGTCGGAGCACAGTACTACTATGTTCAGCCGGGAGATACCCTATTCCGGATCGGCGCCCGCTTCGGGGTCAACATCTATCGGATCGCCGAAGCAAACCGTCTGCTGAACTTGAACCTGATCTACGCGGGTGTGCCGCTGTACATCCCGCGTTAGTGACCATGCAGCCATTACGCATAACCATGATGCAACTTACTGCGAGTGTAATCGAGGGACGAGACAAGTCGCATGATCAGCCTGTATGACTTGCTGCAAGCGGGGAACGGACAGCTCTACGGTCAACCTGTCTCGCAGATTTTTACAGGCTTGTGCATGGGGCCGCAGCCTACCGGCCCCAACCAACTGTTCGTTGCTACCGTCACCCCGCAGGGAGACACGCACCGTTACATCGAGCGCGCCATCCAGAACGGCGTTACCGGCGTGCTGTGTTCTCGCGTGCCCGACTGCGATACGTCCTCAGTCACCGTCATCATCGTCCGTGATACCCAAAGTTCGCTGTTGTCATGGGCGAAGTTCATCCTCAAGCGGTATCAACCGACACTGATCGGCGTCGCCGGGTCGGCCGGCAAGTCGACCACCATCTATGTGCTCGAACACGTGCTCAAGACACGTTTTCAGGTGCATTCCAACCTGAATGTGGATGTAGCCAACCGCAGCGCGCTTCCGGTCAGTTTGGCGACTCTGCTGCCCGAACATCAATACGCGGTGATCCGCCTGCCAACCGATCATCCCGGAGAGCTTGAGGCGATGCTGGCCGTCGCCGCGCCGCAGATCGGCATCTTGACCAACGTGCATCACGCGCACTTGGCCGCGTTCGAGTCGATTGAACGGCTGGCGGAAGACCAGTCAGGCATCATTACCCACCTCGACCGTACCGGTCTTGCGATCATCAACGCCGACGACGAATACGCTCGGCGCGCCAAAGACGCGACCGAAGCCGCCGCAATCACCGTCAGTATCGACAGCTTCGGCAACGATTTCATGGCGTACAACGTGATCGTCGGCATTCAAGGCACCGGCTTTGATCTGCTGTATGACGGAAAGCGTTACCTCGGCTGCTGGAGTCCGCTGCTGGGCAAACACAACCTGTATGCGATTTTGTTCGCGCTGGCCGTGGCCGTCGTGCACGCCGGTATACGGGTCGAAGATGCCTTGCAGGCGATCACCTCGCTTGAACCCTTGCCGGGTCGTATGCAGCCGATCCTCGGGATCAACAACTCGTTGATCGTAGATGACTCGCACCGGTCAAACACCGAATCGATGCTTGCTGCGCTTGACTGGCTGGGATCGGTGCGTGATACGCGCGGCAGCGTTTACGCCATCCTCGGTGAGTTCGACGCGCAGGGCGAGTACGAATCGCAGGGGCCGCGCCTGATCGGCCAAAAAGTCACCGACTGCGTGGACGCGCTCATCACACACGGTGCTACCGCGACGGCCGTCAGCCGAAGCGCCATTGAGTGGGGCTTCAATCAACAGCAGGTTTACAACTCGTACAGCGCCGTCAGCGCGCTGAATACCCTTTTCGGCCGTTTTGGCCTAACGTCCAACGATGTCGTTCTGGTTAAAGGCGGGCCGGAGGATGAGATCGCAGAGATTTCGCAAGGATTGGTAAAACAGGATCATCACCGGACGACTACCGTACGCCGTTCTTTGATTCGCCGCACGATGGGATCAGGCCGGCCGACGTGGGTCGAGGTCGATGCGGGCGCGATCGCGACCAACGTCAAGCTGCTCAAGCAGATGGTTGGCCCGAACGTCACGTTGATGGCCGTCGTCAAGGCGGATGGATACGGCCATGGCGCGGCCCTAGTCGCTCAAACCGCACTCGCCAACGGGGCCGAGTACCTCGGCGTATCGAACGTCTTCGAGGCGCAGGATTTGCGTTCCGCCGGGGTCACTGCGCCGGTGCTGATCTTGAGTTACGTGCCATATGACAGCGTTCGGCTCGCGATCCAGCACAACTTCACCCTTACACTCTACGATGTTGAACAGGCGCAGGCGTACGATCATGCCGCGCGTGACGCCGGACAGCGGGTCAAGGCGCATATCAAGGTCGATACAGGCATGGGCCGGCTCGGTCTGCTGCCTGAGGAGGCGATGGCGCTGTTCCGACAACTGCGCAGCCTCCCCTACCTCGAGATCGAGGGACTGTATACGCATTTCTCATCGGCCGACTCCGACGCGGATCACACCGCCGAACAAGTTGTACGCTTCAACAGTGTTGTACGTCCACTCAAGGCGACCGGGTTCGAGCTTAAGTATGTGCACGCCGCCAACAGCGCCGGGACGTTGGCGTCGCCGTCGAACCACTTCTCGATGGTTCGCGTCGGCATCGCGATGTACGGCCACTCTCCATCGCCCGAAGTCCCGGTGCCAATCGGGTTCCAGCCCGCGCTGACGTGGAAAGCCGTAGTCGCGCAGGTACGCACACTCCCGAAGGGCCATCCGGTCGGCTATGGCAATACCTACATCACCGAACGCGAAGAACGGGTGGCTGTCCTTGCCGTTGGCTATGCTGACGGATTCCGGCGATCACCCAATTTCGGAGAGGTGCTGCTGCACGGCCAGCGCGCCCCGATCCTTGGCCGGGTGAGTATGGAAAAGACCATCGTGAGCATCAACCATATCCCTGAGGTTGGCATTGGCGACGAGGCCGTGCTGCTCGGGCGGCAGGGCGACCAATACATCTCCGCGGATGAACTTGCCGAGCGCACGGGCACGATCAATTACGAGATCTTGACCAACGTTGTGCCGCGCCTGCCCCGGCGGTAGATTCCCTCGTGTGTTCGGGTGATTTCCCTCACTTTGCACAGCGACACGACGACAGGGCTGACGCTCGGCTCAGGCAGGTAACGAGAACCTTGCGGCGTGGGCCGCTTATGTTGCAAAGGACTGATTGTGAGAAGCACGTTCCCGTTCAATCAGGGTTGGCTGTACTGCGCGCAGCAGGTGGCAGACTCGGCGCCAGATTCGAGTTTCGTTGCCGTCACCGTCCCCCATGCGAACGTCATTTTGCCGTATCACAACTTCGATGATGAGGAGTATCAGTTCGTCTCGACGTATCGCAAGCATTTCACGCTGACAGAGCCGTTGAACGGACGCCGCGCACACCTTGAGTTCGAAGGCGTTATGACCGCCGCCACCGTGCGCGTCAACGGACATACGTTCCCTGAGCATCGCGGGGGGTTCGTCCCGTTCACACTCGACATCACCGACTACTTAAACGAATCGGGTGACAACCTACTCACCGTAGTTGTCGACTCGACCGAACGGAAGGACATCCCTCCGTTTGGGCACACCGTGGACTATCTGGTGTTCGGCGGGATCTATCGGGATGTCACGCTCAAGCTGGTTGAGACGGCGTACATCGACAACGTGTTCGTCAAGCCCCGCGATGTCCTGACCGGGGCACCGTACCTTGAGGTTGACGTCACGCTGCGGAACGTCGGCGCACAGAAGCGTGACCTGTCCATTTATGTCGCATACGGCCGCGAAGAAAGAGCGGAGCAGTCGGACGGATGGACACCGTCTCCGTATGCTGTCTCGTTGGAGCCTGAAAGCACACAGACAGTAACGATCACCTTGCGCGATCTTCCGCCCGTTGAGCTGTGGACGCCAGCGCATCCGCAGCTGTACCGGATGGTCGTTCATCTTAGCAACGAACAGCGTGCAACACAGGATCGCAAATGGGTTCGCTTCGGGTTCCGGGAAGCACGCTTCAAAGATGACGGCTTCTATCTCAACGGCGAGCGAATGCAGATCGTCGGCCTAAACCGCCACCAAAACTTCCCGTTCATCGGCGCGGCGGCGCCCGCTCGATTGCAGCGCAAGGACGCGGATATCCTCAAAGACGAACTGGGCGTGAACATCGTTCGCACGTCCCATTATCCGCAGTCGCCGCACTTCCTCGACCGCTGTGACGAGATCGGCCTGCTGGTGTTCGAGGAAATCCCCGGTTGGCAGCATATCGGAGACGAAGACTGGCAGGCGCTGGCGCTGCGCGACGTCCGCGCGATGATCGAGCGCGACCATAACCACCCGTCGATCATCCTGTGGGGCGTCCGCATCAACGAATCGTGGGACAACACACAGCTCTATACACAAACGAACGCCCTCGCTCGCAGCCTCGATCCAACACGGCAAACCGGTGGCGTCCGTTTCTTCCTCGGCTCAGAGTTCCTCGAAGATGTTTATACCTTCAACGACTTCTCGAACTCAATCGTCGAACCTGAGCACACCCCGCACCTCGTCACCGAATATAACGGACATATGTTCCCGACGAAGTCTTGGGATCACGACGCGCGCCGGGTCGAGCATGCGCTGCGCCATGCACGGATTCAGGATCGGGCGCGGGGCATGGGCGGTGTAAGTGGCGCAATCGGGTGGTGCGCGTTCGATTACAACACGCATCGGGAGTTCGGCGCAGGAGACCGCATCTGCTATCACGGTGTGATGGACATCTTCCGCCTGCCGAAATACGCCGCCTACGCCTATCTCAGCCAGACACCGCCGCAGAACAAGCCCGTGCTTCAGATCGCCAGCGGTTGGAAGGCCGGGGATTACGATGAGGGCCGCACGATCCTGCCCGTGCGCGTGTTCACTAACTGTGACTATGTCGAAGCGTATGTTGGAGACGTGCCGCAGGGCAAGTTCTATCCTGACCGCCAGCAGTTTCCGAACCTGCCGCATCCACCCGTCCTGCTCACGGATCTGGAGATCAGCCTTGCGCAGCCATGGAACGACCTGCGCGTTGTCGGCTATCTGGATGGCAAGGCGGTGATCGAACAGTCGGTCGCTGCGGACGGCGTCCCTGCGCGGCTGGAGATCACGGCGGACGATGCCGCAATCAAGGCGGACGGCATCGACATGACGCGCATTTCCTTCCGCATCACCGATCATTACGGAAATGTGCTGCCCTATGCGATTGCGATGATAACGCTTGAGGTGGATGGGCCTGCCGACATCCTCGGGGAAACGTCGTTTCCACTGGTTGGCGGACAAGGTGCAGTTTATCTCAAATCGCGCCATACTCAGGGCGACGCGGTCGTTCTCGCAACGACACCGCGGCTGCATTCGGCCTCGGTGCGCGTTGCCCTCGAGTAAGGTGGTTCAATCGTGACTCAACGTATCGAATACCGTGGCTGGCCGGGGTGCGTTCATCTCACCAACGGCAGCGCCGATGTGGTCGTCAGTACGCAGTTTGGCCCGCGCATCCTACACTACGGCCCGTCGCTGGACGTCAATCTGTTCGGTGAACAGTATGACGCTGCGCGCGGACTACCATCGGACGCATGGAAGCTGGTGGGCGGACATCGATTCTGGGTCGCGCCCGAAAACCTCGACATCACGTATGTTCCCGACAACGACCCGGTTGAGATCGTGTTCGATCAACCCGGCACGCTTCAAGTCCGCTCGGTCGATGCCAAAACCGGAATTGAGAAACAACTCGACCTGTCACTCGCCCCGCGGGGTACAGAGGTGATCGTGATGCACACGCTGATCAATCGCGGCGTGTGGCCGATTCGTGTCGCGCCGTGGGCGCTGACCGTGATGCCGCTCGGCGGGCGGGCCGTCATGCCGCTGCCTGAGCGCCGCCCGCACTCGGAGTCGCTGGATCCCGCTGGTGGCCTCGTGTGCTGGTTGTATACGGATTTAGGCGACCCGCGCTGGTCGTTCGCGCCGACGGGCGTCATGCTCGACGGGGTTCCCGGTCAGCCGCCGCAAAAGATAGGCACGCTCGTCGAAGCCGGTTGGCTCGCCTACTGGCAGCCCACCGCAACCTTCATCAAGCGGTTTGATGTCGTCATAGGCGCGGATTATCCCGACTTCGGGTGTTCGGCGGAGTTGTTCACAAACGAGTATTTCCTCGAAGTCGAGACGCTCGGCCCGCTGGTGTGGCTTGAGCCGGGCGAGTCGATTGACCATGTCGAAACATGGCAGTTCCGTACCGACCTGCCCCGTCCGGATCGCGCGACGATGGCCGAATGGCAGGACTCCATCGGGGGTATCTAGATGATTGAGTCGCTTCTGTCCGAATACCCGCACCGGCGCTTCAACCCCCTGACCGGCGACTATATCCTCGTTTCGCCACACCGAACCAAACGGCCGTGGCAAGGTCAGGTCGAGCGCCCGCCCACCGAGACCCGGCCCCGTTACGATCCGAAGTGTTATCTGTGTCCGGGCAACACGCGGGCCAATCAAGAAGTCAACCCGGATTATCACGAGACGTTCGTATTCACCAACGACTTCGCCGCACTACTCCCGGACGCGCCGGCTGATCAGCGCTTTACAGATTCGTTGTTGGAGGCCGATGTCGTCAGCGGCACATGCCGCGTATTGTGCTTCTCGCCGCGCCACGACTTGACGCTCGCCCGAATGTCGATTCCGGCGATTCGCAGTGTCGTTGACATGTGGGCCGCGCAGACCGCGGATCTCGGCGGCCGGTATCAATGGGTGCAGGTGTTCGAAAATCGCGGCGAGGCGATGGGCGCGTCGAACCCACATCCGCACGGACAGGTGTGGGCCAGCGATTTTCTGCCCAACGAAGCCCGTGTCGAAGACGAGCGCCAGCGCGCCTACTTCGCCAAGCACGGCAGCCCGCTTCTGCTTGATTATGCGCAGCTAGAACAAGATCGGCCGGAGCGTGTCGTCGCTGTGAACACCGAGTGGATCGCGCTCGTGCCGTATTGGGCGGTGTGGCCGTTCGAGACGCTCGTCATCCCCCGCCGGAAAGCGCGCCGCATGCCCGATCTCGACGCGGCACAGCGGGACGGCTTGGCCGATGTGCTGAAAGCGCTGCTCGTCCGCTATGACAACCTCTTCGAGACGTCGTTCCCGTACTCGATGGGCTGGCACGGCGCACCCTTCAACGGCGATGCGAACGATCACTGGCAGCTGCACGCCCATTTCTATCCGCCGCTGCTCCGGTCTGCCACAGTGCGTAAGTTCATGGTCGGGTTCGAGCTGCTCGCAGAGACGCAGCGGGATATCACGCCTGAGCAGGCGGCGGCACGACTCCAAGCCCTGTCCGACCGGCACTATTTGGGGGACGACGATGAGCCGTCTGCGTGATGCAGTGCTGCAGCTGTACTACGAGCGTAACGGCCACGCTGCGGAGTGGATCGCGTTTGCGCCGGGCCGTGTGAATCTGATCGGCGAACATACCGATTACAACGACGGCTTCGTGCTTCCAATGGCGATTGAACGCGGCATCTGGATTGCGTTCTCGCGCCTTGACACTGCGAACGTCGCGATCTACTTCGCAGACCTCAACCGCGACGCGTCGTTTCCAATCGACAAGATCGTCCGCAGCGATCACTCGCCCGTCGAGTACGTCAAAGGCATGGCGCACATGCTGTCCCGTGACGGGATCGTCTTGCACGGGTGGCAAGGCATTGTTCAAGGCGATATCCCGGTTGGCGCGGGACTTTCGTCGTCCGCGGCGCTGGAGATGGCGGCAGGGGCCGCGTTCTGCGCCCTCGCCGATAGGTCATGGCATCCGATCGAAATGGCGCGGCGTGGACAAGCCGTCGAGAACGAATGGCTCGGCCTGCAAACCGGAATCATGGATCAGACGATCTCCGCCGCCGGACAAGCGGGGAACGCGCTGCTGATCGACTGCCGGTCGATGGCGGTCAGTCCCGCGCCGCTTCCACCCGGCTCGCTCGTCGTCATTCTGGACACGTCTACCCGACGCGGGCTTGTGCATTCGGCGTACAACGAGCGCCGCCAGCAGTGCGAGTCAGGGGCCAAGCACTTCGGCGTTGCGGCGCTGCGTGACGTGTCGGTAGAGACATTCATGGCACGGGCTGGTGAGCTGGATGCATTGACGCACCGCCGCTGCAAGCACGTAATTACTGAGAACCAGCGCACACTGGACGCGTTCGAGGCGATGCGTGCCGGCGATGCCCGCCGCCTTGGCGCACTCATGGTCGAGAGCCACGTCAGTCTGCGCGATGATTTCGAGGTATCGACCGAGTATCTCAACGCGATAGTTGAGGCCGCGCGCAGCCATCCAGCATGTTTCGGCGCGCGGATGACCGGCGCAGGATTTGGCGGCTGTGGTGTCGCGCTCATCGCGGCCGAAGACGCGGATGATTTCGTCGCGCACGTCGAACGCGAGTACCATGCGCAGACGGGCAAGACGCCGGCGCTCTATGTCTCGTCGGCCTCGCGCGGGGCGTTCTACGAACGGGTGTGATTGGCTCGTTATCAGACAGTCCCCTAAAGCACAAAATCAAACGAGCGCCCCGATCATGGAGCGCTCGTTCTGTTTCCGAAAAGTGCCGACCACAGCAGCCGCCGCAAACCTCACCCCTGATCGAGTCGGAAGCCGTGGCCGCGCATGGTCACGATGTATTGATGGTCAGGGTCAATCTCGGCGAGCCGGTCGCGCAGACGGCGCACAAGCGCGTCGATAGCCTGTTCGCTCACGCCCTCGCCCACCACATCCGGCCACACGGTCTCGACCACTGTCTCGCGCGTGCACACCCGTCCGGCATGCAGATACAGCAGTTCCAAGAGCCGGTACTGCGGCAGGCTCAGCGGCGGATCAAGCTCCTGATCCTGAATGAACACACGCCGGGCTTCGCGGTCGAGCTTGAGACGGCCGTTTAGCGTCTCCGGCACCTCGAACGGCAGCGGCGCGGTCGCGCCTGAGCCGACAAACTGCAAACGCACCGCCAGCGCGATGTGAATTTCGTCGTTGTCGTACAGTTCTTGCGTCGCGTTCTCCAGCTTCTTGCCGTTGATCCACGTACCGTTCCGGCTGCCCTTATCCTCGATGAAGAACCGGCCATCACTCTCAAAAATCCGCACATGCTCCCGTGAAATTTGGCGCTCATTAAGTACGATATCACACGTATCCTCGCGCCCGATCACGACCTCGCTCTTGTCAATGGAGTACGCGTGATTCGCGTTCGGCCCGTCCAGCACGATCAGCGACGGCGCGCTGCGCTTCGCATCTGACATTCGATCTTCTCCGTGTGTCGCCAATGATCACACATTACGAACTTCCATCCATTATAGCATTATTGAGGTGAACCCATTAGTTGGCCGACGACGTGATCGGAACCGCCTCGGACGCGGATTCGACCACACCCGTCCAAAGCCCGTGATCGGCGAAAATGCCGGGGTTGCTGGTTTGGATCAGACCGGTCGCCCCGTTACGATAATAGGCGCGCAGCACACTGCCGGGGTTGATCCCGAACGTCTGTAGATCGGAGACCGACAACGTGAGGTACTGCACACAGGTCTGCAGCGGCACCAACAGCCGGATGTTGCTCTCAGGGATCGGCGCGTTCGTGCTCGCCGGCGCAGTCACCTGCGCGGTCGTCGTGAGCAAGCCGAACCCGTCGATAGCCGGGTTGTTCACAGCAACCCCGCCCGATAGTAAGAACGGTACCGTCCCCATCGACGTGTTCGTGAGGATGATCCGCACCACCAGCGCTTCTTCCGGCGTGGTGGGATATGCGCCGATCTCAAGTTCGACGCGAAACGGCGACCGCCGCTGTGACACCGCGCGCGCGATCAACGACTGGTGCGCCTCGCGCGCAGTCACACCGCGGGCATTCTCGCAGCTTGGCCGCAGATCGACCAGAAAATTCGCGAACAGATCCGAGAACGTGTTCTGACCGGCCAGCACAAACAGCACAACGATCAAGAGCACGCCAAACGCCGTCGAACCACGGCGTGAACGATAAAACTGATTCATGCGCTGGTCAGCCGATCCAAGAGCCGCACCCAATCCCGCGTATCAACATCCTGAACATTATGCCACAGGACGCGCTCTCCCATCTTACGGAACCATGTGTATTGACGCCGTATGAAGTCATGGGTCGCGTGTTTGATCGCTGCGACAGCCTCATTCAGCGGCACGGAATCGAGTAAATGCGCGGCGAGTTCCTTATAGCCGATACCGCTCATCGCGGGGAGGCTGCGTGAATAACCGCGGTCGAGCAGCATCCTGACCTCAGCAACGAACCCGGCCGCGAGCATTTGATCGACGCGGGCATCTGCGCGGGCATACAGCACCGTGCGCTCCATCGTCAGGCCGATGATGGCAGTGGTGTACGGCGGGGGTGATTTGCGCTGCTGCTCGCTGATCGGTCGCCCGGTCTCGAGATACACCTCCAGCGCGCGCACGACCCGGCGCACATTTTGATAGGGGATCGCATCGGCGGCGACCGGGTCAACCGCGCGCAGCTGGGCGTGGAGCGCGTCTGCGCCCTCTCGCGCTGCGACCGCCTCAAGCTCACGACGGAGGGCGGCGTTAGGCGGCGCCTGCGGGATCCCCCATCCGTCGATGACCGCGCTGATATACTGCCCTGTCCCGCCGACAAGCAGCGGCAGCTTGCCGCGTTGATGAATGTCGTCGATCGCATCGTATGTCCAGCGCTGTACATCTGTCAGCGATACGTCCTCATCGGGATCGACCTTATCGAGCAGATGGTGGCGGACAGTCCGCTGCTGGCTGCGGGTTGGCTTAGCCGTTCCGATATCCATGAAGCGGTAAATCTGCCGGCTGTCCGCGCTCACAATTTCGCCATCGACCTGCACGGCAAAGTCAATCGCCAGCGTAGTCTTACCGACAGCTGTTGGCCCAAGAATGACGATCAGCGGCTTACCAGCCAAGAATATCCTCCACATAGGTCACATGGCCGGTTCCGTCGTGGCGCAGAAGCACGGCCGCGCCGTCGATTTGCCACGCTGCCGGTTCTATCTCGACAGCCGCCACATATTCGTATGCCGCCGCGAGTATCCGGCCGCGTTTGCGCTCGGTGATCGAGGCGAATGCGTCGCCGGCCTCGCCACGCCGCCGTGTCTTGACCTCGACGAACACCAGCGTGTCGCCGTGCCGTGCCACGATGTCAATCTCGCCAGCCAAGCACCGCCAATTACGCGCGACAATCTCATAGCCCCGCGCTTCCAGATAGGCGCACACCAGCGCCTCGCCTTGATCTCCCGTCGATTTGTTATGAGTCATCGCTGCCCTTTCGCGTGGAAGTATAGCAGGATCGCGGGATTGCGCCTTGTGCGCACGCGCGACACGGGATATACCAGACCACGCTTTGCAGAAAGGCACACCGTTGAGCTTGCCCACGTCTTCCACGCGCCTGAGTCCACGCCTGCTGAACGTCATCTTGATCGGCGTCGGCATTGTGTTTGCGCTCATCATCGCCGGCGTCGTACTGCTGTTGTTCCCCCAACTCCGGCCCAATACGATCCAGTTCACCGTGGCGATGGGCGACATTTTTTACCATCAGGGGCCGTGGATGCGCCCGGTAGAGAACCCGAATCAGCCGTTGAGTATTCACTGGCTGGAGTGGGACGCCGATGGTTTTCGCATTCCGCACCGCACCGCCGACCGCTATCCGATAGTCGCACTCGGAGACTCGTTCACCGAAGCGGCCAACGTCGGCAAACCGTGGCCGGATGTATTGGCCGACACGCTTGATCGGCCGGTGCGCAATCTCGGCTTTCGCGGGTTCGGGCCACGCGAAGAACGACAGGCGTTCGACCGTTTTGGTGACGCCGCCGCCGTCGACATCGTCGTGATCGGCTTCTTCGAGGGTAACGACCTGTCCAACGCAGTCACCAGCCGCGGGCGCGCGTTTCAGCCGCCGTCCAAAGTGACCGACCGTTCGATGATCCCGACCGACGTATCGACCATCGCCGAGCGCGACGAACGTTATCCCATGCAGGTCGAGCTAAGCGGCGGCAGCGAAGACATCGCGTTCCTCGAAGGCTACGTCTGGGCGAACACCGGCACGGTCGAGACCTACGCGGAGTCCGTCAATCTCGACCTCACAGCACGAAGCTGGCGGCAGATCGCCAAACAAGCGCCGGACGCGTGTATCGTGCTGGCATATTTTCCGGTCAAGAGTCACGTCTATCTTCCGTACTTGAGCGAGGCAGGACGGGCACGACTTATCGAGAAGGCCGAACTCACCGTCCTCAACGACAACGGCGAGCTGACACATCGACAGGAACCCCTTTCGTTCGAGGCGGTGCTGGCAGCGCGCGGCAGTCAGCGCGACGCGGTGCTAGCGCGTGCCGAAGCGGAAGGCTTGGCGACGCTCGACCTCACCCCCGTCCTCCAATCCGCCGCCGAGGACGGTGAGATGGTCTACTACACATATGACACGCACTGGAACCAGCGCGGACATGATCTCGTGGGCGAAGCAATCGGCCATGCGATTACGGATGGGCTGTGCCAGACATCTCAGCCCTAGCGCAACCGACGGGCTTATCTCGATCCGGTTATTGCTAATGTGTCAATTTCAGGTACCATTCGCCCCATGTGACCGGTCTTAACGTTGAGTCATTTGCGAGAGGGAACATGGATTTCTTAGCACACAACGCCCAATGGCTGACGCTGATTGCGGCAGTTATCGGCATCGGGTTCGCCGTCTATCAGCGGCGGTGGATCCTCGCACAACCGGCTGGCAATGAGAAGATGACCCGGATCGCGGGCTATATCCAGCGCGGCGCACAAGCATTCCTGCAGCGCGAACTGCGCTCGGTCGGCATCCTCGTCATCATCGTTTTCGTGGTGCTGATGCTGCTCAGCTTCATCGACGGGGATGGCGGCATGACAGCGCTCACCCCATTTGCGTACCTTGCGGGCGCAATCGCGTCGGGGTTGACCGGCTTTTTCGGCATGTATATTGCCGTTCGCGCCAACGTCCGTACTGCACAAGCGGCGTCGAACAGCCTCAATCAAGGCTTGCGCGTAGCCTTCGCGAGCGGCAGTGTCATGGGCACGATGGTGGTCGGTTTGGCGCTGTTCGGCATCGCGCTGCTGTTCATCATCTTCACGGCCATTGATCCTGTCAACGCGGTGAACGCGCTTGCTGGCTTCAGCTTCGGCGCGACCTCCATCGCGATCTTCGCTCGCGTCGGCGGCGGCATCTTCACCAAGGCAGCGGATGTCGGCGCGGATCTGGTCGGCAAGACGGAGGCTGGCATCCCGGAAGACGACCCGCGCAACCCGGCCGTAATCGCAGATAACGTCGGCGACAACGTCGGTGATGTGGCCGGCATGGGGGCCGATCTGTTCGAGAGCTATGCCAGCTCTATCATCGCGACGATGGCGCTGGCCGCGGCCGCCGCAGGCGCGGGCAACCCGGCAAAGCTGGCGTTTCCCCTGCTCGTAGCGGCGTTCGGCCTGCTGATTTCAATTGGCAGCACGTTCCTCGTCAAGACTCAAGAAGGCGCGACTCAACGCGATCTGCTCGCCAGCCTGCGGCGCGGCGTGTATGCGGCCAGCGGGGGCGTGGCTATCGCCGTGATTATCCTCGGCGTGCTCACCCTCGGCAGCGAGGCGGGCGGCATCATCGTGGCGACTCTCAGCGGTCTGGTAGCCGGCGTCTTGATCGGCTACTTCACCGAGATCTTCACGTCCGACACGTACAGTCCCACACTCGAACTCAGCGAGTCGGCGCAGAGCGGCCCCGGTATCGTCATCATTCGCGGAATCGCGCTCGGCATGCAGTCCACAATGGCGCCGGTGCTTGTCGTGGTCGCTGCGACTCTAGTCGCCTTCGGCTTCGGTGGGCTGTACGGCATCGCGATGGCCGCAGTCGGCATGCTGGCGACGTTGGGCATCACACTGGCGACCGATGCTTACGGCCCGGTTGCCGACAACGCGGGCGGAATCGCGGAGATGGCGGAACTGGGCGAGAACGTGCGCGAACGCACCGACGCCCTCGACAGCCTCGGTAACACCACGGCCGCGACCGGCAAGGGCTTCGCCATTGGCTCCGCCGCAATGACGGCGCTCGCGCTCACCGCCGCGTTCATTCAGGTCATCACCGGCGAGATGGACATCACGACCGACCCGAACGCGTTCATGGTCAGCGTCATCGACCCGCGCCTGATTACCGGCCTGTTCATCGGCGGCCTGCTGCCGTTCGTCTTCAGCGCGCTGACAATGGTCGCCGTCGGCAAGGCCGCGGGTGGAATCGTGCAGGAAGTCCGCCGCCAGTTCAAGGAAATCCCCGGCCTGATGGAAGGCAAGGCGGAACCGGATTACGAAAAGTGCGTCGCGATCAGCACCGACAGCGCTATTCGCCAGATGATCCTGCCCGGTGTGATCGCCGTCGCTGTGCCGGTGCTCGTGGCGCTTGGCGCACGCTTGGCACGCGGCACGCAGTTCGCAGCGTTCATCGGCACGGAAACGCTGATCGGCGTGCTGCTCGGCTCGCTCATCACCGGCTTCATGCTCGCGGTGATGATGGCGAACGCCGGCGGCGCGTGGGACAATGCCAAGAAGTACATCGAACGCGGCAACTTCGGCGGGAAGAAGAGCGATCCGCACAAGGCCGCCGTGGTCGGTGACACCGTCGGCGATCCGTTCAAGGATACCTCTGGCCCTTCGCTCAACATCCTGCTCAAGCTGGTGGCGATTGTGTCGCTGGTGATCGCACCGTTCTTGGCCGTCTAGCGGATTCGATCTCAGAACACGAACGGCCCCGACAGTTCGATCGGGGCCGTTTGCATTCTACTTCCAGCGGTTGGCGCGCTGGATCGCCTCGTACGCCTCGCTTAATGCGCGGAACTTCGCTTCTGCCTCCGCGGAAGGAAGCGTGCTGGTGTCTGGATGATAGTCCAACGCCAAACGCCGGTATGCCGCGCTCACTTCTTCCTTAGTCGCGCCGCGCTCAAGGTTGAGCAGTTCGTAGGCCGTGGTGATGCGGTCACGCGCTGGCATCACAGGCCGTGGGATATCCTGAGTCGACGGTTGATCCCACCCCGTGCTGCTCCACGACTTCCACTGATACTCGCGCGGGTCAGGCCGGTAGTAGTGCGCGCCGGCAGATGTGTGCCGGGCTTCGTACGGATCCTTCCAGAACGCATCGACTCCGAAGTCCGCGATCTGCCATTCGCCCCGGATATAACGCGGCTTGACGATTGTGCGCAGATACCGCAGGCGCTCCAGCTTGACGGCAGGGCCGTAGCGTGCGGCCATATCACCGGTCGCGCCAATCGGCTCGAAGTGAAGCTGCTCGATCACTACGCCGCGATCTCCAACACTTACGCAGTAGATGCGCTCGTGGGCCAATACGTGAATCGCCATCAGCCATTCCGGAACCGTCAGCCGGATATCCGGAGCGGGGAGCAGTTGGCGGTCGAGGATGAACAACGAGCCGATCCCCGAATCTGTCGCCTCTTGCACCATGTGGCGAATCGACCGGGTTTTCATGGGCGCCGTCACGATCTGAATATGGATGACGACCCCCGTCCATGTATGAACGATGATCTGTGACGTATGAGGTGGCGTGTAACACGCCTGCACGTTGACAATGGCGTTCAACTGCTTGCGCAGCGATTGACGGATCGTGTCTAGCTGTGCGCTGTCCAAAGGCGTGCTCTCTCACTGGCGATTTGAATCGTTGCGAGATGAATATCGACGATGTCTTCCACGTCTGGCGCGTAGCCGCCTCCCATCGCAACGGCTACCGGAATACCATGCTGTGCACATAAGTCTAATACAAGTGCGTCGCGCTGGGAAAGCGCCTGCTTCGAGATCTTCAGTTTTCCCAGCCGATCACCTTCGTACGGATCAGCGCCCGCGATGTAGACCGCGAAATCCGCGCTGGACATCGCAATCGCCCGCCGCGTTCCTTCCGCCACCACGTCCAGATACTCGTCGTCGGTGATCGACTCATGGAGGCCGATATCGAGATCGCCGGGGACTTTGCGCAGCGGGAAGTTCTTTTCGCCGTGAACCGAGAAGGTGAATATGCTCGAATCACCCGCGGTAATCTCGGCCGTCCCGTTACCTTGATGTACGTCGACGTCGATGACGATCACACGCTGCGCAAGCCCCTCCGCTTGCATGGCGCGAGCGGCGATTGCAGCGTCGTTAAACACGCAGAAGCCTTCACCGTGATCGCGGCAGGCGTGATGCGTGCCCCCTGCGAGGTTGGCCGCGATCCCTGCCCCACCCAACGCCGTTCGCGCCGCCATCAGGGTCGCTCCCACAGACCGGCGCGAGCGCTCGACCATCTGCGGTGACCACGGGAAGCCAATACGCCGCTGCTCGGCGTCGCTGAGCCGGCCGTGTATAAGCTTGTCAAGGTACGCGCTGTCGTGGCAGCGCAGGATTTCGGCGTCGGAAGCGGGCGTTGGCACGACGAAGTCCTCCGGCCGCACGATGCCCTGCTCAAGCAGGCGTTCACGCAGGCGGCTGTACTTGCGCATCGGGAACCGATGGCCCGCAGGCAGCGGAAGCACGAATCCGTCGGCGTAGAAGCACTTCACGACAGGTCGTCCAGTACCATACCGGCCGCTGCCTTCCCGGACAGCGTGACCATCGGGACACCACCGCCGGGATGCGTCGTCCCCCCCGCGAAGTACAGCCCCGGAACGTCGCCGCTGCGGTTATGCGGCCGGCGAAACGTGGCCCATCTGCTGTTGGCCGACGCGCCGTACAACGCCCCGCGATAGGCCCCGCTCGCCGTTTGCAGATCAAGCGGTGTAAGTATCGTCTCGCTGACGATGTGCGGACGGACGGCAAACCCGAATCGTTCGATCACGTCCAGCACACGGTCGCGATACGCTGGGGCGTGCGTACGCCAGTCGAACGACGAATCCAGCGCTGGCGCATTGACCAGCACAAACCAATTCTCCATACCCGCTGGCGCATGATCCGGATCCGTCTTGCTGGTGATCGCGATGTATACGGTTGGATCGTCAGCCGGCCGGTGCTGGCTGAAAATCTGGTCGAACTCACGGCGATAGTCGGCGCTGAACAACACGTTATGGTGGGCCAGTTCTGGCGTCTCGCGGTCGATGCCCAGCAGCAGCACAAACCCGCTGCACGACGGCTCTTGGCGCGCTAGTCGCTTGTAGGTCTTGCGCGCGGAAGGGGTATCCGCAAGCAGGTTCCGGTACGTCGTGGTAATGTCGACGTTCGACACCACCGCATCGGCGGGCAGCATAGTTCCATCCGCCAGCTCGACACCGCGCGCACGTCCCCCATCAATGACGATGCGGCGCACATCCGAATCCGTGCGAACGTCGACGCCCGAGTCGACGGCCAGCCGCCGGAACGCCTCACCGAGCGCGTATACCCCACCTCGCGGATACCACACGCCATCAATCAGTTCGACCGCCGCGATCACATTAAGCGTAGCCGGAGCCAAGTACGGACTTCCGCCCACGTAGGTCGCGAACCGCCCCAGAAGTTGGCGCAGTTGGGGGGCTGTCACAAACGAGTCAATCGCGCCGCTCATCGTGCGGAAGGGATCCGCCTTGAGCCAGTCGCGCATTGGCACGCGTAGGAAACTCGACAGGCGCGGCGGATCGGAGTAGATGAATACCGGCCCGGTGACGCGGTAGATTTCGGCGGCATAGTCGAGGTAGCGGCGGTATCCGTCGCCATCCCCTGGAAACCGGCGCTCCAGTTCGGCGCTCAACCGTCCGGCATCGGCGGTCACGTCAAGCTGGATACCGTCAGGCCAGAAGTAACGCGTCATCGGCTCGACCGGTATGAGGGAAACGTAGTCATCGAGCGACCTGCCGGCCGCGTGGAACACGTCCTCGAACACCGGCCGCATGGTAATCACCGACGGGCCGGTGTCCCACCGGAAGCCGTCTTGCGAGAGCTGGCTGAGCTTTCCGCCGATCATCGGGTTCTTCTCAAGCACGGTCACGTCACAGCCCGCCGCGCGCAGGCGGATCGCAGCGCTCAGCCCGCCCATGCCCGCGCCAATCACGACGATTCGCCGTCCAAGCGTGCCCCGGCTACGCAGCAACCCGACGCCCCTTCCACTCCGGCCCGCCGTGCGCAGCATGCCAGTACAGCGCCTGAAACGCGATCAGAGTCATCAGGCCGACGGAGAACGGCATCCACAGTGCATCGCGCGCCCGCTGCCGGGTCGCGGCGGCGGACACCATCCGCATCGCGATCCCCGCGCCAATCGTGATGAGCGCCGCCGCAGCATCGTTCCCGACGAACAACCACAGCCACGGCCACCAGTACACGATCCAGTGAAACACGATGCCGCCAATCAGCGGGATCGCGCCGCCAAAACCAGCGAGGATATTCTTGGCAAACCCCCGCCGAACCGAGTCCCAGTCCTCATACATCCGGCAGGCGATCCATCCCGCGCCGTCGGCGTTGCGCAGACGCAGGTGGGCTTGCTTAACCCGGCGCGCCAACAGGACATCATCCAGCACCGTCCCCTTGATCGCGTGATGGCCGCCAGCGCGGGCATATGCGGCGCGCCGCCACACCATACACTGGCCGTTCGCGGCGGCAAACGCAGGCAGCGGGATGTGATGCACGGCGAAAACCGGCAGATAGCCAAAGACCGCCAGCGCAACGAGGGGGACGACCAGCCGTTCGGCCCATGTGACGGTGATCTGGGTCGGCCATACACTGAGCAGATCGGCGCGCGTCCGCCGGAACTCGGCCAATGTGGCGGCAAGCGCACCGGCGTTCCACTGCACATCGGCATCGGTGAACACGAGGACATCACCACACGCCACGTCGGCCAACTGCTGACACGCCCAGTTCTTGCCGGCCCATCCCGCAGGGGGCGGCGTCCCGCTTATCACCCTGACGCGTGGCGCGAACATCCGCGCGACTGCC